>QFCS01001168.1_pt1 | contig 231128 bp, 234 predicted proteins | sample 3576561 | NCBI WGS metagenome assembly QFCS01
ATCCGTAAAACTGTCTCCAAAACCAACATCCCGATCTCGCCGCCTGAAAATCCAGCCAGCTGCTTAAACCATCGAAATGAGGGGTCCCTTTTAGACGCCGATCACCCCGCTAACGGGGTCCTTTTTGCATGCCGATCCACACGGAAAAGGTGACGCATTGAGCATCTTCCGCAAAACGGACGCCGAGCGCAGGATGTCGGCGAGTGTCGATTTCCTTGCTAACCGACGGACTGCAGTGTCGACGCCGCGAATGCGAAAAGCTTGTTGCGCGCTCGCGCTCGTGACGACGGGCTATGTCCAGAGTAAGATCTTTCCTTTGTCTGAACTCACTGGAACGGCATACCCCGTCGGAATGGATGACTCCTCTCCCATCTTCGTCGCAGTGACTGGCGCACAGGGTGTCGGCAAGTCGACTTTCTGCCGAGGACTCGCCACCCGCCTTCGTGACACTGGGCACGAAGATGTGCGTCTCTTCGACGGGTTGGGCGAGCAGTTGAAAACCGCTGGCGTTCCGCTCGGCACTGCTTCGACACCCCAAACGATATTCGCGGTCTGGGCGTCGCATCTGGAGCGGGAGGCCTCCGTCTCCACGGGTATGGCAGTCTTGGACCGTTGCGTTGTCGATGCCTTGGCCTACACCCGGGCGCTCAACCTCAATAGCGCGCTGGAATTGCGGGTGCTCGAGCAGACCGCGGTCATCGCTGCCAAGCGGCTCCTTCTGGTCATCCATCTCGAATTCACGCCCTTTTTCTTGGACAAGGGTCGACCTCATGAGACCCCAGAACTTCGTCGGCTAGTGGCCGACGAAATCTTGGATGTACTTTCGCAGATGACGGTGCCTCGGATCCATCTCCGGGCGGAGGATCCGAGATCGGTGGATGAGGCGTGTGATGCGGTTTGGAAGATGATCAAGCGTGGTTGATCCGGAAAGCCCGCTCTCGGCCTTGCTTTCCTCATCAGCTGCATTCGGAAACAGCTCTGAGGCGATGGATCTCGTGGAGCTTACCGCCAACCACCTACCTCTGGGCCGCATCGAATGGTTGGAGGTAGGCGCCGGAGATGGCCGGAATCTCCAATTCCAGTTAGAAAAGCTGTCGCCGGGCAGGACGCTGATTGTGACCGCCCTTGAGCCCGCCGCCATCAGGCCCGCGATGTCGAGCGAGATCAATTGGCTAACCACGAAATCTGAGGACTACCAAAACGACCGCCCGTTCGATTGGATCAGCGTGCGGCACAGTGCCTACTATATAGCAGAACCGGCTGCAGAACTTGCGAGGCTCGTTAACATGCTCGGCGACGGGGGCGCGCTCGCACTGACTCACTGGTCGAGCAACTGCATACTCCGGAGGCTGCATGTCGCCCTCTGCGGCGATCGGAGCAACGTAGCATGCGACGGAGTGGAGAAGATTGCTGCATTGCTCCATCGAGACAGGCGGATCGAAGTTGCCGCTCTGTCCTTTCACGACACAGAGCTAGACGTCGACCGCGTCCTAGCGGATCCGGATCTCGGTGGAGCGCTCTATGAGCTAGCGCGCCGAGGCCATGCAGCCGATCAGGCAGCAGCAGCCGACCCCTTTGGCACTATAGCGCGCTTGCTCAGAGGCCTGCCGAATCCGCGCCAGAGAAGGAACGGCATCCTGATCCTACGGCGGCGCAAGCACTAGCTTAGCAGTCCGGACACGGCTTGAATCACTTTGTCTGCGTCCGTGACGATCGTTCCGGCAGCTGCCGCACCCGCGACCCAGCCCTTGACCCGTTCAAGAAGGGACTTCTTGTTCTCGGCGGTGGGTGCCTCCGCGACCTGCTTGACCGCCTCAGCGACGGCCGACGAATCAGGTGCCTCCTTGGCGCGCTCCAGCATCGCCAGCACCTGCTTCAACGCTTGGGCGGTCCCCTCGTCAGAGCGCTCGAGATGCTGGACGGCCGCATTCGCGCTTCCGATCATGTCACCGCCGGCGAGATTTTGGGCATTAAGGTCTCTGCCCACATTGAAGGTGGTACCCATGTTCAGATCTCCAGAAACTTGGAAAAGGGTCTGACCCCCATATTCCAAAAGGCCTTGGCGTGCACGCTCTGCCTGACGGTCGATATTCTGGAGACGCTGGTAAAGTGGCGAATTCACGCTCGCCGCCAGGAGCCGGTGCCGCATTGCGCTGTCGGCCTGCTCCCGCGCGAACTGTGCTGCCACAGCTTCTGAATAAGTCGCAGATTCCAGGTTTCGCGCTGCCATCGACACAAGGAGGTTTTCGCGAACCCGGGAATCACTCTCGGCGGAGAACCAGTCGATTACCTCGTCACCGAACGAATCCGCAGGCAGATCCGCTACGCCTTGTGCGAGTCCCTCCCTCGCCTTGGCGGACGTGTCGCGGCGGAGATCCGCCAAAGCATCGGGGTCCAGGCCAACGTCCGAAGGGGACTGGGTAGCAAGCCGATAGAGCCATTTCCTGACGCTTTCCGGATGTTTCTGTGCGTCGATCAGCGGGACCTTTGAGTAGGAGGCGCCGAATTCCGGCCTCTCCCAGAGGCCCCATATTGAATACTCACTTATGTCAGCCGCCGGGTGAGCATTCAGATGGCCGAGGAAGATTTCGTTGCTAAACTTCGGGTGGAAGAGATCCTCGGGCGCCTTCGCGTAGCCGATGAGGAATATTGCCCATTTCAGCGTGAGCTCGTCCGCATCCAGTGAAATCCGGGTCTGGTCCGCGTTGTTGGCGAGCCAACTCTTTGGCGCATAGAGCCGTGCGGCCAACGATATGGCCGAGGAGTTGGCCAGCCCGGCAATCTCGCAGATCTCGGCCAGCCCCCGATCCTGCGCGTTTTTCACAAGGCCGGTGACGCCCCAAGTCTGCGCCTCCAGATCCTCTTCGACGCGCAATCTGTCTGCGATGCGCCGGAAGTCGTCCACGTGGCCGATCAGCGCCAGCGCCTTAATGGCCCAGCGGCGAACTAGAGTGTTTGCCGAGCCCACGAGGCTGTGGATGAGTTGGCGGGTGTGAGTGGCGTCTTGTAGCCGACGCCCCCGCTCATACCATTCGCATAGGCGCTGCAGAGTGCGCTTGTGCTCGGCTGGCGCCATCTCGAGCCGCAGGCCGAAATTGATGTAGTTTGCCTCGGCGTCGCCAAGGAGGCGTACCGAGAAATTAGAGTACGATGCCACGGACCCGCACCATCTCCCTGATCCCGGCCACCCGCCCTGTCGTGAAGAGCAACTGCGTCGTTAGGTCGAACCCGTCGAGGGAGTTCGCCGGGTTACGAACGTCGAGCCAGCGCAAGTCGTTCACCGACAGAGCGGCCTTGGATGGCAGGAAGTCGGGGGGGCATTCATAGGCCAGAACAACATGGAGGACGGCCGACCGTCCTCCGGCGCTCGGCAGCAATACCGCCGTGCACGCCGCAACCTTGTTCCGGTACCTTGCCTCTTCCGATAGGACCTTCGACAGGCCGATGCCATGTCCCAATTCATTGATACCACTTGCAATGATTCCAAACATATCTTCGAACAGCATGTCGGGATCGCTGGCATAAACGGCTCCGCCCAGGCCGATACTTCGCTTACCTTTAAGGGGCGCGGAATCCGGAAAGAACTTCCCGCATCGGTACGAGAGCACTGTATTCTGGTGAAACACGAGCACGAAACTATGAACGGCGACTCCGTCAGGACGCACATCCAGTTCGGCCGGGGTAATAAATCGATACCGGCCGCGGTCGAACTGAGATTGAAGGCGACTGATCTCGACGAATGGACTGGAGGCTGCAGCCGCCCTTTTCCTGAACCCGTCTAGAGTCAGGATCCTCTCTCTACGAAGCTCGCGCCTTCGGGGTGGCGCGAAGTATGGCTTTCTAAAGGCGATCGGGATCGACGGATCATCGAGGAACGAGCGGAGGAAGAACACGCCAGGGCCGGTCCGATAGAATCTGCTCATGGTGGGGTTGCTCGCGACGTCCTCGCTGATCCTTGCTTGCAGGGTCTTGTGCTGCGTCGAACCATGCAAGTGCCATGGTAAAAGCTGGTGAGCGTAGGCGGTATCGATGATCTCGCGTGGCCTGAGTGGCCGACGCGAATCCAACAGTACCTGTTCTGCTACGTTAAGATATGCGTCTGCCACCGGCGCCTTTGCTCCGATCGTTGGTCTTCTCCTTCCGCCGACCAACGATCACACATCATCCCAGAACCGTTCGGGGAGGTTCGATCAGGGTAGCGCCTATTCCATCGCAGGGCTATGATCCAAAAAACGCTTTTGAACTGGAGATTGTGGTGGAAGAGCTTTTGGAAGCTCTAAGAAAATTTCGAGATGAGCGGGACTGGGCGAAGTTTCACACTCCGAAGGATCTCGCGGTATCGGTCAGTATTGAGGCGGGCGAGTTACTCGAGCTTTTCCAATGGCGTCATGACGGCCACGAAGTTGGCGATCTTGATGTCACGCACGTGGCGGACGAGGCATCCGACGTCCTGATTTACGCGCTGCTCCTTTTCGACCGCCTTGGACTCGATCCGAAGAAAGAGGTGCTTGCGAAGATCGCGCTGAACGCAAAGCGTTTCCCGATCGAGAAGTCATTCGGCGTCCCAAGCGCCTTCACGAAGCACCTCCGCTCTCACGGCTAATCTCAATGTTGGTGCCTCGAGCGGGACGTGCTTATTCGCGCGACCAGATGACATGCCCTGGGGTTTAAGGCTAACTCGAAACCGCCCGAACGGCGGTAATCGAAACGCCTAGCTGTCGTTTTAACATGCCAGGGAAGCATCTGCATCTTACAATGCAAGCGCTGCCTGCTTTGAATTTACGCCGATTTCTTCAACCAGGAAGATGCGCGAGGGCGGCGTAATTAGGAGATCGATCTCTGGCACAGTTCCGTCGAGCCATTGCATAACTTGCCGGCGCTGGATGATCGCGCCGTGCCGCTCCTGATAGCGGGCAACCTCGGCATTCGCGGCGACCGTGATGATCCGATAGGAGAGCGGCCAATCGCCCAGCGCCGGCTCCCAGATGCCGGCAAGGTAGAAGAAGTTGCCGCCATCGAGCGTTACCCGGTAGCGCTTATCACCGACCGCCATCTGAAATTCCGAGGCTGGGATCAGGCAGCGCCGGTCCGGGAACTCACGTCCCTCGGACCGCACGAACCGGAACGATGCGCCATCGTTGAACCTCGGATCGGACCCCCAGGTCGCCTCGACCATTTCTATCTCTTGCACATCATTGGGATTGCGCCGGATGATGGCACGGCGAGTCCCCAGCGGGGCGTCGGGATCGAACGGAGTAGGTCGCGAGTCCATGATGAGAACATACAAGGAACATCACATGGCGGCAAGCGGCACGCAGGAAGCGCGACCTCATGTGCAATGACTATCGCTTGGAAGTCGATATCGCCTCGATCGCCGAAGACTTCGAGAACCTGAAGATAAAGATCAAGCTGCCGGAGGGCACGCCTAACGTTCCGGCGCGCGAGGACATCAAGATCACCGATGTCGCTCCGATCGTGCGCGGCGTGGACGGCCAGCGCGGTGTCGGCGACCTGGTCAACCGGCGCTGGAGCTGGTCAGCACCGAACGGCAAGCCGGTCCACAACTTCCGGTCGGAAGGCCGCAGCTTCAACTCGCACCGCTGCTTGATCCTGGCCGATGGCTTCTACGAGTTCACCAAGCCCGAAGATCCCAAGCAGAAGCGGCAGAACAAGTGGCTGTTCACGCTGCGCGATCATCCCTGGTTCTGCATCGCCGGCATCTGGCGCGAGAGCCCCACCGGCGAAGCGTTCACGATGCTCACGATGGACGCAGGCGAGGATGTCGCGCCCTATCATCATCGCCAGATCATACCGCTGACCCGCGAGCAATGGAGCGACTGGCTGGACCCGCAGGTTCCTGCCGACGAGGTGCTTAGATATCTGCCCACCGGGAGCTTGCAGGTCAGACAGGTTTATCCGGTTCCCGCCGCGCAAACGGCATTGCTCTGATCGGCGGACACTTCGCCGTTTCCGGCATACTTGACATCCGACCTCTATTCCCACTTGCCTAAATGTTCCTTTTTTGTTCTCATAAGAGAAATCGTTCGAGTCGCGTGGAGTTAATCCGATGAGCCATGTTCCGTGGGGCGTTTTGCAGCGCCTGTATGATGACGAACCCCCGATCAAGGTGTGGCGTGAAGAGCGAGGACTGGACCTAGAAGCGCTCGCAGTGAGAACCGGCATAGAGCCTAATCGTCTTGCCCGGCTGGACGTCGAGACCGATGCGCCCGATGAGATCGAGCTGGGCTTGCTGGCTGCGGTGTTGGATGCGCCGCGAGAGTTGCTGCTGCTCCAGCAGGACGACTCCTGGGACCTGCCTGCCAAGGGCGAGCTGGCCTTTGCGGATGCATGATAGCCCCGCTGGGGTTTGAGGCGAGATTGACGAATGTCCATTGCCACCGCCTTGGCCGATCGGTCGCGCGCCGATCAGCTCGCTGCCTTGCGCGCGCAGCTCATGCAGGTTCAATCTGCGCGCGGGCCAGTGCTGGCGTTCGGGCTTGATGCCATCGACAATCTTCTTGCTGACCGTGGCCTCGATGGTGTCGGGCTGCACGAGGTGGCCGCTGCGTCAGCCAACCTGACCGACGATGCCGCCGCAACGCTGTTTATCGCCGGTATTGCGGCGCGCTTTGCCTCCCGGCCCGGCTTCACCATACTCTGGGCGCTGACTCGGTTCGACCTTTATGCGCCAGGGCTGGAGCAGGTGGGCCTCGCGCCCGATCGCATCCTTTATGCGCAAGGACGCAAGGACATCGATGTGCTGGCGCTCGCCGAGGATGGGCTTCGCGACGGGGCGCTTGCCTGCGTGGTCGCCGAGGTGAAGTCCGTCGATCAGACGGCCACCCGGCGGTTGCAGCTCGCGGCATCCGACGGCCGCACGCCCATGCTGCTCTATCGGCGGCATCGGTCACGCGATCGCTGTCCGTTCGTCGATCCATCGTCCGCCATGACCCGCTGGCGTATCGGTTGTGCGCCGTCGGCTCCCCTGCCCTACCATAGCGTCGGCCGCGCACGCTGGATGGTCGAACTGGTGCGCCAACGGAACGGCAATCCCTTCTCTCTTGATGTTGAGGCATGCGATGATGAGGGTCGCCTCGCTCTACCTGCCGCAGCTGCCAATCGAACGGCTACGCCGGGACGAACGGCTGCGCGAGGCGGAGCCATCAGCCAAGTCGCCTGAACCGCGACCGCTCGATCTCACTCCGCGATTGCCGCCGATCGATGATGATCCCGGCGCTTGCTCGGTGCCGCGCGGTGGCGGCTGGCGGCCCGGTGCACGCTGGGCACGGCACGGCACGATGGCAGGGAAGCCCGCCCAAGCCGACATCGACGCCTTGCCGGCGCATCAGCGCCCGACGATGCACGAGATGGGCCGACGAAGCGAACATGCCGAACATCCGTTCAAGGCCATGCCGCCCGACGAGGGCGCTCCAGGCTATGCTGCAGCGTTACCGCCGCGCACCACAAAGTCCTGGGCGCGACCGACCATCGCGATCGAGCGGGTCGGTCAGCGCGATGTTGTCTCGGCCGCCTGCCCCGTGGCGCTCAAGCTGGGTCTTACCCCCGGCATGGCGGCCGCGCATGCGCGAGCGCTAGTCACCGATCTCGACGTACACGATGCCGATCCCGCGGCCGACCAGGCGTTGCTTGACCGGCTCGCGCTGCATGCGGTTCGCCACTGGACACCGATCGCGAGCGTTGCCCCTCCCGATGGCCTGTGGCTCGACCTGACCGGCAGCACCCATTTGTTCGGCGGCGAGCAGCGCTTCTGCAGACGCTTGCTGCGCTTTTTCGCCCGGCTCGGCTTTACCGCTGCCATCGCAATTGCCGGCACACCGGGCGCCGCCTATGCGCTCGCGCGCTATAGCGGCGATGCCATCACGATCCTGTCGCCGGGTTCGGAAACGCAAGCGATCGCCGATCTGCCTCTGGTCTCGCTGAGGCTCGCACCAGATGCGCTGACCGCCGCCAGCCGGTTCGGGCTGGAACGCGTTGCCGATCTTTACCCGATGCCACGTGGCCCTTTGGCACGCCGGCTTGGGACCTTGACCGTGACCCGACTCGATCAGGCTCGAGGGCTGACGTGCGAGCCAATTGTGCCGATCGTGCCGGTCGAAGACCCTCATGTCGAGCTTAAGCTCTTAGAACCGATTGCCACTGCGGAGGCGATTACAGTCGTTATAAGCGACCTTGTCGATGACATGGTGACCATGTTGGAGGCCCGTGGACTTGGCGCGCGCGTAATCGTGCTGACCTGTCTCCGGGTCGACGGCCATGTGCAACGAATCAGAATAGGAACTGCCGGCGCCACGCGCGATGCTTCGCATCTCAAACGTATGCTTGGTCTGCGTGTCGAACAAGTCGAGCCGGGGCTTGGTATTGAAACAATATCGCTTCGAGCGCCACGCACAGAGCCCCTCACCTTTTCGACGATAGACAGCCTAAACGACGGCCGAAGTTCGTACAAAATGTTACTGCTTTTGGATCAACTCGCGGGGCGCGTCGGTGAAAAAGCCCTGTTTCGCGTGAGTTCGAATGAGAGTGACGTGCCAGAACGCGCAATTAAGCGGATCGGAGCAACGGAACCCCCCGTAGGATGGCCCTCGTGGCCCCGTCCGATCCGGCTTCTTCGTCCCCCAGAGCCGTTACTGAATGTTGCTGTTTTAATGTCCGACTACCCCCCTCGCCGCTTTGTCTGGAGGGGTCGGACGTACCGTGTCGTGCAGGGGGATGGCCCCGAACGTATTCATGGCGAATGGTGGCGATCCCCTGGTGAAATGTGGGCGGTGCGGGACTATTTCAGGGTTGAGACCGAGGGGGGTGAACGCCTGTGGGTCTTCAGGCGAGGGGACGGGGTGGAAACGTCGACCGGGGACCTAAGCTGGTACATTCACGGGCTGTTCGGTTGATGGCCACCTACGTCGAGCTGCAGGTCACCAGCCATTTCTCTTTCCTACGCGGAGCTTCGTCGCCGGAAGAGCTGTTTTCCGCCGCTAAGCTGCTTGGTCACGATGTGTTAGGCCTTGCCGACTGGGGTACAGTTGGAGGGGTGGTCCGGGGGTGGAATGCCCAGAAGGCAACAGGGGTCAGAATGCTCACCGGTACGCGGGTGACGCTGAACGATGGACGTTCCCTGCTGCTATATCCAACCGATCGCACTGCTTGGTCGCGAATAACGCGTCTGCTTTCCATCGGCAAAGGGCGTGGTGGCAAGGGCGTGTGTCTGCTTGGCTGGGATGACATCGCTGACCACGCCAAGGGGGTCATTGCAATCCTCCTGCCCGACGTACCCAATGAGAGTACAACACGCATCCTTGGCGACCTGCGCGACGTGTTTGGGACGCGGGCGTACATGGCGCTGTCGCTGCGCAGACGCCCCAATGATGCTGCCCGCCTTCATGCGTTGGACCAGCTCGCACATGCTGCAGGGATACGTAGCGTAGCCACGGGAGACGTCCTCTACCACACGTCCGAAGCCCGTCCCCTGCAGGACGTCATGACTGCCATACGTGAGAGGACAACGATCGACGCGCTGGGGTTCAGACGTGAGCGCTTTATGGACCGAGATCTCAAATCCCCGACCGAAATGGAACGTCGATTCTCCACATTTCACCACGCGATTCAAGCGAGCGCGGACATTGCCGCAGAGTGCCAGTTCGATCTGGGAGAAATCCGATATCAATATCCCTATGAGCAGGTGATGGCCGGACGCACGGCACAGGAGGCGCTGACTTATCTCACCCGACAAGCCGCTGCCCGGATGTTCCCGGACGGGGTGCCATCAAGGTATCGAGATCAAGTCGATCATGAGCTGGGACTCATTGGAAAGCTCGGCTATGCACCCTATTTTTTGACGGTCAATTCCATCGTCGCGGAGAGCCGCAGGCGCGGAATCCTTTGTCAAGGACGTGGTTCGGCCGCCAACAGCTGCGTATGCTACCTATTGGGCATCACGTCGATCGACCCCATCAAGCATGAGCTTTTGTTTGAGCGCTTCGTCTCCGGCGAACGCAAGGAGCCTCCCGACATCGACGTCGATTTCGAACATGAGCGCCGCGAAGAGATTATCCAATGGATTTATGAGACCTACGGTCGCCAGCATAGCGCGCTGACTGCCGTCGTGACGCGGTATCGCACGCGCGGTGCGGTCGCCGAAGTCGGCAAAGCACTTGGCCTACCCCGTGACCTAACGAAGATGCTGACAGGCTTGGTCTGGGGCTGGTCGATGGACGGCATCACTGAGGAGCAAATCACCTCGCTCAACCTGAACGCTGATGACCACCGGCTTCAAATGACGCTGGAATTGTCGCGTCAGCTGATCGGTACGCCACGCCATCTTTCCCAACATCCCGGTGGGTTTGTGCTCACGCAGGATAGGCTGGACGACCTGGTGCCGATCGAGCCAGCCAGGATGGAAGATCGTCAGATCATCGAGTGGGACAAAGACGACATCGACGCGCTTAAGTTCATGAAAGTCGACGTACTTGGCCTCGGCATGCTTGGCTGTATGAACCGTGCGTTCAATCTGCTGAAGGATAAGAAGGGCATCAAGGTCGGCATGGCCGACCTCCAGGACGATGACCCGGACGTCTACGCCATGATCCAGAGAGCCGACACGCTTGGTGTCTTCCAGATCGAAAGCCGTGCGCAGATGTCGATGCTGCCCCGGATGAAACCCAAAGAATTCTATGACCTCGTGATCGAAGTCGCAATCGTGCGGCCGGGCCCGATCCAGGGCGACATGGTCCACCCTTATCTTCGCCGGCGGGAAGGTAAGGAGAAGCCGGAATATCCCCGGCCAGAGCTGCGTGCCGTTTTGGAGAAAACACTCGGGGTGCCGCTATTCCAAGAACAGGCGATGAAGGTTGCGATCGTAGGTGCGGGATTCACACCGGTCGAGGCCGACCAGCTTCGCCGCGCTATGGCGACTTTCAAGCTCACCGGCGGCGTCAGCCATTTCTACGACAAACTCGTCGGCGGCATGATCGCTCGGGGGTATCCCAAGGATTTCGCTGAGCGAACCTTCAAGCAGATTGAGGGGTTCGGCTCCTACGGGTTTCCCGAGAGTCACGCCGCGTCCTTTGCGAAGATCGCTTATGCATCCTGCTGGGTGAAGCATCATCATCCCGACGTCTTTTGCGCGGCGCTGCTCAATGCTCAACCGATGGGATTCTATGCTCCGGCGCAAATCGTCCGGGACGCTCGGAACCATGGCGTCGAAATCCGGCCGGTGTCGATCAACCACAGCCATTGGGACTGCACGCTCGAGAAAACCAAGGGCCGTTACATGGCGGTGCGCCTCGGCTTTCGTCAGGTCACGGGTCTCGCCAACATCTACGGCGCGGCGATCGTCGCGGCGCGCGGCCCGTCACCTTATGACAGCGTCGAGGAGGTGTGGCGCCGCGCCGGCACGCCGCGCGCCGCGATCGAGCGGCTTGCCGAGGCCGATGCTTTCCAGTGTCTCGCCGAGGACCGCCGCCAGGGATTGTGGAAGATAAAGGGGCTGGGCGCAGCACCGCTGCCGCTGTTCGCCGCCGCCGATGCGCGCGAGGGAGGCTTCTCGCCCGAAGGCATCGAGCCCGGTGTCGTCCTCAAGGCGATGTCGGCCGGGCGTGAGGTGGTCGAGGATTACCGCTCGCTGCAACTCTCGCTGCGAGGGCATCCGCTTCAGTTCCTGCGCAGCCAGCTCGACGAGATGCGGATCGTGAAGTGCGCCGACCTCGTGAACATTCGCGACGGCCGCAATGTCGAGGTCGCTGGCGTCATCCTCGTGCGCCAGCGCCCCGGCTCGGCCAAGGGCGTGCTGTTCGTGACGATCGAGGATGAGACCGGCGTCGCACAGGGCATTCTCTGGCCCGACCGCTTCGAGATCTACCGCCGGCAGGTCATGTCAGCCTCGATGATCGCCATGCGCGGCCGGCTCCAAAAGGAAGGCGAGGTCATCCACATCATCTGCGACCGCATCACCGACCATGACGCGATGCTGCGCTCGATCGCACGCACGGATTTCAGGGTAGCTCCAAGCTACGGCGACGGCGCCGCCAATGGCGGCGGTCCCGATCCGCGCGACCCCGATTTCCCCAAGGGTCGGACGCTGTCCTACCGGCCATTCAATCTGGTGCCCGACGAGGAAGAGATGATGCGCATCCGCAGCCATGACTTCCATTGAGTCCGATGCGCGCGCAGCCGGCACGATCACGAGAGCTCTCAACGTCCTGCGCGAGGCGGCAGCCGCGCGCGAGCAGATGCAAACCCGCGGCGTGGCACTGGCACTCTGGGATCTGCGCCAATGGTGCCCGGATGACTGGCTCGTCGCCTTCTCGGAAGCGGCGGGTTCGGACCACGACGTCGGTCGCAGCCAAGGCCTGCACGCGGCCTATAACGGCATCGTGCGGCAGGTCCGCACGAGCGGCGGCGCCGTGAAATGAACGTGCGCGCCACCTATATCGAATCGTTCATGCGTTTGTCCGTCATCCTCGCCGCATTGGCCGCCAGCGCCGTTGCATCGCCCGCGCTCGCCGACCCGTGTGAAGGCTCGCTGCCGGCCGAGGGGACGATCTTCTCCGGCATGGTGCGCTATGTCGGCGATGGCGACGGGCTTTGTGTCGGTCCCGCCGGCCGGCCCGACCGCTGGATCGAGATCAGGCTCGCCGACTTCTATGCGCCGGAACTGCACGAGCCTGGGGGCATCTACGCCAAGCGGCGCCTTGAACGGATCGCCATAGGCAAGATGCTGGTCTGCCGTGCTGGCCGCCGCAGCTATGACCGGGTGGTCGCCACTTGCACGATCGGCGGCCGCCCGCTCGGAGGTGCGTTGAGGGCGGCGGGCGGAGCCGAAGGCGGCCGGGGACGGCCGCGATGAACGCGATGCTCGACCTGTTCGACGCGCCGGTCGTCGGCGGCCTCTCCATGCGCGACGACATCATCACCCTGGACGAAGAAGCCACGCTGATCGCGCGCATCGACGATACCGGTCTCAGCCCGTTTCGCTTCCAGCAATGGACCGGCAAGCGACTGACCAAATCCTATGGCTGGAGCTACGACTTCGAGACCGGGACATTCGCGCGCACCGAGCCGATGCCGGACTGGCTCGAAGATGTCCGGCACCGCGCGGCCTGCTTCGCCGGTCTCGATCCCGACGCACTCGTGCAGGCGCTGCTCATTCAATACGATCCAGGCGCGGGCATCGGGTGGCACAAGGACCGCCCGGTGTTCGAGCATGTCGTGGGCATCTCGCTTGGGCACACAGCGACCCTGCGATTGCGCCGGCGGGGCGACCGAGGATTCGAGCGTGCCAAGGCCGATCTCGCGCCACGCTCAATCTATCATCTGTCCGGCGAAGTGCGGCGCGAGTGGGAACACAGCATCGCGCCCATGGACGAACCACGCTGGTCGATTACGTTTCGCAGCCTCGCGGGCCAAGGTCGAAAAACATGACCAAGCGCGCCTATCCGACGACGCCCGACGGGCGATATTTCGTAGTCCGCGGGCGATTGTGGCGGGCCAGCAATCCCGGTCTCGAACCGGCAACTCGCGAGCGCCTCGTCCATGAGTTGATGACCGCCCGACGAGCAGTCGGCACCGCGGAGAGAAGCGGTGATGGGCCAGCGAAGACCGAAGCTCACGAGGCAGTCGATCGCGCGAAGATCGCGTTGGGCGAACGCGGCCCCGTCTGGTGGGACGATGGCGCGCCCGATCTCAATCGCCATCTCGCACGCACCGGTCCCTATGCAGACTGGTATGCGAGCCTGCGGGAAGACGAACGCTAGGTCTTCCGTCGCCGCTTGGACTTGTCGGCCAGCTCGACCCACACTGGTGCATGGTCGCTGGTCTTGTCCCAGCCGCGCGGACGGCGATCCACCTCGGCAGCGATGAGACGCGCAGCGGCCTTTGCATTGAGCAGGATATGGTCGATCCGCAGGCCGGCATCACGCTGGAACGAGTTCCGCCAGTATTTCCAGAACGTGTAGATGTGCTCGCCAGGGTGAAGCTCGCGAAGCGCATCGGTCCAGCCTTGGCCAACCAGGCGCGCATAGGCCTCGCGGACTTCCGGCGCGAACAGCGCATCGTCACGCCAGCGGTCGGGGACATAGACGTCGAGGTCGGTCGGCATGACGTTGAAGTCGCCGGCGATCACGACCGGAGCATCCAGACCAATTAGGCCGGCGAGATGGTCATGGAGGCGCTCGAACCACCGCAGCTTGTAGTCGAATTTCGGGCCAGGCCGGGGATTGCCGTTCGGCAGGTAAAGGCCTGCGATGAGCCAGCCGTTCACCGCTGCTTCGATGTAGCGGCTCTGTTCATCGTCGGTCGCGCCCGGGAGCCCGCGGCGGGTCTCATGGATTTCGCCGACCCGGCTGAGTATCGCCACGCCGTTCCACCGCGCCTGTCCGTGCCAGATCGCGTCATAACCGAGATCGCGGAGTGCCGCCTCGGGGAAGCTGTGCTGCGGCGCTTTCAGTTCTTGCAGGCATACGATATCGGGTTTGGCCAGCGCCAGCCAACGGAGCAGTACTTCGAGCCGCCTGTTGATGCCGTTCAAATTGTAGGTTGCGATCTTCATGCCATGAGAGTGCGCGAGCATCTGTCTCGTTCCTCGATGCCCGTTAGAGCGACTGGTCAAAATTTTAAGTTGGCCCCAGAAGGCCTGCCTGCCACGACTTCAAGCAGCGTGCAGTTTTGGTGTAATCAGATACGGAATTACACGGATACTTCCGGAATGCCGCGCCAAGGGACAGTTCATAAATCACGTTCTGTAACAACATGATAGGAATAATCCGGAACACTAAGGACCTGCGAACCAGAGGACTTAAAATCTGCTTTCCTTCGGGGAGTGCGGGTTCGAGTCCCGCCGTCCGCACCATTTTTTCCGCTGCGATATCGGATTAATTAAAACTGCTTTCGGGGGCCGAATGCACTAGATGCGATCTATCGTGCCCTGCCGAATAATTCTCCAGTTTACTGCACTGCTTTGCGCGCTAGTCCTCGTCGGCTGCCGACAGGAAGCCTCCCCGTCAGTCGAACGTCCGGACGACGCCATCATCCGGATCGCCGACGATGAGGTAAAATCGCTCGATCCTCAGACAGTATCGGACCTTGCTTCGTTAAGGATCGCAGCGGACCAGTTCGAAGGGCTTACACGCTTCGATGCCGCGGGCAACGTCGAGCCCGGCCTTGCCCAAGACTGGCAAGTGTCGCGGGATGGGTTGGAATGGCGCTTTAAACTGCGGCCCGATCTACGCTTTTCGGACGGAGCGCCGATCTCCGCAGACTTGTTCCCTGCCTTGCTTAATCGGCTCAGGGCTCCGGCGACCGGCTCGCCCACAGCGTCGTTGTTCTACCCGATCGCTGCGATTACGGCGCAAGGACCCGTGGTTCTTGTCACGCTTCGCCATCCCATCCCGCAGCTGCCCGAATTATTGGCGCATCCTGCGATGGCCGCGCTCCCGCTTCATCGCATGAGTGCAAAGGCCGGTAGCTGGACAGCCGAGCGGCCACTCGTCACATCGGGCGCCTATCGGCTAACAGGCTGGACGCTCAATGATCGCCTCACGCTGACGGCGAACCCTCGCTGGCATCAGGGGGGGGCGCCGGTGCGCCGCATCATATGGCGGCCGGTGACGGACCGGCTTACGGCATTGCGCATGATCGTTTCGGGAAGCGCCGATATCGCAAGCGATTTTCCTGCTAGCCGCCTCGCCTGGCTGCGCGAGAGATTGCCAGAGGGGGTGCGCGTCGCGCCATATCGAGGGTCTTATTATTACGCCTTCAACATCCGGCGCGCGCCGTTCGATGATGTGCGTGTCCGCCGGGCGCTGAGCATGGCGGTGGAACGGCGCTGGATCGCGGGACCGCTGCTGGGCCTTGGCAACCGCCCGGCCTGGAGCCTGCTGCCGGACAGTCAATTGAAACCAGACTGGGCACACTGGAGCAGGGAGCGGCGCCTGGCGGCGGCACGCGCGCTCCTGAGCGAAGCCGGCTATGGGCCGGGCAAGCGCGCACTCAGTTTTGACCTTTCATTCAACAGCGACAGCGATCATCGCCGGGTGGCCGTGGCGCTGGCGTCGATGTGGCGGCCGCTCGGCGTGGAGGCGCATCCGCATAACAGCGAGGCGGCGCTGCATTTCGCCAGCCTGCGCCGGAGCGATTTCGCGTTGGCGCGTTCGGGTTGGATCGCCGACCTCTCCGCCCCGGAAAATTTCCTTTCGGTCCACCGCAGCGATGCCGGACCGATCAACTATTCCGGATATGCGAACCCGGTCTATGACGCGGCGCTCGATCACGCGTCCCGTATCGCCGATCCGACGCAGCGGCGGCTGGCGATGGCCGTTGCTGAAGAAATTTTGCTGCGCGACACGCCGATCCTGCCGCTCTATTTCTACGTTAGCCGCAATGTGGTTGGGCCGCGCATTGGGGGTTGGCGGAACAACGTGGCGAACATACACCCAAGCCGCACCCTTTATCTGAAGACTCGATGATGCGGATTCGCCCTCTCCCGATTGCGATCATGCTAGCGTTGCTGGCAACTGGCTGCGGTCGGAACAAGGATGACAGTCCGCTTGCCGTGAGCGTCATCGGCGAGACCCTGATCCTCTCCGACCCCAATGACGGGCCATTGGACGCACCACAAACCGCCCTGGTCGGCGCGGTCGCACAGGGGCTGGTCCGTTATGACGGATCAGGACAAATCGAGCCGGGTCTGGCGATCCGCTGGGCGATCGCCGAGGACGGGCTGTATTACACATTCCGGCTCGCGGACGTGGAAGGGCTTGACGCTGAACTGGTGGCTCGCAGGCTGCGCGCAGTGATCGCGCGGCGCAGCGAAAATCGCCTGAAGCCGATCCTCGGGGCCATCGACGAGATCGTTGCGGTGACGCCACAGGTTGTGGAGATCCGACTGACGGCTCCCCGTCCCAATCTGCTCGACCTGCTGGCGCAGCCCGACATGGCGATCATGGGGCGCAAGCTGGCGACCGGCCCCCTTATCGTCGCGAGCAGGACCGAAAAACAGGTTATACTCCAGCCCCCGCCGCCCGAAGACGAAACCGATGCGCCAAGCGCAACGGAACTGAGCCGCCGTACGATCCACCTGCGCCATGACCGCGCAGCCGTCGCCATCGCCCGCTTCATGGCTGGTAAGGCGGACCTCGTGCTGGGCGGCAGTCTTGGCGACCTCGCCATAGCCCAGGCAGCCAATCCCCGCCCCCGTGATTTCCGCATGGATCCGGTCTCCGGACTGTTCGGCCTCGCCGCAGTGGAGAGGAATGGCTTTGCCGGCGTGAGCGAAAACCGGCGTGCGCTTGCCATGGCAATCGATCGCGACCGGATCATAGCGGCGTTCAATACGCCCGGCTGGCAGCTTGCCACCAGTGTCGTGGCCCCCGGCACGACCGAGCTTCCACAGCCAACGCAGCCTGGCTGGACTGGCCGCGCACTTCCCGATCGACATGCCGCCGCTTCGGCCATCGTACGCGTGTGGCAACTCGCCCATCCCGGCGAAGCGCCAACGGTACGCCTCGCGCTGCCTGATGGACCAGGGTACAAGCTCTTGTTCGTGCTGCTCAAATCGGACTGGGCGACAATCGGTGTGCGGGCCGAGCAGGTGCGGATGAGCGAGGATGCCGACTTGCGGCTGATCGATGAGGTCGCTCCTGCGCAGACCGCGACCTGGTACCTGCGGCACTTCACCTGCCCGTATAACCCCGTTTGTAGCGAGGCGGCCGACAGCGCGCTCGATCTTGCGAGGTCGACTCCCCATCCGGTCGAGCGCGCGGCGCGGATAGCGGATGCCGACCTGCGGCTGGCGGAACTGGTTCCCTATATTCCGATCGCCCAGCCGCTGCGCTGGTCGCTGGTCGCGCCGCGCGTTACGGGCTTTGCGACGAACAATCGGGGCGTTCATCCGTTGAACCATCTGATCGAAGACCCCAGATAGGCGAAACGAGACCGACATGCCCATTTCAGCCGAACAATTCGCCCGCGTTGCCGACGGCCTTCCCGGTCTTGGCAGCGACCCCGCGTCGGTGCGCCAACGCATTGAGGCGATGGAAAGGCTGCTGGAGCGCGCCTTCGTCATTCCCGGCACCAGCAAACGCTTCGGTGTTGACGTCTTGCTTGGCCTGATCCCCGTCGCAGGCAGCGCGGTTGGCGCGGTGCTGGGCGCGTACATCATGTGGGAAGCCCGAAATCTGGGGCTTTCCAAGTGGCAGTTCGTCCGCATGGGCGGCAATGTCGGGTTCGACGCACTGCTCGGCGCGATCCCTTTCATCGGCGCCATTCCCGACTTCTTCTTCAAATCAAACAGCCGCAACCTGCGGATCATCAAGCGCCATCTCGACAAGCATCATCCCGCGACCGCGACGATCGAGGGCGAGGTTATCGCCCGGCCCGCCAGATCTTAAGCGGCCGCCGGTCCTGATCCGCACCATCCTGTCGGCAACTCGTCGGCCGGAACCGCGTGTCGAGACAGAGCATCACTTCTTCCAGCCATCCTTTCCTGTCGACACTGACACGAATAGCGTCCGGTCGGAGACCAGGATTGCGCGCAGCGAAGGCGGCAGCGAAGCTCGCCACGCGCAAACCCGGATTGCGGGATAGCGCGTCCATATCGGGATAACGAATTGCTGCGTAGAGCGCACGCGATGCGCGGAAATAGGCTTCCGGGGTGCGGAAGGCGCAGACACCGTGCTTGGCCCATTCATGCTGCTGAAGTTCCGCCGAGGGCATCACGCAGAGCGTTTCGCGCAGGACAGGCTCAGGTACGAGCGGAGCCTTGCGGCAATATTGCGGCCAGAGATCGCCTCGACCGTCAGGCCATAACCCGTGCAGGACAAATCCAAAGCGATTCGGCGGGCCACCGCACTGCATACGGTCGTCGGCATTCCGCTGGCGAAAACGGCAATATTCGGGCGACCAGCTCAGCGCCAGCGTGTAGCCTCCGACAGGAAGCAGCCGCGGCGTTGCCGTGGGCGCGGGCGCCACCGGGATGTGTTTGGGCACAGCGCAGGAGATTGCCTGCGCGCCGGCCGCAGCCGGAAGTGCGGCGAAGAGTGCGAAGCTGAGCGTGCGGATCACAGCGGCTCGAAATCGAGGCCGATATCCACGGCAGGCGCCGACTGGGTGAGCCTTCCGACCGAGATATAGGTGACGCCGGTCTCGGCGATCGCACGGATCGTATCGAGGCGAACGCCCCCCGAAGCCTCTGTGGGCACGCGCCCACCAACCAGCGTTACCGCGCCGCGCAGGGTGGCCGGGTCCATATTGTCGAGCAGCAGGTGCGTGGCCCCCGCGGCCAGCGCAGGCTCGATCTGATCGACGGAATCGCATTCGACGATGATATTCGCGATTCCCGCATCGACTGCGCGCCGCACCGCTTCCGCCACGCCGCCAGCCACCGCAATATGATTGTCCTTGATCATCGCGGCATCCCAGAGCCCCATGCGGTGATTGGTCCCGCCACCGCAGCGCACCGCATATTTCTCAAGCACACGCAGGCCGGGAATGGTCTTGCGAGTATCGAGCAGAGTGGCGCCGGTGCCAGAAATCGCATCGACATATTGGCGCGTCATAGTCGCGATACCGGAGAGATGTTGCACCGTGTTGAGCGCCGAGCGTTCGGCGGTCAGCAGTGCACGCGCCCTGCCCCGCACGCGGATCAGATCCGAGCCGGCAGGCGCACGCGCACCCTCCTTAACCAGGATTTCGACATCGGCATCTGGATCGAGCGCGCGGAAGAACGCCTCAGCGATCGGCAGGCCCGCTACGGTCACGGTGTCACGGCTGTCCATCACTCCCCGAAAACGCGCATCAGCTGGAATAACGGCAGCGGACGTGATGTCCCCCGCCTCCCCCAGATCCTCCGCGAGTGTCGACGCGACGAATGCGGAAAGATCGAAACCGGGAAGATCAAAAGCGGTCATGGGTGGTTTAGCCGTTCAGGTTCAGGAAGATCAGGTTTGGCATGACATGAAGCAGTGTGTGTAGAAAATCTAAAATTAGCGGCCTTTGAAATTCATTGTCGACGCCGTGCTCCTCGTCCACCCCATTCGACGTCAGGGTCGCCGATTGAGCCCCCCTCGAGAGCGGAAGAGGCAATATTGGATGATTGAAAGCAGCCTCCTTCTTGCCGGGGCTGGATTGCTGGGCGGGGCAATGAACGCACTGGCCGGCGGCGGATCATTTGTGACCCTGCCCGCGATGATCGCGGTGGGGATGCCCTCAGTGAATGCCAATGCCTCCAGCACGGTCGCGCTCTATCCCGGCGGGGCAGCGAGCGCGTGGGTATACCGGGACGGGCTGCGTCCAATCGGGGGCGTGTCGATAAAGGTCATGCTGGCGGTGATGCTGGCGGGCGGACTGATCGGGAGCCTGCTGCTGCTCTGGACGCCGTCTTCCGCCTTCGATCGCATGCTGCCCTGGTTACTGTTGATCGCAACGCTGACGATGATCTTCGCGCCGAAGCTCGCGCCCTGGTTGCATCGTCATGTGAGTATCGGACCGACGCCGGTATTTGCCCTGCAATTGCTGCTTGGCATCTACGCGGGCTATTTCGGAGGTGCGGTCGGGCTGATGATGCTCGCTGTCTGGAGTCTGCTCGCCGATGCGGACATCAAGGCGCTCAATCCGACACGCATGCTGATGGTGACGGCGGCCAACATGATCGCAGCCCTCACGTTCGTCATTGCGGGGGCTGTGTGGTGGCGTGAAACATTAGTTATGGGCGGAGCGGCGATAATCGGCGGTTATGCCGGCGCGCATATCGGGCGGCGGCTCGATCCCAGGATCGTGCGCGGGGCAACGATCACGCTTTCAATCGCAGTTACGGCGATATTCTTTGCGCGAGCATTTGGGTGATCGAGCCGGAATAGTTGGTAATTTCGTTCCATAAGGTGTAACGAGGAGACTACTGCTCCGCTGTGGAACAGAGCGTTGGCCGGTTGGCTCGAACGCCGACAGGAGCGTCGCATGGCCAAGGGTCAAAAAAAGAGCAACAAGGAAATCCGGAAGCCCAAGAAGGACAGCGCCAAGTCGATTTCGACTGCGCTGCCCGCGCGGGATCCGGTTCGGGCCGCCATCAAGACGAACAGCTGATCAGGCCATGACAAGAGCGATCGACCGATCCTCTTGCCGCCAACCGAAGCCGATCGTGCGATTGCCTCGACCATCGCTAATCATCGCTTTCAAACAAGGAACATAATTATGTCGCGGGCCATGAACCTGAGCGTCGCTCAGGACGAGATCAAACGGATATGCGCCGATATGGGCATATCGACCACGTCCCTCGAACCGTTGCTTCCAAGCGGATCGCGCGTCGTCTGCCTGACCGCGGACGGCGCTGCCGTGCTTCGCAAGAAGATGGGCGGCAAGGTGATCGAAGGGTCAGTCAACCGCGTGCCGCGTGCTTTGCGCACCGCTCCATAATCGTCCGCAAGACGCCATCGCATTGTTCGGATGGAGTACGCCCAAAAAGCTGAATGCTGGCGGGATCAGGATCGGCGGATGGAGACCCGCAATGGAAATATATGGAAGCCTGGCGACCAATCTGGCCGCCGCCCTGCAGAGTGCAAATCGCCTGCGCAATCGACCAGTTTATACGGGAACGTTGGAATTCTGGGACAATCTGGTCACTGCAGCCTATCATAAGCTTGCCGAGCAGCCTGAATCCGAGGTGCCTGGCATTCGCAAGCAAATCGCGGAGCTTGAGCAGATTCTTACCGAGCGCCGCGACGCGCACCCCATGCAGACGCCCACGTCAGCCAGCGGCGATAAAACATCCGCCGTTCAATAGAAGAAGGTTGCTCGTAAGGTGTGCGACGTCCCGGTCTTGACCGGATTCGATCGCGTTGGCGATAAGCGCCCAGATACCCGCGCTGTGCGTGCACCGGTTTTTCGCGCCGGGGTGATCGGCCGACAACGCCAGTTCAGCAGCTTTCAACGACCAGGTACGATACAGGTCGACACGCTGTTCCAGAGTCGAACTCCCCTTCACCACCGCAGGATCATTCCCGCACCGAGACGGGCTTGCGTTGATCAGCGGCCCGATGCCAGGGGAGCCCCGGCAATCGCGTGATTACGCAATCGCATATGCTGCAACGGCTCACGAAACGACCACCTTCCCAATGATTGGCGGCGACATTGGGGACATGCTGGCCGAACAGGGAGTGAAGGATGTTCATGACCGGTATCCACCGGGGACGTGACCTGGATACACGGGAGACTCCTTGCTGGTAAGCGGGAGCACAGGACCGTCTCTCAGCCGTCGACGCTTACGGAAGCAGGGGCCGACGATTTCTTATCATACCACGGAACGGGTCATCCGACGCATCAATTCGGACGAGTAGAGCACGAACGAGTGAGCGGACTCAGTCGCCGGAGAGCGCCGGTCTGCCGACATCGCCCTGGCCGACGGTATTCGACGCCATCTCCAGCATACGATCCAGCGGCTTCTTCGCGGCGAGGCGCAGTTCCTCGTCCATCTCGATTCGCGGTTCGAGATCACGCAGGGAGATGTAGAGCTTTTCAAGCGTGTTCAGCGCCATGTAGGGGCACATGTTACAGTTGCAGTTGCCGTCCGCGCCAGGCGCGCCGATGAACCTCTTGAGCGGGGCCGCCTTTTCCATTTGGTGAATGATGTGCGGCTCGGTCGCGACGATGATGGTCTCTGCCGGGCTCGACAGCGAAAATTCCAGGATCGCGCGAGTTGAGCCGACATGATCGGCGTGGTCGAGAATGAAGGGCGGGCATTCCGGATGCGCGGCAACGGGCGCATCAGGATATCGCGCCTTGAGCTTGAGCAACTCGGTCTCGCTAAAAGCTTCGTGGACGATGCAGGCGCCGGGCCACAGCAGCATATCGCGACCGGTCTTGCGGTTGAAATAGGCTCCAAGATTCTTGTCCGGGCCGAAGATGATCTTCTGGTCCATCGGGAACTGGCTGAGGATCGTTTCGGCTGAAGAGCTGGTGACGATTACGTCCGAGAGCGCCTTCACCGCCGCCGAGCAGTTTATGTAGGTGAGCGCGATGTGATCGGGATGCGCCTCGCGGAACTTGCGGAACTGTTCGGGCGGGCAGCTGTCCTCAAGCGAGCAGCCGGCGTCCATGTCAGGCAGAATCACGGTCTTGTCGGGCGAAAGGATCTTGGCCACCTCGGCCATGAAGCGCACGCCGCAGAAAGCGATGACATCAGCATCGGTTGCCGCCGCCTTACGCGACAAATCGAGGCTGTCGCCGACGAAATCAGCGAGATCCTGAATCTCCGGGGCCTGATAATAATGGGCGAGGATAACCGCGTTGCGCTCCTTGCGAAGACGGTCGATCTCGGCCTTGAGGTCAAGCCCGGCCAGGCTCTGGGTGGCGATGTTCATGGGCGCTTATGTAGGAGGTCAGGCCGCCGTACGCCAGTCGTCTCCGGCACGAATGACGAGGCCCCTCGTCTCCAGATCGATCAGGTGCGCGAGGACTGAGCGGCCGGCGGCGGGATGCAGGCGGGGATCAACGCCGACATACATCTTTTCGACCATTTTCGGGATGACGCTCTCACCGGCGTCGAGCAGGCGGAGGATCTGGCCCTCCCGCTGTTTACGATGGCCGGCGAGGCCACGAACGAAGCGCTGGGGTTGCTGGACGGGATCACCGTGCGCGGGATAATAGATCGCGTCGGTCCGGCGGAACAGCTTGTCGAGGCTTGCCATATAATCCGCCATATCGCCATCGGGCGGGGCGATTACGGTGGTGGACCAACCCATGACATGATCGCCGGTGAAGAGAGCATTGGCCTCAGGCAGCGCGAAGCAGAGATGGTTGCTTGTGTGGCCGGGCGTAGCGACAGCCTCCAGCGTCCAGCCTTGGCCGTCGATCCGCTCGCCGTCGGCGAGAACATGGTCGGGGATATAATCGGTATCGAAGGCGGCGTCGGCGCGGGGGCCGCTGTCATCGAGCGCCAGTGGCGCGCAGCCGATGATCGGGGCGCCGGTGCGGGCCTTGAGCGGGCGCGTCGCGGGGCTGTGGTCGCGATGGGTGTGTGTGCAGACGAGCGCAATCACCGGCGCTGCGCCAATGGCTTCCACGATGGAATCGACGTGAAGCTCTAGATCGGGCCCGGGATCGATCACCGCGACGCCGCGATCATCGCCTACGATATAGGTCTGCGTTCCCCAATAGGTGAAGGGCGACGGGTTGTCCGCAAGCACGCGCCGCACCAGCGGGTGCAATGTCTGGATCCTATCAGGGCGCGGCGGTTGTTCAGTCATGTCAGCCGATGTGGCATTGCGCGGCGACGATGTGAAGTGTGTCGGGGAGCTTTACACAGGGCGAAATAGCTAACGGCCGCGCAACCATCTCGATCGGCAGGGATCCTTACGGTTCGCGAACTGGCACGAGCCGTGCACATATGTCTGCGTTCCCTTAGTTCCGCCCTGGCGGCGGCTCGGCCTGTTCCGAGCCGCCGCCTCCCGGACTTCCCTGAACGAAAACCGTCGCCCTGAGCTTATAGAAGGGCGCTCATGCGCGATGGAGAAGGCTCAGCCCAAACGGGTGGCAAGGGCGTGCTCAAGCTGTCGTGTGGATGCCCTTTTCAGTCATCAGATCAGCCAGTTCGCCGGTCTCGTACATCTCCATCATGATGTCCGATCCGCCGACAAATTCTCCCTTCACATAAAGCTGCGGGATCGTCGGCCAGTCCGAATAGGATTTAATACCCTGTCGGATACCCTGATCCTGAAGCACGTCGACCGTCGCATATTCGACGCCGAGATGATCTAGGATCGCGATCGCACGGCTGGAAAATCCGCATTGCGGGAAAAGCGGCGTGCCTTTCATGAACAGGAGCACGTCCGCTGCCTTGACGGCGTCGTCGATACGGGCATGAACTTCGTCAGACACTATAATAACTCCTCAATCCGGCACGGCGGTAGTGAGCTGAAGTGCATGGAGCACCCCGCCCATGCGGCCGCCAAGCGCATCATAGACCCGCCGCTGCTGAGCGACCCGCGACTGGCCGCGGAAACTTTCCGCCACCACCCGCGCTGCATAATGATCACCGTCGCCGGCAAGATCAGTAATCTCGACCGTCGCATCGGGGATCGACTGGCGGATCATCGTTTCAATCTCTTCGGCCTGCATCGGCATGGCGATGGCCTTACTTCGATTCCATCAACTGGCGGCGCGCCTCGACTGTCTTGTCCTCTAGCGCGTGCCGGATGCGGGCCTCGTCGATATCGATATTGGCGGACACGAGATCACCGAGCAGTTTACGGATGACATCCTCGTCGCCCATTTCCTCGAAGTCGGCCTGAACGACCGCCTTGGCATAAGCATCGGTCTCCGCGGCATTGAGACCCATCAGTCCGGCCGCCCACTCGCCAATCAGCCGATTACGCCGGGCCGTCACGCGGAAGGCCATTTCCTGATCGTGGGCGAATTTGGTTTCGAAGCCCCGCTCGCGATCGTCAAATGTGGTCATATCGTCCCTTTCCCCGCATGTCTGAACTTAGATAAGAAGGCCGTGTGAAGGTTGCAACGCGATCATTCGCCGATTGTGACGACCAGCTTTCCGATCGCCGAGCGGTTCGACAGCCGGGCGATCGCCTCCCCGCCGCGCTCCAGCGGAAAAGTCTCGCTCACCTTCGGCGCGATCAGACCCTGATCCCACAGGGCGAACAAATGCTCAAAATGCACGGCGTTGGCTTCCGGATTATCCGCGCGGAACTTGCCCCAGAAGACGCCACAGATATCACAACTTTTTAGCAGCGGCAGATTGAGAGGAATGCGCGCGATCCCGGCTGGGAATCCGACGACGAGAAACCGTCCTTCCCACGCGGTCGCGCGGATCGCCGGCTCAGAATAATCGCCGCCCACTGGATCGTAGACGATGTCGAAACCTTCGCCGCCCGACGCAGCCTTGAACTGCTCCGCCAGTGCCTTCGATTGGTCGCGATCAAGTGGATTGGCGGGGTAGATTACCACAGCATCGGCACCGCTCTCCCGCGCCACCGCGGCTTTCGCTTCGCTCGACACCGCCGCCACGACGGTCGCGCCCAGCGCCTTGCCAAGCTCGATTCCCGAAATACCGATGCCGCCTGCCGCACCCAGCACGAGCACCTTGTCCCCCGGCTTGATACGGGCGCGATCCTTGAACGCGTGGATCGTCGTGCCATAGGTAAAGAAGAAGGCCGCGCCTTCGGCGAAGCTCCGGCTTTCCGGCAAACGCACTACATCGATCTCGTCCAGCAGCATCTTTTCGGCCATGCCGCCGTGGAGACCGAGACCGATCACGCGATCACCCAGCTGCCAGGCAGTAACGCCCTCCCCCACTGCCGAAACCACGCCCGCCGTTTCACCGCCGGGAGAAAAAGGTCGCACAGGCTTGAACTGGTAGAGGTCCTGGATGATCAGGCTATCCGGAAAATTGATTGCGCAGGCACGCACGTCGATGACGATCTGGCCAGGACCGGGGACCGGGTCCGGACGTTCGACGAGACCGAGCGTTGAATGATCGCCCGGTGCCTCACTGACCAGCGCCTTCATGCCGCAAGCCAGGGACGCTCGGCCGCGATGCCTTGCTCATAAGCCGTAATCTTCTGATCCGAAGCGAGCGTGAGTCCGATCTCGTCAGTGCCGTTCAACAGACAATCGCGACGAAATGGATCGATCTCGAACCTAAAACGGTCCTGGAAAGGCGTGGTCACCGTCTGGTGTTCGAGATCGACCGTGATCGGATCGGTCTTAGCCACTTCAAGCAGGCGATCGACTGCTTCCTGCGGTAGCACCACAGTCAATATGCCATTTTTGAAGGCGTTGCCCGAAAAAATGTCCGAGAAACTTGGCGCGATGACGGCGGTGATGCCCATGTCGCCGAGCGCCCAGGCGGCATGCTCGCGGCTTGATCCGCAACCGAAATTATCGCCGGCAATCAGGATCGGCGAGCCCTGATATTCAGGATCGCCAAACACATTGCCGGGTTCGGCCTTGATCGTTTCGAATGCGCCTTTGCCAAGGCCGCTGCGGGTGATGGTCTTGAGATAATGGGCCGGGATGATGACGTCAGTGTCGACATTCTTGCGACCGAGCGGATAGGCGCGGCCCTCGACGGTCTTGATCGGTTCCATCAATGATTCCCCATCAGATCGCGGACATCGGCGAAATGACCGGTGACAGCGGCGGCAGCGGCCATGGCAGGGGAGACGAGATGCGTCCGCGCACCGGGCCCTTGCCGTCCCACAAAGTTGCGGTTGGAGGTCGATGCGCAACGCTCACCCGCCGGTACCTTGTCCGGATTCATTGCGAGGCACATCGAGCAACCCGGTTCCCGCCATTCGAAACCGGCTTCGAGGAAGATGCGGTCAAGACCTTCAGCTTCGGCCTGACGCTTAACAAGACCGGAGCCCGGGACGATCAGCGCCTGGCGAATGCCGCCGGCCACCTTGCGGCCCTTCACCACATCGGCGGCTGCGCGCAGGTCTTCAATCCGGCTGTTGGTGCACGAACCGATAAAGATATGCTCCACGGCCACGTCCTGCATCCGCGTGCCCGGCTCAAGGCCCATATAATCAAGTGACTTGCGGGCGGCGAGCTGCTTGGCGGGGTCGGCGAAGCTCATAGGATCCGGCACCGAACCAGTGATCGGAACGACATCCTCGGGGCTGGTGCCCCAAGTCAGGTTTGGCGCGATGTCCGATCCGTTAAGCGTGACGATCGCATCATAGCGCGCGCCAGCATCGGTCGGCAGCGTCCGCCACCAGGCGATGGCCTTATCCCATTCATCGCCCTGCGGGGCCATTGGGCGGCCTTTCAGATAGGCATAGACGGTCTCGTCCGCTGCGATCAGCCCGGAGCGGGCGCCGCCCTCGATCGACATATTCGAAACGGTAAGACGCCCTTCGACCGACATCGCCCGGATTACATCTCCGGTATATTCGACGACATAGCCCGTACCGCCCGCCGCGCTGGTCTTGCCGATGATCGCGAGCACGACATCCTTTGGCGAAACGCCATAGCCGAGCGTGCCGTCGACCCGGATTTCCATGGTTTTCGACTGCTTCAGCAGTAAAGTCTGCGTTGCCAGTACATGCTCGACCTCGGAGGTGCCGATGCCGAAGGCAAGCGCGCCCAACCCGCCATGCGCCGAGGTGTGGCTGTCACCGCAGACAATCGTCGTGCCGGGAAGCGAAAAGCCCTGTTCCGGCCCGATGACGTGGACGATGCCCTGCTCGGGCGCCGTCGCGTCAATATAAGGCACGCCGAACTCGGGCGCGTTCCTTTCCAGCGCAGCGAGCTGCTGCGCGGATTCCTGATCGGCGATCGGCAGGCGCTTGCCGTTGGCGTCAACGCGCGCCGTGGTCGGCAGATTGTGATCCGGCACCGCGAGGGTTAGATCAGGCCGGCGCACCTTACGGCCAGCGGCGCGGAGCCCCTCGAACGCCTGGGGACTGGTGACTTCGTGAACAAGATGGCGATCGATATAAATCAGGCAAGTGCCGTCGTCGCGCTTGTCGACGACATGCGCATCCCAGATCTTCTCATACAAGGTACGTGGCTTGGTAGACATAAGCTCGCCCTAACTAAAATCGCGGGGCAGGAAAAGCCCGGCCTGCCGGATCGCTGGACCGCAATCGACGCCCAGCTCAGGATCGCCTGATCCGTATCCGGATATAGACATTGCGGAAGCTCAGATCGAGTGTCGGCGCCCCTCGCATCAGAATGGCGGTTGCTGCATGCGCGGCGCTGCGATAGCGGCGCTTGATGGAAGATCAGCCGGCCGTCACCAGCCGCCATGTCGCAAGGGGCGTGGGCACGACCCTGCTCGCCAGAATCGGCGGGGTGATCGAGGTCGTGTCGCAACCGCTCTATGTGTGGATGTTCGGGCTGGCGAGCTTCGGGCTTTACACAGTGCTGTGGGCCGCCATCAATCTGCTCGAGAATATCTTCGATCTCGGTATGACCGCTGCGTTGCAGCGCACCGTGCCGCAAGCAAGCGACGAGAAGGAAGCGGCACGATCGCTACGCGCGGCCCTGATCCTTGGAGTTGGCCCCAATCTGCTGGTGGCAACTATTGCGACGATCTTCGCACCCCAGATCGCGCCCTTGCTCAACGTCGCTGTCAAGGATGAAGCGCTGGTCGTTCCGGCGATCCAGCTATTCATATGGGCGTTGCCGCTCTGGGCATTCGTCGAGATCGCGACGTCGGCGCTCCGGGCGCGACATTTGTTCGGGCCGGAAATCCGACTCAGGATCGTATGGGAGCAGATCATCCGGCTGATCCTTGCAACAATCTTCTTCGTGCTTGGCTTAGGATTGGCGGGGCTATTCATCGCGCACATGATCTCTCTGGCGGTCACAGTGCTGTTAAGCTTCCGGCTGCTGTATCGTCATTATGATCTGAAGGCGACCTTCGGCCGCGGCGATCCAGAAAGCAGGATGTTCGGGGAGACGTTCAAGGCCGGTCTTTCGGCATTGCCCTATAATGTAGTCGCGCGGCTTTTCGGCGATGCGCCGTCAATCGTACTCAACCTGATGCTGCCGGGCGCGGTTGGCGCCAGTGCGGCGGCGCTCTATATGATCGCGCGCAAGATCTCGAGCCTCGTCCAGCTGGTCCGCGTCGCTTTCTCCTATGTACTCGCGCCGCTCGCATCGAGCGCCGCTCGGCAAGACAAGTCGCACGTCGGCGCGCTTTACGGCTTTGCGACAAGGATCATGACGGCGATCGTGCTGCCTCTCGCACTCGTAATGGCTGGGGGGGCGATGCCAATCCTCGGCCTGTTCGCTAATACAGCGGATCAGGCGCGGGGTGCGGTGGTGATTCTGCTGCTGGCGCGCGCAGTGGAAACCGTGATCGGGGGCGCTCAGCCGGTGTTGCAGGTCGTGAGCGGCTATGGGCGGCAGATCGTGGCAAGTTCGGCCGGATTACTCGCGGCGATAGCGATCGGCGTCGTGCTGGTGCCGATGGTGCCGTTGACCGGCATGGCAATGTCTGTGGGAATCGGGTTGATCGTGGCCGGTTTCATCCCACTCGTTCAGCTGCATGTGCACGATGATCTGCACCCATTTTCGGACGGCTTTACCAAGGTTCTCCTGACAGCGGCGCTGGTTTCGATTCCGGCGCTCGGGCTGGCATTGCTGGTATCCGCCTTGCCAGATGCATTATCCCTTCCGCTCGTCGCGATAATCGCGATGGGCGCGATTTGGTGTTCGGCACGCTTCGCCCTGCCCGAGGCCGATCGCCGATCGCTAGGCAAAACAGCACGGAAACTACGGCTGATTAAGGCCTGAGGCGCCGAAGCAACCCAGTGCAACGGTTGCATCAGCGCACATACGCTGATGCACCTATGCCCACGACAACAATGAGCGCATGCCGCGCCTCAAGGGAAATGGGGATAATTAAAATGCGGTACAAAACGATGCATTCGTCGAATCGGGCTTTCTGCGGATTGGCCGTCATCTCGCTGATCATCGCACTGATGATGTACATGTCGTTGGGCGTTTAAGCGGGATATAGGCGCAGCTCCAAGTGTGCTGCGATGAACAAGGCTGCGCAAGCTTTGCGCCAGCGGGGTCCCGCTCTGACAAGCCCGATCTGGTTTCAGACCCATAGAACCGCGCTCAATCCCTGCAACTGTTCGGATCGTTTGCTTTCAGCGTAATAACGGCAAGCACTATTTGCATGAGTGTTCATTCATCGGTTTCATCGATCAGCATTAGAGATTTTTTGCATTTGCGAGATAAATGCTGCGATGCGATAGAGAGAGCGCCTTTCAGGCATCCTCTCCTAAGACTTCAGGGCCGGTTCGCCGGCCCTTTTTTTGTGCTGTGGTCCACGCACGTGTCTTCCGACAGGCATCCGGTTCAACCTCAAGGTTGCTTTGCCCAGAACAGCAGGCCCCCGACGATAAAGACCATCATTAAACCTAACGTGAAAAGAGCTGTGGCCTGGCAGCCGGAGGCGACGAAACTTACGGGATAAATCCGCTTCGGCGCAGCGTTGACGGATTTCCGTTTGTTCATGCTGGTGGACAGGGCTGGATTCGAACCAGCGTACGCTCACGCGGGCAGATTTACAGTCTGCTGCCTTTAACCACTCGGCCACCTGTCCCGGAGGCGAGGCGGCTCAATGGCGAAAGGGCGCCCGGCTGTCAACGGCGGCTGGTCGGTTTGAATGCCCAGCACGACACAACTTGCGTCTAGGCCGTCCCCGTGGAAATGAGGCGCCATGCGCAGGGGACATAGACCATCGGTGGCGCCGACCAATCGGCCTCGTTTCTGGGGACGGCATGCCGTGATCGCGGCGCTTGCGAATCCTGCGCGTACCGTGCGGCGGATCTGGGGGACGCGCGAGGCGCTTATGGCGCTTGACCTGCCGCCGGTGCTGCCGGTGACCTTTGCCGACGTGGCGGATCTGGGCCGGCTCGTGCCGTCCGATGCGCCGCATCAGGGTCTGGTCGCTGAGGTCGAACCGCTCGAGGATATCTGGCTGAGCGAGTTGCTCGAACGGGGCGTCGATGGGATGCGGCCGCTGGTCGTGCTCGATCAGGTGACTGATCCGCACAATGTCGGCGCCGTGCTGCGATCGGCGGCGGCGTTCGACGCTCTCGGGATCGTGACCCAGGATCGCCATGCCCCGCCCGAATCCGGCGCGCTGGCGCGGGCCGCCTCGGGCGCGCTTGAGCAGGTGCCCTGGGCACGGGTCGTCAATCTCGCCCGGGCGCTCGACGAGATCGCAGAGGCGGGCTTCTGGCGGATCGGGCTTACCGGCCATGCCACCCAGACGATCAGTCAGGCGATGGGCACGGCCAAGGTCGCACTCGTGCTGGGTTCCGAGGGCGAAGGCATGCGGCAGAACACCGAGACGCATTGCGATCAACTCGCGAAGCTGCCGATCAGCGCGCGTGTCGAAAGCCTCAACATATCGAATGCCGCCGCGATCGCGCTCTATGCAGAGGCGACGCGCGAAAAGGGGAATGGCTGATGATCATGCTTCGCCGCCTCGCATTTGTCTGCGCATTGCCGTTGCTGCTGTCGGGATGCCTGCTGGTGCCCGGCAAGTTTGTTTCCGAACTGATCGTCAATGCCGATCGAAGTTTCTCCTTCGCCTACAAAGGCCAGGTGATCGCAAGCGATCCTTCCGAAAACATGTCATCCAATGAACCCCTGAAGGCGGATGCTACGCCTGAGGCGAAGGCCGCAGCCGCCGAGAAAGCCAAGGAGAAGGTTGCGAAGGCCAAGGAGCGCGAGGAGAAGAACCGCGCGATCGCGGCCGCGCTGTCGAAGGAATATGGCTATCGGTCAGTGATCTATCGCGGCAACGGACTGTTTGATGTCGATTATGCCGTAAAGGGCACGCTCACCACCAATTTCACCTATCCGTTCAACTCGGACGCGGAGGTGATGATGCCCTTTATCGCGATCGAGGCTCGCAAGGATGGCACTGTGCGGGTGCGCGCGCCCGGCTTCGGCATGGCGCCGGGCCAAGGCGGACCGACCGGCGGGATACCGATGATGAACGATCCAAGCGATAAGGCCGAGGGCATTTTCACGCTCACGACCAACGCCGAGATCGTTGCGCAAAATCAGGAGGACGGGGCGAAAACCGTGGGCGCTAACAAGGTGATCGTCTGGACCGTCGGCAAGATCAAGAAAGACGCCCCATCAGCCGTGCTGCGGATGCGGAATTAAGCTTCAGGTTTCGATCACCATCTGAGCGGTGCAGCCGCAAGCTTGCGCCAGGGTCTTGAGGCGGCGCTCGACAATCTCTCCATAGAGAGCTTCATCCTCGCGCAGGATCGCTAGCTTCACGATCTTGCCGTCCTGCCAGAGGCGGGTCATCTCCAGCGGGCGACCGATACCGCCAGACAGGCGTTGACCGAGGCGTAGGGCGAGACCCCAGCGTTCGGCAAGTGCGATCTCTTCAGGCGTGCACAGCCTGGTGATTATGGGGTCGGGACCAGTGCCGCCGAAATTCACATAGAGCGCGTGGCCGATCATGCCACGTCCCCGCGCGTCGATGGCCGGCCAGTTCTCGTGTAGACCCGCATCAAGGCCGCGTTCGGCCCGGAAATCGGGATGCGCGCGCCAGGCGATATCAGCGAGGAGACAGGTCGCAAGCCGCAGGCGGGCGTCTTCCCGCGTCTCGCCTTCAAACAGCGGCGCGATCCAGCGATCGAGCAGATCCCCATGTTCCGGGAAGCGACCGCGCAGCCGCCCTTCTTCGCGAGCCGCGCAGATCAGAGGATCGAGCGCACGCACCTCTTCCGGCAGATCGTCGTAGAGCAGCCCTTCGCGCAGACCGTAGGCAGAGACGACCATCGCGTTGGATCCCAGATGCTTGACCAAGGCGGCCAGCAAAGCGGCAGCATCGACGAGGGCGGGTATGCGCGAGGGGGATAGGCCCTCAACCGCGCGCAGGCTCTTGGGCGCGATATGTGCAAGGACCCGCACCAGGCGCTGCGCTTCCTCCGCCGGCATGGTGTAGCCATGCACGATCGGGAGGGCATAGTCCGTCAGGTGCATGTCGAGCCGGGCGAGAGCGCGCCAGGAGCCGCCAACCATGTGGAAAGGAAGGCCAGCCCCCCTCCCCAGCCAGCCGGTATTACTAAGGAGCTTCTCGACATGACGGTCGATCGCGCCAGCGCCCTTGGCGCGCAGCGCGCCGGTTCGAAAGATGCCCAACGGAAAGGATACGCCCTCGTGTGCCCGGTTGTCGCCGATCCGAACAAGCTCCAGGCTGCCGCCGCCGAGATCGCCGACGATGCCGCACGCATCCGGATTTCCGGAGAGCACGCCTTCCGCCGAAAGCCTGGCTTCCTGCTCGCCCGACAGAAGCTCAGGCGTGAACCCTAGGTCCCGCACCTGATCTAGGAAAGCGCCGCCGTTCAAGGCATCACGAACCGCAGCGGTGGCAACGGTGCGGATACGGGAAACTCCCATCTCATCAACCAGCAGTCGAAAGCGGCGCAGCGCTTCCAGGCCGCGCGCGACCGCCTGCGGATCGAGCGTGCCGCCCTGCCCGAGGTCGCGCCCCAAACCGGCCATCACCTTCTCGTTGAAAAGCGTCGCGGGGAACCGTGACGGGCCATCGAAGACGACCAGGCGAATCGAGTTGGAACCGATATCGATGATGCCCGTGCGCTCGGCCGCTGACGCGGCACCCTTCTTGCGACGGAACGAGGCTACCGCTGACATGACGCGGCCCTAGCCTGATTCCCGGTGCGGATGAAAGTTCGAAACGGTGTCAGGTGCGATTATTGGCTGCGGCGGAAGGTGAGCTTGGGTACCGAACCGCTCCGCTCCAGCGCCGCACCTCGGCCCGACAAGGACGGGTTGATCATGAAATAGCGGTGAAGGTTGAAGGGTCGGTTACCCGGTTTTACCCGCTCGTAGCTGCCATCCGGAAATAGCTGCCAGCTCTGCTCGTCGTCGATCAGATTGGCCACCATCACCTGATCCAGGACCTGTGCATGCACGGTCGGGTTCTCGATCGGCATCATATATTCGACGCGGCGATCGAAGTTGCGGGGCATCCAGTCAGCCGACGAGATATAGACCTTGGCGTCGCGATTGGGCAGCGCCTTACCATTCCCGAACACGATGATCCGGCTATGCTCGAGGAAACGACCGACGATCGACTTGACCCGGATATTCTCTGACAGGCCCGGCACGCCAGGGCGCAGGCAACATATGCCGCGCACGACCAGATCGATCTCGACGCCGGCCGCACTCGCCCGGTAGAGCTTCTCGATGATCGCGGGATCGACAAGCGAGTTCATCTTGGCCCAGATTGCCGCCTCCCGCCCTTCGCGTGCATGTTCGATCTCGGCATCGATCAGCCGGCCCAGTTCCTCGCGCAGGCCGCCGGGAGAGAGGGTCGCCAGCTCCAACTTCTGCGGCTCGACATAGCCGGTGATGTAATTGAACATCTGCGCCGCATCGCGCCCTGCCCGAGGATCGGCGGTGAAGAAGCTGAGATCGGTATAGATCCGCGCCGTCACAGGGTGATAGTTGCCGGTGCCGAAGTGGCAGTAGGTCTTGTAGCCATCGCCTTCGCGGCGGACGACCATCGAGACCTTCGCGTGGGTTTTCCAGTCAATGAAGCCGTAGACGACCTGTACGCCCGCCCGCTCCAGCGAGGCGGCCCACATCAGGTTCTGCTCCTCGTCGAAGCGGGCCTTGAGCTCGACGACGGCCGTCACCGACTTGCCTGCCTCGGCCGCGTCAATCAGCGCGCGGATGACGTTCGACTGTTTGCCGGCGCGATAGAGCGTCTGCTTGATCGCGACAACATCGGGATCTGCCGCCGCCTGCCGCAGGAAGGCCAGCACGACGTCGAAACTCTCATAAGGATGATGGACGATAATGTCCTTCGAACGGATCGCCGCGAAGCAATCGCCGCCATGTTCGCGGATTCGTTCGGGAAAGCGCGCCGTGAAGGCGGGAAATTTGAGCTCCGGCCGATCCTCGTCGACAAGAAGCTCCAGATCGGAAATTGCGAGAAAACCACTGACCTGCGTGACGAGCGCGTCGCTACCGCCGATCGCTTCGCACACCTCGTCGGCCAGCGCCTGAGGCATGCCGGCTGCCAGCTCAAGCCGGATCACCCGGCCGCGGCGGCGGCGCTTGATGGCGCTGCGGAAGTAGCGGACGAGATCCTCGGCCTCTTCCTCGAGCTCGATGTCGCTGTCGCGGATCACCCGGAATGCGCCGTGGGTCAGCACCTCATAGCCGGGGAACAGGACATTGGTGAACCGCCGGATCATCGTCTCGATCGCGACATAGCGCGTTGCCGTACCGGGAATACGGACGAAACGCGGCAGCGTTGCCGGCACCATCAGCAGTTCGCGGATCGGCTCGCCGTCGGAAAGCCTTTTGAGATCGAAGACGAGGCTGAAACCTTTGTTCGGAATGAACGGGAAAGGGTGAGCGGGATCGAGCGCCTGAGGCGTCAGCACCGGGAAGATCTGCTCGCGGAAATGGGTTTCCAGCCAATCCACGGTGTCTGGATCAATCGATTCGAGATCGAGCACGCGGAAATCGACGGTCGCAAGTTCAGCCAACAGATCCAGCCAGACCTGCGCCTGCCACTGCATCACCGCATCGGTGCGCTGGGCAATCGCGGCAAGCTGTTGCGCCGGGGTCAACCCATCCGGCGAGCGGCTGTCGACATCCTGAAGTTGATGTCCCTTCAGCCCCGCCACGCGGACCATGAAGAATTCGTCGAGGTTGTTGCCCGAGATCGACAGAAAACGAAGCCGTTCCAGCAGGGGATGTGCGGGGTTGAGCGCCTCTTCCAGAACGCGCTCATTGAAGGCGAGCCAACTCAGCTCGCGGTTGAAATAGCGGTTCTGAAGGCCGGACGGGGCAACCACAGGGGTGCCACCAATGTCATCGTCGTCGAGCGGCTGTGCGGGTGAGACCGGATCCATCTTGTGATCTTACCCAAAACTTTATGAATCTTCGATGACATTCCCAGACAAAAGTGCCTCGCGCGCGGCAGATATGCTGATCCGACGCTTCTTCGCCCATGCCGCCTGATCCAGAGCGTCGATGACGCGATGAAGGGCGACATAGCTCCGCTCGATCCGGCGTGCGATCCATTCAGGAACGTCACCAGCATAAGCGATGCCGCGCGCCGCCAGTAGCCGTTCCAGCAGCCCTCGCATCAATACGTCATCCGGTTCCTGTATCGCGACGTGGGGCGTAGCGGCCAGGCGAGAACGGAGATCAGGCAAAGCGATATCCCATGTGCCACAGGGGGTGTCCGCGATGATCAGCAAGGGACGGCGATCAGAGAGCGAGCGGTTCCAGGCGTGAAACAGTTCTTCCTGATCGGTCTGCTCGCCACCATCAATCAGCATTGCGCCGGATCGCGCGGCGAAGATGCGGCCAAGGAAGCTGCGGCCCGACTTCCGGGGCCCGGTCAGCACCGTCGCCTTCACCGGCCAGAGCGACCAATGACCGAGATGGCGCACAGCCTCGACATTGGCCGGGCTCACGATGAAGTCGTTTTCAGTCTCGGCCGCCGGCCAATCGAGCGGCAGCGCAAACTGGCTCACGGCGTGGGGGCAGCCTGGGCCGCGGGAGCACGGCGGATGCGTAGCGTGTCAGCGCCAGCCTCGACCGTCCAGCCGCGCGAGGCGAGCGAGGTCTTGAGCAGATCGATACTGCCAGCGAAATTGACCCGGATCACAGACAGGCCGCCCAAGGCCAGGCTTGTGGTGCCGGACGACCGCACGCCGGGAATGCTCCGCAGTGTTGCTTCTGCATAGTTCAGCGACGCGGCATCGGGCGTATCAACCTGAACGGTGAAAGCTGAGACACCGACTTCGCTCGTGATCTCGGCGATGGCATCCTCCAGCGTCGTCATATCCTCCTCGACAGGCTCTTCCTCCTCGATCTCGAGCGACGGATCGACGGCAAGGCGACCGCTTCGCAGGGCGTCGATATAGATGGCGTCGACGCGCTCCACGCCCTTATCAAGCAGGGCTGCGACTCCATCGCGATCACCGGTAGCGCTCGTGAGCGTGAAGCTGTCGATCAGCCTGTGGTCAGGCCCGCGCCTGGCGAAGAAGGTCGCCGTGACGGGGCCGCCCGGCCAATGGCGATGGAGCATCACTTCCGGGATCACCACGTCGGCCGCGCCATATTGATCGAGCAGCATCCGCCACCAGCCCCGGCCCGGACGTCGCGACTGACCGATGTTGAGCAACAGCGGATCCGTGCCGTTGCCCGTGGGGCGAACATAATCGACAGGGCTGTTGCCGATCCTGAACCTTGCCCAGGCCGCCTGCCACGCATTGCGCAGTTCGAAGCTGGTTGGGGTCGCTCCGGTGATCTGTATGGGAATGACAAGCATCGGCGCGGATCGCAGAGTCTGACCGCTGCCGCCGAGAAGCTCGGCCGCCCGCGCACGATCGAACAACACACCCAGCCGCGCGATATAGCGGCGCGGGCCAATCTGCTCCTGCTCGACGATGATGCCCCCGACGATCGCTCCAAGCGTGCCGTCGCTGAGCTGCGGCGCACCGCCCCGCCCCCCGTTCATGCGCGACCAGAGCGCTTGCCAACCCTTGCGCTGGGCGATCCGCCAGCCGGCCTGCCGCGCCTGCTCCGCATCCTTGCCAAAGACGTCGACGGCGATACCGCCAACTTCATAGCTGCTCGCGCTGTCGATCGGCGGGATGCCGCGATCGCTGCCCTCAAGCTGTGCATGGACCATGACTGCGGCGGCGCCAAGCAGGGCCAGCAGGAGCATGATCGCGGGCAACAGGAGAAGCCTGAAAGGAAGGGCGAAGGTCACGAGCGCCTTTTGGCGAGTTGGGCGTGGAAATCCAAGCGCGTTGTTGTAAGGCGCATCGCATGGTCAACAACACCGATAGTCAAAAGCCCTACAGCTATGCCGAAGCGGGCGTTTCGATCGCCGCGGGAAATGCACTCGTCAAGGCGATCGGGCCGCTCGCGAAGAGCACCCGGCGCCCCGGTGCGGATGCCGAACTTGGCGGCTTTGGCGGTTTCTTCGATCTCAAGGCAGCGGGATACACGGACCCGCTGCTGGTGGCGGCGAACGATGGCGTGGGCACCAAGCTCAAGCTTGCGATCGAAAGCGGGCGGCATGACGGAGTCGGCATCGATCTCGTCGCCATGTGCGCCAACGATCTGATCGTGCAGGGTGCGGAGCCGCTGTTCTTCCTCGATTATTTCGCGACAGGAAAGCTCGACAATGCCATTGCCGAGCGGGTGATCGCCGGCATCGCCGAAGGATGCCGCATCGCGGGCTGCGCGCTAATCGGTGGCGAGACCGCCGAGATGCCGGGCATGTATGCCGACGGTGAATACGACCTTGCCGGATTTTGCGTCGGCGCGGTCGAGCGCGATCAGGCGCTGACCGGCAACCGCGTCGCGGAAGGTGACGTCATTCTGGGTCTGGCGTCATCCGGCGTACATTCCAACGGCTATTCGCTCGTCCGCCGCCTTGCCGCCGACAAGGGCTGGAAGCTCGACCGCCCTGCTCTGTTCGACCAAGACATCCTCCTGATCCAGGCGTTGATGCAACCAACGCGCATCTATGTGAAGTCGCTTCTACCGCTGGTTCGGGCGGGCCATATCCACGCGCTGGCGCATATCACGGGTGGCGGACTGCTCGAAAATATCCCACGTGTGCTGCCGGAAGGGTTGCATGCGCATGTCAACGCCGATCTGTGGGAACAGCCCCGGCTAATGGCTTTCCTGCAAGCGCAAGGAAATATCGAGCCGGCCGAAATGGCGCGAACATTCAATTGCGGCATCGGCATGGCTATTGTCGTGGCTGAGACCGACGTTGCATCAATCACTGCCTCGCTCGAACAGGCAGGCGAAACAGTGTTGCAGATCGGGAAAATCGTGGCGGGCGAAAAGGGGTGCACCGTCTCCGGATCAGCTGAAACCTGGAGCGCACGGGCGGACTGGTCGGCAACGCATCATGGTTAAGGCGAAGGTCGGAATCCTGATTTCCGGCCGCGGCTCCAACATGGCGGCGCTGGTCTATGCCGCCAAGATCCCCGACTGTCCCTATGAGGTGGTGCTCGTCGCCGCCAACGATCCCGAAGCGCCAGGGTTAAAGCTTGCCGCAGCCGAGGGCATTCCGACCTTCGGGCTCAGCCACAAGGGCATGAAGCGGGCCGAGTTCGACGCCGTCGTCGATGCGGAGCTGCGCGAGGCCGGCGCCGATTATGTCGCGCTGGCGGGCTATATGCGACTGCTCTCCCCGGATTTCGTGGAGCGCTGGGCCGGACGGATGCTCAACATCCATCCATCGCTGCTTCCCAAATATAAGGGGCTAGACACGCATCAGCGGGCGCTGGACGCAGGGGACGCAGTGGCGGGATGCTCGGTGCATGTCGTAACGCCCGAACTGGATGACGGGCCAGTGCTCGACCGCATAGAGGTCGCCGTTTTGCCCGGCGATACCGCCGATACCCTCGCCGCCCGTATCCTTATCGCGGAACATCAGCTTTACGCACGCACGCTCGCCACGTTCGTGACCGCCGACACGCGCTCCTAGGCCCTGCTGGAGCGGTTGCGCAGCCTGGCGCTGGATTTGCCCGAAAACCTGCGAGAAACAATCGGGCGGAATGCGGATTTAGGATGTGGCGGGCGAGTTTTAAGCCGCCCGTCCGTCACCCCAACGAAATCAGCCGACGATTTCTTCCGGCTTGAAGAAAAATGCGATTTCAATTGCGGCATTTTCATCGCTGTCGGAACCATGGACTGAGTTGGCTTCGATCGATTCCGCGAAGAGCTTGCGAATCGTGCCTTCAGCCGCCTGCTCCGGGTTCGTGGCGCCCATAATGTCGCGGTTGCGCTTTACGGCGTCCTCACCCTCGAGCACTTGCACCACCACCGGGCCGGACGTCATGAAGCTGACAAGATCGTTGAAGAATGGCCGCTCCTTATGGACGCCATAGAAACCCTCCGCCTGATCCTTGCTCATGAGGATGCGCTTGGACGCGATGACGCGCAGACCGGCTTCCTCGAGCTTGGCGGTGACAGCGCCGGTCAGGTTGCGACGGGTGGCATCGGGCTTAATGATCGAGAAAGTGCGCGTGGCGGCCATAGCCGTTCAAACTCCGTATAGGATAAGGGAAAGTCGGCGGGTCTCTAGTCGCTGCCATGCTGCGGCGCAAGACGAAGCGCTTGCATAAAGCAAAAACCATGGGAAACCTGCGCGGCGGGGGAAATCAGTGCGAATCGTAACCATCGTCGGGACACGTCCCGAGGCGATAAAGATGGCGCCGGTCCTGCTGGCATTGCGCCAACGCGCCGGGTTTCTCTCGACGCTGATCGCGACCAGTCAGCATGGCGCGTTGTTTGAGCAAGCCCTGCAGCCATTCGGCGTTGCGCCCGATCGCTGGCTTGAGATGCCACTGCCTGGCCTGTCTCCTCATGCCATGGCTGACGCGATCGAGGCAGGGCTTATTCCCCATTTGCGCGAATGTCAGCCGGATCTTGTGCTCGTTCAAGGCGATACCACCAGCGCGTTGGCAGCTGCTCGTGCAGCGGCTGGGTGCGGCATTGCCGTGGGGCATGTGGAGGCAGGTCTCCGATCACACGATCTCCAAAGACCTTGGCCGGAAGAAGGAAACCGGATCGCAATCGATCGGATCGCCACCCTGCTATTCGCGCCGACGGAAGGGAACATGGCCAATCTGGCGGCCGATCCGCAGGTAGCTGGCAAGGCTTATCTCACCGGCAACACGGGGATCGATGCATTTCTCCATATTCGGCGCGAAACGTCATCACGAGCCAAGCAGCACAATGGCCTACATCTTCTTGCAACATTGCATCGCCGGGAAACGATTGGGGAGCCGCTTCGCGAGATATGCCAGATGCTTGCTGCCCTTGCGGAGCGTGAAAATGTCTTCTTGACGCTACCCGTTCACCCCAATCCCGACGTGAAGCGCATCGTCCGGAATGCGTTGGAGGGGCGAGAGCGGATCGCGCTGATCGAGCCCCTGCCCTATCCCGAGATGATCGGCCGCATGGCGTCATCCGATCTCATATTAAGCGATTCCGGCGGCGTGCAGGAAGAGGCGCCCGCACTTGGCACGCCATTGCTGATCCTTCGCGATGTCACAGAAAGGACGGAGGCCATGGCCTGCGGCGGGGCATTGCTCGCCGGAACCGATCCCGATGCAATTTATTCCGAGACGACCCGCCTGCTCGAAGACCCAGCGGCGCGCTCCGCCATGGCCATTCCACGCTTCCCGTTCGGGCGCGGTGATGCATCGGCGAAAATCATCGCTGTGATTGAAAATTACCTTGTGTCGCAAAACGTGACATAATGCCTATCTTCGGCTAGCGGCATCGCCTTCGTTTGGACCAGAGATTGCATATGTCATCAAATTGGACGCCTGAAAGTTGGCGCGCGCATGACGCCCGGCAAATGCCGGACTATCCCGATCAGACCGCGCTGGCCGAGGTCGAGCGCGAGCTACGGAACTATCCGCCGCTCGTGTTCGCCGGAGAAGCGCGCGCGTTGACCACGGAACTGGCTGAGGTCGCCGCTGGCAAGGCTTTTTTGCTTCAGGGTGGGGATTGCGCTGAAAGCTTCGCCGAATTCCATCCGAACAACATCCGCGACACCTTCCGCGTCATCCTTCAGATGGCAGTGGTGATGACCTATGCGTCGAAGCTGCCGATCGTGAAGCTTGGCCGAATGGCAGGCCAGTTCGCCAAGCCGCGTTCGGCGCCGATCGAGGAAATCGGTGACGTCAGCCTGCCAAGCTATCGTGGCGACATCGTCAACGACATCGCATTCACCCATGAGGGCCGGATTCCTGATCCCCAACGGATGATCAAGGCGTACAGCCAGTCAGCGGCGACACTTAACCTGCTGCGCGCCTTCGCGCAGGGCGGCTATGCCAACCTGCACCAAGTGCATAGCTGGACGCTCGATTTCATGGGCCGGAGCCCCTGGGCCGCGCAATATCAGGCGGTCGCCGACCGGATCGGCGACGCGCTCGATTTCATGGCGGCATGCGGGATCAATCCGGAGACGGTGCCACAGCTCAAGACGACCCAGTTCTACACCAGCCACGAGGCGCTGCTGCTGCCTTATGAGCAAGCGATGACCCGGCAGGATTCGCTGACCGGCGGCTGGTACGACACCAGCGCGCATTTCGTCTGGATTGGAGATCGCACCCGTTTCGACGGTTCGGCGCATGTCGAGTTCCTGCGCGGCATCGGCAATCCGATCGGAATCAAGTGCGGACCAAGCCTGGAACCGGACGTACTGCTCCGCATGCTCGACACGCTCGATCCAGGCCGCGTGCCGGGGCGGATCACGCTGATCACCCGTTATGGCCACGACAAGATCGAGAAAGGCCTGCCTCCGCTCGTGCGCGCAGTTAAGGCGGAAGGCCGACCGGTGGTCTGGTCCTGCGATCCGATGCACGGCAACGTCGTAAAGGCCGCCAACGGCTACAAAACGCGTCCGTTCGACCGAATCCTTGCTGAGGTGCGCGGTTTCTTTGCTGTGCATCGCGCCGAAGGCACCCACGGCGGCGGCATCCATGCCGAAATGACCGGCCAGAACGTCACCGAATGCACCGGCGGCGCGGTGGCGATCACCGACGAAGCTTTGGCAGACCGCTACCACACGCACTGTGATCCGCGCCTCAACGCAAGCCAATCGATCGAGCTGGCCTTCCTGCTCGCCGAGATGCTTAATCAGGAAATGCGCGAGCGTGAGCGGGCCGCCGCCTGACACGAAGTGGAGCGGCGACGTCGTCGTACCATAACACGCTTGAGAAACGTGGTTAACAGGACGTAAATGTCCTTGTTTTGAGGGCACAATTTATCATTTCTTAAGTGCTCGCAGCGCATGGGACAGCCATGCAGCCTGCGACCGAACAGAACCCCCGACCAGGTTCCGAACCGCGTCCCAACACGCTCGTCCTCCGCTATGAGGATGGCGTCTATTGGACGCTCAGTTTTGCGCCCGAACTTGAAAAGTGCATCGGCCGTTACGCCCGAATCCCAGAGTTTGCCCGCAATGGTCATCTCCTGACGATCTTGCGGAGCGACGGCGGTCTGGTCGCCTGAGGCCGATGCTCCTCAACGTCTTCCGGGTCGCCACACGCGATGAAGAGCTCAGCAAGGCGGTTCGCTCCGCGTTGCTCGATGCGCTCTTCGCGTCCAAGGCGTCGCTGGTTATCGGCCTGTTCATCGGCGCATCGATGGCAAGCATCATCGTCTATTCCGCCCCGAATCCCTGGCTGATCGGGTGCGCGATCCTGCTGATGTTGTCCGGACTGTCGCGGGTCGTGACGTTCGGCATGTTCCGTCCCGGATCCGGCGTGAATAGCAAGTGGGAAATCCTCTACCATGCCGGGGCGTGGAGCTATGCCGCGCTGATGGGGCAGATGGCGTTCCTCACCGTGCTGCTAAGCGACAATATCAGTCACCATCTGCTCGCCGCCACAATGTCGACCGGCTATGCGGCGGGCGCCGCCGGCCGGAACACGGGTCGGCCCTACATCGCGGTTGGCCAACTTGTGCTTTGCTCGCTGCCGCTCAGCGTTGCGCTGCTCTTCGAGCCGTCAGCCTCCAACATTCTGCTGTCGATCGCCAACCTGCTGTTCATCCTCGTCGTGATCGACATAACCCTCCAGACCTACAAGACGGTGCTGGCCGCGTTTGTCGACCGGCAGGAAAAGCTGCGGCTAGCCACCGTGTACGAGAAGCTGTCCAAGACCGATCCGTTGACGGGCATCGACAACCGCGTGACGCTGAAGGCCAACCTCGAGACCCTGCTGCGTTCGGGTCTGACGACTGTCGCCGTACTCTGGCTCGATCTCGACCGGTTCAAGCAGATCAATGACACGCTCGGCCACGCCGCCGGCGACGTGGTCCTTCATGCTGTCGCTGCCAGACTACGCAAACTGGCGGGCGAAAGCGGCATGCTTGCCCGGTTTGGCGGCGACGAATTCATTCTGGTGGTCCCGATCGCGGGCGCCGAGGCCGCATTGGCATTCGGCGAAGAAGTTCGCCGGACAGTGAGCGAACCCGAGTCCGCCGATGGCGTGACGATCGACTTCAGCGCCTCGATCGGCCTCTCGATCTCAGCGCCGGGCCAGCAATCGGCCGACGAACTGCTGCGCCACGCCGACGTGGCGCTCTATGAAGCGAAGGCCAAGGGCCGCAACTGCGTCGTCGTGTTCGATCCCGAAATGGAAGAGAGGCTGCTCAAGAACAAGCAGATCGAGAATGATCTCAAGCGCGCCATCCCTAATGGCGAGCTTGAACTCTATTACCAGCCGATCGTCGATCTGAAGTCCGGCAAGGTGAACAGTTTCGAAGCGCTGCTGCGCTGGCACCATCCGGTGCACGGAGGCATACCCCCAGGGCTGTTCATCCCGATCGCGGAGTCAACGCATCAGATCGACGCGATCACCGAGTGGGTGCTTGACGCTGCCTGCGCCGCTGCTTCCAAATGGCCTGACGATATTTCGGTCTGCGTGAATATTTCGCCGCCGCTACTCAAAGCGCGCAAGCTACCGCCGATGGTGCTGGAAGCGTTGCTGAAGCATGGTCTGCAACCGCGCCGTCTGGAACTAGAGATCACAGAGTCCGTGCTCGTCGAGGACAATCCCAATGTCCGTGTCGTCCTGGACGGCTTTCAGAAGCTGGGCATCCGGCTTTCGCTGGATGATTTCGGTACCGGCTACTCGTCACTAAGCTATCTGTGCCGCTATCGTTTCGACGTAATCAAGATCGACCGCTCCTTCACCTCGGACGTCTATCGCAGCAGCGAGGCGCGCGCAGTCGTGCAGGCGATCTCGACATTGGCGGACTCGCTTGATCTGACGGTAATTGCCGAGGGTATCGAAACGCAGCAACAGCTCGACTATATCCGCAGCCAGGGTTGCGCAGAAGGCCAAGGCTATCTGTTCGCGCGTCCGATGCCATTACGCGATGTCGAGGATTACCTGCAGCGGCCGAAATTCACGCTCGACAATGTCGACGAAGCGGCCGAACGCGTTAGGCTGATATCCGACGGGACTGTGACGAGCGAGCCTGTACGGCGGCAAGCCGGCGCATCATCTTGATGTCCTGCGGCTGAAGCCTCAGTGCGGTTTCGGCCCAGATCTTTACTACACGCTGAAGTTCGTCGAGCGTAATGGGATTGATCGCGCGGGCCGCGCGATAGACGCCATATTGGCCGGTCTGCCGCCGGCCGTGCTGGGCGATGTAGTCGGCTACAGCCTTTTCGCCCTCACCTGGTTCTGCAAGCACTTGCACAAGTCCGAGATCGAACATTTCTTCAGCGGAATAAGTACGGCCGCTCAGCATCAGCCTTTCAGCCTGTGCTGCATTGAGCCGACGCGTAAGGATAGAATGGGCTCCGACCCCCGGGAACATGCCAAACACCTGCTCCGGAAAAGAGAAGCGTGAACTTCGCTCGGCCACCAATACGTCGAACGACAGCGCGGATTCAAAACCGCCACCGATCGCATCGCCCTGGATGAGTGCTATAGTGACGATCGGCAAATCGAGGCTGACCATGTTCTGGTACAGGATGTCGACGCAGGTGTTGCCGTAGGCGATAAGCGCGCCCGTATCCCGCGCTTCCGCGCGATCCGCTACGAATTCGAGGTCGCCGCCCAGGTTAAACGCTCCCGGATAGCGAGAACCCAATACGAGATAGCGCATCTCGCTCTCATCAGACGAGAAAGCCCGCCGGATCTCCTGTTGCCACGCCTGAAGATCACGGAGCATCGCAGGATTGAAAGACGGGCGCATCGTGGGAGTCATGAAGCTCCAGAGCGTTCCGGTCTCGCCTTCCCAGCGGACATCCATTTCGGCGAGATCGAAGCGGAATTTAGGTGCCGGCGCAGAGATCGCGACGCGGCGGTCCACTGCGGTTCGCATCTCAGACCGCGCCTGGGCAAGATCTACCGGCTGCTCGGACATTAAGTAACCCCCCTTACTTACGGTCCGTTAACTATATTATGAATAAGTGCTTGGCAACAGGCTCGCTGTTTTTTGGCAAATACTTAGCGTGGAAAGTTCATAGAACGGGAAGACCGAAAAGGAATCTTCCCATGGCTGCATCCTTTTCTCCGTCTGCAATCCGATAAAATACGTAACGTATTGAATCGGATAGATATGACGAGAATCTTCAACTCATGCCCTCAGCGGATAATACCGAAAAGCCTGGGTAGCGATTTTTCGAGAATCAGCAGCTGCCACAAGGTGCGGCCATGATCGGCAAGCCCCGCCTGATGCGCACGCACCATCTTTGCAATGGCGTCCATGTCGAACCAACCCGTCTCCGCGAGCGTCGAGCCCTGGGCGATGGCGCGCGCTTCCGCCGCAAGTGTCCCGCGGAACCACACGCCGATCGGGGTCACGAAACCCATTTTGCGGCGATAAAGAATGTCATCGGGCAGATAGCGGCGCATCGCGCGCTTCACGAGCCATTTGCCGGTCCCGCGCCGAACGCGCATGCTCACGGGAAGTCGCGCTGCGAACTCGATGAGCCGATGGTCCAGCAGAGGCTCACGCGCCTCAAGACTCACCGCCATGCTGGTACGGTCGACCTTGGTAAGGATATCGCCTGGCAGCCAGATCTTGAGATCCGCATATTGCGCCCGGTCAAGCGCCGTGCGTGCGGGAGCGCTCTCCATCGTGTGAACGTAGCGATCCTCGGGGCGATGCCCCGCAAGATTGGAACGAAACTCAGAGGTGTAGAGGCGCGCCCGCGTGGCGGCCGACGTGACGCTGACCGCGTCTGCATAGGCCTCGGAATCGCTACGTCCGATCGCCTGCAATGTCGTCTTCGCCCTCAGGAAGCGCGGCGCCCAGTCGAGCTTCGGATAGATTGCCCCGAGGCCGCCGAACAGCGGGCGGCGGACGGCGAGCGGCAGCACAGCGCGCATCCGCGCTTCTTCCAGAAAAAAGGCATGACGCCGGTATCCGGCAAAGGCTTCGTCCGCGCCGTCGCCCGACAGCGCCACCGTGACATTTTCGCGTGCGAGCTCGCACACACGGTAGGTAGGCAGCGCCGAGGCATCAGCAAAAGGTTCGTCGAAAGCGTCCACGAGCCGATCGAGCAGGCCGAAATCGTCCGCCGCAAGGGTGCGGCTTCGATGAGCGGTGGCGAAGCGCTCGGCAACCAGCCCGGCATAACGCGTCTCGTCGTGATCTGACTGATCGAAGCCAATCGAGCAGGTGGCAATCGCGCTGTTGCTTGCCTCAGCCATCAGCGCGACGACCGAGGAACTGTCGACGCCCCCCGACAGGAAGGCTCCCAGTGGCACATCCGCTATCATGCGAGACCGCACGGCATCCTGCATCAACGCGACGAGCTGTTCCTCAAGCTCTTGGTCCCTAGCATCGGTCCGATCCGCGAAGCTCACATCCCAATAGCGCCTAGGTGCCGGAAGGCTGGCCCCGAGGCGAAGCGTGAGATGGTGACCGGCAGGCAATTTGCGGACCCCGGCTATGATCGACGCATCGTCGGGCACATAGCCATAGGCCATGAAGTCCTCGATCGCTGTGGGATCGGGCGACCGCCGCACCAGCGGGTGGGCAAGCAGCCCCTTCAGTTCGGACGCGAACAGTACGCAGCCGTCACTAAGCTCGGTATAGAAGAGCGGCTTTACCCCCAGCCGGTCACGCGCAAGGAACAAGCAACGCTGGCCCTGATCGTAAAGTGCGAAGGCAAACATGCCGTTGAAATGCAAAACGCAGTCCGGGCCCCATTTGCGCCAGGCATGGAGAATCACTTCGGTGTCGCTGTTCGTTCGAAAAACGCAGCCGAAGGTTTCGAGTTCTGCCCGTAGCGCGCGGAAATTGTAGATCTCGCCGTTGAATACCACGGCCAATGCGCCGTCGGCACTGTGCATCGGCTGCTCGCCAGTCGCGAGGTCGATGATCGCCAGCCGGCGATGGCCGAGCCCCACCCCCGGCGCGATCCAAACCCCTGCGCCATCGGGACCACGATGCGCCAGGACATCGGTCATCGCGCGAACGCGCTGCGGATCGACAGGCTTGGCGGTCGCAAGGTGAAAAAGACCGGCAATCCCGCACATGGCGTATCAGTCGATCGTGCCGGAAAGGCGATCCGCCAGCGCATCGACAGGGCCCAGCCGCGCGAGAAAATCATCGATCGCGGGACGGGCGCTCTGCCCCGATATGGTCCGAGGCGCACAGGCGACGATGGCTACCGCGCGTTTTGGCCCGCCCAGGAGACGAACCTTCAATGTTTCGGTTTTCACCCGCATCTCGTTGCCCGTGACGACATCGCCAACACGATAGAAGGAGACCACATCGCGAACAACACCACCCGGGCCCATAATCCTAAAGGCGCGACCACCGGGCGGTGGAGACTGATCGTCGGTCCAGGCCCAGCGGCTGCCGGGCGGCACGGCGCCTTGCCCATAACCCACCAGCTCGCGTCCCTCGGACTGCGAAGCGTAGATCGCAATCGCCAGATCGACCGCCCTTCCCCGCCCATCGACATAGCGGGACAGCAGCAAGCGGTCAGCGCCGTCGAAGCTGGGATGCCAATCGGTCGGCGCACCAGCCTTGCGCCAGCCGGGAATCGCGGGAGCGTCGATTGAAGCAGGTAAACGTGCTTCGCCGGATGCGCCGATCAGCGACCACGCGACCATACTGGCGGCGATTAACATGCTCCCCAGCGCAACCGGTACAAGCCGGTCCTTCGCCTGGGGAGGCGGCTGAAGCGCAGCTGGATCGATCCAGGGATCATCTACCGGCCGATCGAACCAGCGCCAGCTAATCCCCATAAGGAGCGCGATCACTACTCCGAAGAAGATCCACCCGTAAAACACATGATCGAACCCGGCGGCGAATCGCGCGTCGGTCAGATGCGCGACATAGATCGTGCCCCACGCACGGATACCGTTGGCAAGCACCGGCAATATGAGCGCAGCAGCCACGAACAGGATGCGGCGCGACCAGCTCTTAAAACAGATGTGCGCGGCCAACCCGCCGAACGCCGCCATGGCGATCAGGAACTTGACGCCGGAACAGGCCTCCGCGACCTCGAACCAGCCATTGGGAATGGTGATGAAGACGCCTTCGATATGGGCCGGAACGCCGACCAGATCGAGCAACGCCATGCACATCCGGGCGGTCAGCGTCTGCAGTGGCGGAACGAGTCCTTCCCCCGCCGGCACCAGGAACAGCATGTAGCCGAGCGGAAAAGCAAGACCGCGCGACAGCTCAGGTCCAAGGATAGCGATCACCGAGCCTTGAAGCATCAGGATCAACCCAAGATGGCGAGCCAACGCCACCCCCGCTGCATCCCCCACTAGCCAGCCCAGCGCTCCAACCGCGACGAGTAGCAGACCCGGCCACCATCCGCGCGGTGTCAACCGCACGAGTTCGAGCCAGCGCTGCCACACCAGCCAGCCAATGATCGGTGGGATCAACAAACAATGGTTGAAGGTGGAGCTGGTCCACCAGATGCCAACCAATCCGACGACATCCGGCAGGAACAACAGCCCGATCGCCGCCCATACGACGCCAAGCCAAAACAGGTGCTGTCGCGCTTGTTCCTTTGCCATGGGATGAACGAGCGCGATCATGGCGCCAGCAATTCGCCGAGCGGGGCGAGACATTCGTCCCAGCGATAGCGCTCTTCCATGCGCGCTCTCGCCCGCTGGCCGATCTTTGCCGCCCGATTTGCATCGCCCAGTAGCGCAAGTATTTCCGCAGACGCCACGTCACCGTCCGCGACAATGAAGTCCTTGTTCGGTTCGGCATCGATCCCTTCGGCGGCGGCGGCGGATGCGATCACCGGCCGGCTCATCGCCATCGCCTCGAGCACCTTGTTCTGGATACCGCGCGCAATCCGCAAGGGGGCGACGACGATATCCGCCGCCGCGATCCATGGCCGGACATCCGGCACGGCGCCCGTTACGATTACGCCCGGCTGTTGGGCAAGGCGCTCGACCTCGGCCGAAGGATCGCGACCGACGATCGCGAAGCGCACGTCGGCGCGCACATGGCGAAGTATCGGCAATATGGTGCTCGCAAAATCGATCACGGCGTCGACATTGGGCCGATAATTCATCTGTCCTGTGAAAACGAGCAAAGGGCCGGTGCCGCGTTCGAAACGATCAAGCGGAATAAAATCCGCATTGGCGCGATAATATTCGAGGTCGATTCCATTTCGGATCGCCAGCACCCTGTCCAGCCCCAATCCGCTGAGTTGGCGGAACAGCTCCGCTTCGGCATCGCTCACGAAAAGCGACTTCGCCGCACGCTGGGCCACGGCTTTTTCATATCGGCCTAGCAGGCGCGCCTCGCGGCGGTACAGCCACCGCAACAAGGGCGGCCCCGATCGAGCATAGGCGTCATATTTTGCGGAATCGACATCCACGAAATCCATCAGGAAGCGAGCACTGCCGTCCTGCGGCACAAATTGCGCCATCTGGCCTGAGAATGCCACGATCGTGCCGATATCTTCCTGTTCAAGGAGTTGCGCCACCCTACGCTTCATACCCCGCGATGCGAACATCGCGACGGACGCCGGTCTACCGGTCGCCAATGCGGCAAGCACACTGGGACCAGGAATGTTGGGACGCCATTCGACGTGGCTGCTCGCGACATGAGATCGCAACTCGTCAGCTCCGGCGATTTCATGCATCTCCTCGGCGAACGCGAGCAGATGCACCCGGGCGAGACCGGATAGGTAGCGCAAGATGTTGTAGGAGCGGATCTTGTCGCCGCGGTCGGGCGGCCATGGCAGTCGATGCGCGAGAAAGAGGATATCCCGCATCAACCCAGGCCGCGTGCGATCAGCGGCCCGATGCGGTTGGCAATCATAAGCGGCATGCGCTGCCATGCCGCGATCTTGAACCGGTATTTGGGATCGAGCGGATTGATCGAGCGGGGCGCCGATCCACTCTTGGTACGCACCGCATAGGACAGCGGCTCAGGCGTGAAACCCCAATTCTTTTTGAAAGCGAATGCGCCCGTTCCCGCCTTCGAACGGCCGAAATCGAACCGCTCGCAGCCGCGCGATCGCGCATGGCGCATCAAAGCGAAGTACATGAGATCATTGGCGCGCAACCCTCTGGCCTCTTTCGTGCCACCGCCCCAGTATGGCATAACGGCGCCGCAATGATAGAGGCTCAGAACACTGGCGACGGCGCGGCCCTGATGGTGGATGGTCAGGATGTCCGCATCATTGCCAAAAGCATCGAGCACCGCGCTAAATAATCTGCGGGGAAAAACGGGCGTGCCCAGATTGCGGACGCTTTCTGCGTAAACCTTGTAATGTTCCTCACGATCGCTCCCATCGCGTCCCACCCGAACCGTCATCTCGAGGCCGAGCGCACGCCGCACCTCGGCTCGCTGCTTGCGGGGGACCGACGCAAGGATCGAGTCCTCATCGGCCGCAATCGGCCGCACGAAACCGGCATAGGTCTCGCAATCCAGATGCCAGTCGGAATTGTTTGGGAAAAAGCCGCCTCGCAATTCCAGCGATGGCGCGCCATTTCGTTCGGCCAAAGCCCAGCCGGCGTCAGCCAGTTGCCGCGTGATATCTTCATTTTCCGCCAGGATGCCGCCGTCCACCGCGAAAGCGGACGATACGAACGCACGCCCGAAAAGCCGTGACCTGACATCGTGAAGCGGAAGTATGCCCTGAATGCCGCCGGTCTGATCCATCGCAACCAGATAATGTGCGCGATGTCCGGTCGCCTGAGTGATGGCGCGCATCCACGCGGGACGATGGAACGGCGTGCCGCCGCCATGGGCGTGAAGATAATCCTCGATGCGGCCGCTGTCCGCCGGATCGTCAATGCGTGCCTCGCTAATGGCGATGGTCATGGCAACAGGGCGGCCTGCTCGGATGCCACCTGATCGGTCCTAACCCACTCAAAATCGCGCAGCAATCTCTGTAGCTTGCCGCCCATCTTGCTTAAATTGGTGTAGTGGCGGAGGCGCGATTTGAGCGGTGCTCCGGCAACGCGCGGCTGTTCGGGGTCGATCTCCCAAGGGTGGAAATAGAAGACTGCCGGTCGCTTGTCGTTGCGGTTGACCTCGCGGATCGCCCAGCGGGACAGCCTGTAGGGCAGCAGCCGGAAGAAACCGCCGCCGCCCGCCGCAAAGTTGCGGCCGGCCACCTTCACGGTCGTGACCGGCAGTTCGATCAGAGCACTGTCGGCGAGGGGGCGGAAGGCGAAGCGCGGCGCTTCGGGCCAGCCATAATGATCGTGCACGACCGGCGCGACGCTGGAAGAATAGGCGTAGCCAGCCTCCGCAAGGACATCATGCGCCCAGGGCGTGCGCAGATCGATCGAGAAGCTGGGCGCGCGATAGCCTGTCAGCACATGCCCGGCCGCATCCTCAATCGCCGCCCGCGAGCGGCGGAGATCGTCAGCGAACTGTTGGGGCGTCATGCGAAATACGCGCAGATGATCCCAGCCATGGCTGGCGACCTCATGCCCGGCGTCGGCAATGCGGCGGATCAGCGCCGGATAGCGCGCCGCGACCCATCCCAGCGTGAAGAAGGTCGCGCGGACGCCGGCTTCCCCGAACATCGCCAGAACGGCATCGGTGTTGCGTTCGACGCGATGGAGCCGGCTGTCCCAGCTCGCCTTGTCGATCGTCGTCTCGAAGGCTCCAACCTGGAACCAGTCCTCGACATCAACCGAGAGCGCGTTGCGCATCCTGCCCCCCGCCCCGTTCAGGCGGCGTCGGTGCGCTTGGAACCGGCGGGAATGCTGGCGTCGGATTCGATCCAGCTCACGAGCAGGCCGAGCACGCGGCGCAGCGCAACCTCCTGCTCGTTCAACCGCGCTTCGAGCTTGGCGATACGCTCCTCGGCGACGCTGTCGAGGGCGACAATGGCCGTTGCGATCGGCGAATTCGCCTCGGCGCGCGCGTCCTCGACCACGGCCGTAACCGCCTCACCGTCAATCGTGCGCAAATCCTCCAGCGCACCGTTCAGCAGCACCCGGGCCATCAGCGTGTTCAGGATACGCGGCACGCCACCGGTCGCCTGATGCAGCGCCGTGAACGCATCGGCGGTGAAGGCCGGCACCCCGGCATAACCCACCTGCCTGAGACGATGCAGGATGTAGGGGCCAACCTCTTCCTCCTCCATCGGATCGAGATGATGGGTGGCGATGACGCGCTGGCGAAGCTGCTCCAGATCAGAAGACTCGCGCAGGCGATCCCGGAATTGCGGCTGACCCAGCAACATGATCTGCACGGCGGACCGATTGGCGATGTGATAGTTGGACAGCATGCGCAGCTCTTCGAGCGCGGACGTGCTCAGATTCTGCGCCTCGTCGACAATGATCAGCACATGCTTGCGAAGCCGCGCTTGTTCGTGAAGCGCGCGTTCGACTCGATCAAGCAACTGCGCCTTGACGACGCCGTCGACGCTAAGCCCGAGCCCTTGCGCGACGAGGCGGAGCATGTCGTCACCCTCGACCTGCGTGCTGACGATATTCACGGCGGTGTAGCGCGCGCGATCGATGGTTTCGAGCACATGAGCGACCAGCGTGGTCTTGCCCGCGCCGATATCGCCGGTGATGACGATAAACCCTTCGCCCTGCGTCAGGCCATAGCCGAGATAGGCCATCGCCTTGCGGTGCGTCTGGCTTTCGAACCAGAAGCGCGGATCGGGCGTGAGCTGAAACGGGCGCTCGGTGAACCCATAATGTTCGCTATACATATGTCCTCCGCGCTGCCGCCCGCTTCCGTTCAGAACTGGAAGCGGGCGCCGATCAGCGCCTGCCCGTGGGTGTTGCTGCCGAAACCCTGTATACGGCTATTGTAAACGCCAACCGAACCGAAACCGATCAATCGCTCGGTCAGATTGCGCGTGTAAGCGACTGTACCGCCGAAATTGGTTACATTCGGCGCATTGTTGAGGCCGCTGCTGTACCAGTTGGCCAGTATTTCACCCGTGATCTCGGACTGCGCGGACAGCCGCCGTGTCAATTGCGCCTCGAATGAGAGGCTCTCATCCACCGCGCCGTCGATGTTGAAGATCTGGGATATCTGCGGCGCCAGATATTTGTGATTGGCGTAACCCGCACCGATGCCGAAATTCCACGGACCACGATCTGCCGACAGGATCGCATAGCCCCCACGGCTGCGATAGTTCGCAGCGCTGATCGATTGCAGCGAGTCATCGAGACAGGCGCCCGTACCGGGGGTGGAGCCGAAGATGCAGCCGCCGAAATCACCGGTCAGCGGATTGCGATTGACCACGAAGCTTGTCGGCAGCGTTGCAAGCCCACGCATCAGGCCCCGCCCGAAGCTGTCGATACCATCATAGACGACGACCTTGAGCGCCATATTGCGACGCATCTGATAGTCGAGCGATCCGGTGATGGCCCGCCCTCCATAGCGATGCCCGCCCCGCACCTGGAGTATGGTCCGCCGGTTCGGCTTCCAGACCGCTCCGACATCCCAGATCAGACCGTCCGTGTCGTAACCCAGCAGGCGCGGTGAGTTGGGATCGGTGATGTAACGCCCGCGCGCGTTGAGGATAGGAAAGCCATCGGCATCGCGGAGCGGCGCGCGCTGACTAAGCCGGATCTTTTCATAACCCACACCCCCTGTCAGCGCGAGATGGGCGCTGATCGGCACGGTTACGTCACCGCGGACATATTTGCCGACATAAACTTGGTCGAGCTGGCTGGCATCTTCCCGGGTGTAGCCGCCGGTCACGGTCCAGGCGAACGGCAGCACACCCATCGGCATGCCTACGCTCACACTCGCGTCATGGCTGGTGGCGTCATCGTAGCGATCGAGCGGGATCTGCCCTGCCGGCAAGGTAAGGTCGAAATTGTCCCTAACCTTGACGTAGCCAAACCTGTAATTTCCGTTCAATGCAAGCGGACCAACTTTTGTTGTGACATCAGGTCCTGCGTAAAATCCATAGACATGGGTGACATTGTCGTCATTACCATTGAAGAACAGCGGCGCCGCGCCACGGATATCGCTGCGCGCGCGCATGGCGATCGCGCCGCCCTCGACTGCAAGCAGGTTGGGCAGCAGCTCGGCACGTCCACGAGCCAGGCCGCTATGCACATTCTCGTTGGACAAGGTTTTGTCCCAAGGGATGCGCCGCTCGTAGCGATAGCTCAGCTGTGCTTCGACCCGCTTGTTGCGGACGCTGCCATCCACCCCGGCGGCCAGAGTGGTATAAGTCAGCACATCGCCACCATTGTTGAAATCGGCGTCGAGCACCTGCTGGATTTCGAGATAGGGCGTGATCCGGGCATCCGCCCAGGCCGCCGAACCACCCAGAAGGACGCCCAGCAGCGCAAAGAAACGCGCGATGATCCGCAGCCGCATGATCATCCTCCATATCCATAATAGGCGCCAAACCGCCGCCCGTGGGGCGCGAGCTGAACCGCGTTGAGCAACAACCGGACATGTTCACAGCGATCGAGCAGGCGGAGCGCCTCGCGCAGCTCATTCTCGCCGGTTACGTCCGCCCGGACCACCATCACTGTCTGTCCGACCAGTTCGGCAAGCACCGATGCCGTTGATGCGGCGAGTGCCGGAGATGAATCGAAAATGACTATTCTCGAAGAATTTGAGAGGAGCTTCTCAAATGTCGTGCGCATGACCTCAGCCGCCAGCAGCTCGTTGGTTTCATTGAGCTGACGCCCGGCCGGCAGAACCGAGAGATTGGCGAGATCGGTACGGATCAGGCAGGTTTCGATATCGATCGTGGGATCGGACAAGGCGTCGATCAGGCCCGGCCCGCCCGGCACGCCCAGCGTCGACAGGATTTCGGGCTTGGCGAAATCAGCGTCAACGAGAACGACTTCGATGCTCTTTTCCCGCGCAAGCGACAGCGCGAGATTGACGGCGCAGAAAGTCTTTCCCTCGTCCGGTTCGGCCGAGGCAACAAGGATCGCACGGCCGTCGCGGACAGGCTCGGCGCCCAGCGCGCTGAGCAATAGCTGACGCTTGACGATGCGGAACTCCTCCGCAAGCGCCCCCGGCGGCGCGTCGGGCAGGATGAAGCCTGCCTCGGCCAGCGCTGCGTGATCGACCTGGACGACCCGGCCGGGCACACGCGGTGCAACATGTATCGGAATGGAAGGTTCGACCGAAGATACACCCGGCAGCTCGACAGCGTCGACAAGCGGGGCAACGTCCGGCGTGATATCCTGAACCTGCCGCTCGACGCACGCATTGAGCTGCTCGGCAAGCCGATAGGCTTCGGAGGCTCGCTCGATCAGCGAGGGGCGTCGGGTCTGGGCCGCTGGTTTCTGCATCTCGCGCCCCTTCAAGCCATCAGTCCGCGCTGGACGAATTCGACGACCAGCAAGAGAAGATATGCCCCGCCAAGCCCGCCGGCAGCACCGGCGAACCAGCGCAGGCGCTGCTTGCGGACCGCGTCCTGCGCTTCGGTAAGCATCTCTGGGATCGAGCCAAGCACGGCCATGCCAGTGGCGCGCGCCAACCGGTCAGCAGTGCTGTAGCTGGTCCGGATCTGCCCCTGCCCCCACGCCGCGCCCGCGCCGCAGAAGACGCCCACCAGCAATACCGCAAACAGAAGCACCGGGCGGTTGGGCGAAGACGGTAAGCTGGGCCGCGAGGGCGGATCGATCAGGCGGACCTGCATCATGTTGCCGCGATTGGCGACATCGGCGCGCAAGCGCACCTCCTCACGATCCTGCGCCAGCTTGTCATACTGGTTCTTCTGGACTTCATAGTCCTGGGCGAGGCGGGCCTGTTGGGCGGCGAGATCAGGTTCGTTGACCTGGATATTGATCAGCCTGTTGAGATTGGCCTGAAGCTCGCCCTTGCGTGCCGTGAGTGAAGAAGCCGTGGCCTGACGCTCCGCCTGCATCGAACGCATCGCCATATAGGCTGGATTTGGCGTTCCGCCGACGCTCACACCGCCGCCGCCAGCGCCGCGCACCCGCGCCAGCTGAGCCCGGATCGCCATGACGTCCGGATGCTCCTCGGTCCAGCCGCGCGCCTGTGCGTCAGCGAGTTGAGCTTCCAGCTGCGCGGCGCGGGGATTGCCGACATTGGGCACGCCCGGCATCGCGATCATCGCGGGGGTCGCCGCAGCCTGGGCGTTTGCGGCCGCAAGGCTGCTCTGGGCCGCCGAGAGGTTAGGCTCGAGCGCATTAAGCTCGGTGCGGATCGCATCGGCGCGCTGCTCGATCGAACCGGTGCCCGGGATTCCCGCGAGATATTTCTGCTCAAAATCGACGCGCTTCGCCTCGGCGTCACGCAATCCCTTTTCGCGGCGTAGCATTTCCTCATCGAGGAACTTCATCGAGCGCAGGGCCTCGGCGCGATCGTCGGCTGCGTTGCCTTCGACGAACAGGTCGATCAGCTTGGCGACCACATCATGGGCCAGTTGGGCGTTCTGGGCATCGGACAGGCCGCCGACCGACGTTTCGGCTGAAATCTCGAAAAGATTGTCGGGCTGAGCCACGATCTTGATGCTCTGCGCAAGCGATCCGGCAAGACCCACGACGTCGGCCTGGCTTGTAGCCTGGCGGGCAATATCGGTTTCCCGGACGACCTTGATCAGATTTTCCCGAGACACCAGCGTCTGACGGACATGATCGATGCTACGCTGCGTATCATTCTCGGTGAAGCCGACCTGGCCGGGGAGCAGCGATTGGGTCCGGACGAGCACGCGGGCGCGGGATTCATATTTATTCGGGATCAGTGAGACGACCAGCCAGCCAGCGATGCAGATTGCCCACGCAATCGCCAGCGCAAACCAGCGCCGCCGCCAGATGATATGGAGTGCTACGCGCAGTTCTTCGTAGATCAGGTTCATCCTAGAACATGCTTTCCGGGATGATGATCACGTCGCCTGGCTCAAGCTTTACGTTCGCCGAGGAGTCGCCCTTCTTCAGAAGACGGGCGATCTTGAGTTTATATTCGACCTGCTTGCCAGTCCCGCGATCTAGACGGACCAGACGGGCACGATCCCCGGCCGCATATTCGTTGAGGCCGCCCACAGCGATCATCGCGTCGAGCAGTGTCATGTTGGCGCGATAGGGCAGCGATGCGGGCTTTTCGGTGGCGCCGACAATACGGACCTGTTGCGAATAGGTGCCGGAGAAATTCTCGACGATCACCGAGACCAACGGATCCTTGATATATTTGGAGAGCGCTGCCTTGATGTCCTCGGAAAGCTGTGCCGGCGTGCGGCCGACGGCCGGCAGATCGGAAATCAGCGGCGTCGTGATGCGCCCGTCGGGACGCACCTGAACCTTCGCTCCAAGCTCAGGATTACGCCAGACGAAGATGGTAAGCTGGTCGAGCGGGCCAATGACATATTCCTCGCCCGGCCCTTCCTGCGGCCCGACAAACGATGCGGTCGGGAGCTCGTCAGGCGTCTTCGCAGGCGCGATTGCGGCCGATGCCGCCGCCAGCAGGCCAATCATGAGCCTGACGCCCCCGAGATGCTTCATCCGAACCGCCCCTTTTTCCGCGAACCAAACCTGTCGGGTCCGCGAACACGCACGGACCAGCACCCCGCTATTGCCGTGGGCAGGTTAAAAGTGGGTTAGGCTTACGGAAGGAAAGCGGGATTCAGCCACTATTTCCTATGGTTTAAGCTGTCCCAAAAAGGCACTGGCCGTAGCGGGAGAGCTCGCTACCCTTCCAGAAACGCTTAGTCCGTATCGATCAAATTTGAATATTTTTGATATATTTCAGAACGATCAAGCTTTCCGTTGGCATTCCGTGGTAGATTATCGAAGCACAGGATACGCTTTGGCTGCATGAAGTTGGGCAATTCCTGTCGTAAATGACGCTGCAGCGCCTCCCGATCTTCGAGACGAGCCGCCACCGCCAGCAGAATCGCCTGCCCGAGCGCATCATCCGCGACGCCCCAGGCGACTGCTTCCCGTGCCAGCCCACTGGCGATCGCTGCTTCCTCTATCTCGGTCGGGCTGACGCGATTGCCGGCGGTCTTGATCATTTCGTCTTCGCGGCCGACGAAGCGGATCAGCCCGTCGCTGCTCCGCACGACCGTGTCTCCAGACCACACCGCAAGACCGCCGGATCGCGCCGCGGGTGGCGATGTCTTGAAGCGGACAGCGGTTCGTTCGGGATCGCGCCAATAGCCCTGCGCCACCAATGGACCCGCATGCACCAGTTCGCCGGATTCGCCATCACTCGCGAGACTGCCATCGCTCCGCAGCACGAGGATCTCCGCGAACGGGATGGCTTGTCCGATTGAATCCGGATGCGCGTCAATCAACGCAGGGTCGAGGCTGGTGGAGCGGAAGGCTTCCGTGAGCCCATACATGCTGTGTAGCGCCGCGTTGGGGAAGAGGGCCCTCAACCGCCGAACCAGCGGTATTGAAAGCCGTCCGCCACTGTTGGTGATCACGCGCAAGCGAGCAGCGATCTCCGCCGGCCACGCGATATCGGTGAGCTGGGTCCAGAGGGGCGGCACCCCCGCAAGCACCGTCACACCATCGCGTTCGACCGCCTTTACCACATCCCGCGCCGTCAGATAATCGAGCGGCACCGCACACCCGCCCGCAGCCCAGGTCGAAAGCAGCTGGTTCTGGCCATAATCGAAACTGAGCGGGAGGACACACAGCGTCCGGTCAGCCGCGTCCAGCTTCAGATAATGTGCCACCGCGATGGCGCCGAGCCAAAGATTGGCATGGCTCAGCACCACCCCCTTGGGCCGCCCTGTGGAGCCGGATGTGTAAAGGATGGCTGCGATTTCCGCTGGTTCCGCGTCCGATGGCGCCATGACGTCATTTGGCGCGCGCAGCGTTTCTTCGCCTGTGATCACGCAACCCGCGGGAACGTCACCCTCTTCAAGCGTACCCTGCCGTTGACCGCCAGTGATCAGCAACGTCGCTCCGCTGTCGGCCAGGATATGAGCCACCTGCCCCCGCTTGAGCAGGGGGTTGATAGGCACATGGATCATTCCCGCCCGCGCGGCTGCCAGCGGCATGAGGCACGCCACTCGAGTCTTTCCCAGCCAGGTCGCGACACGATCCCCCCGCCTGAGGCCCAGGCGAGTAAGGGCGGTAGCCACACTTCCCACCGCCTGTTCCAGACCGGCATAGCTGAGCGTACCCTGCCGATCCGACAGCGCGGGTGCATCAGCCGATCCAAACAGAGTCAGCCGGTCGAGTTGTCGCGGCGTATCGTCCAGGGGTTGCGCCATCACGGCTCGCCCTGCCACATCAGGGCAGACAGAGGAAGCTTGCCGGATATGGCGATCGACATTGCCACCTTCACTGATCTCGATGCCGTCGCGGCCGATGCCGGCGGCGCGCTCGACAGGGCGCGGCAGCCTCGGCTGTTCGATCGGATCGACTGGTATCGGCTTCTCACAGCCCATTGCGCATTGCCCGGTACGCCGCTGATCGTCCGCGCTCGCGATGGAGAAGGTGCCGTCTGGCTGTTCCTGACCCGCCAAGCCCCGCGGGCGAGCGCGCTGGCGAACTGGTATTCACTCGAAACCGGGCCGGTCACGCATGGCCCTATCAAGTCCGAGTTGGTCACGGCGCTTGCGAGCCATCTCCGCTCCGTCGAAAAGCTAGCGGCAATCACGCTTGCTCCGCTTACCTTGGAAAAGTTGGGCCTGACCGCTCCGGCATTCCGCGCGGCGGGATGGATCACAGGTAGTACTCCGGTCATCACCAATTGGAGCGTTGCCTTATCCTGCACCGATTGGAAAGCCTATCTGTCCGGACGGCCGCGTCGATTACAAAACACTCTCAAACGCAAGCTCAAACATGAACTCAATATCAAAATTTACGATAGATTTTCGCAAGATAAGTGGGATATCTACGAGAAGATATACAAGGCGAGCTGGAAGCCGAAGGAGGGGTTCCCGGCATTCCTGAACGCCCTCGCCGAAGCGGAAGGACAAGCTGGGGCTCTCAGGCTCGGCATTGCGTTTGACGGATCCATGCCGGTCGCGGCGCAGTTTTGGCTGGTTGAAAATGGCGAAGCCACGATCCACAAACTCGCGCATGTCGAAGCGCGACGTGGCTCATCGCCGGGCACGATCCTGACAGCCGCGATGTTCCGCCACGTCATCGAGCAGGACAAGGTGCACCGGATCGATTTCGGAACTGGCGATGATAGCTACAAGGCGGACTGGATGGACCAGCGGCGGCTGCTCCATCAGCTCAACCTCTATAATCCTCGCACAGCCACCGGACTTTTGGGCGCCGCACGCGAAAGCTTGTCCACCGCGCGCACAGTGTTTAGGCGAACCTCGGAATAACAAGTTGGGGGCGTGTGCATGGCGGAAGGGCCAACGGTTGAAGACAAGATCCGGACGTTGATCAGCGACGTGTTGGCCATCTCTAACGAACGGACCGCCGCCTTCAGTTCGGAAACGCCTCTGTTCGGCGAACTTCCTGAACTGGATTCGCTGGCTGTCGCCAGCCTGCTGACCGAGATGGAAGATCGGCTCGGCATCTATATCGAGGACGAGGAAGTCGATGCCGATATGCTCTCGACATTCGGAACGCTGGTCACATTTGCGGAGCGCAAGGTCAGAGGATGACCGCACTCGCCGAAACTGGCTGTTACAAAAGCCGGAGAGGCGAAGAGCAATATCTCAGATTTCTTCCTCATAGCGACCTACAAGTCTATTTTATTGAACCGATTTTTGAGGAACGAAACTTCCTTCGGCGGACATTGTTGGAATTGGCCCGCGCACTCGCGCAGCAGGGCATTGGCAGCTTCATTGCCGACTTGCCGGGGACCGGCGAGAGCGAACTAATCTTAAGCGACCTATATTTGTCCGATTGGCGCGAAGCTGTGACGGATACGACCCAATGGTTGAGCGATGCGGCAGGACAACCACCCCATATTGCCGCGCTACGCGGGGGGGCGCTTCTCGACGATGCCGCCGTCGGTGCATCCTGGTGGCGGTACGCTCCCGCAACCGGCATGGAGATTCTCCGCCCCATGCGTCGGGCCGGCCTGATTGCGGGCGAGGACGCGACACTTGCCGGCTATGCGGTCTCGCCCCGCATGATCGCCGAGATCGAGCAAGCGAGCCCGCAAGTGGCAGCCGGTCCTCTACACGAATGCCGGGCGCAGTCCGAAGGAGCGCCGCTCTGGCGCCGCGCCGAACCGGGAGAGGATCGCGATCTCGTGACGGCGCTTGCCGAGGATCTCGCCCAATGGGTCCGCTCATGCGATCCGCGCTGACTTTCCCCTGCCTGGATGAGACCCTCATTGGCACGCTGGACTGGGCGGATGGCACGAACGGACTTCTCATCGTCACCGGGGGTCGCCAGACTAGAGTGGGACCACATCGGATGATGGCTATGCTCGCCTCAGCGCTAGCGTCCGAAGGATTGCCGGTGTTCCGTTTCGACCGACGGGGCGTGGGGGACAGCAGTGGCGCCGACCCCGGATTCCGCCACAGCGCTCCCGACATTGCCGCCGCATCCGCCGCCTTTCGGGATGCCTGCCCACACATCCGCCAACTTTGGGGATTGGGGCTGTGCGACGGGGCCAGTGCTATCGCGCTCCATCACGCCTCAGCCAATCTGGATGGACTTGTCCTGCTCAATCCGTGGGTGATCGAGGCCGAGGCCGGTTCGCCGCCACCGGCGGCCATCCGGGCGCATTACCGCAGTCGCCTGACGACGCTTGCGGGATGGCAAAAGTTGCTGACCCGCGGCTTCAATCCCATTGCGGCGGCAAAGGGCGCACTTCGCCTATTTGAGAAATCGGATCAGACGCTTGCGGATGACGTCATGGCGTCTTTCGCAGCCTTTCACGGGCCAGTGCATCTTCTGCTGGCAGAACGCGACGCCACCGCTCAGGCATTTCTAAATGCGTATCGCCCGATCAAGTCGCATTCGGTCGAGATGCTGAACAGCGCATCGCACAGTTTCGCAGCGCCCGCAGATCAGGCCTGGCTCAAGGCGCGAATACTGGCCACTCTTCGACCAGCCTAAGCAGCGACGCTGGCCTCGAAACGGGCTTCGGCCAGAAAGCGCTCGGCATCCAGCGCGGCCATGCAGCCCGTGCCCGCGGCCGTCACGGCCTGGCGATAATGTTTGTCCATGACATCGCCGCAGGCGAACACGCCGGGTACTGTCGTCCGGCTCGTCCCGGGCTGGACCACGAGATAGTTGTCCGCATCGATTTCGAGCTGTCCGCGAAACAGCGCGGTCGCCGGCTCATGCCCGATCGCCACGAAAGCGCCATCGAGATCGAGCCTTGACACGCCGCCCGTTACGGTATCGCGCAGATCGAGGCCGACCAGCCCGGCCGTGCCTTCACCCGGCACGAAGGTCTCTATGGCCTTGTTCCAGAGGATCTTGATGTGGGGATGCGCGAACAGCCGTTCTTGAAGGATTTTCTCGGCGCGTAGTGTATCGCGCCGGTGGATCAGGGTGACGTCCTGGCTATGGTTGGTGAGGTAAAGCGCTTCCTCCACGGCTGTGTTGCCGCCGCCGATAACAGCAACCTTCTTACCGCGATAGAAGAAGCCATCGCAGGTGGCGCAGGCGGAGACGCCCTGCCCCCTCAGCCGTGTTTCGCTTTCAAGTCCCAGCCACCGCGCCTGTGCGCCGGTTGCGATCACCAGCGTTTCGCCGGTGTAAATGGTGCCGCCATCGCCAACCAGCCTGAACGGGCGGCGCGATAGATCGACTTCGGCGATCATGTCGTAGACCATCTGCGCACCGACATGCTCAGCCTGCGCCCGCATCTCGTCCATCAGCCAAGGACCCTGGATCACATCCCGAAAGCCAGGGAAATTCTCGACATCGGTGGTGGTCATGAGCTGACCGCCGGGCTCCAGCCCCTGAATCACGATCGGCTTCATCCCGGCGCGCGCCGCATAGATGGCGGCAGTGAGCCCGGCAGGGCCTGAGCCGAGGATGAGCATTGCGCTGTGCATGGTGTCAGTCATGGAATGAATCAGTCTCTTTTGCGTGTCAGCGGTGACATAGGGATGATGATGGGGCTGATGCAATGTCGACAGGCAATATTACGCCTGGCCTCTAGCGGAAAGCCCAGCGCAGCGTTCGCGCGACGCCAATGGTGCCTACACGCGCCAGCGGCCGCTTGATTGCGGAGGTCGTCAGCCCATGCATCTCCCGCGCCCATGACGGCAGCAAATCGATCGCGGCATCCACGATCATACCCTGGATCATGGCTTCCATCGCATTCTCGGGCCGCTGCGTGGTGACGATATGAGCCACCTCGTGCGTCCGGACGTCGCTCCGCAACTGGACACGCATCGCCTGCAGCAACTCGTCGGCGGCCAGGCGGTTCTGGGGAACCGGATCAGCGCCAAGCGCACGAGCGATCCGCGCCATGTCCTCGAAATAACGATCCTGATCGGCGGCGCTGAGCTTTGAGCTCCCATAACGAATCCAGGAATCGAGGAACGAAACGGCCTCCGTCACATGAACCCACGCCAAAAGCTTCGGATCACTTGCGGCGTAAGCGGTCCCGCCGGGAAGATGGCCACTCACTTTAGCGTGGACAGATCGCACACGTGCGATGGCGGCTTGGGCGTTCTCGGCCGGCCCGAAGGTTGTCATCGAGATAAAGCGTGCCGTGCGGCGCAACCGGCCGAGCATGTCCTCACGAAAATCCGAATGATCCCACACGCCGCCCAGCACGGCGGGATGTAGCATCTGCAGTAACAGTGCAGAGATGCCGCCCACCATCATCGTGATGACATCGCCATGCACGCGCCAGATCACCGTTCCCGGCCCAAACAGGCTGTTCGGGCTACGGATCACGGGCTTTTCGCCTTGCGCCTGATCGTTGAACACCGCCCGCACTCGCCCGATGATCGCCTGCCGGGCAAAACGGGTCGGCGATTGGAACGGGATCTTGGGAGAACGCGAAGCCATGACGAAACCTATAGCCCGCCCCACGAAGGCAATAAAAGGGTGACAAGGCCGCGTGTGGGTTTTGTTATGCTGCGCTAAGCTCCGCGTCGAAGATGATGCTACTTGGGAAGTTTTGAGCATGGGTTGGGAGGAAGAGCCACCATCGTGGGGGAAATTTATGCGCGAAGGCCCCGCGATATTCCGACTGCTCGCAAATCAGTTGCGCGGTGCGGTGCTCCACGAGCGGCTTGGCGATGGCCAGCCTGTGCTCGTCCTGCCAGGCTTTTTCGCCAGCGACCTATCCACCGTTCTTCTTCGCAGGACACTGGCGGCGTGCGGCTTTTCACCGCATGGCTGGGGACTCGGACGCAATTTGGGTACGCGGCCCGACCTGCTCGATGAGATCTGGAAACGGCTCGAAACGATCTTCGTGCAAGCTCGGCGACCAGTGATCCTGCTCGGCTGGAGCCTCGGCGGCGTCTATGCCAGGGAACTTGCGACGCAACACCCCGAGGCAGTTTCCTGCGTCGTCACGCTTGGCAGCCCGTTTTCGGGCGATCGGCGTGCCAATAATGCCTGGAAACTGTATGAACTGATTAACAGGCATAAGGTCGATCAACCGCCGATCGACTTAAGAGAAAAAATCAAACCACCGGTATATACAGTTGCAATATGGTCTAAATCCGATGGAGTCGTTGCGCCGGCCAGTGCCCGTGGAAAAAACGGCGAGACCGACGAGCAGATCGAACTGACTGCGACGCACATGGGCTTGGGAAGCGATCCAGACGCGATCCATGCGATCGTTAGGGTGCTGGGGCGGCTAGCGGTCCAGAAAAACTAGCGTTTGGATTTGCCCGGCAAAGGCAGCTTCGCCGGATCAGCCAGCATCCGACCGAGCACCACCTGCAACGCGCCGTCCTCTGCAGCGCCGTCAAGCGGGATGACGTGGGTGAGATCGTCCGAAGGCTTGTGATAATCGCCTGCAAGAAAGGTCGCGAGACGCGCGGCATCGCTAAATGCTCCGCCCAACATGACCGCGGGGATGCCGACCTTGAGCAGCTCCCAGCCATCCTGTCGGGCGATGAAGGCGTTGACGGCGTCGCTTTCGTCGATCTTGCGGCCCTGCTTGCGGGCAGCCGCCTCAATCAACGGATCGAGCGGCGTGCGTCCCCGTCCGATCACCGCGACCGGCTCACCCGCCGGCGCAATCGCAACCGTGTCGAGATTGATCGCAGCCGCGACATGGCCCCGCGCCACCGGCGGTTTCTCGGCCAGCGTCCGCGCGCCGTAAAGCCCCATTTCCTCAGCCGTGGTCGCCACGAAATAAAGACTGCGTCGGGTTGCCGGGCTCTGTTTCAGGCGCCGCGCGATCTCGATCAGCACCGCAATGCCGCTCGCATTATCCACAGCACCGTTGCAGATCCGATCCGCCGTACCGGGCGGGCGGCACAAGCCCAGATGATCCCAATGGGCGAGATAGAGGACGGCTTCGCGAGCCCGATCGCGCCCTGGAATCCGACCGATCACATTCACTGAATCGAATGCCCGAACCTGGCTCTGAGCCACGATATCAAGTGTGAGATTAAGCGGCTTCGCTTGGAATCCTGGCTGCGTAGCTGCCTTTGCAAGCGCTTCGGGATCGCCCCCGCCAGCCTTGATCAGCGCGGTCCAGGCGGCGAACGCCAGCGCACCTTCAAGCGGCGCATGGACATCGTTGGCCAGGACCGTTCTTCCGCGATCAAGCTGATCGCGGATCACGTCCCAGGGATCGGGGGCGCTGGTCAGCGCGATCACGGCAGCGGCCCCGGCTCGCGCGAGCGCCTGACGCCGCACCTCCAACCCCGGCGCATCCCGCACCGTTTCTGGCCGGCCGGACAGAAGCAGCACCACCTTGCCGCGCACATCAATGCCCCTTACGTCCGCGAAACCCTGTTCGGGCAGGTCGAGCCCATAGCCCGCAAAGACAACTCCGACCTTATCAAGCTTCAGCTGCGCATCGCGCGCGGTGAACTGGCTGCTCTCGCGCGGGAGGTTGATCGGCCTCTTCGACCCATGCCAAGCCTGGATGACGGACAGCGGAGTTCGCTCGATCAGCGGCACCGGCTGATACCAGCTTCCGCCCGTACCCCCTGGAAGCAGCCCTGCCGCGCTGAATTGCCGCGCGATATAATGGGCGGCCTTGTCACCGCCTTCGGTTCCGGGCTTACGACCTTCGAGTGAATCATCGGCGAGGAAGGCGATATGCGCACTCAACGCCGCCTGATCGAGCGGCGGCTCGATCGCCGCTGGCGCCGGCATTGCGAACAGCAGCAGGGCAAGCCCGAAAAATTGCCTCACAGGCGCGCCCGGCCCAGCAGCCTGCGCGCGGTGGCCACGTGCATGCCTTCAATCATCCGCCCGCGAAAGCGCTCCGCTCCACCGGTCGCCGCCTCGATAAGCGCAATCGAATCCTCGATCTCACCGGCGCTCGGACCGAACACGCGATTGCAAGGTTCGACCTGACTAGGATGAATCAGCGTCTTGCCGTCGAAGCCGAGCATCCGCCCGGCTTGGCATTCAACTTCGAAGCCCTCGACATCATCCAGCTTGTTGTAGACGCCGTCGAACGCCACGCCGCCCGCCGCGCGCACGGCAAGCAGGATCATCTGCAGCGCAGTCGCCAGCCCCTCCCGTCCCGCTTCGGGGGGCAGGCGCAGATCGGCGGCGAGATCGTTGGTGCCAACGATGATGCCCACGACGCCTTGCGCGGCTGCAATCTCCCGCGCAGCGTACACACCGGCCGGCGTCTCAATCATCGCCAGCAGCGGCGTAGCGACGGTAGCTGCGATCGCCGCAGCCTCGTCCCCGGATTCGACCTTGGGCACGACCACGAGGTGCGGTTTCGCTTTCGCAACCGCAGCCACATCCGCCTCATAATGTGGCGAAGAGAGGCCGTTAATACGGATCGCTACCAGATCGGCCTTCCAGTATCCGGCGATCGCGGCGACAGCAGACCCCCGGGCCGTTTCCTTATCATCATCGCGCACGGCATCTTCGAGATCGAGAATAACTAAATCGCAATCCAGCCCCTGCGCCTTGGCAATCGCTCGCGGGTTCGACGCCGGCAGGTAAAGTGCTGACCGGACCAGCTCCAGTCTATCCTTAATCGCGGCGTTCATACCGATTCCATTTGGTGGAAAGTGGACATGGGGGCATTATTCCGATCCTGGCCCAATGCGGCCGTTCGGGGGAGAGATATGGGCAACGTCGTCATAATCCTGGCAATTCTCGCGATCGTGTTCGTTTTCGCGGGCGTTACCGTGGTCCGTCAAGGCTATCGATACACAATCGAGCGTTTCGGCCGCTTCACCCATGTCGCACAGCCCGGTTTCAACTTCATCATCCCTTTCTTCGATCGTGTCGGCCGCAAGATCAACGTCATGGAACAGGTGCTGGACATTCCCGGACAGGAAATCATCACCAAGGACAATGCCATGGTGGCGGTCGACGGCGTGGTATTCTTCCAGGTCCTCGATGCCGCCAAGGCGGCCTATGAGGTTTCCGATCTGTACAGCGCGATCATCAATCTCGCGACGACCAACCTGCGCACGGTAATGGGCTCGCTCGATCTCGACGAGACGCTGAGCAAACGCGACGAGATCAATGCCAAGCTGCTGATGGTTGTCGACGAGGCGACTGAGAGCTGGGGCGTCAAGATCACCCGCGTCGAACTCAAGGACATCCGCCCGCCCGCCGATATCGTCAACGCGATGACCCGACAGATGAAGGCCGAGCGCGAGAAGCGCGCGCTGATCCTTGAATCCGAGGGCCAGCGAGCTTCGGAAATCCTTAAGGCCGAGGGTCAGAAGCAATCGCAGATCCTGGAGGCCGAAGGCCGCAAGGAAGCCGCGTTCCGCGACGCCGAGGCCCGCGAACGTTCAGCCGAGGCCGAGGCTACCGCAACCCGGCTGGTGTCCGAAGCGATCGCCAACGGCAATGCGCAGGCGATCAATTATTTCGTCGCGCAGAAATATGTTGAAGCGGTGAGTCTGTTCGCAACATCACCCAACAGCAAGACCATCCTTTTTCCCGTGGAGGCAACCCAACTGATCGGCACGCTCGGCGGGATCGGCGCGCTGGCGAAGGAAGCGCTTGGGGGCGACAAGCCTGCTTCCTCTCCCCCGCCCGCGCCGCGCCGGCCCGGCCCGTTCGAGCAGGCCTGAGCCATGACCCTGTTCGGTATCGAACTGGAGCCGCACTGGTGGTGGATGATCCTTGCGCTCGTCCTGGGCATTGCCGAGATCATCGTTCCCGGCGTGTTCCTGATCTGGATCGGCGCGGCGGCGGCCGTGACGGGAATCTTGACTTTGCTGCTCCCACTCCCGCCCGCGGCAGAGTTCGTGATCTTCGCAGTGGCGGCAATCGGATCGGTTTATCTCGGGCGGCGTTACCTAATCGAACACCCGATACATTCAGACGATCCGCTGCTCAATGACCGCGCCGCGCGGCTTGTGGGACGTCAGGTTACGGTCATGGAAGCGATCCGCGGCGGCGAGGGCAAGGTGAAGGTCGGCGACAGCATGTGGTTAGCGACCGGCCCGGACGCGCCTGTCGGTGCGCGGGTGACGATTACAGGAGCAGAGGGCGCTCGACTAAAGGTCGAAATCACCGACTAGCGCGTTTCGATATAGGGAGCCCGGTCTCTCGACAGAACTTCAGGCAGCCTTCGGAGCCGACTCCAGCACCGACTGATCGACATGCTCGGCAAATTCCGAGAAGTTGTCGATGAACAGACCAACGAGCTTCTTGGCGGTCGCGTCATACGCCGCCTTGTCCGCCCATGTCGCGCGCGGATCGAGGATCTGACTGTCAACGCCCGGCACCGCAACCGGCACCTTGAACCCAAAGTTCGGATCGGTGCGGAACTCTGCCGAATTCAGACTGCCGTCTAACGCGGCGTTGAGCAGCGCACGGGTGATCTTAATCGGCATGCGACTGCCGGTGCCATATTGTCCGCCGGTCCAACCAGTGTTGACCAGCCAGCAATTGACGCCGCCCTTGGCAATCCTCTCCTTGAGCAGGTTCCCGTAGACCGACGGGTGACGCGGCATGAACGGCGCGCCAAAGCACGTCGAGAAGGTCGCCGACGGCTCGGTCACGCCGATCTCGGTGCCTGCGACACGCGCGGTGTATCCTGAGAGGAAATGATACATGGCCTGATCCGGCGTCAGCTTCGCGATCGGCGGGAGCACACCATAAGCGTCGGCGGTCAAGAAGATGATGTTCTTCGGGACCGGGCCGAGATTGTCCTTGCTCGTGTTCGGAATGAAATCGAGTGGATAGGAACCGCGGCTGTTTTCGGCCAGGCTATTGTCGTTAAGGTCAAGCTCGCGCGTTTCCTTGTCGATCACGACATTTTCGAGCACCGTGCCAAAGCGCTTGGTGGTCGCATAGATCTCCGGCTCGGCTTCGGCTGAGAGGTTGATCATCTTGGCGTAGCAGCCGCCTTCGAAGTTGAAGACTGCTTCATCCGACCAGCCATGCTCGTCGTCGCCGATCAGCGTGCGACTGGCGTCGGCGGAAAGCGTCGTCTTGCCGGTGCCAGACAGACCGAAGAACACGGCCGTGTCGCCGCTCGGACCAATGTTGGCGGAGCAATGCATCGGCATCACGCCCGCTGCCGGCAGCTTATAATTGAGTAGGCCGAACACTGACTTCTTCATCTCGCCAGCGTAACGCGTGCCGCCGATCAGGATCAGCTTTTCGGTGAAGTTAACCGCGATCACGGTTTCGCTGCGGGTGCCGTGGCGGGCCGGATCTGCAGCGAAGCTGGGCAGATCGATAATCGTGAACTCAGGCACGAAGTTAGCGAGCGCTGCGACCTCCGGACGAACCAGCAGCGTGCGGATGAACATGCTGTGCCAAGCAAACTCGGTAATGACCCGAACCTGCACGCGGTGAGTCGGCTGCGAGCCACCGTAGAGATCCTGCACGAACAAATCGTCCTTGGCGCCGAGATGGGCAAGGAAGTCGGCTTTCAGCGCAGCGAAGTGCTCGGGCGTCATGCCCTTGTTGGTCTTGCCCCACCACACCGTATTCTCGGTTTCGGCGTCGCGAACGATGAACTTGTCGTTGGCCGAGCGACCGGTGTGCTTGCCAGTCTCGACCACCAACGGCCCATCCTTAGCCAATATGCCCTCGCCGCGCGCAATCGCGAACTCGACCAGCGGCGCTGGCTGGAGGTTCCAGTGAAGCTTGGCTTTTACGCTCAAACCCTGCGCGGCTAGATCATGGCTGGATGCGGACACGATACTCTATCTCCCAAACTACGCATCTGGGGGCACCTATAGGCAGCCGCCCGTGATTCACATTGGCGCATATCGGAGGATACATACCCCGTCAAACGCACAAGGTTAAGATGAACCCCGCGTTCGCCACATTGCTCCAGAACGGGGCATCGGCTAGGTCAGGCGCGATAACAAAAGGAGTTTCCGCCCGCTATGTCGGCCTCCATCGCGCTAGTCGATGACGATCGCAACATCCTGACCTCGGTATCGATCGCGCTGCAAGCCGAAGGCTTCATGGTACGAATCTATTCCGATAGTGAGGCGGCGCTCAAGGCTCTGGTGGAGAATCCCCCCGACCTTGCCGTGCTTGACGTCAAGATGCCGAGGCTCGACGGGATGGAGCTGTTGCGCCGGTTGCGCGAAAAGCTGCCCCTGCTCCCCGCGATCTTCCTGACATCCAAGGATGACGAGCTGGACGAAGCGCTGGGCCTTGCGATGGGCGCCGACGACTATATCACCAAGCCCTTCTCGCAACGGTTGTTAATCGCCAGGATCAAGGCCATCCTCCGCCGCACCGATGCGCGTGCGGGCATCGCGCGCGACAATGACGACGCCGGGCCACCGCGCGAGATAATTCAGCGCGGCCGCCTGACCATGGATCCCGCCCGTCACCGCGTGCAGTGGGACGGCAAGGACGTCACTCTCACCGTCACCGAATTCCTGATCCTCGAGGCGCTGGCGCAACGCCCCGGGTTCGTCAAATCGCGCGACCAGCTAATGGACACCGCCTATCAGGACGACGTCTATGTCGACGATCGAACCATCGACAGCCATATCAAACGCTTGAGGCGGAAGTTTCGCCAGACCGATTCATCGTTCAAGGCCATCGAGACGCTCTACGGCGTAGGATATCGCTTTGGTGAGGAGTAACCCCGAAGACGATCTGGCCGTAAACTGGTCGTCGCGCTGGTCGCTGACCGGACGCATCCTTGCGGTCAACATCTTCGCGCTGGCACTGCTGGCCGGCGGCTTTTTCTACCTCGACAGCTTCCGCACCCGCATCCTCGACCAGCGCAGCACGATGGTAATGAATCAGACCCGGCTTACCGCCGCTGCGATCGAACTCGTGCCCCCGAATCAAATCGCGTCGCTCCTGCGTCATGCCGGCGACACTACCCAGCAGCGCTTCAGGCTGTACCGCGCCGACGGAACCAAACAGATCGACAGCTGGCAGTTCGGACCGCCCACCTATGAACTGCGCGATCCTGCGGCGGAGGAATGGCAGCGGCACGTCGCGCGTTTCCTCGATCGTATGATCGACCGCGTCGTCAACGCCGAACGCTATCCGATCTTCGTCGAACCTGCCGACGATCGAATCCAGGCCTGGCCGGAAGCGTTACAAGCGATGCGCCGCCAGCAGCTCACCTTTGCTGTTCGTCGCGCCCCGGACCGGACGCCGATGATTTCCGCCGCCATGCCTCTCGCCGGCCGGGGCGGCGTGCTGTTGACCACGCTCAACGCCCGCGATGTGATTCGCACCGTGCGCGCCGAGCGCTTCCGCCTCGGAGTCGTCCTGGCGGCGGCGATAACCCTTTCAGTCCTGCTTTCGCTCTTCTTGGCCCGCACAATAGTGCGGCCGCTTCGCAGGTTGGCGCGCGCGGCTCAGCGGGTGCGTCAAGGACGGGCGCGCGAGGTGCAGGTCCCCCGACTACCCTCACGACGAGACGAGATCGGTCGGCTAGCGCGCGCCGTCTCCGACATGAGCCTTGCGCTCCGGCAGAGGATCGATGCGACCGAAGCCTTCGCCGCCGATGTTGCCCATGAACTCAAAAACCCGCTCGCCTCGTTGCGGTCGGCGGTGGATACGCTGGCGGTGATCCAGCAGCCAGAGCTCCAACAAAAGCTAATCGATGTCATCCGCGACGATGTCGTCCGGCTTGATCGACTGATTACCGACATCTCCGACGCTTCCCGTCTCGACGCAGAGCTGTCGCGCGTCAATTTCGAGCCGATAGATGTCGGTATTATGCTTCAGAATCTCGTCAAGGCGCGCGAGGAGCGCGGACGCAACATGGGAATCCGCATGGCTTTCGCCCGTCCCCGGCTGGGCACCGCGATCGTGATGGGCGAAACCTCACGCCTTACCCGCGCGATCGAGAACCTGATCGACAATGCCGTATCCTTTTCGCCCCAGGGCGGCTTGGTCGAGATCGGCGCCACGCGGGTCGAGGACGAGGTGTTGATCCGCATCGAAGATGAAGGCCCCGGCGTACCGCCGGAAGCGCGTGAGGAAATCTTTAACCGTTTCCACAGCCTCCGGCCTGACAATGATGTGTTCGGCAAACATAGCGGGCTGGGGCTTGCCATCGCGCGGACGATTATCGACGGCCATGGCGGGCGCATCATCGTGCAGGACAAGGAAGACGGCGGCCAAGGTGCCTGCTTCCTCATCCGCATGCCGTTCAAGGCGCCGGAATGATAGCTGGAGATCCAGGCCGCGAAACCATTCATGCGAGTTGTGTGGCCATCCACGGCCATGCCGTCCTGATTTGCGGCGCATCGGGCGCGGGGAAATCCGATCTGACGCTCCGACTGCTCGATCGCGGCGCCGCGCTGGTCAGCGACGACTATACGCTTTTGCAATGTTTGGGTGGCCAGCTGATAGCCCGAGCACCTGCTAATATAGCAGGGAAAATTGAGGTACGCGGCATTGGAATCGTTGATTGGCCATGCATTGCTGAGGCGCGCGTGGCGCTCGGGCTGACGCTGGACGCCCGTCCGGACCGCATGCCGCCAGCCACCTTGCCGCATCGCTCCATTTTGGGAATTGCCGTGCCCTTTCTTGCGCTTGACGGACTGCATGCTTCAGCACCAATCAAGGTGGAACTGCTGGTGCGCGGCATCGTTGACGCACTGCACAAAACTCAAGAGGGCGGCTGACACATGTCCGCAATCCGGCCCCGTCAATTGCTCATCGTCACCGGCATGTCCGGCGCCGGAAAGTCTACTGCGTTGCGTACGCTCGAAGATCTCGGCTGGGAAGTGGTGGACAATCTGCCGCTTCGGTTGCTGGAACGGCTATTGGCCGTGCCGGCAAGCGAGAGCGGCGAAGGGCGGGATCGTCCTCTCGCCATCGGCATGGACAGCCGGACCCGGGATTTCGAGCCTGCCAAGATTGCCCGTTACATCGAGCGGCTGCGCGGTCAGGACAGCGCCGACACCGGCCTGTTGTTCCTCGACTGCAAAGGCATCGAACTCGCGCGCCGATTCTCTGAAACGCGCCGCCGCCATCCGCTGGCCCAGGACCGGCCCATGGCTGACGGCATCGCCCGCGAGCGCGAACTTCTCGGGCCGTTGCGGCAAGCGGCGACCCACCTCATCGACACCACCGACATCAACGCTAATGAGCTGCAGCACGAGATCCGTTCGCGCTTCAGCGCGCTCGATGACGCGCCGGTGCTCACCCTGACGTCATTCGGCTTCGCACGTGGGTTGCCGCGCAATGCCGATCTGGTCTTCGACATGCGCTTCCTGCGCAATCCACACTGGGTGCCAGCACTCAAACCACTCACCGGGCTTGACGACTCGGTCGGCGCGTACATCGCGGACGACCCAGCTTACGCCGAAGCGGTGGATCGGATCGGCGGCCTGCTGCAGCTATTGCTACCCCGCTATGCCAGCGAAGGAAAATCCTATGTAACGGTCGCGTTCGGCTGTACAGGCGGGCAGCATCGATCTGTTCATATATGTGAGCGTATAGCGACTCGGATGCGATCGGCGGGATTTTCCCCAACCGTCGCGCACCGTGATCTGGGGCAGGCAAGTGGTAAGGAACTGCCGGAGAGGGAGCCCGAAGAGGCGGTGGAATGATCCGGGGGCATTTGAGGTCTAGATGATTGGTCTGGTTCTGGTGACGCACGGCAAGCTGGCGTCGGAATTTGTAACGGCGATGGAACATGTCGTCGGTCCGCAGAAGGCGATTGCAGCGATCTGCATCGGCCCGGAGGATGACATGGAGGCGCGCCGCGCCGACATTGCCACAGCCGTGAAGGCTGTCGACAACGGTTCGGGCGTGATCATCCTCACCGATCTGTTCGGCGGCACGCCGTCCAACCTCGCCATCTCTCTGATGGAGCCCGGTCGGGTTGAGGTGATCGCGGGGATCAACCTGCCGATGCTGATCCGCCTTGAAGGCGCGCGTAAAATGATGAAGGTTGCCCAGGCTGTCGCGGCCGCACGCGAGGCGGGTCGCAAATATATCTCGGTCGCGAGCGAAGTTCTGGGGGAAGCAGCTGCGTGAATGCCATTGAGCGCACGGTCCTGATCACCAACAAGCGTGGTCTGCACGCACGCGCCAGCGCCAAATTCGTGACGCTCGCTAGCTCTCAGGCTGCGAATATCGAAGTTTCGAAGGACGGATCGAGCGTTGCCGGCACCTCCATCATGGGCTTGATGATGCTTGGCGCCGCGATGGGCGACAGCGTCACCATCAGCGCCACCGGCGAAGGCGCGCATGACGCGGTGACTAAGCTGGTCGAGCTGGTCGAGGCCAAGTTCGGCGAGGACTGATCCGCCGTTAGGAACTGATTTTTGGCCCGCATCATCACCGGATTTTCCAATCCGCTTGTCAAACAGATCAAATCCTTGCGCGACAAGAAGCATCGGCGCGCGGAAGGGCTGTTTCTCGCCGAGGGCCTGCGTATCCTGACCGAAGCCTCGGGGGCTGGACGGCTTCCAAAAATGGTCGTTTCCACTGCCGAAGCCGGGCAGCACCCGCTAGCCGCGAGCTTGATCGCGACAGTCGAAGCGAGCGGCGGCGAAGCGATCGAGACCAGCCGCGACATCTTGTCCAAGCTCTCGGGCAAGGATAATCCACAAACAGTGCTGGGGGTGTTCGAGGAGTTTGATACCAGCCTCTCCGTGATTGACCGCTCCTCGTCGAACATCTGGCTCGTCGCGCAGGCGCTGCGCGATCCCGGCAATCTCGGCACGATGCTCAGGACCGGTGACGCAGTGGGCGCTGGCGGACTGATCCTGATCGACGACTGCGTCGATCCCTTCTCAGTGGAGGCGGTGCGCGCCTCGATGGGGGCGCTGTTCACCCAGCGTGTCGCAAAGGCGAGCTGGACCGATTTCCTGGCCTGGCTGCGCGCCGGCCGGGGCCAACTGGTGGGAACCAGCCTCAATACCGACAAGGATTATCAATCGGTCTCCTACGAGGCCCCGACCTTCATCCTCGCCGGAAACGAAGCCCAGGGACTGCCTCCCGAATATGAGGCTGAGTGCGACGTGCTGGTGAAGATGCCGATGCTGGGCAAGGCCGACAGCCTCAACGTCGCCGTCGCGACAGCCGTCATGGCGTATGAAGTGCTTAACCAGAAGCGCCGCCGCGCGACCTGAGCGGGCAGCTGCTTTCATCAGCGGCGCGCCTTGGTCCATAGGTGGCGGGCGAGAAGCAGTGGAGGCATGCGGATCCAGTGCGAGCGTATGTAGAAGGCGAGCCGCGTAAGCTTTCGAGTGGTTCTGCCCCAGCCGTCACGGGCTAACAGACGGCGGCGGTAGAGGCGATCCGTCAATGAAAGCGATCCCTCATCGATAAGTGGCGTGCCGTAGAGCGCATTCGATAGACGTAACGCGCGGGCGACGGCCTTTTCCAGATTATGCAGTTTCATGCATTCAGTCAGGTTCGGCCAGAAATCAGGGTCCGTTCCAAATTCCAGGATGAGCCGATCGATATCCCAGAGGTTGCGCAGCCCTCCAGCCAGATCGCCGTCAGCGAAAAGATGGGCGGCCGCGTGGACGATCATGTCGGGAGGGGAAAGCGTGCGCAGGCCGTTGGGTAGCGTGACGCTATCAGCCATCAGAGCCGCAGCATCCGGTTTCGGCCGGGCGGTGGGCGGCAGGATCGTGTGATGGACATCGATCATGCGGTCACGATCGCGATGGATTAGCGGCGGGAGTTCGTGCATCCACCTCTTGTAATAATGGCTGTCATAGGGGTCGTCCTTGACCCATTCCCAGCCTGCGGCGAGCAACGCTGCTTCCGCCGTATCCAGTTTGTCGCGCGGGACGAGAATATCGAGATCGCCGATAAAGCGTCCCTCCCCCGCCGCCAGCCCGGCCGCAACGAAGGCAGTGCCCTTGAGCAGGATGATAGGGATGCCGAGTGGCGCCAGCGCGCGACGGGCCATCTCGGCCTCCCAGAGCGCCTGCACCCTGCCCTGCTCCGCGGCACGGATTGCATCGTCGAGAATTACGGAGACGGCGGACGGCTTGGGCTGATCCTCAAGACGAAGCGCAAGACTCGCGATGAGCCGTTCGGCGCGTGCCGCCGCGAGCAGCGCCGTCCATTCGCTGGAGTCGAGGCCGACCACGCTTTCCGGCGCACGCAGGGCATCGACGAGGAGACGGGCGGCGGCGCTCATCCCGCCAGTTCGTCCCACAGGCGTTCGGCGAGGGCGATCCCGGCGGGACCATCCGGATAGTCGAAGGCGCGCGCTGGCGTGTCGACGATCAGACGGGTCAGCGCCGTGAAGCCCGCCTCGCCCAGCGCAACATAATTGGTGGAGGCCTGGGTAAGGCGGACAAATATCTCCGCGCCCCCAATGGGGCGCACGTCTTCCGAAAAGCCAAAGCGCGGGAACAGGATCAGGGCGGGTCTCGCCGGTTCGTCCATGCGGGCGATGGCGTCAGGGCGCGGGCTCAGATGGCGAATGGTCCCTTTGGGGGTGCCGTCCAGAATAGGACCCCAACGCGCGGAATCTGCGTCGGCGAACTGCGAAACGGCCGAATTCTTGAGGCTGATCGCGCGGGGAAAAGCGTGGGCCAGGCCGGTCGCTGGATCGATCAGGGCAAACTCGTCCCCCATCAGCCGCCAGCCACGCTCACCGAGCAGCGCTGCGAGCGTCGACTTTCCGGCGCCGGATTCGCCCGTGAGAATCAATGCCTTATCGTTACGTTCGACGGTCGCCGCGTGAAGCAAGAGGAAGCGGCGCTGGCCGAGCGCGATCTGCAGGTTCATCCCCATTTCGGCGGCGAGCAGGCCATGGCGAAGCGCCAGCGGCGCAGCTTCGGGCAGCATATAGTCGCCATCGATTGCCACGGATGGCCTCAGCCAGTGGCGCCATGGCCGATCCGGCTCAAGCCGTACCGTGAAGTCGGCTATGTCATCCCGTGGACGAGGGTAGTCGCGATAGAGACGGTTGAGCGCCTTTATCGGCTGCGGCCAGGTGGAACCGACACGAAAGCCGACCGGCCCGACACGAACTGTGAAACTGTGCCTCATGCGGCCTGGATCAGGCCAAGCTCGGCCAATTCGGCCAGACGGGCAGCGATCACGGCCTCGGCGTCGCCCTCACTATCGAGGCCGTGATCGCGGGAGAGCCGGCGCAAGATTTCTGACGGATCGGCATCCCCTTGCGCCAGTGCGGCGAGGATTTCCGGAGCCGGCTCGGCGAGCATGTGAGTTTGGCCGGAAGGCCGGTGGTAGACGAGTGTAAAGCCATCCAGAGCAACGGACGGCGCGAAATCGAAGGACTCGGGGGCTGCATAGATCGGCATCGGCGGGATTACATATCATCGTCGCCCCAGCGGAGGCTGGGGCCCATGTCCGGCGTAGCTCGCGATGCCATCTGATTGATAAGTGACATGGATCCCAGCCTTCGCTGGGATGACGAAACAATCGAACGGAAAAGGAGAGCCGTGTCAGCCCCTCAGATTCTGGAGCGAGGCAAAGCAGGTGAAACCGCTCGTACCGCGTTGAAGCTTGCGGATATAGTTGGTGTAGGCCTTGCTCGCGTCATAGGAAGAGCCCGCGTAGGACCGTCCGTTCCCGATTGCGGCTTTGACCTCTTCGCCTTTGATCGGGCGAAGCGGCGGCTGGAAAGCTCCCGGCGTATTCGGGCTGACCAGCGACCCGTCAGCCGCGATCCATTGCCCCTGTCGAGCAGGGTCGGGCACAGGAATTTCGCAGTTCATTACCGACGCCGCAGTGGCCGCAAGCGCCGGACGAATGGTGACGACCGCGGAAGCCGAGATCGCGCCAAGCATCAGCACACGGCGCCGCGTCGGCACCCCGCCTTGTTCGCCCGTGACCGGTTCCCCCTGCTCGTCCATCAGGATCTCCTGTACCCCGAGCCGGCTGCATAACGCCAACCGTTAAAAAAAGCGAGCAGTAGCCGAAGCTGTCCCGGCACGGTACAGGGCGCGCCCATGGAGCGGCGGAACATCTATCGGCTCATGCCGGCGCTGGTGGGCGCATTCGGCGCCGGTGCCGCGGCCTATGCGCTGGGCGCGCCTTGGCCTGCGCTATTGCCTTCGCTATTTGTCGGCGGACTGGCAGCCTGGCTCCTGACCAACGACAGGGCCACCCAGTTGTCCGCCCGCACCGAGGCCGACGATCCGTTCAAGTCCGGACACACGCTGCTGAGCGAGGTGATGGAGGCATTCAACGATCCGCTGCTGCTGGTGGAGCGCCAGCAGGTTACGATAGCCAATGAAGCCGCGCTCGCGCTCCTTGGTACGCACATTGTAGGTGAGGATGTCCGGCTTGCAATCCGCCACCCCGCCGCCGCCGAGCGGCTGACCGGACGCATGGCGAGCGGCAGCGATCCGGCGATCCAGCTGGTCGGCATTGGTGAGGCGGACCGTCATTGGGAACTCCGCGCGCATGATCTGGGCGATCAGCGCCGGCTGGTGCATCTTGCGGACCGAACAAGCCAATATGTCGCTGAAAAAATGCGCGTCGATTTCGTCGCCAACGCCAGCCACGAACTGCGCACGCCCCTCGCTACTCTGATCGGATTCATCGAGACCCTTGAGGACGGCAAGGCGGCCGAAGACAAGGCAACGCGCGAGCGCTTCCTCGGCATCATGTCCGGTGAGGCCCGACGGATGCAGCGGCTGATCGACGATCTGATATCGCTGTCGCGGATCGAGGCCGACAAGTTCAGTCCGCCGGACCGCCCCGTGCTGCTGGCTCCTCTCATAACCGAGGTTGCGCGCGCCGCCAGCGCGGGCGTCGAAAATGAGGGCAAGCGCCGTGTGATGCTCGCGCCCGTTGCGGAAGATTTGCGCGTACTCGGCGATGTCACGCAGCTTTCGCAACTGCTCCACAATCTGATTGGCAACGCCCTCAAATATGGGAAACCCGAAACTCCAGTGCGCGTGACCGCAGAAAAGACGACTGATGGCATGGTCCTGATCACCGTGGCCGATGAAGGTGAAGGCATTGCCCCAGAGCATCTGCCGCGCCTGACCGAACGATTCTATCGGGTCGAAGCGAGTCGCAGTCGCGCGATGGGCGGCACGGGGCTTGGCCTCGCTATCGTGAAACATATCGTCGAGCGCCATCGCGGCCGGCTGGAGATCCGCAGCCAGATCGGCATCGGAACGACGGTTTCCGTCCTTCTCCCCACCGCGCCGGACGGCCTGTCATAAAACTGTCACCCTACTGTCACATGCGTGACAGGGAAGACTCGCCATGGGAGTCCGGAGCGGAGCCGGCCTGAGTCCGGCGGGAGACAGAGTGACATGAAAAAAGCGTTCGGGTTGATGGGGGTCGCGGCACTGGCGCTGGCGGCTTGCCAGCAGGGTGGCGGCAGCGGCGGTGGTGGCGGCTCGACCGGCACGCGCGATCAGATCCGGATGGTCGGATCGTCTACGGTTTATCCTTTCGCGACGGCGGTTGCCGAGCAGTTCCAGCGCAAGAATCCGACCTACAAGGCTCCAATCGTCGAATCGACCGGCACCGGCGGCGGCATGAAGCTGTTCTGCGCCGGCGTCGGCACGCAGCACCCCGACATCGCCAACGCCTCGCGCCGGATCAAGGGATCCGAGGTTGAGCTGTGCGCGAAGAATGGCGTCAAGGATATCATCGAGGTCCAGATCGGTCTCGACGGTATCGCGCTGGCCGAGAGCAAGGAAGGCCCGTCGATGAAGCTGACGCCGGCCGAGGTCTACAGGGCGCTGGCCAAGAAGCCGTTCGGGAGGGACCAGACCGCGCAGACCTGGAAGGACGTCAACCCCGCTCTCCCCGCCATCAAGATCTCGGTCTACGGCCCGCCGCCGACCAGCGGTACGCGCGACGCCTTCGCCGAGCTGATCCTTGAAAAAGGCTGCAACAGCGATCCTGCGATGAAGGCGCTCAAGGACTCAAACGAGGATGAGTGGAAGGCGACCTGCACCAGCATCCGTGAGGATGGCGCATTCGTCGAGGCTGGCGAGAACGACAATCTGATCGTTCAGAAACTGATCGCCAATCCCGACTCAGTCGGCGTCTTCGGCTACAGCTTCCTGGAGGAAAATCTCGACAAGGTGCGCGGCATCGCGCTCGATGGTGTCGAACCGACCTACGACACGATCGCCGACTTCTCCTATCCGGGTTCGCGGCCGCTCTACATGTATGTGAAGGCAGCGCATGCCAATGTCGTTCCCGGCATCAAGGAGTTCCTCTCCGAGCTTAGCGGCGCCTGGAATAAAGGCGGCTATCTCGCCCGCCGCGGCCTGATCGCGGCGCCGGATGACGTCCGCGCCAGAAATGTCGAGATCGCGCAGAAACTGACCCCCATGGACGCGGCGAGCGTGAAATAATGAGCACCTCAGCCCTCTTCCTTCTCCTGCTGGGCTTCGGCGTCATCGCGTTTTTCACCGGACGCGCCCGCGCCCAGATGCTGAAGCCAGTCGCGGCCCCCCGTCCACACAGCCGGCCCAACTATCATGGTTGGTATGTTGCGCTGTGGGCGATCTTGCCGGCGGCGATCTTTCTGGTGGTCTGGTCGTTCGTTTCGCCGAACCTTGTGACCCAGAGCCTGCTGTCCAATCCGCTGGCCGCGCAGCTTCCGCCGCCGGGCATGGAGCGCGACGCGGTGCTGAACGAGATGTTCGGTCTTGCAAACGGCTCGATCGAGGCTGCATTCAACCCGCTCGCTGACCAGTTGCTACCGGTCTACCGCGCCGCCGACGGCTATTACGCCACGATCGGCACTGCCCTCACCGCCCTGCTCGCCTTTGCCGGCGGCGCGTTCGCCTTTCTGCGGCTGAGCGGCGACTTCCGCGCCCGGACGAGGGTCGAGCGGATCGTGATGTTCACGCTACTCGGCGCCTCTCTGATCGCGATCCTGACGACCTTCGGCATCGTCGCCTCGCTGCTCTTCGAATCGATCCGCTTTTTCGGAATGGTGTCGCCGATCGAGTTCCTGACTGGCCTCACTTGGAGCCCGCAAACCGCCATCCGGGCCGATCAGGTGGGGTCATCGGGCGCATTCGGCGCGGTGCCGCTTTTCTGGGGCACGATCTTCATCGGCGCTATCATCGCCATGATCGTCGCAATCCCGCTCGGCCTGATGAGCGCGATCTACCTGACCCAATATGCCAGACCCGTTGTGCGCCGCTGGATGAAGCCTTTGCTCGAAGTGCTCGCTGGCGTGCCGACCGTGGTTTACGGCTATTTCGCCGCGCTGACGATCGCCCCGGCGCTCCGCGATTTCGCGGTGATGATCGGAATCAGTGGCGCCTCATCCGAATCGGCGCTGGCCGCAGGTGTGGTGATGGGCGTGATGATCATCCCGTTCGTCTCCTCAATGGCCGACGACTCGCTGACGGCTGTGCCGCAGTCGATGCGCGACGGTTCGCTGGCGATGGGCGCGACGACCTCCGAGACGATCCGCAAGGTGCTCGTGCCTGCCGCCCTGCCTGGTGTCGTCGGCGGCGTGCTGCTCGCCGTCAGCCGCGCGATCGGTGAGACCATGATCGTGGTTATGGCTGCCGGTTTGGCCGCCAATATGACCGCCAATCCATTCTCAAGCGTGACCACCGTAACCACTCAGATCGTCCAGTTGCTGACGGGCGACCAGGAATTCGAAAGCGCCAAGACGCTCGCCGCATTCGCGCTCGGACTGGTGCTGTTCCTGGTCACGCTGATGCTCAACATCATCGCGCTCCGCGTGGTGAAGAAATATCGGGAAGCATATGAGTGAGGCACTCGCAATGACCGGGACTGCCGAATTGACCGCAACGCCGGAAGGGCGACGCGCTACGGACTGGAGCGGCAACGTGAAGCAACGGCGCATCGCAAAGCGTTACGCCGCCGAGCGACGCTTCCGCCTGCTGGGTCTTTCCGCGATCCTCCTGTCCGCAGCTTTCCTGGCCTTCCTGCTGATCTCGATGCTCTACCAGGGGCTTCCGGGCTTCACGCAGACCGAGATCAAGCTGCCCGTCGACTTCAAGTCGTCCACTCTGATGATCGATCCGGCCTTGCTGAAAGGCAAGGATGCCGACGCGGCCCTTGCCAGCGCGGATTTCGAAGGCGCTACGTCGGCAGCGGCCGATGCGGCTTTCGGCGAAGATGGCGCGCGCCTGCTCTCGGATGGCGCGTGGCTGAAGGTTCAGTCGGCGGTGCGGGAAAATCCCGAAATTCTGAACGGCAAGGCGGACATCTGGGTGCCCGCCTCAGTGAACATCGACCTCGCCGCCAAGGGCAAGGGCGCGGCGGAAGGGGAGCAGAAGCTCGCCAAGCTCAAGCAGACCGACTCGATCAAGACCGGGCTCAATTGGGGTTTCCTGACCGGTGCCGATGCTACCGATCCGACGCTGGTCGGCATCTGGGGCGCGCTTAAGGGATCGCTGCTGACGATGGGCATCACGCTCCTGCTTGCCTTCCCGATCGGCGTGCTTTCAGCGGTATATCTGGAGGAATATGCCCCCCGGAACCGCTGGACCGACCTGATCGAAGTCTCGATCAACAATCTCGCGGCGGTGCCGTCGATCATCTTCGGTCTGCTTGGTCTCGCGGTATTCCTCAACTTCATGCACTTGCCGCGATCCGCACCGATCGTCGGCGGCCTCACGCTGGCTCTTATGACCATGCCTGTGATCGTGATCGCCGGCCGCAACGCGATCAAGTCAGTGCCGCCTTCGATCCGCGACGCGGCCCTCGGCATCGGCGCGAGCAGGGTGCAGGTGGTGTTCCATCATGTCCTGCCGCTCGCTTTGCCCGGCATTCTGACTGGTACGATCATCGGCATGGCGCGAGCGCTGGGTGAAACCGCGCCGCTACTGATGATCGGCATGCGCGCCTTCATCTCCTCCGCCCCGACCGGCGTGACAGCGCCCGCCACGGTGCTTCCGGTGCAGGTGTTCCTCTGGTCGGACGAGGTCAGCAAGGGCTTCGTCGAAAAGACCTCGGCCGCGATCATCGTCTTGCTGGTCTTCCTGCTCGCGATGAACGGGCTGGCCATCTACCTCCGCAACAAGTTCGAAACCCGCTGGTGAGATCCATGAGCACGCAAACACTCGAAAATATCGCGAATAGCCAGGAAACCGTCAGCGACGGCACGCTCAAGATGAGCGCGCGCGACGTGAATGTTTTCTATGGCCAGAAACAGGCCATCAACAAGGTCTCGATCGACGTAACGCAGGAAAATGTCACTGCCTTCATCGGCCCGTCGGGCTGCGGCAAATCGACCTTCCTGCGCACGCTCAACCGGATGAACGACACCGTCGCTGGTTGCCGCGTCGAAGGATCGATCAAGCTCGACGGCGAAGACATCTATTCATCCTCAATGGACGTGGTGCAGCTGCGCGCCCGGGTCGGCATGGTGTTCCAGAAGCCGAACCCCTTCCCCAAGTCGATCTACGAGAACATCGCCTATGGGCCGCGCATCCACGGTCTCGCCGCAGGCAAGGCGGACATGGACCAGATTGTCGAGAAATCGCTCAAGCGCGCCGGCCTCTGGGATGAGGTGAAGGATCGCCTCCAGGACAGCGGCACCGCGCTTTCGGGCGGCCAGCAACAGCGCCTCTGCATCGCCCGCGCCATTGCGGTCGATCCCGAGGTGATCCTGATGGATGAGCCCTGCTCGGCGCTCGACCCAATCGCCACGGCGAAGATCGAAGAACTGATCCATGAGCTGCGCGGGCGCTTCGCGATCGTGATCGTGACGCACAACATGCAGCAGGCGGCGCGCGTTTCCCAGCGCACCGCCTTCTTCCACCTCGGCACGCTCGTCGAATATGGCGACACGTCCGAGATCTTCACCAATCCGCGCGAAGTGCGCACCAAGGATTACATCACCGGCCGGTACGGCTGACGGAGAGATTATGGCCACGACAGGACATACCGTAAAAGCGTTCGACGACGATCTTTCCGAGTTGCGGGCGATCATCTCCGAAATGGGCGGCCGCGCCGAAGCGGCGATCGACATGGCGATGACCGCGCTTCAGCGACGCGATGTCGCCAGCGCGACCAAGGTGATCGAGGCGGACCGCCAGATCGACGCGCTCGAGGCCGATATCGACCGGCTGGTCGTCCGCCTGATCGCGCTGCGCGCGCCGATGGCCGACGATCTGCGCGAGGTGCTTGCCGCAATGAAGATCGGCGGCATCGTCGAGCGGATCGGCGACTATGCGAAGAATATCGCAAAACGCGTCCCTGTCATTGCCGAGACGCGGGACATTGAGGCCATGTCGCTGCTTCCGGCGATGGGCCGCGCGGTCAGCAAGATGGTGCGCGATGTGCTCGATGCTTTCGCGGCCCGCGATGCCAAGTTGGCGGCGGACGTGCATGAACGCGATCGTGAGGTCGACGATTTCTACAACAGCCTTTTCCGCACGCTGCTGACCCACATGATGGAAAATCCGCACACCATCACCGCATCCACCCACCTGCTGTTCATCGGCAAGAATCTGGAGCGGATTGGCGACCATGCGACCAACATCGCCGAGATGGTCTATTTCGCGGCCACCGGCGAGCAATTAGGCGAGCGTACCAAGGGTGGAGATGCCCTGGTGGGAGCCAGCTAAGACGATGTCGCGCGCGCATATCCTGCTCGTCGAGGATGATCAGTCGCTCGTCGAACTGTTGACCTGGAACCTCGAACGCGAGGATTTCGAGGTCGAACATACCGCCGACGGCGAGGAAGCTCTCCTTCTCGCCCGCGAAAGCCCGCCCGACCTCGTCCTGCTCGACTGGATGATCGAGGGGCTGTCCGGGATCGAGGTGTGTCGTCGGCTGCGCCGCATTCCCGACACCGCCAACGTGCCGATCATCATGCTCACCGCACGCGGCGAGGAAGAGGATCGGGTGCGCGGGCTGGAAACGGGTGCTGACGATTATGTCACCAAGCCCTTCTCGCCACGCGAACTGGTGGCGCGCGTGCAGGCGGTACTGCGCCGTGTGCGACCGGCGCTTGCGGGCGAACAATTGCTCTATTCAGACATCGAGATGGATACGGTCAGCCACAAGGTGCGCCGAGCCGGCATCACCGTACCGCTCGGGCCGACCGAGTTCCGGCTGCTCAAGCATTTCCTTGAACATCCGGGTCGTGTCTTTTCGCGCGAACGATTGCTGGACTCCGTGTGGGGGCGGGATTCGGACATCGAGCCGCGCACCGTGGACGTTCATATCCGCCGACTGCGCAAGGCGATCAACGTCGGCGCATGCGCCGATGTAATCCGGACGGTACGCTCAGCCGGTTACGCGCTGGACGCTGACGCAACCGCCTAATCCGCGACGATCTTCAGCAGCTTGCGTTCCACTGGGGCCAACACTGGCCCCAGTTCATGGCCGCGCTTCAGGATATGGCCGCCCTCGCCTACCAATGCCCACATGCCCTGACGGCCACGCAGCGCGGGGCGTTTTTCAATGCGATATTCGGGGCGTTCGGCAGTGCGGCGAAAAGCCGCAAACACAGCGGCGTCGCGGCCCAGCTCAATAGCATAATCACGCCAGTGCCCAGCCGCCACCATGCGGCCGTACAGATCGAGGATACGGGTCAGCTCGAGCCTGTCGAAACCAACTTGAAGCGCACGGTTTGGCGCAGGGAAAGGCGTTATGCTCGCCGTCACGCGGAATCGCGTTTCCTTGGTGCGGCCTTGGTCTCGCGGGTTTCGATCAACTCCGCGAGCCGGGACCGAAGTTGCTCGACCTCACACTTCAGCAGTTCGAGCTGTTGAGTCTGCGGATCGAAGCGTTCCGCACAAGGCGTGCCATAGGGCACGAATGCCTTTTGATATTCAGTTGCATCAACCAGCGTGGACCGAGCGGGAATACCGGTCATCACCGCGCCCTCGGGAACATCCCGCGTCACCACAGCATTTGCGCCGATCTTGGCGCCCACGCCGACCGTGATCGGCCCAAGCACCTGAGCGCCCGAACCGATGATAACATTGTCGCTAATCGTTGGATGGCGCTTGCCAGCGATGCCGTTGGCGGGGTTGGTGCCGCCCAGCGTGACGCATTGGTAAATGGTGACATTATCGCCAATTTCGGCAGTCTCGCCAATCACCGTGAAGCCATGGTCGATGAAGAAGAACCGGCCGATCTTCGCGCCCGGATGAATATCGATAGCGGTCAGGAAACGAGCAAGATGGTTCACGAACCGCGCAAGGAAATACAGCTCACCCTTGTAGAACCAGTGCGCAAGGCGATGAAAGGCCAGCGCGAGCACGCCGGGATACAGCATGATCTCCCACCGGCTGCGCGGTGCGGGATCGCGATCCTTAATCGAATCCAGATAGGCTATCAATCCACCGAACATGTTTGCGGCCTCCCTCACCGACGCTCCCGGCATTTAGAGATACCCCGTCCCAATTTCCAGACTTGCAACCGACCCAGATCGATTGAGCCTAGAAATTTGCGAAGAAAGTGATTAATAATTCCAAATTAATCGAATTGCACGATCAAGAGAGTTTAATGAGCACCTATTTGCCAACCCTGAAGCAGCTGCAATATCTGGTCGCCCTTGCCGATCATGGCCATTTCGGCCGCGCGGCAGATGCCTGCTTTGTCACGCAATCGACATTGTCCGCAGGGTTGCGCGAGCTGGAATCGCTCGTCGGCATCACCTTGGTGGAGCGTACTCGCCGTGTCGTCCGCTTCACACCGCTCGGCCTGAAGATCGCGGACAAGGCGCGCCGGGTGCTACGGGAGGCGGAAGACCTCGCTGAAATGGCCCGAGCCGCCGGCAAACCGCTCTCGGGAGATCTTCGCATGGGCGTTATCCCGACGATCGCACCCTTTCTTTTGCCCCGCATCCTGCCCCGGCTGCGTTCCGAATGGCCTGACCTCAAGCTTTACCTGCGTGAAGAGACGACCAGCGCTGCCTGCGATTCACTCCATCGCGGGCATGTCGATTGCGTGCTGCTCGCGCTGCCCTATCATTGCGGCGACGTCGAATCCGTCGATCTGTTCGAGGACCGACTGTTCGTCGCTTTTCCCCAACAGGACCTTGCCAAGCTGCCAAGCAGCATCCACCCCGATGCGATCGACGAGCGGCGGTTGTTGCTGCTCGAGGACGGGCATTGCCTCAAGGATCACGCCCTCGCCGCCTGCAATCGGCCCGAGCTTCGCGCCGAGGCGGCGATGCTCGGCACATCGCTGCATACGCTCATCCAGATGGTCGACAATGATCTAGGCGTGACGTTGCTGCCGGAAATGGCGATTGAGGCGGGCATTCTCAACAATACCCATGTGGTGGCGCGCCGGCTCGATGCCGATCATCCATCGCGCCGGATCGCGCTGGCGTGGCGCAAGGGCAGCCCGCGCGACAAGGAATTCCGGATGCTTGCCGAGGCGCTGGCCACCAGCAGTTCGGTAGCCAACAGCGGCACGAAAGTTAAAAGCCGCGCCGCCTGAGCTTGCGGTCGAGTACAACCAGCCCACGATTGATTTCATCGTCTGTGATGCGCAGATCGTGGTCGCGATCGGCAAAGCGGCGGAACCAGCGGTTGGCTTCTCCAGCGCGATCCAGGCCGATGCGGCCATTATAGTTGCGATCAAAGAACGCGAGGATCAGCCTTTGTCCCGGCTGTGTGCCGTTCAACCATGGATCGAGATGCTTCACCCCCGCCCCGCCAATACCATATTCTCCGTAGCGGCCGCCTTGATAGACCGGATATGTGCCGTCAGGCAGACGATCCTGATAGCCGAATTGCCCTTCACCCGGCGTGGTGCAGGCGGCGGTCAGCGACAGGAATATGCCGGCCAGCACGGTTAAAAAATGCCTTATCCCCACACGCTGCTCCCGCCACTTTCACCAGACTCCGTGAATAATAGCGTAACCAACCGGGCCTTGGGCGGCGGAAGAGGGTTAATCCCGTCCGAACTCGGGACAGGAAGACGTCTTAGGCGTCGTCCATCAGGTCGCCAATGACTTGCATGGCCGTGGCCAACAGTTGCGCGTCGAGTTCGGGCGGATTCAGCGGCACATGCTCTTCGAGCCGGTCGGCGATATAGCCGAGCGCGGCGACGCGGGCGGCTTTCTTGTTGTTGCCGTCAATGATCTTCCACGGCGCCCAACGCGTATCGGTGTGGGAAAACATATCATCGATCGCCACGAGATAGTCAGCGCGGCGGGCGCGATTCCGAAAGTCCTCGGCGTTGACTTTCCAGCGTTTCCAGGGGTTTTGCAGGCGTTCGGCGAGACGCTCGTCCTGGGTTTGCTGGGTGATGTGGAGGAACAGCTTCACGATGGCGGTGCCGTCGTCCTTCTGCTGGGCTTCAAACTCGTTGATCTCGTCATAACCCCGACGCCATTGCGCCTCGGTGGCAAAGCCTTCGACCCGCTCGACCAGCACGCGACCGTACCAGCTCCGGTCGAACACGGCGATGTCGCCATGCTCAGGCAGGCGGTTCCAGAAGCGCCAGAGGAAATGCCTGTCCTTTTCGCCGACGCTGGGCGCGGCGATCGGCCACACTTCGAAATAGCGTGGGTCCCATTGCGCGGTGAGACGCTGGATCGCGCCGCCCTTTCCCGCCGTGTCCCAGCCCTCGAACAGGATGATGCTACGCTTCTTATGAACGATATGCGCGACCTGGATACGCGCCAGCCGTTCCTGCAGCGATTTCATCTCGGCGTCATAATCGCCATCGAACTTCTCGCCGCGTTCGAACTGCTTCAAATTTATCCCCATCATTTCACCTTAAGCGCAAGTGAGCATGGCCGGGAAGGTGAAAACGAGGTTAACCCTGTTGGGGATTGGGACAATCCTGATCCGTCATGCTGAACTTGATTCAGCATCCATTGCCGCAACATTGCGCCCGTGGCCCGATGGATCCTGAGTCAAGTTCAGCATGACGGCGAGAGATCAGCCCTTCTGCGGCTCCACCACCCGAATGCTCAGCTCGCGGAGCTGCTTCAGCGTTGCAGGCGCGGGCGCGCTCATCATCAGATCCTCGGCCTTCTGGGTCATGGGGAAAACAACGACCTCGCGGATATTGGGCTCATCCGCCAGCAGCATGACGATGCGGTCAACGCCCGGCGCTGAGCCGCCGTGCGGTGGCGCACCGAACTTGAACGCATTGATCATGCCCGAGAAATTGGTGTCGACATCCTCGCGCGTGTAGCCCGCAATCTCGAAAGCCTTGTACATGATCTCGGGCTTGTGGTTCCGGATTGCGCCGCTTGACAGCTCCACGCCATTGCAGACGATATCATATTGATAGGCAAGGATATCGAGTGGCGGCTTGGTCTCCAGCGCTTCAAGTTCGCCCTGTGGCATCGAGAAGGGATTGTGGCTGAAATCGACCTTCTTCGCGTCCTCATCATATTCATACATGGGGAAATCGACGATCCAGCAAAATTCGAATCGCTTGGGATCGACCAGGCCGAGTTCCTCACCAACGCGCGTACGCGCAAGGCCAGCAAGCTTGGCAGCCTGCGCTTCCTTGCCGGCGGCGAAGAACACGCCGTCGTCCGGGCCAAGGCCAAGCGCCTCGGCCAGCTTCGCCATGCCCTCTTCGCCATGATTTTTGGCGATCGGGCCTCCGAACTCGCCGCCCTTGCGGGTGGCATAGCCGAGACCGGCAAAACCCTCGGACTGCGCCCAGTTGTTCATGTCGTCAAAGAATTTGCGGCTCTTCTCGGCAGTGCCCGGCGCGGGGATCGCGCGGACGACATCTCCGCTCTCGACGATCGATGCGAAGCGGCCGAAGCCCGAGCCAAGAAAATGCTCGGAGACGTCGCTGATCAGGATCGGGTTGCGCAGGTCCGGCTTGTCGTTGCCATAGCGGAGCATCGATTCCTTGTACGGAATACGGCGGAACGGCAGCGGCGAGACCTGACGCTCGCCGGCGAACTCCTCGAAAACGCCGTGCAGCACAGGCTCGATCGCAGCAAAAACATCGTCCTGCGTAACAAAGCTCATTTCGAAATCGAGCTGGTAGAATTCGCCGGGCGAGCGATCGGCGCGGGCATCCTCGTCACGGAAACAGGGCGCGATCTGGAAATAGCGATCAAAGCCGGCAACCATCAGCAGCTGCTTGAACATCTGCGGCGCCTGCGGGAGCGCGTAGAATTTGCCGGGATGCACGCGGCTCGGCACCAGGTAATCGCGCGCGCCCTCGGGTGATGAGGCGGTCAGGATCGGCGTCTGGAACTCGGTGAAGCCCTGATCGATCATCCGCCGGCGCAGTGACGAGATCACGTTCGAGCGCAGCATCATATTGGCGTGCACCCGCTCGCGGCGGAGATCGAGGTAGCGGTAGCGCAGACGGATATCCTCGGGATATTCCGCCTCGCCCGCGACCGGCATCGGCAGCTCGGCCGCCGCCGACTGAATCTGAACCTGGCGGGCGCGCACTTCAATCTCGCCAGTGGCTAGGTTAGCATTCACCGCTTCGCTGGAGCGCGCGACGACGTCGCCTGTGATCGTGATCACCGATTCCGCACGCAGGCCTTCGATCGCCTTGAAGGCCGGAGCATCGACATCAGTAACGATCTGCGTGATTCCGAAATGATCGCGCAAGTCGACGAACAACAGATTGCCATGATCCCGCTTGCGATGGACCCAGCCCGAAATGCGGACCTCGCTGCCAACATGGGCGGCGCGCAGCTCGGCGCAGTTGTGGGTACGATAGGGATGCATGGTGACGGCCACTCTTCAGTTAAATGTGCGCCCCGCGCTTCATCGTGGTCAGGCCCTTTGTCAAGGCGCGTGGCAGGGCGTATGGACCGGCGATGCATGTTCATCCGCTCATAACCGACAACAAGACCCTCGCCGATCTCTGCGCCAGGCTCGCCAAATCCCCGTTCGTCACGGTCGATACCGAGTTCATGCGGGAAAACAGCTATTGGCCCGATCTCTGTCTAATTCAGATCGCCGATCTGGAAGAAGCCGCCGCCATCGATCCCAAGGCGCCCGGTATCGATCTGAAGCCGCTGCTCGACCTGCTCGTCGACAATGAAGATGTCCTGAAGGTTTTCCATGCCGGCGGACAGGATCTTGAGATCGTTCATAATCTTACCGGCAAGACGCCTCATCCGCTGTTCGACACGCAGGTCGCCGCGATGGCGCTCGGCATGGGCGAACAGATCGGCTACCAGAATCTCGTCGAAACGATGCTCAAGGCCAAGGTCGACAAGGGCGCGCGCTTCACCGACTGGGGTCGTCGTCCCTTGGATCAGCGCCAGATCGATTATGCGATCGGCGACGTCACCTATCTCGCCACGCTGTTCCCGCGCATGCTCGAGCGATTGCGCAAGACCGGGCGCGGCGACTGGCTGGATCAGGAAATGGAGCGGCTGGGCGATCCGAGCAGCTATCTCAACGTGCCCGATCTCGCCTGGATGCGGATCAAGGCGCCGAGCCGCAAGCCGGAGGTTCTGGGCCGACTGAAGGCGCTTGCCGCATGGCGGGAACGCGAAGCCCAGCACAAGAATATCCCGCGCGGGCGCATCGTGAAGGACGAGACGCTCGCAGATATCGCTGCGCACCCGCCGCACAATCAGGGCGATCTTGCACGCGTGCGCGGGCTTTCGGCGGCATGGGCGCACAACGATATCGGCCAACGACTGATGGCGGCCATCGAACGCGCCGAACCCTTGCCAGACGCCGAAATGCCGGCCCGTGACGATCGCAAGCCGGGGCTGGGCAAGGAGGCAAGCCTCATCGCCGATCTGCTCAAGCTGCTGCTGAAGGTGCGCTCCCGCGAGGCGGATGTCGCGCCCAAGCTGATCGCGCGCGGCGAGGACCTTGAGGCGATCGCCGCCGGGCAGCGCGAAGGGCTCGGACTACTTAGCGACTGGCGCTACGACGTGTTCGGCAAGGACGCGCTGGCGCTGGTCGAGGGTCGCCTGGCCTTCAGCGTCCGCAATGGCCGTATGGTGATGACCGAGATCGGCGGGCAGGATCGACCCGAAGCTTAGCTGTCCCGAAGGACAGCGCGACTCAATCCTCAGGAGCGATGGTAACGCGCAGACCGTCCAGCGCCTCGCCGAAGGTAAGCTGGCACGACAGGCGCGACTGATCGTTGCGGTGATCCGAGCTGTCGAGCAGATCATTCTCGTCCTCGCTGATCGGCGGCAGCTTGTCAGCAAACGCCGGATCTACATGGACATGGCAGGTCGCGCAGGAACAGCATCCGCCGCACAGAGCCAGCAACTCATCCACGCCTCCGTCACGGATAATTTCCATGACCGACAGACCTTCTTCACCTTCCAGGACGATTTCCTGGCCTTCACGCGTGACGACATTCAGCTTAGCCACTAGTTTCTCCGTAAAACTTTGGCGCGCGCTATGCACTGACGAAGCCGCATACGCAACTGGGTACAGCATGGGAGAAGGTGTGGGACTTTCGGCAAACGACCTTCGCGCGGGACTGGATGCTCTCACCCTGCTGGAACCGGCTTTCGGAGCGAGCATTGCCCGGATCGGCTATCCCGAACCACGTATCCGTGAACGCGGCTACGAGACGTTGTTGCGTACCATCGTGGGACAACAGGTCAGCGTGGCCGCCGCCGCGTCAATCTGGCGCAAGCTTGAAGCCGCAGTTGGTGAAGGAATCGTTCCCGATGCGTTGATCGCCGCTTCCGATGAAACGCTGCGCGACGCGGGGCTCTCGCGCCAGAAGGCGAGTTATGCCCGAAGTCTCGCGGAGGAAATCGCGTCGGGCCGGCTTGATCTCGCCACCTTGCCAGAGGATGATGAGGAAGCCATCAGCGCGCTGACCGCCATCAAGGGCATCGGACGCTGGTCCGCCGAAATCTATCTGCTGTTCGCCGAGGGCCGCCCAGATATGTGGCCCGCAGGCGATCTTGCCGTGCAGATCGCTTTGGGAAAACTCAAAGGGCTCGAAACACGGCCGAGTGAGAAATTGACTCGCGAGCTGGCGGAAGGCTGGCGGCCGCATCGGGGGGCTGCTGCGATCTTCCTCTGGCACCATTATGGCAAGGACAAGAACCCCGTCTGAGATAATGTTCTTTATTTGTTCTCGTTGTTGCGATATGATGCGGCGATGCGCGCAACCTCTCCCCCACGCGGCGCAACGCGCAACGGCGTCAGTTCGCGCTTCGGCCTTGCGTTAAAGGAGGAGGACGGAGACTGGCTGGATGCGCGGGAGGAACTGGACGGCGGGCCGCCGCCGCTGAAGACGAGCGTCACTGTCGAGCGGCCGCGCACGATCATCACCCGCAACAACTCGCCTGACATCCATTTCGATCGTTCGATCAACGCCTATCGAGGCTGCGAGCATGGCTGCATCTATTGCTTTGCGCGGCCGACTCATGCGTTTCACGACCTGTCGCCTGGAATCGATTTCGAGACGCGGCTGTTCGCCAAGCCTTCGGCGCCCGAGCTGCTGCGCACCGAACTGGCCAAGCCGGGTTATGTATGCGCGCCGATCGCAATGGGCACTAACACTGATCCCTATCAGCCGATCGAACGCGAATGGACGATCACGCGCCAATGCCTGGAGATCCTGCGTGAGACGCATCATCCCGTGACGATCGTCACCAAATCGCACCGTGTGGTGCGCGATATCGACATTCTGGCGGATATGGCCCGTGAATCCCTGGTGACGGTAGCGATCTCAGTGACGTCGCTCGATCCAAAGATCGCCCGGACGCTGGAGCCCCGTGCGCCTGCTCCCGCCAGGCGGCTGGCGGCCATCGGCGCGTTGGCTGGCGCGGGCGTGCCCGTTTACGCGTCGATTTCCCCAGTGGTGCCCGCGATCACCGATCATGAGATCGAGCATATATTGAAGGCGGTTGCCGAAAAGGGGGCGATCGCGGCCTTCTTCCTCCCGGTGCGACTACCCCTTGAAGTCGCGCCCCTGTTCGAAGCGTGGCTGGAGACCCATTATCCCGATCGCGCCGCAAAGGTGCTCAACATCATTCGCTCGATCCGGGACGGGCGGGAGAATGATCCTAACTTCTTCACCCGGATGCGCGGATCGGGACCGTGGGCCGATCTGCTGAGGACTCGTTTCGGGATTGCGTGCCGCAAGCTGGGACTCAACAGACAGAAGATGGTGCTGCGCACCGATCTGTTCAAACCACCCGAGGGCGTTCAAATGAGGCTGTTTTAGGTCGCCAGGCGAACCCACGCCGGTACATGATCGCTGGCCTTTTCAAGGCCGCGAACATCGCGATCTATTCCCGCGTCCGCGAGGCGATCCGCCGCCGCGGGCGACAGGAGCAGATGATCGATCCGGAAGCCGGCGTCGCGCTGCCAAGCGCCGGCCTGATAATCCCAAAACGTATAGGCGGGACCAGTGGGCTGGCGCGCGCGGATAGCATCGGTCCATCCGCCGTACAGCATCCGCCGCAGCGCGGCTCGGCTTTCCGGCTGCGACAGCGCATCATTGGCCATCGCCGTCGGCGAAAAGACGTCATCCCGCGCATCGGTGGGGATCACGTTGTAATCCCCGGCCAATACCACCGGGGCCTCGCATTCCCTGAGGCTCGCCGCGCGCTCGATCAGCCGCTCCATCCAGGCGAGTTTATAGTCGAACTTTGGGCCGGGCTGCGGATTGCCGTTCGGCAGATAGATTGATCCGATGATGACGCCGTTGACCTCGGCCTCCAGATAGCGGCTGTGGGTGTCGTCCGGGTCGCCGGGCAGGCCGCGCTGGCGCTCGATCGGCTCGACGCCCCGCGCGAGGATCGCGACGCCGTTGAAACCCTTTTGCCCGTGCCAGACCGCATTATAGCCCGCCGCCTTGATATCCGCCTCGGGAAAGGTGTCGTCGGAGGATTTAAGCTCCTGCAGACAGACGACATCAGGCTGCGACTCGCCAAGCCACTCAAGGAGGCGCGGCAGGCGCGCCTTGATGCCGTTGACGTTGAAGGTGGCGATTTTCACGCGTGAGAGATCAGACGGAAAAGCTGGTCCCGCAGCCGCAACCGGAAGCGGCGTTGGGATTGGTCACGCGGAAGGCCGCGCCGCCCAGCGATTCCACGAAATCGACGGTCGCCCCGCGCACGAGATCGATGCTGACCGGATCGACGACAAGCGTCACACCGTCCCGGCTGGCGGCGATATCCTCGCTCGCAATCGCATCGGCGAGGCCGAAGACATATTGGAAACCCGCACAGCCGCCACCGTCCACCGACAGTCGCAGGATCGCGGGCTTCCCCTGCTTCTCGGCAATGGCAGCGACGCGCTTGGCGGCAGCGGGTGAAATATCGACGGGTTCGGCGTTCATGGAACCGAAATAGGGAGTATCACGCCCCGCCGCAACCGGCGCGACGAGCCTTACTCGTCAGGACCGCCCAATGCGATCTGGCCGCTCGTGGCGCGCCGCTCCATCGCGAGCAGATAATCAGTCGCCTGCAGATACGGGACCGGATTGACGGCGCGGCCATCGAGGCGGACCTCATAGTGCAGGTGGCTGCCGGTCGAGCGACCGGTTGAGCCCATCAAGCCAATCAACTGGCCGCGCTTTACGCGCATGTTGTTCTTCACAAAGATCTTGGAAAGATGGCCATAGCGCGTCTCGACCGCCTTGCCGTGCGCGATCTCGATCAGGTTGCCGTAACCCCGCATCCAGCTTGCATAGGATACGATGCCATCGGCTGTGGCATAGATCGGCGTGCCGAGCGGCCCCGCGAGATCGATACCGGCGTGCATGGCGGCCCCCTGCCGGAAAGGATCGGAGCGGACGCCATAGCCGCTGGTCAGCGACATGGCCTCGACCGGCCGGGCGGATGGAATGGAAATGACGCCCTGGCCGATCCCGTCGAGACGTTTCCAGCTCGTGAACAGTGCCTGGAATTTCTGATCGCCCTTGCTCGCAGCCACCTTGGGCAGCGCAACGCTTGCAGGTTTTTCGGGCGCGGTGAGTACCGTAGAATCAATGCTGTCCATCGGCAGATCGCCAGACGCATAGGCATTGGCGGAAAAGAAAATGGTTAATGAGGCAAGGGCAATCGATTTGACAGCGGTGCTCAAAATTCTCAACTGCATAATCTTCCCGACGACATTTGTTTTCGGAACCCCGAGGGGCCCTGAACCGTTTATCTAATTGTCGCCCCGGAAAACTGCCCAAACCCCCGCGACACCCGATGGTTCTGAAAAACTCATTCGTTAGCAGCAAGCGTAATATAAAAATCCGTCGTCAGACCGGCAGCATTGCGGGCTGAGTCGTTGAATGGCGGCTTGAGGCTGCCTTTAAAATGTCGCTGAACGAGCTGCCGCCACTGCGCCGCGGCATCGAATCGTTGCTCCTCACAGAAAAAACGGAACCAGTGCACGCCAGTCGCGACGTGGATGATTTCGTCCCGATAGATGCGATCAAGAATGCGCGCCGATATCCAATCGCCAGCCGCCTCGAAGCGCGAAATCGTTAACGGGGTGACGTCGAGCCCTCGCGCTTCAAGGATCATGGGCACGATCGCGAGGCGCGCCAGCCTGTTCTGGGCAGTGGCGGCGGCGGCTTCCCAGAGACCATCATGCGCGGGCAATTCCCCATAACGGGAACCCAAAGCATTCAACCGGCGCATCAGCAGCGCGAAGTGCAGCGCTTCATCTGCGCCGACCTTGATCCAATCATCGACAAACCTGCGCGGCGCCCCCTCACCGAACCGCCCGATCATGTCAAAGGCGAGATCGATCGCACCATATTCGATATGCGCCAACGCGTGCAGCATCGCGATCCGGGCGCGCTGCGATCCTGCCCTGCCCCGCTTCGGCATGCGATTGGCGGGAAGCAGCTCGGGACGTCCGGGCCGAGCCGGTTCGCCGGGCATTGCAACGCCAAACGTCCACGCCAGCCGGCCCTGCCTCCAGTGCCGCGCCACGGCGCGCGCGGCGAAAATCTTCGAGCGGGGGTCCGATGTCAGCAAAACGTCTCGGGCTGCCTCGGATATGCTTCTCACTTGAGCGCGCGGGCGGCGGCGAGAACGTCCTCAGCATGACCCGCGACCTTCACCTTATGCCAGATGCGGGCGATTCTGCGATCCGGCCCGATCAGGAAGGTGGCGCGCTCGATGCCCATATATTTGCGGCCGTAGAGCGATTTCTCGATCCAGGTTCCATAAGCTTCGCAGGCTGAGCCGTCCGTATCGGTGACAAGCCCAACCCTCAGGCCATGCTTCTTGATGAAGGATGCGTGCTTCTTCGGCGTATCTTTAGAGATACCGATCACCGATACGCCGGCGGCCGCGAAATCCTCCGCGAGCGCCGTGAAATCCAGCGCTTCGCGCGTGCAGCCGGTGGTGTCGTCCTTCGGATAAAAATAGAGGACGAGCGGCGGTTTCACTTGATCGAAGAGCTTGGAACTCTGACCCTCCCCGTTTTGAACGATGACGTCCGGCGCGTTATCGCCTTCGCTGAGCATGATGGCCTCCTTCTGACTAACCGCTAGCTGAAACCCGTTGCCACTCAGACCGGACGAGGTCACGCGCGGATTCAAGGGCCGCCACAAGGCTTGGCCAATCTGGCATGCCGCAGGCGCGCGCCATCAATGGCTTGCTGGGATCTGGCGGCTCGGCGGAATCCGGCGACACTAGGCGCTGTGTCACTAGCATTCGGGTCAAAAGAGCGTGCGCTTCCGTAAAGTCGGCGCTCAGATATCCCCCCTCCGCGAGCAGAGTTGCTGCCCGGTCGAGCCGGGTATCAAAGGCGATCCTGTGCGCAAGCTGCAGCACATGAACAGTGAACTCGCAATCGACGAGGCCGCCATCGATCAGCTTCACGTCATAAGGCCCGGCGGGCGGCTTGTGCTTTGCGACCTCACTCCGCATCTTCACCGCATCGGCGAATAATTTCTGCCGATCGCGTGGGGCATTGAGCGTGTCCGCTATGATTGCCTCGATTTTCCGCCTCGCCTCGTCCGACCCAAACACCGGACGCGCACGCGCAAGCGCCATATGCTCCCAGGTCCACGCGCCCTCACGCTGATATTGAGCGAAGCTCTCAAAGGATACGACGAGTGGCCCCTGATTGCCTGAGGGGCGCAGACGCGTATCGATCTCGTAGAGCGGGCCTGACGCCGTCGGCACACTCATCGCGGCCGTGACGCGCTGGGCGAGACGGTTGAAATAGCTCGTCGCGCCGAGGGGTCGGCCGCCTCCGGACTCAGCGTTGAAATCGCCTGTGAAGAGATAGATCAGGTCGAGATCGGAAGCATGGGTGAGGGCGTGGCCGCCCAATCGTCCCAGCGCGAGGATCACCAACTCGCCCCCCGGCACGCGGCCGTGGCTGGTTTCAAATTCCTCGACGGTAGCCTGCGCCAACACCTGGAGCGCAGCTTCGGCGACACGAGCATAGCCGCCAGCCGCAGCGACTGGATCGCTTGCTCCTTCGATAATCTGAGCGCCGAGCGCAAAGCGCCGTTCGCCGACGCGCTGGCGCACCCGTTCGAGGAGAATCTGATAATCGTCGCCGGCTTCGACCGCCCCGAATATCTGACGAAGCACCTCGACGGACGGCGCGGGCTCCATCGCGGTGGCATCGAGCAGACCATCGAGCAGATCGGCGCGCCGCGCCAGCGCAGCTGCCAAGGTTGGGGCATGGCTCAAGATATCAGCAAGCGTTTGGCCCAGCGCGGGACGCGCTTCGATCAAGCGGAACAGGTTGATCGCAGTGGGAAGCTGAGTGACGAGATCGTCGAAGCGGGCCAATGCTCGATCAGGGTCCGGCGCTTTTCCGAATGCGCGGATGAGCGACGGCAGCATGGCCTCAAGCGCCTCGCGGGCAGCGACGGTGCGCAGCGCGCGCGCCTTGCCGTCGCGCCAACCCTGGATGCGGCGAGCGATGGCGGCGGTATCGGTAAACCCCGCCAGGCCGAGCTGTTTTTCCAGCTGCCGATTATCAAACGGAACGACATCTTCGCCGTCCGGCTCCAGCGAATCATAGCAAAGACCGACGCGCTCGATATGTGGGCGCAGCAAAGCGAGAAGCGCGTCTCCGTCTTCCAGCCCGTGCAGTTGCGCGACGTTATCGAGCGCCGCCGGATCGCGCGGCAGGCTGTGCGTCTGTTGATCGTCCACCATTTGCAGCCGATGCTCGATCGTCCGGTAGAGCCGATAGGCATCACTCAAAGCCTCGGCGTCATCGCGCTCGATTCGTCCGGCGTCTGCAAGCGCGGCCAGCGCATCCAGCGTCGCCGGCGCCCGTAATTCCGGCTCCCGCCCTCCATGGATCAATTGATGGATTTGCGCGAAGAACTCCACTTCGCGAATGCCGCCCCGTCCCCGCTTCAGGTCGAAGCCGGGACCGAAGATCTGCCCTTGGGCGTGATGCTCGCGGATGCGGCGCGTGATCGTGCGAATCTCGTGAAGCGCGCCATAATCGATCGACCGCCGCCAAACGAAGGGACGGATCGCGGCGAGGAAATTTTCACCCATGGCGCGATCGCCCGCACAAGCGCGCGCGCGAATGAAGGCAGCGCGCTCCCACGGCAGGGCACTCGATTCATAATAGCTCAGCGCCGCTTCGAACGGCAGCGCGGGCGGGGTGGCCTCAGGCGATGGGCGTAGCCTGAGATCGACCCGAAAGACATAGCCCTCCCCCTCCCGCGTCTCGAGAATCTGGCTGACACGACGCGCGACGCGCGATGCCGCCTCCACGGGCTCCAACCGCGCGTGGTGCGGGAAGGTCAGCGGATCGAACAGCAGGATGGGATCGATGTCCGACGAATAATTGAGTTCGCGGCTGCCATGCTTGCCAAGCGCCAACGCTGCGAAGCCGGTTGACCCGGCACCGGGGAACATTTCGCCGATTGCCGTGCGAATGGCGAGATCGAGCGCATAGTCGGCGAAATCCGACAGGAGCCGGATCACATCTTCGAGAGGCATCGCACCCGCGAGGTCGGCAAGGGCTGCCCCGAACGCTATTCGGCGTTTTGCGCGGCGGAGATGGGAGGGCGCATGCTCGATCGCAATTTCCGTTTGGATAGCATTTTCGAGCAGGCTCGCGACCTCGCCACGGGCCACGATTGCAACCACATCCTCTTGCTGCCGATGCAGCGCTCGCAGGAAAGGAGAATGGCGATCGATGCGGTCGAGAGCATCTGAGATCATATCGTGATGCACAGTGAGCGACATGATCAGACCTGTATCGCGCGGCGAGCCGTGGCGAAAGCGATGCAACCTCAAAATAAGTCAGACGTTTGAGATGTATGGAATTTAGAAATCATCAGGAGGATGTAACTACGCCCCCCCGCCATGAAGACTTCGTGGTGACGCCGCCCGCTGCACATCAGGGTGTCGGAGATGCCCTACGCACCGTGTTCGCCCCATCCGTCCCGGGGCTTCCAGACGATATGAAAGAATTGCTGAAGCGATTGCGCTAGTTTCCGATTAGTCGTCCCGCACCAGATCGTCGACATCCCGCAGAATATTCTGCAGTGCGGTATGGTCTGAAGTGGCCGAGTCTCGTCGGGAGGGAAGCCGCCCTTCACTTAGTAGCTGCTCAAGCGCGACACGACCCCGGGCGACGCGGCTCTTGATCGTGCCTACCGCGCAGCCGCAGATTTCGGCCGCTTCCTCATATGCGAAACCGCCTGCGCCGACGAGGATGAGCGCCTCACGCTGTGGCTGTGGCAAATGCATCAAAGCCCGCTGCATGTCTGCAAGCTCGACATGATGCTCCTGCCCGGCGGGAGCCGCGAGCACGCGGCTCGCAGTTATGTCATCCCATTCGCCCTTGAAACGGGCGCGTCGCATCTGAGACAGGAACAGGTTACGAAGGATGATGAACGTCCAGGCGCGCATGTTCGTACCGGCCTGAAAGCGCGCACGCGCAGCCCAGGCCTTCAGCAAAGTTTCCTGCACCAGATCGTCCGCCAGATCACGATTGCCCGACAACGAACGCCCAAACGCTCTCAAGTGCGGAATGACTTGAGACAGTTCTTTTTTGAACTCCTCATCGGATAACGGTCGATGTTCTTCCACCTCATCGGCGGTGCGGGCATGGCCAGCCGTCATCTGGAACAATCCTGAAGAAACTTTCCGACCGGCATCCTGCTCCCTTTATGGCTCGGTCTGGGCTTTCTAGCACACATGACCAGATGTGCCGCCCTCACCAGATCACTAACATAGTGATCATCGCGACAACGGCCAGTACCAGTGAGATAGAAAGAACGTACCGAACGACATGCTCAGATGACCCGGCGCGCGCTTTTTCCGTGCTTATCTTCTGTTCGGTGTCGGCCACGATATATCTTCCTGCTGCCAGTGTTTCGCTAGCAACGCCGGGATGTATGACGGGTTCCGCTTATCCTCGGACTCAGGCTGGAACAGTCGCCGTGTCAAAGAACAGGGCCTGCGAAATCGCGGCCTTGACCGTGGAGCGCTGGAACGGTTTGGTGATCAGGAAGGTCGGTTCAGGCCGCTCGCCGGTGAGCAAGCGCTCTGGGAATGCCGTTATGAAGATCACGGGCACGCTGAATTCCGACAGAATGTCCTTTACCGCATCGATCCCCGAACTGTCGTCGGCCAGCTGAATATCCGCGAGCACCAGGCCGGGTCGTTGGGCAAGGGCCTCGGCAACCGCCTCGTCCCGCGTCACCGCCACGGCAGTCACATCATGGCCAAGGTCGCGGACGATCGTTTCAAGATCCATCGCGATAATCGGCTCATCCTCAATAATCAGCACGCGCGCACGCGTCTGACGCTCAATCTCGTTGAGCGCATCGGCGACTAGACGGTCCACCTCATCCGGGGTGGTATCGATGAGATAGGCCGCGTCCTCAGGGGTAAAACCCTCCATCGCAGTCAGCAGCAGTGCCTGCCGGGAAAAAGGCGTGATTTTCGCCAGTCGAGCTTGAGCGATCGATTCGCCGTCGTCCGTCGTCTCGACCACGCCGTCGCGTTCATCGGAATTGGTGGAACTCCATATCCGCTGAAATGTCCTGTAAAGGCCGAGGCGCGCATCTACGTCCCGCGGAAAATCCTCGGGCGCCGCGACGATCGCTTCCAGTGCCGCTCGGACATAGGCGTCGCCATGGACCTGAGTGCCCGTGAGTGCGCGTGCATAGCGACGGAGAAACGGCAAATGAGGAGCAAGTTCTTGACCGAGCGACATGGTTATATGAGTCTCCTGGATGTGCGATGCATAAACGTGCGGCGCGCACGCGGACCAAAAGATCGTGCGGTCGATACCGTCATTGTTCCTGGCCCTTTCCCCGCCGACTTCTGCATGCGATGCTTGCATGCGTAAAGGGGGGAACCAACGATTGAGATTTTTGTTTCACTCCCGGCATAGGCAATTTATGCGCGCGAAGGTGAAGGTGAGGGCAATCGACCGGATTTGCGCTTACCGGCCAGCGACAACCGTGTTGCGGATCCATGGGATGCCGTTGCACATCACTTCCGGGGACGAGGGGTTCGGACGTCTTGGCTGCGAATAAAAAAGAAGTGAAGGTACAGGATCGCCTCCAGCGGCCTATCAACAAGAAATCTCGCAACAAAGCTCAACAGGATCAGGTCGGCGATGCGTTGCGCTCCATCTATGAGCAGACCATCAATGAAGAGGTTCCCGACGAATTCCTTGATATCCTCGGCAAGCTCGCCTGACCGGCGGGCCGATGGCTAATCGATTGCCACGGCAATCCGGCGTGCCCGGCGACTTCGGGGCGACCTCACTCTATGGGCGCCTTTCGACCGGCATAAAGATGCTGCTGATCCTGAGTCTGGCTTTGCTGCCACTCGGTCTTATCGCGGCGTTTGCGTCACGCGAATCCGCGCATGTCAATCGCCTGCGCCATGAGGCTGAAGCGCGTGCAGCAGCAACGGCAAGCGCGTCTGCGATCACAAACGCACTTACGCCAGCGACGCTGCGCTTGCGGCAGGTGATAAACGATATCTCCGCTAGCACACCCGAAACCCCGATCGACAAGACGCGATGCAGTAGCCGTCTGCAGGAGCTCGATCAGGGCAGCGCCCTCATGTCCGGCATCGCAATGTTCGACAATGGCGGCAGACTGATCTGTGCCACACGCGATTTCGCCAAAGTGCCCGCCTATCTCCCTTCAGACGATATAGGTTTCGACATCCGTATCGCGGGGAACAGTCAGCTTCTGCTGACGACGATCGCCAATGCGGATGGACGCTATTTTGGCATCGCGGAGTTCCCAGCGAACGCAATCGTCACTCTGTTGCCCTCTTCCGAAGATGCGCGGCCTGGCATCGTACTCCGGCAGGGAAGTCAGGCCATCACGCTACGGCGGGAACAGTCAAGCAATCCGATCGCACAGATTATAAAGGTCACGGTCCCGGTCGCGGGCGGTCAGCTCGGACTTGAGATGCGCATGCCGGCGGCCCCGCTCGCCACTGTCGACGTCCTGCTGATCCTGATGCCGATCCTGATGTGGGCGGCCGGCGGCATCATCGGCTGGATCGTGGTGGAGCGCCTATTGTTGCGCCCCCTCGGCCAGATGCAACGGGCGATCGGCGCGTTTTCCCGCGGCGAAGGCCCGCTGACCCTGCCCCGTCTCAAGACGCCGGCGCGAGAAATCCGCGAGCTTGGCCAATCTTTCCTGCAGGCCACGGAAACACTCACGGCGCATGAACATGAGCTGGCCGAAGGCCTCGCCAACCAGAAGCGGCTGACGCGGGAGGTGCACCACCGCGTCAAGAACAACCTTCAGGTCGTCTCCAGCCTGATTAACCTGCATTCGCGCGGCGCGACGGACAATGCCGTCGCGGAAGCCTATGCCTCAATCCAGCGCCGGGTCGATGCCCTGGCGGTGGTCCACCGCAATCACTTCGCTGAACTGGAGGAACATCAGGGCGTCTCGCTGCGAGCCCTGATCGGCGAGATCGCGTCCAATCTGCGCGCTTCCGCGACGCATGACGCCATGAACACTGCGATCACGCTCAACATCATGTCGGGCTCGGCAAATCAGGATGTCGCGGTGCCGATCGCCTTTCTGATCACCGAGATTTTCGAGCTGGTCATGATCTGCGGGCCGCGAAGCAGTATTTCCATCAGTCTCACCCCGGTCGAAGGCAACCCTGATCGCGGTCTTCTCAGCATCAGCTCCGCCACGCTCGCCACCACTGCATGCCTCGAAGGCGCGGTCGTGGATCGCTTCCAGCGCATCGCGGGGGGCCTGGCGCGCCAGCTTCGCGCGCCGCTTGATCATGATATTTCCAGCGGACGCTACGCGATCGAGATTCCAATTCTGCGGGGCTGAAAAAATCTCCATTTTTTTTCGAATGGTTTGGAACCGCTTTCGGCCAAGCACGTTCTAAGGATCGGATAGTGATCTTCTTGCCCCCCCGCTCTCGCTATCCAAATCATGGGCTCGGCTAGGCACCCTCCCCCCAGGATGCCCAGCCGGGCCCTCAATTTTTCAGGCGTACTGATAGGATTGTTTCGGCGTGGAACCTTGTTCCGCGACCGGCATTGGTCGCCTGCGAGCAAAGAGCTCGACAGCAAAGGACGAAAACATGATCCGCAAACTTTTCACTGTAGCGATGATCTCAAGCGGTCTGCTGGCAGCCGCCTGCAACACCGTCGAAGGCGCCGGCAAGGATGTCTCCTCGGCGGGCGAGGCTGTCGCCGAGACGGCGCAGGACGCGAAATAAGTCTGTGGGCGCTGCTGACTAGGGCAGCGCCCCAGCCTCTTCGGGCTTGCGGCGGCGTTCAGTGAACCAGATGCCGATGATGGCCAGCTCATAAAGGATCATTAGCGGGATCGCGAGCAGGAGCTGCGATCCTATATCGGGCGGGGTAAGGACAGCGGCGATGGCAAAAGCGCCCACAATGGCATAGCGACGGCTGGAGACGAGTTGCTTGCGAGTAACGATGCCAACACGTTCAAGAAGCATGAGCAGCACGGGCAATAGAAATGCCAGCCCGAACCCGAACAAAAACTGCATCACGAAACTCAGATAATTGCCGACAGCCGGCAATGCCTCCTGCTGGATGCCGCCCAGATTGCCCTGGAATCCCAGCAGGAAATGCAGCGCAACGGGGATCGCCACATAGTAGGCCAGCGAGGCTCCGGTCAGGAACAGCACCGGCGTGGCCCAGAGAAAGGGCAGCAGCGCCCGTTTCTCATTCTTGTAGAGGCCCGGCGCGATGAATTGCCAAAGCTGGTTAGCGATCACCGGGAAAGCCGCCATCATCGCCGCAAAGAAGGCCACCTTGATCTCGACGAAAAAGGCTTCGAAAATCTGGGTGTAGATGATCTTGCCCTGCCCGGCCCGCACAAGCGGCTGAACTAGGAACGAGAAAATCGGTCGCGCGAAATAAAGGCAAACCCCAAACGCGATTGCCACTGCGCCGATCGACCAGAGCAGCCGCCGGCGCAATTCGAGAAGATGCTCGAGCAGCGGAGCACGCGTTTCGTCGATGTCGTCGATCATGGAACGACTGGAGGCTTCGTATCCCCTTCCGGTTGCGGAAGCGGGGTCATTTCAGTCTGCGAAACGTCAGACGGATGCTCGGCCATGATCCGGGCATTTTCGGCGGCCCATTTCTTTTCCATCTCGTCCAGTTCGGCTTGCCGGACCATTTCGTCGAACCCGGACCGGAAATGGCGCGCCATGCCACGCGCCTTGCCAACCCAATGACCGCCGAAGCGCATCGCCTTGGGCAGATCCTTGGGGCCGATAACCACAAGCGCCACCAGCGCGACCAGCAAAAGCTCGCTCGACGCGATATCGAACATGAAGACGCGCCCCCGACCGATCAGCTATGCGGACGATCGTCCTGCATCGGCTGCAGATGCGTATCGGAGTTCGGGTCCATCGGGGGCTGATTCTGGAGCCGAGGCGCAGGCTTCACCGGCGCAGGCGGAGTTTCTTCCTCGGCCATTCCCTTCTTGAAGCTTTTGATGCCTTTGGCGACATCGCCCATCATGTCGGAAAAGCGGCCCTTGCCGAATAATAGCATGACCACGACGCCGACCACCAGCCAATGCCAGAGGCTAAGACCACCCATTTCGAATCTCCTCGATCTAGGCTATATCTAGGCGTCCGCGTCCGAGGTTTCCACCTCCACGTCCATATGCTCCAGCGCAACGTCCACCGGATCGAGCAGACCCGCCGCCCGCAGATCGTCGATGCCGGGCAGGTCGCGCCGGCTTTGCAGGCCGAAATGATCGAGAAAGCCCTTGGTTGTGGCGAAAGTAAGCGGTCGCCCGGGCGCCTCACGGCGGCCCGCCGGGCGGATCCAGCCCGCCTCCATCAACACGTCGAGCGTGCCCTTGGAAATCTGAACGCCGCGGATCGCCTCGACTTCGGCGCGGCTGACAGGTTCATGATAGGCGATGATCGCCAGCGTCTCGATTGCGGCGCGACTCAGCTTGCGCGGTTCTTCCCTGGTGCGGCGAAGGATATGCGCGAGATCAGGCGCGGTCTCGAAATGCCAGCGGCCGCCGCGCTCCACCAGGTTCACGCCGCGTCCCGCATAATCCGCAGCGACCTGCTCAAGCACGGGCCTGAGCGACGCATCGCTGCCGATCGTCGTGGCAAGCTCGGCTTCGCTGAGCGGCGCTTCGGCGGCGAACAGCGCGGCTTCAACAGCGCGGGCGAGTTCATCGTTCATCGCGCCGCCCGCAACATCAGAGGGCCGAACACCTCGTCCTGGGCAAGCTCGATCTTGCCGAGCCGCGCCAGTTCAAGCGAGGCGACGAAGCTCGAGGCAAGCGCTGAGCGGCGATAGGCCGGATCGGGCGTCGCCGGCAGAAAATCCTCGAGCTGCGCCCAATCCATCTGCACCCCCAACATTTTCTGCAGACGCTCCAATGCCTGATCCAGCGTCAACACGGGCCTGCGCTGAACCATGTGCATCACTGGCCGCGTGCGCGCCTGCACCACGCCATAAGCTGCTATCAGATCATAGAGATCGTCCTGCCAGGTCGCCTTGCGCAACAGCCGCAATCCCTCCGGCGCGCCGCGCAGGAATACTTCCCGGCCGATCCGGTCGCGCGCCATCAACCGGGCCCCGGCCTCACGCATCGCATCGAGCCGTTGCAGGCGAAGCTGGAGACGAAGCGCCAGTTCCTCGGGGCTGGGATCGGCCTCGAGCTCCTTGGGCAGCAACAGGCAGGATTTGAGATAGGCAAGCCACGCCGCCATCACGAGATAGTCGGCGGCGATCTCAAGCCGGAGCGCCTTCGCGTCCTCGATAAAGACAAGATATTGCTCAACCAGCGCGAGGATCGAGATTTCCCGCAGATCGACCTTCTGCGTCCGCGCCAGCATCAGCAGAAGATCGAGGGGGCCTTCCCAGCCGTCGAGCGACAGCGTCAGCGTGTCCGAATCCCGTGCCGGGATATCCTCTTCGAAGAGCGGATCAGTCATGACGGGGGTCGAAGGTAACGAGGGTAACGGCACGTCATTGCGAAATTCGTCCCATCCGAGTGATACGGTCGATCAATGAAGGCGGGCAGGAAAGGGCGTGACGCTGAGTGCACCATTCCATAGTGCCATATCAGGTCGGTGTAGGAAAGCGGGCGCGAAAGCCTTAACCGGCATTAACCGTCTTTAAATCTGCTCGTTGCTACAGTCGGCGGATGGCCACCGCTGCAGTCGACATTCTTCCCAGGCGCATGATCGGACGACCTCTGTTCGTCGCCACGATCTTCACGGGTTCCTTCCTCCTGTTCCTGATGCAGCCGATGATCGCGCGCATGGCCTTGCCCCGGCTTGGCGGGGCGCCGGCGGTCTGGAACAGCGCGATGCTGGTCTATCAGGCGTTGCTGCTCGGCGGCTATGCCTATGCCCATCTGATCGGACGGCTGAGCGCCCGTCGGCAGGCTGGATTGCACATTGCCGTGCTGCTGATCGCGACATTGTGGCTGCCCCTCGGATTGCGCGACCTGACGCTGCCTGAAAATGCTTCGCCGATCCTGTGGGTGCCATGGCTGCTGCTGGCGTCGATTGGTCCGCTGTTCTTCGCGGTCTCGGCGCAAGCGCCGCTGATCCAGCGCTGGGTGGCGATTCAGGCGCCCGACGCCAACCCTTATTCACTTTATATCGCGTCCAACCTGGGCAGCTTCGGCGGATTGATCGCCTATCCGCTGCTCGTCGAACCGCTGATGCCGCTGGCGTCGCAAAGCCTGATTTGGTCGGCCGCATACGCTCTGCTGCTGATGTTGATGGCGGGTTGCGCGTGGATGCTGCCGTCGCAGCGATCCAATTCTGCGCAGGCAACCGCAACGTCGCCGCGTCCCTCGCTCAAGCTTCGGCTGTGGTGGATCATATTGGCCGCGGTGCCGTCGGGGCTGATCCTCGCGATCACCACCCATCTCACCACCGACATCATCGCGATGCCGCTGATCTGGGTGATCCCGCTCGGCCTTTATCTGTTGAGCTTCTCTTTCGCATTTTCCGATACCAGCCGGATCGCGGCGGTTTTCACGCGCTATTTCCCGCTTATCCTCGTCATTGCGGGCACAATGTCGGGCAGCGGCAAGGCGTTCAGCCTGTGGTCGTCCATATCGGCCGACATACTGCTGCTGTTCGGCGTGGCGGTTGTGCTCCATCATCGCCTTTACCGGATGCGGCCGGATGTTGCGCACCTGACTGATTTCTATCTGTGCATGTCGATCGGCGGGGTGGTCGGCGGCCTGTTCTGCGCCCTGATCGCGCCCGCCGTCTTCGACGCGCTCTATGAACTGCCGATCCTGGTGGTTGCCGCCGCGCTGTTGATGCCAGCGCCAGTCGATGCGCCTGTCCTGAGCGCCTTCCAGCGCCGCTGGACGCTTATCGGCTGCGTCGGTTTCTCGATGCTGGCAGGCGGCCTGTTCGGACCGCAGCCGATCTATATCATTGCGGCCGCCCTTGTCGTAGCGGCCGTGCTTGCACGGCGCGCGATCGGCCACCGTCTGCTCTTTTCCTCACTGATCGCCGTGCTGATCCTTGGGCTTGGCGGCTGGAGCGACATCGTCAAACCGCTCGGCAACAATATCCGGACGCGCAGCTATTTCGGCATCTACACAATCCGCACGTCACAGGACGCCCGGACGCTGTCCCACGGCACCACGGTGCACGGCATCCAGCTGCGCAAGCCGGGTCTCGAAACATATCCGGCTACTTATTATGTGCCGATGTCAGGCGTGGGCCTCGGCCTGCGCGCCGCTCCGGCGCTGTTCGGCCCCGAAGCGCGGATTGGCGTCGTCGGCCTGGGCGCCGGCGCACTCGCCTGTTATGCCCGTCCCGGCCAAAGCTGGCGCTTTTACGAGATCGATCCGATGGTGGCGAAAATCGCGCGCGATCCGGCCACGTTCAGCTTCCTCTCGCGCTGCCTGCCGAATGCCCCGATTGACATCGGCGATGCCCGGCTCACCCTTGCGCGCGCACCTGACCGATCTTCGGACGTCCTCGTGATCGACGCCTTTTCCTCAGACGCCATTCCAATGCACCTCCTAACCCGCGAAGCGATCGCCAATTATGGGCGCGTCCTGTCGGCGGACGGATTGCTGCTGTTCCACATCTCCAATCGCTACATCGATCTCAAGCCGGTGCTTGCGGCGGCGGCGCGGCTGGACGGGTGGCAGACGGCCTATCGCGACTATGTTCCGCCGAAGCGGGACGAGGCGCGCTATGCCGGACGGTCGATCTGGGTTGCGTTTACGCGTTCGCCCGAAACGATGCAGGCTTTGAAAAGCCGTTCGCCGGACAAGGGCTGGTCAAGCATGGCTGACGAGCCAAAAGTGACGCCATGGACCGACGATTATGGCAGCATCCTGCCCTTGCTGCGAAAGCCCTGAACTCAGGCGCTGGCAGCGGCGAACAAGGCGTCACGGGTCGCAAGCAGCTCTTCGAACGGCGGTAAAGTCCTGGCCTCGGCCGTCGCCATCGCGCGATCGAGCCGTGCGCGGGAAGCTGCGCTGATCTCGCCCGCCGCATCCACGCAGGCCGTCATTTCATCGAACACCCCGGAACAATGCAGCGCGATATTGCAACCGGCGTTTAGCGCGCCGCGCGTGCGCGATCCGAAATCACCCTTGAGCGCATGCATGCCAAGATCGTCGGACATCAGCAGGCCATCGAATCCGATGCCGTTGCGGATCACCTCGGTAATGATCTTGTGCGACAGCGTGCCGCAATTTTCCGGATCCCAGGCAGTGTAGACGACATGCGCGGTCATCGCCATCGGCGCATCGCGCAGCGCCTTGAAGGGGGCGAGATCGGTTTCAAGCTCTTCCAGCCCGGCATCGACCACCGGCAGCTCGAGATGACTGTCGACAAGCGCCCGGCCATGCCCCGGCATATGCTTGACAACCCCCACCACGCCGCCATCGCGCAGCCCTTCGATCGCCGCGCGGCCCAGTGCGGCGACACGCAGCGGTTCGGACCCGAATGAACGATCGCCGATGATGTCGTTCGCGCCCGGCTGCCGCACGTCGAGCAGCGGCAGGCAATCGACGGTGATGCCGACTTCGGCCAGCATCGCCGCAAGCGCGCGGCTGTTGGCGCGCACCGCTTCGATCGCCGTCATCGGCGCTATGTCATAAAGCCTGCCGAAACGCTCGGCGTTGGGGAAGGCGGGCCATTCGGGCGGCTGCATGCGGGCAACGCGGCCGCCTTCCTGATCGATCAGGATCGGCAGGTCCGCACGCCCCGACAAGGCGCGCAGATCATCGGTGAGGCCGCGCAATTGCGCCCGATCAGAGACATTGCGCTTGAACAGGATATAGCCTGCAGGCTCCGCATCGCTGAACAGCGCTCGCTCATCATCGGTCAGCCGCTCGCCGGCCAGACCGAGAAAAAGCGGGGTCATCGGTTGGCCCTGTTCAGTTGACGACCGTACACGCTTCGCCAGCGACCTTGAGCCTGGCGCACAGCGATGACGCCTGGCCGCCAGCGCCGGCGCGCAGACGATAGAGCGTCTTGCCGTTCACCGTGGTCGCGTTGACGCTATGCCCAAGGCCCGACAGGAAACCGAAGCGGCCCGCGAGCGAACTCCAGGCCTTGTTCGCCATCGCCTCGCTGGAGAAAGCCCCGAGCTGAATCGATCCACCGCCGCCGCTGGACGGGGCAAGCGCCGTTTCCGGCAGGAGCTGCTTCGGCGCAGGCGCGGGCTTTGCAGCGGGCTGCGCCGGTTTTGCGGTCGACGCCGGAATTTGCGCCGTCGCGATGGGCGGTTCGGGCTTCTTGACCGGCGGAGCTGTTTTGGCGGGCGGCGGCGGCGCTGCCTGCGCATTGGAAGGGGGAAGCTCGGCCGTCTGGACTGGCCGACCTTCGGTTACGGGCGCTTCGGGGAGCGCCGTCAGGTCGATCGTCGAATTGATGTCCTGGCCCACGCTGGCGGGATAAGCGACGTCTTCGGACCCTTCGACCACCATGCCGCCGGTTTCGCCCAGCCGCTCCTTGATCGGGCCGGCGGGCGCGGTAATCAGCGTGCCATCCCCATCGGCGCCCCGATTGCGCAGCCAGAAGATGCCGCCGATCACGAGACCGAGCGCGACGAGGCCAATCACCACGGCGCTGATCAGCCGCGCGATGGAAATGCCTTCGTCGTCGTCATAATCATCCACGGGCTCAAGCCAGGGGAGGCGATCCTCATCCTCGCCCGAGAGTTCGAGGCGGTCACGCTGGAAATCGGACATCAATGCATCTCCTCCGCCGCCGTCACCCCCATGACGCCAAGCCCGTTGCGAATAACCTGACCAATCGCGTCCGCCAACGCAAGCCGTGCGCGGCTAATTTCCGGCTGGTCCCCTATCAGGAAGCGCCGGGACGGATCATCGTTGCCCCGATTCCACAGCGCGTGGAACGCCGCGGCCAGATCGAACAGATAGAAGGCGATGCGGTGCGGCTCATGCGCCGTGGCGGCCTGTTCGACCACGCGCGGAAATTGCGCTGCGAACTTCACCAAGCCAAGCTCCTCGGCGTCCAGCAAGGCAAGATCGCTCTTCCCCGCCAGACCTTCAGCTTCGGCCTTGCGCTGGAGCGAACGGATCCGCGCATGGGCATATTGGACGTAGAAAACCGGATTGTCCTTGGAGGCTTCGACCACCTTCGCGAAATCGAAATCCATCTGGGCGTCGGACCGGCGGGTGAGCATGGTGAAGCGCACCACATCCTTGCCCACTTCCCGCACCACATCGGCCAGCGTTACGAAATTACCGGCCCGCTTGGACATTTTGACCGGCTCGCCGCCACGGAGGAGCCGCACCATCTGGACGAGCTTGACGTCGAGCGGAACCTTGCCGTCGGTCAGCGCCTGCACCGCCGCCTGGATACGCTTGACCGTGCCGGCATGGTCCGCGCCCCAAATGTCGATCAGCTGATCGGCGCTCTGGGCCTTCTGGTAATGATAGGCCATGTCGGCGCCGAAATAGGTCCAGCTGCCGTCGGACTTGCGGATCGGGCGATCCTGATCGTCGCCATATTGCGAGGAGCGGAACAGCGGCAACTCGACCGGCTCCCAATCCTCCGGCGTCTCGCCCTTCGGCGCTTCGAGCACGCCGTCATAGACGAGGCCCCTCGCGCGCAATGTCGCTTCCGCCGCCTCGGGCTTTTTCGCCGCCTGCACTTCGGCTTCAGACGAGAACAGATCGTGATGGATGCCGAGCAAGGCGAGATCGGCCTTGATAAGCTCCATCATCGCCGCGACCGTCTTCGTACGGAACAGGACAAGCCATTCGCTTTCGGGCTGACCGACGTAGCGGTCGCCATATTCCTTCGCGAGCGCCTCGCCGATCGGGACGAGATAGTCGCCCGGATAAAGGCCCTCGGGAATCTCGATGCTCTCGCCGAGCGCCTCTCGATACCGCATGTGTGCCGAGCGGGCGAGCACGTCGACCTGCCCGCCGGCATCGTTGACATAATATTCGCGCGTCACCGCATAGCCGGCGAACTCGAGCAGCCCGGCCAAAGCATCGCCCACCACCGCACCACGACAATGGCCCATGTGCATCGGCCCGGTCGGGTTGGCGGAGACATATTCGACATTCACCCGCTGCCCCCGCCCCATGGCACTGCGGCCATAGTCGCGGCCTTCGGCCCGGATCGCTTCAAGCTCGGCGGTCCAGGTGTCCGGCGTGAGCCTCAGATTGATGAAGCCGGGACCGGCGACCTCGGCGGACACGATGTCCCCGGACTGGCTCAACACCGCTGCGATCTTCTCGGCCAATGCGCGTGGATTCGTGCCGGCCGGCTTGGCAAGGACCATCGCGGCGTTGGTCGCGACATCGCCATGCGCGGGGTCGCGGGGCGGCTCCACCGCAATCGCATTACGGCTAACCCCGGCGGGAAGGTCCCCCGAGGCGACGAGTTGATCGAGCGTTGCGTTGATGAGCGCGACAAAGCGGGTGTAAAAGGTCAATCGTTTCAATCCGGAACCATGTGCCAATCAGCAAGAGAGGTGGCGCTTTAGCGGATGCTTTGCCCAGCCGTCCATGCTTTCGCGAAATCCCCTGTCAAGACGGTTAAAATCGTCCTCGGGGCCGTTAACCAGATTTTTCCCCAGGAAAATGACGGCACGGTTAACTTTTTGCGTGCGTCATGTTCTTGACTAGGGCAAGATTCGCGCGACTGATGCCTGATCTACTAGCCGCGGTATATCGGGCGCGGGGCACCCACTGGGGAGAGTATGTATGACGATCGAGTTCATCCGGCCGGAAGTCGATGAGTTGAAGCCTCGCATCAGCGTCATCGGCGTTGGTGGCGCGGGTGGCAATGCGATCGCAAACATGATCACCTCGGACGTGCAAGGCGTCGAGTTCGTGGTCGCCAACACCGACGCGCAGGCGCTCAACGCCAGCGCGGCCGATCGGCGCATCCAGCTCGGCCTCAAGATCACGCAAGGCCTGGGCGCCGGATCGCGGCCAGAGATCGGGCGCGCGGCCGCCGAAGAGACCTTCGACCAGATCGAAAAGTCGCTGGACGGCGCGCATATGTGCTTCATCGCGGCGGGCATGGGCGGCGGCACCGGCACGGGCGCGGCCCCGGTCATCGCCAAGGCGGCCCGTGATCGCGGCATTCTCACGGTCGGCGTCGTCACAAAGCCGTTCAGCTTCGAAGGTAACCGTCGCATGCGCGCGGCCGACGCCGGCATTGAAGAGCTGCAGAAGCATGTCGACACGCTGATCGTCATCCCCAACCAGAACCTGTTCCTGATCGCCAACCCGAACACGACCTTCAAAGAAGCGTTCAAAATGGCCGACGAGGTGCTGCAGCAGGGCGTGCGCGGCATCACCGACCTGATGGTCATGCCCGGCCTGATCAACCTCGACTTTGCCGACGTCCGCTCGGTGATGAGCGAGATGGGCAAGGCGATGATGGGCACCGGCGAGGCGAGCGGCGACAATCGCGCGATCGAGGCCGCCGAGAAGGCGATCTCGAACCCGCTGCTCGACGGCGTTTCGATGCGCGGCGCCAAGGGGGTGATCATCTCGATCACCGGTGGCGAGGACATGCGCCTGATGGAGGTCGACGAGGCCGCCAACCACATCAAGGAACTGGTCGATCCCGACGCCAACATCATCTGGGGTTCGGCGTTCAATAACGATCTGGACGGAAAGATTCGTGTGTCGGTCGTCGCGACCGGCATCGAGGCCGAGGTCGGCAAGATGGCGGAACCGGCCAAGCTGTTCACCTTCCCCGGCAAGACCAGCAAGGTCGAAGTTCCGGCGGCAGCGCCCGCTCCGGCCGCTTCCGAGCCGACCCCTGCCCCGGTCGCGGCCGAGGCACCGCCCGAAACGCCAGCGGACGAGCCCATGGAGCTTACGACGCCAGTCGAACCGGTCGCGAGCGACGCCGTTGCTTCCGAGCCTGAGACGTTCGAACTCGACGAAAGCCTGATGGAGCCGGTAGCGGCGGCTGCGCCGCAGCCACCATCGGACGAGCTGCTGCTGGGCGACGACGCGATCCTCACTTCGCCGCCCGAGCCCAATCCGGTGCCGCCATCGGATGGCACGCGCTCCTGGTTGTCGCGCACCCGCGAAGGACAGCCAGAGCCGGCCCCCAAGGCGACGAAGGCGAAGAACGAGGGCGGCACGCTGTTCGAGCGCATGTCGAGCCTCGCGCGCGGTGCGTCCAAGGCGCAGGTCGAAGAGGATAGCGAGGGCCTGCGCAGCCGCGATCCGCTCGACATCCCGCGCTTCCTCAACCGGCAGAACAATCCGTAAGTTCGACCCGCCGGTTCGTTCGGTTCAGCGCTCGGCTTGATCGCGTTCATGCGCGGGCAATTGCGTCCGCGTCTATGAAACGCCTAATGATCAAGCCGACCATGAATATCGCCGTAACCATCTCCCGATCGCGTCCGCTGCTTTTCCTGTTCGCCCTCGCCGCCACGACGCCGGGGTTCGCAGCCGTGCCTACCAAGCCGTTGCTCACGCCACAGGCCGTGCCGTTCGACGATATGGTGATGGCGCAGCGCGCCTATGCCGCCAACGACCCCGCCGAAGCGCTGGCCCGCTATCTGCGGGTGCTGGCGCAGCACCCACGCGATCTCGACGCCTTGACCGGCGCCGGCCGGGCCGCGCTCGATATCGGCGATCCCAACGCCGCTGTGAGCTTTTTTGCCCGCGCCGAGGAACTGTCGCCCCGCGACGGGCGGATCAAGGCAGGGCTCGGCTCCGCAATGGTCCAGCTGGTGCAGCCTCGCTCTGCGCTGCGGTTGTTCGAGGAGGCCGTCGAACTTGGCGCTCCGGTCACTGACCTCGCGTCGGACCGGGGCCTGGCTTATGCGCTGCGCGGCGACAGCAAGCGCGCGCGCGCCGATTTCGAGCTTGCGCTGGCCAACCGGCCCACGCCCGAGACCGTCCGGCGACTCGCGATCACCCAGGCGATCGACGGCGATATGGCGGGCGCGATGGCGCGGCTCGATCCCCTGCTCCGCAAGCAGGACAAGGCGGCATGGCGCGATCGCGTGTTCATCCTGGCCATCGGAGGTGAGATCGCCACCGCGCAGGCCACTGCCAAAGCCATGCTGATCCCGCAACAGTCCGAAGCTCTAGCCCCCTTTCTTGAGCGAATCGGCAAACTCCGCCCCGCTCAGCAAGCTGCAGCCGTCCATTTTGGCCAATTCCCGGCCGAAGGGCGAAAATATAGCGAAACCGAATTGTTCGCCGCCGCCGGATCGGCTCCACCCCCGCCCGTCGCGCAGCAGCGTGGCAGCAACGATGGCATGTCTGACGATCGTGGCGGCGGGGCGACCGGCGATGACAAGCCCTCCGCTAAGAGCAGCGATCGTTCCAGCTCGAAAGGCAAAGCCGCCAGGGACAGATCCGCGCAGGAAACGCTGACCGCCAAAAAACCCGATGTCTGGGCGACGACGGATAGCAGCAGTTTCATCCTGCAGCCCGTGAACAGCCCCAAGACGGCCAATGTGCCGCCTGTCGCCGCAGCCAAATCCGAGCCCGCTGCTCCAAAGGTTGTGGCGCAACCGGCGCCTGCGGCGGCTCCCGTCACGACTCCGCCGGGGGAGACTCGTTTCAGGATCATACCAAAAGCGCCTGTATCGACCGCCACGGCAGTCAACGTCGCGAGCCTTTCTTCCTCGACCGAGGTGACGAGCAAGAAGACTGAGCCGAAAAAACCTGCCGAAAAGACGACAGGCAAGACCGCGAAAGACGACAAGAAAGCGGAGACCAGCGCAAAACCAGGCAAGACCAAGAATCCCGAGCGCCACTGGGTGCAGGTCGCAACCGGCGCTTACAAGCCCGACCTGGGCAAGGCGTGGGACAAGCTCAAGCAGAAATACCCCGCCCTGCTGGGCAAGCGCAGCGCCTGGACAGTCCCGCTCAATCGCACCCACCGCGTGCTGACAGGCCCGTTCAAGACGGCGGACGAAGCGCAGGCTTTCGTCAACAAGGCGGCCGGCAGCGGCTTCATGACATCACGCTTCACCAGTCCCGCGGGACAAGTGGTCGACCCGATCCAATAGGGCATCTCGACTTCACGGCCGCCCTTCGCCATGGGGACAGCGATGAGCGCCCGCCCGCCTTACGCATCCGATCCAGCGCGCAGCCGCGGCAGGCTGTATCCGGGCCGTCCTGACGAGACGCGTGGCCCCCGCGACGATTTCCAGCGCGATCGTGATCGTATCATTCATTCGATTTCCTTTCGCCGGCTCCGTCACAAGACCCAGGTGTTCGTCGCGCCCGATGGCGATCATTTCCGCGTGCGCCTCACCCACAGCCTGGAGGTGGCGCAGATCGGGCGAACGATCGCCCGTGCGCTGGGGCTGAACGAGGATCTGACCGAGGCGCTTTGCCTGGCCCATGATATCGGCCACCCGCCCTTCGGCCATGCCGGCGAGGATGCACTGCGCGCCGCGATGGCCCGCGCCGGCGGCTTCGATCACAACGCGCACACCCTTCGCACGCTGACCCGGCTGGACGGCACCTATCCTGATTTCGAGGGGGTCAACCTGTGCTGGGAAACGCTGGAAGGTCTGGCCAAGCATAATGGTCCGGTCACAAACCCGACCTGGGCGTTGGCCGAAGCCGATGCGATGTTTCCGCTCGATCTTGCGAGCTGGCCTTCGCTGGAGGCGCAGGTCGCGGCGGTGGCCGACGATATCGCCTATGACAATCACGACATTGACGACGGCATTCGCGCCGGATTGCTGGGGCTCGACGAGGTGCTGACGGTGCCGCTCGTCGCGGAAGGCTGGGACAGGGTTCGCGCGCGATGGCCCGATCTGCCGCCGGAGCGGCTGACCGGCGAACTGATCCGCGAGCAGATCGGCCGGATGGTCAACGACGTCATCAGCGAATCCACGCGTCGCATCGCCATCGCCCGGCCCGAGAATGTCGACGAGGTTCGGGAGATGGAGCAGGCTCTGGTCGATTTCTCCCGAGGCATGTCGCAGGAAGAGCGAACCCTCAAGCACTTCATGTACCATCGCCTCTATCAGCATCCCCGCCAGATCGACATTTCCGAGCGCGCTGGCCTCGTAATCTCCGGCCTGGCCGAAGCCTATTTCGACGATCCCAGCCTGATGCCCGAGCATTGGCGCCGCACATTGCCGCGCGAAGAGCCGTTGCGCACCCGGCATATCGGGGATTTCATCGCCGGCATGACTGACCGCTATGCGCTGGCGCGTTATCGAGAGGTCGTCGGACCGATCGAGATGCCGGACGGTTTCTGAACCTCGCAAGCACAGGGGTATCATAACACCTCTCGTCAAAACGGCCTCCGCGCTTGACTTGCGGGGATCGATCGACCAATAGCCCACCTCAACAGCGCGCCTCATTCGGGGCGCGCCTTTGTTTTGGACAAAGAGGTCAAGGCTCCATGAAGGCGCTTCTGAAGACCACAAAGGCGGCAAAACCCGCCGAAGTGGAAAAAAAATGGCATCTGATCGATGCTGACGGTCTGGTGGTCGGCCGCGTCGCGACGATTATCGCGAACATCCTGCGCGGCAAGCACAAGCCGAGCTTCACCCCGCACGTCGATTGCGGCGACAATGTCGTCGTCATCAACGCCGAGAAGATCCGCTTCACCGGCAAGAAGATGACCGACAAGGTCTATTATCGCCACACTGGCTATGCCGGCGGCATCAAGGAGCAGCGCCCCCACAAGATCCTCGAGGGCCGCTTTCCGGAGCGCGTGCTTGAAAAGGCCGTGGAGCGCATGATCCCGCGTGGTCCGCTTGGCCGCGATCAGATGCGCGCGCTTCGCGTCTATAAGGGCGGCGCGCATCCGCACGAGGCCCAGAACCCCGAATTTCTCGATGTCGCGGCGCTGAACCGCAAGAACAAGGTGGGTGCCTGATGTCTGACACCGATACCCGTCAATCGCTTTCCGATCTCGGCGCCATCGCCGAGGGCGCAGTCGTTGCCCCCGCAGAAGGTGGTTTCACCCCTGCCCCCGCCGCTCCCGAAGCGCCGTTGCGCGAGCAGATCCTAGACAAGCAGGGCCGCGCCTACGCCACCGGCCGCCGCAAGGACGCGGTCGCCCGCGTCTGGATCAAGCCTGGCACCGGCAAAGTCACCGTCAACGGCCGCGATCAGGAAGTCTATTTCGCGCGTCCGACGCTTCGTCTCGTCATCAACCAGCCGTTCGTCATTGCGGGCCGCGAAGGCCAGTATGACGTCATCGCCAGCGTGCAGGGCGGCGGGCTTTCGGGCCAGGCCGGCGCGGTCAAGCATGGCATCGCCCAGGCGCTCACCCGTTACGAGCCGGTGCTCCGCACTCCGGTAAAGCGCGCTGGTTTCCTGACCCGCGACAGCCGCACCGTCGAACGCAAGAAGTACGGCCGCGCCAAGGCGCGCCGCAGCTTCCAGTTCTCGAAGCGCTAACAGCACAACAAAACATATTTTTACGACTTCAGGAGGGCGGTCTTCGGGCCGCCCTTTTCATTTGATCGCCCAGCGCAGCAGGTAAGCCACAGCACCCAGCGTCGCGACGCTCATCGCCCAGATCAGGGCGAACCAGCCGAGCCGTTTCGTCCACATCAATGATAGCCATGGCTGCCGACCTTGCCCCGGAACACCCAATAGGCCCAGGCGGTATAGGCAAGGATCACCGGTACCAGCACGACCGTACCGACCAGCATGAAGACCTGGCTCTTTTCCGGCGCGGCCGCCTGCCAGATGGTCACACGACCGGGAATGACGTCAGGCCAGATCGAGATGGCGAGACCCACGAAGCAAAGGCCGAACAGCGCCAGCGCCCACAGGAACGGCGCCCGCTCCTGCCGCCGCCCAAGCGCCCGACAAAGCATGAACCCGGCGCCCAGCACGAGCAGCGGCATCGGGGCCGCGACCAGCAGGCCGGGCCACGCGAACCAGCGCTGATAATATTGGCTTTCAAGGAAAGGCGTCGCGGCGCTCACCAGTCCGATTGCCACGACCAGAGCCACCGCCAGCATCCGCGCATGCCGGAAAGCCTGATCCTGCAAGGCCCCTTCCGTTTTCATCGCCAGCCAGCACGCGCCGAGCAGCGCATAAGCGATGCAGAGCGCCAGGCCAGTCAGCATGCTGAAGGGAGTCAGCCAATCCCACCAGCCACCGGCGTAAGCGCGGCCTTCTATGGTGATGCCCTGGAGCAGCGCGCCGAGCGTAATGCCCTGTGCGAAGGTCGCGACCAGCGATCCGGCGGCGAAGGCCGCGTCCCAGGCCGCGCGGTGGCTCGGCTCGCGCCAGCGGAACTCGAACGCCACGCCGCGCAGGACGAGCCCGAGCAGCATTGCCGTCAGCGGAGCGTAAAGCGCGGGCAGCACGATCGCATAGGCCAAAGGAAATGCGGCCATCAGCCCGCCGCCGCCGAGCACAAGCCAGGTCTCGTTCCCATCCCAGACCGGCGCGATGCTGTTCATCGCGACATCGCGCTCGTCACCGACTTTCAGGCGCGGGAAGAGCATGCCGATGCCGAGATCGAACCCGTCCATCACGACATAGGCCATGACGGCAAAGGCGATGATCCCCGCCCAGATGACGGTGAGGTCGATCATGACTTGCCGCCTTCCACGGCGGGCGCGGGCGTGATGCCCGCGGTGCGGATCGGCGCTGGCTCCGGATCGGGCTCATGCGGCTGCGGGGGCTTGCCCATAAGCTTGATGATGTAGAGCCCGCCCGCCGAAAACACCGTGAAATAGACGATGACGAAGGCGATCAGCGATCCGGTGACGGCCGGGGCTGCGAGTGGAGAGACGGCGTCGGCGGTGCGGAGCAGGCCGTAGATCACCCACGGCTGGCGCCCCACCTCGGTCGTCACCCATCCGGCGATTACGGCTACGAAACCGGAGGGTGCCATCACAAGCGCAAAACGGTGCAGCAGCGTCCAATCGTACAGCCTCCCGCGCGACCGCGCGAGCAGGCTCCACAGGCCGAGGCCCAGCATCAGGAAACCGAGGCCGACCATGATCCGGAACGACCAGAAGACGACCGCGACATTGGGCCAATTCTCGCGCGGGATAGTGTCCAGCCCAGCCAGCGGCGCGTTGAGATCGTGCTTGAGGATCAGCGAGGAAGCTTTTGGAATTTCTATCGAAGCCTTTACTCGTGCTTCATCCTGATCGGGCCAGCCGAACAATATCAGCGGCGCGCCGTCCGGGTGGCTGTCGAAATGGCCCTCCATCGCCATCACCTTGGCCGGCTGATGCTCCAGCGTGTTGAGCCCGTGCTGGTCGCCGACGAAGATCTGCACCGGCGTCACCAGCGCCGCCATCCACATCGCCATCGAAAACATCTTGCGCGCGCCCGGATTGTTGCGGTCGCGCAGCAGATGCCAGGCCCCTACCCCGCCGACGGCAAGCGCCGTCGTCAGATAGGCCGCGATGACGGTATGGACGAGCCGATAGGGAAAGCTCGGGTTGAAGATGACGTCGATCCAGCTTCCCGCCACAACGAATTGGCCGACGTCGTTGATTGCATAGCCCGTCGGCGTCTGCATCCAGCTGTTGACGCTCAGGATCCAGAAAGCCGAAATCACCGTGCCCACCGCGACCGCACAGGTGGCGGCGAAGTGCAGCCCCTTCCCGACCTTCGCCATCCCGAACAACATCACGCCGAGAAACCCCGCCTCCAGGAAGAAGGCGGTCAGCACCTCATAGGCCATCAGCGGGCCGATCACCGGCCCCGCCTTGTCCGAAAAGACCGACCAGTTGGTGCCGAACTGGTAGGACATCACGATACCGGACACGACGCCCATCGCGAAGGCGACCGCGAAGATCTTGATCCAGTAACGGTAGATGATGATGTAGACATCACGGCCGGTGCGGAGCCACAGGCCCTCAAGCACCATCAGATAGCTTGCCAGCCCGATCGAGAAAGCCGGGAAAATGAAGTGAAAGCTCACCGTGAAGGCAAACTGGAACCGCGCCAGCAATAGTGCAGTCTCGGCATCGGTCATGCGACCACCCCCGGAGCTATGCTGATCGGCCCATAGGCCTCGGGGTGGGAAAAGGCCATCCCGACGGGACGAGGAAAACTGCCTCCGGTTTACCTTCAATCCCAATCAGAGGGTAATCTTCGCCGCCTATTACTGCGGCATGCCCCAGCCGCGTCCCGAATTGCAGCCCTCACAACGCCCGGCCTCCAGACGGAGGGACGTCCGCGCGGCCTTCGTGGCCCTCGCGATAACCGGCGGCGTGATCTACCTGTTCAGCGGCTGGCTCAACTCCGAGAGAGCCGAGGAATTCGGCCCGAGCTATGCCGGCTGTGCGACGGCAAGAGCAGCGGGAGTAGCCCCTCTCCTGCGGGGGCAAGCGGGCTATCGCGCCGATTTGGATCCTGACGGCGACGGAGTTGCATGCGATCCGGTGGAGAGTTGAACTGCCATCAGCAGCTGGGCTGACGGCGACCATTTCAGCCCTCGGAGCTACATTTTGTAATAGGTTACATATTTGATCCCTCCGGCGCAGTCTCCCCTTTGAAAGGGTGCGGAATCGCGTGAACCGCGCCGCTGGGAGAGTTGCATGAACGATATGTCGTTGCCACCTGCGACCGTGGCGCGTGCGCCTTCGGCCTCTACGCAGGAAATCCTGCACCGCGATGGACGACCCGTGCCCCCGAGCTATGCGCGTGAGGATTATCGCTTCCTGGGCGACGCCGATATCCCGTTCGCCCGCTATATCGATCAGGCATTTTTCGATCGCGAGATGCGCGACGTCTGGGGTCGAACCTGGCAATGGGCATGCCGCGAGGAGCATATTCCCGAAGCCGGCGATTGGATCGTCTACGATATCGGCGATACGTCGGTCCTCGTCGTGCGCGGAAACGACAATGTGGTTCGCGCGCACATCAACAGCTGCACGCACCGCGGCACCAAGATTTTCGATTCAGGCGCGTCCGGCAGCACGCGCGAGCTTCGCTGCCGCTTCCACGGATGGACGTGGGACCTGGCTGGCGAGCTGAAGCGCGTGCCAAGCCATTGGGACGCACCACATGCCTGCGCCGCGACCCATAATCTCGCATCGGTGCGGGTCGCGCTGTGGGGCGGCTTCGTGTTCATCAATCTCGATGACGGCGCCCCGCCGCTTGAGGACTATCTCGCGCCGCTGATCGCGCATTGCGACCGATATCTTTTCGAGAACCGCTACATCGAATCCCACATCGAAAAGGAGCTGAACTGCAACTGGAAGGCTGCGCTCGAAGCCTTCCTCGAAAATTACCACACCCAGGAAACCCACCCGCAGCTGCTGCCCGCCAATGCGGACGAGGCGACCCAGTATGACATCCTTTCGCCCATCGTCACCCGCTTCATCACCGCCAATGGCGTATCGAGCCCGCATCTTGCGCAGGCCCTTGATGAGGAGATGCTGATCGAAACCTCGCTGGTGGGCGCACGCGACATGGTCGATCCGGCGCTGCTCAAGGTCGGGCCGGGAGAGACGGCGCGTGTTGTGCTTGTGCGGGTCATGCGCGACATTCTGGGCCGCGTCTACCGTGCCGATTTCAGCGACTATTCCGATACGGAGGTGATCGACGTCAATCATTTCTACGCCTTTCCCAGCATGATGCTGCTGCCGGGCCTGTCGCTGCCGGCGCTCTATCGCATCCGCCCCTTGGGCAATGATCCCAACAAATCGCTGTTCGAACTGATCATGCTGCGCGAATGCCCCAGCGGCGGTCCCCGGCCCGAACCCGCCGAGCCCATCAGGATTACGGAAACGCAATCCTATGCAGAAGCTGGCCTCGATCCGTTCCTTGCGGAAATATATGATCAGGACACGCTTAATCTGCGCGCGCAGCAGGAGGGCTTCAGGACGTCGCGGAAGCCGGGGCAGACGCTGCTCAACTATCAGGAAGTTCGGGTCCGTCAGCTCCATTTGACAGTCGACCGCTATCTGGAGGGCGTTTCCCGACCTTGGGCGAACGACGCCGGGGAATGAAACACGATCAAAGCACCTCGTTGACGGATCGCAGTCGAATGTGCGATCCGCCATCGCAATGCGGGTGTAGCTCAATGGTAGAGCAGAAGCTTCCCAAGCTTACGACGAGGGTTCGATTCCCTTCACCCGCTCCATTGCCAGGCTGGGCGACATGGGCGAACTCATCAACCTGCGCCGCGCGCGCAAGGCGCGGGATCGCGCCGCCTCCGGAACACGGGCTGCAGCGAACCGCCTGAGCCATGGGCGCAGCAAGGCGGAGAAACAGGCTATCCAGGCCGAGCGGGAGCGACAGGAGCGGACGCTCGACGGCGCGAAGCGCGATACCGACTGATCTTTACAGCCATGGAACAATCTTCGCGCCGAACCTTTCCGTTGCGGGAGACTGGACATGGCCAATGGCGACGAGACCGAAGCTGAGCTGTCAGGCGCGACGCCGCGCCGGAGGCCCAAGCCCGAAGTGACCGAAATCGGCGGAAGGCGTCTGAAGCCTTCGACCCTGATGATGGGTTATGGCTACGATCCGTCGCTTTCCGAGGGCGCACTGAAGCCGCCGATATTCCTGACCTCGACATTCGTGTTCGAGAACGCTGCGGCTGGAAAACGCCATTTCGAGGGCGTGACCGGGATACGGCCGGGCGGAGCGGAGGGGCTGGTCTATTCACGCTTCAACGGGCCGGATCAAGAAATCCTGGAGGACCGACTGGGGCTGTGGGAGGATGCCGAGGACGCGCTGTCATTCTCCTCCGGCATGTCGGCGATCGCGACGGTGCTGCTTGCCAACGTGCGGCCGGGCGACACAATCGTTCATTCGGCGCCGCTTTATGCCGCGACCGAGACGCTGATCGGAAAGATATTGGGCCGGTTCGGCGTGCACTGGCTCGATTTTCCCGCCGGGGCTTCCCGAGAGGAGATGGATGCCGTGCTAAGCCGTGCGAACAGCGGGCGCGTGCCGCTGATCTATCTGGAATCCCCCGCCAATCCGACCAACGCGCTGGTCGATATCGAGGCGGTGCGGGCAAGCTGCGAAGCCATCTTCGATCCGGCCAGCCGCCCGCTGATCGTGATCGACAATACTTTCCTTGGCCCACTGTGGCAGCAGCCGCTGAAGCATGGCGCCGATCTGGTGATCTACAGCCTCACCAAATATGCCGGCGGCCATTCGGATCTGGTGGCGGGCGGCGCTGTGGGATCGAAGGCGGCGATCAATCCGGTGCGCGCGATGCGAAACACCATCGGCACGATCACTGATCCGCATTCGGCGTGGATGCTGCTGCGGAGTCTGGAAACGCTCGAAATTCGCATGATGCGTGCGGGCGACAATGCCGCGAAAGTCTGCGCTTTTCTGCGAGAACACCCCAAGGTGGAGCATGTCGGTTATCTCGGTTTCCTTGGGGAAGGCAGCAGCCAGGCCGATATCTATCGCCGTCATTGCACCGGAGCGGGATCGACCTTCTCGCTCTACCTCAAGGGCGACGAGGCGGAAGCGTTCGCCTTCCTCGACGCTCTGAAGATCGCGAAACTCGCGGTCAGCCTCGGCGGCACCGAGACGCTGGCCAGCCATCCTGCGGGCATGACCCACCTCTCCGTCCCCCCCGCGCGCAAGGCGGCGCTGGGGATCGGGGACAATCTGGTGCGCATTTCGATCGGAATCGAGGATCCCGACGATCTGATCGCCGATATGGAGCAGGCATTGAAGGCGGTGCCGGTTTAATACCCTCCACCGTTCGCCCTGAGCCTGTCGAAGGGCTTCGCTTCTTTTCAAGAAAAAGGCTTCGACAGGCTCAGCCCGAACGGGATTAGGGCGAGGCCCTACCGCCGATCCTTCGTCGCTGAAAAGCGAATGCCGGGGCTCCTGCCCTCGACATAGTTCAGCTCCCACATATCCTTCGCCATGAACACCGGCGCGCCGTCGCGGTCCTCAGCCATGGCGCTGCGGTGGAGGCCCTTGAACTCCTCCAGCGCCTTGTCGTCCTCGGCGCTGATCCAGCGAGCGGTGTCCCACGGCGAAGGCTCGAACCCGGCATCGACCTTATATTCAGCCTGGAGGCGCGAGATCAGCACGTCGAGCTGGAGCTGCCCGACCACCCCCACGATCCACTGCGATCCGATCGAGGGATGGAAGACCTGCATGATCCCCTCCTCGGCCATGTCGTTGAGCGCGTTGCGCAGCTGCTTGGTCTTGGTTGGATCGGCCAGCTTGACGCGTCGCAGGATTTCCGGCGCGAAATTGGGCAGTCCGGTGAAACGCACGACCTCGCCCTCGGTCAGCGTATCCCCGACACGCAACGTGCCGTGGTTAGGAATGCCGATGATGTCGCCAGGAAAGGCCTCGTCGGCCAGTTCGCGGCTCTGGGCGAAGAACAGGATCGGGCTGTGGACAGCGATCGCCTTGCCGGTGCCGATCTGAGTCAGTTTCATGCCGCGTCTGAACTTGCCCGAGCAAAGCCGCATGAACGCCACACGATCCCGGTGCTGCGGGTTCATGTTCGCCTGCACTTTGAAAATGAAGCCGGCGACGTCCTTCTCGTCGGGCTGGATCATGCGCGGCTCGGCTGGCTGCGGACGCGGCGGCGGCGCGAAATCGGCGATCGCATCGATCAGCTGCTCGACGCCGAAATCCTTCAGCGCCGATCCGAAATAGACAGGAGTCAGGTCGCCGTTACGATAGGCGACCTCGTCGAATGCGGCATAGCCCGCCTGCGCCAGTTCCGCCTCCTCACGCAGCAACGCCACGCCGTCGGCGGAGAGCAGCCGGTCCAGATCGGCGTCGTCAAGGCCCCCCACTGGAACGCTGTCGCCTTCATAAGCGCCTGTCGCATCCGACGCGGGGCGATGGAGCGCGTTGCGGGCAAGATCATAGATGCCCTCGAATGTGCCGCCCATGCCGACCGGCCAGCTCATCGGCGCCACGTCCAGCGCAAGCACATCGGCGATTTCGTCAAGCAGAGCAAAGGGTTGCCGCCCTTCCCTGTCGACCTTGTTGATGAAGGTGATGATCGGCACCGAACGCATCCGGCAGACCTCGAACAGCTTGCGGGTCTGCGCCTCGATGCCGCGCGCGGCATCGATCACCATCACGGCGGAATCGACCGCAGTCAGCGTGCGGTAGGTGTCCTCGGAAAAATCCTCGTGCCCCGGTGTGTCGAGCAGGTTGAAGGTGAGCCCGTTCCGCTCGAACGTCATCACCGAGGAGGTTACCGAGATGCCGCGCTGCTGCTCGATCTTCATCCAGTCGGATCTCGCGCGGCGATTCTGCCCTCGCGCTTTGACCTCGCCGGCCAGATGAATTGCGCCGCCCACCAGCAGCAATTTTTCAGTCAGAGTCGTTTTGCCCGCGTCGGGATGCGAGATGATCGCAAAGGTGCGGCGGTCGGAATGCGGGGTCATGTCTGTCTCGGTTTTCAAAATACGGCTTGAACTGGGGCTTTCGGAAGGCAGTGCGGCAATGGGTTACCCGACCGTTCACGTCAATTCATGAACGCCCGTTAACACGTAATATGTTTACCTTCAGCTAGTAGATTGAGGACCTTAGCTGGAAGTGGTTAGATGAAGAGTACCCGGGTCCACGTTCTGATTGTCGATGATTCCATCACCATACGGGCGATGATGGAGTCCGTCCTCAACAATGACGGCGAAATCAAGGTGGTGGGCGAGGTTGGCAGCGCCGAGGAAGCCGAGGAGTTGCTTCGCGACCTCCAGCCCGACGTCACGCTGCTCGATATCCAGCTGCCCGGAATGAGCGGGCTCGATTTCCTCAATGCGATCAAGGACTGGCACTGCAAGCCGGTGATCATGCTGTCGTCGCTTACCGCCGCCGGCGCGCCGGAGCGAATCGAGGCTTTGAAGCGCGGTGCGGCCGGTTCTTTCAACAAGGCCAACGCCGTCCGCGAATCATCGCAGCTTATCCGCATGATCAAGGGCGCGGCTCACGGCACGCTTCGCCCCGATCCCGCCGACGCAAAGGCGCTCGCCGCGCAAATCAAGGAACAGAAGGACGCGGCCGCTGCTCTGGACGTCAGCGCATCAGCACGAGTTCTTCAGCCATAGAGGGATGCAGGGCGACGGTGGCGTCGAACTGCGCCTTGGTCAGACCAGCCTTCACCACGATCGCCGCCGCCTGCAGGATTTCCGGCGCATCCGGCCCGATCATGTGCAGGCCCAGCACGACATCGTTCTCGGGATGCACGACCATCTTGTAGAGCGCACGCTCGCTGCGTTCGGCGAGCACATTCTTCATCGGCCGGAAATCCGATGTGAAGGTCTTGCACGACCAGAATTTGTTGCGCGCCTGCGCCTCGGTCATCCCCACCCCGCACATCGGCGGCGCGCTGAACACGGCCGAAGGGATGCAGCCATAATCGACCTGATGCGGCTTGTTGCCGAATACCGTGTCGGCGAACGCCTGTCCCTCCCGGATTGCGACCGGGGTCAGTTGCACGCGATCGGTGACGTCGCCGACCGCATAGATGCTCGGCACCGACGACCGGTTGTCCGCATCCACCTTGACCGCGCCGTTCTCCGCAAGCTCGACGCCAACTTCTTCAAGGCCCAGCCCCGGCGTCTTGGGAACGCGCCCCATCGCGAACAGCACGATGTCCGCAGGCAACGGATCGCCGTCTCCCGCATGAACAAGCAGAGTGCCGTCCGCCTGCTTGTCTATGCACTTGAAGGGGGAGTTGAAGCGGAAGTTGATCCCTTTGGTCATCGAAATCTGCAGCAGCCGGTCGCGGATCTGTTCGTCATAGCCGCGCAATATCTTGTCGGATCGGTTCAGGATCGTGACGCGGCTGCCGAATTGGTGGAAGATGCCGGCAAACTCGTTGGCGATATAGCCGCCGCCGGCAATCACCACCCGCTTCGGCAGGGTTTCAAGATGGAAAACCTCGTTGGAGGTGATGCCATGCTCGGAACCGGGGCAGTCCGGCCGCGCGGGCCAGGCGCCCACCGCGATCAGGATGATCTTCGCGGAAATCGTCTTTCCACTTGCCAGCGTCACCTCATTGGGACCGGTGACGGTCGCGCGTTCATGAAAATGCTCGACCTTGTTGTTGTCGAGGATCGATCCGTAGATACCCTCCAGCCGTGAGACCTCGGCCTGGACGGCGTCCCGCAGGCGCGGCCAGTTGAATTCGCACTGCGGGATATCCCAGCCGAAATGGCGCGCGTCGCTCAGATCCTCCGCGAAATGCGCTCCATAGACGAGCAGCTTCTTTGGCACGCAGCCCCGGATCACGCAGGTGCCGCCGACCCGATACTCCTCTGCAACCGCCACCTTCGCGCCGTAGGCCGCCGCCACCCGCGATGCCCGCACGCCACCGGAGCCCGCACCGATCACAAACAGATCATAGTCGTAGCTGGGCATCGATGTTCCTTTGGACGGCTGGTTCTTCGTTTCGCGCCTTAACTAATGCGCCACGGCGCTCTCGCCAACCGGCGCCGGAACAAAAGGTTTACCCGAATGCCCGTGCAATAAGAGCACGGGTGGAAGCGTCGAAGCGATCCGTTCCCTCATTTTCGATCGATTTGGCGATCTCCTTGCCAAGCTCGACGCCGAACTGATCGAACGGATTGATCCCAAGCATGACTGCGTTGGCGAACACGCGATGTTCGTAAAAGGCGATCAGCGCGCCGAACCGCGCCGGATCGACATGATCGAGCAGCAAGGTCGTGGAAGGACGGTCGCCGGGATAAGCTCGGGCACGGTCCTCATGTCCCCGCCCCGCCATCAGCGCCGCGCCCTGCGCGAAGCAGTTGATCAAAAGCTGGCGGTGATGGCCGTCATCAAGCGCATGGCCCGGCTCGATCGCGGCGATGAACTCGACCGGCACGAGATGCGTACCCTGATGGAGGAGCTGGAAGACGGCGTGCTGCGCATCGGTGCCGACGCCGCCCCAGGTGATAGGCGCGCTTGGCACGTCCAGCGCCTTGCCGTCGGCCGTGACGCTCTTGCCGTTCGATTCCATCTCGAGCTGCTGAAGATAGGAGGGTAGTAGCCGCAACCGCTCGTCATAGGCGAAGACCGCGCGGGTCTCGGCGCCGCGCACGATGCTGTAGTAGAGATCTATAAAAGCCGCGATCAGCGGCGCGTTCTTCGCGGGCTCGGCAAAACGGAAATGCCGGTCCATTGCGGCGGCGCCCTCCAGCATTGCCTCGAACGCATCCCAGCCGAGGGCCAGCGCAACCGGAAATCCGATCGACGACCAGAGCGAATAACGCCCGCCGACGCTTTCCGAAAAGGGCAGTACACGCGTTTCGTCCACGCCCCAGGCAACCGCCTTGTCCGGGCTCGCCGTCAGCGCCACCACCCGTCCGTAAGGATCCTCGACGCCGCCCTCCTCGAGCCAGCTCAGCACGCTCGCGGCGTTGAGCATGGTCTCCGTGGTCGTGAAAGTCTTCGATGCGATGACAAGCAAGGTCGCTGTCGGATCGAAGCGGGCGAAGGCTTCGTCCAGTGCGGCGCCATCGACATTGGAGACGATTGCCACGTCATAGCGTCCGGACTCCCGGCCTAGCGCATCAATCGCCACATCGGGCCCGAGCGCCGATCCACCGATCCCGACGTGCAGCACATGGCGGATCGGACCCAGCGCCTCGGCCTCGATCGCATCGATCAGCGCGCGCATCCGGGCGTGAAACTTCTGCGCCCGGGCGACGCTCTCAGGCGCGCCCGATCCGCGCTCGGCGGTATGCTCCGCCGCGCGGCCTTCGGTGACGTTGATGACCTCGCCGCCGAACAGGGCTTCCTTCGCGCGTTTCAGTCCGCGATCCTCGGCCAGCTTGGCATAGGCGTCGACCATCGCGCCGGTCAGATGCGTCTTCGAAAAATCGAAGCGGATGCCGGCCTCCTCGATCGTCATGCGGGAGACGCGATCCGGTTCCTTCGAGAAAATCTCGGTCAGCGTTGGGCTCTGGCCTTGCATCGGGCCGCGCAACTGCTCTTCAAGGCTTGGCATCAAGGTCTCCCATATCGCCTGATCGGCCATGGCCGGCCGACTCGAATGCTCAGCCGGCGATGTAGCCGCAACGGAGGCCGCGCAACAGCCGAGGCCGTACAAAGACAATGATCTGGATCAAGATTGAATTTTTGGCGAATCTATTTGCAATCATTAGCTAAAAAAATTATTCACGGCAGAATGCGCTAAGTTCTTCCCTCGTTACGGGACAGATACAACATAGCTGTGAGGGGAAACACGGCGGGGAACCTGATGAGCGAGATCGGGAATATTCACTCGACCAAGGAAAATATGAGCATTGATCGCTTTCAGTGCCTGGTCGATGCGATCAAAGACTATGCCATCTACATGCTCGATCCTGACGGGCACATCATCAGTTGGAACAGCGGCGCGGAGCGTTTCAAAGGCTATTCGGAGCTCGAAGTTCTCGGCCGGCATTTTTCCTGCTTCTATACGCCCGAGGATATAGCCGCCGACCTGCCGAAGCTCGCGCTCGCAACCGCCCGGCTGGAAGGGCATTTCGAGGCCGAGGGCTGGCGCGTCCGCAAGGACGGCACCAAAATCTTCGCCAATGTGGTGATCGATCCGATCTACCAGAACGGCAAGCTGATCGGTTTCGCCAAGGTCACGCGCGACATCACCCAGAAGATCAAGGCCGAGCAGGAGCTGATCGCTGCGCGCGAGGCGCTTCAACAGGCGCAGCGCATGGAGGTGCTGAGCCGGGTCACCGGCGGCATCGCGCACGACTTCAACAACATGATGACGGTGATGCGCAGCAGCACCGAGCGGCTGATGGAAGAGGAGCTACCTGAAGACCAGCGCCGCCGCTGCATGCATCTGATGATCGAGACGATCGACCATGCGACCTCGCTCACCAGCCAGCTCATCACCATGGTCCGCCGCCAGCCGCTCCGCCCCGAACAATTCGACGTGGTCGACCGCATCCTCGGTATTCGTGGGCTGCTCGGCACCACGCTCACTGATCGCATTCAGCTCAAGCTGCACCTCGCGCCCGATCTGACCCAGGTCGATACCGACCGGCACCAGTTCGAGACGACGATCATCAACCTCGTCGTCAACGCTCGCGACGCCCTGCTCCGCAGCGCGGCCGAGTCCGACCGGCTCAGCGTCTCGATCACCGCATCGCCGGTGAGCGGCATTCCCTCCGTGCGCGGCATGCCGCCGATCGGGGGGGCCTATGTCGCGATCACTATCGCCGACAACGGCCCGGGCATCGACGAAGAGACGATGGAGCATATCTTCGAGCCCTTCTTCACCACCAAGGAAGGCGGCCAGGGCGCCGGCCTCGGCCTTTCGCAGGTCCACGACTTCGTCAAGCAGTCCGGCGGCGAGATCGACGTTTCGAGCGAGCCCGGCAAGGGTGCGATGTTCACGCTCTACCTGCCGCGCGTGCGCCGCGGCGTGGTGACCGCTCGCAGCATCCCGGATACGCCGATCCAGCAGGAAGAGCCGAGCCTGTCGGGCAAGCTGCTGCTGGTGGAGGATAATGTCCGCATCGCAGAGGTGACTGTCCCGCTGCTCGAGGATCTGGGGCTTACCCCAACCTGGTCGCCCGATGCCGAGGATGCGCTCGTCAAGCTGCAGGAAGGCAGCTCGGACTTCGACATCGTGATGACCGACGTCGTCATGCCCGGCATGAGCGGCATCGCGCTCGCCCGCGTGATCGCGCAGCGCTGGCCCGATCTGCCCGTCGTTCTGACCAGCGGCTACAGCGACGATCTGACCGCCGGCCAAGGCGGCGATTTCGACCTGATCCAGAAGCCCTATAGCCGCAAGGCGCTGATCTCCACGCTGGGACGACATTTGAATCCTGAGCCTGAAGCGGCCTGAGGGCCAGGCCCTGATCCCGAACGGGGCGGAGTGATCGCCCTCGACCCCGCCCCCGCTTTGCGGCATTGGCGGCGGAATGAGCGACGAACCCCTCTCCGCCTGGATCGAAGGAACGCTAGGCCACGCCCCGCGCGACCTCGCCTTGTTCCAGCGCGCGCTCACGCATCCCAGCCACACCGGCGCAAACTATCAGCGGCTTGAATTTCTCGGCGATCGCGTACTCGGCCTCGTCATCGCCGATTGGCTCTATGCCCGTCATGCCGAAGAAGCCGAAGGCAAGCTCGCCCACCGCTTCAACGGCCTCGTCTCGCGCGAAGTGTGCGCCGATGTCGGCCGCGAAATGGATCTGACGCCATGGCTCAGGCTTGGCCGGCAAGCGCTCGACGACGGCGTGTTCGAAAGCGACAATGTGCTGGGCGACGTGGTCGAGGCGCTGATCGGCGCGCTTTATCTCGACGGCGGCATGGCGGCCGCAGAGCGCTTCATCCGCAGCCACTGGGCCGAGCGCATCGGCGGCCAGCGCGTGCCCCCAAAACACCCCAAGGCCGCCCTCCAGGAACTCGCCGCCGCCCGCAACCGCAAGCCGCCCGCATACGCGATCCTCGACCGTTCTGGGCCTGACCACCGCCCCCATTTCAGGGTGCGGGTGCAGGTCAATGGTCTAGGCGAAGCCGAGGGCAATGGCACGTCCCGGCAAGAGGCCGAAACCGCCGCAGCCAAAGCATTACTGGAGAAATTGATTTGATCCCCTTCCCATCCGTTCAGGCTGAGCCTGTCGAAGTCTCTTACTTCTTTCCCGCATCACCAGTACTTCGACAGGCTCCGGGCGAACGGAGCATGGACGCATGACCCAGCGTTGCGGCCTCGTCGCCGTCGTCGGCGCGCCCAATGCGGGCAAGTCCACCCTCGTCAACGCGCTGGTCGGCCAGAAGGTGGCGATCGTCAGCCCCAAGGCGCAGACCACCCGCGTCCGCCTGATGGGCGTCGCGATCCACGGCGAGTCCCAGATCCTGCTTGTCGACACCCCCGGCATCTTCGAACCCCGCCGCCGTCTCGACCGCGCGATGGTCGCCGCCGCATGGGGCGGCGCGCAGGATGCCGACCTGATCGCGCTGGTGATCGACGCCGCAAGCGGCCTCAAGCACAAGGTCGACGCGCTGGTCGATGAAGTCGCCAAACGCCCGGAAACTAAGCTGCTCGTCCTCAATAAGGTCGACATCACCCCCAAGGACAAGCTGCTCGAACTGGCCGCCAACCTCCACGAACGCCTCAATCCCGAGACGATCTTCATGATCTCCGCCACCAGTGGCGACGGCGTCGGCGATCTCAAGCAGGCGCTGGCCGAGAGCGTCCCCGAAGGCCCCTGGCATTTCCCCGAAGACCAGGTCTCCGACGCCACCGACCGCATGCTCGCCGCCGAAGTGACCCGCGAACAACTCTACCTCCAGCTCCACGCCGAGCTGCCCTATGACAGCGCCATCGAGACCGAGAAGTATGAGGAACGCAAGGACGGCTCAGTCACCATCCACCAGCAAATCCTCGTCGCCCGCGACAGCCAGAAAGCGATCGTGCTGGGCAAGCGCGGCGCCCGCCTGAAGGAAATCGGCAGCAAGGCGCGGGCCGAACTGGCGGAGCTGCTGGGCCGCAAGGTCCACCTGTTCCTGCACGTGAAGGTCAACCCGAAATGGGAAGAGGATCGCGGGCTTTATCGGGATATCGGGCTGGATTGGGTGGAGTAGTCCAAACAAATACTTGGCAGAATTAACTATCGCAAATATTAGACGTCGGGTTAATTTGATAATATAGTGGGATAGACTTTCCAAGTCATAACAGGAGGAGGTCTGTGACTAAGAAGCTATCTGGACTGATCATATTCATTATCCTGACCGCATGCAGCCAAGGGGCAATGCTTGATAAGCTCTCCTCTCCTGAAGACCGCGCGGTTGGCCAAAAACTTATTTTCGACTTGGAGGCCGCAAATTATCAAGGGATTATCTCTGTACTGACCCCAGAAGTACGAAATGAGGCGGAAAAAGTTCTACCGAAAATGCGTAGCATTTTACCCCCGGTTGCCAGCAAGAATTTCAAGCTGGTTGATGCCGGTTTCAATACAATGATCGGGACCGGTAATGCTGGAACGATCCGGCGATCCTACTTGATGTACGGCATTGATAATGGCGATCGCCATGCTGTGGTCCGTATTGGTATCCTGCGCAATGGCACCTCAGCAGAGGTAACAGATTTTAACGTGAATAGCGTGCCTCAGCCTGTGAACGAACTGAATCAGTTTACGTTTTCAGGAAAATCTCTGCTCCACTATGTTGTTCTTTCATTTTCTGTCCTGTCAATTTTAACCATCACAGTGGCTTTGATTCTGATAGCTCGAACCAAAGGGCTGAAATGGAAATGGCTCTGGATTGTTGGCGCGCTGTTCGGTGTGGGTAAGGTGGCGATTGATTGGACAAGCGGCGGACTATCGTTCAGCCCAATAAACATTCAGCTGTTCGGCGCTTTCGCATTGAAGAGTGGCATATTGGCTCCTTGGCAGGTTGGTTTCGGCATACCTGTCATTGCCATCCTATTCCTATTTCGACGTAAAGCGATTACCACGCCTCCAGCCGCAGATCAGGAATATCCCGAAAATCCTGCGCATTCAGCGTGATCAGTGACAGCCCATGCGCCAGCGCGGTGGCGGCGATCATGCGGTCGATGATCTTGCGGCGGGAGAAGCCGGACGCCTCCAATATCCCCCGATAGGCCGCCAGACAGGCCGCGTCGAAATCGACAACCCCCAGCGTCGTCACCAGCGCATCGACCGCCTGCTGCCGCCGCACTGCAAGCTCGGGCCGCGCATGGACGCCGCCTTCCAGCTCGATCGCCGTGACGATCGAAAGCGTCGGCACGCTGTCGAGTTCAGCGAGCTTCTCATCTACCACGCTGTCCGCATCGCGCAGCAGGATCGCGACGCTGGTGTCGAGCAGCCAGCCCATGTCTCAGTAAAGTCCGGGCCTGTCAGGAAACTCGATCGGCTCGCGCTCCCCCACTTCGCCTGCCCGTCCGATCACGCGCAATGTCGCGACCAGTGCGCGTAGCTTGCGCTTCTCCTCGGCCGGATCGACGGCGGGGCGGATGGTGATCACATCGCCATTGCGCTCGATCGTGACCCGCGTATCCGGCGCAAACGCTACCTCCTTCGGCAGCCGCACGGCAACGCTGTTACCGCTCTTGAAGGTTTTGCTGTCAACGATACCCATAGACGCTCCGGGTTTGGATATACGCGTATATACATCAGCCAACGCAAGACGACAATACCCAAATCCTTCCCTGTACGGGGAGCATCGCGATGGCGCTCCGCGAAAAATGCTTTCAATGTAGGATTTCATCTGATCCAAACTGTCGGACGAACAGCGTAGCAGCAATATCCCGCACACTGCCAAATGGCCCAAGCCAGCGATAGTTTAGGTGTGAACCGAGTGTGAACTTTCGCGCTGCCGAGAAACGAAACGACAGGTTTGCGCCATCCCCTCCCCGCCTCTAACTACCCCTCGTGAATCGCGCCCGCGTCCTGCTGCTCAACGCCGCCCTCGGCCCGCTCGATTACCGTGTGGACCGCGAGCATGTGGTCGCGCCCGGCAGCATCGTGCTAGCCCCGCTCGGGCCGCGCCAGATCGCGGGGGTGGTGTGGGAACCGGAGCGGATGCCGTCCGATGCCGAGGTTGGCGACAATCGCCTGCGCCCGCTCGCCAGCGTCTATGACATCCCGCCGATCGCCGCGCCGCTCCGCCGCCTGATCGAGTGGACGGCGGACTATTATCTCGCCCCGCCCGCCGCCGTGCTGCGCATGGCGCTCGCCTCGGCCAGCGCGCTTGAGGAGCGGCGCAGCGTCATCGAATATCGCGCGACCGGGCTCGTGCCGGAGCGCCTTACCCCGCAGCGCGCGCAGGCGCTGGAGCGGATCGGCGAGCGGCAGGGGCTGGTGCGCGAGCTGGCGATGATCGCCGACGTCACCGACGCCGTGATCCGGGGGCTGGTCAAGATCGGCGCGATCGAGGCGGTCGAGGTGACGATCGACGATCCGTTCGCGCCCCCCGATCCGGATTTCGCGCCGCCTGATCTTTCGCCCGAGCAGCAGGCGGCTGCGGGGGAGCTGGTCGAGGCGGTGCGGAATGCCAATGCCCGCTCCCCTTCAGGGGAGAGGGTTAGGGAGTGGGGGAGTCGGGCCGATGAAGCGCAACCCCACCCGGCTTCACCCACCCCAACCCCTCCCTTGAAAGGGAGGGGCTCCACCTTCCTCCTCGACGGCGTCACCGGCTCAGGCAAGACCGAGGTCTATTTCGAAGCCATCGCCGCCGCGCTCCGGGAGGATCGGCAGACCCTCGTACTCCTGCCCGAAATCGCGCTGACCGAGCCGTTCCTGCGCCGCTTCGAGGCACGCTTCGGGCATCAGCCGGTCGCCTGGCATTCGGACCTGCGCCAGTCCCAGCGCCGCCGCGCCTGGCGGGCGATCGCGACCGGGGAGGCGAAGGTGGTCGTCGGCGCGCGCTCTGCCCTGTTCCTGCCCTATCGCAACCTCGGCCTGATCGTCGTCGACGAGGCGCATGAGGCGAGCTTCAAGCAGGAAGACGGCGTCATGTACCATGCCCGCGATGTCGCGGTGATGCGCGGGCATTTCGAGGGCTGCCCGGTCATCCTCGCCTCCGCCACTCCGGCGATCGAGACCCAGCAGCAGGTGACGCTCGGCCGTTACAAGGAATTGAAGCTCCCCCGCCGCTTCGGCGAGGCGGTGATGCCCGATATCGCGCCCATCGACCTGCTCGCCGATCCCCCGCCCCGTGGCCGCTGGCTCGCGCCCACGCTGGTCAAGGCGATCGAGGAGACGCTGGCGCGCAAGGAGCAGGTGCTGCTGTTCCTCAACCGGCGCGGCTATGCGCCACTGACGCTCTGCCGTCATTGCGGCCACCGCTTCCAGTGCCCCAACTGCACCGCCTGGATGGTCGAGCACCGGCTGATGGCGCGGCTGCAATGTCATCATTGCGGCCATGTCATGCCGCCGCCCAAGGCCTGCCCCGAATGCGGCGAGGCGGAGAGCCTCGTCCCCTGCGGCCCCGGCGTCGAGCGGATCGCCGACGAAGTCGCCGCGCTCTTCCCCGAAGCGCGCCGCGCCATCGTCACCTCCGACACCATCTGGTCCCCCGCCCGCGCCGCCGATTTCGTCGCGCGGATGGAGGCGGGCGAGATCGACATCGTCATCGGCACGCAGCTCGTCACCAAGGGCTATCACTTCCCGAACCTGACGCTGGTCGGCGTGGTCGACGCCGATCTCGGCCTTCAGGGCGGCGACTTGCGCGCGGCGGAACGCAGCTTCCAGCAGATCGCGCAGGTCTCCGGCCGCGCCGGGCGGGGCGTCAAGAAGGGCCATGTCCTCGTCCAGACCCATGAGCCGAATGCGCCCGTCATCAAGGCCCTGGTCTCCGGCGACGCCGCCAGCTTCTACAGGGCCGAAACCGCCTCGCGCAAAAGCGCCAACGCGCCCCCCTTCGGCCGCTACGCCGCGATCATCGTCTCATCGGAAGTGCTTGAGGAAGCCGTCGAGACCGCCCGCCAGATCGGCCGCACCGCGCCGAAGGTGGAGGGCATGCACGTCTACGGCCCCGCCCCCGCCCCGCTCGCGATGCTCCGCGCGCGGCACCGGCAGCGGCTGCTCGTCCATGCGAAGCGGGCGCTGGATGTGCAGGATGTGATCCGGGAATGGCTTGGTGCGCTGGAGTGGTCAAGGGGCGTCAGGGTCGCGGTGGATGTCGATCCTTATAGCTTCCTGTGACGACGGAGGATGGTCGTGTTTCGCACTCTCGTTGTAATCGCTGCATTGCTGGCGTCGCCCGCGCTGGCGGCCCCCGCCCCGCGTCTCAAGGTATCGAGCTTCGAACAACTGCCGAAGCCGCTCCCGCTTCCCTATGACGAGAAGGCCGACGCCGATGCCGCAGTAAAGGCCGCCACGGCGCGGGCCAGGGCGAATGGCAAGCTGCTGCTGATCGATCTCGGCGGCAACTGGTGCCCCGACTGCCGTATCCTCGCCGGCACCATGGAGCTGCCACAGGTCAAGGTATTCATCCGGAAGCATTATGAGCTGGTCATGGTCGATATCGGCCGGTTCGATCGCAACATGCAGATTCCCGCCCGCTACGGCATCGCCCGGCCGGAGGGCGTGCCCGCGCTGCTGGTGATCGATCCGAAGACCAATACGTTGCTCAACCCCGGCAAGACGTCCGCGCTCAAGAACGCTCGCGCCATGACGCCGCAGGCTTTGGCTGATTGGCTGGCGGGCTGGACACGCTAAAGCCTCGCCGCCATAGCGTGCCGATGAGTCGAACGGCGGATGCCGGATGAAGATTGGGAGCACGCCCGCATCATGAAGACCCGTGTCTACGTCACGCTGAAGGGCGGCGTTCTCGATCCGCAGGGCAAGGCGATCCATCATGCGCTGGAGGGCCTCGGCTTTTCAGGGGTCAACGACGTGCGCGCGGGCAAGCTGATAGAGCTCGACCTTGCCGATGGCGTCAGCGACGAGGATATTGACGGCATGTGCCGCAAGCTGCTGGCCAACACCGTCATCGAGAATTATCACATCGAAAGGGCCTGAGCCATGAAGAGCGCCGTCGTCGTCTTCCCCGGATCGAACTGCGATCGGGACCTGGCGGTGGCGCTGGGCCAGGTCGCCGGGCGCGATCCCGTGATGCTCTGGCACCGCGAGACCGAAATCCCCGAGGGCACTGATATCATCGCCGTCCCCGGCGGCTTCTCCTATGGCGATTATCTGCGCTCCGGCGCCATGGCGGCGCGCTCGCCCATCATGCGCGCGGTGGCGGAGGCTGCGGCGGGCGGCGTGGCCGTGCTCGGCATCTGCAACGGCTTCCAGATCCTGACCGAGGCGGGCTTGCTGCCGGGCGCACTGATGCGCAACGCGGGGCTGTCCTTCGTCTGCCGCGACGTGAAGCTCACGGTAGGCACCAGCCAGTCGATCTTTACCAACCTTTATGAGGCGGGCGAAACCGTCACCTTCCCGGTCGCACACCATGACGGCAATTTCACAGCCGATCCAGAAACGCTCAACCGCCTCGAAGGCGAAGGCCGCGTCGCATTCCGTTATGCCGAGCAGGTCAACGGCTCATCGCGCGATATCGCAGGCATTCTCAACGATGCGGGCAATGTGCTGGGCATGATGCCACATCCCGAGCGGGTTATCGAGGCGGCCCACGGCAAGACCGACGGCCGTCGCCTGTTCGAAGGGCTGCTTCAGACCGTCGCGGCGTGACCGCGCTGCCCATCACAGGCGGCTGCCTGTGCGGCGCCATTCGCTACAGCGTCGATGCCCAGCCGCTGGCGGCGCGCGCCTGCTGGTGCCGGCTTTGCCAGTATCTCGGCGGCGGAAGCGGCACGGCCAATGTCGGATTTCCGTCCGGTGCCTTCGCGCTGACCGGCGAACTCACGATCCACGAGGCAGCCGCCGACAGCGGCAACCGCATGATGCGCGGCTTCTGCCCGACCTGCGGCACCCCGGTGACGAGCGCGGCGGAGGCCCGCCCCCACCAGATTTTCGTGCGCATCGGCACGCTCGACGATCCTAACCTGATTGCGCCGCAGATCACGATCTGGACCTCGCAGGCGCCTGACTGGGCCTGCATCGATCCCGCCATCCCGAGCATCGAAGGCCAGCCGCCACCAGCGGCCTGAGCTTCAGATCGCCTGTCCGGCCGCCACGCCGCTAGCCCAAGCCCACTGGAAATTATAGCCGCCGAGCCAGCCGGTCACATCGACCGCCTCGCCGATGGCGTAAAGTCCGGGCACCCGCGTCGCCATCATCGTGCGCGATGAAAGCTCCGCGACCGAGATGCCGCCAGCCGTCACCTCCGCCTTGGCGAAGCCTTCGGTGCCGGTCGGCGCAAAGCTCCAGCCTGCGAGACGCATCTGGGCGGCACGCAAGGCCTTGTCGGGCAGGTTCGCCAGTTCGCCTTCCAGCCCGAGCTGCTCGGCCAATGCCTCCGCCAGCCGGGCCGGGAGCAGCGCTGAAAGCGTCCGCCTGAAGGAGGTCCGGGGCTGCATGCGCTTCTGCTCAAGCAGCCAGTCCGGCTCGGCATCCGGCAGGAAATCGACGCTGATCGGCGTGCGGTGTTCCCAATAGGAGGAAATCTGGAGCATCGCCGGGCCGGACAGTCCGCGATGGGTGAACAGCGCCGCCTCGCGGAAGCGCGTCTTGCGCCCGCGCACCTCGACATCCGCCGACACGCCCGACAACGAGCGGAACAGCGCATCTTCAGGCCCAAGCGTCAGCGGCACGAGCGCAGGGCGCGGATGAACGATCGACAAACCGAAACGTCGCGCCATATCGTAAGCGAAGGTAGTCGCGCCAAGCTTGGGAATGGACGGGCCTCCGGTGGCAAGCGCCAGTGCCGGCGCGGCATAATCCCGGCCATTGATCGTCACCCTGAACTGGCCGTCGCCATGTTCGATCGCGCTCGCCGGATGGCCGAGCCGGATCGTCACGCCCGCCTTCTCGCATTCCCCGACCAGCATCGCCACGATCTGTCGCGCCGAACCATCGCAGAAGAGCTGGCCCAGCGTCTTTTCGTGCCAGGCTATGCCGTGACGATCGACCAGGGCGATAAAATCCTGCGGCGTGTAGCGGCCGAGCGCGGACTTGGCGAAATGCGGGTTGCTCGAAAGATAGCGATCAGCGGCGGTATGGATATTGGTGAAGTTGCACCGCCCGCCGCCGGAAATCAGGATTTTCTTCCCCGGTTCGTCAGCATGGTCGACCAGCAGCACGCGCTTGCCCCGCGCCCCTGCCGTCGCCGCGCACATCATCCCGGCGGCGCCCGCCCCCAGGACGATGGCATCGAAACTGTCGGCGCTCACTGGCGCATCATGCTGAGCGCGACTGCCTCGGCGACCTTGATCCCGTCGATCGCGGCGGAAAGGATGCCGCCCGCATAACCGGCCCCCTCGCCCGCCGGAAACAGCCGCCCGGTATTGAGGCTCTGATAATCCTTGCCGCGCGTGATGCGGACAGGGGACGAGGTCCGCGTCTCCACGCCCGTCATCACCACATCGGGATCATCGTAGCGCGCGAGCTGACGACCGAAGATGGGCAGCGCCTCCCGCATCGCGTCGACCGCGAAGGCAGGCAGGCATTGCGACAGATCGGTCATGGTAACGCCGGGCTTGTAGGACGGGGTCACTGATCCAAGCTCGGTCGAAGGCCTGCCAGCGAGGAAATCCCCCACCTTTTGCCCCGGCGCTTTATAATCGGATCCGCCAGCGACATAGGCGAGCGATTCCCAATGCCGCTGGAATTCGATCCCGGCCAGCGGCCCGTCAGGATAATCCCGCGCCGGATCGATCGCTACGACAAGCCCCGAATTGGCGTTGAATTCGGCGCGGGAATATTGGCTCATGCCGTTGGTGACGACCCGCCCCTCTTCGGAAGTCGCCGCCACCACGCGCCCGCCGGGACACATGCAGAAGCTGTAGACCGTGCGCTCATTGGCGCAGTGATGCGACAGGCTGTAGGCGGCGGTGCCGAGGATCGGATGGCGCGCGAACTTTCCGTAGCGCGCCTCGTCGATCCAGCTTTGCGGATGCTCGATCCGGACGCCGATCGAAAAAGGCTTGGCCTCGACATGGACGCCCCGCCGGTGCAGCATCTCGAAGGTCGATCGGGCGCTGTGGCCGACCGCCAGCACGACATGATCGGCCTCCAGAAAGCTGCCGTCATGAAGATGAAGCCCGCGCAGCCCACGATCGGCGTCAAGCTCGATCTCGTCGACCCGCGTCTGCCAGCGATATTCGCCGCCCAGCGCCTCGATCGTGGCGCGCATGCTTTCGACCATGGTGACGAGGCGGAAGGTGCCGATATGCGGATGCGCTTCGAACAATATGTCATCCGGCGCGCCCGCCTTCACGAACTCTTCCAATACCTTGCGACCCAGGAAGCGCGGGTCCTTCACCCGGCAATAGAGCTTGCCGTCGGAAAATGTCCCCGCCCCGCCCTCGCCGAACTGGACGTTGGATTCCGGATTGAGATCGGATCGCCGCCACAGGCCCCAGGTGTCCTTGGTCCGCTCCCGAACGATCTTGCCGCGATCGAGAATGATCGGCCGGAACCCCATCTGCGCCAGGATCAATCCCGCGAACAGCCCGCACGGCCCCGCGCCCACAACGACCGGCCTCAGTCCTGACCGCCCCTCGGGTGCCTGTGCTACGAAGCGATAGCCCATGTCGGGCGTCGGACGCACATCCTTGTCGCCCGCGAGCCGGGCCAGCGCCTCGGCCTCGTCCGCCACATCGGCATCGATAGTGTAGACCAGCAGGATCGCATTCTTCCGCCGCGCATCATTGCCGCGTCGATAGATGTGAAAACCGCGCAGCCGTTCCGCGGCAATCCCCAGCCGCGCGCAAATAGCCGGCGCCATCGCGTCCGCATCGTGATCGAGCGGTAAAGTCAGTCCGGAAAGGCGCACCATGCGCGGGCGTCTAGCGGCAAGGCCTTAAGCCGCCAAGCGCTCGATCAGTCCAGCCGCGCCTTGAACGGCGAGAAGTCGGTGCTCTCGTCGTAAACGTCGATACCCTCGCGGCGCTTGAGGAAACCGACTACAGCGTAGGTGACAGGCGTCAGCAGCGCCTCCCAGCTCACCTTGAGCACCCATTGGGTGATGAGCACCTGGAGAACAAGCGCATTGGTCCACCCTTCGGCGCCCCAGAACGCCAGCGGGTAGAAGATCAGGCTGTCGACGCCCTGCCCCGCGACCGTCGATCCGATCGTCCGCGTCCACAGATGGCGGCCCTGCGTCCAGACCTTCATTCTGGCGAGCACATAGCTGTTGACCAGCTCGCCGGCCCAGAAGGCGACCATTGACGCGACGACGATGCGCGGCACCTGGCCGAAGATCACTTCATAGGCCGCCTGGTTCTTCCATTCGGGCGCGGGCGGCAGCGCGACGACGACGAAGCTCATGAACGCCATGAACAGCGTCGAACAGAAGCCCACCCAAATGCAGCGCCGCGCACGGGCATAGCCATAGACCTCGGTCAGCACGTCGCCGATCACATAGGAGACCGGGAAGAACAATATGCCTGCCCCGAACGGCCAGTAGCCGACGCCGGGCACCCAGACCTGCGCTACCTTGCCCGCGCCTAGCACGTTCGATAGCAACAGGATCGCGACGAACGCCGCCATGACGAAATCGAAATAGCGCAGCGGCCGCGCGCCAAGCTGCGCGGCATCGACATGCACCGGCGACTGATGCTGTTCCCCCGACATGCAACGATGCTTAGAAGTAGCCGAACTGGCCCACAAGCGAAGGATTCGCCATGTCGATCGCAAAACTCCCTGAAGCCGAACGCGGCCGGCTGGCGACGTCGCTGCCGGAGTGGGCATTGGATGGCGAACGCGATGCGATCCGGCGCAGCTTCAAGTTCCGCGACTTCGTGGAGGCGTTCGGTTTCATGACGCAGGTCGCGCTGCTCGCCGAGCGCGCGGACCATCATCCCGAATGGTTCAACGTCTACAACCGGGTCGACATCTTGCTGACGACGCATGACGCGGACGGGCTTTCATCTCGCGACGTATCGCTCGCCAGACAGATCGACGCGCTCGTCGCCTAGCGGATCGGCCCTTCGGCGCGGCCCTGGACGAACTGGTCGACATAAGGATTGCCCGAATCATAAAGCCGGTCGCGCGGGCCGCGCCAGATGATCTTGCCCTGGTAGAGCATGGCGACGCGGTGCGCGATCTTGCGGGCCGACGCCATGTCGTGGGTGATCGTGAGCGCGGTGATGCCGATGTCCTCTGTCAGCGTGACGATCAGGTCATTGATCACGTCAGAACGGATTGGATCGAGGCCAGTGGTCGGCTCGTCGAAAAAGATGATTTCCGGGCGGGGCGCGATCGCGCGGGCCAGCGCAACGCGTTTCTGCATGCCGCCGGACAATTCGTTGGGCTTCAGTTCGAGGATGCTGCGGTCGAGGCCCACGCGCTCCAGATTTTCCTCGGCGATTTTCCGCATTTTGCGCGAAGAAACGATCCGACCCTGCGTCAGCGCGAAGGTGACATTGCGCCATACCGGCAGCGAATCGAATAGCGCGCTGCCCTGAAACAGCATCCCGAACTTGGCGCGCATCCGGTCCAGATCCCGGCCGCGCATGCCGACCACCTCGACGCCGTCAATCCTGATCGAGCCGCCATCGGGCTGGACCAGACCCAGAATGGATTTGAGCATGACGGACTTGCCGCTGCCCGACTGACCAATGATAACGACCGATTCGCCGGGCTCGACCGTAAGCGTCACGCCATCGAGCACCCGATTTGACCCGAATGCCTTGGAGACATTTTCAAGGACGATCTTGCTCATCCGAAGGCGATCACGGTGATGACGAGGTTTGAAAGCAGGATCAGAATGAAGGTGGAGACCACCGCATTGGTCGTGGCCCGGCCCACGCCGGCCGCCCCGCCCGAGGTCTGGAAGCCGTGGTAGCAGCCCATTAGCGCGATGAAGAAGCCGAACACAGCCGACTTGATCACCGCCATCAAGATATCGCCCGATTCCAGAAAATGGCGGGTCGTCTTGAGATAGCCGACCGCGTTGAAATCCAGCTTGTAGACGGCCAGCAGATAACCGCCCATGATGCCGATCACATTAGCGATCAGCACGAGCACCGGAATGGTGATAAGCGCCGCAAACAGGCGTGGCGCAATCAGATAGCGATACGGATCGGTGCGAAGCGTCGTCATGGCGTCAAGCTGTTCGGTGACGCGCATCGTGCCTAGCTCCGCCGCCATGGCGGAGGAAACGCGGCCGGCGACCATCAGGCCGACCAGAACCGGACCCAGCTCGCGGACGATGCCGAGCACCACGATCGCCGGCACCGTCGATGTGGCGTTGAAACGCGAGCCTGCGGTGAAGGTCTGCTGAGCGAGCGCTGCACCGGTGAAGATCGCGGTCAGGCCCACCACCGGCAGCGAGAACCAGCCGATCAACCCCATCTGCTCGAACAGCCGGAACGGATAATAGGGCGGCGTGAGGCCGCGCCCGATCGCCCGCAGGGCGAATCTGGTCACGCGACCGATGCCGGCCAGCCAGTCCAGTGCGATACGTCCAATGAAGATCAGGAAAGGAACGGCGTTTCCCCGGCGGCTAAGGTTCAGGTCCAGCGGCGCTGATAGCGGTTGCCCAGTCCAGTCAGCAACTCATATTGCGATAGGCCGGTTGCGGCCGACGCGCTGGACAGGTGATAGTCGATGCCGAGCCAATCGCCTTCGCCCACATCGGCCCTGGTCACATCGACCGCGATCAGGTCCATCGAGACCCGCCCGAGGACGGCGCAAACGACATCACCTGCGCTCGCCGAGCCATTGCCGGCAAAGCAGCGCAGATAGCCGTCGGCGTAACCCAGGTTGAGGATCGCCACCCGCATCGGATGGGGAGCGGTGAACGTCGCCCCATAGCCGATCGTCGCGCCCGCCGGCACGTCGCGGATCTGGAGGACCTCCGCCTCGGGCCGCACGACAGGCCTGATGCGGCCCTCTGCCTCTCCTCGCGGCACGCCGCCATAGAGCGCGATGCCGGGCCTGGTGAGATCAAAGGCGAAATGCCCGCCAGCGCAGATTCCGGCCGAATTGGCGAGACTGTAACGCCGTGCGGGAATGCGTTGCTTCAGTTCGGCGAAGGCGGCGCGCTGAACCTCGTTCATCGGATGCGCGGTCTCGTCGGCGCAGGCGAGATGGCTCATCACCACATCGATCGAAAGCCCGTCGAGCAGACCGGACAGCGCCTGCTCCGGGGTCAGACCCAGCCGGTTCATACCCGTGTCTACCATGACATCACATGGCGAATCCGGCGCAGTTTGCCGCCAGCGCGCCACCTGTTCGGGGCTGTTGAGCACCGGCCGGGCAGCAATCGACCGCGCCGCAGGAATATCGGCCTTGCGCAGACCATGAAGGACAGAAAGCGTACAGCCCTCCGGAAGCTGCCCCAGCCGTTCGGCCTCATCCCAAGTCGCGACGAAGAAATCGCGACATCCAGCCCCCGCCAGCCGCTGGACAACCTCGATGGCGCCGAGACCATAGGCATTGGCCTTCACCGCCGCGCCACAGGCCGCGCTGGGATTTTGCGCCGCAAGCCAGCGCCAGTTGGCCAGCAGCGCGTCGGAATCGAGAGTCAGCCGAAGGGCGGGAGAAGCAGTCACCGGACCGCCGATAACGGCTCGACCCGGGCTAATCCAGTTCCTTGCCCGCTGTTTCCGGCAAGCCGAACAATGTCACGACCAGCGCCATCGCAACGACCGCGAAGGTATACCAGAGCCCGGCGAATGGATCGCCGGTCTTGGCGACGATATATTGGCTGATGAAGGGCAGAAATCCCCCGAAATATCCCGTTCCGATATGATAAGGCACGGACATGGACGTGTAGCGCACCCGCGCGGGGAACAACTCGACCAGCAACGCCGCCACCGGGCCGTAGGTCATGCCGGACAAGAAGCCGATACAGACGATGGCCAACACCACTTGGACCGCGCGGGACATTGGCAAGCTGGTCGTTTCAAGCTTGTAGCCCGCATCGGCGAGCGCCGCATCCAGAGCCGCCGCATTGCTGGCGTCGACCGGCTTGCCCCCGATCGTGACGCCCGGCATTGAGCCGACGGGCGCTTCGACCTTGGTATAGGCCACGCCCTTCTTGCTAAGCGTGTCCAGGATTTGCCCGCAAGGCGTCGCTTGCTTTTTTGCGAAGGGATCATAGGTGCAGTCGTTGCCCTGAACGATGACCGGCGCGCTCCGCACGGCGGCGGCAAGTTCAGGATTGGCCGCATTGGCCATCCAGTGAAAGAGCGGGAAAATCAGGACCAACGTCAGCGCGTATCCTATCAGGATAGGTTTCTTCCGGCCGATCTTGTCCGAAAGCCAGCCGAACAGGATGAACCAGAACAGACTGAACACCGCCCCTGCGCCCAGGATGAGGCGGGCAGTATTGTCCTCGATCTTCGCCGTTGACTGGAGGAAATAGAGCGCCTGGAATTGCGCGGTGTACCAGATCACCGTCAACCCTGCAGCAATGCCGAACAGTGCAACCAGCAAGAGCTTTATCTTCGGCCAGCTGTTGTAGCTTTCGCTGACCGGATTCTTCGCAAGCTCGCCCGCCTCCTTCATCGCCTTGAAGACCGGGCTTTCCTTGAGCTTGAGCCGGATCCAGAGCGAGACGCCGAGCAGCAGCAGCGAAAAGAGGAATGGAATGCGCCAGCCCCAGCTCTCCCAGGCTTCCTGATCGACATAGAGGTTCGAAATCAGCACCACCGCGACGCTGAGCAGAAAGCCGCCGATTACGCCTGCCTGGATGAAGCTGGTGTAGAAGCCGCGCTTTCCGCGAGGCGCGTGTTCCGCCACGTAGATCGCCGCGCCGCCATATTCGCCGCCCAACGCAAGTCCTTGAAGGAGGCGGCAGATCACGAGCAGGATGGGGGCGGCGATGCCGATCTGGGCATGGGTCGGCAGCAGGCCCACCGCCGCCGTCGCCACGCCCATCAGGGTGATCGTGACCAAGAATGTATATTTGCGCCCCAGCTTGTCGCCGAGATAGCCAAACAGGATCGCCCCGATCGGTCGCACCCCGAAGCCTGCTCCGAAGGTCGCCAGCGTCAGAAGCAAACTTGCGACGGCGTTATCGCTTGGGAAAAACAGCTTGGCGATCACGGCCGCTAGCGTCCCAAACACAAAGAAGTCGTACCATTCGAAGACCGTGCCCAGTGTAGACGCCACAATCACCAGTCGATCACGCTTGGGATCGATCTCGATCACTCCCGATGCCGCTGCAATTGCCAATAGCCCCTCCCCGTTTCCGCTTTTCTATCGGGAAAAGAGGGATATCCGCAAGCTGTGCTCAGACGGACGCCGCGGCGGCCCCTTCGATGATCGGAACGAACTGCGCTGCGGACAGGCTCGCCCCGCCTACCAGCGCACCGTCGACGTCCGGCACAGCCATCAATTCGAGCGCATTGTCGGGCTTCACCGAACCGCCGTAAAGGATCCGGACCTTCGCGCCTTCCACGCCCAGTAGTGCGTTTAGCTTTGCGCGGATTGCGGCGTGTATCTCGGCCACATCGACGGTGGACGGCGTGCGCCCGGTGCCGATCGCCCAGACCGGTTCATAGGCGACGACCAGCGTAGCGCCCGTTCCGACCGGCGGCACCGACCCGTCGAGCTGCCCCTCCACCACGGCCACAGCGCGGCCCGCATCGCGCTCGGCCTCGGTCTCGCCGACGCAGACGATTGCCATCAGGTCCGCTGCGATCACTGCTTCAGCCTTGGCGCGGACAAGCGCGTCGTTCTCGCCCTGATCGGTGCGGCGTTCGCTATGACCAACAATGGCCAGGGTAGCGCCAGCTTCCTTGAGCATCGCGGCCGAGACGCAGCCGGTATGCGCGCCCTTTTCCGCCTGATGGCAATCCTGAGCGCCGATCGCGAGCCCTGGCTGACGCTGTTTGGCGGGTGCGATCAGCGTGAAGGGCGGGCAGATCGCCACGTCCACCGCCGTGTTGGCGTCCGCCGCCGCCAGAATGGCGTCAAGCTCGGCCAGACTGCCGAGCGACCCGTTCATCTTCCAGTTGCCAGCCACGAGTTTGCGTAATGTCACGATGCACGCCCTTTCCTTTGAGCGCGCTCCTAACCGCGGCATGCTTGAAGGCGCAAGCCCACGCCTCTATGGCGAAGCCTTCGATCGATCATGAGGCACAGAATAACAGGATGATCAGCTTCTTTCGCCGCGCGCTTTCCTCATGGATTGTGCTTGGGTTCCTCGGCCTCATCATGATCGCGTTTATCGTGACCGGCATCGGCACGCCCACCGGCCTTGGCGACCTGGGCAGCGGTGGCGGCGAAGAAGTCGCGACAGTCGGCGGCGAGCGGCTGGGTCTCAACGAAACAACGCAGCGCGCGCAGATTGCGGTCCAGAATCTTCAGCAGCAGCAACCCGAGATCACCATGGCCGCTTTCCTCAAGGAAGGGGGCGTGGATAGCCTGCTTCAGCAACTCACCGAAACCAAGGCTTTGGAGCAATGGGCGGCCAAGCAGGGCATCGTCGCTAGCAAGCGGCTCGTGGATGGCGAAATCGCAAGCATTCCGGCTTTCCACGGTCTGACCGGCAAGTTCGACGAAGGCACTTATCGTAACGCGCTCGCTCAGCAGCGGATCACCGAAGCGCAGTTCCGCCGCGATCTGAACGCCGACGTTCTGCGCCGCCAGATCCTGGTGCCGGTTTCCGGCAGCGCGCGGGCACCGGAATCGCTGGTGACGCCGTATGCGTCGCTAATGCTCGAAAGCCGGCGTGGGCTGATCGGGATCGTGCCTACCGAATTGATGCCCCCCGGCACGCCGCCCACTGACGCCGATATCAACGGCTGGTACCAGCGCAACCTCGCCCGCTACACGATCGCCGAGCGTCGCGTGGTCCGTTACGCGGTGATCGCCAAGGAGCAGCTCAAGACGCAGCCGCAGGTGACTGATGCCGAGATCACCGCCTTCTACAACGCCAATGCCGCTGAATATGGCGCGAAGCAGATCCGGTCCTTCTCCCAGGTTATCCTGCCCGACGAAGCCGCGGCAAAAGCGCTCGCGGCCAAGGTAAAAAACGGCAAGAGCTTCAGCGATGCAGCGAAGGAAGCGGGTTTCTCGCCTGCCGATACGGCGCTTGGCGAACGTACTCAGGCCGCATTGGCCGAGCTTTCGTCGAGTGATGTCGCCAAGGCGGCCTTTGCCGTTCCTCAGAACGGCACGACGGCCCCCATCAAGAGCGAACTTGGATGGCATGTGCTGCACGTCGACAGCATCAAGACCACGGCCGCTCGTCCGCTTTCGGCGGAGCGCGAGCGCATCGCGGCCTCGCTCACCAAGCAGAAGAGTGACGAGGCGATCGCCCGCCTGATCGCGGATATCGAGGATCAGGTCGCCGACGGTTCGACCTTCGACGATATCGTGAAGGCGCGTGGACTGACGGTGGTCACGACGCCGCCGCTGCTTCCGAACGGCGCAGCGCCGGAAGATGCCAAATGGCAGACTCCGCCCGAGCTTCAGGTGCTGCTCAAGCCAGCCTTTGCCGGGTCGACCGACGATGATCCCACCGTGGAAACGATCGGCAACGGCCAGCTTCACGCACTGCTCAAGATCGACCGCATCGTGCCGTCGGCCCCGATCCCGCTTGCGAAAATCAAGGATCAGGTCGTCAACGACCTCATGATCGACCGCACGTCGGCGCGGGCGAAGGCGGTGGCCAACGCGATCATCGCCAAGGCTAAGGGTGGCGTTCCGCTGCCCAAGGCGATCGCCGAATCCGACGTCAAGCTGCCGCCGCCCCAACAGGCTGGCGGCCGCCAGATCGACATGATGCAGAGCGGACGGCAGGTTCCGCCTCCGCTGGCGCTGATGTTCAGCATGAAGGCCGGCGAGACGAAGCTGCTTGAGGCGCCGGAGAAAAAGGGCTGGTTCATCGTCCATCTCGATAGCATCGCGAAGGGCGATGCGGCATCCGTGCCGGGCTTGGTGCAATCGACCCAGTCCGAATTCAGCCAGATGATGGCCGAGGAGTTGCAACAGCAATTCTCCGCGTCGATCGCCAAGGTCGTTGGGGTCAGCCGCAATGCGGCCGGGATCGCCAAGCTCAAGCGTGAGCTGGGCGGCGCGGGAAGCCAGTGAACGCATCCCGCGCGCATGACGAGGCCGCCCGCGACGCACTGAAGGCAGGCAGGCCGGGACTGGTCTGGCGTCAGCAGCTCGCTGACGTCGATACGCCGGTGGCGGCGGCGCTCAAGCTGATTGAGCCCGGACGCGGGGACTTTCTGCTGGAATCGGTCGAGGGCGGCGCGACGCGCGGGCGTTACACGCTGCTGGGCCTCGCGCCGGATCTTGTCTTCCGCGCCAATGGCCGGACCGCCGAGATCAATCCGCGCTGGATGCAGGACCGCGACGCCTTCGCACCCGCTGAGGGCGATCCGCTCGCGGCATTGCGCGCGCTGGTCGAAAGCTGCCGGATGGAAATGCCCGAGGGTCTGCCCTCGGCGCTCGCCTGTCTCGTGGGCTATTTCGCTTATGAGACGGTCGGGCTGGTGGAAGCCTTGCCACGGCCCGAACCCAACCCGCTTGCCCTGCCCGACATGCTGTTCGTGCGCCCGACGCTGATCCTGATCTTCGACCGGCTCGGCGACAGCCTGTTCCTCGTCGCGCCCGTCTGGCCGGAATCAGGCGAGGCCGATGCACAGATAGAAGACGCGATCGAACGTATCGAGGCCGCCGCCTCGCGTCTCGCTGCGCCCCTGCCCACGTCGTCGCGGAAGGCCGACCTGCCCGAAGCGATCGTGCCCGAGCCTGCGCTCGCGCCGGAACGCTATCGCGAGATGGTGCTCCGGGCGAAGGACTATATCGCGGCGGGCGACATCTTCCAGGTGGTGCTGGCGCAGCGCTTCACCGCGCCTTTCACCTTGCCTCCGCTGGATCTTTACCGGGCGCTCAGGCGGATCAATCCGTCACCTTTCCTCTATTATCTGGACCTGCCCGGATTCGCGCTGATCGGCTCCTCGCCCGAGATTCTTGTTCGCGCGCGAGACGGCGAAGTGACGATCCGGCCGATCGCCGGCACCCGCCCGCGCGGCAGGACCGAGACCGAGGACACCGCCAACCGCGACAGCCTGCTCGCCGACCAGAAGGAACTGGCCGAGCATCTCATGCTGCTTGATCTGGGCCGCAATGACGTCGGCCGGGTTGCAGCGCCCGGCACGGTGCGCGTCACCGACAGCTTCTTCGTCGAGAAATACAGCCATGTGATGCACATCGTCTCCAATGTCACCGGCACGCTGCGGCACGATCGCGACGCGATCGACGCGCTGTTCGCGGGATTCCCGGCGGGCACCGTGTCAGGCGCCCCGAAAGTGCGCGCCTGCGAGATCATTGCCGAGCTGGAGCCCGAAACGCGCGGGGCCTATGCGGGCGGCGTCGGCTATTTCTCGCCAGACGGATCGATGGACAGCTGCATCGTCCTGCGCACCGCCGTCGTGAAGGATGGCGTCATGCATGTGCAGGCCGGCGCCGGCATCGTTGCCGACAGCGATCCGGAGTATGAGCAGCGCGAGTGCGAAGCCAAGGCCCGTGCGCTGATCGCGGCGGCCAATGAAGCGGTCAAGCGGGCGGGAGAAGCGCGCTTCGGCCAATAAACGGGGGAGGCAGGCATGCTGAACGGGACATTCGACGCCGCGCCGCTCTGGCTGATCGGCATCCTGCTTTTGCTGCTGCTGATCCTGTTCTTCCGGCTTGGCGTATGGCTGCGCGGTCGCGGCAGGCATACCGAGGGGCGCACCGACGATGAAGGCTATCTTCTTTCCGCCGCGCTCGCGCTGCTCGGCTTGCTGATCGCCTTCACCTTCTCGCTTGCGCTCAACCGCTACGACAATCGCCGTAACCTCGTGGTGCAGGAAGCCAACGCCATCGGCACGGCATGGCTGCGCGCCGGGCTGGTTGAGGGCCACAGCGAAAGGCACCTGCAACGATCGATCGCGCGATACGCCGATGTCCGGCTCGATCTTCCGAAATCGGCTGATGACTTGCATGTGGCCAGGATCGAAACTTACACGACACGCATGCAATCGCAGCTGTGGCGGGAAATGAAGACCGACATCGCCAGCCTGCCCGCCCCGATCGCCACTACGCTGATCACGGCGATGAACGAGATGTTCGATATCGCCGCGTCCCGAAAAGCCGAGCGTGAGGCGCGCATCCCACCTGACATCCTGCTCGTGCTCGTGCTTTGCACCAGCATGTCGGCGGCGATCATCGGCTATGTGCTGGGCGATACCGGGCGCTCGCACCGCATCGTCACGACCATCCTGTTCGCGTTGCTGACGCTGGCGCTGCTGATGATCCTCGATCTCGACCGGCCGTGGCGCGGCACGATCACTGTCTCGCAGAAACCGATGCTGGATATGCGCGCGGGGCTGCGCTGAACGATCATTGGGGGCGATCATTGCCAAGCGCCCCGGCTGCGGCTTAAGAGGCGGCCATGATCCTCGTCATCGACAATTATGACAGCTTTACCTGGAACCTCGTCCATTATCTCCAGATGATGGGCGCCGAGGTCGAGGTGGTGCGCAATGACGCCATGTCGGCGGGTCAGGCGATCTCATCGGGCGCGCAGGGCTTTCTGATCTCACCGGGGCCGTGCACCCCCAACGAGGCAGGCATCTCGCTCGATCTGGTGGCGGCCTGCGCGGAAGCCGGCAAGCCGCTGCTCGGGGTCTGCCTCGGCCATCAGGCGATTGGGCAATATTTCGGCGGCAAAGTCGTCCGCGCCAGCCGGTTGATGCACGGCAAGACATCACCCGTAACCCACGATAATAGTGGTCTTTTTGAGGGTTTGCCGTCGCCCTTCACCGCGACACGCTATCATTCGCTGGTGGTCGAGCAGATTCCTGAGGCCCTTCGCGTCAACGCCACGGCCGACGATTCCCTGGTGATGGGCTTCCGCCATGCCACGCTGCCGATCCATGGCGTGCAGTTCCATCCGGAAAGCATCGCAACCGAACATGGTCACGCTCTGCTCGCCAATTTCATGCGTCTGGCCGGAATCGACGCAAAGCTGCCGGCGGCGGCATGACGACCGTCACCTCCCTGCCTGACACACGGACGCCGCTCGATCCGCAGACGGCATTCGAGGCGTTTAGTGCGATGCTGGATGGCCGGACTTCGGACGAGGAGAATTTCCGCTTCCTCTCCGATATGGCCGAACGCGACGAGACCAGCACCGAAATCGCCGCTGCCGCCCGCGCAATGCGCGAGCGGATGATCCGGATCAGCGCGGCCGAAGGTACGATCGACGTCTGCGGCACCGGCGGCGACGGCGCGCACAGCCTCAATGTCTCAACGGCAGTGGCGATCGTGGTCGCAGCCGCCGGGGTGCCGGTCGCCAAGCATGGCAACCGCGCGGCTTCCTCGCTGGCGGGTGGGGCGGATACGCTGGAGGCGCTCGGGCTCGATCTCGACCGGGCTTCGGCGCGCGCCGAGGACAGTCTTGCAGATCTCGGCATCGCCTTCCTGTTCGCACAGAAGCATCATCCGGCGCTGGCGAAGCTTGCGCCCGTCCGTAAGCGGATCAGCCGACGCACGGTGTTCAACCTTACCGGTCCCATCTGCAATCCGGCTGGCGTGACGCGCCAGTTGATTGGCGTCGCCCGTCCCGATTTTCTGCCGGTTTACGCCGAGGCGATTGCTGAACTTGGCACCGACTCCACCATGCTTGTGTCGGGCGACGAGCCGCTCGACGAGTTGTCCATCGCGGGACCAAGCACGATCGTCCGGATCGGCGCCTGCGGTAATGGAACAAGCCGTGTGACGGCTACGGACGCCGGCCTGCCTACCCATCCCCTCGCCGCCCTCAAAGGTGGCGACGCCGCTTTCAACGCCGCCGCGCTCCGTCGCCTATTGGCTGGAGAAGAAGGCGCTTATCGGGACGCGGTGCTGCTCAACGCCGCCGCCGCTCTGATCGTGGCCGGTGAAGCGCCCGATCTTTCCGAGGGCGTGGAAGAAGCGGCCGAGACCATCGATAAAGGCTTGGCCAAGGCCTTGCTCGATTGCTGGATCGCCTTCTGATGGCCAACAAGCTGATCGAGATCTGCGAGACGAAGCGTGGCCATGTCGCAGACCGCAAAGCCGCCTTGCCGCTTGCCGAGTTGGAAGCGCGCGCCTGCGAACAATCGCCGCCGCGTGGCTTCCGTGCCGCGCTCGATCGAAAGGCGGCCTCGGGCTATGGTTTGATCGCAGAAATAAAGAAAGCCTCCCCCTCCAAGGGGTTGATTAGAGAAGATTTTGATCCGCCGTCGCATGCCCGCGCTTATGAAGCGGGCGGTGCGGCCTGCCTCTCGGTATTGACTGACGAACCCTATTTTCAGGGTCATGACGATTATCTCATCGCCGCGCGCAATGCCTGCTTCCTGCCGTGCCTGCGCAAGGATTTCGTGATTGATCCCTGGCAGGTAACCGAGGCGCGCGCGCTCGGCGCCGATGCAATCCTCATCATCGTCGCGGCGCTCTCGGACGCGCAGATGACGGAGATCGAGGCCGCCACGATCGAATATGGCATGGACGCGCTCGTCGAGGTGCATGACGAGGCCGAGCTTGAACGCGCGCTCTTGTTGAAATCGCGGCTGATTGGAGTAAACAATCGCGATCTCAGGAACTTCACGGTCGATTTCGCCAGAACCTATGAACTTGTTGGACGAGCGCCAGCCGGTTGCACCTTCGTCGCCGAAAGCGGGCTTGGCTCCAACACCGATCTCGATGCGATGGCCGAACATGGCGTGCGCTGCTTTCTGGTTGGCGAGGCGCTGATGCGGCAGACCGATGTCGAGGCAGCCACCCGAAGCCTGCTGACTGGTCGCTGACATGGGAGACAAGCTTACCCATATCGATGAAGCAGGCGCGGCGCGCATGGTCGACATATCCGCCAAACCAGCAACCTTGCGTGAGGCGACGGCCAGCGGACGGATCGATATGAGCCGCGAACCTCTGGCTGCGATCCGGGCGGGTACGGTCAAGAAGGGCGACGTGCTTAGCGTAGCGCGGATCGCGGGGATCATGGCCGCCAAGAAGACCGCCGATCTCATCCCCTTGTGCCACCCGCTGCCGATCTCCGGGGTGACGGTCGATCTTGCCCTTGATGACACCGGCGTCACCGCCACAGCGACGGTATCCACCACCCATGGCACGGGCGTCGAAATGGAGGCAATGACCGCCGTCTCGGTGGCGCTGCTGACCATCTACGACATGGCCAAGGCGATGGATCGCGGGATGGTCATCGGCCAGGTCAGGCTGCTCGCCAAATCCGGCGGCAAATCGGGTGAATGGCGCGCAGCGTGACAGCGCTGTTGTCCGTTCCGGAAGCACAGGCACGGCTTATAGCGCTGGCTAAGCCACTGCCAATCGAGACTGTTTCCTTGATTGAAGCGAATGGGCGGTGGAATGCCGAGGCTCTCGTTGCGCACAGGACGCAGCCCTTTGCCGATCTTTCCGCCATGGACGGCTATGCCATCCGCTTCGGTGACGCGCCGGGCCCGTGGACAGTCGTCGCCGAAAGCCGGGCCGGCTCCACCCAGCCCCCTCCGATCGCGGCGGGAGAGGCATGCCGCATCTTCACCGGCGCGCCAATACCGCCGGGTGCTGACACGGTCCTGATCCAGGAAGATGCGGCGCGCGAGGGAGATCGCCTCGCCATGGCCGGCGACGGGCCCGGCCAGGCCGGCAAGCATATCCGCGCGCGCGGGATGGATTTTTCGGAAGGCGACCTGTTAATCGAAGCCGGCTCGCTGATCGGCCCTGCGCATCTCGGGCTGGCGGCGGTTGGCGGTCATGGCGCGCTCAGCGTGCGCCGTCCGGCAAGGGTTGCCTTGATCTCGACTGGCGACGAACTGATCCAGCCCGGCACGGCAGGACAGCCCCATCAACTGCCCTCCTCCAACGCGCCGATGCTGGCGGCCCTGCTCGGCGGACCCGGCGCAATCGTCACCGATCTGGGGATCGCGCCCGACCGGCTGGACGCGATCGTCGAAATGATCGCCCGCGCGGCCGACACCGACATCATCATTACGAGCGGCGGCGCGTCGGTCGGCGATCATGATCTCGTGAAGCCGGCGCTTGAGGCCTCTGGCGCTGAGATCGATTTCTGGAAAGTGGCGATGCGGCCGGGAAAGCCGCTGATGGCCGGCACGCTCGGCAACGCTATCGTACTGGGCCTGCCGGGCAACCCGCTGTCCGCGTTCGTGACGGCAAGCCTGTTCGCCCGACCGCTGATCGCAGCATTGGGCGGCGCCGCGAAACCCTTTTCGCCGGTCCGCCGCGCGCAGCTTGCCGAAGCGCTTGGCGCGAATGGAGATCGCGAACATTATCTACGCGGCATCTGGCGTGAGGATGGAGTTGCAGCAGTCGATGGACAAGACAGTGCAATGCTCACCAATCTGACACGCGCGGACTTGTTCATTGTGCGACCCGCTCATGCGCGCGCATCGCGTGCCGGCGATATCGTGGACATCATCGACATCGCTTGACTTCGACGCGCGCGTTTCCTACACGTTCTCCGTTCGTTCCATTTGGGAGACGGCGATGTTGACGCGCAAGCAATATGAGCTGCTTTGTTTTATCGACGAGAGGCTCAAGGAGACCGGGGTTTCGCCTTCGTTTGAGGAAATGAAGGAAGCGCTGGATCTCAAATCCAAATCCGGCGTCCATCGCTTGATCAGCGCGCTGGAGGAACGCCAGTTCCTGCGCCGGCTGCCCAATCGCGCCCGCGCGCTCGAAATCGTCAAAATGCCCGAGACTGGGGGTAGCGCCAAGGCGCGGGTGGCGAATGACACGGCGCCAATGCATCCGCCCGCGCAAGCGCGTCCTGCGCCTCCGGTTGCAGCCAACGATGTGCTGGAAATCCCGCTGCACGGCCGGATCGCTGCTGGTCTGCCAATCGAGGCGCTGGAGGGGCAGAGCAGCCTGTCGGTGCCAGCCGCGCTGCTTGGGCCGGGCGAACATTATGCATTGGAAGTGTCGGGCGATTCGATGGTCGAAGCGGGCATTCTCGACGGCGACTATGCGCTCATCCGAAGGGCCGAGACGGCGCGCGATGGCGATATCGTGGTGGCGCTCGTCAACGACAGCGAGGCGACGCTCAAATATTTCCGCCGCGAAGGATCGATGGTGCGCCTCGATCCGGCCAATCGCAGCTACGATCCGCAACGCTACAATCCGCAGCAGATACGGATCCAGGGCAAGTTGGCGGGGCTGCTGCGGCGCTATTGAGGCAATACTGCGAGTTTCCAGCCTTATCGACATGCGGAACCTGGCTCGCATGGCAGGTTAGATGGACTGTTAGACCAGCCGGGATTGATGCACCGCCGCCTCGATGAAGCTCGCGAACAGGGGATGAGGATCGAACGGTTTGGATTTCAGCTCCGGGTGGAACTGGACGCCAACGAACCAGGGATGATCGGGCCGCTCGACGATCTCCGGAAGCTGGCCGTCCGGCGACATGCCCGAAAACACCAGCCCGCCCTTTTCAAGCACATCGCGATAATTGATGTTGACCTCATAGCGATGGCGATGGCGTTCCGAGACCTCGGAACCACCGTAGATCGATGCGGCGTGGCTGTTGCCAGCCAATTTCGCGGGATATGCGCCCAACCGCATCGTGCCGCCAAGATCGCCCCCGGCCTCACGCTTCTGTAGCCCCTCGGCCGACATCCATTCGGAGATGAGGCCGATGACCGGCTCCTCGGTCGGCCCGAATTCGGTGGTCGAGGCGTTGGCGATCCCGCCAAGGCTTCGCGCGCCTTCGATGCACGCCATCTGCATGCCGAGGCAGATGCCGAAATAAGGCACCTTGCGCTCCCGCGCGAAACGGACGCTGGCGATCTTGCCCTCGCTGCCACGCTCGCCGAAGCCGCCGGGTACGAGGATGCCGTGCATCGGCTCCAGATGCGCCGCGACCACGCTTTCATCCTGTTCGAACAGCTCGGCATCCAGCCAGCGGATGTTGACCTTTACGCGATTGGCGATGCCGCCATGGACGAGCGCTTCCTGCAGCGATTTGTATGCATCGGGCAGACCGACATATTTGCCAACCACGCCGATCGTCACTTCGCCTTCGGGATTGTCCAGCCGGTCCATGATGTCGTCCCAGCGCGTCAGGCGCGGCGGCGCGGGATCGATCACCCCGAACGCGTCGAGCACCGCCTGGTCGAGCCCTTCGGCATGATATTGCAGTGGCACGCCATAGATCGATTTGGCGTCGAGCGCCGGAATGACCGCCTTGGGCGAGACGTTGCAGAATAGCGCGATCTTGGCGCGCTCGCCGTCCGGCAGCGGCCGTTCGCAGCGGCAAACCAGCACGTCAGGCTGGATGCCGAGCGAGGTCAGCTCGCGCACGCTGTGCTGGGTCGGCTTGGTCTTGAGCTCCCCGGCGGCCGCGATGAACGGGACCAGCGTGACGTGGATATAGACGACGTTGGTGCGCCCCAGATCGGTGCGCAGCTGACGGATGGCCTCAATGAACGGCAGCGATTCGATGTCGCCGACGGTGCCGCCGATCTCGCACAGGACGAAATCGACATCGTCCAGTTCGGCACGCGCGAACGCCTTGATCGCATCGGTGACGTGCGGGATCACCTGCACGGTCGCGCCAAGATAATCGCCGCGCCGCTCGCGCGCGATGATCTGCTGATAGATCCGGCCCGAGGTGACATTGTCCGACTGGCGGCTGGGCACGCCGGTGAAGCGCTCATAATGGCCCAGGTCGAGATCGGTCTCGGCGCCGTCGTCGGTCACATAGACTTCGCCATGCTGATAAGGCGACATCGTGCCCGGATCGACGTTGAGATAAGGATCGAACTTGCGGATCCTGACCTTGTAGCCACGTGCCTGAAGCAGCGCCGCGAGGCTTGCTGCCATCAGACCCTTGCCCAAGGAGGAAACCACGCCGCCGGTGATGAATATGAACCGCGCCATGGGAATGAAGGATTAGCTCCGGAATTCGGATGAGGGCAAGGCGGCGCGCACCTCGCGCCGAAATTAATTGTGGATGACGCGCTTATTGCGCGAGCGGAACGGCGTTGTTGCCGGCCGGCACCGGTGCAGGGGTTGCAGACTGCGCCGCCGGCGGAGCCTTGCGCGCCAGCGAAGTGTCGATCGTCTGCGGCGCACGCTGCACGCTCGCCAGACCCGCGAGCACAATCGACATCAGCACGAAGATGGTCGCCAGAATTCCAGTCGCGCGAGTCAGGAAATCCGCCGCTCCGCGTGCCGACATCAGGCCGCTCGGGCTGCCGCCCATGCCAAGCCCGCCGCCTTCCGAGCGCTGTACCAGGATCACGCCGACCAGCGCGGCGGCGATGATAGCGTGGACGACAAGCAGGAAGGTGAACATGGAAACGAGGCTTTCGATGATTGAAGGCAGCGATCTAGTCGATCGTCGCCCCAGGTTCAACCGGGGCTCGTTCAACTGGAGCTAGCGCAGCCGCTCTGCATGCCAGCGGAGATGATCCTCCATGAAGGTCGAGATGAAATAATAGCTGTGGTCATAGTCCGGCTGCAGCCGAAGCTTGAGCGGGATGCCGGCGGCCTTGCAGGCAGCATTGAGCAGTTCAGGACGGAGCTGATCGGCCAGAAACTGATCCGCACCGCCTTGATCGACCAGTAGCTCGGGAACGCGCGCACCATCCTCAATCAGCGCGACGGCGTCATATTGACGCCACGCCGCCTGATCGTCGCCCAGATAGCGCGGCAGCCCTTTCTTGCCCCATGGCACCTGCGTCGGCGCCACGATCGGCGCGAAGGCCGAGACGCTGCGATAACGGCCCGGATTGCGCAGCGCGATGGTAAGCGCGCCATGGCCGCCCATCGAATGCCCCATGATTGCCTGACGATCCAAGTCTACTGGAAAATTGGCGGAGATCAGATCGGACAGCTCGCGCTCGACATAGCTGCGCATCCGGTAATTCGCAGCCCAGGGCTCCTGGGTCGCATCGACGTAAAAGCCAGCCCCCAGACCGAAATCATAGGCGCCTTCCGGATCATCCGGTACGCCTTCGCCGCGCGGAGACGTATCGGGCGCCACGAAAATCAGGCCAAGCTCGGCGCAAGCCCGACGAAACTCGCCCTTTTCGGTAACATTCGCGTGCGTGCAAGTAAGGCCGGACAAATACCAGACCACCGGCAGTTTCGCGCCTTCAGCATGCGGCGGCACATAAACCGAGAAGGTCATGTCCGTGCCAGTTTCCGACGAGGCATGGCGGTAAACGCCCTGCACCCCATCGAAGCTGCGGTTGGTGGAAACAGTCTCGATCGTCATGCCAATCTCCGGTGCGTGCGAGCGCGGCCCAAAGACGGCATCGCCCTTATCTGAAAACGAAAAGATAGAGCAAAATGATGATCGGAATGGGAATGCCGATCAACCACAGCATTATGCCCTTCATGCCCGTTCTCCTTCTTAACGCCGCATTGTGCGACGCGATGAAAAGGGAAACGAGGCCTTATGAGAGCTTGTTCCGCAAGGCGCACGACCCAGGCCGCGCACCGGGACACCGCCTCAATCCTATCGGATCAAAGCGATGTCCCGAGGCATCAATCTTCAGGCTTCAAAGGTATAAGCGCACACCTTGTTTCCAGCCGGATCGCGCAGATAAGCGGCATAGGCATCAGGCAGGTGGCTGCGCGGGCCGGGCGCGCCCTCGTCCGTGCCGCCATTGGCAAGACCGGCGGCATGAAACGCATCAACGTCCGCCTGGCTGGACGCAGCGAAACCGACCGTCGCGCCATTGCTGGATGCCGCCTCGCCATTGCCTGGTTTCGCGATGATGAATGCCGGCTTTTCCTTGCCGTACAGAACCCAGTTGTTGCCGAACGGCCCAAGATTCTTCACGCCCAGCGGAGCCAGCGCTGCATCGTAGAATTTGGCCGATGTCGAAACGTCATTGGCGCCGATGAAGACGTGCGAAAAGACGCCGTCGCCCGAGATGACAGCCATATTATTCTCCTTCGTTCGTGATCAATAGACAACTACGCTACGGATGCTCTCGCCTGCATGCATCAGGTCGAAACCCTTGTTGATCTCTTCGAGGCTAAGGACATGGGTGATCATCGGATCGATCTGGATCTTGCCGTTCATGTACCAGTCGACGATCTTCGGCACGTCTGTACGGCCCTTGGCGCCGCCGAACGCCGTACCGCGCCAGTTACGGCCGGTGACGAGCTGGAATGGCCGGGTGCTGATCTCCTTGCCCGCCTCGGCCACGCCGATGATGATGCTCGTGCCCCAGCCGCGATGGCAGGCTTCGAGCGCCTGACGCATCACGGTGGTGTTGCCTGTGCAATCGAACGTGTAGTCGGCCCCGCCGTCGGTCAGCGCAACGAGATGCTGAACGATGTCGCCTTCCACCTCCTTGGGATTGACGAAGTGCGTCATGCCGAACTTGCGGCCCCATTCCTCGCGCGCGGGATTGATGTCTACGCCGACGATCATGTTCGCGCCCGCCATCTTCGCGCCCTGCAGCACGTTGAGGCCGATGCCACCCAGACCGAAGATGATGACATTGTCGCCCGGAGCGACCTTGGCGGTATTGACCACCGCGCCGACACCGGTGGTCACGCCGCAGCCGACATAACAGCTGGTCTTGAACGGCGCGTCCTCGCGGATCTTCGCGACCGCTATTTCGGGAAGGACGGTGAAGTTCGCAAAGGTCGAGCAGCCCATATAATGAAAGATGGTCTGGCCCTTGTAGCTAAAGCGGCTGGTGCCGTCCGGCATCAGGCCTTTGCCCTGGGTCGCGCGGATCGCGGTACAGAGGTTGGTCTTGCCGGACAGACAGCTTTTGCACTGGCGGCATTCGGGCGTGTAGAGTGGGATAACATGATCGCCGGGTTTTACCGACGTGACCCCGGCGCCGACTTCGCGCACGATACCCGCCCCTTCATGGCCGAGGATCGACGGGAAGATACCCTCACTGTCGAACCCGTCGAGCGTATAGGCGTCAGTATGGCAGATCCCGGTGGCCATGATTTCCACCAGCACCTCGCCTGCCTTTGGACCTTCAAGGTCCAGTTCCACGATCTCCAGCGGCTTCTTGGCCTCAAAGGCTACGGCGGCACGTGTCTTCATGCTTCGTCTCCACGATTTATTGCGACGGATTAGGCGCTTTCTCGGGCGCTGAAAATCCATCGACGATTGAAAAGATGTTTGCCGTATAGCAATAATAATCACATGATCGTGCGCTGGGAAGGGATAGACTGCTTTGTCGCCGTGGCCGACACGAGCAGTTTCACGCGCGCAGCAAGCCAGCTGGGCATTTCGATTTCGCAGGTGAGTCGCGAGGTCAGCCGGCTTGAAGCGCGACTCGGCGCCCAATTGCTCAAACGAACCACCCGGCGGGTTTCGTTGACCGAAACGGGCCGCCTGTTCGAGCAGCGATGCCGCCGGCTCATCGCCGAGCGGGACGATGCGTTCGATGCCCTGACTGCAAACGATCGCGAGGTGAAAGGCCATCTTCGCCTGACCTGCCCCGTCGCTTATGGCGAACGTCAGATCATTCCCCTCATCAACCGCTTCATGGCCGACTTTCCCGCGATCAGCATCCATGTGGAGCTCAGCAACAGCGTGCTGGATATCCTTTCGGAAGGCTTCGACCTGGCGATCCGTATCGACGAGGCGCCGGACCGCCGGTTAGCGCGTACCTTGCTGGCCTCACGCACGCTATATTGCTGTGCAGCGCCCGATTATCTGCGCCGTCGAGGCGTGCCGTCTTCCTTAAGCGAACTGGATCTGCATGACGCCCTGCAAGGATCGGCGCGCCACTGGCATTTTATGTCTAATGGCCATGAACAATTGATCACGCCCCGTTCGCGCTGGCGGTGCAATAGCGGCTTCGCGGTTGTCGAGGCTGCGCTCGATGGCCTTGGTATCTGCCAGCTTCCGGACTTCTATGTCGCATCGCATCTGGGGTCGGGCGCACTGATCGAAATCCTGCAGTCACACCGGCCGCGCGATCAGGAAATCATGGCCGTCTATCCCGTCCGCAGCAGACAGCCTGTGGCCGTCACGAGCCTGATCGATTTCATCCGTTCCGGATTGGCCGAAAGCGCCTGACACTCCATTCGTCCGATGCGCTGATGCCATCAGCTGCAGCACATACAAAAAGGGCGAGCCGAAGCCCGCCCTTTTATTCGAACGAAAAGCAAATCAGAATGCGGCGTAACGCTCGTTGCCGATAAAGCCCATCTTCTCAACCCGCGCCCGCTTGGTGATCGCGAGCACTTCGTCGACAACCACGTACCGCGCCTGCGAATCCGGCTCGAGGTGAAGCTCCGGAATCGGGTTCATGCTCTGGGTCAGATCAAGATACTGGCGCAGAACGACCTTGTTGATTGGCGTGCCATTCCAGAAGATCGTTCCGGCCGGATCGATCGTCACCTTGTTCTTCACCGGATCGATCGGCGGCGGGGTCTTCTGGTTGGGATCGTCAACCGGAAGATCAAGCTTCACCGCATGAGTCTGGATCGGGATGGTGATGATGAACATGATCAACAACACGAGCAGGACGTCGATGAGCGGCGTCATGTTCATATCCATCATCGGCTCGCCCTCAGGGGTGCCGCCGGAGCCCATTGCCATATTAAACTACTCCTGAATTGCGGTCACAGACGGCCGGCCACATAGCCAGCTGGCGGTTCGGATATGAAGCCAACCCGAGCGAAGCCAGCACGCTGCATAGTAAATATCGCCCCTCCGATACAACGGTAAGGCGTATTCACGTCTCCACGGATGTGGGCTTCGGGCAACTCAACGCCAGGGGCGTTGGGGCCACCTTGCTTGTCGATCTCAAAGCGCAGCTTGGCGACAGCGCGATCGATCAACTCCTGAGCGTTGACCTTCGTTTGACCCCAATAAACCTCGCAATTGCCCCTGGCGTCAGCTCTGATTGAGAGCGAGACGTTTTCAGGTTTCGTCGTCGTCGGTTCGAAAACGACCTTGGGAAGGTCCACCGGCACGGTCTGAATAACCACCGGAACGGTAATCAAGAAGATGATCAGCAGCACCAGCATGACGTCGACGAGCGGCGTCGTGTTGATTTCCGACATCGGGGCTTCGTCTTCGGCGGGGCCTGCACTCATGGCCATGGAAATATCATCCTATCCAAAACTTTATCGCGGAGCCGGCCGAAGCCGGCGCCGAGGCAGCGACAAGAGCAGCGAACCGACAAGATTCGCTGCCTGCTTGAACGCGCTTACGCCTTGGCGGCTGCCGGAGCCGGCTTGGCGGGGGCGGCGGCACGAGGCGCCGAAGTGACCGGCTTCACCGCACCATTCGATACCATGTAGCCATGGAGATCGGTGGAGAAGGCGCCGAGCGATTCGGCAACTGCCTTGTTGCGACGCACGAGCCAGTTGTAGCCGAGCACCGCGGGAACGGCCACGGCCAGACCAAGCGCGGTCATGATGAGAGCCTCACCGACCGGGCCGGCGACGGCGTCGATCGATGCCTGACCGGCAGCGCCGATCTTAATAAGCGCGCGGTAGATACCGATAACCGTGCCGAACAGACCGATGAACGGCGCGGTCGCGCCGACGGTCGCCAGAAACGCAAGCCCGCCGCCGAGCTTCGCATTGATCGCAGCCTGGCTGCGTGCGAGCGAGCTGAGCAGCCAGTCATGCTGGTCGATAGGATCGGTCAGCTTGGTGTGCTGATCCTGGGCGAGCAGACCATCGTCGACGATCTGGCGATACGCGCTGTTCTTCTCGAGCTTGGTCGCGCCGTCGCGCAGCGAAGGGGCACCCCAGAAGGATGCGCGCACGCGCTTGCCCTGGTTGATGATCTTCTGCTGCTCGAGCAGCTTCGTCAGCATGATGTACCAGGAACCCGCCGACATGATCACCAGGATGATGAAGGTGGCCCAGGCAATCGTACCGCCCTGCTCGAGCGCGGCCCAAAGGCCGTAAGGGTTTTCTGCACCGGGGGCTGCCGCTAGGGCCGGGGTGGCGATGATCGCGGCGGCACTTGCTGCCACAGCTGCTCGGGTAGCCATGATTGTAACTTTCCTCTTCGTTCGCAGTTCATGTCATAAAGAATGGCCCGCCCCGGCATTCAGCCAGAACGGGCCACGGTAATTACTCGGGAATTTGCCAGCGCGTACGACCGCTATAGCTCGACGCGATGGCATTGCCGGCGGTATCCAGCGCAGGCTTGAAGCGCGCGCGGCGGGGCAACAGGCGGCAAGTCTGGTCGTCCAGAGCGGTCGATCCGCTGGATTGCGTAACAGTGCACTCCGTGACCTTCCCATCAGGCCCGATGCTCAGGCGATAACCCGTGACGCCCTGCACACCTTCACGGATTGCGGAGCTGGGATAGTCGTCAGTCGACAGCCATTCCTGCGGCTTGCCGCGCGGCTGCGGCGGCTGAGCCAAAGCTGGCTTCGGCGGGGCGGGGGGTGCTTGAGGTGTAATCACCACAGGCGCCTGTTGCACCGTTTGCATGGGAGGCGTCACGATGACTGGCGCCTGCACGATCGGCGGCGGCGCCACCATGGGCGGCGGCTCGAACTTCTGCTCCGGCGGCGGGGGCGGCGGTTGTTCGGGCGGGGGCGGCGGCTCTTCCTGAACGTCGAAAGTCTTAAGATCCTCTGCGACCTTCTTCACGACATTGTAAGCGAGACCCGTAATGAAGGCATAGCCTATCAGAGCATGGAAAATGACGACGAAACCTATCGCCACCATCCGGCGGGAACTCATCGATTGATCAGCGTATGCCATCCAGGAACCCTAACTCCTTGTCCTACCTCTGCCGTGAACAAGCCAAACGTTGCGAGCTTTGCTTAACGACCGCGCCGTAACGCCAGCTTGGCTGATCTGCCTCGGCGCTTTGTCTCTATCGCGGCAGGCGAGCGGACGCAAATGCTTTGTTAACGGCTTGAAACGGTGCTTGTAAGCATGCCACAAGGCTTCGACAAGCCTCATCAAAATGCCAATACCTACAGGGATGTTCCATTGAGGGATCGGATTTTCACCACCGCAGCGGTGCTATTTTCACTTGTTGCCGGCCCCGCCAGTGCCGAGCCGAGCAAAGCTGTTGAAACCTCGCCTTTTTCCTATGCTGACATCGCCGACGCAACGAGCCTGGCGCCGATCGTCGCGATCGCCACGATCCACAAAGTCAAGCATCTGAAGGGCGATCTTGTCGTTGGACTGCCCGAAGGGCGCGCCAGGTTCCTCGTCACGGCGAAGGTGGTGGCGCTGCTCAGAGGCGAGACCGGACTGCCGGCGCGAATCGAATATCTTCTGGATACCCCGCTTGATGCAAAAGGCCGCCCTCCGAAGATCGTCAAACGGAAGGTCGTGCTTGCCGGCGCGCCGGTCCCGGGCAAGCCCGCCAGCATCCAGCTCGTGTCGTCCCGCGCCCAGATCGACTGGAACGCCGAGGTTGAAGCCCGCGTGCGGGCGATCGTGACCGAAGCGATCGCGCCCAACGCGCCACCGCGTATCATTGGCGTCGGCAACGCATTTCACGTGCGCGGTTCCCTGCCCGGCGAGAGCGAGACGCAGATATTCCTGAAGACAGTCGGCAGCCAACCGGTTTCGCTCAACGTGCTGCGTCGGCCGGGCGAGGAACCGCATTGGGCCGCCGCGCTTGGCGAAATGATCGATGACGCGGCGAAGGCACCCCAGCGGGACACGCTGCTTTGGTATCGGCTGGCGTGCTTCCTGCCGCCCGCCCTGCCCGCTGCCAGCGTCGCCAATCTTGACACCGACGATGCTGCGGCAGCCAATGCCGATTACCGCTATGTCATTGGGGCGCTGGGAGCCTGCGATCGTACGCCCTAGTTGAGCAACGTCAGTCTGACGAAAGCTCCACACCCACTCCCGCGCAGTCAGGGTAGACGTCCGGTTTCCGGGTGGACACGCGCAGGCGCTTGACCCCCGCGCGGGCGGCGACCGCCGCATAGATCGCACGCGCCAGAGTCTCTTGAAGATTATAATGCTGTGCCTGTACGATTCGCACCACATCGGTACGAACATTGTCATAATTCCATGCGGACCGGACCTCATCGTCCGCCGCGAAAAACGCCTCGTCCAGCCATATATCGATCGAAATTATCAGGCGTTGCCCGACCCCGATCTCGAAATCATGGAAACCGATGTTCGCAATCACCTCAAGGTCGTCGAAGAAGATCCGGTGCGATTTCGGAGCCAGGGAGTCTGGGACGAGGCCGGCCAGGCTGTGGGTCATCATTCGTCCCCCAGGAATTGAACATCGCGCGGAAGGCGCAGGAATCGTTGGCCGCCATCTAAGGTGATCGTCTGGCCTGTAAAGGTCGGAGTTGCGGTGATGAAGCGAAGCGCGGCAACGATCTGATCCACCGTCACGCCACGGCGAAGCGCGTTCATCGCATGAACCTGATGGAAATTCTCGCGGCTTTGCGGTCCCGACACAAGCGTAACCGAAGGCGCGATACCGCAAACGCGAATCGCGCGCGAGGCAAGCTTGCGCGCGCTGATTTCGGTCAACCCGGCCAGGCCCATCTTCGACAGCGTATAAGTGAAGAAGTCCGGATTGGGATGTTCGAGCTTGGCGTCATGCAGGTTCACGATCACCCCGCCCTCCGGCGCCATTTCAGCGAACATCCGCGTCAGCAGCGCGGGCGCGCGCAGGTTCGTATCGAAATGCGCGGCCCAGCTTTCGACCGTGAAATCATCGAGATCGTCGTGGACGAAACGCGATGCGTTGTTCACGAGCAGGCCAAGCGGCGGCATTCCATCCAATGCGGCGCGAATCGGACGTAGCGGATCGGATTGCGCCAGATCCGATATCGCCACGCGCGCGCCGGGAAGTTCGGCGGCCAGCGCCTCTCCCTCAGCCCGCGAGCTGTGGCAATGGATCAGCACGCTCCAGCCGTCCGTCGTCAGTGCACGTGAGATCGCGGCGCCTATCCGCCGCGCGCCGCCAGTGACGATCGCAGTGCGCGGGAATGCCAATTCGAATGTCATAAGGCGGGGTTAGCTTCTGCCTGAAAATCGAGCAAGCCGGGACCGCGCGCCGGCCAATGCGGGAAAAGGACGCTTACTCACAGCTTATCCACAACTTATCCCCAAGGGATGGGGATAAGTTCCCACGCCGTCCGTCACGCCGAGGCAACATGATTCAGCTTTCAATCTGGATGACGGACGCTAAAGCCTCCCCTCCCCGTTCCACCTGCTGAATGAAACCCGATTGATCGATATCCAGCCTCTTGCCGCCGCCGGCCACGATGCAGTCGAAGCTGTGCTCGATGCCGCCTTCGGGAAGGATCGACACGGTCGCACAGCCTATCGGCTGCGCACGGGAACGCAGGCCATCCACGAACTGTCGTTCGCCGCCTTCGATGGCGACACCCTGGTCGGCACGTTGCAAAGTTGGCCCGTTGCGCTGACGAACGAAACGCCAGGCACTGATCCGCAACCACTCATAATGGTCGGTCCCGTGGCGGTGCTGCCCGAACGCCAGCGGTCGGGCATCGGGCGCATACTGATGGAACAGCTTGTCCGAACGGCCGATGCGAACGGCGAAGACGCGCTCATGCTGATCGGCGATCCGGAATATTATGATCGCCTGTTCGGCTTCAACGCCGTCCATACCGGCGGCTGGGATGTGCCGGGGCCCGTCGAACGCCATCGGCTGCTCGCGCGGCTCACCAGCCAGCGATTGCATGGTCTGAAAGGAATGCTGGGGCCTAAGGTTCGCACCGACGCCGCGGCTTTGCGCTGACCGCCCGGATCGCCTAGCATCGCCGCGATGCCCGAGACCCAAGCCCCGCCCGATCTGGAAAAGCTGTCGCTTGCCGAAATCGCCAAGCTGGTTTCCGAACGTCGTCTGCCCCCGGTGGAGCAATGGAAACCGACACATTGTGGCCACAGCGACATGCGCATCGCGCGCGATGGGACCTGGTTTCATCAGGGCAGTCCAATTGGCCGGCCGGCAATGGTGCGGCTCTTTTCCAACATTCTGCGCCGCGAGCCGGATGGCGGCTTCGTCCTGGTCACGCCTGTCGAAAAGCTCGACATCGATGTGGAGGACGCACCGTTTATCGCCCTCTCGCTCAAGAGCGACGGCGCCGGCCGCGCCAGGCGGCTGGCGTTTCAGCTCAATACCGGTGAAGCGGTGATCGCCGGCCCGGCGCATCCTCTCCGCTTCGAAACGCGAGAGGAGGGGCCGAGACCCTATATAGAGGTGCGCGGAGGGCTGGACGCGCTGCTGGGCCGCGCAGTCTATTATGAACTCGCCGAACTGGCGCTTGAGGAGGGTGAGACCCCGCCCGGACTATGGAGCGACGGCGCCTTTTTCCCGCTAGAGCCCGCTGCATGACACTAGCGGAACGGCTGCGAGTCCAATTGTCCGAAACGAGCTCCCATGTCCCGCTTTATCGAGGGGACGATGTCATGGTTACGGAAGGCGCGCTGGTGCCGGCTGCGGTACTGATCGCGGTGACGGACCGGCAGGATCCGGGCGTGCTGCTCACACTTCGCAACAGCCAGTTGCGCAAGCATGCTGGTCAGGTCGCGTTTCCGGGTGGACGAATCGATCCTGGCGACGACGGCGCGATCGGCGCGGCCCTGCGCGAGGCCGAAGAAGAGATTGGCCTGCAGGCCAGTCAGGTAGACGTGATCGGGCCGATCGACAGCTATCGCACGGTCACGGGTTATCTAATCACGCCGGTGATCGCCGTGGTGCGGCCAGACCTGACACTGAAGCCCCAGGCGGACGAGGTTGAAGCCATTTTCGAGCCGCCGCTAGAGCGATTGCTTGACGTCTCAAATTATGTCGAGCGTGAAACCGAATGGAACGGAAGCCAGCGCCGTTTCCGGGAAATGATGTGGAATGAATACCGCATCTGGGGCGCGACTGCTTCGATGCTTGCAAATCTGGCAAGCCGGATCGGCCCATGGCGCTGAGACAGCTGCCCCAAACATATTGGAACGGTCGCGCCGGGCTGGCCGATCTGCTGGCCGCGCTGGGTGCCCAGGCGGGCGACATACGTTTCGTGGGCGGGTTCGTCCGGGACAGCCTGCTGGGCATAGCGAGCGCCGATATCGACTGCGCGACCCGGCTGACGCCCCAGGACGTGCTGGATCGTGTCAACACCGCCGGGTTCAAGGCCGTTCCGACGGGTATCGCACACGGCACGATCACCGCTGTGCTGCCATCGGGTCCGATCGAGATTACCACCCTACGACAAGATGTCGCGACGGACGGGCGCCGCGCCACGATCGCCTATACCGAGGATTGGAAGGCCGATGCCGCCCGGCGCGACTTCACCATCAACGCTCTGTCCGCAGATCCCGTCAGCGGGGAGATATTCGATTATTTCGGCGGGCTCGCCGATCTGGAAGCCGGAAAAGTCCGCTTCATTGGCGAACCGCTGACTCGCATCGCCGAGGATCATCTGCGAATCCTGCGGTTTTTCCGTTTCCATGCTCGGTTCGGGAAAGGCGCGCCAGATGCTGAGGCGCTCGCGAGCTGTGCTGAACGGGCCAACGATCTGATGGCGCTTTCGCGCGAACGAATCGCTGATGAGTTGCTCAAGCTGCTGGGCTTGGCCGATCCGAGCGATACGATCGCGCTAATGGTCGCACACCAGATTTTCCGCCCTGTGCTACCGGAGGTGGACGGCGAGGCGCCGGGACGGGTCAGGGCACTAGTCGTGGCAGAGAAAGCAGCCAGGATCGCGCCTGATCCGTTGCGCCGCCTCGCCGCTTTGCTCCCGCCTGATCCATCAATCCAGGTCGCGGTGGCAACGCGGCTCAAACTCTCCGGTGCAGCGCGCAAGCGGCTTAGCGCGGTGATCGGGCCGGCCAAAGCGGACCAGGCGCATGAACTGGCTTATCGCCTGGGCCGCGATGCCGCGATCGATCGCCTGTTGCTGACAGGATATCCGGACGCCGCCAGCGAAGTGGTCGGCTGGGAAATACCGCGCCTGCCGCTCAGCGGCGGCGCGTTGGTGCAAAGAGGTTTGCGGGAGGGGCCGATCGTCGCCGCCACATTGCACGCGATCGAAGCGCAATGGATCGCGGAAGGCTTTCCTGATGCAACGCGCGTCAATCAGATCGCCGACGGGAAGGTCAGCTCGGCTCTAATGGGTTGAAACGCTTGCAATAAGCGAATGCGGCATCCGGACTGAGCGGACGCGAATAATAATAGCCCTGACCATAAGAACAGCCGAGCGCGGCCAGCGTCTGGGCCAGCTCGGCCGTCTCGACGCCTTCCGCCGTGGTATGCATGCCAAGCGCGCTGGCGAGACTCAGGATGGCGCGCACGATGGCGACCGAATCCCGATCACCCAGCATGCCGGACACGAAGCTGCGATCGATCTTCAGCACATCGATCGGCAATTTCTGGAGATAGGCGAGCGAGGAATAGCCGGTGCCGAAATCGTCCATCGCAATGGTGGCGTTGAGCGCCTTCAGCCGGTTAAGCAGGCGTCCCGAGCGCTCCGGATCGGCGATGATCGCGCTTTCCGTCAATTCCAGCATGAGCCGGCTGCCATGCATCGTGCTGTTTTCAAGCGCCGCGCGCGCAATCTCCGCAATGTCGTCCCGCACAAGCTGGACAGCGGACACGTTGACCCCGACATAGATCGGCAGGACGCTGCCATAGGCCTTATCCCATCTGGCAAGCGTTTCCATCGCCTCGTTCAGCGCCCAGCGGCCTAGCGGCACGATCAAGCCGGATTCCTCGGCAACGGAAACGAAATCGGTTGGCGATATCGCGCCATGCTCCGGATGGTTCCAGCGCGCCAGCGCCTCGAAGCCGGCCAGGCGATCGGCTTGCAGATCGATGAGTGGCTGAAACGCCAGCGTCAGATCCCCATTCTCGATCGCCCGCCGCAATTCGGTTTCCATGCTGAAGCGCCGCCGCGCCACCGCGATTTCGCCCTGCTGATAGATTTCGACGCGGCCCGAGAGCTTGGCTCGCTTGAGCGCCACCTGCGCGTTGCGCACCAGATCTTCCGACATGGTGACGGTTTCGCTCATCATCGCGCAACCGATGGCGCAATCAATTCGGATTTCCAGCTCCGACAGGCGAAACGGGGTAAGCAACGCGGCATGGATGCGGCGGGCCGCCTGAAGCGCGTCGTCCGCCCCTTCGTTCAGCTTGAGCAATATCCCGAACTCGTCGCCCGCGAGCCGCGCGAGCACGTCGCCGCCACGCAGCGCCGACATCAGCCGACGCGCGACAGTGATGATCAATTCGTCGCCCGCAAGCGATCCCATCGATTCATTGACCCGGCTGAAGCGGGTCAGGTCCACGATCAGGATCGCAAAGCCTTTGTCGCCCCCGGTTTCGATGGCCGAATCCACCGCCTCGATGAACGCCGTGCGATTTGGTAGGCCGGTAAGGCTGTCGCGCAGCATCTCCGCCCGCAGCGAACGTTCGGCTTCCACCGCGGCGGTGCGATCGATCAGCGTCACCAGGACGAGATCATCGTTCAGATCCCCCATGTATGACAGCGAAACATGGTAGTGACGGCTGCCGATGCCGTCACCTTGGATCCATTCGAACCGGTGCATCGGTTCGGCAGAGCTGCAGAAACAATCGAACTTGTGGCGCAGTTTCGGTTCGGAAAACAGCCCGTCGGAAAAAACGCCGCGATCTGAAACCCTCATATCCTGGAGCAGGGTTTGAAAAGCTGCGTTGGCGGCTGCAAATATCGGGCCTTTGGCGCGCTGGAAAAGCGCTGCGGGGACAGGCAGCGCGTCAAGAAATGCCTGCAAAACGCCAATCGCGCGCATTGATCCGGTCGACGCTCGCGCATCGCCTTCGTCCTTTACAACGACTATGTTCGCTGGGCGCGCCAAAGACATGATGCTCCCCTACACCATGATCCGTTAACGCTTGATTGAACTTAGAATTTTGGTTCGCAGCCGGTTTGATTTACATCATCCCGCATGGCCGCGGTCAGCTATGAAAGCGGTTGTTCCGGGGGAACCCGTTGGGCGGCATCCTGCCCGCAGCTCCCCTCGCAGCGCGCCAGCCGGTGAGATCACTTTCAGTCCTCGTGCGCCCCCCTTCGCCGCCCATGGGCCAGCTCAGTCCCTCTTCATACCGGAAGGCGATGGCGTCCGAGAGCCCGCCGTCGCGATAACGCTGGAGCTGCACCCCCTGCCCCCGCGTCATTTCCGGCAGCTCGCTGAGGGGGAAGACAAGCAATTTACGATTTTCGCCAACCACCGCGACATAATCCGCCCCGGCAGTGATCGGCGTTATGACGCGCAGCTTTGCTCCGGGTTTGAGATTGACCACCTGTCGGCCTTTGCGGGTCTCGGCAATCACTTCGGACGCAGACGCGATGAAACCTCGCCCGTCCGAGGAAGCCAGCAACAGCTTCTGCCCTTTCACGGCTGGCAACAGGGCGATTAGCTGGGCTTCGCCTTCAATATCGACCATCAGCCGCACGGGTTCGCCAAAGCCGCGCCCGCCGGGCAGCTTGTCGGCGGCGAGCGTGTAGAAACGACCATTATCGGCCGCCAACAGCAATTTGTCGGTGGTCTGGGCGTGAAAGGCGAAGGCGGGGCCGTCCCCTTCCTTGAACTTTGCCGCGTCGGCATCAGCCAGCGCGGCGTGGCCCTTCATCGCCCGGATCCAGCCGCGCTGGGACAGGATGACCGTGATCGGCTCGCGCTCGATCATCGCCTCAAGCGGGATCTCGCGGGCAAGCGCCGTTTCCTCGATCGTCGTCCGGCGGCGGCCGAGTTCGGTCTCTGGCGCATAGCGTTCGCGCAGCTTGGCGAGATCCTTCTTGAGGCGGGTCCGCTGGCGCGCCGGACTGTCGATAAGCTGGATGAGTTCGGCGCGCTCCTTGTCGAGCGTATCGCGCTCGCGCTTCAGCTCCATTTCCTCAAGCTTGCGCAAACTGCGCAGGCGCATGTTGAGGATCGCCTCGGCCTGCCGGTCGGTCAGCGCGAACTCGGCCATCATCACGGGCTTGGGTTCATCTTCCTCCCGAATGATCTGGATCACTCGATCAAGGTTCAGATAGGCGATGATGTAGCCGTCGAGCAGCTCGATCCGGTCGTCGATTTTGGCCAATCGATGCTGCGATCGGCGGACGAGCACGATGAACTGATGCTCAAGCCACGCGACGAGCACATCCTTCAGGCTCATCACGCGCGGGGTGCGGCTGGCGTCCAGCACGTTGAGATTGAGCGAGATCCGCACTTCCAGCTCGGTCAGCCGGAACAGGCTGTCCATCAGCACCTGCGGCTCGATGGCCCGGCTGCGCGGCTCGATCACGATGCGGATTTCCTCGTCCGATTCATCGCGCACATCGGCAAGGATCGGCAGCTTCTTCTCGGAGATCAGCGCCGCGATCTGTTCGATCAGCTTGGATTTCGAAACCTGATAGGGGATTTCGCTGATTACCGCGACCCAGGTGCCGCGTCCCTGATCCTCGATCGCCCAGCGCGCCCGCACGCGGAATGCGCCGCGCCCGGTGGCATAGGCTTCCGCGATTGCTACGGGGCTGTCGCCGACGATCCCGCCGGTCGGGAAATCCGGTCCTTTCACGAAGTGCATGAGTTCGGCCGGTTCGCAGTGCGGCTGATCGATCAGGAAGATCGCGGCGTCGATCAGTTCGGCGGCATTGTGCGGCGGGATCGATGTCGCCATGCCCACCGCGATGCCTGACGCGCCGTTGGCGAGAAGGTTAGGAAACAGGCCGGGAAAGACCTCCGGCTCTTCTTCCTCACCATTATAAGTTGGCCGGTAGTCGACCGCGCCTTCGTCGAGCCCGGCCATGAGCTCGCCGGCGGCAGCGGTGAGGCGCGCCTCCGTGTATCGCATCGCCGCAGCGTTATCGCCGTCGACATTGCCGAAATTGCCCTGCCCGTCGACCAGTGGGTAACGCAGCGAGAATGTCTGCGCGAGGCGGACCATCGCGTCATAAACGGACTGGTCGCCATGCGGATGATATTTGCCGATGACGTCGCCCACGACGCGCGCGCATTTTTTATAGCCGCTCGCCGGATCGAGCCGGAGCAGCCGCATCGCCCACAAAAGGCGGCGGTGGACTGGCTTCAGGCCATCGCGAACGTCGGGCAGTGATCGCGCCGTGATCGTCGACAAAGCGTAAACGAGATAACGCTGCGAAAGCGCGTCATCGAATGGCGATTCGGTGATTGAAGGCGGCAGATCGGCGAGTTCACTCATGGCGGGCCGATAGCAGGCGATGACGTATGGCGCGAGTGCCGTTCACGCGCCGGACGACGTTAACCAGCGGAACCCTTCGCTTCCGTTGCATTTGGCAACCGCCGTTAATGTTACGCGTGCGTTAGGGTAAACGAAAATTTTAACCAAGGCCGCGAATTTGCAGATAAAAGTCGCTTAACCGCGTCGCGCAGCACTCTCTGAAAGAAGCAATTCTAGATTTCAACCCATTGCAGAACGCAATGAGGTGTAGAGTTGCTTAGCGTATTTAACGGCACCCGCCGAAATCTTAAAGCGATGGGCGCGATTATTCTCGCCTGCGCCATGCCGCTGATGCAGGGCAACATCGATCGCGTCGGCAATTTCGAGCAGCGGACGTTGGCGTCTCACAATCGCGAGCGCGCGGCGATGGGCATCCCCGCGCTGCGCTGGGACGACGATCTGGCGGCCGACGCAGCGCTGTGGGCCGAACACCTCACCAGCAAGGGCTATCTGGAGCATTCCCCCAGCGATCCCAACGATTGGGATCCGCAAGGGGAGAATCTCTGGGCAGGCACCGCCGGGCATTACAGCGCGGAATCGATGGTCGGCCTGTGGATCGCCGAGAAGAAAAATTTCAAGCCGGGCATCTTCCCCGCGAACAGCCGCACAGGCAATCTCGAGGATGTCGGCCACTATACGCAGCTGATGTGGCGCTCGTCGGGAAAGGTCGGCTGCGCGCTGGCCCAGGGCCGCAGGGACGAAGTCATGGTTTGCCGCTACAGCGAAGGCGGCAACGTGATAGGAGAGCGGCCCTTCTAGGGCTTGTCCTGAAACGACAGCACCGGCCCGCTCATAAGAGTGGACCGGTGCTGGCAATCCGTCATTGAATCGAAAGCGGGCTCAAGCCTGCTTCTTGAGTTCCTCGACGCGGTCGAGCAATTCTTCTTCTTCCTCCGTCGGCCGCTTGCGCGCCATACGCACCGCGCCGCCCAGAAGGGTGAAGCCCACGATCATCTGCAACCAGGTCTGCGGCTCAGGCACCGCGCCGAATGTCGGCGGCGCGCCGGGAAGCTCCTTGCCGCCCGGACCACCAACCGACACCGGGCGTGAAACTACCGTTCCGGGAACGTCTCCACCACCGGGAAACCCTGCATAGGGGGTGCCGCCGTTCTCGATATATCCCGCCGACAGAGGCGTCGCGCCGATCGTCGTGCACGGCGCAATCGCCGCCGCGGGAACAACCGCACGCTCACGGGTTTTTGGAAGCGCATATTCGCTGGGCGCGGTGGCCTTGTGCACTGCATTCCTGACCTTGGGCACCGACATGGTGAGCGTGCCAGCTCCGACCACTGGGCAAACGCAAGCGGTAATCAGCCGCGCAGTCTTGGAAGCGACAAACGACGAAAGCATCTTGGTTCCCCTTATGACCGCCTTCGAATGGCTAAGTCTTAACTCGTCTCAACGTAGATTACGAACGCCTTAACCACCTTTTCTGCTTACACACGTTAAAAAAGAGTTAAGAGACTTCCCTATCAGGTGATTTACCTAGGACTAATGAGGGACCGCTTGTATCTGAGCCCCGCACAGCGACAAATTTGCACCACCACCTGACCCTGCTTTGTCCGTGTAAAGCGCAACAACGCAATAAAGTTCCATAGTTCAGTACGTTAACCAATTGCGGCCGCCGGAGGGCTATGAACTCTCTTTCCTCGCGCAACGCGCTCGGCTATGGCAATTGGAACGCCCCGGTTGCCCGTCGTCCTGACGCCGCGTCCGGGGCGCGATGTTTTTTCGGGTGACGAAAGGCCTACCATATGTCCCGCCGCCGCCAGATCTACGAAGGCAAGGCCAAGATCCTGTATGAGGGTCCGGAGCCCGGCACGCTGATCCAGTATTTCAAGGACGATGCGACCGCGTTCAACGCTCAGAAAAAGGGTACGATCAGCGGCAAGGGCGTCCTCAATAACCGTATTTCCGAGCATATTTTCACATTACTCGGCCATATTGGCATACCGACGCACTTCATACGCCGTCTCAATATGCGCGAGCAACTCATTCGCCAGGTTGAGATCATTCCCATCGAGGTCGTGATCCGCAACGTCGCCGCGGGATCGCTAGTAAAGCGGCTGGGCATCGAACAGGGCGCGCAACTGCCGCGCACCATCATCGAATATTATTACAAGGACGACGCGCTCGGCGATCCGTTGGTCTCCGAAGAACACATCGCCTGCTTTGGCTGGGCGAGCCAGGAGGAGATGCACGACATCGCCGATATGGCGATCCGGGTGAATGACTTCATGTCGGGCATGTTCGCTGCGATTGGCATCCGGCTGGTCGACTTCAAACTGGAGTTCGGCCGGATCTGGGAAAATGATTTTGCGCGGGTGATCCTGGCTGATGAGATCAGCCCCGACGGATGCCGGCTATGGGATATGGTCAGCGGCGAAAAACTCGACAAGGATCGCTTCCGGCTTGATCTCGGCGGCGAAGTCGAGGCCTATCAGGAGATCGCGCGCCGTCTCGGACTGCTTCCCGAGGGCGCCGACACAACTGTCCTCGACCTCGACAAGCATCGTAAGAGCCGCGGGAAATAGACCTCCCGCAACGCTCTTTTACAAGCCGTTAACCAATCCGGGTCCATAACCGCGGCGAATTAGCGTTTCGCCGAAGGACCAGGACCCATGCGTAAGCCACTTCTGCTTATAAGCCTCACCACGCTCGCCGCATGCGGCGGCGGAGGCCCGCAGACCGCCGGAGGAAACGCCGTTGTTGGCGGCAGCACGGGCACGAGCAACTCCAGCAGCCACACGTTCGAGAATCCTACGGAAAAGAAGACCTATTCCGCGATCGGCGGTGCGCAGCATTTTCAGTACTACACGACCGACCAAGACGCCGTTCCCGATGATATCAACGTTCCGTCCTCGCTCGGCCATCAGAACGGTCAGCAAGGCGGCCAGCTTTATTCGGCCAATGCATCGACAGCACGCAACAGCGGCATCACGATCTCCTACGATCCGCGCGACGCGATTTTCGAGTTGACGATTGCTGATTCCGCGGCTGGCGTGAATCAGCCGATCCGGTTCCAGGATCCAGCGCACCGCACGAATTTTGGCGGCGCGATTGAGCCGCAGACGGGCACGCCGCAGATCACCGACAAGGGCATCCAATACCTCGAGGTCGGCAGTTCTTCTGGCCAGCCACGCCAAGCCGAGTTCAAGAGCGACCAATCGACCTTCTTTTACCAGAAGCCGGGCACCTCGACGAAATATGTGACGTTCGCCGGCTATGTGCGCAACCAGCTTGCAATCTCCGAAGTGACAGATCCGAACAACGTCAAATATTTGAAGTACGACTATAATCTGGATCGCGCCGCCTTCGTATTCGGCGAGCGGACCGACAATAACGCCGTTCCCAGGACCGGCACCGCCACCTACACCGGCGATATGCTGGCGACGATGGTCTACAATCCTCTTTTCGATGTGCCGGGGGGCGACGCGCCAACCTATTATCAGTGGATCAACGGCACCGCGACTACCAACATCAATTTCGGCGCGAACAGCTTCACCCAGTCGATGACAGGCACCGTCACCGCACCCGGTTTGGACGCCTATTCGACCGGCACTCACGTCCTGAATGCTGGCGCGACCTTCGCTGCGGCCGGCCATGGCACGATCGATCTCGTCGGCAAGGGGGGCTTCGCGGGTCAGATGGACTCGGCCAGCTTCACTCAGGGCGGCATCAATAGGCCTGTCGATGTAGCCGGTTCCAGCATCGACGGCGCGTTTTACGGGCCCGCCGCGCAAGAAGTCGGCGGTGGTTTCCGCGTCGTGGGCGCTGTTCCGGATCAGCGCGTCGATATCCTCGGCACCTTCGTCGGCAAGAAGTGATCGCCAGCTAGCTCCCAGCCATGCGTCCCGCATCTTCCCTCATCCGCCGCGTCCTGATCGCGCTGGCGGCGACGACGCTGGTCGGCCTTTCGCCGGTGCCTGACAGCGCGACGCTGAAGGACTGCGCGAACGGCACCTGCACCGTGCGGATGACCGCGCCGCAGCTGCTCGCCGCCGCCGAACAAGCTGTCCTTGCGCAACGCTATGACGAAGCGCGGCCAATGCTGGCGGCGCTTTCCAATGCGCCCGAACTGACGATGGAACGCCATTTCCTGCAGGGCTATATGGCGGCGCAGACCAACGAGCTGAAGACCGCCGAAGCCGAATTTCGCGCTGTTCTCCGCGACCGGCCGGACATGACCCGCGCCCGGCTCGAGCTCGCCAGCGTACTCATGCGCCGTGGTAAGGAAGCCGCCGCCGACCATCACTATCGCCTCGCCGAAGAAGACGCCGATCTCCCGCCCGAGGTCGAGCAGACCATCCGGCAGGTGCGCGGCTTCATTCGCAGCAAGCGGAACTGGACCTTCAACCTCACCGTCGGCCTCGCCCCCGACAGCAACATCAACAGCGCCACCGATGCGCAAAGCGTCGCAATTTTCGGCATGCCCTTCACGCTCAGCCCCGATGCGCGCCGCAAATCGGGCGTCGGGCAGACGGTGGGCGCCAATGGCAGCGTGCGTCTGCGGCTCAAGGACGGGCTTGCGATGGTGGTCGACGCCAACGGGCAGTTCACCAATCAGCGCGGCAGCGACGCCGACGATCTCTCCGCCCTGATCGCGGCCGGACCGGAACTCACCATGAAGAATGGCGGTCGCATCGCGATCCAGGCCGTCGGCTACACGCGCTCCTTCGGCGGCAAGGTGGCGCAGCAGGGCCCCGGCGTCCGCATGACCTATCAGCAGGATCTGTCCCAAGGTCAGCGGCTCAGCACGCTGTTCGATGTCCGCAAGATCAGCTCGCATTATTCACCCGCCTTCGAAGGCACGACTTACGCAGCTTACCTCACCTATGAGCGCGTCCTTCGCCGCTCGATGGTCGCTTCGGCGACCGTCTATGGCCGCCGCGACGATCTTCGCTCGGCCGCTTATTCGAATACCGAGCTTGGCATGAATTTCGGCCTCGGCGGCGAACTGCCCAAAGGCATCAATGCCGGCATTTCGGCGGGCATCTCCCGTGCCTTGTTCGACGATCCCATCATCGCCTTCGACCCCGAGTCCCGCAAAGATTGGCGGTTCAGCGGGCGCGCCAATGTGGGTCTGCGCTCGATCCGGGTGCTCGGTTTCTCGCCTTCGGTGACTTACACCTTCACCAAGACCTCCACCAATGTGCCGCTCTACCGCAACGAGCGGCATCGCGTGGAATTCACCCTCGCCCGCTATTTCTGAGCTTCGCGCGCCAACAATTTCTGCTTTCGTTCAAGGCCATAAGCATAGCCGCCGAGACTGCCGTCGGCCCGCTTGGCGCGATGACAGGGAATCAGCACAGCGACCGGATTCGCCCCGCAGGCCGAGCCAACGGCCCTGACCGCCCCGGCGTTTCCGGCCCGGGCGGCCAGCGCTGCATAACTCACAGTTTCCCCAGCCGGAATACGCGAAAGCTCCTGCCACACCGCTTCCTGGAAAGCGGTGCCCTGCACGTCGAGTGGAAGGCTGGGCATGCGCCCCGGCTGCTCTACCGCCGCCACGGAGCCTTCGATCAAATCGCGCATGGCCTCGTCGCCCGGAACGATGTCGGCCTTGGGAAACCGTACCCGCAACTCCTCCTCGCCTTCGTCGAAGGACAGGCGGCAAATCCCCTTCCCGGTCGCGGCCACCAGCATCTCCCCCAGCGAGGTTTGAACGGTCGCCCAGCGTATCGTCGTCCCCGCCCCGCCCTTGCGCCAGACGCTGGGCGCCATGCCAAGCCGCCGCCCCGTCTCGGCATAGAATCGGCTCGGTCCCGAATAGCCCGCCTCATAGACGGCCGAGGTCACGCTCTCCTCGCTGTCGAGCGCGGCCTCGGCCCGCCTGCGGCGAAGCGCGCGGCCATATTCGGCGGGCGTCATGCCGGTCGCCCGTTTGAACAGCCGGTGGAAATGATGTGGCGCATAGCCCGCGACTGTTGCGATTTCTTCCAGGGCGGGGATGGCCTTACTGCCGGCCAGGAAATCGATGGCCTTGGCGATCGCGGCCTCGTCGCGGGCGACCTCGTCAGGCCTGCAGCGCAAACAAGCGCGTAATCCTGCCGCCCGCGCCGCCGCGCCATCCGCAAAAAAGCGAACATTGTCCCGGGACGGATGGCGCGCCGCGCAGGATGGCCTGCAATAAACTCCCGTCGTCAGCACGCCGGTGACGAACGCCCCGTCGCGGCTGCGGTCCCGGCGCATAACGGCCAACCAGGCGTTCTCAAAGTCGATGGCAGCGGGCGAATCGATCTGTTCCATCCGCACAATGTGGGACATGGCTTTCTGCAATTCATCCCGCCGCTTGCGTTCAAAGGGCGGAGGCATCTTGCATCGCAACAGATGCCCTGCTACGCGGCCCGCGAAACATGCGGGGACGCCCTAAAGGCGCCCCCTTTTCTGCATGGGTCGCATCCAAGGGGACGAGAACAGCGTGGAACATTCCGGCGGCATTCAGGCTAGCCTCAGCGGGCGCTACGCAATGGCGCTCTTCGAACTGGCCCGTGATGCGAAGCAGATCGACGCCGTGTCGGCCAGCCTCGCCAACATCAAGAGCGCGCTCGCCGAATCGGAAGAGTTCCGTCAGCTGACATCCAGCCCGCTGGTATCCCGCGACGAAGCGGTCAAGGCGACCGCCGCCCTTACCTCGGCATTGAAGATCGACGATCTGACCGCAAAATTCCTCGGCACGCTGGCGACCAACCGCCGGCTTGGCCAGCTCGGTGCCGTCATCCGCGCCTTCAATCTGCTGGCGGCCCAGCATCGCGGCGAGACGACGGCGGTCGTCACCTCCGCGCATCCCCTCGACGACGAACAGGTCGCTTCGCTCAAGGCCAAGCTGAAGGCCGAGCTGAAGCGTGACGTCGCGCTTGATCTCAACGTCGATCCCGAAATCCTCGGTGGCCTCATCGTCAAGGTGGGCAGTCGCCAGGTCGATGGGTCGATCCGCACCAAACTCAACACCCTCGCCCAGAGGATGAAGGGCTGATAGGCCCGTCAAAAGCTCCGATGAAAGGCTGAACATGGATATCCGCGCCGCTGAAATCTCGAAGGTCATCAAGGACCAGATCGCAAGCTTCGGTTCCGAAGCGCAGGTTTCCGAAGTCGGTCAGGTGCTGTCGGTCGGCGACGGTATCGCCCGCATCTATGGCCTCGACAATGTCCAGGCCGGCGAGATGGTCGAATTCTCAAACGGGATCAAGGGCATGGCCCTCAATCTCGAAGCCGACAATGTCGGCGCCGTGATCTTCGGCAGCGATTCCGAGATCAAGGAAGGCGATGTCGTCAAGCGCACCGGCACGATCGTTGACGTGCCCGTCGGCAAGGGCCTGCTCGGCCGCGTGGTCGATGGTCTCGGCAATCCCATCGACGGCAAGGGCCCGATCGTCACCGATCAGCGCAGCCGCGTCGAGGTGAAGGCCCCCGGCATCATCCCGCGCAAGTCGGTGCATGAGCCGGTGCAGACCGGCCTCAAGGCGCTCGATGCGCTCGTTCCCGTCGGCCGCGGCCAGCGCGAACTGATCATCGGCGATCGCCAGACCGGCAAGACCGCCGTGGCGCTCGACACCTTCATCAACCAGCGCGAAACCAACAAGACCGACGACGATACGAAGAAGCTCTTCTGCATCTACGTCGCCATCGGCCAGAAGCGTTCGACGGTCGCCCAGATCGTCCGCGCGCTCGAGGAAAATGGCGCGATGGAATATACCATCGTCGTCGCCGCGACCGCATCCGAACCGGCGCCGCTGCAGTATCTCGCGCCTTACACCGGCGTCGCGATGGGCGAATATTTCCGCGACAACGGCATGCACGCCGTCATCGTTTATGACGATCTGTCCAAGCAGGCCGTCGCTTACCGTCAGATGTCGCTGCTGCTGCGCCGCCCGCCGGGCCGCGAAGCCTATCCCGGCGACGTTTTCTATCTCCACTCGCGTCTGCTCGAGCGCGCCGCCAAGCTCAACGACGCCAATGGCAACGGCTCGCTGACCGCGCTGCCGATCATCGAGACGCAGGCCGGCGACGTGTCCGCCTACATTCCGACCAACGTGATCTCGATCACCGACGGCCAGATCTTCCTCGAAACCGACCTTTTCTATCAGGGCATCCGTCCCGCCATCAACGTCGGCCTCTCGGTCAGCCGCGTCGGTTCCGCCGCCCAGACCAAGGCGATGAAGAAGGTCGCCGGTTCGATCAAGCTGGAGCTGGCCCAGTATCGCGAAATGGCTGCCTTCGCGCAGTTCGGCTCGGATCTCGACGCCTCGACCCAGAAGCTGCTCAATCGCGGCGCGCGCCTGACCGAGCTGCTCAAGCAGCCGCAGTTCCAGCCGCTTCCGTTCGAGGAGCAGGTCGCTTCGATCTTCGCTGGCGTGAACGGCTATATCGATGGCGTGCCGGTCAATGCGGTCGTCCGCTACGAAGCCGGGCTGCTGGCGGATCTCCGCTCGAAGCATGCCGACGTCCTGAAGGGCATCCGCGAGACCAAGGATCTCGGCGATGACCTCAAGGCCAAGCTGAAGGACGCCGTCGAGGCGTTCACCAAAACGTTCGCGTAACTGATCGTCGCCCCAGCGCAGGCTGGGGCCCATGTCTTTCGCCTCCGGGCGGCGACGAATGGGAATAGAGATAGGCTCCAGCCTCCGCTGGAGCGACGGTAAGGAAAACAGGGGTTTAAGTGGCAAGTCTCAAGGCCCTCAAGATCCGGATCGCCTCGGTCAAATCGACCCAGAAGATCACGAAGGCGATGAAGATGGTGGCCGCCGCCAAGCTCCGCCGCGCGCAGCAGGCGGCTGAAGCTGGCCGCCCCTACTCCGTTCGGCTGGCCGCCGTGATGGCGAGCCTCGCCTCCAAGGTTTCGGTCGGCCCTGAATCGCCGAAGCTGCTGGCCGGCACCGGCAAGGACGACATCCACCTGCTCGTGGTCGCGACCTCCGAGCGCGGTCTGGCCGGCGCGTTCAACGCCAATATCGTCAAGCTGGCCCGCAAAACCGCCGACGAGCTGATCGCGCAAGGCAAGCAGGTCCGCTTCTACCTGATCGGCAAGAAGGGCCGCGCCGTGATCTCGCGGCTTTATCCAGGCAAGATCGTCCATCAGGTCGATCAGAGCCACATCAAGAATGTCGGCTTCTCGGACGCACATGAGGTCTCGGAGGATCTGATCCAGCGTTATTATGCTGGCGAGTTCGACGTCGCCCACCTGTTCTTCGCCCGCTTCCAGTCGGCGCTGGTGCAGGAGCCGACCGAGCTTCAGATCATCCCCGTTCCGCTGACGGCCGATAGCGGCGCTGCCCCGCAGGGCGCAGCGGCGTCTCCGGAATATGAACCGGACGAGGAAGAAATCCTCGCCGATCTGCTGCCGCGCAACGTCGCGATCCAGCTGTTCCGCGCGATGCTGGAAAATGCCGCGTCCGAACAGGGCAGCCGCATGACCGCGATGGACAACGCCACGCGCAACGCGGGCGACATGATCAACAAGCTGACGATCCAGTACAACCGCACCCGCCAGGCCGCGATCACGACCGAACTGGTGGAAATCATTTCTGGCGCCGAAGCGCTGTAATGGCAATGAGCCGTACAGACATCGAGACCAACATTCGCACACTGCGTCCCGGTTGCGATATGCAATGGGTCAATGAATCGATGTTGTCGGTAGAAGGGCTGGCAGAGGGTTTCTCCCGCTACCTTCCTCGATTTACGCTGACATTCTTCAATTTTCAGGGCCGGCAGACTGACTTCGACGGTATAGTTTTTCGAACTCAGTTCGCCAGCGATCAGGATATATCACTGCAGTTCGTCAACGATTTGAACAGCAAATTCAATTTCGCTCGACATTATGCGAAGGACGGTCGGCTGACCGTTGAAAGTGATGTCGCGTTGAATTCGAACACCATCACGCCAGAACTTTTAGAACTTCATTACACATTGTTTTCGCTCGCATCTGAGCGGCTGGATTCAGCCATCTCGGCACGAAGCAGTGAGAAAGCATAGCAGCAAGGAAAACGAAGATGCTGAAGCCCAAATCCCTCTCGACGACCAACAATGTCGGCCGCATCAGCCAGGTCATCGGCGCCGTCGTCGACGTGACCTTTGGCGACACCCTGCCGGCGATCCTGTCCGCGCTCGAGACCAGCAACAACGGCAACCGCCTTGTCCTCGAAGTCGCGCAGCATCTCGGCGAGAGCACTGTCCGCACGATCGCGATGGATTCCACCGAAGGCCTTACCCGTGGCCAGGAAGTGACCGACACCGGCTCGCAGATCCGCGTACCCGTCGGCCCGATGACGCTTGGCCGCATCCTCAACGTCATCGGCGAGCCGATCGACGAGCGCGGCCCGGTCAATGCCGAGACCACCGCTCCGATCCATGCCGAGGCTCCGCTGTTCGTCGATCAGTCGACCGAGACCAGCATTCTCGTCACCGGCATCAAGGTGATCGATCTGCTCGCGCCTTATGCAAAGGGCGGCAAGATCGGCCTGTTCGGCGGCGCGGGCGTCGGCAAGACCGTGCTCATCCAGGAACTGATCAACAACATCGCCAAAGGCCATGGCGGCACCTCGGTGTTCGCGGGCGTCGGCGAGCGCACCCGTGAGGGCAACGATCTTTATCACGAATTCCTCGACGCCGGCGTTATCGCCAAGGACGCCGATGGCAACCCGACGCCGGAAGGCTCCAAGGTGGCGCTTGTGTTCGGCCAGATGAACGAGCCGCCGGGCGCCCGCGCCCGCGTCGCGCTCTCGGGCCTCACCATCGCTGAATATTTCCGCGATCAGGAAGGCCAGGACGTGCTCTTCTTCGTCGACAACATCTTCCGCTTCACCCAGGCGGGTTCGGAAGTGTCGGCTCTGCTCGGCCGTATTCCTTCGGCCGTGGGCTATCAGCCGACGCTGTCGACCGACATGGGCGCGCTGCAGGAGCGCATCACCTCAACCAACAAGGGTTCGATCACCTCGGTGCAGGCCATCTACGTGCCCGCCGACGATTTGACCGATCCGGCGCCTGCAACGTCGTTCGCCCACCTGGACGCCACGACCGTGCTGTCGCGCGCGATCTCGGAGCTTGGCATCTATCCGGCGGTCGACCCGCTCGACTCCACCTCGCGCGTGCTCGAGCCGCGCGTTGTCGGTCAGGAGCATTACGAGACCGCCCGCGCAGTTCAGGAAACGCTTCAGAAGTACAAGTCGCTGCAGGACATCATCGCCATTCTCGGCATGGACGAGCTTTCGGAAGAGGACAAACTCACCGTCAGCCGCGCCCGCAAGATCCAGCGCTTCCTGTCGCAGCCGTTCCACGTCGCCGAGGTCTTCACCGGCATCCCCGGCAAGTTCGTCGCCATCGAGGACACGGTTAAGTCGTTCAAGGCAGTCGTCGACGGCGAATATGATCACCTGCCCGAGGCAGCCTTTTACATGGTCGGCGGCATCGACGAGGCGACCGAAAAGGCCAAGAAGCTCGCCGAGGCGGCGTAAAAATACCCTCCCCTCCCTTTCAAGGGAGGGGATTGAGGGGTGGGTGCGACCCTGGACTTGATCCAAGGGAGCCTCTGCCCTCCAATCACCCACCCCAACCCCTCCCTTGAAAGGGAGGGGCTAAGGAATGAAAATGGCACTGCACTTCGAACTCGTGACCCCGGAAAAGCTCGTCAGCTCGGAGGACGTCTATATGGTCGTCGTTCCCGGCGGCGAGGGCGATTTCGGCGTGCTTGAGGGCCATGCGCCGCTGATGTCCACCGTCCGCAACGGCGAACTGGTGGTCTATTCCGCATCCAACACGGTCTCCCACCGCATCCAGGTCGAAGGCGGCTTCGCCGAGGTCAACGAAAAAGGCCTGACCGTCCTCGCCGAAAAGGCCGTCGAGGCGGCTTAAACGTCCCCGTGGCGCCGTCATCCTGACGAAAGTCAGCATCCATTGCCGCTCCGGTGCGGATAATCGCGATACAGCGCGGCTGGATCGCTATTGTCATCGGATGACAATCGGGAATGGGAGAATTTGGCTCAGTTGGAATGACACTCCAGCGCTACGGCAATCCCTGCGCAAAACCATTTTCCTACAGCGACAACTTCATGCCATGCAGATCATGGCTCTTTGAAATCGCCGGAAACCCGCCATTTTACGCATTCTCCATTAGGCGTCATGCGCGATGATTGTGAAGTTATCGGCCCTGGAAAATATAAACCTCTGAAATCAGCTGAATATTCTGCTGAAATTCTCCGTCGGCAGTGTGGCTTTTGTGTGAACTTTGCCACTTTTGCGGCAATTTCACCCCTCCCCGCGCACCACCTTGGTCGCCATCAGGATTGAGGTCGTCGTCTTCTCGACACCCTCCAGCATGCCGATCCGGTCGACGACGTCATTCAGCGTGGACACGCCTTCCGCCTCGACCAGCGCGATCATGTCATATTCGCCGCTGATGGCGTGAAGCACGATCAGTTCCGGCATCGCCATCAGCTTGCGCTCAAGCGCAAGCGTCAGTCGGGGCGCGACCTTCAGCATCACCTGCGCGCGGATCAGCCGCTCGTCATAATCGGCGCCCAACCGGACCGTGTAGCCGGCGATCACTCCATCGCGTTCCAGCCGCTCCATCCGGCCGTAAATGCTGGCGCGCGACAGGCCGAGCGCGTGCGCGAGACTGGTGATCGGCTGCCGCGCGTCCTCCCGGAGCAAGGCAATCAAGCGCCGATCCAGCGCGTCTATAGTCACTTTGTCAGTCTTAATCGTCATCATGTAAGGATATAATCTTCAAAACGACAATATGCACGCTTCATTTTGGACGTTCCTCGCCGGTACATTGGGCCGGACGAGGAGGTCACCATGAAAGACATCGCCCTTATCGGAGCAGGCCAGATCGGGGAGACGATCGCATCGCTGCTTACCGGCGCCGGCTATCGCCTCACGGTCGCGGATCGCGATCCTGCGCAGCTCGCCCGGATTGCGGCCAACCCCCGCGTCACGACCCGGCAGATCGACGTCCTCGACGACACCACCCTCGGCGAGGTGCTCAAGGGTAAGTTCGCCGTACTCTCGGCCATGCCCCATGGCGTCACCGGGGCGGTGGCGGTGGCCGCGCGGCGGGCCGGTGTCCATTATCTCGATCTGACCGAGGATGTCGCCACCACGCGGCTCGCAAAGGAACTCGCCAGGGATTCCGCCACGGCCTTTATCCCGCAATGCGGCCTCGCTCCCGGTTTCGTGTCGATCGCCGCGGCTGACCTCGCCCGCCGTTTCGACACGCTCGAAAGCCTGCGGCTGCGCGTGGGCGCCCTTCCCCAGTTCCCGTCCAATGCGCTCAACTACAACCTCACCTGGTCCACCGACGGGCTGATCAACGAATATGACCAGCCCTGCGAAGCGATCGTCGGCGGGCGGATGTGCGAAGTGCAGGCGCTCGACGGCCTGGAAGGCTTTTCACTCGACGGCGTTCGCTACGAAGCGTTCAACACTTCGGGCGGGCTCGGCACATTGGCCGAAACGCTCGCGGGCCAGGTGCAGGAGCTCAATTACAAGACGATCCGCTATCCGGGCCACCGCGACATCGCCAAGGTCCTGGTTCAGGATCTCCGCCTCGGCCAGCGCCGCGAGCTGCTCAAGGACATCTTCGAATATGCGCTGCCCACGACAATGCAGGACGTGGTGCTGATCTTCGTCACCGCGAGCGGCCATCTCGGCGGCCGTTTCGTGCAGCAGAGCTACGCCAACAAGGTCTTCAGCGCACCAGTCCAGGGCATCGACCGGACCGCGATCCAGATCACCACCGCCGGGGGCATCTGCGCAGTGCTGGACATGCTCGCCCAGAAAAAGCTGCCGCAATCGGGCCTGATCCGGCAGGAGGAAATTCCGCTCGCCGCCTTCCTCTCCAACCGCTTCGGCAAGGCCTATGCCGGGGGCATCGATCTGGTCCCTTTGGAGAAGGCCGCATGAGGGCGACGGCACTGAACCATCAGGACAATGCGGGCGCGGAGGCTGCTCGCCTGCTGCAGGACATGGGCCTCGCCCCGCCGGATAGCGGACCGGCACTGACCAGCCCGATCGATGGCTCCGGTATGCCTGGCATAGCGTCCATCGATGTTGCCGGCGTCCGTGCGGCGATAGCACAATCGGTCACCGCCTTTCACGAGTGGCGTAGCGTACCACCGCCTATCCGGGGCGAACTGGTCCGGCGTCTTGGCGCTGAACTGCGCACGCACAAGGACGCGCTTGGCCGGCTCGTCACGATCGAAATGGGCAAGCCGATCTCGGAGGGCCTCGGTGAAGTCCAGGAAATGATCGACATCTGCGATTTCGCGGTCGGCCTGTCGCGCCAGCTTCATGGCCTCACAATAGCCTCGGAGCGGCCATCGCATCACATGCGCGAGATGTGGCACCCATTGGGGCCCGTGGGGATTATCTCAGCGTTCAACTTCCCGGTTGCGGTCTGGGCGTGGAATGCCGCGCTGGCGCTGATCTGCGGTGACAGCATCCTGTGGAAACCGTCCGAGAAGACGCCGCTGTCTGCGTATGCGGCGCACGGTTTGCTGAACCGGGCGATTGCTGATTTCGACCAGGCGCCCCGCAATCTGTCCCAGCTCCTGATCGGCGGGCGCGAGATTGGCGAAGTCTTGGTCGCCGATCCCCGCGTGCCGCTCATCTCGGCGACGGGCAGCACTGCCATGGGCCGATCGGTTGGCGTGCGGGTCGCGGAACGGTTCGGACGCAGTTTGCTCGAGTTGGGCGGCAATGCGGCCACGATCGTTGGGCCTTCGGCTGATCTCGACCTGGCCGTGCGCGCGATCACCTTCGGCGCCGCCGGAACAACTGGCCAGCGCTGCACGACAATGCGCCGGCTGATCGTTCACGACAGCATCTATGATGAGTTGATCGATCGACTGAAGCGCGCCTTCGCCAGCCTGCCAATCGGCGATCCACGCGATCCCGCGATGTTGATCGGTCCAATGATTGACGCCCGCGCTCTGCAATCAGTGGAGCGCGCCATCGATCGTGCACGCACCGACGGCGGTGTGGTAACCGGCGGCGAAAAGCGCGGCGGCCTCTACGTTGGACCCGCTATCGTTGAAATGCCGGCTCAGACCTCAATCGTCCGCGAAGAAACCTTCGCACCGATCCTGTACACCTTGCGTTACAATGACTTGCATGAGGCCATTGCTATACTACGCGACGTTCCACAGGGGCTGTCCTCATCGATCATCACAACCGATTTGCGGGAGGCGGAAACATTTCTGTCCGCGACGGGTTCCGATTGTGGAATTGCGAATGTGAACATGGGAACATCGGGCGCTGAGATCGGCGGCGCCTTTGGAGGCGAGAAGGAAACTGGGGGAGGCCGGGAATCCGGCTCTGATGCCTGGAGGGCATATATGCGACGGCAGACCCAGAATGTGAATTACGGTCGGGATCTGCCGCTTGCCCAAGGAGTGGTATTCGATGTTTGACACCCTCGCTGACGATAGGATGAACCTGCTGATCAGGCCGCACTTGCCGATGCAGTACCGCTATTTGCTCGATATCGTCCGGGTCGATCCGGAAGTATCAGCTGCAACGGGCGACACGGTGTCCCGTGGCGCGATCACGCAAGCGCTTCACGTGTTGCTGCTCGCCGATCTGATCGACCGGACACCTACCGCCGCTGCCTATGTCAACGATTTGAATGCACGTGGCGAAACGCTCGCTTTGGATCATGGCGCGTTGCGCACGATCGATCTTGCGGGGATGGGGACGCTGCCGGCCGGCCGGCGGGCAATCGGGCGCATCCTGGAGCCGCTCGGCTATTTCGAAAACAACCGCTATCCACTCGATCGCCTGGGGATGACCGGCTTCTCCTACACGCACCGCGACTTCCCCGAAACCCTCCCGCAATTCTTCGTCAGCGAGTTGCATGTCGAGCGCTTTTCCGCCCGGTTCTATCAAGCGATAGCCCGGGTGACAGCTGAATCCGAAGATCCGCTTGACGCTGTATCAATCGATCGGCTGCTCCGCCTCCGGCGCGATCATTGCTTGCCGATCGGAGAAGCGATCGAATTGCTGCCTGTGTTGGTCGCGAGCTTTGACCGGCAACATGGCGATCCCAGACTTGACGACTATGAAACGCTGCTGGCCGAGTCCGCGGAGGCCGCCTGGATCGCGACGGAAGGCAACAGCTTCAACCACGCCACCCACCGTGTGCCTGATCTCAGGAAGCTGGCGGCGGAGCAGCGTTTGCGTGGACGACCGATGAAACCAAAGATTGAGGTCTCACGCTGCGGGCGCATTCAGCAAACCGCTTACCGGGCCGATCTGGTCGAGCGCCGCTTTGTCGATGGCGACGATCTAGTGGTTCGGACCGTGCCGGGCTCGTTTTTCGAGTTCATTCAGCGCAGCATGGTCACCGACGAAAACGGCAGGCAGCGACTGGATCTCGGCTTTGACAGCGGCAACGCCCAGGGCATTTTCAAGATGACCGCCGCCTAAGGCTCAGCGCCTTACGCAACAGCGCCGTGGCAATGTTTGTACTTCTGTCCTGAGCCACAGGGGCAAGGCTGGTTGCGGCCGACCTTACCCGCCCATTCCGCAGGATCTTCGCCAAATTCATGGGGCAGAGTCGATGGCGAGAAAGTCATCGGGGCGATCCTGGTGGTGACGAGCCCCAGGCTGGAAAGATCATAATCGCCGGTGTCGTCCTCGCCCGTCAGCGGATCGATATGGGTGGTAATGAAGCCGGGCGTTGCCAGCGCCGGTTCGCCGGGCGCATTGAACTGAGCGTGAGCGATGATGCGCGTGACGTCCTCGCGGATCGCGCCGAGCATGCGCTCAAACAATGCAAAAGCTTCCTGCTTATATTCGTTGATCGGCGTCTTTTGCGCATAGGCGCGCAGATGGATAACTGAGCGCAAGCTATCGAGCGTCGCGAGATGCTCCTTCCAGTGATGGTCAAGCGACTGGAGCATGATGTTCTTCTCGACCGAATGCCAGGCATCCTTATCCAGCAATGCGGCCTTGGCGTCGACTGCGGCATCGGCTGCCGCCTGGATGCGCTCTGCCAGCATCTCGGGGTCTACCGCCTCTTCCTTGAGCCAATCATCGATCGGCAGATCGAGCGCCAACAATTCAGCGACATTCTGTTTAAGTCCGTCGATATTCCATTGTTCCGGATAGCTATTGGGCGGACAGGCCGAGCCTACGATCGCGTTGACCGTATCCGCGCGCATGTCGATTACGACATCGTCGACCGCGTCGGCATCCATGATGTCCGAGCGCTGCTCATAGACGACCTTGCGCTGGTCATTCATCACGTCGTCATATTCGACGACCTGCTTGCGGATATCGTAATTGCGCGCCTCGACCTTGCCTTGCGCGGTCTGAATGGCTTTGGAGATCCAGCGCGACACGATCGCCTCGCCATCCTCCAGATTGCTATTCATCATCCGCGCGAACATCGTTTGCGGGCCAAAGATGCGGAGCAGATCGTCATCGAGCGAGAGATAGAAACGCGACAGGCCGGGATCGCCCTGACGCCCTGAACGGCCGCGCAGCTGATTGTCGATGCGGCGGCTTTCATGCCGTTCGGTGCCCAGCACGAAGAGGCCGCCAGCCGCCAAAACCTGCTGCTTCTCGGCTTCTATTTCAGCCTTGAAGCGTGCGATCTCGGCATCACGTTTAGGGCCTTCTTCAATGCCTTGCAGCTCATCTTCAATACGAAAATCGAGGTTACCGCCCAGTTGGATATCCGTACCGCGACCGGCCATGTTAGTCGCGATCGTCACCGCGCCCAGCCGTCCGGCTTGCGCCACGATATGCGCTTCCTGCTCATGGTAGCGCGCGTTCAGGACCTTGTGAGGTACATTCTCCTTCTGGAGGAATTCGGACAGCATCTCGGATTTCTCGATCGAGACGGTGCCGACCAGCACGGGCTGTCCGCGTTCGGCAGCCTCGCGGATGGCTTTGGTGATCGCGCCGAACTTGTCGTTGATATTCTTGTAGAACTCGTCCTCTTCGTCGATCCGCTGGACCGGCACGTTGGTCGGGATCGTGACGACGTTCATCTTGTAGATCTGGTAGAATTCCGGCGCCTCGGTCGCAGCGGTGCCGGTCATGCCCGACAGCTTGGGATACATGCGGAAGAAATTCTGGAAGGTGATCGAGGCAAGCGTCTGGTTTTCCGGCTCGATCTCCACGCCTTCCTTGGCCTCGACCGCCTGGTGCAGACCATCCGACCAGCGGCGACCGTCCATCATGCGCCCGGTGAATTCGTCGATGATGATGACCTTGCCGCCCTTGACGATGTAATCGATGTCGCGCTTGAACATCACATTGGCGCGCAGGCTCTGGTTCAAATGATGCACCACCTGCGTATTCTCGAAATCGTAGAGGTTGGTGCCTTCGAGGAGTCCCGCAGTCTCGAGCATGCGCTCGACCTTCTCGGTGCCATCTTCGGTCAGGACGATCGAACGCTGTTTCTCGTCCTTTTCATAGTCGATCGGATCAAGCTGCTTCACGATCGCGTCCATCGCCTTGTACAGCTCAGACTTGTCGTCGGTAGGGCCGGAGATGATAAGCGGCGTGCGCGCCTCGTCGATCAGGATCGAGTCCACCTCGTCGACGATTGCGTGGTTGAACGGCCGCTGGACCATCAGGGCGCGGTCATATTTCATGTTATCGCGCAGGTAATCGAAGCCGAACTCGTTGTTGGTGCCGTAGGTGATGTCTGCGGCGTAGGAGTCGCGCCGTTCCTGATCGCTGAGATTGGGAACAATCACGCCCACGGAAAGGCCGAGGAACCGATAGACCCGCCCCATCCATTCGGAATCGCGGCTGGCGAGATAATCATTGACGGTGACGACGTGAACGCCCTTGCCGGGCAACGCGTTGAGATAGGTGGCGAGCGTGGCGACAAGCGTCTTGCCCTCGCCGGTCCTCATCTCGGCAATCTCGCCGCGATGGAGGACGATGCCGCCGATCAGCTGCACGTCATAATGGCGCTGCCCCAGCACACGGCGGGCGGCCTCGCGGACGGTGGCGAAGGCTTCGGGGAGCAGCGCGTCGAGTTCCTCGCCCGCCGCCAGCCGCTCGCGGAACTTGACAGTCTGCTGAGCGAGCCCCTCATCATCAAGCGCCGAAATCTCAGGTTCGAGCGTGTTAATCTTCGCGACGATCCCGCGAAGCGACTTGACGTAGCGGTCGTTTGACGACCCGAAAATGGCCTTGGCAATACCGCCGAGCATGAGCGTCCTGACTTAATAAGCGAAAGCGGGCACGGCAAAGGGCCGGCTACCCCCGCCGGAATTGGCCTGCGATTTAGGAAGCGGGGGGAAGCAAGTCAATTGAAGCGCGCATGCAGGCTCCGGCGCGTGGGATTAACTCACAAAAACCGCGGTGCGGGCCCGCACGGTCAGAATTAGAAACGAGCAAAATTCATCGTCGCTGCAATCTGTCATTTGGACGCAGCCAATCGGCCTGACCGGCGTTGCCCCGATTGCCCCGACTGTCCCGCAACGGCACATTCGCTAAGGAAGGTTAGGCATGTGCGCGTGACTGCGGGTCCAATAGGACGGGCTGGAAAGGGCTTGGTGATGGCAGGTGTGATCCTTGACCGGCGTAACTGGATTTTTCTTGCGGCGCTCGTGCCGGCGGGGCTGGTAGCACTTGTCGCGACGCTGTTCTTGCGCCAGCCGGATCCACAGCCCAAAGCGCCACCCCCAGCCCCGATCGCGCAACAAGCGGCCCCGGCTGCCCCGGCTTCCTCCGCCAAAGCTGCCGCCGAGACGAGGCAACGCCATCAGACCAAAGGGATGGGCAAACCCGTGCTGCCGCCACCCGACTTTGCGGTAAAGACAGCACTCCAGCTTGATCGGCCGCTCGGACCCGGTGACTATGTGTGGGATGATAGCGGCGTTCCCGCCGGTCGAGTCGCGATCGTGGTCGATATCAAGAACGAACTGATCTACGTCTATCGGGGTGGGAACGAGATCGCGCGATCGACATTGATCTATGGCGACGACGACAAGCCGACGCCGATCGGCGTTTTCCCGATCCTTCAGAAGAACGCAGACCATTATTCAAAAACCTATGGCGGCGCGCCGATGCCCCACATGCTGCGGCTGACGCCCGACGGGGTGGCGCTGCATGGATCGCGCTTGATACACCCGGACTATGCGACCCATGGCTGCATCGGCTTGCCGCGGAAATTCGCCGCTATCCTCTTCCGTGAGGCGAGGCTGGGCGATTATGTGAAGATCACGCAGGGGTGGAACCCGGCGGAGTAGCGCAAGAAGACACCTACCCAACCCGCTCCTACAAGCCGGAGAAGGCTATGCCTTCGCCGCCTTCTTCTTAGCCGGGGCTTTTTTGGCAGGCGCTTTCTTCGTTCTGCTCTTGCCCTTGGCCGGTCCTTTGGCTGCGCGTTCGGCGAGGAGTTCGATGGCCTTTTCTACCGTGAGCGTTGCCGGATCGACCGTCTTGGGAAGCGTCGCATTGGTGGTCCCGTCGGTGACGTAGGGGCCGAAGCGGCCTTCCATCAGCTTGATCTCGGCGCCGTTTTCCGGGTGCGGGCCGAACGCCTTCAGCGGCTCGCGCGAGCCGCCTCGCGCCCTGCCCCCGGCACTGGCGGCGTCGGCGAGTTTCGAGACGGCGGCGTTCATGCCGGTTTCGAATACCTCGGCGGTCGATTTCAGTCGGGCATATTTGCCGTCATGCGCTAGATAGGGGCCGTATTTGCCGATGCTAGCGGTGATCGGATTGCCGGTTTCGGGATGCTTGCCAACCTCGCGGGGGAGCGAGAGCAGCTTCAGCGCCCATTCGAGACCGAAATCTTCGGACGGGACATCCTTGGGGATCGAGGCGCGCTTGGCGTCCTTGCCGTCGCCGAGCTGCACATAGGGGCCGAATCGGCCATTCTTGCGGGTGACATCGAGATTGGTCGCCGGGTCCTGCCCGAGAACTTCATCCTCGCCGCCGCTATTCTCTTCACCGCCCTTCTGGGCAAAGCGGCGGCTATATTTGCATTCGGGGTAATTGGAGCAGGCGACGAACGCCCCAAAGCGGCCACCCCTGAGCGACAGTCTGCCGTCGGCGCAGGCGGGACAGGCGCGCGGATCGGAGCCGTCGCCCTTGTCAGGGAACAGCCACGGCCCGAGGAATTCATCGAGCGCAGCGGTGATCTCGGAAGGCTTCTGCTCCATGACCTCGGCGGTCTTGGGCTTGAAATCCTTCCAGAAGGCGTCGAGCACTGCCTGCCATTCGGCGCGGCCGCCGGAAATATCGTCGAGACTGTCCTCGAGCCCCGCAGTGAAATCATAGCTTACATAGCGTTCGAAGAAGCGCTCAAGAAAGCTGGTGACGAGGCGGCCGCTCTCGTTGGGCGTGAAGCGGTTCTTTTCAACCGTGACATAATCACGATCCTTAAGTGTCTGGAGAATAGAGGCATAGGTTGAAGGGCGACCGATCCCCAATTCCTCCATCTTCTTGACCAGCGAGGCTTCCGAATAGCGCGGCGGCGGCTGGGTGAAATGCTGTTCGGCGTCGACCGACTTCTTGGCGGGGACATCGCCGTCGTTAAGGCGCGGCAGGCGACGGCTGTCCTCATCCGCCTCGTCGTCGCGGCCTTCTTCATAAAGCGCGAGGTAGCCGGGAAACAGGACGACCTGCCCGGTGGCGCGAAGGCCGTGCTGGCCGGTGGCGTCGGACATTTCGACAGTCGTGCGCTCCAGCCTCGCCGAGGCCATCTGGCTGGCGAGTGCGCGCTTGTAGATCAGGTCGTAAAGCCGCGCATGATCGCCACCGCCGGCCTTGTCCTTCGAAAAATCGGTCGGCCGGATGGCCTCGTGGGCTTCCTGCGCATTCTTGGCCTTGGCGGTGTACTGGCGCGGACTATCCGGCACGTACCCGGCGTCGTAGCGATCGGCGATGGCGTGGCGTGCTGCCGAGATGGCGCTGCCATCCATCTGTACACCGTCGGTCCGCATATAGGTGATCGCGCCCTGCTCGTAGAGATCCTGCGCGACGCGCATGGTGTGGCTGGCTGAGAAGTGCAGCTTGCGGGCGGCCTCCTGCTGAAGCGTGGAGGTGGTGAAGGGCGGCGGCGGGTTCTTCGCAAAGGGCTTCGTCTCGACCGAGACGACGGTGAAGCGGCCAGCCTCCATATCGGCCTTGGCTTTCATCGCATCGCCTTCGGCGCCGATCGTAAGGCGGTCGATCTTGTCGCCTTTCCAGCGCACGAGACGGGAGATGAAGGGCACGCCGTCATGCTCCATATTGGCGACGACCGACCAATATTCTTGCGGCTTGAACGCCTCGATCTCACGCTCGCGATCGACCACGAGGCGGAGGGCAACCGATTGCACGCGGCCTGCGGACTTGGCTCCCGGCAGCTTGCGCCACAGCACCGGCGAGAGTGTAAATCCGACAAGATAGTCCAGCGCGCGGCGGGCGCGGTAGGCGTCGATCAGATCTTCATCGAGCGCTCGCGGATTGGCCATCGCGTCGAGCACGGCAGGCTTGGTGATTGCGTTGAAGGTAACGCGCTGGACATCCTTGGGCAGTGCGCGGCGCTTCCTGAGCACCTCCTGCACATGCCAGCTGATAGCCTCTCCCTCGCGATCAGGGTCGGTCGCGAGAATCAGCGTGTCAGCGTCCTTGGCCTGGTTCGTAATCGCCTTGAGCTGGCGCGCCTTGTCGGCATAGGCCTCCCACTCCATCTCGAAGCCATTGTCGGGATCGACCGATCCATCCTTCGCCGGCAGATCACGGACATGACCGTAGGAGGCCAGAACGCGGTGGCCAGCGCCCAGATATTTTTCGATGGTTTTGGCCTTGGCCGGGGACTCGACGACGACAAGCTTCATAGGACTACGCATTTCCTCTCACGTACACGCGCGATGGTGAGTAGCTTGGCAGGGCGACGTCAAGAGCGCTCAGATGAAGCTGACGCGGCCTCCCGCATGCCGGTCGAGCCGTCCGGCAAGCTCCAGTTCAAGCAAAACGGTCTGGACGATCGCGGGAGACAGGCCGCTCTGGCGGATGATCTCATCGACCGGCACCGGGACCGGACCGAGAATCGCCGTTACCGACCTGCGCTCGCTTTCGCTGGCATCGGCTGAAGGGCGCTCCGCGCCGAAGGTGCGCAAAGGCTGAGCGACCGCAACGCCGCCGATCGGACCGATCGCTTCAAGGATATCGGCCGCCGACTGAATCAGCGTGGCGCCTTCACGAATCAGAAGGTTGCATCCCTGCGCGCGCGGATCGAGCGGTGAGCCGGGAACGGCCATCACTTCCCGGCCATATTCACCAGCGTAACGCGCGCTTATCAGCGAGCCCGACTTGGGCGCGGCTTCAACCACCACAGTTCCCAGCGAAAGGCCCGCGATAATGCGGTTGCGATAGGGGAAGTGGCGGGCACGCGGCTCAGTACCGGGAGGTTGCTCGGCGATCAGCAGACCGCGCTCGGCGATTTCGCGCTGGAGGCCTTCATTCTCGGGCGGATAGAAGATGTCGATGCCGCCGGCCACGACCGCCAGTGTGCCGTGTTCCAGCGAGCCCTGATGCGCCGCAGTATCGATGCCCCGCGCCAGGCCCGAGACGATAGCGATGTCCGAACGCCCCAGTTCGGCCGAAAGCTGGCGCGCGAAACGGACCGCCGCGGCCGATGCGTTACGGGCGCCGACGATCGCCACCGACCGCTTTTCGAGAAGACCGAGCTCCCCCTTCGCGATCAATACGGCCGGCGCGCCGTCGACAACATCAAGCAGGGCGGGATAAAGCCCGCGCCCGGCGAGCAGATAACGCGCACCCATGGCTGCGACGCGCTCGATCTCCCGCGTCACTTGACCAGATTCGGCGATTCGGGGAGGTGAGCCTCCGCCTCGACGAGCCAGATCGGGAATGGCCGAGAGCGCGGCATCCGGCGTGCCAAACCGCGCTAGGAGCTGACGATAGGTAACAGGGCCGATCCCCGGCGTGCGGATCAGACGCAGCCGTGCCAGGAGATCATGATCGGCGCCCCCCGGATCGAGCATCAGCCCGAAGCTGGTCGACCGATACGCGGTTCGGTGCCGTCGAGCAGGCGCTGGATGTTCGCGCGATGCTTCCACAACACCATCATTGCGCAGAAGATCAGGAGCAACGTGATATCGAAACGGCCGATCGCCGAGGCGGCGACTGGACCCGCCACCGCCGCCGACATGCCGCCGACCGACGAAAAGCGGGTGATCGCCATCGCGACCAGCCAGACGGCGGCGAGGATCAGGCCGACCTTCCAGCTCAACGCCAGTGCGATGCCAAGCAGGGTGGCCACGCCTTTGCCGCCGCGAAAGCGCAGCCAGACCGGATAGAGATGGCCGATAAACGCGGCAAAACCGCCGAGCGGCGCAAGCGCCGGGGAGAAATAACCGCAGATCCAGACGGCCAGCGCGCCCTTAAGACCATCAAGCAACAGAGTTCCGGCGGCAAGCCCCTTGCGGCCGGTCCGCAGCACGTTGGTCGCGCCGATATTACCCGATCCGATCGTGCGCAGGTCTCCCGCGCCGGTCATTCGCGTCAGAATCAGCCCAAATGGAATCGAGCCGAGCAGGTAACCGGTCAGCAGCGCAAGCGCCGGGCCGACCCATGGATCTGTTGTCATTGGGCTCCCTCTGTTGCGAGAACATAATGATATTCCCGGTCCATGCAATTGCGATGACCCGTGAGCGGCGGATTGCATGACCGATCCGGGCTTCCTAAACGCACATCGTGAACGAGGAAGATCGCCCCCTGTTACTGTTCGATTCGGGCGTGGGTGGACTTTCCGTACTGCAGGCGATTACCGAGCTGCTGCCGAAGGCGCCGATTGTCTATGTCGCAGACAATGGCGGCTTCCCTTACGGCACCAAGACAGAGGCGGAGCTCACGTCTCGCATTCCCGCGCTGCTTGGCAGGCTGGTTGAACGCTATTCGCCCCGCCTGGTGGCAATTCCGTGCAATACCGCCTCGGTCATCGCGCTTGGGCCGATCCGTACCGCGCTCAATTTGCCGGTGGTAGGCACCGTCCCTGCGATCAAGCCCGCCGCGCTCATTTCCGAGACGCGCACGATCGGCGTGCTAGGTACCGAAGCAACGGTGCGCCAGCCCTATGTCGACCGCCTGTCGGCCGAATTCGCGGCAGATTGCACCGTGCTGCGGCAAGGATCGGCTCCACTAGTGCAGCTCGCGGAAGACAAGTTGAGAGGATTGCCCGTCGATCGCGCTATGGTTGCGGCAGAGATAGACAAGCTACTGACCCAGCCTGGCGGTGACCGCATCGACACGGTGGTCCTAGCATGCACTCATTTTCCGTTGCTGCGGGAGGAATTGCAGGCCGTCATGCCGCGCCCGATTACGCTAATTGATAGCGCCGAAGGCATTGCACGCCGCGTCGCTTTCCTGACGCAGGGACAGAATTGGCCTCAAGAGCGCCCGTCTGGCGTCGCCGTGTTCACCGCACCATTGGAGATTTCACCGGCGCTGAAAGCATCGCTTGCATCCTACGGGCTCATACGAGTGGAAATTCTCTAAAATTTCGATCACTATGATCGTTGGGCGGTTCGCGCTGGCAAAGCGAGAAATGTGCTTATATTAGGCACGTGACGTGAGACGCCCGAGGAGCGGGATTTTGGATTATCAGCGCGTATTCGCCCAAGCGATCGACCGGTTGCATGCCGAGGGCCGCTACCGCGTGTTTATCGATATTCTGCGCAACAAGGGTTCGTATCCCAATGCGCGCTGCTTCGCCGGGCATAACGGGCCGAAGCCGATCACCGTATGGTGTTCGAACGACTATCTGGCGATGGGACAGCACCCCAAGGTAATTGCTGCAATGGAAGAGGCGCTGCACGACGTCGGCGCCGGATCGGGCGGCACCCGCAATATCGGCGGCAATACGCACTATCATGTCGATCTCGAACATGAGCTTGCCGACCTGCACGGCAAAGACGGCGCGCTGCTGTTCACTTCGGGCTACGTCTCAAACGAAGCCGCGCTTTCGACGCTTGCAAAGCTGCTGCCAGGCTGCATCGTGTTCTCTGATGCGCTCAACCATGCCTCGATGATTGCCGGCATCCGCAATTCAGGCGCCGAGAAGCGCGTGTTCCGCCACAATGATTTGGCTCATCTCGAAGAACTGCTGGCGGCCGAGGATCCAGAGACGCCCAAACTGATCGCATTCGAGAGCGTCTATTCGATGGATGGCGACGTCGCGCCGATCGAGGCGATCTGCGATCTCGCCGACAAATATAATGCACTGACCTATCTCGACGAGGTCCATGCGGTCGGCATGTACGGCGCGCGGGGCGGCGGCATTTCAGAGCGCGACGGCGTCGCACATCGGCTGACGATCATCGAAGGCACGCTCGGCAAGGCGTTCGGCGTGATGGGCGGCTATATAGCATCCGACCGGAACATCATCGACGTGATCCGCAGCTACGCGCCGGGCTTTATCTTCACCACCTCGCTGTCGCCGGTGCTGGTCGCTGGCGTGCTGGCAAGTGTCCGCCATCTTAAGCAATCGAGCGCAGAGCGCGAAGGGCAGCAAGCCTCTGCTGCGTTGCTCAAGCAGATGTTCGCCACCGCCGGACTGCCCGTAATGCCATCGACCACGCATATCGTGCCCCTGATGGTGGGCGATCCGGTCAGGGCCAAGAAGATCAGCGACGTGCTGCTCGCCGAATATGGCGTCTATGTGCAGCCGATTAACTATCCCACCGTGCCGCGGGGCACTGAGCGGCTGCGCTTCACACCCGGCCCCGCCCACAATGAAGCGATGATGCGCGAACTGACCCAGGCGCTGGTCGAAATCTGGGACCGTCTGGAGATGCGCAAGGCCGCATGACGATCATTGCCTGTCCGGAACCGTTCGCGCCGGACAGTGATTGACGCTCCCATGATCGTCGCAAGCTATAATATCCGCAAGGCAGTCGGCCTTGATCGCCGCCGCAAGCCTGAGCGTATCTTGGACGTACTGGCTGAACTCGATGCCGACGTGATTGCCCTGCAGGAGGCCGACCGCCGTTTTGGAGAGCGGGTTAGCGCCCTGCCCTTCTCGTTGATCGACGGGCATGGGGCGTACAAGCATGTGCCCGTCGCGGTACGCCCGCACAGTATCGGCTGGCACGGCAATGCGCTGCTGGTGAAGCAGCATATCGAGATAATCGATTGCGGCGCGCTACACTTGCCCTCGATCGAGCCGCGCGGCGCGGTGGTCGCTGATCTCAGGATCGGACGAAACAAGATCCGGGTGATCGGCTGTCATCTTGACCTCTCCGGGCTGTGGCGGCGGCGGCAATCGGCGGCAATTCTTCACCACCTCGCTGCGCATGACGACGGCATGCCGAGCATCATCATGGGCGACACCAATGAATGGCGTCCCTCCAATGGCTGCCTGCGCGATTTCGGAGCGCACCATGTCGTCGCGCCAACAGGGCCCAGCTATCACGCGCGCATGCCGGTGGGGGCGCTTGACCGCATTTTTGTGAGCCCAAACCTGAAGATTGTAGACGCAGGCGTTCACACCTCCGCCAAATCTCGGCTCGCCTCCGACCACCTGCCGGTTTGGGCGAAGCTGAAGGGTTGAGCGCTTAATGCGTGGTATAACCCGTTGGAACAATCCCTCCCAAATCCCCATTTTACGCACATGCCCCACTGGATCGATCCGCAGCCGCGAGGGCTCTACATCCGCCCCGCCGACGCCTGGATCGATCCGAGCTTTCCCGCCGAACGAGCGCTTATTACTCACGGCCACGCCGATCATGCGCGCGGTGGACATGGGAAAGTCTGGGCGACGCCCGAAACATTGGCGATTATGGGGCTGCGTTACGGGGCCCAAGCGGGCACGCCTGTCGCATATGGCGACGGAATGACGCTTGGGGACGTTGCGATCAGCTTCGTTCCCGCTGGCCATGTGCTTGGATCGGCACAAATCGTGCTTGAGCATGCGGGCGAAAAAATCGTCGTTTCAGGGGATTACAAGCGACGTCATGACCCCACCTGCCCGCCTTTCCAGCCGGTGCCCTGCGATGTTTTTATTACCGAGGCGACGTTTGGCCTACCGGTCTTCCGCCATCCAGAGACACCGGGCGAGATCGACAAGCTGCTCGCCGCGCTCAATGCCGAGCCCGACCGCTGCGTGCTGGTCGGCGCCTATGCGCTCGGGAAGGCGCAACGGGTGATCGCGGAATTGCGGCGGCAAGGACATGAAAAACCCATCTATATTCATGGCGCGCTGGAGCGGATGTGTCGGCTTTACGAAGAGTTCGGCGTGGGGCTTGGCGAGTTGATCCTCGCAACCGGCGTGCCGGCGGCGGCCATGAGGGGGCATGTCGTGGTCGCGCCGCCTTCCACGCTCAATGACCGCTGGAGCCGGCGGCTGCCCGATCCAATTACGGCGATGGCGTCGGGCTGGATGCGGGTGCGCCAGCGTGCGCGGCAGAAGAATGTTGAGCTGCCGCTTGTAATCTCCGACCATGCCGACTGGGATGAGCTGACCGATACCATCACCGAACTGACGCCCAACGAGATCTGGGTGACGCATGGGCGCGAAGAGGCGCTCGTCCATTGGGCGACGATGCGGCAAATGCGGGCGAAGGCGCTTGAGCTGGTCGGACGTGAGGATGAGGACGAAGGCTGATGCGCGCCTTCTCCAACCTGCTCGACCGGCTGATCTACACCCGGTCACGCAACAGCAAGCTCGATCTGATCGCCCGCTATCTCAAGGAAACGCCCGATCCGGATCGCGGATGGGCGATGGCAGCGCTGACCGGCGAACTGGACCTGCCGGGCGTGAAGCCCGCTGCGATCCGTGGCATCGTAGCGGAGCGGGTCGATCCGGTGCTGCTCTCGATGAGCTACGATTATGTCGGCGACCTAGCCGAGACCGTCGCGCTGATCTGGCCCAAGCCGGAGAGTTGGTCTCAGGAGCTGGACGATGGCGCTCTGAGCCTTGGTGCGATTGTCGATCGGCTACTGACACTAGGACGTTCCGAGGCACCATGCGCGCTCGCGCAGATGCTGGATCATCTTGACGCCAACGGCCGCTTCGCCCTGCTCAAGCTGGCGACCGGCGGCTTGCGGATCGGCGTATCGGCACGGCTGGCGCGAACCGCCTTCGCGCAAGCCTTTGGTCTCGAACTCGATGACGTCGAGGAGCATTGGCACGCGATCGCTCCACCCTATGCCCCACTGTTCGACTGGGCGGAGGGCCGCTCCGGCAAGCCCGAGCATCGCGATGTGCCTATCTTCCGCCCGTTCATGCTGGCGCATCCGCTGGAGGAACTAGTCGTCGATCTCACGGATTATGCCGCGGAGTGGAAATGGGACGGCATCCGCGTCCAGCTTGTCGGTACGGGCAGCGAGACGCGGCTCTACAGCCGGGGCGGCGATGACGTGACCGGCACCTTTCCCGATGTGGCGGCGGCTTTCCCGCATGTCGGCGTGCTCGACGGCGAACTGCTGGTGCGCGGGGATTTTCAGGGTGGCGAAGCGGCATCCTTCAACGCGCTTCAGCAAAGGCTCGGGCGCAAGAAGGTTTCAAGCAAAATGCTTGAGGAATATCCGGCCTTCGTCCGGCTTTATGACATATTGTTCGAGGGCGACGAGGATTTGCGCGCTCTTCCCTGGACCGAGCGGCGAAACCGTCTGGAGGCGCTTGCCCCCAAGCTCGATCAGGCGCGCTTCGATGTTTCGACCGTGATCGATGCCACTGACTTCAAGGCACTCGGGGAGATTCGTGCCGGAGCACGCGATTCCGCGATCGAAGGGGTCATGCTCAAGCGGCGCGACAGTCCCTATGTCGCCGGGCGCAGGACCGGACTATGGTACAAGTGGAAACGCGATCCGCTGACCGCTGATTGTGTCGTAATGTACGCCCAGCGCGGGCACGGCAAACGCTCCTCCTATTATTCGGATTATACTTTCGGGTGCTGGACTGAGGACGGGGAGCTGCAGCCGGTCGGCAAGGCTTATTCCGGGATCACGGACGAGGAGTTGCGCTGGCTGGACAAGTTTGTGCGCAACCACACGCTCAACCGCTTCGGTCCGGTGCGCGAGGTAGAAAAGACGCTGGTGCTCGAGATCGCGTTCGATTCTATTCACGAATCCAAGCGGCATAAATCAGGTGTCGCAATGCGTTTCCCCCGGATCGCGCGGATCAGGACTGACAAACCGGCGGAGGAGGCTGATCGGATCGGGATGCTCAGGCGGATGATCAGCTAGCTCCTACCCCGTTATGTTCGAGCGAAGTCGAGATCTGCTGCCGAGCGTGGCCGAGTCCCGTCGATAAGCTCAAACAGGCCTCTCGCTCCCTTGAACGGACATCTCGAATTCGCTCGATGCGAAGGGATTTCTTGTCGCCAAGTTGAAACACAATCAGCGGTAGCCATTCGGTCCATCGCATCCTAGATAGCCGGTCATCCGACTCGACCTATTGGAGCCGCGCCCAAAAAAATGCGCATTGCTTTGGCATCAGACCACGCCGCCGTGGCGCTCAAGGCGCTGCTGGTGGAGCATGTCCGTTCGCTGGGTCACGAAGCGATCGATCTCGGCCCGGAAACCACCGATTCCGTCGATTATCCCGACTATGGCTACAAGCTGGCCGAAGCCGTAGCCTCGGGGAATGCCGACAAGGGGATCGCGCTGTGCGGCTCCGGCATAGGCATTTCGATCGCGGTCAATCGCAATCCGGCCTGCCGTTGCGCACTGATATCCGAGCCGCTGTCGGCCAGGCTATCACGCGAGCACAATGACGCCAACATAATCGCGATGGGTGCGCGTCTCACTGGCCTCGACATGGCCAAGGAGTGTGTAACCACCTTCCTTTCCACGGCCTTTGGCGGCGACCGGCATGCCCGGCGCGTGGCCAAGCTTTCCAATCCCAGTTTCACGAAGGAGCCCGCATGAGCACCAACCCCAGGACGCTGAGCGACGTTCAGCCCGACGGCTTTTTCACGCGCGGCCTTGCTGACAGCGATCCAGCCGTCTTTTCCGGCGTGCGTCATGAACTGTCACGCGAGCAGAATCAGATCGAGCTGATCGCCTCCGAGAATATCGTCAGCCGCGCCGTGCTGGAGGCGCAAGGGTCGGTCTTCACCAACAAATATGCCGAGGGCTATCCCGGCAAGCGCTACTATCAGGGCTGCGCGCCTTCCGACGAGGTCGAACAGCTTGCGATCGATCGGGTAAAGCAGCTGTTCGGCTGCGATTTCGCCAATGTGCAGCCCCATTCGGGCGCGCAGGCGAACGGGGCGGTGATGCTGGCGCTGACCAAGCCCGGCGATACGATCATGGGCCTGTCGCTCGATGCGGGCGGGCACCTGACCCATGGCGCCCGGGCTGCGCTTTCGGGCAAGTGGTATAATGCGGTGCAATATGGCGTGCGGGCCGAGGACCATCTGATCGACTTCGATCAGGTCGAGCGACTGGCCAAGGAGCACAAGCCGACGCTGATCATCGCGGGCGGTTCGGCCTATCCGCGCCATATCGATTTCGCGCGTTTCCGGGCGATTGCGGACGAGGTCGGCGCGCTGTTTATGGTGGATATGGCGCATTTCGCGGGCCTCGTGGCGGGCGGCGTACACCCTACCCCCTTTGGTCATGCCCATGTCGTGACGACTACCACCCACAAGACGCTGCGCGGCCCGCGTGGGGGCGCGATCTTCACCAATGACGAAGCAATCGCGAAGAAGATCAACTCGGCAGTGTTTCCCGGCCTGCAGGGCGGACCGTTGATGCATGTGATCGCGGCAAAGGCGGTGGCATTCGGCGAAGCCTTGCAGCCCGAGTTCAAGCGCTATGCCGCTGCCGTGGTCGAGAACGCCAAGGTGCTGGCGGCGCGGCTCAAGGAGCGTGGCGCCGATCTGGTTGCTGGCGGGACCGATACGCATCTCGCGCTGGTCGATCTCCGCCCGCTCGGCGTCACCGGCAAGGATGCCGACGAGGCGCTGGAGCGTTCGCACATCACCTGCAACAAGAATGGCGTGCCGTTCGATCCCCTGCCCCCGGTCAAGACCAGCGGCATCCGTGTGGGATCGCCCGCCGGGACCACTCGCGGCTTTGGCCCGGCCGAATTCCGCGACATCGGCGACATGATCGCCGACGTGCTTGAAGGGCTGCGCGATAAGGGCGAGACCGGCGATCCAGCGGTGGAAGCGAACGTGCGTGAGCGCGTCTCGGCGCTATGCGCGCGTTTCCCGATCTATTCGGATTTCTAAATCTTATGCGCTGCCCCTTCTGCGGGAATGACGACAGCCAGGTAAAGGACAGCCGCCCCACCGAGGATAATGCGGCGATCCGTCGGCGGCGGCAATGCGAGGGCTGCGGCGCGCGCTTCACGACCTTCGAGCGGATCCAGTTACGTGACCTCTATGTACTGAAGAAGGATGGAGTGCGGCAGGCATTTGACCGCTCCAAACTAGAACGTTCGATTGCAATCGCATGCCGAAAGCGCGGCATCGCTCCCGACCGGATCGATCGGCTCGTATCCTCGATCCAGCGACAGATCGAAACCTCGGGCGAAAGCGAAATACCGGCTGCCAGCGTGGGCGAGATGGTCATGGACGGACTGAGAGCGATCGACAGCGTCGCCTACATCCGCTTCGCCAGCGTCTACAAAGACTTCACCGAGGCCCGGCATTTCGAGGAGTTCGCCGGGAATGTGACGGAAGCCGGGCGGGATTGAGAAAATCTTCATCCGTTCGGTTGGAGTTTGGCCAGAACCAACCCGCCATCGTGCTCGTCCGCCCTCAGCTTGGGGAGAATATCGGTAAGGCAGCGCGGGCGATGCTCAATTTTGGGCTCAGCGATCTGAGGCTGGTGAGCCCGCGCGACGGGTGGCCCAATCCGGATGCCGGGCCTGCCGCATCGGGCGCGGATATTGTGCTGGAGCAAGCACAGGTCTTCGAGAATATTGCGGACGCGACAGCCAATTGCACCCATGTCTATGCAACCACGGTCCGCAAACGCGGCGTCACCAAACCCGTTGTAACTCCTGCGGAGGCCGCCAGCTCCATTCATGCCGACATAGGGCGATCGGCGATCCTGTTCGGGCCGGAGCGATCCGGTCTGGAGACTGACGACGTCGCGATCGCCCGAACGATCATCACGGTGCCGATCAATCCCGAGTTTGGCAGTCTCAATCTCGCGCAGGCCGTCATCCTTGTCGCCTATGAATGGTCAAAGCATGTCGGCCTGACTCAGCCGCCTGCAACCGAACTTGATCCGCCGGCCTCCCAGGAGGAGCTGGATGGATTGATTGCGCATCTTGAAGTCCTGTTGGACAAGAGCGGCTATTTCTTCCCGCCCGATCGCGTGCCGACGACCAAGCGGACCTTGCGGGGTCTGCTCACCAAGCCGGGATGGAATGCTCAGGAAATCCGGACGCTTCGGGGTGTGTTGTCGGCCATCGAGCGACCGAGGCGGCGCTAGCGGTTGTCGAACCGCTCAAATTCGTGGGCGATCGAGCCTTCCACGAGTATCTCGTAGATCTGCCGGGTGAGGGTTTCCGGGAAATCCTGCTCCCGGGCCACAGCGCAGGCATGGTCGATCACGCTGGCCTTACGGGGTTCGTCGCGGACGGCAGAGCGCTTCGGCTTAATGCGGGCAGCCGCCTCGATATAGCGCATCCTGCGGGCGAAGAGGGTCACGATCTCGGTATCGACTTGATCGATGGCCGCGCGGACCTCCGCCATCGTCGTGCAGTCGGCGGCGGGAACGATTGATTCGCTGGTCATGCGGGCCGCTTAGCCGAGGTGCGCGGGCTTGACTATTCCGGGCTTCGCGGCCATAGGCCCGCCTTCGCAATTGGCCCCGCACCCCGGTGAAGCGGTGGCCCGGCCCGATTATTGATCGGCAACCGAGCGGATTAGCGGGTATGCGCCGCCGCCTTATGGGCAGCGGCAATGTCGTAGCAATTGTTGAAGGACACATCATGTCGAAGCGCAACAGCGCCAAGTATAAGCTCGATCGCCGCATGGGCGAGAATATCTGGGGTCGCCCGAAGAGCCCGGTCAACCGCCGCGAATATGGCCCCGGCCAGCACGGTCAGCGCCGCAAGGGCAAGCTTTCCGATTACGGCATCCAGCTGCGCGCTAAACAGAAGCTCAAGGGCAGCTATGGCGACGTGACCGAGAAGCAGTTCAAGAAGGCCTATACCGAGGCCGCCCGAATGAAGGGCGATACCTCCCAGAACCTGATCGGCCTGCTTGAGCGCCGCCTGGATGCAGTCGTCTATCGCGCGAAGTTCGCGCCGACGATCTTCTCCGCTCGCCAGCTGGTCAGCCACGGCCATGTTCGGGTCAACGGCGTGAAGTGCAACATCGCCTCGCGCCTCGTGAAGCCGGGTGACGAAATCACGCTGGGCAGCAAGGCGCAGGAAATGGCGCTGGTCATGGAGGCGCAGGGTCTGTCCGAGCGCGACGTGCCCGAATATATCGCACAGGACGGTGCAGCGAAGGTGACTTTCACCCGCGTGCCGACGCTTGATGAGGTGCCCTATGCGGTGAAGATGGAGCCGAACCTCGTCGTCGAATTCTATTCGCGCTGATTCTTCGGAATATCGGTGGACAAGAGGGCGGCCCCGCGGGGCCGCCCTTTTTGCTTGCTTACATATCCGCAAATAGTAATCGGGCACTGGGGCTGGAGAGAATGACATGATGCCCCGCTTTATCCTGCCGCTGAGCCTGATCTTCGCCGCCACCGGAGCTTGGGCCGCGCCCCAGATTTCGGTCGAAACGCTGAAGGACGTGACCAAAACGCTTTCGGACGACAGTTTCGAGGGCCGCGCCCCGGCAACACCGGCCGAAGAAAAGACCGTCGCCACAATCTCGGAGAGATTCCGGAAGGCGGGACTTGCGCCCGGCGGTACGGACGGGAGCTGGTATCAGCAGGTACCGCTCGTGGAACTGACCCAGAAGCCGGGATCAGTGCTGAAATTCCGGGGCGGCAAGACGCCGCTCGATTTCACGCTCGGCAAGGACATGGTGATTCACACCTATCAGGTGCAGCCACATATCGAAGTGAAGGACAGCGACGTCGTCTTCGTCGGCTACGGCATCAACGCGCCGGAGCGCGGCTGGAACGATTATGCGGGTGTCGACGTCAAGGGAAAGACGGTCGTCATCCTCGTCAACGATCCAGACTGGAAGACCAGGACGCTCGACGGCCCGTTTGAGGGCCGGGCCATGACCTATTATGGCCGCTGGACCTACAAATATGAGGAAGCGGCGCGGCAAGGCGCGGCGGCGGCTATCATCATTCACGAGACCGAGCCGGCCGCCTACCCGTTCAGCGTCGTGGTTTCGTCCAACACCGGTCCCGAACTCCAATTCGATGATCCGGGCGGTCATATGGATCAGTCCAAGGCGGTCGGCTGGATCACCAACGAAGCCGCGCACCGGCTCTTTGCCTCGGCCGGCAAGAATTATGACACACTGATCGCGGCGGCGGAGAAGAAAGGGTTCCGTGCGGTGCCGCTGGGTCTGGAAGCGTCGGTGACGATGGACAACGCCATCCGCCGCCAAGCCTCACGCAATGTTATCGGCGTAATGAAGGGCAGCGAGCGCCCTGACGAATATTTCGTTTTTTCAGCACATTGGGATCATCTTGGCCGCTGCACGCCGGTGAATGGCGATGACATCTGCAACGGCGCGGTGGACAATGCGAGCGGCATCGCCGGTCTGGTGGCGCTGGCCGAAGCGTTCAAAAAGCAGGGGCCACCCAAACGATCGATCCTATTCATCGCGGTGACGGCAGAGGAATCGGGCACGATCGGATCGGAATATTATGCCGGGCATCCTACCGTACCGCTCAGGCAGATCGCGGGCGGGGTCAATATGGACAGCCTCAACGTCAATGGCGCGACGCGGGACATCGTGCTGGTGGGCGGCGGAAAATCGGAACTGGAGGATTATCTTGCCCGCGCCGCCAGCGCGCAGGGCAGGACGTTGAAACCAGAGCCGACCCCCGAGAAAGGCTATTATTTCCGGTCCGATCATTTCAGCTTCGCCAAGCTCGGCGTGCCGATGCTGTATACCGATCCGGGCGAAGACCTCGTCAACGGCGGCGCTGCGCGAGGTAAAGCGCTGGCGCAAGATTATGTCGAGCATCGCTATCACAGCCCTAAGGACGAATATGATCCCAACTGGGACTGGTCGGGCGCGGTGCAGGATCTGGAGCTGTGGTATTCCATCGGACGAGATCTGGCCGACAGCGATGCCTGGCCAAACTGGCGCACCTCAAGCGAGTTCCGCACCGTGCGGGATCAATCGCGAGCCGCAAAATAACTGCACGGGTTGCGTCGTAACATTGAGGCATTATTGGCCTCAGCATGACCTTGGTCCGTCCCCCCGCCGAATGGGCCGCGCATGACGCGGTCTGGATCGGATTCCCGAGCCACCCCGATCTTTGGCAAGAGGATCTGGAGCACGCACGCGCCGAGGTGGTGGCGTTTGCGCGGGCAGTGCATGATGGCGGCCGTGGCGAGCGCGTAATCCTCGTGGCGGCTGACCAGCCGTCCGCAGACCGCGCGACGGCACTCGCAAACGCCGCGGCCGATGTGATCGTTGAACCCTTCGGCGATATCTGGCTGCGCGACACCGCGCCGATCATTGCGTCAGGTCCCACGGGGCGCTGCGCCGTCGATTTCCGGTTCAACTTCTGGGGCGGCAAATATGACCTGCCGGGCGACGATACGATCGGCGCGCGCCTTGCCGCACGCAGCGGCTTCCCTGTCCGCGCCCACGACTGGATCCTTGAAGGCGGCGCGATTGATGGCGACGGGACAGGTCTCGCCGTCTCTACGGAACAATGCCTGCTCAATCCCAACCGCAATCCCGAGCTGGATCGCGCCGCCATCGAGCAGCGGCTGGCCGAACAGCTCGGCCTTTCGCGCATATTGTGGCTGGGCGACGGGTTGCTCAACGATCACACCGACGGCCATGTCGACAATCTCGCCCGCTTCGTAGGCGAGAGCCGCCTGCTGATCCCGGTCACGGCTGGTGACGACGATCCTAATACAGATATCTACGCCGAGGCGGCCAGAAAGGCGGCGGCATTCGGCCTCGAGGTAATTCCGATGCCATCACCCGGATTGATCGAGCGGGACGGCGAAATCGTGCCGGCTTCCTATATGAACTTCTATATCGGCAATAGTGCGGTCGTGATGCCGACCTATGAGGGCGCAGCGAATGAGGAGACTGCGATCGAAACGCTGAGCGAGCTGTTCCCCGGCCGCGCCGTCGTCGGCATTCCGGCCGATGCGATCCTGACCGGCGGCGGGAGCTTTCATTGCATCAGCCAGCAGATTCCGGCCTGACGGGGAAAGACACAGCCATGACCGAAATCAGCGTCGCCGCCCTCCAGCTCGCCTTTAGCGACGACATCAACGAGAATATTGGAAATGTGTCCGAACTGGTACGCGAGGCTGCTGCGAAGGGCGCTAAGGTGATCCTCCCGCCCGAGTTGTTCGAGGGCTATTATTTCTGCCGCAACGAGGATGAAGGACTGTTCACGCGGGCCAAGGCGGTCGATGTGCACCCGGCCGTGCTCGCCATGCGCAAGCTCGCTGCCGAACTGAGCGTCTATATTCCGACCAGCTTCTTCGAGGCGGATGGTCCGCATCATTACAACAGCCTGGCCATGATCGACGACAAGGGCGCAGTGATGGGCGTCTATCGTAAAAGCCATATTCCTGATGGCCCCGGCTATGAGGAGAAATTCTATTTCCGGCCTGGCAATACGGGTTTCAAAGTCTGGCCCGCCAGCGGCACAACGCTGGGAGTCGGGGTGTGCTGGGATCAATGGTATCCCGAAACAGCGCGCGCAATGATGTTGATGGGCGCGGAAATCCTGTTCTTCCCAACCGCGATCGGCAGCGAGCCGCATGATCCAGACCTCGACACCAGCCGGTTGTGGCGGCGCGCGATGATCGGCCACGCAGTCTCCAACGTGGTGCCGGTCGTGGCCGCCAATCGCATCGGGACCGAGGAAGGACAGAGTTTCTACGGACACAGCTTCATCTGCGACGAACGCGGCGATCTGCTTGCCGAGTTCGGCGGGGCCGAAACCGGCGTGCTGACCGCGACGCTCGATCTGGATCGGGTCAAGCGCCACCGCGCCGCCTTCGGCTTTTTCCGCGATCGGCGGCCCGATCTTTATGGCCGGCTAACCCAGGATATCTGAGGGGAGGAAGAATGACGACTGCGCGTTTCTACATCATGCACGCCGCCGAGGGTAAGGATGCGGCGCTCGAAACGGCATTGCGTTCGCTGGCGGATGCCGTTCGGGACCTCCCCGGCTCCGAAGGCGTCGAATTGCTGCGCGATAGCGGCAACGAAAGGCGTTTCTTCTTCATCGAGAAATGGACGTCGATCGAGGCGCATAAGGAAGCCGGCAAGGCTCTGGGCAAGGAAGCCTTCGCGCCGGTGATGGCGGCACTCGATGGTCCCCCCGATGGCTCCTATCTCGATTATCTCAAGACGATATGAGCAATGCTCTCCCCCCGGTCGCTTTCAAGATCCTGACGGCGGACCAATGGGCTGCATGGCAGGCCGAAGGCGTCTTCCGCGGCGCAGCGATCGATATCGCCGATGGTTTCATCCATCTTTCCGCTGCGGACCAGGTGGCGGAAACTGCAGCGAAGCATTTTGCAGGGCAGAGCGGTCTCGTGCTGGCCGAAGTCGCCTTGTCCGGCCTTGGCGATGCCGTAAAATGGGAGCCCTCACGCGGTGGCTCCCTTTTTCCGCATGTCTATGCTGCGATCCCATTATCGGCGGTGCTGTTGGCCACGCCTATGAGTGGCGCTGATTATAACCCGGCCAAAGCTTCCGGATGAGTTGCCCCTGCCAAAGCCGGCCCTGATGATAGTTGAAGAACGTCCAGCCATATACGCGGGTGAAATAAAGCGCCGGGATCGCCATGGGATCGTTGTTGGCGCGCATATGACGGAACAGCGCCATATCCGCCGCGCGGCGATCCCGCTCGGTGCCGCCGCCATTCACCCCATAGGCATTATCGTGCGCGCGGCAGCCAGCGTTCCGATTATACTTGGTGCCATCCATAAAGATGCAATATTGGCGCTCGGGTTCGGACATCGGGGCGAGTAAGCAGCGGACATGGCCGCATTCAAGCGCAAAATCTTTTACCTGAGCGGTTTTGACCCACGAGGCGCCCGTTTCTACCACCAGCTCTACGCCGAGCAGGCGGCGATCTACGCTCACAACAGCGGACATTCCGTAACGGTTGGCGAGCGTGAGCGGGCGGGCAAGGGCAACAGCCGCTGGACGATCAATGACAGCACCCTGGATACGGAAACCGATTTCGGGTTTCTCGGTTGGGATGATGTGATTCGTGCGCACTGGGTTAAGAATCCGGTGCGACTGCTGGTCCGCTCGCTGATTGCCTATTGGGGTTTTACGCGCGGAATGGATTGGAAGCGGACGCGCCATTTCCCGCGTGGATCGCTCATCGCCTTCTATTATCCCGGAGCCTCGGCGATCCTGCTGCCGCTGCTTTTTGGTCTGTTGTTATGGCTGGCTTTCGGGGTCCTACTTGATTTTCCCTGGGATCTCGCTGCAGCGACCATCACTGCAATTGCCGTCGCCGCCGCGATCATTCGCAAGATCGAGAGTTTCTGGATGCTGCGATTCATTATCTTCAACAACAGCCTGGCCAGCGGCAAGCCCGATGAAACGATCGAACAGCGACTCGACGAGATGGCTGCTACGATCAATGTGGCCTTGGCGGAATTCTATGACGAAGTGCTGTTCGTCACCCACAGCAACGGATCGATCATGGCGGTGCCGATCCTGGAGCGGCTGCTGAGGATGAATGGTGGGACGATGCCGGCGCATTTCGCGCTTATGACGCTTGGCTCCTGCATCCCGCTGATCGGGTGCCGCAGCGACAGCAAGCGCTTCCACGCGCAGCTTGAAACGGTGGCCAGAGGGCATTTCCTCTGGCTCGATCTCGGCTCGATCACCGACGGCGCGTGCACAGCGCTGATCGATCCCTGCGGTTCATGCGCGACGGACGAGCGGCCGACGCTGCACATCCTTTCCCCGCGCTGGTTCAAATATTGCGACCCGGCAACCTATGACGCGCGCCGCCGCAATAAATATGAGGTGCATTTCGAATATCTCAGGACGTTCGACCGCATCTCGCCGCTCGACTATATCGGCGTCACCTCCGGCGGGCGGCCGCTCGCCCAATCAATTGAAGCATTCAAGGCGGAGAATCCTGTTTGACCTTCACTCCGCCTTACCCTGTTCCGCACAAGAGCAAAGCATCGCTCGTCAAACGCTTCTTCGAAGGCTGGAACAGCTGGATCCACACGCTGTTCGAACGCAGCTACACGATGAAGATGGGCGAGATCCATCTGCCCCGGCTGGATTTCTACATCGCCAACGATCTTTCGATTGTCGACGAGGTGATGGACGACAAACAGCGTATCTATCCCAAGCATAATTTCCTGCGCGAGCTGCTCGATCCGTTGATCGGCAACAGCGTCTTTTCCGCGAACGGCAAAGATTGGGACAATCAGCGTGAGATGGTCAACCCCGCCTTCACGCACACCAACCTGAAACGCGTCTTCCCGGTAATGCAGCAAGCAGTGGACGATCTGGTGGGCCAGATCCGGACACTGGATCTGTCAAAGCCCGTCGATGTAGAGCTGCTGATGACTCATGTCGCCGCCGACATCATCTTCCGCACCATCTTCTCGGTGAAGCTCGATGCCGATGGGGCGCGTCAAATTTACACTGCGTTCCACCGCTTCCAGAAGAATATCCAGCCGAGCGCGATGCTCCGGCTTTATGGGTTGCCGCTACTCAATTACCGCAAGCGCGCCTACCGCGCGGCAGCCGAGGTGCACGCCGTATTCGCCCCGATAGTGCGGGCGCGATACGATGCCTATCATCAGCGCGGCGAGCATGGCCCGTCCGACATTCTGCTCTCGCTGCTCGAGGCACGGCACCCCGAAACGGGTAAGCCGTTCACCTTCGACGAGATTATCAACCAGGTTTCGACCATCTTCCTCGCTGGCCATGAGACCGCCGCCAGCTCGATGAGCTGGGCGCTTTACCTGCTTGCGGAGTGCCCACATCTCCAGATCGCGCTACGCGGGGAGATGCAGGCGGCCGACGGCGACGGGCCGATCGCATTTGAGTCTCTGAAATCCTTGAACCAATTGCGAAACCTGTTCCGTGAAACGCTTCGGCTCTACCCGCCGGTGAGCTTCTTCGTCCGTGCGCTGACCAAACCGACCACGATGCGGGAAAAGCTGATGAAAGCGGGGAGCATGATCGTGATCTCGCCATGGCTGATCCAGCGCAATCCGGAGAATTTCCCCTGCCCGCACGCGTTCGATCCCGACCGCTTCACCCAGCCGGAGCAAGCCGAGGCCTGCCGCCGTGCCTACATGCCGTTCGGTAAGGGGCCACGCGTCTGCGTCGGCGCGGGCTTCGCGCAGCAAGAGGCTATGCTGGTGCTTGGTTCGATCGTGCGCAACTTCGAACTGGCTTGCCCGCCCGGCCGCAAGCCGCAGCCGGTGAGCCGTCTGACCTTGCGATCAAAAGACGGCATATCCCTGAATCTGCACGCACTTTCCTGACAGCGCAACCGCCACCAACTTCCCGCGTTGATCGATCGGGCCCAATCAGGATGGAGGATTTGGTGCAGATTCCGAATGAAGCACTCGTGCTTGTCGCCGATGGACGCAAGATGCTGTTCCTGCGCAACAAAGGTGATGAGGCGCTGATCGACCTGCGCGTCGAAAGTCATCGTGAACAGGAAAATCCGGCAATCCGGGATCAGGCTACAGACGCACCCGGTCGATCGATTTCAAGCGTGGGCAGCGCCCGCAGTGCCATGGAACCGACCGATTTCCACCAGCTTCAAGAGGATCGCTTCGCAGCCGAGGCTGCGGAGATGCTGCGCAAGCGGGCACTTTCCAATGATTTTGAGAAGCTGATTATCGTCGCGCCACCCCGCACGTTGGGTGAATTGCGAAAACATTATCACAAAACGGTAGAATCCAGGCTGATTGCCGAGATCGATAAGGATCTGACCGGAATGGCGATTCCCAGCATCGAGCAGAATATTACCGCCCGGCAAATTTAGCCGACAACCTCAAGCGGGGAGCCAGAGAGGCTCTTCCGCTTGGGGCGCTGGAGTTTCCTTCGGATCGTAGAGAAAGCTGCGTATCAATTCGAAATTCATCGCAGCCCTGCGCTTCATTTCAATTGCACGCTCGACCGTCTGGCCCGTCGCCAATGCCAGATCCACCGCCATCTTGAGCCGATAACGATCGACCGAGGCGATATCGAGTGTGAGCGCCTTGCCCAACTCGGGCCCGTAATAGTCGCACATGATCCCCCACGCCTTCCGTGAATAGGCGATCGCGACCGTGGGGATGCCTTGCGAGAGCGAGGCGATTGTCGCATGCGTTCGTGCTCCCACCAGCACCTCGCACAGCCCAATAATGCCCTTGTAATCCGAAGCCGTAAGCGTCGGCATGGACAGGAGCAAGTTGGCGGCGGGATCGGTACACGCATTCAGTACCGCTCTGCATGCCACCATATCGTTATTTTGCTGCGACCGCTCCTGCACGTGCGGAACGAGGATCACAGAAAAACCATCGGCATTCAGCATGTTGACGAAAGCCGCTATCTCCCGAATATAAGCGTCACCATCAATGCCATCACGGAATGTCAGTATTCCCGAGCTCACCGACAGCGCGATCAGGCGACGCCCATCCACCGGAAAATGATGCTCAACCTCCAAGATGTAGCGCGAAATTTCCGGGTTCGTTGCGGGCAAGGCAAAGGCAACGTCCGCTGTTTGCGCGACTGGTAGATCAGGGGCAATATCGTTCAGATATTCTAGGGATTCGGTCTCTCTGACGGTGCAGAACGCCAAATTTTCGGTCGAATCGCGAAAAAATGCCTCAGCGGTACGAGTGAACGGGCCGATGGTTTGGGCAAGCAGCGCAACTGGCGGCCCTAGTTGGAGGACCCGAGCATGGGTAGTAAAATCGCCATAGTCCGAAGTGAACACATCTCCGCCCGTCGCGATTATGAGGTCCACCTCGCTGAGCCTACGCATCGAGGGCGCGATCGGCAGTTGTCGCGGAAGCATATTCATTAGCCAGAATAGATTGCGTTGCGTGGCCGGCGACCAGTCATCGGTCATTCGCCGTCCGTAGGGGCGCACCTTATCCACCCGATCGCTGAAGCAGTGACGATCGAAATCGGTGTCGCGGGTGTAGAGATCAACGGAGATCTCATCGTGCGTGATTGACTCATCCAATCCCAGCAGGATTGAATCCACCAATGCCTGGCATCCGCGATTGCGCGCGCCCGTCATGTTGGTGATCGCCAATTTACGCATTTGTGACACCCTTTTACGTTAACTTTTTAACAGATTTTTAACTATCTTGACGTGCAACGCAGGAGTGCGGGAAATCGGTCCCGGTTAAGTCGCTAAAAAACAAGGATTCATCGCAAAGCGCTACAGGGTCGCATTCTTGAAACGCGAACGGATTGCATCCGGCAACAATAGCCCGATTTCACCGCGCATCTCCCGTATGAGCCTGCCGGCAAATAACAGTAGAATTCCGGTGTAAATGAACGGGCCGGTGATAAGGGCCATGAGTATCCGCACGAACGGACTTGCATCTTCCAACAGGGTGACGCGGATAGCCACTAGAAGGAGCGCCATCATGGCGCCGGCACCATAGGCTGGCAGAATATTGGTAATGGCGGCGCTTTCGCTCACGCCGACGCCCTTGCGCAAAAGCCGGAGAGAGAAAGGCAGAGTGAGATGCGCCCGGGCACTATGCCCCGCCGCGACCGCAACCACGCCCCAGCCCATCGTGAGCAGCGCGACGATCGTATTTCCTACCAGCATCGCCAGATTAGAGAGCATCACGAGCGGCGCCTGCCCCGCCGCCGCCAGCGCAGGTTGCGCAAAATACATCAGCACGGCCGGTCCGGCGATCATCGCCATCATGGTCATCACATAACCCGCGACCTGCCATTTTTCGCCGAACACCAGCGGCACGAAATCGGGCGCGATCACTGCCAGCCCGAAAAAGGCAGGGCAGACGATCAGGCTGGCGAGCCGAGTGACCCGCAGATAGGCCTGCCCGATCGCCTCGCTGCCGCGATCGAGCCGTGAAAAAGCCGACATGGCCGTCGTCTGCAGCGGCACGATGAAGGTGTTGATGAGCATCGTCAGTACACGCGAACCAATCCGGAACTGGCCAAGCGCGGCGGGTCCCAACCAGGCGCCCACCACGAAAGCCGCAACATGGCTGTTGGCCTGTGCCGACAGGCTGGAAAGCAGGAAACTGGACGATCCCCTGAGTTCGCTTAACAAAGCGGGGGAAAAGCTGGCCCGGGGCCGCCATCGCGCCGCTGTCCACAGAATCGTGCTCGACAGAGTCACCCCGATCAGCCGGCTGATCACCAGTGCCCATACCCCAAAACCTGCAAGCGCGAGTATGATCCCGATCGCGCCACTCGCGACATTCGCGACAGCGTTGCGCGTCGCGATCGCCTTGTACGCGAATTCACGGCGTAGCTTGGCAGTATGGACCGCGATCGATCCGTCGATGATCAGCGTGAGCGACAACGCGGCTACCACCAACGGAAGCGTGCTTCCTTCTTCAACGCCAGCAAAGATCAGCACTGCCAGATTGAGCAGCACGCTGACGGCCAGGCCAAGCATCAGATTAGCCCAGAAAGCCGTAGAGGCTACGCGATCATCCCAATGCTCCCGCTGAATCAGCGCCTCGGGAATGCCCGCGACCACCAGGACGCGGCTGACATCGATGAAGATGGTTGAGAATGCGACAAGGCCGAAGTCCACGGGGCTCAGCAATCGCGCAAGCACCACGAAGATGAGCATCGAGGACAGATTGTTGAACAATGCGCCCGCAATCATCCAGAGGCCGCTGCGCGCGAACTTGTGCTTGATGCTCAATATTTTGCACCCGTCCCGAAACCTGATGATCGCCGCACGACCATAAAAGTTCCGGGACGAATGCCGCCATGCGTCAATTCATCTGCCAACTGTGGCAGGCATGTTGGACGCTCAGCGCTCGCGTGCGGCTTCCAGGCTGGCCTTCTCGATCGGACTCAGGAGGAAACTCATGAAACTCCGCCGGCCCGTCTTGATGTCGGCAGTCGCAACCATGCCTGGCAGGATCGGTACAACTTTATCGCCGCGATCAACCTTGGACTTCGAAAGCGCGATACGCGTCACATAGACCGGACCAAGCTTTTCATCGACGACCGCATCGCTGCTGATGCTCAGGACCTTGCCCGGAATCGTGCCATGACGCGTAAATGGGAAGGCATCGAGCTTGACCGCCACTTCCTGACCATGCTGGACGAATCCGATGTCACTGTTGAGCAGCTTCACCTCGGCGACAAGCTGGCCACCGCTGGGCACCACCGCCATGATCGGCTTGGCGGATTCGACCACTCCGCCCTCGGTATGGATCGAAAGCTGCGCGATCGTGCCATCCACGGGCGCCACAAGCCGCTGAAGCGTCGAGCGGCGTTCGGCCTTCACCAGTTCCTCACGACGCAGCACCACATCTGATTCAGCTTTGTTGAGCTGGGTCAGCAGATCCGCGCGAAGCTGGGCGCTTGTCTGCGCCGCACCGGCTGAGGAGGCCGCAGCCTGTGCACCGGTGCCTGCCATCGTGCTCTGCGCGATCTGCCGATCACGGATAGCGCCGAGATACTGACGCCGCATCTCGATCACCCTCAGCTTGGACACGAAGCCCTTGGCGAGCAGCTTCTCGTTTGCCGCAAGTTGCTCGCGGAGCAGCGGAATGGTTTCGGCAAGCTTGGCGGCATTGATCCGCGCTTCTTGAGCACTGGCGGACGCGGCAGCGCTGGAGGCACCACCTGCCGAAAAGCCTGACTGGATCTGCTGCAACTGTGCAGCCGCAAGTGAACGATTGGTTTCGGCTATAATCGGCGGCGTACCCGGCGGCGCAACGAAGACGAACGGCTGCCCGTTCAGCGCCGCAAGCACCGCACGACTCCGGGCCGCATCAAGCTCGGCCGTCTGGTAGGCCTTGCGCGCCTGTTCAAGCTCGGCGGTGGATGCGGTCGGGTCAAGAATGACGAGCGGCTGGCCTTTCTTCACCTTGTCGCCATCATGGACAAGGATCTCACGGACCACGCCGGTGTCGGCGGGTTGGATCAGCTTCACATTTTCGGCCGGGATGATCTTCCCCGGCGCAGTGGCGACGATGTCGATCCGGCCGAGCATCAGCCACAGCACCATCAGCACCATGCCGGCGAGCAGCACCCAAGCGGTGACGCGCGATGTCGGTGAGACAGGCTTTTCGACAACTTCCAGCGCGGCCGGAAGGAAGCCGGTCTCATGAACCTGCACAATCCGTTTGGCCCGCGCCTTTTCCGCCGCCAGCGCCTGCTTAACGACGACGAGATGTCCAGCGACGCCCCCGCTCATGCCGCGATCTCCCGATGATCGCCAAGCTGGCGGCCGTGTAGATCGGCATAGCGGCCCTGCAACTGAAGCAATTCGGCATGGGTGCCGGTCTCGACGATCTTGCCGCGTTCCATGGCGATGATCGTGTCGCACTGACGGATGGCCGACAGACGGTGCGCGATGATCAGCATCGTGCGGCCCACCGCCATGTCCTTCAGATTGCGCTGGATGATCTCCTCGCTCTCGGCGTCGAGCGCCGAGGTCGCCTCGTCAAAGATAAGGATACGCGGGCTCGTCACCAGAGCGCGAGCAATTGCGATGCGCTGCCGCTGCCCCCCAGAAAGGTTGGCGCCGCGTTCGACGATCGGTGTGTCATAACCCTGCGGCATTGACACGATGAAGTTGTGTGCGCCGGCCATGTCCGCCGCCATCATTACGCGATCAAGCGGCATCGCCGGATTCGCGAGAGCGATATTCTCACGGATCGAACGGTTGAACAGCAGGTTTTCCTGAAGCACCACGCCGATCTGGCGACGGAGCCACAGCGGATCCATTTGCGAGATATCGATCCCGTCGATCGCGATCCGGCCCGAATGCGGGACGTAAAGCCGCTGCAAAAGCTTTGTCAGCGTCGATTTGCCGGAGCCCGAGCTGCCGACGATGCCGAGCATCGTGCCGGGTTCTAGGTCAATGCTGATGTCGTCGAGTGTCCATGGCCCACTTTCGCCATAGCGGAAATTGACATTCTCGAAGGTGATGCCCCCCCGGACGCTCGGCAGCGTCACGCTGCTCGGGCTACGCGGTTCAGGCGCGGCGTTGAGGACGTCGCCGAGCCGGTCGATCGAGAGACGGACTTGCTGGAAGTCCTGCCAGAGCTGCGCAAGCCGGAGTACCGGGCCAGTCACATGCTGTGCGAACATATTGAACGCGACGAGCGCGCCCACCGTCAAGTTTCCTGCAATCACCTCCTTGGCACCGAAAAACAGGATCGCCGCGAAGGTAAGCTTCGAGATCAGCTGCACCGCCTGGCTGCCCGTGTTGCCGAGGTTGATAACGCGCTGGTTGGCGGCGCTGTATGCGGCCAGCTGGCGCTCCCAGCGATCCTGCCATTGCGGTTCGACCGCAGCTGCCTTGACTGTCTGGATACCACTGACACTTTCGACGAGCAGCGCGTTGCTGGCGGCGCTGCGCTCGAACTTCTCATCGAGGCGGTGACGCATCGGCGCGGTCACGAGCTGTGAAACGATGACGTAACCAACGATGCTGATGACTGCGATCCAGAACAGAGCCGGCGAATAGATCCACATTGCCACGAGGAAAACGAGCGCAAAGGCTGGATCGACGAGCACACTCAAAGAGGCGTTGGTTAGGAATTCACGGATAGTCTCAAGCTGGCGGACGCGGGTGACGGTGTCGCCCACGCGCCGTTTCTCGAAATAGGAGAGCGGCAGCATCAGCAGGTGCCGGAACAGCCGCGCGCCAAGCTCGACATCGATCTTCTGGCTCGTTTCCGAGAAAAGCCGCGTGCGCAGCCATCCGAACGCTACTTCCCACAGCGAGATCGCGACGAATCCGAAAGCCAGGACATTCAGTGTCGACAACGTATGGTGCACCAGCACCTTGTCGATCACGTTCTGGAACAGCAGCGGCGCCGCGAGCGCAAGCAGATTGAGCGCCAGCGTAATCAGCAGCATCTCGCCGATCAGGCGGCGATACCGGACAATCTGCGGAATGAACCAGCGAATGTCGAACTGATTGAGCCCGCCGGATGTCTCGCGGATCGTCATCAGGATCAGCTCGCCCGACCACAGGGCATCGAGCCCGTCGCGATCAACCTTGCGAATCGGCTGATTTGGAAACTGGATAAGCACGCCGTCATCGACGAGACGACCGATCAGGAACCAGCCCTGAGGCCCCTTGCCGATCGCCGGCAGCGGCAGGTTGGTCAGCCGGCCATGCTGATCCTTGAGATATTTGACGCGGACGCCTTTGTGCAGCTTGGCAAGGCGCAGGAGATCGTTCTGGTCGACCGGGTTATCATGGCCAAGATCGTGGCGCATCTGCTCGGGATCGACAGGAATTCCATATATCGCGAGAATCGCGGCAAGCGCAACCAACCCCGAATCCGCGTCCTGAATCGGGTCTTCATCTTGCCAATTGGGATCTTGCTCCAGTTCGCTCAAAGGCTCTTTATCGTCCCCAGGAAAATACATGTGCAAGCAACCTTCTGAACAAACTGAACTGCCCTTCGTGGTAACCGGAGATGGTTAACAAAAGGCAACCCTTGCCTGCCCAGTCCATGTGCATGCGACCAATTACCCCATAGCGAGGTTGAGGCGTTAATCACATGTCTCAATCATAGATTCGAGTAGGAATTTACAAGGAATTGCGGTTATGACGCCCGCCGTTCGCACCTGCGGGAGATATTGGTGGCAGTTATTTCGTTGGTTCCTCGCGCTTTCGGTGACGCCCGCGGCTGGTTCAGCGAGACCTACCATCAGGCACGTGCCGCCGAAGCTGGTATCGATACTGTCTTCTGCCAGGATAACCAGAGCTATTCGCGTCATGCCGGTACGGTACGCGGCCTTCATTTTCAGCGTCCGCCATTCGCACAGGCCAAGCTAGTACGCTGCGTGCGGGGCAGCATATGGGATGTGGCGGTCGACGCGCGGCGCGGGTCGCCGACCTATGGGCAATGGGTGGCGGACATTCTTTCGGCGGAAAACCGCCGGCAATTGTTCATGCCGGCCGGGTTCCTGCACGGTTTCGTGACGCTCGAGGATGATACCGAGGTCGCCTACAAGGTCGACGCTTATTATGATGCGCCGAGCGATGGCGGCGTGCGCTGGGACGATGAGACGCTCGCCCTCCCCTGGCCGCTCGACGGCCGGGCGCCTATTGTCTCAGACAAGGATGCCATGATGCCCAATTTCGCCGATTTCGACAGTCCTTTTGATTATGACGGCGTGCCGCTACTCCCGCTGGCGGAGGCAGAATGAGCAAGTCCCTCCGTATTTTCGTCACCGGTGGAGCAGGCTTCATCGGATCGGCGCTGGTGCGCCACCTGATTCGCGAAACCGATCATCACGTGCTCAACGTCGATGCGCTCACCTATGCAGGCAATGTCGCGTCGGTCGCGCCGATCGCTGACAGCAACCGCTATGCCTTTGCGCGCGCCAACATTTGCGACGCGGCGGAGATGTCGCAGCTCATCAACGACTTCAGACCTGATGTCGTCACCCATCTCGCCGCAGAATCCCATGTCGACCGCTCGATCGATGGCCCCGCGGACTTCATCCAGACCAATCTTGTCGGCACATTCACGCTGCTCTCGGCGGTGATGGAGTATTGGAAGGGCCTCGACGACCAATCGCGCGCAGCCTTCCGCTTTCATCATATCTCGACCGACGAGGTGTTTGGCGCGCTTGGCGATGAAGGGTTTTTTACTGAAGAAACCGCATACGATCCCCGCTCGCCCTATTCCGCCTCCAAGGCCGGTTCGGACCATCTCGTCCGCGCGTGGCATCACACTTACGGCCTGCCGGTGCTGGTGACCAATTGTTCGAATAATTACGGGCCTTATCATTTCCCCGAAAAGCTGATCCCGCTGATCATCATCAAATGCCTCCATGGCGAAAAGCTGCCGGTCTATGGCGCGGGACAGAATGTGCGGGACTGGCTTTATGTGGACGATCATGTCCGCGCGCTGACCGCCGTGTTCGAGCGGGGCGTGCCGGGCGAAAGCTACATGATCGGCGGCAATTCGGAACGTACCAACCTGACCGTGGTCGAGACGATATGCGACACGCTCGACCGCATCCGTCCGCGGGCCGACGGCAAGAGCTATCGGGAGCAGATCAACTTCGTTGCCGACCGGCCCGGCCACGACTTCCGCTATGCGATCGACGCCAGCAAGCTGCGCCGTGACCTCGGCTGGACGCCGCAGGAGACCTTCGAGACCGGCATTGCGCGGACGATCCAGTGGTATCTCGACAATGGCGACTGGTGGCAGCCGATCCTCTCGGGCGCCTATGCCGGTGAGCGGCTGGGACTGAAGGCCGGGTGAGCAAGCCCCTTATTCTCGTCACGGGCGGCAGCGGACAGGTCGGGACCGGCATCGCGCAGGCCAATCGAGGCCGCTTCGAGATCGTCGCGCCGGCACGTGGCAAACTGGACCTGACTGATCGCGATTCCATCCAAGCGATGATCGCTTCCCGGGACTGGGCCGCGATTATTAACTGCGCTGCCTATACTGCAGTCGACAAGGCGGAGAGCGACCGGGATGCAGCCTTCGCGATCAATGGCGAGGCGCCCGGCATCATGGCGAAAGCGGCTGCGGACAGAGGCATCCCCCTGCTGCATGTTTCGACCGACTATGTCTTTGATGGCACCAAGGATGGCTTCTATAATGAAGACGACCCCGTCGCGCCGCTCGGCGTCTATGGTGCGTCCAAGGAAGCGGGAGAGCGCGCCCTGCTCGAAGCTGGCAGACGCCACCTGATTCTGCGTACTGCGTGGGTCGTCAGTCCGTGGGGAAATAATTTCGTCAAGACGATGCTGCGCCTAGGCGCCGAACGCGAGAAACTGGGTGTGGTGGCCGACCAGGTCGGTTGCCCCACATCGGCGGCAGATATCGCAGACACACTGCTCGTTTTGACTGAACGCGTTCTCGCCGGAAACGATGCGCCGACGGGCACCTATCATTTCGTCAATGCCGGACAGGCGAGCTGGCATGATCTCGCGACTCATGTCTTCAAGCGCGCTGCGCAGCATGGTCGCGTAGCACCAAAGGTCGATGCGATCACGACGGCAGATTATCCCACGCCGGCCAGAAGGCCCGCCAATTCACGGCTGGCCACGGACAAGATAAGCCGCGATTTCGGAATAACGCCTCGCCTATGGCAGGATGCGATCGACGATATACTGGAAACGCTTCTGGAGGGTGCGGACGCATGAAGGGCATCATCCTTGCGGGCGGATCGGGGACGCGCCTCCATCCAGCCACGCTCGCGGTCAACAAGCAGCTGTTGCCGGTCTACGACAAGCCGATGATCTATTATCCGATGTCCGTGCTGATGATGGCCGGTATCCGCGAGATCCTGATCATCTCCTCGCCCGAATATCTCGACAATTATAAGCGGTTGTTCGGCGATGGCGGCGAGATTGGCGTCTCGATCCAATACGCAGTTCAGCCAAAGCCGGAAGGGCTGGCGCAAGCATTTCTGATTGGGGCCGATTTCGTGGGCGATCAGCCGGCGGCGCTGGTGCTGGGCGACAACATCTTCTTCGGCGCCGGCCTGACCGAGATACTTATGAACGCGCGCGCGCGTACGCGAGGGGCCACGGTCTTCGCCTACCATGTCGATCAGCCCGAGGCATATGGCGTGGTTGAACTCGACAAGGGCGGCAAGGCGATCAGCATTGAGGAAAAACCCGCCGAACCGAAATCGAGCTGGGCCGTAACCGGCCTCTATTTCTACGACAACCGCGTGGTCGAGTTAGCTCGCAAGGTAAAACCCTCAGCGCGCGGAGAACTTGAGATCACTGATCTCAACTGCTTCTACATGGAAATGGGCGAGCTTTACGTCGAGCGGATGGGGCGCGGCTTTGCCTGGCTCGACACGGGCACGCATGACAGCCTGCTCGAAGCTTCCGAGTTTGTGCGTACACTTCAGAAGCGGCAGGGCGTCGAGATTGCGAGCCTCGAGGAAATCGCCTTCAACCAGGGCTTCATCGATCGCGACCAGCTTCGCCGGCGGGGTGAGCTGTTCTCTAAGACGTCCTATGGCAAGGCGCTGCTACGGCTGGCCGACAGCTGATCAGGCCGGCTCGGCCACAAGGATCAGCGAGACGCCGACTGGGAAGCTGAACCGACCGAGCCATGCCGCTTCCGATGAGAAGAGCGCGCCGAGCACCGCGTTAACTGGCGCCGGGGGCATGGCGTCATCCCCGCCCTCTTTACCGGTGAGCTTCCCAACACCGCGGGCAAGCGCGACCAGCGGAAACAGCACCGTATTGAAATAGGACTGGTAGGTAATGCGATAGCCGGAACCTATCACCAGCTTGGCCAAGGAACTGCCGGTATAGCGACGCTTGTGATGATGCGCCTCGTCATGCGCACTCCAGAGCCAGGGCATGGCAGGAACCGTCAGCAGCAGCTTGCCTCCCTGCCGAAGCTTGGGCCGCAGCGATTCCAATGCGATGCGGTCGTCGGGAATATGCTCAAGCACGTCGAGCATCGCGATCAGATCATAAACGCTGTCGTCGAGCGTCACCCCGTCCGGCAGCAAACCGCCCTGAATTTCAATTCCGCCCCGTCTGGATGAGAGCGCGCGCGCCGTGTCGTCCGGCTCGATCGCATCGAGTTTCCCGAAACGCTGGAGCAACGCCAGATTGGACCCGGTGCCGCACCCTACCTCCAGGATACGCGCGCCCGGGGGCGGGGCCGCATGGGTGCGGATCACCTTGTCGATAATCTTACGACGTGCGGTGAACCACCAATGGAGCTCGTCGATTTCCGCCATGCGGTCGTAAACGGCGCGTTCCATCAGTCCTCGATCCCGATCCGTTCGCGGATGACATAGATCGGACGGTGTTTGA
>QFCS01000402.1_pt1 | contig 230971 bp, 236 predicted proteins | sample 3576561 | NCBI WGS metagenome assembly QFCS01
ATACCAACCACCGACTCCGGAAACAATCAAGATGCCAGCCTGGCCGCTCGGCTCCGCTGCGCTCCGCCTCCCGCCCAGGCTGGCATCGGAGGCGATCTTCAACTAACTATGCAACCGGACCAGTCATCGCGGGCAGTCCACTCGGCAACGGCGATCCGGCCGCCGTCGGCGCCGGTGCCGCGGCTCGGCAGCAAGCGCACGCGCACGGCGAGCCCGGGCTGGAGGGCGCCGGGCACGTCGAGCACGGCGGTCGCCGACCGCGTGTCGCCCGCCAGGCCCGGCGTGACCGCGCGCACGCGCGCATCGATCGCGCGCCCATCGGGCAATTCGACGATCGCGCGGTCGCCGGGACGGAGCCGCTGCGCATCGGTCGGGCCGACAGCGGCTTCGATCTGAACCTTGGAAGGATCGGCGACCCGGAACAATTCGACTTCGGGCTGAACGAACGCACCGAGGCTGACGTTTTCCGCGGTGACGCGGCCCGCGATCGGACTCGCGACCACCACGATGCCGCCATCGCGCGTCACTTGCGCGGTCCGGGCCGCGGCACGGGCGCGCCGGGCCTCGGCCGCCGCCACCGCCGCTTCGGCCTGGGCCTGCTCATAATCGACGCGCGCCGAAACTTTCTGTTCGAAGAGGGCCTTTTCACGGTGGAGAGTCTTCTGCGCGAGCACCGCCCGCGCCTCCGCCGCCGTGCGTTCGGCGGCGATCTGCGCCGCGTCGCGGCTTTGCACGATCGCCAGCGGTTCGCCGGCGCGCACCGGATCGCCGAGCCGTTTGAAGACGCGGGTGACCGCGCCGCCCGCCCGTGCGGCGACGACCGCCTCGCCGTCCGGCGCGGCCGTGACCGTCGCCTGCGCGATGATTTCGGAGCCGAGGCCGCCGGCACCGATCGTCTCGACGCTGATCTCGGCTGCCGCGATCGCGGCGGGCGTGATGGCGAGGCGGTCGGGTGCGGCCTCGCTTTCGGTCTCGCCCCCGCCGTCCTGCACGGGGGCGGCGACGGGGTCGGCGGTGCAGCGGGCGACGCCGAAGCCGGTGGCGGCGGCGAGAGCCATGGCGCCCGCAAGGGTGCCCAAAACGCGCTTGTCCTTGGTGATCATCGAATGTCTCCACGAAAAGGGAGGGCGCAGGGCGGAGTCACTTGCGCGCAAGGGAATGGGTGACTGAGCGCGCGGTGCGAAACGCGGCCGCCCGATAGGGGCGGCGCGATCATGGCTGATGATCCGCGTCGCCCTCGGCGGCCGCCTGCCGCGCGAGGATCGCCCATGCTTCGGCACGCGCCCGGCGCGCCGCGATGAGCGCGGTCCGCATCGCGGCATAAGCCTGCTGCGCGTCGATATATTCGACGAGCGACGATTTGCCGGCGCGATAGGACAGTTCGGCAAGCCGCACCCCTTCGCGCGCCTGCTCGATCCCGGCGCCTTCGAGCGCCGCGAGGCGCGCTTCGGTCGAATCGAGATCCGCGCGGGCATTGGCGATAGCGGCCGCGGCCGTCACCACCGCATTCTCGCGCCGGGCCGCCGCCGCCGTGACGTCCGCACGCGCCGCCGCGACATTGCCCTGGTTGCGGTCGAAGATCGGAAGCGGCATCGACAGGTTGGCGACGAACGCCCGGTCGCCGGTTTCGCGAAGCTGGCGCACGCCGAGGCCGACGCTGGGATCGACGCGAGCTTCGGCCCGCTGGCCGCGGAGCCGCGCCTCGGCGATCGCCTGCTCGGTCTCGGCCAGTCTGACATCGAGCGTCGCGCGCGCATCCACGTCGGCGGGCCGCGTCCCGATTTCGCCGTCGATCAACTCAGCGGGCGGCGTCGCCACGCCGAGCAGCGCCGCGAGCGAGCGGCGCGCGGACGCCTCCCCGGCCTCGGCCGCGCGAAGCTCGGCAGTCGCCTGGACCAGTGCGGCGTTGGCGCGAAAAGCGCGGAGCGGCGGCTCGTTGCCGGTATCGACCATCGTCTGCGCGACGCGAACGAACTCGCGGGTCCGCGTCTCATTCTCGCGCGCGAGCGCCAGATCATCGCGGGCGGCGATGGCCGCCGCGAACTGGCCGCGAACCTCGAAGGCGAGATCGGCGCGCGCGATTTCGAGCCGGCATTGCGCCGCCACGAACTCGGCATCGGCAAGCGTCATGCGCGCGCGCCGCCGGCCGCCGAGGTCGAGCCGCTGGTTGATCGACACCGTCGTTTCGAGGCCGGCGAAGCCCGAATAGGGCCCGGTGCCGGCGAAATTCTCGACATCAACATTGACGATGGGGTTGAAGCGATAGCCGGCCTGGCGCTGGCGGCCGCGCGCGGCCTCCATCTCGGCCGCCGCGGCCAGGACGCGCGGCGAGCGCGCGTCGGCTTCTTCCATGGCCTGCGCCAGCGTCAGCCGGGCAGGAAGCGGACCGGCGCGGACCCTCCGTCCGGCGGGGGGGAGCGGGCCGGCAAGCGCAAGGCCCGGCGCCTGGGCGGCCGCGCTCGCGCTGCTTCCCGCAGCCATGAGCGCCGCAACCGTCGCGGCGGCAACTATAGGGTTCATGAAGGAAAGACTCCTGACAATGACAGGGAAAAGCGCGGCCCCAGGGGCACGCGCAAACCTGGATCGTCAGGCGATGGGGGGGCGGAACGTCCCGATGAAGGCGGCGGGCGGCACCGCCGCCGACGGCGCGCGGCCATGCGTCACGGCATGAACCACCGCGACCGGCGGTGCGGCGATATCGGCGGCTACGCCCGCATAATGACCATGACAGCCATGCACCGTGACCGGCGATTGCTGGTCGTCCGACGGCGAATCCTGCGATGTCTTGACGACGATCTGAACGCACCCGTCCCAATCGCGCATCTCGTTCGCCGTGCCGGGGATTGCCGTGACCGGGGTCGGCTGCGCGCAGTCTTCCGCGGCGTGCGCGATCGAACCCGTAACCGTGCCCGATGCGAGGAGAAGGGACAGCAAGAGCAGAAGCATCCGTCTCATCGAGCCGGCGCGTAGCATTGTTCGTTTGACTTGCAAAGCGAAAGCGCCAAGCACGCAGTCAAAAATATCGTTTAATTTCGTAATGTTATCTCATTCCTATCGACCGGGAATGAAGCCACGGCCCGATAGCGGCACGCGCAGTCGGCGCGCGAGGCGTTGAGAACATTAGGGAAACATGCTAATTCGCGCCCGTGGAAGACGCCGCAGCCCCTGCGCCGAAAGACGGCACGGACCCGCCGGTCCGCAAGATCATCCATGTCGACATGGACGCCTTTTACGCGTCGGTCGAACAGCGCGACAATCCGGCGCTGCGCGGCAGGCCCGTCGCGGTCGGCGGATCGTCGCGGCGCGGGGTGGTCGCCGCCGCCTCCTATGAGGCGCGCAAGTTCGGCGTGCGGTCGGCGATGCCGAGCGTCACCGCGAAGCGCCAATGCCCCGGCCTGATCTTCGTGCCGCCGCGCTTCGACGCCTATCGCGATGTCTCGCACCAGATCCGCGCGATCTTCCGCGACTATGCCGACGAGGTCGAGCCGCTGTCGCTCGACGAGGCCTATCTCGACGTCAGCCGCGACAAGGCCGGGCTCGGCAGCGCGACTGCGGCCGCAAAGCTGATCCGCGAGCGCATCCGCCGCGAAACCGGCCTTACCGCCTCGGCGGGCGTTTCCTACAACAAGTTCATCGCCAAGCTGGCGTCGGACCAGAACAAGCCCGACGGCATCACGATCGTCCCGCCCGGCAAGGGCGCGGCGTTCGTCCAGACGCTGTCGATCCGGCGCTTCCACGGCATCGGCCCCGTCACCGCGGCGAAGATGGAAGGGCTCGGCGTCTTTTCGGGCGCCGACCTCGCCGCGAAGGAGATGGCATGGCTCGCCGCGCATTTCGGCAACAGCGCCGAATGGCTGCACAATCTGGCGCGCGGGATCGACCATCGGCGGGTGCGGTCGAACCGGCCGCTGAAATCATTGGGGGGCGAGCGCACCTTCTTCAACGACCTGATCGCCGACACCGAAGTCCGCGAAGCGCTCGCGCATGTCTGCACCGTCGTCTGGGACCGCGCGGCGAAGCGCGGCGCGCGCGGGCGGACGGTGACGCTGAAACTGCGCTATGCCGACTTCAAGACGATCACGCGGGCGAAATCGGTGCCCTTCGCGATCGCCGACGGCGCGGGGCTGCTCGCGGTCGGCGAAGCCATCCTCGCGCCGCTGCTGCCGGTCGAGCAGGGGATACGGTTGCTGGGGGTGACGTTGAGCAAGTTCGAGGGCGAGGAGGATGAGGACGCGATGGCGGGGCCGGACGATCTGCTGAGCCTGATTTGACTCGCACGAAGCCACGAAGCCACAAAGGGTTTTCCCCTCTTCCTCCGTCATTGCGAGCGAAGCGAAGCAATGACGACATTACGGATGCCAAGGGGATAGAAGGACAGTGCTTCGACAAGCTCAGCACAAACGGATTGTGGGGAAGCTCTTTGTGGCTTCGTGGCTTCGTGCGAGTCCCGATCACCCCGCGTCGGCGAACCGCCGTTCCTTGGTCGCGGTAAAGCGGATCGCCGGGTGCCGCTGGGTCACATAGCCGACCTCCCACGCATCCTTCGCCATGAACACCGGCGCGCCGTCGCGGTCGGTGGCGCTGGCGCCGCGATGGTCGGCCTGGAACGCCTTCAGCGCCGCGGGATCGTCGCTCGCGATCCAGCGCGCCGTGTCCCACGGCGACGCCTCGAGCTTCGCCTCGACCTTATATTCGGCGTCGAGGCGGCTGATCAGCACCTCGAGCTGGAGCTGGCCGACGACGCCGACGATCATGTTCGCGCCGATCTCGGGATAGAAGACCTGGATGATCCCCTCCTCCGCCATGTCGTCGAGCGCTTTCCTGAGCTGTTTGGTCTTGGTCGGATCGACGAGCGCGACGCGGCGCAGCAGTTCGGGGGCGAAGTTCGGCAGGCCGGTGATCGTGATGTCGGTGCGTTCGGACAGCGTATCGCCGACGCGCAAGGTGCCGTGGTTCGGAATGCCGATGATGTCGCCGGGAAACGCCTCCTCGGCCATTTCGCGATCCTGCGCGAGGAACAGCATCGGGCGGCTGATCGCGATCGCCTTGCCCGTCCCGCCCTGTGTCAAGCGCATCCCGCGCTCGAACCTGCCCGAGCAGAGCCGCATGAAGGCGATGCGATCGCGGTGCGCGGGGTTCATGTTCGCCTGCACCTTGAAGACGAAGCCGGTCACCGCCTCGTCGTCCGGCTGCACCGGCGCGGGCTCGGCGGGCTGCGGCTGCGGGCCGGGTGCGTGCGCCGCGAGCGCGTTCAAGAGGTCGACGACGCCGAACTCCTTGAGCGCCGAGCCGAAATAGACCGGCGTCAGATCGCCACCGCGGTAGGCCGCGACATCGAGCGGCGCGTAGCAGGCCGACGCGAGCTCGGTCTCTTCCTTGAGGTGCGCGAGGGCATCGGCGCTGAGTTCGGCCGCCAGCGCCGCATCGTCCAGCCCCGACACCGCGACGCGCTTCCCCTCATACATGCGCGAGGCATCGCCGCCGGGCTTCATGATCGCGGGATCGGCGAGATCGTAGATACCCTCGAACTGTCCGCCCATCCCAGCGGGCCAGTTCATCGGGCAGACGTCGAGCGCGAGGCGGTCGGCGACCTCGTCGAGCAGTTCGAACGGCGGCAGGCCCTCGCGGTCGACCTTGTTGACGAAGGTGATGATCGGCACCGAGCGCAGGCGGCAGACCTCGAACAGCTTCAGCGTCTGCGGTTCGATGCCCTTGGCGGCGTCGATCACCATCACCGCGCTGTCGACCGCGGTCAGCGTGCGATAGGTGTCCTCGCTGAAATCCTCGTGCCCCGGCGTGTCGAGCAGGTTGAAGACGAGCCCCTGATGCTCGAAGGTCATCACCGACGAGGTCACCGAAATGCCGCGCTGCTGCTCGATCTTCATCCAGTCGGAGCGCGCGCGCCGCGCCTGCCCCCGCGCCTTCACCTCGCCCGCCATGTGGATCGCGCCGCCCGCGACGAGCAGCTTTTCGGTCAGCGTCGTCTTGCCTGCGTCGGGGTGCGAGATGATGGCGAAGGTGCGGCGGTCGGGGTGGTTGCTGGACATGGCGCGGGCGCCTAGCAGGTGGCGGCAATTGTGGAAAGGGGCTGGCATCGGCGCCACGCCGGACGCATGGTCGGACGATGCGCACCTTGCTCATCGCCTTTGCCCTGCTCGCCTCCCCCGCCGCCGCGCAGGATTCGCCCTTCGTCGGCGAATATGCCATCGCCGAAGGCCCCGACGTCGGCGGCGGCCTGCTCATCCGCAATGACGGCCGTTTTCAATATGAACTCGCCGCGGGAGCGCTCGACGAACGCGCCGAGGGCCGCTGGGAAGCACGCGGCGATACGATCTGCCTGACCACCGAACCCAGGCCGGTGCCGCCGGCAATGGCGAAAGGCACGCCCGGCGAGATCGACGGCGCGGTGCCGACCATCGCCGTCACCTGGCCCAACGGCCGGACCGTCGCGGGCGTCGATTTCACCATCGGCTTCGACAGCGGCGATCCGATCGACGGCTATACCCAATATGACGGCTGGACGATGCCCGATGACGACACGCGCATCCCGCGCTGGGTCGAGGTGCGCGAGCCGATCTATGGCATCACCGCGCCGCGCTTCGTGCTGACCGACGCAGACGGCGGCAAGCTGCATGTGATCATCGCGCCCAACGACATCGGCGTGGTCGATTTCGAAGGCGCCTGCGCCGAAAGGACCGAACGCGGCCTGACGCTGCACCGCGCGGAGGGGGAGATGCAGTTCGTGCGGCTGGGCGAGGATTAGGATTGGAGGTCAGGGGAGTTTTGGAGAGGAGAGCGGATATTCCCCTCCCTTGCAGGGAGGGGAGAAGACAGGTCCGGCAGCAGCCGAAATCCCATTATCCGCGCAGCCGGAATTTCTGCACCTTACCCGCCGCATTCATCGGTAGCGCATCCAATATCTTCACCCGGCGCGGGACTTTGTAGTTCGCCATATTGTCGCGGCACCAGGCGATGATCTCCTCCGCCGATGCTGCGGCACTGGGACGCAGAACGACGTAGGCCATCGGCACTTCGCCGAGCCGCTCGTCGGGCACGCCGATCACCGCCGATTGCATCACCGCGGGGTGCGCGGCGAGCAGACCCTCGATCTCGGCCGGATAGGCATTGAAGCCGCCGACGATGAAAATGTCCTTGGCGCGGTCGGTGATCTTCACATTGCCGCGCGCATCGCGCACCGCGATGTCGCCGGTGCGGAGCCAGCCTTCGGCGTCGATCGCCGCCGCGGTTGCCTCGGGATCGTTGAAATAGCCGCGCATGACATTGGGCCCGCGGACGAGCAGTTCGCCCGCTTCGCCCGGCGCGGCTTCCCTTCCGTCGCGATCGACGAGCCGGACCTCGATGCCGCCCAGCGGCCGCCCCGCGGTATTCGCCACAGTCGCGGCATCGTCGCCGGCGCTGCACATCGTCACGACGCCGCACGTCTCGGTCAGCCCATAGGCCGTGAGCACGACATCGATGCCGAGCTTGCCGCGCATCTCCTCGATCAGCGTCACCGGCACCGATGCGGCGCCGGTGATCGACACGCGGAGCGATGACAGATCATGGTCGCGCCAGGCACCGGCGAGCAGGCTCTGGAAGATCGTCGGCGGTCCGGGCAGCAGCGTCACCCGTTCGGCCTCGATGCGGTTCAGCACCCGTTCGGTTTCGAACACCGCATGGGGCAGCACGGTGACGCCGTGCATCAGCCCGACGAGCCAACCGGCCTTGTAGCCGAAACTGTGGAAGAAGGGGTTGATGATCAGGAACACATCGCCCGGCCCATAGCCGAGTCCGCCGCCATAGGCGCGGTAGAGCCGGACATTCTGGCCGTGCGTGGTGACCGCGCCCTTGGGGTTGCCGGTCGTGCCCGAGGTGAAGAGGATGTCGCAAACATCGCTTTCGCCCAGCGCAGCCAGCCGTTCAGCGACTGCGGCTTCGCCAGTCTCTTCGCCGCGGGCCAGGAACTCGCCCCAGGGCAAACCTTCCCCCTCGCCTTCCAGCAGAACGACCCCGCCGAGATCGGGCAGATCCTCGCCCGCGATCAGCGCCGGATAGTCGGTGCCGAGAAATTCGCCGACGGTGAGGATCAGCTTCGCCCCGCTTGCCCGCAATATATAGCCCGCCTCGCGGCCCTTGAGCCGGGTGTTGAGCGGAACGATCGCCGCGCCCGCCGCCTGCGCGCCGATCGCCGCGATGATCCATCGGGTCGAATTGGGTGCCCATATCGCGACACGGTCGCCGCGCGACACCCCCGCCGCGATGAAGGCCGCGGCGCTGCGTGCGACCAGTGACGGCAAATCGTCATAGGCCACCTCGCGCCCATCCTCGCCGCGGATCGCGATGCGGCCGGCGTGGGTCGCCGCGACGTCGAGGATCATATGCGGGATCGTCATCTTCGGTTCGGGCACGGCCATCGTCTCTCCGTTTGCGCGCGCGTCGCACGCCTTTCGCATCCCCGTTCCGGTGGCGCGGCGCGTAGCGTGCCACAACCCCTATACGGGGGGCCCGGGCATCAATGTTGCCGCGCAAGGGAGGCAGCCTATAGAGGGAAAACGGCGGATCGGGGAACGGAGTCGGAATGCCCAGTTACAAGCCTGTGGCCGAAGTCGACGAACTGGTGACGCTGATCTATCGCGGCCCGCTCGAGGATACGCCGTGGCAGAGCTTCCTCGAAGCCTTGAGCCGCCGGATGCAGCGCCAGAGCGCCGCGATCACGCTGCGGCTGAGCCGTCCGGGGATGCCGCCTTTCATCATCTGGGCCCCACCGCTGCCGATCGCCGAACAGGAAGCGCGCCGCATCCATCGTATCCACGCCGAACTCGGCGACCTCGACCCCCTGCGCAACGCGCTCGCGCGACCCGGCGACATCTACCGGCTGAGCGAGATCGTCTCGGCCGACGAATTGCACAGCAGCCGCTTCTATGCCGAGATATTGCGGCCCTATGGCATCGAATATCAGCTCGGCATGTACATCTCCGAACCCGGCGGGTGGGAGGGCAATGTCGGCCTGACCGACGGCGCCGGCGGCGAGGATTTCTCCGACGGCGACAAGGCGATGCTGATCGCGCTGCGCCCGCATCTCGAACTGTCACTCGCGCTTTTCGCGCGGCTGCGGCGCGAGGAGACCGAGGTGCAGGTGATGATCGATACGCTCGATCGGCTGACATTGTGCACCTTCATCCTCGACGGCGCGGGGCGAATCCTGCGAAGCAACAGCGCGGGCCGCGCGCTGTTGCGGTCGAACAAGGGGCTGCGCGGCGCGGGCGGCCGGCTCGCGCTCGCCAGCCAGGCGGGCAATGCGCAACTCCAGAAGCTGATCGGCAGCGCGGTCGCGGCACATCGGGACGGCGGCGGCTTCGCCGAGGGGCTGCGCGTCGAGGCCGAATTCGACAGGCATCTGGGGATACTCGTCCGTTCGATCGAGGCGCGGTCGCATTATGGCAATGAAGCGGGACCGGCGGCGGTGGTCTATGTCTCGGGGCTCGACAACAGCCAGCCGCTGGAAGGGCTCGTCGCGCAGATTTTCGACCTGACACCGTCGGAGGCGCAGCTCGCGGCGCTGCTGGCATCGGGGCTCAGCCTGTCCGAGGCCGCCGAAAAGCTGGAATTCACCGAAAATACCGTACGCAGCTATTGCAAGACGATCCTCAGCAAGACCGGCGTCGGCCGCCAGGCCGATCTCGTCCGGCTGATCCTGCGCAGCGTCGCGGTGCTGGGATGATATAAGTAGCTTTTTCCCTCGTCGTTGCGAGCAAAACCCATCTTCTAGTCCAATTGGCCGATGCGTCCCCGCGCGGCGACTCTAGCCTCATCCCGCCGCTCGCAACCGGGCGCGGGAGAGGAGCGCGCAAGACCATGGCGACCAACGCGGACACGATCGCCTTTCGCAACGCACTGGGTTCCTTCGCCACCGGGGTGACGATCGTCACCACGCGCGACGCGGCGGGGCAGGACTGCGGGCTGACCGCAAACAGCTTCAATTCGGTGTCGCTCGACCCGCCGATGGTGCTGTGGAGCCTCGCGCGCAGTTCGATGAGCATGGAGGCGTTCCGCGGCGCCGATCATTTCGCGGTCCATATCCTCGCCGCCGATCAGGAGCCGCTGTCGAACGGCTTCGCGAAACGCGGCGCCGACAAGTTCGCGGCGCTGACGCCCGAACGCGGCGCCGGCGGCGTGCCGCTGCTTCCCGGCTGCGCCGCGCGCTTCCAGTGCCGCACGGCCTATCAATATGAGGGGGGCGACCATATCATTTTCGTCGGCGAAGTGATCGCCTTCGACCATGACGACCGCGCGCCCTTGCTCTTTCACGGCGGCCGCTACGCGCTCGCGGCGCGCAAGGCCGCGGCGCTGACCGCGAGCGAGGCCGCGGAGGCGGAGGCGCCGGGCAGCTTCGGCGAGGATTTTCTCGGCTACCTCCTCGGCCGCGCGCATTTTCAGCTTTACGGGCGGATGCAGGATAGCCTCGTCCGGCACGGACTCGACGCCGCCGACCATTTCATCGTCACCATCCTCGGCATCCGCGATGGACGCACCGCCGAGGAGGTCGGCGAGATGATCGGCTTCACCGGCGCGCGCATCACCCCGCAGCAACTAGCCTCGCTCGCTGCGCGCGGGCTTGTCCGTCCGGACGCGGCGAGCGGGCGGCTGTGGCTGACCGACGCCGGGCGCCGGGTGATGATCGAACTCGCGGCCGCGGCCAAAGCGGCCGAGGAAGAGGCGCTCGGCGCCTTCGACGACAATGAGACGGCGCTGCTCAAGCATCTGCTCAAGCATGTCATCCGCCACACCGATCCCGGCCTGCCCGATACCTGGGCGTCGGCCGGCGAAATCTGAACCACGGGAGACCATCATGCCGGACCTCGACGACAAAGCCTATGCGAACCCCGACGCGATCGTCAGGTCCGAGCGCGTCGAGATCGCCGCGCCCGCCGCGCTCGTCTGGGCGATATTGGTCGACCTGCCGCGCTACGGCGAATGGAACCCCTTCTGTATCGCTGCCGAATCGACGTTCGAGATGGGCGCGCCGGTGCATATGACGCTGAAAAGCTATATCGAGGAGGGCGTGACCTTTCCCAACTGCGAATATGTCTGCGCCTTCGAGCCCGGACGGCTGCTATCGTGGGCGCTGCCGCACGACGACGCCTGGCCTTACCCCGCGCGACGCGACCAGATTATCGAGGCTCTGGGCGAGGAGGCCTGCGCCTATCATTCGACCGACGCCTTTCTGGGGCCGAACGGCATCCATGTGATGCGCTTCGCGGGTCCCTGGGTGAAGCGCGCCTTCGACGACACGGCTCGTGCGCTAAAGGCGCGGGCCGAGGCGATGCACGCCGGGTCCTGATCCGACTTACGACAGCGCGGGGTCAGGCGTCAGCGCGTTTGCGAATATCGAGCGGCCAAAGAAAAGCCGGGTGTCGATCGCCCGACACCCGGCTTTCCCATTTTACCCGAAACGGATCAGGTCAGAATTTGAACCCGACCTCGATGCCATAGCTGCGCGGATCGCCGTACATGACGCCGGCGAAACCCAGCGAGCCGAAGTCGATGCCCGAAAGCATATAGTCTTCCTTGGTCAGGTTCCGGCCCCACACAGCGATCGAGGCCTTCGCGCCGCCGACATCGATGTCGGAGATCGACAGGCGCGCGTTGAGCAGCCCGACCCCGCCGTCGGCGATCGCCTCGTTGAACGGATTGACCGGGTGCCAATAGATTTTGCTGCGATAGCTCCAGTCGGCGCGCGCGGTCAAATTGCCGAAACTGCCGAGCGCCGTCTCATATTGCGCGCCGATATTCGCGGTCGTCGCCGCCGAATATTGGAATTTCGCGACCTTCGAGATGTCGCTGGTAACCCCGGTCAACGGATCGACGAAAAGGAACTTCTTATATTTGCGGTCGGTGTAGCCGAACGAGCCGTCGATGGTGAAGCCGTCGAAGAGGCGCGCCTGAAGCTCGGCCTCGATGCCCGTATAGGTGGCTTTCGCGGCATTGACCGTGGTGCTCGACGCCCCGCCGGTGCCGGCGAGGAACTGCTGCACCTGCAGATCGTCATATGTGGCGCGGAAAGCCGCGACGTTGAAGCGGACGCGGCGATCGAACAGCTCGCTCTTGAACCCGATCTCATAGGAGGTCAGATCCTCGGGATCGAAGCCGTTGTTGTCCGCCGCACGCGCGTTGAAGCCGCCCGCCTTGTAGCCCGTGCTCGCACGGACATAGGTCATGATGTCGTCGCTCCAGTCGTACGAGATGTTCGCCAGCCAGTTGAGCCGGTTGAACTTGCGCGTCAGATCGCGCGGTGCCGGCGGCACAGGCGCCGACTGGATCAGATGCTTCTTGTCCTCGGTATAGCGCAGGCCGCCAGTGATGCTCAGCCGGCTGTCGAGCGCGGCCGGTTTCCAGGTGAGCTGAGTGAACGCCGCCATCGAGCGCGAGATATGGCGATAGGACAACAGCGTATCGAGATTGACGCCGAAGCTGTTCAGGTCGAACCCGGGCGCGATCGGGATCGGCACCGGCGACGGGAGGACCAGCGTGAAGCCCTGCGGATTGTCCTCGGTCGCGCGCTCGCGGAAATAATAGGCGCCGAGGACATAGTCGAACTCGTCGCCGATCGAACCGATCAGGTTGAATTCCTGGGAGAACTGCTTCTGGTGCCGTTCGTTGCTGGTGTGGAACAGGTCGATCGGACCGACGCCTTCGGGAATGAAAGGATAGGGCGGCGCAAGCACCGCCGGATTGACGAGAAAGCCGACGAGGCCGCCGTTGCCGTCGAGGTCCGAACTGTCGCTGACATTGTCCCACTTGCGATAGCCGGTGATCGAACGCAGCGTCGCGTCGCCGATTTCCCAGTTGATCGTCAGGGCATGGCCCTGCACCCGGTCGTGGGCATTGCCGTCCTTGTCGAGGCGGACCTGCGACAGGCGGTCCTGCGAAACCTGCGGCACCGCGCCGCCGAACGCCGGAGAGGCGTTCAGATAATCGAGGATATCCTGGCGAATCGCGCGCAGCTGAAAGGCGTTGGCGCGGCCATTGCGGTCGCTCGAATCGAAGACATAGTCGACGGTGAAGCCGGTGCCCTTGTCGAAACGCACCGCGGCGCGCACCGCGTCGGTATTGCGGGCGCCGGGATCGCGCTTGTCGGACGGTTCGAGCAGATTATCGACCGTTCCGTCGCTCTGGCTGTGATAATAGCCGAGCTTCAGCGCAAGCCCGGTGTCGCCGAGTTCGCCGGTGTCGAGCAGCGCCTTCACCATATATTCGTCGAACTTGCCGTAGCCGACCTGCAGCTTGCCCCCGAACTCCTTCGACGGCTTGGCCGAGATGAGGTTGACCGCGCCGCCGGTGGTGTTGCGGCCGTAAAGCGTGCCCTGCGGACCGCGCAGCACCTCGACGCGTTCGAGATCCATCATGTCGAACAGCGCCCCCGCCGAACGGCCGACGATGACGCCATCGACATAGAGGCCAACGGCCGGATCGGCGGTCAGGATAGGATCATTGTCGACGATGCCGCGGATCGAGATCGAGGGATTGGCGGTCGCCGAGGGGGTTTCGGTGATGATCAGATTGGGCGCCGCGCTGCCCAGCGCCGCGACGTTGGTGATGCCGCGCTGCTCGATCGCCTCGGCATTGATCGCGCTGATCGCGAGCGGCGTATCCTGCAGGCTTTCAGCGCGCTTCTGCGCGGTCACGATGATTTCGCTCAGCCCCTGCGATGCGGTATCTTCGGCCGGTGCCGCGTCTGCGGCTGGCGCGGCATCCTGCGCTTGCGCGGCATTGGCGATCCAGGGCGCGATCAGCGCCACGGCGGCGATCTGTGCGCGATATGTGCGTAGCTTCATCAATCCCATCCCTCTTTCTGTCAATTGCGGCGTATGATGCGCAATTTATGGGCCTAATATCACGACATGCGTAACATATGCAATATATAACTACGCAAGAGGGCAATGACCTACCCCCTTTTGGTGGTAGGTGCGCGAACGAAAAAGGGGCGGCAAAGCCGCCCCAGTGCCCGTCGTGGCAAGTCGTTCAAATTCCCGGCTGTTCTTTCGGGATGTGAACCCTCAGCCCGTCGAGATCCTCGGTGATATGAATCTGGCAGCTCAGCCGGCTGGTCGGTTTGACCTCGATGACGTCGGCGAGCGCCCCCAGCATCTCGGCCTCATCCTCCCCCGGCGGGCCGACGCGCGCCGCCCAGGCGTCGTCGACATAGACATGGCAGGTCGCGCACTGGCGCACCCCGCCGCACAGCGCGTCGATCCCGTCGACGAGATTGCCGATGGCCAGATGCATCACCGCCATGCCCTCGAAATTGGTGCAGGTCCGCTCGCTGCCGTCGGGCTGGACATAAGTGACGCGCGCCATCAGTTCGCATCCTTCGCGTGCATCGGACAGCCCGCGGCCGCGGCCAGCGCGGCGACGTCGGCCTCCGGACGTTCGGCCATCGTGCGGCGGCGATAGCGCACGCGGCACGGCTGTTCGGGCCAATAGGTGCCCGCCCCCGCGATCGGGCGCGGCTCGTCGATCAGTTCCATTTCGTAACGCTGGAGCAGGATGGCGATCACCACCTTCATCTCCATGCGCGCGAAATTGACCCCGGCACAGCGATGCATCCCGCCGCCGAAACCGATCAGGCTGTTCGATTCGACCCTGGCGTCGGCGCGTTCGGTGTTGAAGCGTTCGGGGTCATAATCGTCGGGCCGCTCGAATATCTCGTCCATCCGGTGGCTGACCGACGGGGCGAGCAGCACCCAGTCGTCCTTGCGGATCCGATAGCCCTCGCGCTCGAAATCGCTCGCCGCCTTGCGGATCATCGTGAAGGCGACGGGGTGCAGCCGCTCGGTCTCGCGCAGCGCCAGGTCCATTTTCTGCATCGCGATCGCTTGTTCCCAGCCGAGCTCGGCGCCGGTTCCGGACCCGATCAGCTTGCCGACCTCCTCGCGCAGCACCGCCTGATAGCCGGGGTTCTGGAGGATATCGATCAGCGCCCAGCTCACCTGTCCCGCGGTCGTCTCATGCCCCGCCCAGACGAGCAGCAGGATCATGTGGATGATCAGCTCGTCGGGGATCGGGCTGCCGTCGGGATAGGTCGAGGCGACGATATCCTGAAAGAAATCGGCGGGCTCGACCGGGTTCGCGCGGCGCTGCGCGATCCATTGGCCCAGGATGCGGTGGAGCTTTTTCTTCGCGGCCTGGCTGCGGCGCATCTTCTTCGTCGGCAGCCACAAGGGCAGGACGAACTCCATGCCGCCCGAAAAGTCGCGGAACAAGTCGAAGAATGCGTGCCCCAGCTTTTCCTTGAAATCGCGGCCCATGAAAGCGTGCGCGGCGATGTCCATCACCACCGGCCCAAGCGTCGGGATCAGGTCGAACTCGCCGCTGTCGCCGAGCCGGTCGCACAGCCCCAGCGCTTCCTCGGCCATGACGGGGACATAATTCTTCATCGCCGACGCCTTGAAGCGCGGCATGATCACCGCGCGCTGGCGCAGATATTCCTCCATCTCCGCGAAGGAATAGAAATCGGGCGAGAACATCTTGTGAAAAAAGGGCATCGATTCGCGGATCGACAGCAGCTTGTCGGTTTCCTGAAAGACGAAGCGGTTGTTGTCGGGGCCGAGCAGCACGACCATCTTCCGCCCGCCCATGCGGAACGAATAGATCGCCCCATGGTCCCGATAACCCTTGCGCAGCAGGGCGACGGGGTCTTTGAAAAAATCGGTCAGATGGCCGAGGAACGGCTTTCCGCCGCCCATCGCAGGCGGGTTCATCGCGATTGCCGACATGATAATCTCCCTCTTCACGCCGTCTTCGCGGCCGGATGAGGGGTTATCGCGCGGCGATCGCGCTCCACCGAGTGCGTCGCATCATTGTATCGGATTTCAATCCCTTGAGGATCGTCCGGTGCGCCTTCCAGCCGCCAGCGTTCCCGAACCGACGTCGCGCGCGACCATCGGCAGCGGAATCGGGGTCGAGGCGATCAGCAGCCCGACGTTGGTCTTGGCCGCGGGCGGCAACGGCGCATCGCGCGCGATCAGATCGCGCACCTCGCGGAACAGGCTCGCCAGCCGCCGTTCGAGCAGCGCGCGCGACGCGTCCGAAAGCTCGCCGATCTCGAACTCCCAGATCGATCCGGGCGCCGAGAAATCATATTGCAGAAACTCCCCCTTCACCCGCCGGTCGAAGAAGCGCCGCATCGGCCCGCCGCGCCGCCAGCCGATGCTGCGCGCGGTCATCAGCCGGATGATGTTGCCGGGAAGCAGCTGGATCAGCCCGATCCGTTCGAGCTTGAGGAGCGCGGGAATGAGCTGCGTCTGGTCGATCGCATAATCAGCCTCGATCCGTTCGACGGTCCAGCCGCCGAGCGCGAGGTGAAAGCAGAAAAGCGCGAGCGGCTCATCGACCAGCGCCTGCTCCTGCGCGTCGGTCAGCGTCGCCGGCATCGCCGGGCGCATCTCGTCGGCCATCCGTGCGAGCGCGAGGAAATCGACCCCGGCCAGCTCGCAAATCTCGTCGATCCGCGCGAGCGTGAAGCTGCGCTGCGCGAAGGTGCGCCGCACGCTGGCGTGACTGATGCCGAGCGCCGCGGCGACATCGGCGTAGGTCATCCCGCGCTCCTTCAGCACGCGTTTCAACGCATCGACCAGATAGACGCTTTGCGTGTGCATGGGCTCGGACGCCGTCATCGGGCGTTTATCGCCCTAAAGGACCGATGCCTCAAGCGCACAGAAGCTGTGGCAAAGTCGTGCGTCGACGATGCGTTCGGGGCATTCGGGGTCGAACCAGCGGTCGATCCGCGCCCAATGATAGGGGTGCAGCATATAGGGACCGAGCAGCCCCTCCACGCCCGCATATTCCTGTTCCCATACATGCGTCCAGCGCCGCTCGCCGACCGCCCTGTCGGCCTGGCTGAGCTGCCAGTTGCGGATCGCGGGGATGTAATGCGGCATCATTCGCGTTTCGGCCTCGAACTGCGCGATCGTTTCGGCATCGCAACCTTCGTCAATGCTCAACAGCAACACGCGGTAGACGCCGTTCCCAAGGTCGGGATCGTGTTTGCCGTCGGGCGAGCCCTGATAATCGGCACCGTCGACCGAAGCGATCGCGGACCCGGCGAGCAGCGGGGACAAGGCCGCGCCGAAAGCGTCGCGCTCCGCCGCGCCGTCGAACACGCAATGCACGAGGAGATCGCCGCCGAAATGGCTGCCGGGCAGGGTCGGCGCGACAAGGCTGCGATAGGCCATATGGCTGGTCGCAAGCGCGCGCACCGCTTCGGCGAGCGGCTCCAGCCCCGCGGGATCGGCGAGGGTGACGAGGCGGGTCAGCTTAAACATGGCAAAGCCCCTCGATATCGGCGGGCTCGGCGGCGAAAAATCGGCGGCGGCTGACCGCGCGCGCATCGGCCTCGGCCCACCAGGCGATGACTTCGGGGTCGTTGCCGCCGACGAAGCGCATCTGCCACCAGCCGCCGGTGTCGGCGATCGACCAGCGAAAACTCAGCGTGTTCGATTGGTCGTCGAGCCACATGGGCGGGCTGACCAGCACCTGTTCCAGCACCATGCCGCGCGCCCGCGCGCCGGGCGCATAGCGCGCGAGATAGTCGCCCAGCAGCGCCTTGCCCTCGCCCGGCCTGGCGACGATCTCGTCGATCGCCTGAATGATCCGCCGTTCACCAGTCGTCATGATCGGCCACCTCCAGGATGATCTTGCCGCGGACATGCTGCGCCTCGACGCGGCGATGCGCGGCGGCCGCTTCGCCGAGCGGCATCGTCTCGATTGCGGGCGGCATCATCTTCCCGGCGCCGCAAAGCGCCGCGAGCCCTTTCAGATGCTCGGGCAGCCGCGCGACCGCGACCATGTTCGACAGGATGGCGATGTCCCGCGCCGCAGCGCTTGCAACCAGATCGTCGGCGGCGCGCGAGATCAGCGTCTCGATCTCGACATAGCGCCCGCCCGGCGCGACGATATCGAGCACCGACGGAAGCAGCGTGTCGAGCCCGACCGCGTCGAGCACCAGATCGACGCCGTCCGGCGCCCATTTGCGGACCGCCGCCACGACGTCGCCATCCCGATAGTCGATCGCGAGTTCGGCGCCGAGGCCGCGGACATAGGCCTGATTGTCGGCACCGCAGGTCACCGCAACACGCGCACCCAGCGCCTTCGCGACCTGGATGCCGATGCTGCCGACCCCGCCCGCGCCGCCATTGATCAGCAATTGCTGTCCCTCGCGCAAGGCCCCGGCATCGACGATCCCGCCATAGGCGGTCGTCCCAGCGACGGGCAGCGCCGCTGCCTGCGCGAAGCTCCACCCGGACGGCAACGGCGCGAGGAAAGCGGCGTCGGCAAGGCAATATTCGGCGTAGGAACCATCGAGCCCCTGCCCCTGCCGCGACATGCCGAACACCCGGTCGCCGGGCCGGAAGGCGTCGACGCCATCGCCCGCCGCCTCGACCACGCCCGCGAGATCGAAGCCGAGCACGAAAGGGAAATGATAGTCGATATAGGCGGAGAGCTTGCCCTCGCGCGTCTTCCAGTCGGCGGGGTTGACCCCGGCGCAGGCGACGCGCACCAGCACCTCGCCCGGCCCCGGCTGAGGCATCGGCAAGTCGCCCCAATGCAGCACATCGGCAGCGCCGAAGCCTTCGATGATCATCGCTCGCATCGCGCCTCTCCCTATTGCGCCGCCTCTGCGGCCTGCGCCTTGAAATGCGGGATTACATACGTGCCGATGTTGCGGATCGTTTCCATGATCGCCTCGTGCGGGACCGCCCCCATCTGGAAGAGGAACAGGATTTCGTCGGCCCCCGCGTCGAACAATCGCTGGACATAGCGGATGCAATCCTCCGCGGTGCCATAGGCACCCTGCACCTCCTCATAGGCGCCGGTATGCTCGGAGCCGATGGTGATCTTCTCCTCCGACAGATAGGCGACCACCGCCGCCTTCTCCTGTTGCAGGATGGCGGCCTGCTCGTCGCCCGACAGATTCTCGACGGTCGGCCTGGGCCCGCCCTGATACCAATAGCCGAGCGATTCGACGAAGAAGCGCTGGCCGCGCAGGCCGATGCGCCGCGCCTTCTCACGATCGTCCAACACCAGCGCGGGGCAAAGCGCGGCGAGATGCTCGGTCGGGCGGAATCCGACCTGATCCTCGGCCTTGCGGTTCGCCCAGGCGGCGCGATAGATCGCATTCTTGCTGGCGATATCGTCGGGCCCGGCGAAGCCCAGCACCAGCGCGCCGATCCCGCGCGCGCCCGCGGTGGTCAGCGCGTCGGCGCGCGTGCACGCCATGTAGAGCGGCGGGTGCGGGTCCTGATACGGCTTGGGATGGATCGGGCGGCGCGGGATCCGGATATATTCGCCGTCGTGCTCGATCTCGTCCTCGACCATGATCTTCGGGATCAGATACATGCTCTCGTCGATCATCGGCTGCAGCGCGGCGAGGTCGTAGCCGAAGGTGCCCGCCTCCTGCTGGGTCCCGCCCTTGCCCATGCCGAAATGGACGCGGCCATTCGACAATATGTCGAGCGTCGCGATCCGCTCGGCGACCTTGACCGGATGGTTCATCGCCGGCGGCAGGCAGACGACGCCGTGGCCGATGCCGAGCCGCGTCGTCTTGCCGGCAAGGAAGGCGAGAAAGGTCTCGGGCGCCGACATATGCGCATATTGCGTGAGCGCGGTATGCTCGACCGCCCAGACAGTATCGAAGCCCATCTCCTCGGCGAGCACCGCCTGCTCGACGATCTCGTGGAAACAGCGCGCTTCGTTTTCGCGGGACGTGTCCACCATCTGCGCTTCGTAAATGATCGAGAATTTCATGGTCTGCGATCCTCTCACCGTCTTTTCGGGCGAGCATAGGGCGCCGCGGCACGCGCTCCTCCTCCAATTGGATCAATTCGCGCCGCGCCGCCGATGCTAGGCAAAGCGCGACATTGGGCAGGAAGAGGAATTGCGATGGGCATGTTCGAGGGCAAGGTCGCGCTGGTGACCGGCGGAGCTTCGGGAATCGGGGTCGCGGCGGCGCTGCGCTTTGCCCAGGAGGGCGCCGCGGTGGTGATCGCCGACCTCAACGAGGCGGGTGCCGAAACGATCGCCGATCAGGTCCGCGCCGCCGGCGGCCGCGCCCGCGCGGTCCGCTGCAATGTCAGCGACGCGGCGGACAATGCGGCGATGGTCGCCGCCGCCAAACAGGAATTCGGCCGGCTCGACGCCGCGTTCCTCAACGCGGGCGCCTATGCGCAGACCGTTTTCGAGGAGACCGACGCGGCGACGCTCGACAGCATGATCGCGACCAATCTGAAAGGCGCATGGCTGGGGCTGCAGGCGGTGCTGCCCGCGCTCGAACGCGGCGGCGCGGCGGTCGTCACGGCCTCGACTTCGGGGGTCATCGGGCTCAACGTCGCCGCGGCCTATAGCGCCGCCAAGCACGGCGTCGTCGGCGCGGTGCGGTCGGCGTCGCAGAGCTTTGCGCGGCGCGGGCTGCGCGTCAACGCCATCTGCCCTGGCCCGGTCGCGACCGCGATCCTCGGCGTGACCGATCAGGCGCCGCTCCAGCCCGCCGACGCGCTTGCGCTTCCCGGCGCCGATGGTCTGCTGCTGCCGCAGCACATCGCCGAACTCGCGCTCTTCCTCGCGAGCCCGCGCTCGGGCGGGATCAACGGTCAGGAAATCATCGCCGACGCAGGCTTCCTCGCCAGCTATCCGCCGATGCCCGAATGATCCGGCGGGCGCGTCAGTCGCGCTCGACGCGGATGCGGCTGAGCCGGGTCCTGGCGATCAGCCAGCGCCCGCGCGCCTTGCGATAGCAGTCGTGATAATGGCCGAAGCCGTGGTGCGAGCGACCGGCAAGGTCGCTTCCCTCGCCCGCCCAGAAATGGTCGTCCATCGCCCATATGCCCTCGGCATCGCGCGCGCCGGTGAAGCGGATCTCGAAGCTGTGGGCATGATGGACCGTCGTCGCATGTTCGAGTGCGGCCGCGACTCCCGCCACAAAGGCGTCGGCGCCGGTGGTCAGCAGGGATTCGTCGGTCTCGCCCGGCATCTCGCGGAAATCGCCGACCATGTCGTCGGTCAGCAGGCTGCGCAGCAACACCCAGTCCTTGGTGTCGAGCGCGCGCAGATAGCGCGCCTTGAGCAACCGGATTTCCTCGATCGCGGCGAGATTGACGGCTTCGGTCACAATTCAGATCCTCTCCAGGAAGGCGGCTCGATAGGCCGCGAAATGCTGTTCTACATCGGAGCGGACCAGACCGAAATCTTCAAGGGCATATTTATGCGGCGCGCGATCCTCGCGCTTGTTGGCTTCGACCCATTCGGCCATGCCGGCACGCACCCCGGGCGTGACCTCGACCCCCGCGGCTTCGAGCACGCGCGTGCCCTCACCGATCGGATCGCTCAAAAGGTCGGCATAGTGGACGTCGACGAAATGATGCGCCGCCGCCTGTCCGCGCACCGTCATGAAGCGGTCGAGCAATTCGGCGAGCCGCGGCACCCAGAAGGCGGCGACGCTCGCCGGATCGACGCGATCCGACACCATCTGGTAAAGGCTGTGTTCCATGCTGCAATAGCTCGGCACCGTCGCCACCGGGTCGCGGTGGGTCATCACGATCTTCGCCTCCGGGAACAGCTCGATCACCGCGTCGAGCGCGAGCAGGTGGCCGGGGGTCTTGAGCACCCATTTCGCGCCGTCGCGGCGGCGGTCCTGCCATTGCAGCGACTGGAGGATCTGCTTGAGGTCGCGGTAGCATTGAACGCGGTCGTTCTCGGTCAACCAGCGCGCATAGCCGGGAACATAATAGGTCCCCTCGATCATCGTGCTCGAATAAAGCTGGCCGAGGATGATCAGTTCCTCGTCGGGCTGGTCGATGCTCATCGGGTGGATCGACATCAGGTCGGGGATCGTCGCGATCATATAATCGAGGAAACCCCGCGCGGCTTCGCGCCGGGGTTCGGGGTCGCCGCGCGTCTCGTTCGGGAAGGGGGCATAATTCTGCGTCTCGAACCAGCGCGTGCCGGTCATCCCCGGCGCGGACGCGAGCATCCGGTGCAACATCGTGCTGCCGGTGCGCGGCAGGCCGACGACCACCGCCGCAACCTCGACGCGTTCGTCGAGAATCTCGGGATGGCGCTTGATCAGTTCGACGTGGCGCAGGCGGTTGACGAGACCGTTCACGATCATCGCCGCGGCACTGTCGATCCCCGCCGCGCTCAGCCGCGCCTCATCGTTCAGCGCCGGGACCAGCGCGTCGATATTGGCGAAGAACCAGCTATCGCCGAAATCCGAAAGCCCCGTCTGCTCGCAGGCGCGCGCCACCAGCGTCGCGCGGTCGGGCACCCGGCCAATCACCTCTCCCATCGCATCAAACTTCCGCATTGCGTAGATAATATCGCTAATATGTCACGCTATTCGTATTCATATTTCACTTTATCTACGCAATTATCCCGTTTCAGGTCAAGTGCTGCCTCTTTCGGGCATTCCCGCGTGGAGCAGATGGACGAGTTGCGACTGGCGGCGCGCGCCGGTTTTCGCGAAAATCGAACGCAGGTGCGATCGCGCAGTATTGTGCGCGATGCCGAGCCGGTCGGCCGCCTCGACCAGCGAGCCACCGCCCGCGAGCGCCGCGGCGAGCATCGCCTCCATTCGCGTCAACTGAAACAGATCGCGGATCGCCTCGGGATCGGGGGCGGCCTCCTGCCCCGGATCGCTGACGAACAGCGCGAGCGCCGCACCCTTGCCGCCGCGCATGAACGCCGGGGTCGTCACTGCCTTGGCGACGACGCCCAGATCGCGCTGCCCCGACGGCCGTTCGATGCGGAAACGCTGCGGCGGTGCCGCGACCGGATCGGCTTCGGACTTGAGCATCTTCAGCAGCCTCTCGAGCGCGCGGTGCGCGTCGGCGGCGGCGAGCCGCAATCGCCCGCCCGCGAGCACCAGCCCGTCGCCTTCGCCGAGCAATCGTTCGGCGACGGCGTTGGCGCGCATCACCTTGCCGTCATGGTCGAGGATGATCGCCGCGACCCCCATCTGCTCGACCGCTCCGCGATAAACGCCATGCTCGGCGCCCGACGCCTGCAGCCGTTCGAACAGGCGGATCGCGGTGCGCAGGTGCGGAACGATATCCTGCAACGCCTCGCGCTCGGCGGCCTCGAAATCGCTGCGGCTCGCGTCGCGCGTCACGCGCAGCCGCGCCTCGAACCCGCTGTCGAAGCGCAGGTCGACGCCAAGGATCTGATCGCCGCCCGCCGCCTCCAGGAAATCGCGCCAGAAATCGCTCATCCGCGTGTCGCCCTGCACGAAATCGGTGAACGCGGTCACCTTGCCTTCGGGCAGCCCCTTGAACGGATCGCTCGCGAAATAGCTTTCGATATAATCCTCGGAGGTCTGCGGGTCGCCGCCGGGGGTCACCAGCGTGCCCGGGCGGCTGGCGCCCGGCATCGTCAGGATCAGCGTCGCATAGCTGGCGTCGAGATAGAGCGCGAGGTTGCGGAGAAAATCCTCCCACGGCGCCTCCGCCAGCAGCCCGCCGAACAGGTCGGACAGCAGGCTGGAAAACGCCGCATTCATCCCGTTCGTTTTCACCGCCGCTCCCTCATTTCCATCCATTCCATCCCACAAACAGGAGCCTATTGCCATGCCCATTGACCCCGTGCTCGCGCCGCTGCTCGACATGATCGGCGGCCTGCCGCACATGAACCCGCCGTTCGACGTCGCGGCGCTGCGCCTCGCCGACGAACAGCCGATGCCCGTGTTCAAGGCCGAGGTCGCCGAGGTGCGCGACCTGACCCTCGACACCGCCGCCGGTCCCGTCGCCGCGCGCCTCTATCACCCCGCGCCGGACACCGAGCTCCCGCTCCTCTTCTTCCTGCACGGCGGCGGCTGGGTGTTCGGGACGATCGAGACGCACGATCCGCTGTGCCGCGCGCTCGCCTCGGCGGCCGAGGTCGCGGTGCTGTCGCTCGACTATCCGCGCGCGCCCGAGCATCGCTATCCGGCGGCGCTCGACACGATGCACGCGGCGCTGGTTGCGGCGGCGGCGCAGGCCGGCGAACTCGGCATCGACCCCGCCCGGATCGCGGTCGGCGGGGACAGCGCGGGCGGCAACCTGACGGCCGCGCTGTGCCTGAAGCTGCGCGACGAGCGCGGCCCGGCGGTCGCGCATCAACTGCTCTTCTACCCCGTCATCGATAACGACTTCACCCGCGTCTCCTATGTCGAGAACGGCGCCGGCTATTTCCTGTCGGGCGCGATGATGCAGTGGTTCTGGGCGCAATATCTGGGCGACGAGAATGCGACGCCCGACAGCCTGGCCGCCCCAATCCGCGCCGCGAGCCTCGCCGGCCTGCCCTCCGCCACGGTGATCACCGCCGAATATGATCCGCTGCGCGACGAGGGCAACGCCTATGCCGAACGCCTCGTGGCCGAGGGCGTGGCGGTGACGCACAGCCAGACCCCCGGCGTCATTCACGGCTTCGCCTCGATGCTCGGGATGCTGCCGCAGGCCGATATCGCGGTGGGCACCGCGGCGAAGGGATTGCGGCGCGCCTTCGGGCTGATGGACGCGGTGGCCTGACGTGCGCGCGGGCGGATCAGATCCCGTATCCGCCCGCGACGGCAATCTGCTGTCCGGTGACATAGGCGGCTTTCGACGAGGCAAGGAAGACAGCGGCATGACCGATTTCTTCGGGTTGTCCCCAGCGTTTGAGCGCGAGACTCTTGTGGACCTCCCGCGTCCACGCCTCGTCGAACACGCCCTGCCGCGACAACTCCAGGAACATGCCCGCCTCGATCACCCCGACAAGGATGGAATTTGCGCGAATGCCATGCCTTCCCTCCTCGCGCGCGAAGCCCCTGACCAGCGCCTCGTTCGATGCCTTGGGCGCGACCGACAGGCCGTCGAGGTCGGGCCAGCGGAGATGCCCCGCCGACCCCAGATGGACGAGCGAGCCGCCGCCCGCCGCGCGCATGTGCGGAATGATCGCGCGCGCCGCGTTGAAGAAGCCATGCACCTCGACGTCGATCGCGCGGCGCCATTGCTCGCTCGTCGTTTCGGTCAGCGGAACCTGCGCGACGAGCGGCCCGGCGCCCCAGACCAGCGTATGGACGCGGCCGTGCGCCGCGACCGCGTCGGCCGCCGCTGCCGCCAGCGCGTCCTCGTCGGTGACGTCGCAGCGATGCAGGCTCGCCTTGCGCCCCGCCGCCTCGATCTCGGTGGCGAGTGCCTTCGCCGCATCCTCCTTCGAGCGCCACACGATCGCGACGTCGCTGCCGGCGTTCGCGAAGACGCGCGCGACCGCGGCCCCGATGCCGCCCGTCGCTCCGAAAATCAGCACCGCCCCCGCGGGAAACATCGGCTCCGCACCCATGGACATCCTCCTTGACCTTGCATGACGTTATTGTTCGTGCGATATATCATCGAAATGCGACAATATAATCTATTTTTGCAACGCAAAACGCAATTTCATACACGGAACACGCATCAAGAGAGGTTTTTTCCATGGCGACAACCGCAGACTATGGACTGGGCGACCAGGTCTTTCCGCGCGGCTGGTTCATGATCGCCGCCGCCGCCGAACTCGACGGAACCAAGCCGCTTGCGGTCCGCTTCTTCGGACGCGACCGCGTGCTCTATCGCGGCGAATCGGGCCAGGTGCATCTGGTCGACGCCTATTGCCCGCACATGGGCGCGCATCTGGCGAAGAACACGACGAGCTTCGTCATCCTCGACAATGAGCAGGTGCAGGGCGATTCGATCCGCTGCCCCTATCACGGCTGGCGCTTCGGACCCGACGGCAAGTGCGACCATATCCCCTATTCGCCGCAGCGCATTCCCGCCGCCGCGAAGCTCGACACCTGGCCGGTGGTCGAGCGCGCGGGCTGTATCTGGATGTGGCACGACCCCGAGGGGCTGGAGCCCGAATATGAGCTGCCGCCCTTCGCCGAATATGACGAGCCGCACTGGGTGAAGTGGGAGATCGACCAGCTCGGCGAGTTAGCGAGCCATCCGGTCGAGATTCTCGACAATATGGCCGACCGCGCCCATTTCGGCCCCGTCCACGGCACCGCCGAGACCGAAGTGTTCGAAAACGACTTCGACGGCCACCGCGTCGTCCAGCGGATGCGCGCCGGCCACCGCACGCTTCAGGGCGCGGACTCGCTGGAAACCGACACCTGGTATACCGGCCCGGGCATCCTGCAATCGCGCATGTCGGGCCAGTTCCCGTCGATCATCCTGATCACCCACACGCCGGTCGACGACGGCGTCGTCAAGGTGTGGCACGGGTTGCTGGTAAAGGTCGCCAACGCCGAACCGACCGCAGAGGATGTCGCAATGGCGCGCGCCTATCAGGACGCATCGCTGGCCGCCTTTGCCCAGGATTTCGAGATTTGGTCGAACAAACGTCCAGCCATCAATCCGCTGGCGGTGCAGGGCGACGGCCCGCTCGGCAAGGTGCGAATCTGGTATCGCCAGTTCTACAACCCCCGCGAGCGCGCATCGGACATCCAGAAGCGCGTCAACGGCACCCACATCACTCGCGGCACCGTGACCGCGCCGTTTGAAGAAAAGACCGCCTGAGCGGACCGGAAACAGAGGAAAAGACATGGGCAGACTGACAGGCAAGGTCGCGATCGTGACCGGCGCGGCGCAGGGCATGGGCGCCGCGACCGCGCGCCTTTTCGCGGCCGAGGGCGCGAAAGTGGTGCTGTGCGACATATTGGAGGAAGCGGGACAGGCGACCGCGGCGGAGATCGGCGGCGATACGCTGTTCCGCAAACTCGACGTGCGGTCGGATGCCGAGTGGGAAGCGGTGGTCGCCGAAACGACCCGCCGCTTCGGCCAGCTCGACATATTGATCAACAACGCCGCGATCGTCCATTTCAGCCCGATCGAGGCAATGTCCGCCGAGGATATCGAGCGCGTGCTGGCGATCAACGTGATGGGCACGATGCTGGGCGCCAAGCACGCCGCGCGCGCGATGGCCGCGGCGGGGCGCGGGGTGATCGTCAACATCTCGTCGGTCGATGGGCTGCGCGGCTGCAACGGCCTGTCGGCCTATACCGCCAGCAAATGGGCGGTGCGCGGACTGTCGAAATCGCTCGCCTTCGAACTGGGGCCGCGCGGCATTCGCGTGTGCACCGTCCATCCGGGCGGTGTGAACACGCAGATGGGCAATCCGACCGGGCTGACCGGCGACGCGGTCAATGTCGGTTACGAGCGCGTGCCGCTGCAACGGATCGGCGAACCCGAGGAAATCGCGCGCGCGAGCCTGTTCATCGCGTCGGACGAGGCGAGCTATATCAGCGGCGCCGAACTCGCGGTCGATGGCGGCTGGTCGGCGGGCTATTACCAGCCCTTCCTGCCCGGCGCGCCCGCGAGCCTGACGGGACAACTCTGATACCCCGTCCGGCGAGGAGCAGGGCGATGCAGCACCCGGTTGCCGGCAATGCGCTCGACCCGGCGCTCAAGGACAGTTTCGCAGAAGAGGCGGTTCCCCATGCTGCTTGAAAACAAAGTCGTCGTCATCAGCGGGGCCGGCCCCGGCATGGGACAGGCGCTCGCACGCGTCGCGGCGCGCGAGGGCGCGAAGATCGTGCTCGGCGCGCGCAGCGCCGATTTCATCGAGGGCGTAGCCGGCGAGATCCGCGCCGAAGGCGGCGAAGCGATCGCGGTGCCGACCGACGTGGGCGATGCCGATCAGTGCCGCGCGCTCGCCGCCGCCGCTACGCAAGCGTTCGGCACGATCGACGGCCTCGTCAACAGCGCCTATATCCACGGTGCCTGGACGACGGTCGATCAGGCCGATCCCGACGACTGGGCCAAGGTGTTCGACGTCAACTGCCTCGGCGCGCTGCGCATGACGCAGGCGGTGCTGCTCACGATGCAGGCGGCGGGCGGCGGCGCGGTGGTCAATGTCGCGACCATGTCGCAGGTCGCGCCCTTCCCCGGCGAGGGCGGCTATGCGAGCGCCAAGGGGGCGCTGACCACGATGACCCGCCATATGGCGCAGGACTTCGGTCGCTGGAACGTCCGCGTCAACGCGGCGCGGATGGGCTGGATCGGCGGCAAGCCGGTCCACGACTGGATCGACCGCGAGGTTGCGGGCGGCGCCGACCGCGACGCACTGGTTGCCGGGATCACCGCGCGCATCCCGCTCGGCGTCATTCCGCCCGAGGAGGACTGCGCGAAAAGCGTCCTCTTCTTCGTCTCCGATTATGCGAAAATGGTCACCGGCGCGACGCTCGACGTCAACGGCGGCCAATATATGGCGCCGTGATATGAGCGACGAGCGCCTGCTGTCCCCCGATGTCTGGCGCGCCTTCTGCCGGCGGCTCGAAGCCGCGGGCGAGATCGTGACCGGCGCCGAAGCCGCCGCCAACCCGCTCGACCGCGCCGAAGGCTATCGCTACCTCACCCGGCTCTTGCGCATCGCCCTCGACATGCAGCTCGAACATGCCGACCCCGATTTCCCGAGCTTTTACGCCGCTTCGCACGAGACGGCGAAGATCGGCGCCGACAATCCCGACAATATCTATATGAACGCGAGCGTTTCGGGCGCGCGCTCCTACCGCATCCGCGGGACGCGCGGCACGGTGCCGATCCTGAGCTTCGGCACCAAGGCGAACCGCTATGCGATCGACGGCACCATGGCCTCGACCGGCGAGCTCGATTCGGCCGACATGGCGGTCGCCCCCGACGGGTCGTTCGAGATCGTCGTCAGCCGCGAGCGCGCGCCGGGCAACTGGCTGCCGCTCGCCGGCGACAGCTCGATGGTCATCGTCCGCCAGACCTTCCTCGACCGCGCCAGCGAAACCGCCGCGGCGGTGACGATCGAGACGATCGACGGGCCGGCCTATCCAGCGCCGCTGTCGCCCGACCGGCTCGAGGCGGCGCTCGAGCGCGTCACCGGCTTCGTCGCGGGGACGGCGCGCACCTTCGTGCAATGGGCCGATGATTTCCGGGCCGAGCAGAGAAACCGCCTCGCGACCATCGACCAGACGCGCTTCTTCCGCGCCGGGGGCGATCCGACGATCTTCTACCTCCACGGCTGGTGGCAACTCGAACCCGGCGAGGTGCTGTGCATCGATACGCGCATTCCCGAATGCAGCTTCTGGAATTTCCAACTCGACAATGTCTGGATGGAATCGCTCGATTACCGTTACCACCGCATCCATCTGAACGGCCATAGCGCGCGGCTGAACGACGACGGCTCGCTGACGCTGGCCGTCGCCCCGCGCGATCCGGGCTTCGGCAACTGGATCGACACGGCGGGCCATCATCAGGGCACGATGCTGCTGCGCTGGACCGGCGCGACCGACCACCCCGTCCCCGAAACGAAAGTGATCCGCCTCGATGACTGATCTCGAAGCCCGCATCGCCCGGCTGGAAGCCGAAAGCGACATTCGCCGCCTGAAAGCGCGCTATCTGAACGCCTGCGACGCGAAGGATCTCGACGCGATCCGCGCCTGTTTCACCGAAGATGCCGTGATCGACTTCCCGCCGCTCGGCACATTCGATCTCGACGGGCTGATCGGTATCTTCACGCAGATGGCCGCGACGACACCGATCATCGACGTCCATCAGGGTCATAATGCCGAGATCGAGGTCGCGGGCGACGACGCGAGCGCGCGCTGGAACCTCGGCTATGCAACCTATGACCCGCGCGCCGGCAGCTTTCGCCTGCTCGCCAATTTCTACCACGACCGCTACCGCCGCACCGCCGGCGGCTGGCGCATCTGCTACACGCGATCCGAGCCGCGCGCGATCGTCAACGGGGCGCTCGCGGAGGGCGGGGTCAAAGCGAGCTGGATAACGGCGTAGACCGAGCGAACGCGGACCTGACATCCTCCCCGTGCCGGGGAGGATCGGCTATATCCCCTCCCCACCCCAAAACCGCCAAAAGAAAAGCCCCGCCGGATCGCTCCGGCGGGGCCTTTCTTTTGCCCGTGCGGGCGGCGCGGCCTAGGCGGCGCCGTGTGCCAGTGCCGCGAGGAGCAGGATCGCCACGATATTGGTGATCTTGATCATCGGGTTGACCGCCGGACCCGCGGTATCCTTGTAGGGATCGCCGACGGTGTCGCCGGTCACCGCGGCCTTATGGGCTTCGCTGCCCTTGCCGCCGTGGTTGCCGTCCTCGATATATTTTTTGGCATTGTCCCATGCGCCGCCGCCCGAGGTCATCGAAATGGCGACGAACAAGCCGCCGACGATCACGCCGAGCAGAAGCGCGCCGAGCGCTTCGAGCGCTTCGGCCGGACCGGCCACCGCGCGAATGACGAAGAACACGACGATCGGCGCGAGCACCGGCAGCAGCGACGGAACGATCATTTCCTTGATCGCCGCCTTGGTAACCAGATCGACGGTGCGGGCGTAGTCGGGGCGGCTGGTGCCGTCCATGATGCCCTTGTTGTTCGCGAACTGGTCGCGGACGTCCTTCACCACATCGCCCGCCGCCTTGCCGACCGCGGTCATGCCGAGCGCGCCGAACAGATAAGGCAGCAGCGCCCCGAGCAGCAGCCCGACGATGACATAGGGCGACGACAGCGAGAAGGTCAGCGGCGCATCGAGGCCGAGCTTCGCCGAATATTCGCTGATGTCGGCAGTATAGGTGCCGAACAGCACCAGCGCCGCCAGACCCGCCGAACCGATGGCATAGCCCTTGGTCACCGCCTTGGTCGTGTTGCCCACGGCGTCGAGCAGGTCGGTCTTTTCGCGAACGCTGTCGTCGAGACCGGCCATTTCGGCGATGCCGCCGGCGTTGTCGGTGACCGGGCCGTAAGCGTCGAGCGCAACGACCATGCCGGCGAGCGCCAGCATCGCTGTGGCGCCGAAGGCGATGCCGATGATGCCCGCGATCTGATAGGCGACGATGATGCCGACGCAGATCACCAGCGTCGGCAGCGCGGTCGATTCAAGGCTGATCGCCAGACCCTGGATGACGTTGGTGCCGTGGCCGGTTTCCGACGCCTTGGCGATGCTGCGCACCGGGCGATAGTTGGTGCCGGTGTAATATTCGGTGATCCAGATGATCAGGCCGGTGATGACGAGGCCGACCAGCGAGCAATAGAAGAGGCTGCGGCCGTTGAAACCGGTCCCCGCGATCGTCGCTTCCATGTCGCCGAGCGCATATTGCGTCGAGAACCAGATCGCCGGGATCGAGAGGATCGCGGTGACCAGAAAGCCCTTGTACATCGCGCCCATGACATTCGTGCCGCCGCCGAGGCGGACGAAATAGGTGCCGATGATCGAGGTGATGATGCACACGCCGCCCATCAGCAGCGGCAGGGTCATCAGCGGCAACAGCATGTCGCCCGCGCCCTTCAGCAGCAGCGCGATCAGCACCATGGTGGCGCCGACGGTGACGACATAGGTTTCGAACAGGTCGGCGGCCATGCCGGCGCAGTCGCCGACATTGTCGCCGACATTGTCGGCGATCACCGCGGGGTTGCGCGGATCATCCTCCGGAATCCCCGCCTCGACCTTGCCGACCAGGTCGGCGCCGACGTCGGCGGCCTTGGTGAAGATGCCGCCGCCAAGGCGCGCGAAGATCGAGATGAGCGAGGCACCGAAGGCGAGCGCGACGAGCGCATCGACGACGGTGCGGTCATCGCCGCCGACGCCATAGCCGCCGGGGCCGGTCAGATACCAGAAGAAGACCGAGATCGCGAGAAGCGCGAGGCCCGCCACCAACATGCCGGTGATCGCGCCGGCGCGGAACGCCATCGTCAGCCCCGTCTGCAGCCCCTTTTGGGCTGCGGCGGCGGTGCGGACGTTCGCCTTCACCGAAATGTTCATGCCGACGAAACCGGCCACGCCCGACAGCACCGCGCCCAGCACGAAGCCGGTCGCCGAGATCGGCCCGAGAAACAGCCCGACAAGGATGGCGACAACGATGCCGACCATGGCGATGGTGCGATATTGGCGGCCGAGATAGGCCTTGGCGCCTTCCTGAATGGCGCCGGCGATTTCCTGCATCTTCTCATTCCCCGCCGATGCGCCGAGCACCTGCCGCGAGGTAATGAACCCATAGAGCACGGCCAAAAGGCCGCACGCTATCGCGATCAAAACCGGATTCATGCGTGTCTGTTCCTTCCCCATCGAGAAGGGCGAACGCAAAGATAGCAGTCGAACGTCCGACTTATTGATGCCGGCTCGCTCTCTCCCCTGATGCGACCGCCCCAAATTGGACGCGGGGGTTATGGGAAGAAAGAAAGCCGAGGGCAAGCCTGCATTAGCGTCATCCCGGCAAGGCGGGATTAATGCATGAACCCCAGCCGCTCGGGCAGCGCGATCCGCTGCGCGCGGTGGACCAGCGTGACCCCCTCGCCCACCCCGGCGTGACCGATCGGCGTCACCGCGACGCCGAGTCCCGCCGCGATCTCGCGGATCGCGGCCGCCGCGCCCGGATCGGCCGCGAACAGCAGTTGATAGTCGTCGCCCGCGGTCGCCGCCGCAAGGCGCGTGTCGAGGACGTCGGGGCGCACCGCGAGCAGCGCCGCCGACAGCGGCACCGTCTCGACCATCAGCGTGACGTCGCAGCCGCTCGCCGCCGCCATGCGCTCCGCGTCGATCAGCAGGCCGTCGGAGACGTCCATCATCGCATGGACATGCGGCACCAGCGCCTGCCCCAGCGTAAGCTGCGGCTGCGGGCGGCTGTAGGCGGCGAGGCAGGTCTCATTGGCCTCGATCTCGCCGAGCCGCATCGCGAGGCCGACCCCGGCGTTGCCGATCGTCCCGCTGACCCAGAGCTGGTCGCCGGGGCGCATCCCCGACCGCGACGGCACGCCTTCGGCCGGCGCGCGGCCGATCGCGGTGAGGCCGAAACTGCGCGGCGCGCCTGCCGGAGCGCCGACGGTATCGCCGCCGAGCAAGGGCAAGCCGAAACGCCGCAGCACGATGTCGAGGCCGTCGGCAAAAGCGGCATCCCAGTCGGCATCGTCCGCCAGGCTGTAGCCGAGCAGCACCCCGACCGGCACCGCGCCCTTCGCGGCGAGATCGGAGAGGTTCACCGCGACGAGCTTCCACGCGACGTCCTGCGAACGCTCGTCGGGGAGGAAATGGACGCCCTCGACGATCATGTCGTGGGTGAGGACAAGGCCCTCGAACACCGCGACATCGTCGGCGAGCCCGCGCGCGGCGGGATCGGTCGCGATGCCGCGCAGGCGGGCGATGAAATCGGCTTCGGTCATGGCGAATGGGGTAGCGAATAGCGGCCGGGTATAAAAGATACCCAACCCGTGCATCCCCGCGAAGGCGGGGATCCAGAGCGCGTTTGCGCAACCGTTGGGCTTATTTCCCGCTCTGGGTCCCCGCCTTCGCGGGGACGCACTGAATTGACGGGCGCGCTATTTCGCCCGCACATCCTTGCCGATCGCGTCGAGCAGGCCATTGGCGAAACCCGCCTCGCGGCCGTCGAAGAAGGCCTTCGCGACATCGACATATTCGCTGACCACCGCGCCGACCGGCACGTCGCCGCGCGCGATCAGTTCATAGGCGCCGGCGCGCAATATCGCCTTCATCGTGCGGTCGAGCCGGTCTATCGTCCAGCCGCTCGCCAGCCGCGCGGTGATTGCGGCGTCGACCTCGTCCGCGCGGGCGAGCGCGCCCTTCACGATGTCGTCGAAGAAGGGGACGTCGGCGTCGGCATATTCGGCGTCCTCGATAATCGCGCCGATGCGGTGCTGATGGAACTCGTGGACAAGCTGCGCGACCGGCGTGCCCTCCATCTCGTGCTGATAGAGCGCCTGCACGGCGGCGAGGCGGGCGGCGGAGCGGGACTGAGTGCGTTTGTTCATGGCGTGTCGCTTTATCTTAAATCGTCATCTGCTCAAATCGTCATCCCGGCGAAGGCCGGGATCTCGCCGGTTGCTCATTACGCAAGGTCGAGATCCCGGCCTTCGCCGGGATGACGAATGAAGGTCAAGGTCGGCTCTATTTCAATCTGTTCTGGACGCTGAGCGCATGGGCGGGCAGCCCCTCGGCCGTCGCGAGCGCGACGGCGGCGGGACCGATCGCCGCCAGCGCGCCCTCGTCGAGGGCGAGGAAGCTGGTGCGCTTCATGAAATCGGTGACCGACAGCCCGCTCGAAAAACGCGCGCGGCGGCCGGTGGGGAGGACGTGGTTGGGACCCGCGACATAATCGCCGATCGCCTCGGGCGTCTGGCGGCCGAGGAATACCGAGCCCGCGTGGCGCACCTGGGTGAACAGCGCGTCGGCCTCGGCCGCATCGACCGCAAGTTCGAGATGTTCGGGCGCGAGCCGGTCGCAGAGCGGGATCGCGTCGGCCAGCGTGGGCACGACGATCACCGCGCCGTTATTGGCCCAACTCGCCTCCATCGTCGCCGCCGTGCCGAGCGTCGGGATAACCTCGGCCACCGCCGCCGCGACCGCATCGGCGAACGCGGCATCGTCGGTGAAGAGGATCGACTGGCTGGTCGGGTCGTGCTCGGCCTGGCTGAGCAGGTCGGCAGCGATCACATGCGGTTCGTTCTTCGCATCCGCGACGACGACGATCTCGCTCGGCCCCGCGACCATGTCGATGCCGACGACACCGTAAAGCTGGCGCTTGGCCTCGGCGACCCAAGCATTGCCGGGGCCGGTGACGACGTCGACCGGCGCGATCCGGCCGGTGCCATAGGCAAGCGCCGCGATCGCCTGCGCGCCGCCGACGCGCCAGATTTCATCAACCCCGCCGATATGCGCCGCCGCCATCACGACCGGGTTCGTCGCGCCGTCGGGCGTCGGCGTGACCATCACGATCCGCTCAACCCCCGCGACCTTGGCGGGGAGGATATTCATCAGCACCGACGAGGGATAAGCGGCGCGCCCGCCGGGGACATAGACCCCCGCGGCATCGACCGCGCGCCAGCGCGCGCCGAGCCGCGCGCCCGCCGCGTCGCGATAGTCGCGATCCTCGGGGCGCTGCGCGGCATGATAGGCGCGGATACGCTCGGCCGCGAGGTTCAGCGCGTCGCGCAATTCGGGCGCCAGCGCATCATAGGCGGCGGCGCATTGCTCCTTCGAGATGCTCCAGCCGCTGGCGTCCAGATCGAAGCGGTCGAACCGCGCGGTATAATCGGCGAGCGCCGCGTCGCCCCCGGCCTTCACCCGCGCGACGATCGCGGCGACGTCGGCCGACACGTCCGACGCGCTCTCGCGCCGGTCGTTCACCAGCGCGTCGAACGCCGCCGCGAAACCGGGGTCGGAGGCGTCAAGCCGCCGCATCGGCGACGGCCTCGCGGAATTTCTCGACCAGCGCGGGCACCTCGGCCGAGCGCAGCTTGAACGCGGCGCGGTTGACGATCAGCCGCGCCGAAACCTCGCTGATCACCGTCTGCTCGGCGAGCGCATTTTCGACCAGAGTCCGGCCGGTCGAGACGAGGTCGACGATGTGCGAGGCGAGCCCCAGCTTCGGCGCAATCTCCATCGCGCCGTTCAATTTGATGCACTCGGCCTGAATCCCCTGCCCCGCGAACCAGCGGCGCGTTGTCGCAGGATATTTGGTCGCGACGCGGATATGGCTTTCGCCGATTCCCGGCGGTTCGCTTCCCGCCGGCCCCGCGAGCGACAGGCGGCAATGGCCGATGCCGAGGTCGACCGGCGCATAAAGTTCCGAATAATCGAACTCGTCGATCACGTCCGACCCGACGATGCCGAGCTGCGCCGCGCCATGCGCGACGAAGGTCGCGACGTCGAAGGCGCGGACGCGGATCAGCGAGATATGCGGCTGGTTCGTCCCGAACACCAGCGCGCGGCTCTTCTTGTCGAAGAAATCCGCCGCAGGCTCGATACCGGCGGCCGCAAGCAGCGGCAGCGCCTCGTCGAGGATGCGTCCCTTGGGGATGGCAAAGATGATCGGTTCGGGCATAAGCGCCGTGCCTTTAGGCGGCGACAGGAGAAAGGGCAATGAGCGAGCGTTACGAGTTCATCGACATCAACGCGACCGGCGCGGGCGCGGTGCGCACCGCCTTCGCGAACCAGATCGCCTATTGCCGGTCCAGCGAGGCGCCGGTGACGGCGCGGATCGTCGCGGCGCTCGCGACCTTGCTCGACACGCCCGCGACCGGATTTGCCCGCCGCATGGCCGAATGGCAGGGCGCGCCGCTCGCCGATGCGCTGCCGCTGCGCGCCGCGGGCGGGCTTCATGCGCTCCACCTCGCGGGCGCCGCGCCCGAACTCGCGCCCATCTATGCCGATGCCGAGGATATCAACGACGCCGCGATCGTCGCCGGAGTCGTGGTGCGGCACGAGGCGGCGCTGCTCCCGTGGCTCGACGGGCCGCCGCAGACCAACGAGGCGGGGCGCTCGTCGAACTTCATCGCGGCGATGCTGTGGCTCGCCGACGCCGACACAGGTGGGGGCCTGCCGCCGCGCTTCGACTGTATCGAGATCGGGTCGAGCGCGGGGATCAACCTGATGCTCGATCGCTATCATTACGACCTCGGCGGGGTGCAGGTCGGGCCCGAGCCGGGTGCGATCGCCTTCACCCCCGATTGGCGCGGCGTCCATCCGCCGCAGCATGGAATCGAAATCGCGGGACTCAAGGGCTGCGACGTCGCGCCGGTCGACCTCACCGACCCCGCGCAGGCGCTGCGGCTCAAGGCCTATATCTGGCCCGAACACCATATCCGCTTCGCGCGGATGGAAGCGGCGATCGCGGCGGCGCGCGAGAAGAAGCCGAATCTCGTCCGCGCCACCGCCGCCGACTTCGTCGAGGCCGAGCTCAAGAAGCCGCAGGCCGCGGGCACGACACGCGTCCTGATGCATTCGATCGTCTGGCAATATGTCCCCGAGGATCAGCAGATGCGCGTAACGACCGCTATGGAGGAAGCCGGCGCCGAAGCGACCGCCGACCGCCCGCTCGCCTGGATCGCGCTCGAGGCGAACCGCACCGCGCATCATCACGAACTCGTCGTGCGTCACTGGCCGGGCGGCGAAGCGGGCCGCACCCTCGCCCGTTCGCATCCCCACGGCGCGTGGGTCGAGTGGCTGGGGTGATACCCTCCAACTCCCTCGTCATTGCGAGCGAAGCGAAGCAATCCAGAGTGGCGTAAACCGCCCTGGATTGCTTCGCTTCGCTCGCAATGACGATTCCGGTTGGCATCGTTCGGCTTCGGGATGCGCCCGACGCATTCACGCCACCGCATCCTCGGGCAGCAGATCGCGGCATCCGGTGAAGATCGCGCCCAGCCGTTCGCGGATCTCCTCCCACACCTGCCGTTCGCCAGTCGCATCCGCGGGCACCGTCCCAGCGATCACGTCGATCGTCGCGTCGACCAGCCCCTGATACCAGCCGAGCGGCACCTCGAGGGTGAAATGATGGTGCGGCACCGAATTTTCGAGCAAAATCTCGATCTCGGTCGGGCGCTCAAGGCAATACATCAGGCAATAGAGGCAATTCTCGATCATCTCGCCTTCGAGCGCGGCGGTCTTGCCGAGGCCATGATGCTCGAAGCTCGCCGCGGCGCCCGGATAGCGCGCATAATATAGGTTCATCACATGCGGCGTGACGTCGCCCAGCGCCTCCGCCGCGCGCGTCAGGCTCGCTTCGAGCAGCGCGAGCTTTTCGGCACGATCCATCATCCGCTCTCCCTTCAAGCAAAAGAGTATTTCATATACTCCTTTTAGGGCAAGCGATTTTGGCGGGGGGTCACAGCCGCGCCGAAAGCTGCGCGAGCATCGCCTGCACCGGGGTCGCCGCGCCGGGCGCGTCCCAGCCGGCCTCGATCGTCGCGATGCGTTCGAACAGGCGTTCGCTCGCCGCGACGATGCGGCGAAGCGGCTCGTCGAACCGCGCGCAGATATCCCAATCGGCGATCACCGGCGCGCCGATGCGCGCCGCGCTGTCGTTCGGGCCGGCGCCGGGGTCGCCCGCGATCATCGCGCGGCGGTGGAGCAGCCAGGCGATGACGTGCATCAGCCGCGTCGTCGTCTTGAGCGATTCGCAGGCGAGCCCGATCCGCAGCAGACTATCGTCCGCCGCGCAGCCGAGGTCGCGCTGCGCGGCAAAGGCGGCGTGCGCCTCGTCGGCGAGCAGCATCGCATCGACATAGAGATTTTCGACCTGCGCGCGCTGCACCGGAAGGCCGGCCGCGCCCGCGTCTGTCCGTCCCGTCACCATGGCGCAGGAGATGGCATGACGCGGGCTAGGCCCGCAATGGCGCTAACCATGAAATTCGCAGGCGTCCCGTTTTGAATCAGGCGATGATATCGGGAAGAAGCTGATCCTCGCACCAGGTGATTTCGTCGCGCAGGCGGAGCTTGCGCTTCTTCATGCGCGCAAGCTGAAGCTGGTCGGGAACCGCCGCCTCGCCGAGCGCGATGATCGCGGCGTCGAGGTCGCGATGCTCGAGGCGAAGCAGTTCCAGGCGCTGGGTGATGTCCTCGGGGTTCACGCCCCGCCTCCTGCCACGATCGCGGCCCATCCGCAACGGGCTGTCCTTGGGGGGGACCGACTGGCCGAATCGCGACGACAAGGACCGCGATTCGTGATTTACTCGGCCCCGCCAACACGAGTCGAAAAGGAGAATGGCCCATGAGCTTGTCGCACCTTTCCGCCCTGAAGTCCCGCCACGCGGACCTCGACGCGAAAATTGCGAATGAAGAGCGCCGACCGAGCCCCGATACGGCATTATTGGCGCAGATGAAGAAACAGAAGCTGAGGCTGAAGGAAGAAATGGCCGCGACCGCCTGACCGTCGCCTGACCGCTACCGCCCCGCTGACGCCTTCCCCTGCGGAACGCCTCAGCGCCGGCGGTAGGAAGGTCGATCGAGCGCCGAGATATGCGGCGGCACTTCCATCTTTTGAATCACCTGACGGCGCACCGCCTGCGGATCGACGGCACGGTCGAAGGCGATGCCGAACTTGCCCTCGCCGACCCAGACGACACGGCCCGGCACAAAACCGACATTGCGCAATTCGACCTCGACCGCCGCGCCCTCGGCAACGCCGCGCACCGGCGCCTCGGCCAACATGCCGCCCGCCGACAGATTGCGCACGCGCACGACGAGCGGCGCGGGCTGGCCCGGCAGCACCAGATTGGCCTGCATGAACAGGCTGTCCCGATCGGCGTCGCGCGACAGCGCCGCCACTTCTTCATCGACCGAAAGCGATTCCCGCGATTCCATTGCGACCTGTATCCCCGCGCTGAATGTCAGGCGGCAAGTCTAGATCGCAGCAATTGCGGAAACGTAAATAGGCCGGGACTTGCCCCGGGGCGGATCAATCCTCGCGCGAGATGCGCTCGTTGCGCTCGTGCCGCTCCTGCGCCTCGAGCGTCATCGTCGCGATCGGGCGCGCCTGCAGCCGGGCGAGCGAGATGGGCTCGCCGGTGACGGCGCAATAGCCATATTCGCCCTCGTCGATCCGGCGCATCGCCGCGTCGATCTTGGCGATCAGCTTGCGCTGGCGGTCGCGGGTGCGAAGCTCGATCGCCCAGTCGGTCTCGCTCGACGCGCGGTCGGCGAGGTCGGGTTCGCGCAGCGGACCGTCCTGCAGGTGCGCGAGCGTCGATTCGGCTTCGGTGAGGATCGATTTCTTCCACGCGAGCAGCAGGTTGCGGAAATAGTCCTGCTGCCGCTCGTTCATAAACTCTTCGTCGTCGCTGGGGACATAGTCCGAATCGAGATTGGACTTGGCTTCCAGGAGCGCATCGGCGCCAACATCGGCGATCTGGGTTGGCATAAAGGGCTTCTCGCGTCCTTTCCTGTCTCCTCAGCCGCCCGGAGCGGACGACCAGGGGAATGCGCCGCGCCTATAACCACCCCCAAGGGACGACACAAGCGCCGAAGCCGCGACTAGCGACGAACCGCTGAAGCCAGGGTGAACCGGGCCGGCATTCGCGACGTCCCGTCTTTCGACAAATTAACCGATGGGACCGAATCGAAGGGATTTCCGTTCTGATTTGGGACAGTTATGTGTATTTTCCTTGATTCCGGGGGCGGTTTCCCGCTCACGGACAGGTAAACGCAGTTAACGCCATGGACGTGTTCACAAAGCTTTGTCCTTTTGGCTTTAGCGGGAGGTGCAACAGGAAACTCCTGTCGCGCCTGCAACGGGAAAGAGAGAACGGGAATATGTCTGTCCGAATGGCCCTCGCCAAGCTTTGTGCCTGCACCTGCGGCGGCGCCCTCATCGGGGGCGGCGCGATGCAGATCGCCGACGTGCCGAAGGCACGGGCATCGACCGTGCAGTCCTGCACGCCGTGCGGCGCGAAGAAGGTCGTGCGCAAACGCCACGCCGCGCGCAAGCCGGTGAAGCGGGTCCGCCGCGTCGTCACGACGAAGCGGATCATCCGCACCGTCACCCCACAGCAGCAGGTCGTGACGCAGACGATCCCCCTGCCCCCGATTCCCTATGCCCCCTTCCCGCAGCGGAGCTGGGAAGGCGGCGGCAGCAGCGGCAGCGGCGTCACCGTGATCGGCGGCGGATTCGGCGGGGGATTCGGCGGCGGCTTTTTCGGGGGCTTCTTCGGCGGCAGTTCGGGTGGCAGCAGCGGCAGCATCGTCGTCACCTCGACCACCACCGGCGGCGTGTCGACCTCGACCAGCTCGACCTCGGGCGGCGTGTCGACCTCGACGGGCAGCGTTTCGACCTCGACCTCGACCGGGGGCGTTTCGACCTCGACGGGCGGTGTCAGCACCTCGACCGGCGGCGTAAGCACGTCTTCGGGCAATGTCTCGACCTCGTCGGGCAACGTCAGCACGTCGTCGGGCAATGTGTCAACCTCGACCGGGGGCGTCAGCACCTCGTCATCGAGCAGCAGCTCGTCGTCGAGTTCGTCCTCCTCCTCTTCCTCCTCGTCGTCGAGCTCTTCCTCGTCGGGCGGTGGCAGTTCGCACGGTCATGGCAGTTCGGGCTGGGGCAGCTCATCGAAGGGCAGCTCGGGCTGGGGCAGCTCGTCGCATGGCGGCAGTTCATCCCACGGCGGCAGCTCGTCCTCCTCGTCGAGCAGCAGTTCCTCTTCGTCATCGAGCAGCAGCTCGTCGAGCAGCGGCGCCACCTCGTCGGGCGCGACCGGCGGCAGCAGTAGCTTCGGCAGCACCAGCAGTTCTTCGTCGAGCAGCAGCAGCTCCTCGTCGAGTTCGTCTTCCTCGTCGTCCAGCTCCGGCGGCAGCACCAGCAGTTCGTCGGGCGATCCGACCCCGGTGCCGGCGCCGCCGATGATGCTGTTGTTCGGCGCAGCCGCCGCCGCGCTCGTCGCGCGCCGCCGCGCCGCGAACCGCAACGACGACGACGCGGACGCAGCATAGATCCACTGGCGGTTGCGGGCGACCGAAGCCCGCACCACCTGACTGAGGGCCGTCCCGCGGGGCGGCCCTCTCTTCATGCGCGGCACGATATAGTTTGCCAATTAGAAAACTATTGCCTATGGTTCACCATATGGCGAACCAACAAATGGCTCTCGACACCGTCTTTCACGCGCTCGCCGACCCGACCCGGCGCGCGGTGATCGGCCGCCTGCTGCAAGGCGCGGCGCCGGTGACGCGGCTGGCCGAACCGTTCGCCATGGGGCTCCCCGCCTTTCTCAAGCATCTCGCGGTGCTCGAAACATCGGGGCTGATCCGGTCTGAGAAGCGGGGCCGCGTGCGGACCTGCCGCATCGATGCCGACCGGCTCGCCGCCGCCGAAGGCTGGCTCGCCGAGCAGCGCGCCGTCTGGCAGAGCCGCACCGACCGCCTCGCCGCTTTCGTCGAATCGCAAAATTCTGAGGAGAAAGCATCGTGACGAACGACACCGAACTGACCATCTCGCGCCTGATCAAGGCGCCGCCGTCGGCAGTATGGGACGCGTGGAGCGATCCGGCCAAGCTCGCCGCATGGTGGATTCCCGCCCCCATTCTGTGCCGCGTCGATACGCTCGACCTCCGCCCCGGCGGCGGCTTCGTGACCCGGATGCGCGAAGGCGACGGCGACTGGCAACCGCATGTCGACGGCTGCTTCCTCGAAGTCCTTCCCGAACAGCGGCTCGTCTTCACCACCGTGATGACCGAAGGCTGGCAGCCCGTCGAGCCGTGGCTCGCGATCACCGCGATCCTGACCTTCGCGGCGCAGGACGGCGGCACCCTCTATGCGGCGCGCGTGCTGCACAAGAGCCCCGAGGACAGCCGCAAGCATGAGGAAATGGGCTTTCAGGACGGCTGGGGCACGACGCTGGGGCAATTGGCGGAGATGCTGGAACGCTGAGCAATCGTCGCCCCCGCCTTCGCGGGGGGCGACGAACGGGATCAAGACTTGCACCGCCCGCGCTGCCCCGCCATAGCGCGCCCATGCACGATATCCGCCTGATCCGGGAGAATCCCGCCGCGTTCGACGCCGGCCTCGCGCGGCGCGGCCTCGAACCCCTGTCCGCCGAGATCCTCGGCCTCGACGCATCGCTGCGCGCCTTGCAGACCGACATCCAGGCCGCGCTCGCGCGCCGCAACGAAGCGTCGAAGGCGATCGGCCAGGCGATGGCGACGGGTGACAAGGAGAAGGCCGAGGCGCTGAAGGCCGAGGTCGCCGCCCTCAAAGCCACCCTTCCCGCGAAGGAAGAGACCGAGCGCGAGCAGCTTGCGGCCTTGCACGACAGGCTCGCCGCGCTGCCGAACATCCCCGCCGCCGATGTGCCCGACGGCGAGGACGAGGCGGGCAACGTCGAAATCGCGCGCTGGGGCACGCCGCGAAGCTTCGACTTCACGCCGCAGGAACATGCCGACTTCGCGCCCGCATTGGGCCTCGATTTCGAGACTGCGGCGAAGATGTCGGGCGCGCGCTTCGCTTTCTTGCGCGGCCAGATGGCGCGGCTCGAACGCGCGCTCGGCCAATTCATGCTCGACAGGCAGACCGGCGAGCCCGGCTATGTCGAATGCGCGACGCCGCTGATGGTGCGCGACGAGGCCGCGTTCGGGACGACCCAGCTTCCCAAGTTCCGCGAGGATCTGTTCCAGACCACCGACGGCCGCTGGCTGATCTCGACCTCCGAGATGAGCCTGACCAACGCGGTGCGCGAGGAAATCCTGCCCGAGGCCGAGCTGCCGATCCGCATGACCGCGCTCACCCCCTGCTTCCGCTCGGAGGCCGGCGCGGCAGGGCGCGACACGCGCGGCTATATCCGCCAGCACCAGTTCTGGAAGGTCGAACTCGTCTCGATCGTCCGGCCTGAGGACAGCGACGCCGAACTCGAACGCAAGACAAGAGCGGCCGAAAAGATATTGGAAGATCTCGATCTTCCCTATCGAAAGATGCTGCTGTGCAGCGGCGACATGGGCTTTTCAGCGCGCAAGACCTATGACCTCGAGGTCTGGCTGCCCGGCCAGGGCGCCTATCGCGAGATTTCGAGCTGCTCGAACTGCGGCGACTTCCAGGCGCGGCGCATGAACACCCGCTTCCGCCGCGAGGACGCTAAAGGCAATGAGTTCGTCCATACCCTCAACGGCTCGGGCCTCGCGGTCGGGCGCACGCTCGTCGCGATCCTGGAAAATTATCAGCAGGCCGACGGCAGCGTCGATATTCCGGCGGCGCTGCTGCCCTATATGGGCGGCATCACGCAGCTAACGCCCGCCACCTGACCATCCCGTCACCCCGGACTTGATCCGGGGTCCCGCTAAGCGACGCCGGAAAAGCGGGACCCCGGATCAAGTCCGGGGTGACGAAGAAGGAAGATAGAAACCATGCGCATCCTCCTCACCAACGACGACGGCTATCACGCCCCCGGCATGACGGTCCTCGAAGCGATCGCGCGCGAGCTTAGCGACGATATCTGGGTCTGCGCGCCGTCGGAGGAACAGTCGGGCGCCGGCCACTCGCTAACCCTCTCGCGCCCGGTGCGCATCCGCCAGCATGGCGAGCGGCGCTGGTCGTGCACCGGCACCCCGACCGATTCGGTGATGATGGCGGTCGGCAAGCTGATGCCCCAAAAACCCGACCTGATCCTGTCGGGGGTCAATCGCGGCGCCAATCTGGGCGACGACATCACCTATTCGGGCACCGTCTCGGCGGCGATCGAGGGCGCGCTCGCGGGCATCCGCTCGATCGCGCTCAGCCAGGTCTATGCACGCGAAGGCATGGGCGACAGCGTGCCGTTCGAGGCGGCCGAGGCGTGGGGCGCCAAGGTGCTGCGTCCGCTGCTCGCGCTCGACATGCCCCCGCGCACGCTGATCAACGTCAATTTCCCCGCGATCCCCGCCGCCCAGGTCAAGGGCATTCGCGTCACCCGGCAGGGCTTTCACGATTACGGCCGCGGCTCGATCGTCGAGGGCACCGACCCGCGCGGCTATCCCTATTACTGGTTCGGCCTCCATGGGATCGAGCACAGCCTGGGGCACGACAGCGACCTCGAGGCGATCGACGACCGGCATATCTCGGTCACCCCGCTCCAGCTCGACCTGACCCACGACGCCTCGCTCGCGACGCTGCGCGGGGCCTATGCGGCGGAGTTTGCGGGCTAGCCTTCGCTGCAAGCCTTTGGCACAAGGGCCGCAATGAGCCGGCGGCCCAATCCGAAGCTGAAACTGCAACAGGGTTTCCAGACGCTGCGCCGCGCGGCCAAATGGCCGGTTTGGGCGGACCTCGGCGCGCGGCTCGGTCTCGCCTTCGCGCTGATTGCGATCGTCATCCTCGTCCACTGGATCGACCGCGCGGGGCTGCATGACAGCCACGACGGGCAGATCAGCTTCCTCGACGTCGTCTATTTCACGATGATCTCGGTCACCACGACGGGCTTCGGCGACATCACCCCGGTCTCCGACCGCTCGCGGCTGATCGAGGCGGTGATCGTGACGCCGATCCGCATCGCGATCCTCTTCATCTTCCTCGGCACCGCCTATAGTTTCGTCATCAAGCGCACATGGGATAAATGGCGTATGGCCCGCATTCAGGCAAAACTCACCAACCATATCGTCGCCCTCGGCTTCGGCGTCAGCGGCAGCGAGGCGGTCAAGGAACTGATCGCGCGCGGCACCGACCCCGCGTGCATCGTCGTGATCGATCCGTCGCGCGGCCGCGTCAACGCCGCCGAAGCGATGGGCTGCAACGTGATGGAAGGCGACGCATCGAGCGACGAAACCCTCCTCGACGTGCGGATCGCCGAAGCGCAGTCGGTGCTGGTGTCGGCGGGGCGCGACGACACCTCGATCCTGATCGTGCTGACCGTCCGCCACCTCGCCCCCGAGGTTCCGATCAGCGTCGTCATCCGCACCCAGGACAATGAATTGCTGGCGCGGCAGGCCGGGGCGAGCAACGTCATCAACCCGGTCAGCTTCACCGGCCTGCTTCTCGCGGGATCGGCGCAGGGCGAGCATATGGCCGATTATATGGCCGACCTCGCCGGGACCGGCGGGCGCGTGCAGCTTCGCGAGCGGCCGATCAGTTCCGAGGAGATCGGGCGCGGCCTCGACCAGCTCGCCAGCGGCGGCCGCGGCCTGCGCGTTTATCGCGGCGGCAAGCCCTATGGCTTCTGGGAGCCGGAGGCGCAGCGGCTCGAAGCCGGCGACACGATCCTGGAAGTCGTCAATTGCGAGGGTTGCGAGGCGAGGCCTAGCCCTGCCAGTAAATCCACCCCGCCCAAAGCCAGCCGATGATCAGCAAAGTCCCGCCGATCGGCGTCACCGCACCGAGCCATTTCGGCGCGCCGAGCGCCATCGCATAGAGAGTCGCGGCGAAGATCGCCGCTCCGACCAGCAAGGTGATCGCCGGCCCTCGCGCGCTGCCCATGATCGCAAGCGCCGCGACCGCATGGACGAGTTGGTAGAGACCGCCGGTGCGCAGCCAGTCGGTCTGCTGCGGTCCCGCCGCGCCGTGCGCGCCGAACGCTCCCGCCGCCACCGCGACCGCCGCCGAAATCGCCGCCAGCACCCCGATGATCATCCGCGCATCCTCCCAATCCGCTTGCAAAGCCGCGCAAGCGCGCCAAGCTATAGGACCGAGAGAGGGAGAAAGCGATGCCCCGCGACGTTCCGCTGCCCCGCGGCCTGAAACCGCCGAGCCGGCTCGCGACGCTCGGCGAGCTGGCGCTGCCGCTCGATATGCTGCGCTATGGCTTCGGCGGCTGGCAGTTGATCGGCGCGCCGCGCGGCGACGGGCGGCCGGTCGTGCTGCTCCCCGGCTATGGCGCAAGCGAAGTGTCGATGCGCCCGCTCGAAGCGTGGCTCCGTCACCTCGGCTACCATGTCCGCGACTGGGGCCTCGGCCGCAATCAGGGCCGCATTGCCGCCGACGTCCAGCGCTTCGCCGCGCAGGCGGCCGCGTGGGCCGACGGCGCGCCGCTGACCCTGATCGGCTGGAGCCTAGGCGGCGTGATCGCGCGCGAAACGGCGCGCGAATATCCGCATCTGGTGCGCGAGATCGTCACCCTGGGCACGCCGATCATCGGCGGCCCCAAATATACCGCGCTCGCCGAACGCTTCGCCGGACGCGATTTCGACGCCTACGAGCGCGAGATTCATGCGCGCAACCTTCAGGGACTGACCCAGCCGCTCACCGTGATCTATTCGGACCGCGACGGCATCGTCGGACCCGACATCGCGGTCGACATCTACAATCCGCAGGCGCGGAACCTGAAGGTCGACGCGACGCATCTGGGACTGGGCATCAGCCCGCGCGTCTGGCGGATCATCGCCGATACGCTGGCGGGGAAAGGCTGAGTCGTCATTGCGAGGAGCGGAGGCGACGAAGCAATCTCCAGCTATCGACCAGTCAGGACGATAGCTGGAGATTGCCGCGGCTCCTTCGGAGCCTCGCAATGACGCCAAAGCGCAAGCGTGACAAACCCGCAAAAATCCCCTATGGGCGCCGCCGATCATGACAGTCAAAACCCTCCCCTCCCAGCCGAAGGTCGGCATGGTGTCGCTCGGCTGCCCAAAGGCGCTCGTCGACAGCGAACGGATTCTCACCAAGCTCCGCGCCGACGGCTATGGCCTGTCGCCCGATTATGCCGGCGCCGATGTGGTGCTCGTCAACACCTGCGGCTTCCTCGATTCGGCGAAGGAAGAAAGCCTCGACGCGATCGGCGAGGCGATGGCCGAAAATGGCCGCGTCATCGTCACCGGCTGCATGGGCAGCGAAGCCGACGTCATCCGCGCGCGTTTTCCGAAGGTGCTCGCGGTCACCGGGGCGCATCAATATGAGCAGGTCGTCGACGCCGTCCACGACGCCGCGCCGCCGACGCAGGGTCCATTCGTCGATCTCGTTCCCGAGGGCGGGCTGAAACTCACGCCGCGCCATTACAGCTATCTGAAGATCAGCGAGGGCTGCAACCATAGCTGTTCCTTCTGCATCATCCCCGACCTGCGCGGAAAGCTCGTCAGCCGCCGCATCGATGCGGTGCTGCGCGAGGCGGAAAAGCTCGTCGCGGCGGGGACGAAGGAACTGCTCGTCATCAGCCAGGATACCTCGGCCTATGGCGTCGATATCCGCCACGACCCGCGGACATGGAAGGGGCGCGAGGTCCGCGCGCACATGACCGACCTTGCGCGCGAACTCGGCCAGCTTCGCACCGGCGAAGGCCGCGCACCGTGGGTGCGCCTCCATTATGTCTACCCCTATCCGCACGTCGACGCGGTGATCCCGCTGATGGCCGAGGGGCTGCTGACGCCGTATCTGGACATCCCTTTCCAGCACGCGAGCCCAAGCGTCCTCAAGCGCATGAAGCGCCCCGCGAACGAAGCGAAAGTGCTCGAACGGCTGAAAAGCTGGCGTGCGATCGCTCCCGACATCGCGATCCGGTCGAGCTTCGTCGTCGGCTTCCCCGGCGAAACCGAAGAAGATTTCCAATATCTGCTCGATTGGCTCGACGAAGCGCAGCTCGACCGCGTCGGCGCCTTCCGCTTCGAGCCGGTCGCGGGCGCGCAGGCGAACGCCCTTCCCGATCCGGTGCCCGAAGAGGTCAAGGAAGAACGCTACCAGCGGATCATGGCCAAAACCGCCGCGATCAGCGCCGCCAAGCTGGAAGCCAAGATCGGCCGCACGCTCCCCGTCATCATCGACGAGGTCGGCGAAGCGGACGAAGAGGGCAGCATCGGCGCCACCGGCCGCAGCCAGGCCGACGCGCCCGAGATCGACGGCCACGTCTATCTCCGCGACGTCGCGGCGACGCTGAAGGCCGGCGACATCGTCGATGTCGTCGTCGAGGATGCCGACGAGCACGACCTGTTCGGAATGGTCAGCGCCTGACCCGCCCAATCAAAAAGCCGACGCGCCCCCGCGAAGGCGGGGGCCCATCTCTGATCGGCGCTATCTGGAACCAGCCGGAGATGGGTCTCCGCCTTCGCGGGGACACGGTAATTTTGTAAATCGGCGCGGCTCCGCTCCGCATCATTTCCGCTTTCACGCTGTCCATGAAGCCGATAGGCTCCGATTCCGGCCGGAAGCGTCAGGGGCGGAATCATGCACGCAATCAAGCCATTGGCGGCCGCGCTTTTGCTGACAGCGCTGCTGTCCGGCTGCGATCCCGCCAAGGGCGGCGCCAAGGCTCCGCCGCACGCGACCGATACGGCGCCGACGCCCAGCCAGACGTCGCTGATCGCAGTGCCGATCGACGCGAACATCGCGTCGCTGCGGCAGGAACTCGAACGCGCGGTGCCGCGGACATTATGGTCGATCGACCAGCGCGAAAAGGCGTGCGTGCCGCCGCAGCGCGTCAAGGTCTTCGGGCGCAAGGTCAAGGTCACCCCCGCCATTCCCTGCACGATCGTCGGGCAGGTCACGCGCGGCGCGCTGCGGCTGCGCGGCGAAGGCCAGGAGATCGTCGTCGACGTGCCGCTGAACGCGACGGTCGCGGCGCGCGACGTCGGCGGGGTGCTGAAGGGCGAGACCGCGACCGGATCGGCGCTCGCCCACGCACGCATCCGCATCGACCTGACCGCCGACTGGCGGATGCAGGGCAAGGCGCGGATCCGCTATGGCTGGACCAGGGCGCCGGGGATCGATTTCCTCGGCAAGCGGATCACCTTCACCGATCAGGCCGACGCCAAGCTCGCCCCCGTCGTTCGCGACGTCGAGCGCGAAGTGAATCGCGAGATCGCGAAGATCGACATTCGCTCGCAGGCCGCCGACATCTGGCGGCAGAGCTTCACAGCGCTCGAACTCAACCGCGAGAATCCGCCGGTCTGGATGCGCGTGACGCCGCAACGCATCCTGTTCGGCGGTTTTCGGCTCGACGGGCTGCGGCTGAAGCTCAACCTCGGCATCGAGGGCGTGACCGAGACCTTCGTCTCGGGCCGCCCCGACGACCCGAAGCCGACGCCGCTGCCGAAACTGGTGCGCGAGACGCCGCGCCCACGCCTCGACATCCGCGTTCCGGTGATCGCCGACTATGCGCAGCTTCAGCCGGTGATCGACCGCGCGCTGGCGAAGCGCGCAACGCGGCCCTTCGTGCTGCCGAAGCTGGGACCGATGATGGTCAAATTCGGCAAATCGACCGTCTACGGCGCGCCGGACGGCCGGATCGCGGTGGGCACCGACGTCGAGGCGCGGCTGGAGGCCCGGACCGGCGAACCGACGCGCGGGCGGATCTGGATGACCGCGGTGCCGGTGAACGCGCCGGGATCGGCGCAGGTCCGCTTCACCGATCTCGTCGTCAACGGCGATACCGATGGCGTCGGCGGCGACCTGTTGATCCTGATCGGCCGCAGCCCCGATTTCGCGCCGCTGATCGCCGAAGCGCTTACCCAGAATTTCACCCGCGATCTCGAAGAACTCGAAGGCAAGATACGGCGCGCGGTCGATCAGCGGCGCGAGGGGGCTTTCGTGATCCGCACCCGCATCGACGGCTTCGAGACGGGCGAGATCAAGGCCTATGGCAACGGGCTGTATCTGCCGGTGCGGATGACCGGCGGCGCCAGCGTCGCTTGGCGCCCGGCGCGCTGATCAGAACAGCCGCGTCAGCGAATAGAAGATCGCCGCGACCACCGCGCTCGCCGGGATGGTGATGAACCAGGCGACGACGACGTTGCTCGCGACGCCCCAGCGCACCGCGCTGGCGCGGCGAGCGACGCCCGCGCCGATGATCGCGCCGGTGATCGTGTGCGTCGTCGATACCGGAATGCCGAGCAGGCTGGCCGTGAAGACGATGATCGATCCGCCGGTCGAGGCGGCGAAGCCCTGATGGTGCGACAGCTTGGTGATGCGGCCGCCCATCGTCTCGATGATCTTCCACCCGCCCGACAGCGTCCCCATGCCGATCGCGATGTAACAGGAGATCGCGACCCAGTGCGGGACATGGAATTCGCCGGTCATATAGCCGGTCGAATAGAGGAGGACAGTGATCACCCCCATCGTCTTCTGCGCATCGTTGAGGCCGTGGCTCAGCGAATAGGCGGCCGAGGAAAAGAGGTGGAGGAAACGGAAGCTCCGCTCGGCGAATTTTGCGGTCGCGCGGCGCAGCGCCCAGCTGCTGATCAGCATCACCAGCATCGCGAGCAGCATCCCGAGCAGCGGCGAGAGGAAGATGGCGATGACGGTCTTGTTGAGGCCCGTCCACTGAATGCCCTCAAACCCGGCATGGGCGACCCCGGCGCCGACGATGCCGCCGACCAGCGCATGGCTCGACGAGGAGGGAATGCCCTTGAGCCAGGTCACGACATTCCAGAACATCGCGCCGACCAGCGCGCCGAACACGACCGCGGGGGTCACCAGATCCTTGTCGATCAGCCCGGCGCCGATCGTCTCCGCCACCTTGTGCAGCGCCGGAAAGGCGAGGCTGAGGAAATAAGCCGCGAAATTGAAGAAGGCGGCAAAGAGGACGGCCTGCACCGGCCGCAGCAACCGTGTCGCGACGACAGTCGCGATGCTGTTCGCCGCATCGTGCAATCCGTTCAGGAAATCGAACGCCAGCGCCAGCAGGATCAGGCCGGCGAGCAGGGGAAAAGCGAGTTCATGCATGGATCAGGCCATCCCCTCCCGATTCCCCGAGCGAAGCCGAGGGGCTATGCCGAGCGAAGTCGAGGCAGCAACGGCGCCGCTTCTCGCTCCGCTCGAAGAAGCCCCTCGGCTTCGCTCGGGGAATCGGAGGTGATTTTTCGGGGCCGACGTCATGCGTGATCGATGACCAGGCCGTCGATTTCGTTCGCGACGTCCTCGAAGCTGTCGGTGACGCGTTCGAGGTGGCGGAACAATTCGCGGGCGATCAGGAAGCGCATCGTATCCGACGAGCCATATTCCTTGAACAGGCGCTTGAGCCCCGCGGCGTGGATTTCGTCGGCGTGGCCCTCCATCCGCACCAGCCGTTCGGTCAGTTCGTGCAGCCGCGCGCCGTTGGCGGAAATGTTGCGGAGCAGCGGCAATGCCTCGACCGTCAGCCGCGCGGCATCGACGATCAGGCCGGCGATGTCGCGCATCTCGGGCTCGAACCGGGTGACGTCGTAAAGATCGACCGCGCCCGCGGTCTTCTGCATCTCGTCGATCGCATCGTCCATCGCCGCGATCAGGTCGGTGATCGCGCTGCGGTCGAACGGGGTCAGGAAGGTGCGGCGCACCGTCTGGAGCACTTCGCGGGTGATCGCATCGGCGTCATGCTCGCGCTCGACGATCTCCTGGATATGGTCGGCGATCCCCTCGCCCTCCTGCATCATCCGCGCCAGCGCCTCGGCCCCCGCCGACAGCGTCGCCGCATGGGCCTCGAACATGTCGAAGAAATTGCCCTGCTTGGGAAGCAGGCGCTGGAACCAGGCAAACATGCGATTGACCCCCGTTTTCTGGGCAACATTATAGACGACGCCCGACCGCCGCGCCGCGGCGCGGAACCCCCCGTCGCCGAACGAGCGGATCATCGCCTGAAGGTCGGCCTCGTCGACCGAGTCCGCCGCCTGATCGAGCGTGAACCAGCGCCGCTCGCGCTCGTCCATTTCCTTCCATTCGTCGAGTTCGCGCGTCACCGCGAGCGGAAACACCTCGACATTATACATGATCGCGGCGCCGTTCGCGCGGCGCTTGCGATATTCATAGCTGCCGATCGAGGTCGGGCAGACCGCGCCGATCACCCCGGCCTCTTCCTCGGCCTCCACCGCGGCGGAGGCATGGCGATCGAGCCCGGTGAGCGGATTGCCCTTCGGAATCACCCAGCGCCCCGTGCCGCGCGAGGTGACGAGCAAAATCTCGGTCGGCCCGTCCTTGTCGGGGCCGCCGAATCGATAGGGAAGGACCGCGATCTGCCGCATTCGTCTGGTCTGGTTCGTTCCATTACCGCCCCGTCCGGCGGCCTTGATTGCAAATGAATGACATCGCCATGACGGATATGTGACAGCGAAAAAAGCCCATAGCCGCAGCGGCACTTTCCGTAAACGTCAATTCGATTGCAAAATGCAACGCGGTGCGTAAACTGCACCCTAAAGACAGACGGGAGACGAAATCATGGCAGGCACGGCGAGCCCGGTGGACCAGGATGTCCTGATCGTTGGCGCGGGCCTTTCGGGCATCGGCATGGCGGCGCATCTTCAGATGAATTGCCCCGACCGCAGCTTCGCTCTGGCCGAGCGGCGCGCCAATCTCGGCGGCACCTGGGACCTGTTCCGCTATCCCGGCATCCGCTCGGACAGCGACATGCACACGCTGGGCTTCGTCTTCGAACCGTGGAAGCATGAAAAATCGATCGCCGACGGACCCGCGATCCTCGACTATCTGCACCGTATCGTCGATGAACGCGGCATTCGCGACAAGATCCGTTTCAACGCCAAGGTGATCGGCGCCGACTGGGACAGCGCGGCGGCGCGCTGGACGGTGACGATGGAGGACGATAAGGGCGCGGTGACGACGACGACCGCGCGCTGGCTCTATCTCGGCTCGGGTTATTACGATTATGACGAGCCGTTCGACGCCGAGTTCGCGGGACGCGAGGATTTTGCGGGCCAGATCATCCACCCGCAATTCTGGCCGAAGGATCTCGACTACGCGGGCAAGAAGGTGGTCGTGATCGGATCGGGCGCCACCGCCGTGACGATCGTTCCCTCGATGACCGAAAAGGGCGACGGCAAGGGCGCGGCGCACGTCACGATGCTCCAGCGCACCCCGACCTGGTATTTCATCCGCCCGGCGAAGGATGCTTTTGCGAACACGCTACGCAAATTCCTGCCCGAAAAGCTCGCCTACAAGATCACGCGCTTCAAGAACGTCCGGCTGCAGGACATCGCCTTCCGCCGGGCGCGCGAGAAGCCCGAGAAGGTAAAGGAATTTCTGACCAAAAAGCTGAAGGACAGCCTCGGCGACCGCTATGACGCCCAGGCGTTCACACCGCCCTATAACCCCTGGGAACAGCGGCTCTGCCTCGTCCCCGACGCCGATTTCTTCGAGGCGATGAAGGCCGACAAGGCGTCGGTCGTCACCGACCATATCGAGCGTTTCGACAAGACGGGGATTCAGCTCAAATCGGGCAAGCATCTCGACGCCGATATCATCATCACCGCCACCGGCCTGAAACTCGCGGTCGCGGGCAAGATTCCGGTGCGCGTCGATGGCGAGGCGGTCGCGTGGAACCAGCATTATTATTACAAGGCGTGCATGTTCTCGAACGTCCCGAACTTCTCGGTGGTGTTCGGCTATCTGAACGCGAGCTGGACGCTGCGCGCCGATATCGTGTCCGAATATGTCTGCCGCGTGCTCAACCATATGCAACAGACCGGCACCGATGTCGCGACCCCGGTGCTCGCCGATCCGGACAGCCTGACCGAGGAGAATATCTTCGACTTCTCGTCGGGCTATATCCAGCGCGCGCTGCACATCATGCCGAAGAATGCGGACAAGCTGCCGTGGCGGCTCAGCCAGACCTATGTGCAGGACCGCATCGACATGCGGACCGGCGAAATCGCCGACGGCGTGCTGACCTTCACCAAGGCAGGCGATGCGAAGGCAGCGCCGGCTCCGGCGGAACTGGAAGCGGCGGAGTAACTCTCCCGATCGTCATCCCGGCGAAGGCCGGGATCTCACCGGAGTGATACAGAGCAAGGTCGAGATCCCGGCCTTCGCCGGGATGACGAAAGGCTGCGCTAATTCGCGTGCTCGGGCTTGCCCTTGGTCGAGCCCCTGGCGAAATCCTCGAGCTGCTTTTCGGACATGCTGTCGACCATCTGTTTCGACGCGCCCTTGAGCTTCGATTTCGGGGTGTCGCCGCGCTTGGCGCTGAGCGCGGCGCCGGCGGCTTTCTGCTGGGCTTTGGATTTGGCTGGCATGATAAGTCTCCTTGCCCGCCCCGCAAGTCCTCAACGATCGCGCCGCCGTTCGGATGCATAACTCTTGCGCGAATCAATGTATCGGCAGGAAATCGCGCTGATATTCGGGCTTCAGGGCATTCACCAACGCTGCCGACATCGGCAGGTTGATCTTGTAGCTGCCCTCGGCATAGGGGCCGATTTCATAAGGGCCGATCGCGATCGTCAGGCGGTCGAGATAGCGCCCGTCCGACGAGCCGAGCCAGATCGTTTGCGCCGACGGGACCGGGCAATCCGCAAAGGGCGTGCCGGGCTCACGCGACCAGGTGACGCCGCGCGCCGCCTTCGCGCGCTCGATGCCCGCGCACAGATCGTCCTTCGCGGCGTTGTCGAAGGCGGCGGGACTGGTGAAAAGGTCGAGCGGTTTGAGCCGGGTCGCATGGTTGCGGTCCCAGATCAGCGTGTCGAACCCCTGCATCCCGTGTGCGCCGCCCATATAGGTTCCGATCTCGCTCGACAGGCTGAGGAAGCGCGGGGTCGAGGTGATGCGCTTCCAGCTCTGGAGATGGCTGTGCGCATGATAGGGGAAGCCCTCCTTCTCCGCCGCCGCCCGGTCGCGCCGCGCCTCGGCGACCAGCGCGTCGCGCTTCACCGCGCGATCATTGTCGAGCCATTTGGCGAGCGCCGGAATGCGCGCCGCCTCGACCGGATAGGAATAGGCAAATTCGATCAGGTCGTTTGCCTCGCGCACATTCGATGCCGTCGCCTGCCGCGCCGCGATATCGTCGGCGCCGCCCGGCGGCGCGCCGGGAACCGCAGCGGCCGCGGCCTTTTCCGCTGGGGTTTGCGCCTTCTCCGAACAGGCGGTCATCAGGGGAAGGCTCGTCAGAAGGAGCGCGGCGATCGGGTGGTGGAATATCGTCGTCATCCCCCAACAACGCCGGGAATCGACAAAGTTTCCCCACCGGCCTAGCACGGCGGCATGACCGACTATTCCGACCTGATCCAGCCCGACAAGGGACAGGATGCCCGCGCGATCCATGTCGTCGACAAGACGAGCTACGACGAATGGCTGAAAGGCCGCAACGCGCGCGAGCGCGCGCACCTCGCCGCGGTGGGGTTCAAGCCCGACGCCTTCGTCCATGCGATCCTGCCCGGCGACGATCCCGAACGCTGGGCGGTGGTGACCACGGTGGCAAAGGCCGATGCGCTATCGGCCTGGTGCCTCGCCAAGCTGGCGCAGATATTGCCCGAGGGCCGCTACCGGCTCGAAGGACAGCAGCCGGGCAAGGCGCTGTTCGGCTGGCTGAGCGCGCAATATCGCTTCGACGCCTATAAATCGAACCCACCCACAAAGGGTCCGCGCGTGCTGCTGACCGCCGACGTCGGCGCGATCGCGCCGACGGTCGCGGAAATGCGCGGGGTCGCGCTCGTCCGCGACCTCGTCAACACGCCCGCCGCCGACATGGGACCCGCGGCGATCGAGAAGGCGGCCGAACGCATCGCCAAGGCGCATGGCGGCGCGCTGACCGTCACCAGGGGCGAAGCGCTCGAACAGGGTTATCCGATGATCCACGCGGTCGGGCGCGCCGCGGCCAAGCATCACGCGCCGCGGCTGATCGAGATCGTCTGGGGCAAGGAGGATCACCCGCGCATCGCGCTCGTCGGCAAGGGGATCAGCTTCGACAGCGGCGGGCTCGACATCAAGCCGGCATCGGGGATGCGGCTGATGAAGAAGGACATGGGCGGCGCCGCGCACGCCCTCGCGCTCGCCGAACTGGTGATGGCGAGCGGACTGCCGGTGCGGCTTCACTGCCTCGTCGCGGCGGCCGAGAACGCCATCTCGTCGGACGCCTTCCGCCCCGGCGACGTACTCAAAAGCCGCAAGGGGCTGACGGTCGAGATCGGCAATACCGATGCTGAGGGTCGGCTCGTGCTCGGCGATGCGCTCGCGAGGGCGGGCGAGGACAAGCCCGAACTGATCGTCGATTTCGCGACGCTGACCGGCGCCGCGCGCGTCGCGCTCGGCCCCGATCTGCCCGCGCTTTATGCCAATGACGACGCGCTCGCCGACGATCTTCTGCGCGGCGGCACCGATCGCGACGATCCGCTGTGGCGGATGCCACTGTGGGACGGTTATGCCGACCTGCTCGAAACCGACATCGCAGACCTCGGCAATGCGGGCAGTTCGGCCTTCGCAGGATCGATCACCGCGGCGCTGTTCCTCAAACGCTTCATCCCGGAAGGCACCGCCTGGGCACATTTCGACACCTTCGCCTGGCGCCCGTCGGCCCGGCCCGGCCGACCGAAGGGCGGCGCCGCGCTCGGCCTGCGCGCCGCCTGGGCGATGCTGCAGGCGCGTTACGACCGGCGCGGCAAGGGCGAAGCGTCTTGATAAAATGGGGACCGCTGGTCTAATGCGCCGCGATTGTCCGCCTGCGGCGGCTTATGACAGGACGGCATGTGACAGCGAATAGTGGCGATTATCTGGCGGCGAACCGCGTGCGGATGGGGCGTCCCGGCGTCGCCGGGCACGGCCGCGACCGTTTCGGGCTGACCGGCACGTCGCAGGTGTTCGACCCGCGCACCGTCGCGATCCGTCCCGACCTCGCCGACATCGCGGTCGCCGGCACCCATTTCGCGCCGCACTATGCCGCGCCGATGATGATGAGCGGCGTGCTGCCCGCCGCGGCGATGCGCGCCTCGCCCTCGCTCGATGCTGAACAGACGAGCGAATTGCTGTTCGGCGAAGGCTTCGCACTGCTCGACCTCACCGGCGGCTGGGCGTGGGGTTACAGCCTCGCCGACCATTATGTCGGCTATCTCGCCGCCGAAGCGCTCGGCACGCCGATCGCGCCGACCCACCGCGTCGCGATGATCGAGGCGATGCTCCATTCGGCGCCCGATGCCGCGAGCGGCGGCCCCGCCGTCCTCCCGCGCGGCGCGCTGGTGATGGGCGAAGCCCAGGGCGAATGGCTCAAGACCGCACACGGCTATCTCCCGCTCGCTGCGCTCGTCGAGGCGGGCCGCGCCGAGGAAGAACCCGCCGCGCTGGCCGAGAGCATGATCGGCACCCCATATTTGTGGGGCGGGCGCACCGCGAAGGGCATCGACTGCTCGGGGCTCGTCCAGCTCGCCTGGGCCGCGGCGGGCGTCCGGTTGCCGCGCGACAGTGATCTTCAGCTTGCCGCGCTCGGCGCCGACAAGGACGTCGCCCCCGCCGACCTTGCGCGCGGCGACCTCGTCTTCTTTCCCGGTCATGTCGGCATCATGGCCGACCGCGATACGCTCATCCACGCCAGCCGACGATGGATGGAGGTCAGGACCGAGCCGCTCGCCGACGTCGTCGCGCGCTTTGCGGAAGAAGGACATCAGCCGCCGGTGAGCGGCATGAAGAGATTGCGATAGCATCATCATGACACAGACGGTTTTCATCGACGGCGCGGCGGGGACGACGGGCCTCGAAATCGCCGAGCGGCTGGCCGGCCGGACCGAATTTTCGCTGATCACGCTCGACGAGGCGCGCCGCAAGGACGCCGCGGCGCGCGCCGAGGCGCTGAACGACGCCGATTTCGTCATCCTCTGCCTGCCCGACGCCGCGGCGGTCGAGGCGACGGCGATGATCGCGAACGAGCGGACGCGGGTGATCGACGCCTCGACCGCGCACCGCGTCGCGCCCGACTGGGCCTATGGTTTTCCCGAACTCAATGCGGGCCAGCGTGCAGCGATCGCGGCGGCGAAACGCGTCAGCAATCCGGGCTGCTACCCGACCGGCTTCCTCGCGCTCGTCGCCCCGCTCGTCGCGGCGGGCATCGTCGCGCGCGATGCGCGGCTCAGCGTCAACGCCGTCTCGGGCTATTCGGGCGGCGGCAAGGAGCTGATCGCGCGCTTCGAGGCCGACGAAGACATCGGCTTTCGCAGCTATGGCCTTACCCTCGCGCACAAGCATGTGCCCGAAATGCGCGACCATGCCGGCCTGATCCATTCGCCGCTCTTCGCGCCCGCGGTCGTCCCCGTCTTTCGCGGGATGCTCGTCGAGGTGCCGCTGGCCTTCGATCGGGCGGTCGCGGATGCGGCCTTCGATGCCCTTGCCGCGCATTTCGACGGATCACCGCTGATCAGCGTGCGCCGCGCGGGCGACGAAAGCGAGCTTCTGCTCCGCAAGAGCGACGCCGCGACCGACCGGATGGAGTTGATGCTCTACGCCGACCCGAGCGCCAGCCAGCTCCGCCTCGTCGCGCGGCTGGACAATCTGGGCAAGGGCGCGAGCGGCGCGTGCGTCCAGAATCTCAACATCATGGCGGGATTGGCCGAGACGGCGGGCCTGCGACTCTGATCCCTTCCCCCTTGCAGGGGGAAGGATATGGAGCCTTATCGCGAAGCGATTAGGCGAAGTTGGATGGGGGAGGTGACGGTGCATCATCGCGCCGCCGCATCAGGCCGAAACGCCCCCTCCGCTGCGACTAGCGAACAAGTTCGCAAGTCTCGCTGCTTCCCCCTTCAAGGGGGAGGGAACAGGAAATCAATGCACCGTGTCGAGCGCGGTTTCGATCGAGAGATAGGTGATCAGCCGCTCGATCTGCCGCCAGCGCGCGAAATAGAGATGATTGCCGAGCACGCGATATTGTTCCGCGCGCGCCGCCGCTGCGAAGCCGGCTTCTTCGCCATGCTCGCGGATCAGCATATCGGCATCGTCAATCGCCGCGCGATCGGCAAGAAATGGTGCTGGCAGTTGCATGCGATCCCCGGCCCGTTGCGTCGGCACCCGATCTAGCCCGGACGCCTGACCAGCCCGTTCCCGACTGTGATGAACATCTGGGTAAGGTTAATGCTGGCGGCGTCCGGATTAACCAACGCGCCGCGCCAATCGCCCCTTTGCCGCCGCCGCATCGCGGTGTAAGACCGGCTTCATGCGCAAAATCCTGAAGATCGCCGGCCTCGTCCTCATCCTTCTGATCGTGGCCGCCGCCGCCGCTTATTATTGGCTGTCGCGGCCCGACGTCGCGCGCTTTTCGACCGCCGAACTTAGCGGCCGCGTGCCGGTGATGGCGGCGCAGCGCGGCCAGACCATCCCGACGATGAACGTGCCCGAGGCGACAAGCTGGCCCGCCGGTCAGGCGCCGCATGCCGCCGAAGGACTGGCGGTCACGCGCTTTGCCGAGGGGCTCGACCATCCGCGCTCGATTTTCGTGCTGCCCAACGGCGACGTGCTGGTCGCCGAAGCAGAGAGCCCGCCGCGCGACACCTCGGGGATCGAGAACAAGATCATGGGCCGCCTGATGAGCAAGGCCGGCGCTGGCGGCAAGTCGGCGAACCGCATCACCCTGCTCCGCGACGCCGACGGCGACGGCAAGGCCGAGGTGAAAACCGCCTATATCACCGGCCTCAACTCCCCCTATGGCATGGCGCTGGTCGGCAAGACGCTCTACGTCGCGAACACCGACGCGATCCTCGCTTTCCCCTATGTCGAGGGCGAAACGAAGATGAGCGGCAAGCCCAAGAAGATCGCCGACCTGCCCGCGAAGGGCACCAACCGCCACTGGACCAAGAGCCTCGTCGCGGCGCCCAACGGCTGGCTCTATGTCGGGGTCGGCGCCGATTCCAACATCGGCGAAAAGGGCATGGGCAACGAAACCCGCCGCGCCAGCGTGCTCGAGGTGCGGCCCGAGAACGGTTATGTGCGCACCTATGCTGCGGGCATCCGCAATCCGGTCGGGCTCGCTTATTATCCCGGCAGCGACCGACTGTGGGCGGTCGTCAACGAGCGCGACATGCTCGGCAGCGACGTGGTGCCCGACTATATGACCACCGTCGACGAAGGCGATTTCTTCGGCTGGCCCTGGTATTATTGGGGCGGCTTCGTCGATCCGCGCGTTCCGCCCGAGGAAGAGGATCGCCGCCAATATGTGAAGCGCCCCGACTATGCGCTCGGCGCCCACGTCGCACCGCTCGGCTTCACCTTCACCGACAAGTTGGCGCTGGGCGAGCGCTGGGCGAACGGCGCGCTGATCGCGCGGCACGGATCGTGGAACCGCGAGCCGGTGGCGGGCTATGACGTGATCTTCGTCAAGTTCGGCGCCAACAGCAAGCCGGTCGACGCGCTGCCCGTGCCCTTCCTCGACCAGTTCCTCGCCAAGGACGGCAAGACGACCCGCGGCCGCCCCGCCGACGTCAAGGTCGCGAAGGACGGCAGCGCGCTGGTCGCCGACGATACGGGGAATATGATCTGGCGGGTGGCGAAGGCGGGCTGACCACCGCGATAAACTGGACCTGTTCCCCCGCGGAGGCGGGGGTCCATCTCCAGTCAGTGCAAGGTGGAACCGGACGGAGATGGGTCCCCGCCTCCGCGGGGACACGCCGTTTCTTATATCGGGTCTTAGACCCGCATCGGCATCAGCACATAAAGCGCCGGGCTCTTCTCGCTCTCGCGGATCAGCGTCGGGGCATTCGCGTCGGCGAGGTGCAGTTCAACGCTGTCGCCGTCGACCTGGCCCAAAATGTCGCTCAGATAGCGCGCGTTGAAGCCGATCTCCATCGCGTCGCTGTCATAGCCCGCGGCGAGTTCCTCGGCCGCGGTGCCGTTTTCGGGGCTGGTCACGCTCAGCGTGATGCGGTCCTTGTCCAGCCCGACCTTGACCGCGCGGGTCTTTTCGCTGGCGATGGTGGAGACGCGGTCGACGCCCTGGAACAGGCTCTTGGGATCGACCTTGAGCAGCTTGTCGTTCGCGGTCGGGATGACGCGGCTGTAATCGGGGAAGGTGCCGTCGATCAGCTTCGAGGTCAGCACGGCGTTGCCGAGCTGGAAGCGGATCTTCGACGCCGACAGGCTGATCTCGACATTGCCCTCGGCCTCGTCGAGCAGCTTGCGGATCTCGCCGACGCATTTGCGCGGGACGATGACGTCGGGCATCCCGGTGGCACCGTCGGGGCGCGTCACCGTGTAGCGCGCGAGGCGGTGGCCGTCGGTCGCCGCGGCCTTCAGCACCGGTCCCGTCGCATCCTCGGCGACGTGGAAGAAGATGCCGTTCAGATAATAGCGCGTCTCCTCGGTCGAGATGGCGAAGCGCGTCTTGTCGATGATCTGGATCAGCTCCGCCACCGGCAGTTCAAAGCTGGTCGGCAGGTCGCCCTCGGCGATCACCGGAAAATCGTCACGCGGCAGCGTCGGCAGATTGAAGTTCGAGCGGCCCGCCTTGACCTGCATCTTGCCTTCCGCGGCGGCGAGGCTGACCTCGGCGCCCTCGGGCAGCTTGCGCGCGATCTCGAACAAGGTGTGCGCCGACACCGTCGTGGTGCCGGGGGTCTCGACCTTCGCCGCGATCGTCTCGACGACCTGGAGGTCGAGGTCGGTCGCCATCAATTTGAGCTGGCCCGTCGCATCGGCTTCGATCAGGACGTTCGACAGGATGGGGATGGTATTGCGCCGTTCGACCACCGACTGGACGTGGCCGAGGCTCTTCAGAAGCACTGCGCGTTCGATCGTCGCTTTCATTCTAATCCGCCATCCTCAGTATCTTGCGGGAAAAGTCCCTGAAGGCCGGCATCGCAGGCGCGGCGGCGCCCCGATTCCCTGCCCCCCGTAAAAATGTCCACCTTCCTTAACGAACGCATCGCGCCGCGCAAGCCATGTATGGGGCAGAGCGGCTTTACCCAAGGCTTCCTTCCCCTCCTTCGTCATGCTGAACTTGTTTCAGCATCCATGGTCTGCCATTTCGGCCTTGGGCCATGGACCCTGAAACAAGTTCAGGGTGACGAAGATAGAGAGGCATCATGCCGGTTGGACAGGTTGAGCGCGCCAGATGGGTTGCAGCGCCATTTTTCATCCTGACCTTCGGCATCCCGATGCTCGCCCTTGCCGCCGCACCGGCCGCGCTCGGCATCTTCGACGGCTGGGGGGCTTTTCGCGATCCCGGCACCCCGCGCTGCTACGCGATCGCCTCCCCCGCGGCGACGATCGGCAGGCCGCGGGCCAAGGCCTATGCAAGCGTCGGATATTGGCCGAAATCACGCATTCGCGGGCAATTCTATGTCCGCCTGTCGAAGGAACGCGGCGCGGGGCGCGAGCTCCGCCTGACGGTGGGCAGCCGCCGCTTCATCCTGACCGGCAACGGCGTCCACGGCTGGGCGAGCGACGCGCGGATGGACGCGGCGATCATCGCCGCGATGCGATCGGCGCCGAGCATGAGCGTCGAAAGCGCCACCGCGACCGGCGGCGCGATCGCCGACACCTATCGCCTGCGCGGCGCCGCGACCGCGATCGACGCGGCGGCGCTGGGGTGCGCGAACATTCGCTGAGGCCGTTCGGGACAGCGGCCGCCCCGCCTACGCACGCGCCAGTCGGGTCAGCGCGCCCGCGAGGAAATCGAGGACGATGCGCACCCGCGGCACATGACGAAGCCGTTCGTGGGTGAGCAGCCACAGGCCCGTCGTATCGTCGGCCTTGGGCGGGATGCAGCGGATGAGGTCGGGTTCGTGGTCGGCGAGAAAGGCCGGCAGGATGGTGAGCCCCATTCCCGAGCGCACCCCGGCGAGCAGGCCCGCCGCCGAATCATATTGCATGACCACCGACTCCTCCAGCCGATATTGTCGGAGCCACGCGCGATAGGGCTCCCAGACCGAGCCCCCGCCGCCGATGAAGGGATGGGCCGCCAGTTCCTCGCGGCTGTGCGGAATGCCGTGGCGGTCGGCATAGTCGCGGCTGCAATAAAGCGTCCAGCCATTGTCGGCGATGCGCCGCCCGACAAGGCCCGCGCCCGCGGGCTGCTTGCTGCTGCGGATCGCGATGTCGGCGGCGCCCGCGGCGAGATCGCGCGGTTCGTCCGACGTGTCGAGGTGGATATGGATTTCGGGATGCGCCGCGCGCAGATCGCGCAGGATCGGCGGCAGGACGGTGATCGCGAAAATCTCCATCACCGTCACGCTGACCGCACCGCCCGCGTCGCGCGACCGGGCGCCCGCCGCCTCGTCGAAGCGGTCGACGGCGTCGCGGACCGCCAGCGCATTCGCCAGCATCGCCTCGCCCACCGGGGTCAGCGCATAACCCGCCTGCCGCCGCTCGAAGAGGGTGAGACCCATCGCCGCCTCCAGCGCCGCGATGCGGCGGGCGACCGTCGTCTGGCTGACGCGCAGCGCGCGCGCCGCCGCGAGCGTGCTGCCGCTCTCCGCGACGGCAAGGAAATAGCGAAGGTCGTTCCAGTCGAACATGATGCCTTGTGCGCGATACGCGCGATGGCCGCATTCTGCAATTTTGCAGAATGGCCGGGCAACATCGTTGCTCCCGCCGCCGGGGACCGGGGATTATCTCTCGCCCTGCCGGCTTCCTCCCCTCCTTATCAGCCGGCCGATGGAGACAAAGATGAGCAAGATTCTGATCCTCGCCGCTCTCGCCGCTGCGCCGCTGGCCCAGCCTGTTCTCGCCCAGGGCGCCGCGCCGCGGACAGCGACGGTGGCGCACGCCGATCTCGACCTGCGCACCGCAAAGGGCGTCAAGACGCTCGACCGCCGCATCTGGCGCGCGGTCGTCGCAGTGTGCGGCATCGCGCCCGACTATGACCTCAAGGGCAAGAACGACGTCCGCGCGTGCCAGCGCGAGACGCGCCTCCTCGTGTCGGCGGAGGCAAAACAGGTGATCGCCGACGCGGCGCGGGTCCAGCCGATCCGCATCACGACCCGCGCGAAATAGCGGCGGCGCCCATCACCAGACGCCGGGCAGCAACCGCCAGCGGGTGCGCGCGGCATAAGCGGAATAGCCCAGCAGTTCGCGCTGCAGCAGCCGGTCTTCCCACGCGGTGCGCAGAACGAGGACGGCGCTCGCCACGAAGGCGGGGAGCGCCGCCCACAGGCTGCCGAGCGCGAAGGCCATGCCGAAGAAAAGCAGGATCGCGGCGGAATAGCCGGGGTGGCGGACGGCGCGATAAGGTCCGCTGTCGATCACCCGCTGGTGCCGTTCGGACTGGATGCGCACGCCGGGCTCGAAGAAGGGATTGACCGCCTGCGCCCAGGCGGTGACGGCAATGCCCGCGAGCAGCGCCGCATAGCCCGCGACGATGAGCCAGAGCGGCGCGGGCGACCAATGATAGCGCCCCGCATCGAAGGCCGCGACCGGCAGAATCGCGATCATCGCGGGCAGGATGACCGCGAGCAGCGCCTTGTCCCAGCCCTTCGTCCCCGGCTGAAAACGGCTGCGCGCACGATAGATTACCGGATTGACGCGCGCGAGGATGACCCCCGACACGCCGAAGCCGATCACGACGACGGCGACGAAGACCCAGCCCGGCCGCCAGCCCAGCGAGCCCGCGGGCCAGAAGATCAGCAGCAGCAGCGACAGCGGCAGCGTGACGGCATAGACGATCGCCTTCGCCGGCGACATCGCAGGCGGGTCTTGCGGAGGCGGTTCCGGGGGCGCATCCATCGTCCGGCCTCCTTCAATCGCGCGTGTCGAAGGCGGTTCGCGCCGCCTCGACCCGATCGAGATTCGCCTCGGCCCAGAGCCAGACGCCGCAAAAGGCCTCGCCCAGGCTCTGGCCGAGCCCGGTCAGGCTATATTCGACCTTGGGCGGCACGACCGGATGCACCTTGCGATCGACGAGGCCGTCGCGCTCCATCGCGCGGAGCGTCTGGGTCAGCATCTTCTGGCTGATGCCGGGGACGAGTTGCGACAGGCGCGTGAAGCGGCAGGTGCCATGCTCCTCCAGCGCCTCGAGCAGCAGCATCGTCCATTTGTCGGCGACTCGGCCGATCAGTTCGTTGACGAGCGTTTCAACGCGCGGGTCGAGCGCTTCATAGGCGGCGGGCGCAATTTTTTCGGCACCGGGCATCGCGGAAAATCCAAATCTCTCTTTTGCGTAACTATGGCACTTTCGGGTGCCTACTTTCCTTTGGAGAGTATAGGATTAATTGAGGGATGTCGAGAAGGGGCAACGGCTGGACAGCCAATTGCCCCAACCCGTCACTCCCGCGAAAGCGGGAATCCAGCTTTCTTCTTCGTGCCTTTGCCCCTTTGCGTGAGATTTTTTGGAATTTCACGCAAAGGCGCAAAGGCACGAAGAAAGAGAAAATAGCGGGATTCCCGCCTTCGCGGGAATGACTGGGCTTGGATCGCTCGACGAAGATGCACCGAAGCAATCAAGGAACCATCCTCATGAAAACCACAGGCAACACCATCCTCCTCTCCGGCGGCGGCTCGGGCATCGGGCTCGCGCTCGCGCAGCGCTGGCACGACGCGGGCAATGTCGTGATCGTCACCGGCCGCAACGCGGCAAAGCTGGAAGCCGCGGTCGCGGGCCGCGCCAATTTGCACGCAAGGGTGCTCGACGTCACCGATCCGGCGGCGATCGCGGCCTTCGCGAAGGAGATTGTGGCGGACTTTCCGGCGCTCAACCTATTGGTGAACAACGCCGGCGTGATGATGTACGAACAGGCGGACGCAAAGCGTGACCTGACCGACGCGGAGGCGACGGTCGTCACCAACATCCTCGGCCCGATCCGGCTGATCGACGCGCTGGTCGATCATCTGGCGGCGACGGCCGACAGCGCGATCGTCAACGTCACCTCGGGGCTTGCCTTCGTGCCGCTGCCCAAGGCGCCGACCTATTCGGCGAGCAAGGCGGCGCTGCACAGCTATACGCAGGCGCTGCGCATCCAGCTGGAAGGCAAAATCGAGGTGATCGAACTCGCGCCGCCCGCGGTGCGCACCGAACTGACGCCGGGGCAGTCGACGCGCGAGGCCTATATGCCGCTGGATGCTTTCGCCGATGAGGTGATGGCGTTGTTCGGGCAGACCCCGACGCCCGCGGAAATATTGGTGCAGAACGTCCTGCCGCTGCGCAATGCCGAAGCCGATGGCGCGGTGGCCGAGCGACTGGCGTTTCTGAAGAATCTCTAACCCTGTCTCCAGATCGTCATTGCGAGCGGAGCAAAGCAATCCAGAGTCTCCTTGCACCGCCCTGGATTGCTTCGTCGCTGGCTTCTCGCAATGACGAGCGCGAGAATTGCGCTTTTCCCCCTTCCCCACTATATGCGCGCGCATCATGCAGATTCCCGGCCATATCGATCCCGTGACCACGGGCACCGTTCCCCTGCGCGGGGGCAACCGCATCGACCTGGTCGGGCTGACGCGCGAGGCGATGGGCGGCGTGCTCGTCGAGGCGGGGCTCGACGCCAAGGCGGCAAAGCTGCGCGCGAAACAGATCTGGCACTGGATCTATCACCGCGGCGTCACCGATTTCGAGGCGATGACCGACATCGCCAAGGCGATGCGCCCGTGGCTGACCGACCGCTTCATCATCGGCCGCCCCACCGTGCGCGAGGCGCAGGTGTCGAACGACGGCACGCGCAAGTGGCTGCTCGCCGCCGCCGATGGCCAGGAATATGAGATGGTCTTCATCCCCGACGCCGATCGGGGAACTTTGTGCGTGTCGAGCCAGGTCGGCTGCACCTTGAACTGCCGTTTCTGCCACACCGGGACGATGCGCCTCGTCCGCAACCTCGCGGCGGGGGAGATCGTCGGACAGGTGCTGCTCGCGCGCGACGCGCTCGGCGAATGGCCCAAAGGGACGATGGCCGGCTTCGGCCCCGATCCCGAGGATGACGACGCCGACGAAGAGGGCAGCCACTACACCGCCGACGGCCGGATGCTCACCAACATCGTGATGATGGGGATGGGCGAGCCCCTCTATAATTTCGACGAGGTCAAGGGCGCGCTGAAGATCGTCATGGACGGCGACGGGCTCGCGCTGTCGAAGCGGCGCATCACTTTGTCGACGAGCGGGGTCGTGCCGATGATGGCGCGCGCGGGCGATGAGATCGGCGTCAATCTCGCGGTGTCGCTGCACGCGGTCAGCAAAGAGGTGCGCGACGAGATCGTGCCGCTCAACCGCAAATATGGCATCGAGGAACTGCTTGCGGCCTGTGCCGCCTATCCGGGCGCGAACAACGCGCGGCGCATCACCTTCGAATATGTGATGCTGAAGGACAAGAACGACAGCGACGACGACGCGCGCGAGCTCGTTCGGCTGATCAAGCATTATAATCTGCCCGCGAAGGTCAATCTGATCCCGTTCAATCCGTGGCCCGGCGCCCCCTATGAATGCTCGTCGCCCGAGCGGGTGCGCGCGTTCAGCAGCCTGATCTTCAAGAGCGGGATTTCGGCGCCCGTCCGCACGCCGCGCGGGCGCGACATCATGGCCGCCTGCGGCCAGCTCAAGAGCGCGGCGACCAGGCCGACCCGCGCCGAACTCGACCGCATCGCCGAAGAGAAGCAGGCGGCGCTGGGCTGAAACATCGGTCCGGGCAAGTCTCGGTCATCCCGGGAAGGCCGGGGTGACGGATCAAGGCGTTTCCCCGCCGCATACCTATACTGTGTTGCAAAAACAACACAGGTAAGAAAATTGTTATATTCTGAACGATCCATTCATTGCAGCGACAGCCGCGAAGCCCATTTAGGGCCCGGGCCGCGACCCAAAGGGCGTGGTCCGAATGAATGAAAAGGAAAAGATTATGAAGAAGTTCGCAGTTGCTGCCGCTCTCCTCTCGGCTGCTGTCGCCACCACCCCCGCCCTGGCCGCCGACGGCGGCGAAGCCCGCGTCGAAGTGCGCGGCGGCTATGTCACCGGCAGCGGTCTCGACGACGCGACCCTCGGTGTTGCGGGCGGCTATGATTTCGACCTCGGTTCGACGGCATTCGGCGGCGCCGAAATCGCCGGCGACAAGGTTCTGATCGACGGCGCCAAGGTCCAGTTCTCGGCCGGCGGCCGCGCGGGCGCCAAGATCGGCGTCAATGGCAAGCTCTATGCCAACGCCGGTTACACCTTCGGCCAGATCGACGATCCCTATGTCGGTGCCGGCTACCAGCACAAGCTGGGCCAGAACCTGTACGGCAAGGTCGAGTATCGCCACCAGTTCCTCGGCAACAACGTCAACGACTTCGACACCTTCGCGGTCGGCCTCGGCCTCGCGTTCTGATCTTTCGGAACAGCGATGTGACACGGAAAGGGGCGGCCTGCGGGTCGCCCCTTTTCTTTTGGGAAAGGCTGAGACCGCCTACCAGCCAACTTCTCTTATCGTCATCGAACGCGACGCCCCGCCTCAAGACACCCCCTTCCCTTTCCTCTCCGCCCCCGCCACGGTGCGCGCATGACCGCCTTCGCCTATATCGCCGCCGCGCTGGCCGAGATCGCCGGATGCTTCGCCTTCTGGGCGTGGCTGCGGATGGACAAGTCCGTCTGGTGGACGCTGCCGGGGCTGGCGTCGCTGGCGCTGTTCGCGTGGCTGCTGACGCTCGTCGATACCGATCATGCCGGGCGCGCCTATGCCGCCTATGGCGGGGCCTATATCGTCGCGGCGCTGCTGTGGCTGTGGGCGGTCGAGGGCGCGCGGCCCGACCGCTGGGATCTGATCGGCGCCGCCATCTGCCTCGGCGGCGCGGCGATCATCCTGTTCGGCCCGCGCGGGGGCTGATGATCCCGCGCGGCGCCGGCTTCTATTTCAGCGCGTCGAGCGAAGCGCCGAAATTGATGTGATAGGGCTGACCGCCGAGCACGAGCGCGGGAACCGACTGGACGCCCGCAGCCTCGGCTTCGGCGACGCGGCCGGGATTTTCGCCGAGATGCACGCTCTCGACGGCGTAGCGCGCGGGATCGATCGCTTCGGCAACCGCCTGTTCGGCATCGACGCAAACGCCGCAACCGGCGTGATAGAAAATCGCTTTCTGGGTCATCGTTCTTCTCCTTCGATCGATCGCAATGGTAGCGACTCGATACAAATCCTATGCCACCCCCAATATGGGTTGAGCAAATGGTTTTTAGTCGATACCATCTGCGCATGACCGGCCGGCTATCCGATCTGCTGACTCGCACCGCGCGGCTGATCGCGGGGGACGGCTATTGGGCGGGATTGAAGCCGGCCCAATGGCAGGCCCTGCGCTATCTGGCGGCCGCCAATCGCTTTTCCCGCACCCCCGGGGCGCTGACCGCGTGGCTGGGCCAGACGAAGGGGACGGTGTCGCAGACGGTCGCCGCGCTCGAACGCAAGGGGCTGGTCGAACGATCGGAGGATCGGGACGACCGCCGCCTCGTCCGGCTGGCGCTGACCCCGGCGGGCCGTGCGCTGCTGGCCGAAGCCCCCGAAACGGTCGCCGACGCCATGACCGCCGGCCTGACCGGCGACGAGCGCGCCGCGATCGAGCCGCTGCTGGCGCGCATGCTGACCGAACATCTAGCGCAGCGCGGCTATCGTCCGTTCGGGCTGTGCGCCGAGTGCCGCCATTTCGTCCGCGACGCCCCAGATGGCGCCCCCCATCGCTGCGCCCTGCTGGCGCTGCCGCTGTCGGCCGAGGATGCGGGTGCGATCTGTATCGAGCAGGAGGCGGCATGAGCATCGCGATCGACGCGGTACTGACCGGCAAGGCGCGCGCCTTTCGCGGCGACGAGGCGAGCGCGATCGGCAAGACGCCGTTCGAGGGCGCGCGCGCCGTCCGCCGCCTCGGCATCGACGGCGACGAGCAGGCCGACCTGACCGTCCACGGCGGGGTCGACAAGGCGATCCATCACTATCCGCGCGATCATTATGGCTGGTGGGCGGAAGCGCTGGGCGGCCACGCCCTGCTGACGGCACCCGGCGCGTTCGGGGAGAATATCTTGACCGAAGGGCTGGTCGAAAGCGATCTTTGCATCGGCGACCGCTTCCGTCTCGGCACCGCGCTGGTCGAGGTCAGCCAGGGGCGCCAGCCGTGCTGGAAGCTGGGGCATCGCTTCGGCATCGCCAGCGTCCCCGCGACGGTGGTGACGACCGGGCGCAGCGGCTGGTATTACCGGGTGCTCGAGGAGGGCACGGTCGCGGCGGGCGATACGCTCGACCTGATCAAACGGCCGCTGCCCGAATGGAGCGTCGAGCGGGTGTTCCGGCTGCTGATCGGCGGCGCAGGCAAGCGCGAGCCGGGCGCATTGCGCGAGCTGGCGGCGATGGAAGCGCTCGCAACGACGTGGCGGGCGCGGGCGGCGAAATTGCTGCCATAGAACAATATCTTTTTGACTGAATCGTCATCCCGGCGAAGGCCGGGATCTCGCCCTCGCTTCCTGACGCACCGGCGAGATCCCGGCCTTCGCCGGGATGACGAGATAAGGAAGGTATGGCTTCAGTCTAACGCTATCACATTCTACCCCTCATCCCTTCGTTAACGGGAGTTCGGCAGCGCATCCTCCACTAGCGGCGCCAGCCCCGCGGCCACGATCTTCACCCCCTCGGCATTGGGGTGGATGTGGTCGCCGAGCATCAGTTCGGGCTTTCCTACCACATTGTCGAGGATGAAGGGATAGAGGCTGGTGCCATATTTGGTCGCAAGTTCGGGATAGATAGGATTGAATTTCCTGGCATAATCCGGTCCCATGTTCGGCGCCGCGACCATGCCGGTGAGCACCACCGGGATGCCGCGCTTCTTGAGCTCGGCGAGCATCGCATCGAGATTGGCGCGCGTCTGGGCGGCGTCGATCCCGCGCAACATGTCGTTGCCGCCGAGCCCGAGCAGGACGAGCGCGGGCTTCGCCTTCGCATTGTCGAGCACATAGGCCAGCCGCTGGCGCCCCGCCGCGCTGGTGTCGCCCGACACCCCGGCGTTCTGGACCCGCGCGACGACGCCGTCGGCGGCCAGCGCCGCCTGCAATTGCGGCGCGAGCCCTTCCTTCGGGCCGAGCTGATAGCCGGCATAGAGGCTGTCGCCGAAGGCGATAATCAGCGGCGCGTTCGCCGGGATTGCCGCCGCTTTTGCCGCACCGGCCTTGTCCTTCGCCGGTGCCGCGGGCGCCTCGGCCGAACCGCAGGCGGCGAGCGGTTGGCAAAGCGCGATTAGGCAACCATATATCAAGGCAGAACGCCATCCGGCCGTTTTCATGTCCAAAGGGCTCCTTCTTGACCGACGCCTCACGCGCTTCGCCCGATCTGGCAATCGCTGCCCATAATGTGACGCTGACGCTGGGGAGCGACAAGGCCCCGGTCGAAATTTTGCGCGGAGTCGATCTGGAGGTCGCGGCCGGGACCTCGGTCGCGTTGCTCGGGCCGTCGGGATCGGGGAAAAGCTCGCTGATGGCGGTACTCGCGGGACTCGAGCGCGCGGGCGGCGGGACGATCCGCGTCGCGGGGCTCGATTTCGGCGCGATGGACGAGGATGCGCTGGCGCGGGCGCGGCGCGGCCGGATCGGTATCGTCTTGCAGGCCTTTCACCTGCTGCCGACGATGACCGCGCTCGAAAATGTCGCGGTGCCGCTGGAACTGGCGGGGATCGCCGATCCGTTCGGCAAGGCGCGCGCCGAACTCGAAGCGGTCGGGCTCGGGCATCGCCTGACCCATTATCCCGCGCAGCTTTCGGGCGGCGAGCAGCAGCGCGTCGCGATCGCCCGCGCGATGGCGAGCGCGCCCGCGATCATCTTCGCCGACGAGCCGACGGGCAATCTCGACACCGCGACGGGGCAGTCGATTATCGATCTGATCTTCGCGCGCCGCGCCGCGCTGGGCGCGACCCTGCTGATCATCACCCACGATCCCGAACTGGCCGAACATTGCGACCGCGTGGTCGTGATGCACGATGGGCGGATCGAGGAACGATGATGTGCCATCATTCTGATCCCGTTCGTGTCGAGCGAAGTCGAGACACCCATCGACCTTGCGCTGCCCCGATGGGTGTCTCGACTTCGCTCGACACGAACGGAAAATGGGGGCCTGGGTTCTGATGCTCCCCCTCGCCACCCTGTGGCAGATCGCGCGGCGCGACCTTGCGACGCGGATTCGCGGGCTTCGGCTGCTTGCAGTCTGCCTGTTCCTCGGCGTCGCGACGCTCGCCGCAATCGGCAGCCTGACGAGCGGCATCACGTCCGAACTCGAAGCGCGCGGGCAGACCATCCTCGGCGGCGACATCGAATTCAGCCTGCCGCAGCGCGAAGCCACGCGCAAGGAGATGGCGGGGTTCCACAGCATCGGCACGCCGTCCTCGACGGTGCGGCTGCGCGCGATGGCGAACGCGCCGGGCGGCGATGCGCTGCTGTCGGAACTGAAGGCAGTCGACGGCGCCTATCCGCTTTACGGCACGATGCGGCTGGAGAGCGGCGCGCGCCGGGGCCCGCCGCCGCCGGGTGCGATCTGGATCGGCAAGGATCTGGCCTCGCGGCTGGGCTTGAAAGTCGGCGGGCCGGTGACGTTCGGCGAAAAGACGTTCCGGATCGACGGCATCATCGCCGAGGAGCCCGACCGGCTGGGCGAGGGGTTCGCGCTTGGTCCGATCGCGATCATCGGCCTTGCCGACCTGCCCGCGACACAGCTCATCCAGCCGGGCAGCCTCTACGAAAGCAAATATCGCGTCCGCCTGCCCGCGGGCGCCGATCCCGCGGCGGCGGGGAAACGGCTGACGGCTGAATTTCCCGAAGCGGGCTGGAAGGTCACCGATCGCAGCAACGGCGCGCCGGGAACGCGGCGGTTCATCGAACGGATGGGGCAATTTCTGGCCCTCGTCGGCCTCGCCGCGCTGGTGATCGCCGGGATCGGCGTCGGTAACGGGGTTGCAAGCTATCTCGCCGGCAAGCGGCCGGGGCTGGCGACGCTCAAGGTTCTCGGCGCCGATAGCGCGGCGATCCTGCGCATCTATGGCCTGCAAATCCTTGCCGTCGCCGCGGCGGCGATCGGCGCGGGGCTGGTGGCTGGAGCGTTCGCCTCGAGCCTTATCGGCCGGATCGCGGGCGACGTGCTGCCCGTGCGGCCGGGCTTTGCGCTCTATCCGCTGCCGCTCGCGGTGAGCGCCGCCTATGGCCTGCTGATCGCCATCGCCTTCGCCTTGCCGCCGCTCGCCGCGACGCGGCATGTGCCCGCGGCGGGGCTCTATCGCGCGACGGTCGACGGCGCGGCGCGGATCGATCGGCAGACGGTTATCGCGGTCGGCGCGGCACTCGCCGCAGTCGTCGCGCTGGCGGTCGGCACCGCGCGCGATCCGCTGTTCGCGCTGTCCTTCATCGGCGCGGCGGCGGCGCTGCTGCTGATCCTCGTCGCGCTCGGCTGGCTCGTCCGGCGCACCGCGAGCCGCCTGCCGCGGCCGAAGCGCCCGCTGCTGCGCCTCGCGCTCGCCAACCTGCACCGGCCGGGCGCGGCGACGGGCGCGCTGGTCGTCGCGCTCGGGCTCGGCCTGACGCTGTTCGTCACTCTCGCCGCGATCCAGACGAGCATCACCGCCGAGATCGCGCGCACCGTGCCGCAGCGCGCGCCGAGCTTCTTCGTCCTCGATATCCCGCGCGGCCGCGCGGGTGACTTTCGGTCGCTGGTGACCGATGCCGCGCCCGATGCCGCGATCAACATGATCCCGGCGCTGCGCGGCAGCATCACCGAATTTCATGGACAACGCGTCGACGAGCTTGCCGAGCTGCCCGAAGGGGCGTGGGTGCTGCGCGGCGACCGCGGGCTGACCTACAGTCCCACGCTGCCGAACGGCAGCACGCTGGTCGGCGGGAAATGGTGGCCGGCCGACTATAAGGGACCGCCGCTGGTCAGCGTCGAGCAGGAGGTCGCAGCATCGCTGGGGCTGAAGCTCGGCGATACGCTGTCGGTCAATGTGCTCGGCGTCGAGGTGCAGGCGAAAGTCGCGTCCTTCCGCACCGTCGAGTGGGACAATTTCGGGCTCAACTATGTCCTCGTCTTCTCGCCCGGCGCCTTCGACGCGGCGCCGCATAATATGGTCGCGACCGTCGCGGTGCCGCCGAAGGCCGAGGCCGGGCTCGCGCGCAGCATCCCGCGCGCCTTCCCCTCGGCCTCGCTGATCGAGGTGCGCGACGTCGTGTCGCAGGTCACCACCCTGCTCACCCAGATGAGCCAGGCGATCGCCGCGGCGGCGAGCATCGCGATCCTCGCCGGCATCGCGGTGCTGATCGGCGCGATCGCGGCGAGCCGCGAGCGGCGCGTCTACGACAGCGTCATCCTGAAACTGCTCGGCGCCACGCGCGGGCAGATATTGGGGGCGCAGGGGCTGGAATATGCGGTGCTTGCGGGAATATTGGCACTGCTCGCGCTGGGGCTCGGCCTTGCGGCCGCCTGGTATGTGGTGACACAGCTTTTCGATTTCCGCTTCGCGCCCGATCCGGTGATCGTCGGCGTAACCCTGCTCGGCGGCGCGGGCCTGTCCTTCCTGATCGGGATCGCGGGAAGCTGGCCCCTGCTTTCGGCCAAGCCCGCGCAGGCGCTGCGGAGCCTTTAGCTCAGCAGCCGCACGACCGCCGAGACTGCGGCAATGCCCAGCACGACCGCGACCATCGCCTGCCAGACGTGCGGCGGCACGCGGCCGAACTGGCGGCCGCCGACACGGTTGCCGAGCCACATGGGCACGAAAAGCAGCAGCGCGAGCAGGAACAGTCGCTGCGTCGCGATCCCGACCCATAGCGCCGCCGCGGTCCCGGCGATCGCGGTGAGAAAGAAGATCAGCAGCATCGACGCGCGCGCGGTCTTCAGATCGAGGCGGCGGCGCAGATAGAAAGGCACGACCGGCGGTCCCGGCATCGCGGCGAAGCCGGTGAGGATGCCCGATGCCACCCCGGTGCCGATTACCGCAGCGCGGCCCGGCTTGTGCCCTTCGGGCTGCTTGGGGAGCAGCACGGCGACGAACGCCCCCACCGCGACCGCGGTGATCAGCAGCCGCGCAACGTCGGGCCGCGTCACGCCCAGCACCGCCATGCCGATGGGCGTCGTCGCCATCGCGATCAGCCCGATCGGCAGCGCCGTCGCGCGATCGGCATCGGCGTGGATCAGCCCCAGCCCGACCGGCCCGATCAGCAATTGCAGCAAAATGCCGAGCACCACCGCCTGCGCTGGCGGGATGATGAGGCCAAGCAGCGGCACGAGGATGATCGCCATGCCGAACCCGGTCAGCCCGCGCACATAAGCGGCGCCGAACGTCATCGCCGCCGCCCCGACGAGCGTCAGCGGCGCGAAGCCGAGGATCGGGTGCAGGCCGGTCAAGCCGCGCGTAGGTCCGGCGGGGTCGCTTCGCCCTTCAGCATCGCGATCGCTTCGGCGAGCGGCAGGATGCGCTGGCCGTCCTGGCCGAGGGTGCGGATCGCGACCGTGCCCTCGTCGGCCTCGCGCTTGCCGACGACAAGCAGATAGGGAACCTTCTGCAAGCTGTGCTCGCGGACCTTGTAGTTGATCTTCTCGTTGCGCAGGTCGGTCTCGACGCGGATGCCCGCGGCTTCGAGCTGGGCAGCGACATCCTTCGCATAATCGTCGGCGTCGCTGACGATCGTCGCGACCACCGCCTGCACCGGCGCGAGCCAGGTCGGGAAGCGGCCGGCGAAATGTTCGATCAATATGCCGATGAAGCGCTCATAGGTGCCGAGGATCGCGCGGTGGAGCATCACCGGGCGGTGGCGCTCGCCGTCCTCGCCCACATAGGAAGCATCGAGGCGTTCGGGTATCACGCGATCGGATTGGATCGTCCCGCATTGCCACGTCCGGCCGATCGCGTCGGTCAGGTGAAATTCGAGCTTGGGCGCATAGAAGGCGCCCTCGCCCGGCAGTTCCTCCCAGCCATAATCCTCGTTCGCCATGCCGGCGCGCGCGACGGCTTCGCGGAGTTCAGCCTCGGCCTTGTCCCACATTTCCTCGCTGCCGAAGCGCTTTTCGGGGCGCAGCGCCAGCTTCACCGCATATTTTTCGAAGCCGAGCTGGCGATAGACGCGGTCGAGCAGTTCGCAGAAGGCACGCACTTCCTCGACGATCTGGTCCTCGCGGCAGAAGATATGGCCGTCGTCCTGCGTGAACTGGCGCACGCGCATAATGCCGTGCAGCGCGCCGTGCGGCTCGTTGCGGTGGCAGCAGCCCATTTCGGCCATGCGCAGCGGCAGGTCGCGATACGACTTGATCCCCTGACGAAAGATCAGGACGTGCGCGGGGCAGTTCATCGGCTTCAGCGCCATCCACTCGGCGTCGTTCGAGACGATCGGCCCTTCATCCTCCGTATTCGGGATTTCGTCGGGGATGACGAACATATTCTCGCGATATTTGCCCCAATGGCCCGATTGCTCCCACTGGCGCGCGTCCATCACCTGCGGGGTCTTGACCTCCTGATAGGCGGCGCCATCGATCGCGCGGCGCATATAGGCCTCGAGCTCGCGGTAGATGCGATAGCCCTTGGGGTGCCAGAAGACGCTGCCGTGCGCCTCTTCCTGGAGGTGGAACAGGTCCATCTCGCGGCCGATCTTGCGATGGTCGCGCTTCGCCGCCTCCTCCAGCCGGACGAGATGCTCGGCGAGCTGTTTCCTGTTGAGCCAGCCGGTGCCGTAGATGCGCGAAAGCTGCGCATTCTTCTGGTCGCCGCGCCAATAGGCGCCCGACACGCGCGTCAGCTTGAAGGCGGCGGGGTCGAGCTTGCCGGTCGAGGCCAGATGCGGCCCGCGGCACATGTCCATCCAGCCGTCTCCCGAACGATAGACGGTCAGTTCCTCGCCCTCGGGCAGTTCGGCGGCCCATTCGGCCTTGAACGCCTCGCCCTCGGCGCGCCATTTGGCGATGAGCTTGTCGCGCTCCCACACCTCGCGCGTGAGGGGAAGGTCGGCGGCGATGATGCGGCGCATCTCCTCCTCGATCAGCGGCAGCTCGTCGTCGCGAAACGCGCCATGCTCGGCGGTCGGCGCGAAGTCGTAATAGAAGCCGTCGTTCGTCGAGGGGCCGAAAGTGATCTGTGTGCCGGGGAAAAGGTTCTGCACCGCCTCCGCGAGCACATGCGCATAGTCGTGGCGCACGAGTTCGAGCGCGTCGGCCTCGTCGCGGCTCGTCACCAGCGCGAGGTTCGTGTCCGCTTCCAGCGGGCGCATGATGTCGCGCAGTTCGCCGTCGATCTTCGCGGCGAGGGCGGCCTTGGCGAGGCCAGGGCCGATGTCGGCGGCAATCTGCGCCGGAGTGGTTCCGCGCGCGACTTCACGGGCAGAGCCATCGGGAAGGGTGACGCGGATCATCTGGGACATCGGAAAAGGGAGCCTTTCTGGGCAGGATTGCCGCGCTCCTTTGCCAGCGCGCGAAAGCAGCGGCAAGGGCCGTTTTCATACGGAGGGCTTGCAATGATACATTGTATCATTATGTGCAGCATCGCCCGCCTGCCAAAAGCCCCGCCCGGAAAGCCCCGCCCATGTGCCTCCCCGTCCGCCCTTCGCTGCGCTCGCGCGCCGCCGACCTGCTCGGCGTCGGCCTGTCGCTTGCCTGCCTGATCCATTGCCTCGCGCTGCCGCTGCTGCTGCTCGCCGCGCCGGCGCTCAGCGCCTGGCTGGCGCTGCCCGAAGCGTTTCACGCGATCGTCCTGCTGCTCGCGGTGCCCGCGGCGGCGCTCGCGCTGTCGGACGGGTGGCGGCGGCATCGGCATCCCTATCCCGTCGTAGCGGCGCTGACGGGGATCGCGCTGCTCGCCGCCGGGCTTGCCACGCATGAAGGCTGGATCGCGGCATTCGATCCAGAAACCGGCGACCGCCTGCTCACCTCGCTCGGCGCGCTCGGTCTGGCGAGCGCCCACATCGCCAATTGGCGGCTCCGCCACGGCAAGACTCCGCCCGGCATCTGAACGCGCAGGATTGGCTTGCTTGTCATTGTGTAAATGACACTTGACAATTGCGAATCACGATGTCAATATTCCTTTACTGATTAACAAGGGAGCTTGACCAATGCCGAAAATCCTCCGCATCCTCGCCCTGCCCGCCGCGATCGCGGCCCTTGCCGGAGCCGGCGGGCTGATTTCCCCCGGCCTGACCAGCACGCTGATCGTTGCGCTGCCCGCCTTCACCGCGGCGCTGCTGATCGCCAAGCAGCACGAAGCCGCGCTGGCGAAAGGCTGAAGCGATGGCGATGAACCCCGCGCAGCGGCGCTATATCGGCCGCATGATCCCGGTCAGCATCGCTTATGTGGCCGCGATCTTCCTTGCCAGCAGCCTCGTCCCGAACGGGTCGCCCGCGACCCCGCTGACCGTCGCCGTCGCGCTGGTCCCCGGCCTTGCGGTCGTCGGCTTCATCTGGGCGATGGGCAGCTATTTGTTCGAGCTGAAGGACGAATATCTCCGGCTGCTCGAAGTGCGCAAGGCGCTGATCGCGACCGCCCTGACGCTGGGCGTCAGCGCGACCTGGGGGATATTGGAAATCTATACCAATGTGCCGCGCCTCGCGATCTTCTGGGTCTTTCCGATCTGGTGCGTTGGCCTTGCCATCGGCGGGCTGGTCAACCGGCTGACGCTCGGCGCCGGCGGAGGGTGTCCATGAGGAACCGCCTCAAGGTGCTGCGCGCCGAGCGCGACTGGAGCCAGGGCGACCTGGCCGAACGGCTCGAAGTGTCGCGCCAGTCGGTCAACGCGATCGAGACGGGGAAATACGACCCCTCGCTCCCCCTCGCCTTCCGCATCGCCGACCTGTTCGGCCTCCCCATCGAAGAGATTTTCCTGAAGGATTGAAGATGAAAAAGCTCGCTATCGCCGCCTTGTTCACGCTGCTGGTCGCGAACCTTGCCGGTCACGCCCACGCCGCCGAAGCGCCGACCGAAGGCGCCTGCTCGGCCAACATCACGCTCGGCAAGAGCGTGACGATCCTGAACGAGGGTCAAGGCCCCGACGTCATCCTGATCCCCGGCCTGTCGACCCCGCGCGCGGTGTGGGACCCGACCGCCGCGCGGCTGAAATCGAAATACCGGCTCCACATCGTCCAGATTCGCGGTTTCGGCGACGATGCCGGTCCGAACGCCGAGGGGCCGGTGCTGCCGCACGTCGCCGAGGACATCCATGGCTTCATCGCCGACTGCATCACCGGACAAGGCCGCCCCGCCCCGGCGATCATCGGCCATTCGCTCGGCGGTCTGACCGCGATGATGATCGCGGCGCGTGACCCGGAGGACGCCGGCAAGCTGATGGTCGTCGACAGCCTGCCCTTCTTCGGGATGCTGTTCGGCCCGACCGCGACCGTTGCCTCCGTCGAGCCGCAGGCCGCCGCGATGCGGAAAATGCTCGCCGCGAAGAGCAATGCAGAGGCCGACGACCGGACGCTGCAGATCATGTCGGCGACCGAGGCCGGCCGCGCGCAGGTCAAGGCGTGGACCGCCACCGCCGACGCCCGGGTGGCGGCGCAGCTCATATATGACGACATGACCACCGACCTGCGCCCCGAACTCGGCGCGATCAGCGCGCCGCTGACGATGCTCTATCCCCTCGATGCGAGCGCGATGCCGGCCGACATGGTCGACGGCCTCTACAAGGGCGCCTTCGCCACCGCGAAGACCGCAACGCTGAAGCGGATCGACGGCAGCCGGCACTTCATCATGCTCGACCAGCCCGCCGCCTTTGCCGCCGCGGTCGATACATTCCTCGCGAATTGACGGCTTCCCGGCGCGCCGCCCTTGCGGGAGACGGGCTCTCCCGCTAGGGCGGCGGCAGCCGGAAAGGAGCCACCCCCAGATGTTCAAGCGCCTGTTCGTCGATCACCCGAAGAGCGTCGATGAAAATTATGTCGAACATTTCGGCGTCGCGTCGAAATTCGGGGTGACGATGATCTTCGGCGGGCTCTGCGCGCTGGTTCACGCGGTCGTCCCCGGCTGGTGCATCACCACCGGCAGCGACACGATCCGCCGCCTGAACCGGATCATGGTCGAATAGCGCGCCGCCAAGGGGCTGGCGGCGATCCAGATGAATACGGTCGACTGGGTCATCTGATCGCAGTGCCCAGGCACTCCCGCTCCAAACACTCCGTTCGCATCGAGCGAAGTCGAGATGCCCATCGGCATGGTGTTTGCCTTCGGGGTGTCTCGACTTCGCTCGACACGAACGGAATGAGGGGTCTGCTCGATGAGTGATCCCGGAGCACCCGAGTATCTCGAACGCCCCGATCGCCCACGCCTAGCTTATCGCCATGTCGCGGGCCGTGGGCCGATGATCGTCTTCCTGCCCGGCTATATGTCCGACATGGCGGGCGGCAAGGCGACCGCGCTGTTCGATTGGGCAGCCACCGAAGGCCGCGCCTGCCTGCTCCTCGACTACGCCGGCTGCGGATTGTCGGAGGGGCTGTTCGCCGACCAGAATCTGCTCGACTGGCGCGGCGACGTGCTCGACCTGATCGACGCCAAGGCCGACGGACCGGTGCTGATCGCCGGATCGTCGATGGGCGGCTGGCTGATGCTGCTGGTGGCGCTGGCGCTGACCGGGCGCGACGGGCCGGGGCGCGTTGCCGGACTTGTCGGCATTGCGGCGGCACCCGACTTCACCGACTGGGGCTTCTCGCCCGAGGAGAAGGCGATCATCCTCGCCGAAGGGGCGCTGGTCGAGGAGACGCCCTACAGCGACCAGCCCTATGTCACCACGCGCGGCTTTTTCCAGTCGGGCGAGGCGAACCGGCTGCTCGATGCCGACATCCCCCTCGCCTGTCCGGTCCGGCTGCTGCATGGGCAGGAGGACGGCGACGTGCCGCCCGCGATCAGCCTGCGCCTCGCTGCGGCGCTCGCCAGCGAGGATGTGCAGGTGACGCTGATCAAGGGCGGCGACCACCGCCTGTCGCGCGACGGCGACATCGTGCTGCTGATCGATACGGTGGCGCGGCTCGCCACGCTCCATTCTTGAAGGATCATCATGGCCCGCAGCGACTTCAAATTCCACGTCACCAAGCGCGTCCGCTATGCCGAAATCGACGCGCAGCGCGTCGTGTTCAACAGCCGCTACCTCGAATATTTCGACATCGGCATCACCGAATATTGGCGCGCGGTCGGCGTCTACGATCGCTGGCCCGACCACAGCAGCCCCGAATTTCACGTCGCGCACGCCGAGGTCGATTACAAGGTGCCGATCCTTCTCGACGAGGAGATCGACATTTGCGTGCGCTGCTCGCGCGTCGGCCGCAGTTCGATGACCTTCCTGTTCGAGCTTCACGGCACGGGCGCGGACGACCTGCGCGCGACGGGCGTCGAGGTCAGCGTCCACGTCGCCGAAGCGCGCGGTGCCCCTACGCCCGCGCCGGATGATTTCATCGCATTGTTCGAAGCATTTGAAGGACGGGCTCTTCGCGCCTAACATGGGCGCATGACCCAATATCTTCACACCATGATCCGCGTCACCGACCCCGACGCGACGATCGATTTCTTCAAGCTGATCGGGCTCGAGGAAGTACGCCGTTTCGACAGCGAGGCGGGCCGCTTCACCCTGATCTTCCTCGCGCCGCCGGGACAGGCGGGCGTCGCCGAGGTTGAACTCACTTACAACTGGCCGCCCGAGGATGGCAGCGCGCCCGAGCAATATGCGGGCGGGCGCAATTTCGGCCATCTCGCCTATCGCGTCGACGATATCTATGCGACCTGTCAGCGGCTGATGGACGCCGGGGTGACGATCAACCGCCCGCCGCGCGACGGCCATATGGCGTTCGTGCGCTCGCCCGACGGCATTTCGGTCGAGCTGCTCCAGGACGGCCATCTGCCGCCGCAGGAACCCTGGGCCTCGATGCCCAACACCGGCGTCTGGTAAATCGGCCAAGGCTGGCCGCCCGGCACTCCGTCTGGGAAGCATGAGGCCGGAAGAAAGGAGATATGCGTGAGCCCGCTCGACATCGTCCGCATTCCGGTCCTCAGCGACAATTATGTCTGGCTGGTCCACGACCCCGACAGCAAGGCGACGATGGTCGTCGATCCCGCCGTCGCCGAGCCCGTGCTCGAAGCGGCGGCCGCGCGCGGCTGGACGATCACCGACATCTGGAACACCCATTGGCACCCCGATCACACCGGCGGCAATGCGGCGATCAAGGAAGCGACAAGCTGCACGATCACGGGTCCCGCCGCTGAATATGAGCGCATCCCGACGCTCGACGTGCGGGTGACGGGCGGCGACCGCGTCCGGCTGGGCGCGCATGTCGCCGAGGTGTGGGACGTGCCCGCGCATACCGCCGGGCATATCGCCTATCATTTCGCGACCGACGACGCGATCTTCGTCGGCGACACGATCTTCGCGATGGGTTGCGGCCGATTGTTCGAGGGCACCGCCGAACAGATGTTCGCGAACATGCGGCGCTTCGATGCGCTGGGCGATGCGACGCGCGTCTATTGCGCGCACGAATATACGCTGTCGAACGCGCGCTTCGCGGTCACCGTCGACCCCGGCAATACCGCGCTCGCCGAGCGGCTGGCGGCGGTCGAGGCGGCGCGCGCGGCGGGCGAGCCGACGGTGCCGACCAGCATCGGCGCCGAGCGCGCGACGAACCCCTTTCTCCGCGCCGCCACGGCGGCCGAACTCGGCCGCATCCGCGCCTTGAAGGACGCCGCGTGATGTCGCGGCTTCACCGCCCATTCATTTCGAAAATGCCAGCATCCCCGATGCTGCAAGGAGCCTGACGATGACCCTGACGATAACGGGTAGCAAGCCGATCCTCGCCGCGTCGCTGGCGCTATTGGCGGCGCCGATGATGGCAAGCTGCGCCCCCGGCGGCACCGCCGAGGCGGGCGCGGCAGCGCTCAGCCCCAAGCAGGCCGAACAGCTCGACAAGCAGCTCGCGGGCAAGGTGCCGGGCGAGCCGGTCCAGTGCCTGCCCAGTTACCGGACGACCGACACCATCCGCATCTCGGACAATATCCTGCTCTATCGCGCCGGCGGCAAGCTCGTCTATCGCAACGACCTCAAGGGAAGCTGCCCGGGCCTTGCGCGCGACAGCGACATCATGGTCGTGCGCCAGTTCGGTTCGTCAACCTGCGAAGGCGACTTCTTCCATCTGGTCGACCGCAGCAGCGGCATTCGCGGCCCGACCTGCGTCTTCGGTCCCTTCGTCCCCTATCGCAAACCGGCGGGGGACGCTGGCTGAGCCATCGGCCCGGCCGCAGGCGGGGCTCTGGTTTGCACCGAGCTCTTTCGGGTCGCATCCCCGCCTGCATTCCCTGAAACGTTGCTCCCCGCCTTCGCGGGGGCGACGGTTTATTTATACAACGCCGCGATCTTGTCCTCATAGACCTGCCGCAGGATATGCCGCCGGATCTTCATCGAGGGCGTCATCTGCTCATTCTCGATCGTGAAGGGCTCGTCGGCGAAGTCGAACTTGCGTATCTTTTCGATCACCGAAAGCTGCTCGTTGACGCGGTCGACCGCGGCGCGAACGGCGGCGCGGAATTTCTCATGCTCGCGGAGCCGTTCGAGATCTTTCGGCAGCCCCTCGGCCTCGGCCCATTCGGCCATCCATTCGGGGTCGGTAACGATGATGCCGACGAGGTGCGGGCGCTTGTCGCCATAAACCATCGCCTGAAGGATTTCGGGCTGAAGCGTCAGCATCCCCTCGACGCGCTGCGGCGAGACATTATCGCCCTTGTCGTTGACGATCAGGTCCTTCTTGCGGTCGGTGATGACGATCCGGCCCTTGCCGTCGATATGGCCGATGTCGCCGGTGTGCAGCCACGGCCCCTTGTCGGGCTCTGCCGGGTCGACGACGAGCACGCGCTCGGTCTCGGGCTGGTTGCGCCAATAGCCCTTCATCACCAGTTCGCCGCGCACGAGGATTTCGCCGTCGTCGGCGATCTTCACCTCGGTGTTCATCAGCGGCGGGCCGACGGTGTCCATCTTGAGGCCTGCCGCCGGGCGGTTGCAGCTGATCACCGGCCCCGCCTCGGTCTGACCATAGCCCTGCAGCAGGGTCAGGCCGATCGAGTGGAAGAACACCCCGATCTCGGGATTGAGCGGCGCGCCGCCCGACACCAGCGCCTTCATCCGGCCGCCGAAGCGCTGCTGGATCTTGGGGCGGAACAATTTGTTGAGGAGGAGGTCGACGGGGCGGTCGAACACGCCCATGCGGCGCTCATAATCCTTTTCGCCGACGCGCAGCGCCTGCCCCAGCATCCAGTTCGCAAGCTTGCCCTGCTTCTCGACCGACTTGATCATCCGCGCGCGGATCACCTCGAACAACCGCGGCACGACGACCATGATCGTCGGCTTGGTCTCCTCGATGTTCGAGACGAGCTTTTCGAGCCCCTCGCTGTAATAGATTTGCGCACCGACCATGATCGGCAGGAACTGCCCGCCCGAATGCTCATAGGCGTGGCTGAGCGGCAGGAAAGAGAGGAAGGTCTCGTTCTCGCCGATGCCGAAGTCGTTGACGAGAATTTCCGCCGCCCCCGCGCCATTGTGCAGGATCGCACCATGATGCTGCATCACCCCGCGCGGCGCGCCGCCGGTGCCGCTGGTGTAGATGAGGCAGGCGGTGTCGTCGCGCGTCATCGCGAGGCCGCGCGCTTCAGCCTCGGCGCGATACGCCTCGCCGCCCTCGACGAGCGGGTCCCAGTCGAGCACCCGCACATCGCCCTGCTGGCCGACGCGCATCGACTCCATGGTGATGACCAGCTTGACGTTCGAGCGCAGCACCGCGGGCATCAGCGTCCGCGCGAGCTTCGCGGTCGAGACGATCACCGCGCTCGCGCCGCTGTTGTCGAGGATATGCTGGTGATCGCGCTCGGTGTTGGTGGTATAGGTCGGCACGGTGACGCAGCCCGCCGCCATGATGGCGAGGTCGGCGATACAGAATTCGGGCCGGTTCTCGCTGACCAGCACGACGCGGTCGCCGTCCTTCAGCCCCAGTTCGCGGAGATTATGCGCGAGCCCCGACACCTGGTTCGCGACCTGCCGCCAGCTCAGCGGCTGCCACGCGCGATCGGCCTTGCGCCACAGGAACGGATCTTCGCCGCCCCGGCCCGCGCGGTCGAAGAACATCGCGACCAGACTCGGAAAATGGTCGAGATGGGGGTTTTCCAGCTTCATGCCTGCGCCTCTCCTTGGGAGATTATATTGTCATTGGGCCATTCTTAAGGTCAATCGCCACACGATAGAAGCCCATAACCCCTCCGTCATCCCGGCGAAGGCCGGGATCTCACCCTCGCGTCACAGCGCAGCGGCGAGATCCCGGCCTTCGCCGGGATGACGATGAAAAAGGCCGTAATAATCAGTTCTGCGCCGGTGCGCCGTCGACCGACGAGGTGCCGGGGCCGCGCGGGTCGGCGGCGCCCTGCCAGCCATCCCCGACCCGCTGGATCGCATTGAGTTTCGAGCCGAGGTCGGTCGGCGTGAAGCTGTAGCCGAAGGGCTTCATCTTCGCGGCAATCGCCTCGCCCGCGGCATTATTCTCGATCAGCACGCCCTGCTGGCCAAAGAAGAGGTTCGGAAGCTCCATCGCCGACCTGGCGTCGAGGCCCCAGTCGAGGACCCCGATCAGCGTCTTGGTGACGTGCATGATGATCCGCTTGCCGCCCGCCGAGCCGAGCGCGAGCACGACCTTGCCGTCGGGACCATAGACGATCGTCGGCGACATCGACGACAAAGGCCGCTTGCCTGCCTGCACCCGGTTCTGCGTCGGCACGCCGTCCTGGATCGGCGCGTGGTCGAAATCGGTGAGCTCGTTGTTGAGGAAATAGCCGTTCGCCATGAGCTGGCTGCCGAAGATGCTCTCGACCGTCGAAGTCATCGACATCACGTCGCCGTCCTTGTCGGCGACGACGAAATGGGTCGTCCCCTGCTCCTTGACCGGCGCCGCCGCGGCGCGCGGCTTGGCGCCCGGCGGGGTGCCGGCCTCATAATGCCCGGCGGCGCCGAAGGGCGAGATGAGCTGGCGGCGTTCGGCAAGATAGGCCTTGTCGAGCAGGCCCTTGACCGGGACGTCGACGAAATCGCTGTCGCCGAGATAGGCGGCGCGATCGGCATAGGCGAGCTGCATCGCCTCGGCGAGCAGATGCCAGCTCATCGGATCGTCCTTGCCCATCGTCTTCATGTCATAGGCTTCGAGCATCCCGAGAATGCCGAACACGGTGGTCGCCCCCGACGAGGGCGGCCCCATGCCGCAGACCTTGTAGATGCGATAGGTGGTGCAGACCGCCGGGCGCTCCTTCGCCTTGTAGGCGGCGAGATCCTTGAGCGTGAGCTGGGTCGCGTTGCGCGGCGCCTTGGCGACCGCGTCGCTGATCGCCTTGGCATTGGCGCCCGAATAGAAAGCTTCCGGGCCGCGCGCCGCGATGTCGCGGAGGATCGCGGCATAGGCGGGGTTCCTGATCGTCGTCCCGACCGGCGCGGGCTTGCCGCCAACATAATAGATGGCGCGCGCCGCCGGGAAGTCCTTCCACAGCGGCTCGAACTGGACGAGCCAGTTATTGAGCGCGGGGGTGACCTGATAGCCCTCCTCGGCCAGCTTGATCGCGGGCTGGAACAGCGCCTTCCATTCGAGCTTGCCCCATTTCCTGTGCGCCATTTCCATCAGCCGGACGTTGCCCGGAACACCAACCGAGAGGCCGCCCGGAATGATGTCCATATAGGGACGCGGCTTGCCGTCGGGACCGAGGAAGCGCTCGGGCTTCGCCGCGGCGGGGGCGGTCTCGCGGCCGTCGATCGTCGATATGCTGCCGTCCTTCGCGTCATGATAGACCATGAAGCCGCCACCGCCGATACCGCTCGACTGCGGCTCGACCAATGTCAGCACCGCAACCATCGCGATCGCGGCGTCGGCGGCGGTGCCGCCCTCGTGCAATATCTCGCGCCCCGCCTCGGTCGCGCGCGGATCGGCGGACGAGGTGACGCCCTGCGCGCTCGCGAGCGACGGGAAGGCGATGACGAAGAGGCTGAAGGCCGCAAAGAGTCGTTTGATCATGGGCGCGACATTGGCGCGCACCTCTGGCGAGCGCAACCCCGCCCTATCGTTCCATTACCCCCGTGTCCCCGCGAAGGCGGGGACCCATCTTCTGCCGGTTCGACATAACGCGGTCCGAAGATGGGCTCCCGCCTTCGCGGGAGCACACGGCTTACTAACTGCCAGAGGCGGTTCCGACCGCATCGCTCACCCGCGCAAACCCGTCGCGCTTCGCGAGCGTTTCCAGCCCGCGCGCGATGCGTGCGGCGAGCCCCGGCCCTTCATAGACCATCGCCGAATATATCTGGATCAGGCTGGCGCCCGCACGGATGCGCTGCCACGCCTGCTCGGCCGAGCCGATCCCACCCGCGGCGATCAGCGGCAGCTTGCCGCCGCTCGCAGCGCGAAAATCCCTGACGCGCTGGAGCGCCAGCTCGGCGAGCGGCGCGCCCGACAGGCCCCCGGCCTCGCCCGCGTGGCGCGAGGCGAGCGCGGGGCGCGCGATCGTCGTGTTCGATACGATCACCGCGGCGAGCCCCTTGGCGAAGGCAACCGCGACGATGTCATCGATGTCGGCGGGTTCGAGGTCGGGCGCGACCTTCAGGAACACCGGCTTTGCCGCGCCTTTCGGCTGCGCGGCCGCGACGCCGTCGAGCAAGGCCTCGAGCGCGCCCTTGTCCTGCAAGGCGCGCAGTCCGGGCGTGTTCGGCGAAGAAATATTCACCGTCAGATAATCGGCGAGCGGCGCCATCGCGGCGGTGCCCTTCGCATAGTCGGCGATGCGGTCGGCGCTGTCCTTGTTCGCGCCGATATTGATGCCGAGCGGCACCGGCAGGCCGTAACGGCGCAGACACGCGATGCGATCGGCCGCCTGCACCTGCCCGCCGTTGTTGAAGCCCATGCGGTTGATCACCGCGCGATCCTCGACCAGCCGGAACAGCCGCGGGCGCGGATTGCCGTCCTGCGGCAGCGGGGTCAGCGTGCCGACCTCGACGAAGCCGAAGCCGAAATGCGGCATCGCGTGCGCGGCGCGCGCATCCTTGTCGAAGCCGGGCGCGAGGCCGACGGGATTCGGGAAATCCAGTCCGGCCAGTTCGGTCGCCAGCACCGGACTGGTCAGCGCGCGGCGCGCGCGGGGCAAGGGCTGAAGCGCGTTCAGCGTCAGATTATGCGCCGCTTCGCCATCGCTGGCGTGGACGAGCGGGCGGACGAGCGCATAAGCGGCGTCGGCGGCGGATGCGATGAACGACATGGGGTCGCCATTGCGCGCGCGGGGCCGCTATGGCAAGTCCGCCAGCACAGGAAAACAGGGAGAAAATCGTGTCGCACCGCCGCCTGATCGCCGCATTGTCCACCAGCCTGCTGGCGCTGACCGTTGCCGGCTGCGCCGCGCAGCCCGGTATCACGCCGCCCGCCGCCGAGGCCGCGCCGGACCAGCCGCCCGCGGGCGCCGACCTTGCCGGCTTCTTCCAGAAATATGACGATGCGCAGCTCTCGCTGAGCCCGCAGGGCAAGGCCTATCGCGGCATTCGCGACGCCGATTATGGCCGCTGGGACGATGTCGGCGACGAAGCCGCGGTCGCGCGCCACAAATTGCAGCAGGCGAGCGCCGACGCGATGCGCGCGAGCTTCGACCCGGCGACGCTTTCCGCCGACGACGCGCTGTCGTTCGAGCTGTTCAACGCGCAGGCGGCGCGCGCCGACCGGCTCTTCGCGTGGCGCGACCACGACTATATCTTCGACCAGATGAACGGCGCGCAGAGCCGCCTTCCCGCTTTCCTGATCAACATCCACCGCGTCGCCAACGTCGCCGAGGCCGAAGCCTATGTTTCGCGTATTCGCGGGCTCGGGCCGCTGCTCGACGCGCTGTCGGCCGAATCGGCGGAGCGCGCCGGACAAGGCTATGCGCCGCCGAAATGGGTCTATGCCTATGTGCTTTCGGATATCCGCAACCTGCTGAAACCCGAAAATGCGGTGATCGAGGACATTACGGCGAAAGTCGGCAAGCTCGACGTCGATGCGACCGAAAAGACGCGGTTGATCGACGCCGCGAAGGCCGCCTGGACCGACAGCGCGGCCCCCGCCTATACCCGCCTGCTCGCCGAGATGGAGCGCCAGCAGGCGGCCGCGCCCACCGAGGACGGCGTGTGGCGGATGCCCGGCGGCAAGGATTATTACGCCGCGCTGCTCGCCAATTACACGACCACCGACATGAGCGCCGAACAGATCCACGACCTGGGCCTGTCCGAAGTCGCGCGCATTCACGGCGAGATGGAAGCGATCATGAAGAAGGTCGGCTTCAAGGGCACGCTGCCGCAATTCTTCGAGCACCTGCGCACGAGCCCGCAATATTATTACACGACCCGCGAGGCCTATCTTTCCGACGTCGCCGCCAAGGTGAAGGCGATGGAGGCGCGGCTGCCCGCCTATTTCAACACGCTGCCCAAGGCGCCCTTGCAGGTGAAGGCGGTCGAGGCGTTCCGCGAGAAGTCGGCGGGCAAGGCCTTTTACCAATCGCCCTCGCCCGACGGATCGCGGCCCGGCACCTATTATGTGAACCTCTATGACCTGCGCGACATGTCGAAGATCGAGCTTGAGGCGCTGGTCTATCATGAGGGCATTCCCGGCCACCACCTCCAGCGCGCGGTGCAGACCGAGCTTACCGGCCTGCCGCCCTTCCGCCGCTTTGGCGGCTTCACCGCCTATACCGAGGGCTGGGGCCTCTATTCGGAGGAGCTGGCGAAGGACATGGGCGCCTATACCGATCCCTACAGCGATTTCGGGCGGCTGGGGATGGAGCTGTGGCGCGCGTGCCGCCTCGTCGTCGACACCGGCATCCACGACAAGCGCTGGAGCCGCGAACAGGCGATCCAGTATCTGAAGGACAATACCCCCAACCCCCAGGGCGACATCGAGAAAGCGATCGAGCGCTATATCGTCTATCCCGGGCAGGCGACCGCCTATCTGATCGGCAAGCTCAAGATCATGGAACTCAGGACCCGCGCGCAGACCGCGCTCGGGGACCGCTTCGACATCCGCGCCTTCCACGACACAATATTGCAATCGGGTCCGGTGCCGCTCGACATATTGGAGCGCCGGGTCGATGCCTGGATCGCGAGCGAGAAGCAGGGCTGACACGGAATTGCGGCTTGACGCCTCGCCGCAAATGGAAAATTATGGCGGATAGAAAAAGGCGGCAACAAAGCTGCCTGGGGTCGGTCTCGTCATGTCGGAAACTGCTACGCCAGCGGGCGCGGAGGGCGATGCGCCGTTCGAGCTCCAATATTTCCCGCCCGATCCCGATCTGGCGGAGATGGTATCGAGCTTCTACTTCGTGCGGATCGACATGCCGCTGTTCGACGAGGCCGAGCGCGCCGACCGCCCGCAATTCCGGATCATGAGCACGGCCGAGGGCGAATATGTCTTCCCCGACGGCCACCGCTTTCCCGCCGGGCGCGCGACGATCATCGGCCCGACGAGCGGCAGCGTGCGCGCGATCGGCCGCGGCCCGCTGCGCATCTATGGCTTCGGGATGATGCCCGCGGGCTGGGCGACGCTGATGGGCGATCATGCCGACAAGCTGACCGACCGCGCGATCGACGCCGCCGACCTGTTCGGAAACTGGATCGAGGAGGTGATCGAAACGCTGATCGGCGCGGCCGACACCGCCGAACGGCTGGTGATCGCCAATAATTTCGTCCGCGAAATCCTGAAGAAGAACGAGCCGGCGCCGGTATGGTTCACGCGCACCGTCGACCAATGGCTGACCGAATCGATATCGCCGCAGGTTCCCGATCTCGTCGAGGCGACGGGCATGTCGATCCGCTCGGTCGAACGGATGACCAAACATTATTACGGCCTGTCGCCGCGGATGCTGGCGCGAAAATATCGCGCGGTGCGCGCGGCCTCGGCGCTCGCGCGCGGCGAATGCCTGGAGGAAGCGCAGCTCGGCGACGCCTTTTACGACCAGTCGCACCTGATCCGCGAGATGAAGCGCTTCGCGGGCGCGACGCCGGGCCAGCTCGCCCACCCGACCCTCTATACCGAAGCGACGACCAGAGGGCGCAAACAGATGGCGGGCAAGGTCAGTCCGCTCGTTTCGGACACCTGATCCCCGGCCTGTCGCAGGACAGGACGAAAGAAAATAGCGCCGGATGACGATTTGGCGTTTCCATCCAATCGCGAATCGCGCGGCGGGCATAATCGGATCTTGCGACCCAGAAGAGCTCTTCCTCTGACGAGGACTGAGACCTTCATCTCGGCACTCGTTCGGCCCCGGCCGGGCGGGTGCCATCTTTTTGTCGGCACCCGATCGTCCCTCAATATCGTCATCCCGGACTTGATCCGGGATCCATTCCCGCAGCGTCGAAAGAATGGATCCCGGATCAAGTCCGGGATGACGAAGGTGGAATCGGCCTGCCCCATTCCATCCCTTTACCCCACCCAATCACGGCTTGCTTGCGCCGCGCGCAACCCTCGCCTATATAAGTGGAGTAATTTGCTCCAGTTAAGAATCATTCGCAATTCCAACGAGGATTTCGTGCGCCTGTCGAACCTTGCCGATTATGCCGTGGTGCTGATGAGCGCTGCCGCGCGCCAGTGCGGATCGGTGCCGCTGCACGCCGCGCTGCTCGCCGAGCAGACCGGGATTCCGGGGCCGACCGCGCAGAAGCTGGTGAGCGGTCTCGCGCGCGCCGGGCTGCTCGTCGCCTCGCGCGGCAGCGGCGGCGGCGTGCGCCTCGCGCGGCCCGCGGCGGCGATCAACGTCGCGGAGATCATCGAGGCGGTCGAAGGCCCGATCGCGCTGACCGCCTGCTGCGACGAGGGGCGCCACGACTGCGGCTTCGAAGGAAGCTGCCAGGTCCAGCCGCACCTCGGCGTCGTCAACGGCGCGGTGCGCGCGGCGCTGGCGGGCATCAGCCTGGCGAGCCTCGTTAAGCCCCTCCCGCTTGCGGGAGGGGTTTGGGGAGGGCCTGTTGCCACCCCCGCTTCCGCCGACATTCCCTCCCCCAACCCCTCCCGCAAGCGGGAGGGGAGGATAGAAGCATGACCGACAACCCCACCCTCCCCGTCAAGGACCAGGCCGCGCACGACGCCGCCGCGAAGGTCGCCGATTATGAACATGGCTGGTCGTCGGCGATCGAAACCGACTTCGCGCCGAAAGGGCTGACAGAGGACACCGTCCGTTTCATCAGCGCCAAGAAGAACGAGCCCGAATGGATGCTCGACTGGCGGCTGAAGGCGTTTCGCCACTGGCTGACGATGGAGACGCCCGACTGGGCGAAGCTCGACGTCCCGCCGATCGATTACCAGGACGCCTATTATTACGCGGCGCCCAAGGCGAAGCCGAAGCTGGCGAGCCTCGACGAGGTCGACCCCGAAATCCTCGAAGTCTATAAAAAGCTCGGCATCCCGATCGAGGAGCAAAAGGTGCTCGCCGGGGTCGAGGGCGCGCGCAAGGTCGCGGTCGACGCGGTGTTCGACAGCGTCAGCGTCGCGACGACCTTCCGCGAGGAATTGAAGCGCGCGGGCGTGATCTTCCTCTCGATCAGCGAAGCGATCCGCGAATATCCCGATCTGGTGAAGAAATGGCTCGGCAAGGTCGTGCCGATGCACGACAATTATTTCGCGACGCTCAATTGCGCGGTCTTTTCGGACGGCACCTTCGTCTATGTGCCCGAGGGGGTGCGCTGCCCGATGGAGCTCAGCACCTATTTCCGCATCAATGCCGAGAATACGGGGCAGTTCGAGCGCACGCTGATCATCGCCGACAAGGGCGCCTACGTCTCCTACCTCGAAGGCTGCACCGCGCCGATGCGCGATGAAAACCAGCTTCACGCCGCGGTGGTCGAACTGGTCGCGCTCGAAGATGCCGAGATCAAATATTCGACCGTCCAGAACTGGTATCCCGGCAATGCCGAGGGGCTGGGCGGCATCTATAATTTCGTCACCAAGCGCGCGCTGTGCCAGGGCGCGCGGTCGAAAGTGTCGTGGACGCAGGTCGAGACCGGCAGCGCGATCACCTGGAAATATCCGAGCTGCGTCCTCAACGGCGACGACAGCGTCGGCGAATTTTATTCGGTCGCGGTCACCAACAATTTCCAGCAGGCCGACACCGGCACCAAGATGATCCACAACGGCAAGCGCACCCGCTCGACCATCGTGTCGAAGGGGATCAGCGCGGGCCAGTCGAACAACAGCTATCGCGGCCTGGTGCGCGTCGCGCCCAATGCCGAGGGGGTGCGCAACTTCACCCAGTGCGACAGCCTGCTACTCGGCGACCGCTGCGGCGCGCATACCGTGCCCTATATCGAGGTCCGCAACCCGAGCGCGCAGGTCGAGCATGAGGCGACGACGAGTAAGATCAGCGACGACCAGCTCTTCTACGCGATGCAGCGCGGGCTGTCGCAGGAGGAAGCGGTGGCGCTGATCGTGAATGGATTTGCGAAAGAGGTGTTGCAGCAACTGCCGATGGAGTTTGCGGTCGAGGCGCAGAAATTGCTGGGGATCAGTTTGGAAGGGAGCGTGGGGTGAGGACTGCTTATTTTCTGACCCTTTGTTTCACAACGCTAGCACTGGCGCCCGGCATGGTTGCTGGACAGACCCAACCGGCGAGCGAAGACAAATTTACGGGCACGGTCAGCCTCACGAATTATCGTGACGGTGGTCAAGAACGTGAGGTGAGCTTGGCTTTCAAGAAGGGCAAGTTGACCCAGTGCGATATTGTTAAGTCATCGGGCAATCCGGAGGAAGATCGTGGCACCTGCCAAAAGGTGAAGGATTGCGCCGAGCAATTTCCCGATTCGATAACGGCAGTGCGGGAATGCATTTTTTCGGACCAAGCCGACCTTCGTTCGGCTCGGGCGAGCGATAACGCCGACGGGATGGCGCGACGGCAAATGATCACGTCGCCGCCGATCCAGTTCGAAAAGCCCGTCGGGCCCGCCATTACGCTTTACCACGATTGCCTGTCCAGCAGGATACAGGCCGGCGCAAAATTGGACATGGTTGGGTATCGCGGCGTCTTGGCCGAATGCCAAGAGGTTCGCTCCCAAGCCTTGCAAATGGGCGACCGCGCGCTCTCCAAGGAGTCCGGCTGGTCGAGCAAGGACGATAGACTGGCGTCCGTCAACAAATCTCTGGACCAAACTGAGGCCTCCATTCTCTTTCTTTTCGCGGCCGTTCCGGGTGCCACCACACAAGAGAGTCCCAATGCTCCAAATCAATAACCTCCACGCCACCGTCGCCGACAAGCCGATCCTGAAGGGGCTGTCGCTCGCGATCAATGCGGGCGAGATTCATGCGATCATGGGGCCGAACGGCGCGGGCAAGTCGACGTTGGCTTACGTTCTCGGCGGGCGGCCCGGTTATGAGGTCACCGAGGGGTCGGTGACGTTCACCCCCTCCCCTTGTCATCCCCGCGAAAGCGGGGACCCAGGGGCGACCTTAGCTGACGCCACTCTGGGTCCCCGCTTTCGCGGGGATGACAAAGGTGAATTGGACCTCCTCGCGCTCGACCCGCACGAGCGCGCCGCGGCGGGACTATTCCTCGGCTTCCAATATCCGGTCGAAATCCCCGGCGTGTCGAACGTCCAGTTCCTGCGCGAAAGCCTGAATGCGCAGCGCAAGGCGCGCGGCGAGGAGCCGCTGTCGGGCGGCGACTTTCTCAAGCTCGCGCGCGAGAAGGCGGGGCTGCTCAAGCTCGACATGGATATGCTCAAGCGTCCGGTGAACGTCGGCTTTTCAGGCGGCGAGAAGAAGCGCAACGAGATGGTGCAGATGGGCATCCTCGACCCGAAGCTCGCGATCCTCGACGAAACGGACTCAGGCCTCGACATCGACGCGCTACGCATCGTCGGCGACGGGATCAACGCGATCATGCGGCGCCCCGACAAGGCGGTGCTGCTGATCACCCATTATCAGCGGCTGCTCGACTATGTGCAGCCCGATTTCGTCCACGTTCTCGCCGCCGGCCGCATCGTCAAGTCGGGCGGGCCGGAGCTGGCGCGCGAGCTCGAAGAACATGGCTATGCGGAGGTAGTGGCGTGACACGCTTTCGCGCCGCAGGCGCAATCTCTTTTTTTCTCCGCGTCTCCGCGTCTCCGCGTGAATCTTATATTCTGTTCACGCGGAGACGCGGAGACGCGGAGGGGAATAGGCCGTGAGCACGGCACCTCTCCCCACACGCCGTGATGAGGCGTGGCGGTATAGCGACATGGAGGCGCTGGCGCGCCTCTGGCCGCTATCCGCGCCCGAAAGCATCATGGTGCCCGCGGGCGGCAGCTTTGCGCGCGCGATCGTGCAGGACGCAGGCGAGATCCAGCAGATCGAGCTCACCCTTGGCAAGGGTGCAGTTGCCAAACTGCATGTGCTGAACATCGGCGGCGCCTATGGGCGCATCGAGATGAACGTCACGCTCCACGAAGGCGCCGATTTCACGCTCGGCGCGGTGCAGATCGGCGGGGGCGAGCAGACGCTCGAGATCGTCACCACCGTCACCCACGCCGAGCCCGGCGCGACATCGCGGCAGGTGGTGCGATCGGTGCTGGCGGGCACCGCGACGGGCACCTATCTCGGCAAGGTCGCGGTCGCGCGCGATGCGCAGGCGACCGACAGCGCACAGGACGTGAAGGCGATGCTGCTGACGCGCAGCGCGACCGCCAACGCCAAGCCCGAGCTCGAAATCTTCGCCGACGACGTCAAATGCGCGCACGGCTGCGCGATCGGCGAGCTCGATGCGGAAGCCCTCTTCTACCTCCAGTCGCGCGGGATGCCGCCCGCCGAGGCGAAGAAGATCTTGCTGCAGGCGTTCGTCGCCGGGGTGTTCGACGGGGCGGAGGACGAGGCGCGGTTGCAGGAACTGGCGCTGGCGAAGCTGGGAGAATTGGTGTGACGAGTGCCGACATCTCATCTCCCCTCCCGCTTGCGGGAGGGGTCGGGGGAGGGCCTGTTTCTTCTACGCCCGGCCTCGACACGCCCTCCCCTAACCCCTCCCGCAAGCGGGAGGGGGACATAAGGGCCGAGTTCCCCGGCCTCACGCCCGGCTGGCATTATCTCGACACCGCGGCGACGGCGCAGAAGCCGCAGGCGGTGATCGATGCCTGCACGCTGGCGATGGGGCGCGATTATGCGACCGTCCATCGCGGCGTCTATGCGCGCTCGGCCGACATGACGCTCGCCTATGAGGCGGCGCGGCGGCGGATCGCGGCGTTCATCGGCGGGACCGAGGAGCAGGTGAGTTTCGTGCGCGGCGCGACCGAGGCGATCAACCTCGTCGCCTATAGCCACCCGCGCAAGGGCCGCGTGCTGCTCTCGACGCTCGAACATCACAGCAATATCGTGCCGTGGCAGCTCGCGGGCTGGCAGATCGACGTCTGCCCGCTGACCGCCGACGGCCGCATCGACCTCGATGCCGCGGAAAAGCTGCTGACCAGCGATCATACGATGGTCGCCTTCGCCCATGTCTCGAACGTGCTCGGCAGCCCGCTCGACGCCCAGCGCGCGGCGGAGCTCGCGCACCGTGTCGGCGCCGAGCTGCTGATCGACGGTTGCCAGGCGGTGCCGCGGCTGCCGGTCGATGTCGCGGCGCTCGGCTGTGACTATTATGTGTTTTCGGGGCACAAGCTCTATGGCCCCACCGGCATCGGCGTCTTGTGGAGCGACAAGCTCGACGCGCTGGCGCCGTGGCAGGGCGGCGGCTCGATGATCGACCGCGTGACCTTCGAAAAGACGAGCTACGCCCCCGCCCCCACCCGCTTCGAGGCCGGCACCCCGGCGATCGTCGAGGCGCTGGGGCTCGCGGCAGCGGCCGAATATGTTTCGGCGCTAGGCGTCGAGGCCATTCACGCACATGAGTGCGCGCTCGTCGGCTCGTTGCGCGAACAGCTTGCGCGCAAGAACAGCATCACCCTGTTCGGCCCCGACGACAGCGCCGGGATCGTCAGCTTCGCGATGGCGGGGGTCCACCCGCACGACATCGGCACGATCCTCGACGAAAGCGGGGTCGCGGTCCGCGCCGGGCATCATTGCGCGCAGCCGCTGATGGCGCATCTCGGCGTGCCGGCGACTGCGCGCGCCAGCTTTGGACTTTACAGCAACGACGACGATGTGGCGGCGCTGGTCGACGGCCTCGCCCGCGTCGAAAGGATTTTCGGATGAGCGACGAGCGGACGATCAGGATCGAGGAAGTGGAAAGCGTCGAGGCGCCGCCCAAGGCGCGCGTCGAGGACGCCGAGCCGGCTGCTGCGAAGCTGGAGCGCAAGCGCGACTACCTCGAAGGCTTCCTCGCCGCCAAGCCGGCGGCCGACGATCCGAACGCGGTCGGCGGGGATCTCTACGAAGCTGTGGTGGGTGCGCTCAAGGACATTTACGACCCCGAAATCCCGGTGAATATCTATGACCTCGGCCTCATCTACAATGTCGAGATCGACGAGGGGCATGTGCTGATCACCATGACGCTGACCACCCCGCATTGCCCGGTCGCCGAATCGATGCCGGGCGAGGTCGAACTGCGCGTCGGCGCGGTGCCTGGCGTGGGCGATGCCGAGGTCAATCTGGTGTGGGATCCGCCCTGGTCGCCGCAGAATATGAGCGACGAGGCACGGCTGGAACTGGGGATGCTGTGATTTTCCCCTTCTCCCCTTGCGGGAGAAGGATATGAAGCCTTGGCGCGAAGCGCCTAGGCGCAGTTGGATGAGGGGTCTGCGAGCCTCTGGCTCGCGCGGTCTTCGACCGCAACCCCTCACCCAGCTTCGACTAGCGAGCAAGCTCGCAAGTCTGCGCAACCCTCTCCCGCAAGGGGAGAGGGGAAGGAGTTTGAAATGACGACGTTGAAAGCCCGCCCCGCCGCGGTGACGCTGACCCCGAACGCCGAGGCGCGCGTCGCCGCGCTGATGGCGGCTGCGCCCGAAGGCGCGATCGGGGTCAAGCTGTCGACCCCGCGGCGCGGCTGTTCCGGCCTCGCCTATTCGGTCGATTATGTGACCGAGGAAGCGAAGTTCGACGAGAAGATCGAGACGCCGGGCGGCATTTTCTACATCGACGGCGCGTCGGTGCTCTATCTGATCGGCAGCGTCATGGACTGGGTCGAGGATGATTTCGCCGCGGGCTTCGTCTTCCAGAACCCCAACGCCAAGGGCGCGTGCGGCTGCGGCGAGAGCTTCACGGTCTAGGGGCCCGGATCTTGATCGGGTTGGACTGAAGCACCACCTTTCTTATCTCGCCATCCCGGCGACGGCCGGGATGACGATTCAATCAAGAGGATCATGCTCTAGCGGCACACTGTCCATCCCAACGGCCGCGCCGCCAGGTCGAGGTGGAAATGGCTGGCGTGCGCGGCATTGTGGTCGGGCGACAGCACCGTGCTGAACAGCCCGCACGACCCGTCGCGCACCGCGTGCAGGAATTCGCTGCGCACATCCTCGTCCTTCCAGTCGTTCAGCAACGAAACGCGCGTGCCGTCGGCGAGGATGAAGGCGGAGATGTCGATCGCATTGGCCGTCGAATGCTCACTCTGCGCGCTCTGTCCCGCGATCTTGCGGCAATTATAGCTGCCGAGATTTTCGAGCGCGACGACCCGCTGTCCGAAATATGTCCGCGCCGCCGGCTGCACGACATCGCGCGTCCAGAGCGCCATCGCCGCGGTCACCGCGCAGCCCGGCGCCGCATTCGCGGGGCGCATGGTCGGCACCAGCCGGTCGCCGGTCAAGATCATGCGCTGGCTGGCGCGGCATATCCCCTGCCCCACCACCGGGCGCCGCAGATAGCCCGCCTTGGCGCGGTCGAACGCCGCGAAGCAGGCGGCATCGTCGGCTGCAAGCCGCACCAGCTTGCGATGCGTCGCCCAGCCCCGCGGCTGGTCGAGCTCGAAGCGCGCGCCGGGAAAATGCTCGGGATGCTTCTTCGCCCACCCGATCGCCCAAATCGCGCCGAGCGTCAGCAGCACGGCAACGGCGAACCAGATCAGATAGGGGCGCAGGCTTGTCATGCGCCCCAGATGGGACATTCCCGGCCTCCAGACAACGGCATCGCCCCTATCGAATCGTCATTGCGAGCGAAGCGAAGCAATCCAGAGCCCGCGTAAACCGCCCTGGATTGCTTCGCGTAGTTTATTCTGAGCGCCTGCAAGGCAGTCGAAGGGCTCGCAATGGCGAGCTTGATTGTTATCGCAACAGCGACACTACCGATCAGAGCGGCTCGAACGTCACCGTCAGCCCGTCCTTCGGGCGCGGGATCGGGAGCATCTGCCATTCGGGCGCATAGCCGTCGCGCACGACGATCCGATGCGTCGTCACCACATGGTGGAAGAAGATTTTCGCCTGCATATAGGCGAAGTGCAGCCCCAGGCACATATGCGCGCCGCCGCCGAAGGGAACCCAGGCATATTTGTGCCGCTCACGCGTCGGCTCGGGCGCGAAGCGCATCGGGTCGAACGTTTCGGGGTCGGGCCAATGCTCCTCCATCATGTGCGTGAAGGCGGGGCTGACGCCGACGCTGGTGCCGGCGGGGATGCGGTAGCCGCCGAACTCGAAATCCTTGAGCGCGCGGCGCGGGAAGGTCGGCACCGGCGGCACGAGGCGCAGCGATTCCTTGAACGCCCACTCGGTCATTTCCAGCTCGCCGAGGCCGTTGTGCCCGACGCCCTCGCCCGCGGGCGCGACGCTCAGCATCTCCTCGCGCAGCCGGTCCTGCCATTCGGGGTGCCTGGCGAGCTGCCAGACCATCGTCGTGACCGAACTGGTGATCGTGTCGTGCGCCGCCATCATCAGGAAGTTCATATGATCGACGATCGCGTCGACCGGCAGATATTCGCCGTCATCGTCCCTGGCGCGGCAAATCTGGCTGAAGATGTCCTCGCCCGCGCCCTCGCGGCGCTCGGGCACCATGCGTCCGAAATAATCGACCAGAAAGGCGCGCCCCTTTGCGCCGCGGCCCATCGCGGTAAAGGGCAGCGGGCGGCGCACGACGCCGATCGATGCCTGCACCATGTCGACGAACGCCTTGTTGACCTTGTCGGCTTCCGGTCCCCACGGGATGCCGAGGAAGCTGGTCGCGGCAAGGTCGAGCGTCAATTCCTTGATCGCCGGATAGAATTTGAAGCTCTTGCCGCTCCACGCGGCGATGCGGTCGCGAATCCCCTCGTTCAGCGAATCGGCATAATGGCGCATCGGTTCGGGCTTGAAGGCGACCGACAGCACCTTGCGGTCGGCGCGATGCTTCTCGAAATCCATCAGCATCAGCCCGCGCGGAAAGAGCAGGTTGAGCACCGGCCCCCAGCCCTGTTCGGACGAGAATATCTTGTCGCGGTCGAACATGATGAGTTCGTTCGCCTCGGGCCCGTGCAGCGCGACGCTGCGCCCGCCGAAGCTGTTGTTGCGATAGACCCGGCCATATTTGGCGACCATCCGCCGCGCGAAGCCCGGATAGTCGCGCAACTGCTCAAGCGTGTTGCCGATCACCGGCAGGCCGTCCTCGCCCGGAATATGATCGAGCAGGCTCTCGGGGCCGCGCGGCAGCCAATGCGCCGTATCGGGTCCGAACCGGCTTTCCGACCATGTCAATTTCGCGGGGGCATTCATGCGCGAGACCTCGTCCATCGTTGCAATCGGGCCAGACGCTATCGAACTACTGACATCAATGCAAGTAACGCCGTGTCGGCCCGCGCGCTCCATTCACCGCAAATTCAACTCGACTCGCGCAATCTGGCACTCAAGATGAGAGGCGGCATTCGTTGCCTCCAAAAGGACAAGACCATGCCTCAGAATCTCAGGCGCTCTCTCTCCATCGCGCTCGGCGCGCTCGCGACGACGACGCTCGGCGGCTGCTATTATGGCGACGTTTACGGCAGCAGCTATGCCGGCGGCGACTGCGCGTCGCGCTATGGCGCCGATTATTACGACAGCGACGGCTATGCCTATGACGACGGCTATGGCTATGACTGCTACGACGCCGCCGATTACAGCGGCGGCTTCGCGCAGATCGGCTTCGGCGGCGGCTGGTACGACGATTATTATTATCCGGGCTACGGCATGTGGCTCTTCGACAGCTATCGCAACCGCTATCCGCTGCGTGGCCAGTATCTGAACTATTGGGGCGGCCGCCGCGCCTGGTGGAAGCATCACAAGGATCGCCCGAACGGCGGCCACTGGACGCCGAGGCCCGGCCAGGGAGGCCATGACGGCAAGCCCGGCCGCCCCGGCGGCTGGAATCATGGCGATCGCGACGGTTCGCATGGAAAGCCGCCGACCGCCGTCAATCCGAACCGCCCCGATCGCGGCCCCGGCGCCGCGCGTCCTTACCAGCCGCGGCCGGGCGGCACCGGCACCGCGCGCCCGCCGCGCAACTGGTCGCCGGGGGCGAACGGCCCGCGCCGCCCGCAGGCCACGGCCCCCGCACCGGCGACGCCGCCCGCGGCGCCCCCCCCCGCGGCAAGGCCGGCGGCGCCCGTCGCACGCCCCGCCCCGCCGCCCGCCGCGCCGCGACGGGCAACACCCCCCAGGCGGCCGGACAGCCGTCACGAACGGCCGCAATAATCGCCGGCACAATCAACGATCGGCGGGCGGCTGCTTTCGCTCGTCGGTCACCATATCCTCGGCCAGATCGAGCCCCCGCGCGCCGCGATGCACGGTGTGCGCGGGCGCGTGCGGGCGCTCGGCATCGACCGGCTCCTCGACCTCCAGCATCCCTTCCCATTTGGTGATGACGCTGGTCGCGACCGCATTGCCGACGACATTGGTCGCGGTCCGGCCCATGTCGAGGAAATGGTCGATCGCAAAGACGAGCGCGACCCCCTCGACCGGCAGATCGAACATCGCCAGCGTCGCGGTGATGACGACCAGGCTGGCGCGCGGCACCGCCGCAATCCCCTTCGACGACACCATCAGGGTGAGCAGGATCAGGATCTGCGTCGTGATCGACAGCTCGATGTCATAGGCCTGCGCGATGAAGATCGTCGCGAAGCTGGCATACATCATCGACCCGTCGAGATTGAAGCTGTAGCCCAAGGGCAGCACGAAGCCCGAAATGCGGCGCGGCACACCGAAGCGGTCGAGCTGCTCGAACAGCTTGGGCATCGCCGCCTCCGACGAGGCGGTCGAGAAAGCGATCAGCAGCGGCTCGCGGACATAGCGGATGAGCGAAAAGATGCGCGCGCGCAGAAAGATCGCCCCGGCGCCGAGGAGCAGCGTCCAGAGCAGCACCAGCGCGATGTAGAATTCGGTCAGCAGTTCCGCATAGGTGCCGAGGATGGCGAGGCCATATTGCGCGACGACCTTTGCCAGCGCCCCGAACACCGCGAGCGGAGCAAGGAGCATGACATAGCCGGTGATCTGGAGCATCAGCTCGGCCAGCGCCTCGGCGCCGCGCACGAGCGGCTTGCCCTTCTCTCCGATCGCGGTCAGGCCGATCCCCGCGAACAGCGCGAAGACGAGGATCTGGAGCACATTATTCTCCGCCATCGCCTGCACGACATTCTTGGGAAAGATGTGCTCGATGAACTCGAACAGGTCGAGCTTCTTGACCTCACCGACCTCGGCGGTCGAATGCGCGCCGACCGCCAGATGAAGCCCCGCACCGGGTTCGAGCAGATTGACCATGACGAGGCCGAGGCTGATCGAAACCAGGCTGGCGAGAATGAACCAGGCGAGCGCGCGGGTGCCGATGCGGCCCAGCGCCGAACTGTCGCCCATATGTGCGATACCCGCGATGAGCGTGCCGAGGATCAGCGGCGCGACGAGCATCTTGATCAGGTTGAGGAAGATGGTGGCGAGCGTGCCGAAACCGCGCAGCCAATATTCATAAGCCTGGCTGTCGGCGGGCACGAAGCTTCGCACCGCGAATCCGACGACGATGCCCAAAACCATGCCGATCAAGATGAAAACCGTTAGGCGACGCGCCATCCAATACTCCCCTGTCCCGCCGATGCGGTTGCTATCGGGCGGGGGTAACAGGCTGATTGGCCGCGGGCAATCTCAGGTCAGGAAAAACACGATCGCGAGGCAGGTCGATACCCCGGTGATGATGTTCAGCGGCACGCCGATCCGGACGAAATCGACGAAGCGATAATCGCCGGCGGCATAGACGATCGTGTTGGTCTGATAACCGATCGGCGTCGCGAAACAGGCCGACGCGCCGATCATCAGCGCGATCACCAGCGGCCGCGGATCGACGCCGAGTTCGGCCGCGATCGCAAGCGTCACCGGGGTCATCAGCGCCGCGACCGCATTGTTGCTGAGCAGTTCGGAGAGGAGCAGCGCGAAGAAATAGATGCCGAAGACCAGCACCCAAAGGGGCGCACTGGCGAGCGATGGTTCGACCCAGCCGACCATCATCGCGACCGCGCCGCTGTTTTCGAGCGCGACGCCGACCGCGAGCATCGCGAAGATCAGGATCAGCACGTCGCCGTCGATCGTTCCCCACGCCTCGTCGCTGTCGATGCAGCGGGTGACAAGGATGACCCCGATGGCGATGATCGCCGCGACGCCGATCGGCATCACGTCGAGCGCCGCGAGGCTGACGACCCCTGCCATGCACAGGATCGCGATCCACGCCTTGCCGCGCCGGAAGGCCCGCGTCTTGGCAAGGTCGGCGCCGATGAGGCCGGGATTGTCGCGCAGCGCCTCGACCTCGCGCGGGCCGCCGGTGACGAGCAGCCGGTCGGCGGGACGGATGCGGACGCTCGCGAGGTCGGGACCGGCCTCGTGCAGCGGCCGGTCGAGGCCGATGATGCGCGCGCGGATCTTTTGCAGAAAGGGAATATCGGCGAGCCGCTGCCCGATCGACGGATGCGTGGGAGCGATCATCGTTTCGACGACCATGTCGCTCGCGGACGGCTCGCCGTTGCCGATTCCCAGCAGGAAGCGCCCCTGTTCGCGCCAGGTCACCAGCGTCGCGCCATCGACCCGGACGATCAGCCGGTCGCCGGCGACAAGCGTCCAGTGATCGAGTTCGGCGCCGTGGACGACGGCCGAAGCGCGGCGCACGCCGACGACGCGGCCCGACCGCGGCAGGTCGCGAAACGCCTCGACCGTCATGCCGACCAGATCGTCGTCGTCACCGAGCACCAGTTCGGTCAGATATTGATGCGCATCGTGCGTCCCGGCGGCGCCCGCGATCGGCTTGTCCGAGGGCAGCAGCCACCACATCAGCCCGAGCGCGATCATTCCCGACGCGGCGGTGACGAGGCCGATCGGGGTGATCTCGAAAATCCCGAAGCGCGGCATCCCGGCCTGCCGGACAATGCCGTCGACGACAAGGTTGGTCGAGGTGCCGATGAGCGTCAGCGTGCCGCCGAGCACCGCCGCGATCGACAGCGGCATCAGCAGCTTCTTTGCGCTGACCCCCGTGACTTCGGACAGTTTCATCATGATCGGCAGCAGCACGACGACGACCGGCGTGTTGTTGAGGAATGCCGAGGCGGCGAGCGCGCCGAGCAGCACCTCGACGATCGCAAGGCGCGGATGTTTTTCGGCGCGCGCCATGATCGCGTCGGCAACGCGCTGGATCACCCCGGTGCGGATCAGCGCGCCCGACAGCACGAACATCGCGCCGATGACGATCGGCGCCGAGTTCGAAAACACCGAATAGGCCGCCTGGGCATCGAGGATGCCGAGCGCGAGATAGGTGCAGGCGCCGAGGATCGCGATCACCGTCGCGGGGAGCCGTTCCATCAGAAAGCCGACGAACATCGCCGCCAGGATCACCAACGACAGGACCGCTTGATGCGCTTCGATGAAGGATCGCAGCGCCTCGATCATATGTCAGCCGTTCTGCGCGCGGTGGAGCAATTTATGGTCGGCGAGGACGAGCGCCATCATCGCTTCGACCACCGGCGCGCCGCGGATGCCGACGCAGGGGTCGTGGCGGCCCTTGGTGACGATGTCGGCGGCTTCGCCCGCGCGGTTGATCGTCGGCACGGGGGTGAGGATCGAGCTCGTCGGCTTGAAGGCGACGCGGACGACGACCGGCTGCCCGGTCGAAATGCCGCCCGCGATGCCCCCGGCATTGTTCGACAGGAAATCGGGGTGGTTGCTGCCGTCGCTCGCGGGGCGCATCGCGTCGGCATTCTCCTCGCCGCGCAGGCGCGCGGCCTCAAAACCGGCGCCGATCTCGACGCCTTTCACGGCGTTGATGCCCATCATCGCGGCGGCAAGGTCGCTGTCGAGCTTGGCATAAACCGGCGCGCCCCAGCCCGCCGGAACCCCGCTCGCCGCGCATTCGACGACCGCGCCCAGCGAACTGCCCGCCTTGCGCGCGGCGTCCATCAGCCCTTCCCAGCGCTGCGCCGCGGCGGGATCGGGACAGAAGAAGGGGTTACGGTCGATTTCCTCGAGATCGAAATTTTCGGGATCGATCGCATCGCCGCCGATCTCCGCCACCCAGGCGTGGATCTGCACTTCGGGGATCACCAGCCGCGCAACGCCGCCCGCGGCGACACGCGCCGCCGTCTCGCGCGCGCTCGACCGGCCGCCGCCGCGATAGTCGCGGATGCCATATTTGGCGTCATAGGCATAATCGGCGTGGCCGGGGCGATAGGCCTGCGCGATCTCGCCATAATCCTTCGATCTTTGATCGACATTCTCGATCATCAGGCTGATCGGGGTGCCCGTCGTCTTGCCCTCGAACACCCCCGACAGGATGCGCACCTGGTCGGGTTCCTGCCGCTGCGTCGTGTGGCGCGACTGGCCGGGACGCCGCTTGTCGAGCCAGGGCTGGAGGTCGCCCTCCGACAGCGACAGCCGCGGCGGACAGCCGTCGACCACCGCGCCGAGCGCGGGCCCGTGGCTCTCACCCCAGGTCGTGAACCGAAACACGCGTCCGAAGCTGTTGAAACTCATGCGCGCGGCGTCCTGTCCATGAACTCGATCCGGTTGCCGAAGGGGTCTTCGGTGAAAAAGCGGTAACGCCCATCGACCGGGCTGTCATCCCTCGCCTTGTGGCCGCCCGCCTCAACCCGCGCGCGCAGCGCATCGAGCGCGTCGGTCGACAGCGCGACATGCGCCTTTTTGGCGGGGCGGAAATCGGCCTCGACGCCCAGATGCAACTGATGCGCGCCGACCGCGAACCAGCAGCCCCCGCGCGCCGCCACGTCGGCGGGCTTGGGCAGCTCGGTCAGGCCGAGCAGGTCGCCATAAAAGCCGCGCGCCGCCGCCTCGCCCCCCGCCGGGATGGCGATCTGCACATGATCGATGGCGAGCGCAGGGTCCATGCCCGCGCGATGGCGGGAAATGCGCCGAAATTCAACCCTCGTCAGCCGAGCCGGCCAAGGGCGGGGGCATAGTCCGCACGGCCGCCGCGAGGCCAGCCCGCGCCGGGATCGAGCATCTGCGCCATCAGGTGCGGCCCGGCGAACGGCGACGCGAATCGCGCCGCAAGCGCGGGCGAATAGCCGAAGCGCGGATAATAGGCATCGTGGCCGAGGACGAAACTCATCGCCGCGCCCTGCCGGCGGAGCGCATCGAGCCCGGCGCGGATCAGCGCGCCGCCGATCCCCTGCCCCTGCCGGTCGGGCGCGACCGACACCGGCGCAAGCCCGGCCGCCGGCAGCGCCGCCCCGTCGGCTTCGACGTCCATCCGGCTGAACAGGACATGCCCGGCGACGGCGCCCGCAATCTCGGCGACGAGCGAGACGAGCACATCGCCATCGGCCTCCAGCATCCGCACCAGATCGGCCTCGCCCTGATGGCCGAACTCCGTCCCGGCGAAAGCGGCGCGGACGACCTCGTCAATGACATCGGTATCCGCCGCTGTCGCGGCGCGGATGACGAGGCCGTCAGGCAAGCGCGATGTCCGGCGCGTCTTCCTGCTTCATGCCGACCGTGTGGTATCCCGCGTCGACATGATGCGTTTCGCCGGTGACGCCCGACGCAAGGTCGCTGAGCAGATAGAGCGCCGAGCCGCCGACATCGTCGATCGTGACGTTGCGGCGCAGCGGGGCATTATGCTCGTTCCATTTGAGGATCAGGCGGAAATCGCCGATGCCGCTTGCCGCCAGCGTCTTGATCGGACCGGCCGAGATCGCGTTCACGCGCACCCCCTGCGGGCCGTAGTCGTTGGCGAGATATTTGACGCTGGTTTCCAGCGCCGACTTGGCGACGCCCATGACGTTATAGTGCGGAATCACCTTCTCGGCACCGTAGTAACTCAGCGTCAGCAGCGATCCGCCGCCCGCGCCGGTTTCGGGGTCGAAGGGCGTCATCATCGCCGCGGCCCGCTTCGCGACCGCGGTAAAGCTGTAGACGCTGATGTTCATCGTCATCAGGAAATCATCGAGCGTCACGTCGGCGTAGTGCCCGCGCAGCGCTTCCTTGTTGGTGTAGCCGATCGCATGGACGACGAAATCGATCGTCGGCCAGCGCGCGGCGAGCGTCGCGAAGGCCGCATCGAGATTGTCCATATCGGCAACATCGCAATCGATCAGGAAATCGCAGCCGAGCTGGTCGGCGAGCGGCTTCACCCGCTTTTCCATCACTTCACCCTGATAGCTGATCGCGAGTTCGGCGCCGTGCGCGTGGAGCGCCTTTGCAATTCCCCAGGCGAGCGACTTGTCGTTCGCAAGGCCCATGATCAGCCCGCGCTTGCCCTTCATCAGACCCGTCATTCCGTTTCTCCGGCCTTTTTCTCTTCGACAATGATGTCGTCCACGCGCCCAATAGCGTCGTGTCCCAAATCCTCAACCTCGACGAGTGCGGCGTTGAGTTCGGCACCGATCACCATACCCAATCCGACGAGATAGAAAAAGAACAGCGCGACCATCACCCCGGCGAGGCTGCCGTAGGTCGCGTCATAGCTCATCAGGCTGGCGAGCAGCGGCGGCAGCGCGAGCGTGACCGCGACCCACCACAAAGTCGTGAACAACGCCCCCGGCCATTTGGGGCATTTGAGGCGACGGTATTTCGACGGAGTGAGCGAATAAAAGAGCATGTAGATGGCGAGGAACAGCCCCGCCGCCGACACGATGCGCGACAGCGCGACCGTTCCCGCCGCCTGATAGGCGGACGGCAGCACGCGCGTCACGAATTGCTCGATACCGACGATCAGCACCTGCATGCTGAACGACAAGATCATCAGCACGACCGCGCCGGTGATGATGCCGATCGACAGCAGGCGATAGTGGAAGAATCCGCGCGAGAAATGGGTACCATAGGCACGGCGCAATATATCGCGCATCGTCTCGATGAAGCTGCCGACCGTCCACAGCGCAACGATCGCGCCGAGCCACAGGAAGATGCCGGTGCGCGCACCCATCACCTCGCGAATCGGCCCCGCCAGCGCCTTGGCGACGGTCGGCGGCATGACCGAGAAGACCGCCTCGATCGCCGCCTCGCCCTCCGCGCTGCCGCCGAGCAGACTGACGACGGCCGCAACGAGGATGAAGAAGGGAAACAGCGCAATCAGCGCGAGATAGGCAAGGTTGCCCGCATGGATGAAGCCGTCGGTGTATGTGCCGACGAGCACCCGGCGCATCACCCGGAAGACGCGCGTTCCCGGCCCCAGCGTCTCGCGTCCACGCTCGATGACGCCCTGCGCCCGCGCGCGCAGTTTGACGCGCTTGGCGCGCTCGGCACGCGCTTCGGGCGAATGCGGCGAATGGCCTTCGGCAAGGAAGAGCTGATCGACCTCGGCGGCGACTTCGCGCTCGAGCGCGGCCGCCACTTTTTTCTCGCTCGGTTCAGCCACGCATCACACGCCGAGGTCCGCCCGCACGGCGCGGCCGTCGGTCCAGCCCTCGACCAGCCTGGCAAGCTCGGCATCCTCCTTGGGGATATCGACCATCAGCCGCACGAGTTGGTCGCCGCGACCGCCGCCCTTGCGGCTAAACCCCTTGCCCTTGAGCCGCATCACCTTGCCCGAGGTCGAGCCGGCGGGAATCGACAGCATCACCGGGCCGTCGACGGTGGGCACCTTGATCTTCGCCCCCTTGACCGCCTCGTTCAGCGTGATCGGCAAGTCGAGCCGGATATTGTCGCCGTCGCGCTCGTAGAAAGGATGCTCGCCGACGCTGATCGTGACGATGCCGTCGCCCGGCCCCGCGGCGCCGGGATGCCCCTTGCCCGCGAGGCGCATCTGGGTGCCGGTCTCGACCCCGGCGGGGAGCTTGAGGTCGATCGTCTTGCCGTCGGCGAGCGTGATCCGCTGCATCGCCTGCGTCGCCGCATCGACGAAGGACACCGACAGGCGATAGGCGACATTTGCACCTTTTGAGGGCGGCGGCGCATGGCGGCCGCCGCCGAAGCCGAACGGCCCGCCACCACCGCCGCCGCGTCCGCCGAACAGCCCCTCGAAAATATCGCCGAAATCGGCGCCATCGCCGCCGAAGCCGCCCTGCGGATGCCCGCGCGGGTCGCCGCGAAAACCGCCGCCTCCGCCGCCGAAGCCGAAGGGCATCGCGGGATTGCCGTCGGCGTCGATCTCGCCGCGGTCGAATTGCGCGCGCTTCGTCTTGTCGGACAGCAGGTCATAAGCCTTGGTGACGTCGGAGAATTTCTCCGCCGCGTTCGGCTTGTCCTTGTTGCGGTCGGGATGCAGTTCCTTGGCGAGCTTGCGGTAAGCGGACTTGATCTCCGCTTCGCTCGCGCTTTTCGCGACGCCGAGGGTGGAATAGGGATCTGCCATCTGTCTTCTGTAGCCCGATAAGTGACTGGCCGTGAAGGCCTGATGAGCGCGCGATGTGGGAGCGGCGCGCGAATGGGTCAAGTTCCGCCTTCACCGGATGACGATGAAACTCGACCATCGCCGCGCGCCGCATTATGACCGCGCGCATGACGACCGATCCCTTTCCCCTGTTCGACGCCTGGCTCGCCGAAGCGCGCGTGAGCGAACCCAATGACGGCAATGCGATGGCGCTCGCGACCGCGACTCCCGACGGCCGCCCCTCGGTGCGCATGGTGCTGCTGAAGGGACATGGCCCGGACGGCTTCATCTTCTATACCAATCTCGACAGCCGCAAGGGCGGCGAACTCGCCGCGAACCCGCAGGTCGCATTGCTCTTTCACTGGAAATCGCTGCGCCGCCAGATCCGTATCGAGGGGCCGGTCGCGCCGGTCGAGGACAGCGTCGCCGACGCCTATTTCGCGACGCGCAGCCGCGACAGCCAGCTCGGCGCTTGGGCGAGCGATCAGTCGCGCCCGCTGGACGACCGTGCGACCTTCGAGGCGCGCTTTGCCGAGGTGCAGGCGCGTTTCGCGGGGCAGGACGTCCCGCGCCCGCCGCGCTGGTCGGGCTGGCGCGTCACGCCCGAGCGCATCGAGTTTTGGCAGGACCGCGAGCACCGCCTGCACGAGCGCAACCTCTATGTGCGCGAGGGCGACGGCTGGACGAAAGGGCTTCTCTATCCATGACCGCGCTTCGCTCCTTTCCGGTCACCCGCGTCGACGCCTTCGCCGACCGGCCGTTTACCGGAAATCCGGCGGCAGTGATGCCGCTTGAGGAATGGCTGAGCGACGCCCTGCTCCAGGCGATGGCGGCGGAGAATAATCTCGCCGAAACCGCCTTCCTCGTCCCCGACGAGAGCGGCGAGGCCGATTATGAGCTGCGCTGGTTCACCCCGGCGATCGAGGTCGCGCTCTGCGGCCACGCGACGCTGGCGAGCGGGCATGTGCTGCTCTCGGCTGCCCAATGGCGCAGCGAGATGCGCTTCCGCACCCGCAAGGCCGGCATATTGCAGGTCGCGCGGAACGGCGACGACGAGGGCTATCGCATGGAGCTGCCCGCCTATCGCGCCAATGCCAAGCCGCTGCCCGACATCGCGCGCGCGATGGGCGGCGCGGTCGTCGAGACGCTGTGGCACGACGGCGGCTATGCGCTGATCGTCTATCACAGCGCCGAAGAGGTGCGCGCGCTGACGCCCGACCTTGCGGCGCTCGGCCAGAGCGACATCCTGTATATCGCGACCGCGCCCGGCGCGGGCGACCCGTCGGGCGCCGACGTCGTCAGCCGCGCCTTCGCCCCCGGCGCCGGCATCCCCGAGGACCCGGTGACCGGATCGGCGCACAGCGTGCTGACGCCCTATTGGGCCACCCGCTTCGGCCGCGACGCCTTCGCCGCTTATCAGGCCAGCGCGCGGGGCGGGCATGTCGGCTGCCGGCTGATCGGCGACCGGGTCGAGCTGACCGGGGGCTGCGTGACGACGCTGGTGGGGGAGTTTCTGCTGTAGCGCGTAAGGGCGAAGGTCGCGTTCTCGATCTTCGTCATTCCCGCGAAGGCGGGAACCCAGTGTGGGGTCAGCCGACGCACGCCCTGGGTTCCCGCTTTCGCGGGAATGACGAAGCTATAAGACGCAAATGTCGCGACGGCCCCAATGGGCGCCCTCAAAGCGCCGCCGTCAAATCCGCCAGATGCCGCCTGAGCGCGGGAAATTGATCGTCCTTGGTGATCCCCAGCCGCACGATCGTCACCCGCTGCGACGGCGAGACGATGATATATTGCCCCTGATGCCCGATGCAGGCGAACAGGTCGTTCGGACCGCGATCGGGCCAAAGCGCGGGCTCGCCCCCCGGCGGCCGCCGGCGGTTGAGCCAGATATGACCGCCATAGCCCGGATCGTCCTCCGACGGGGTCAGCATGAAACGCATCCACGTCTCGGGCAGCAGGCGCTGGCCGCCCGCGACGCCATGATTGCGCAGAAACTCGCCGAACTTCGCATAGTCGCGCGCGGTCGCGTGCATGATCGAGCCGCCGATCATCGTGCCCTTCGCATCGAATTCGGGGGTCAGGCTGGTCATGCCGAGCGGTTCGACCAGCCGCCCCTGGATGAAGTCGCGCACGGCGTCGCGCCGCGCCTCGGGACTTTGCGAGGGGGTCAGCGTGTCCGCCAATATGTCGGCGAGGATGACGCTGGTCGCCGAGCTATAGTTGAATATCTCGCCCGGCTTCGCGGCCGCGGGCTTAGCCTCGGCAAAGGCGGCCATATCGCCCGCGCCGCCGCCGAACAGCATCTGGGTCGTATCGCCCTTCCATACCGGGTCGCCGGTTTCGACATGCTCGAGCCCCGAGGCCATGTGCAGCAGGTGGCGCAGCGTGATCGCGCCGCGCGGATCGCCGGTCCGCTGCCACGCCGCGACCGGCGCCGGGGCATCGAGCGACAATTGCCCGTCGGCGACGAGGAAGCCGATGAGCACCGCGGTGATGCTTTTCGCCATCGACCAGCTGATCAGCTTCGAGTCGGGGCCGAACCCCGGCCCATAATGTTCATAGACCGGCGTGCCGTCGCGCAGCACGAGCAGCGCGCGCGTTTCGCCGACGTCGTCGGCGTCGGCGAACAGCGCGTCGGCCTTGGCCCGGATCGTCGGATCGAGCGCGGGAAGCGCGGGCGAGGCGTCAACCGGCCGACCCTCGCCGACCGCGGCGCCGGACTGCCCCGCCGCCTGCGCGAGCGACCAGCCGCCGAGCAGCAGCAGCGCGGCACTTGCCAGCATGGCTTTTTTCGTGATCATGGCGGCCCCGTGAGTAACACCAACCCGCCCGAAACGGCAACGGCCGAGCAGCAGCCCGCCGCAACACCGGAGCCGCCACTCCCGCCCGAAGTGCCGCGGCACCTGCGCAGGCGCAAGCGGCGTGACGACAAGCAGGGCGGCTGTATGCCGTGGGCCCTGGGTTTCGCGGTCCTGTTCGCGCTGTTCCTCGTCTGGAAGCTTCCCGCGTTCAAGGCGCAGGCCGAACTGGGGTCGGCCTATGCCGCGCGGGTCGGCTGTTCGTGCCGCTATGTCGAGGGGCGCAGCCTCGAGAGCTGCCAGACCGACTTCGAGCCCGGCATGGAGATGGTATCGCTGAGCGAGGATACGGCGACGAAGACCATCACCGGCAGCGTGCCGCTGCTCGCGTCGCGCAGCGCCCGCTATGCCGGGGCAAGCGGCTGCCTGATCAATCCCGCGAACTGAGGCGCGCGACCGTCAGCGCCAGCACGGCGGGCACCCCGAAGACGAACAGCCAGACGGCCGCTTCCGCGGCCCAGCCATAGCCTGCGGAAAGCACGCCGACGAGCAGATTGCCCAGCGAGACGACGAGCCACAGGAACAGAAAGGCCCATGTCGCCCGCGCCTTGTCGCGGATCAGAAGGCGCAGCACGATCAGCAGCGCGAGGCCGGCGATCAACATCATTATACTATGCGGCATGGGCTGGTCCCCCTTCCAACGGTCTATTTGCTCCGGTCGAAGCGTTCGATCCACGGCGCCCAGCGCTGCCAGCCGCCGTGATAGCTGCCCCATTCCCAGACGGCGGTGAAAACGAGCGCCGCAAAGGTCGCAAGGCCGAGCGCGATCGGCTGCCAATGGCCGAACCACGCCGCAGCCCCCGCAGCGAGCAGCAGGATGCTGCCGAGCATATGCGAAAAGGGCGGCAGGCGGCGATCGTTCGTCGCCTTCTTGAACCCCATGTTGCCGATCAGGAACAACAGCGGTCCGCCGACCGACACCGCGAGCAGGCCGGGTTCGATATGCCCCTGCGGGTGCATCAGTAGCATCTCGTCGGCAACCGCCGAGACGACGAGCCCCGCGACGATCGCGATGTGCCAATAGGTATAGGCGTTGCGCGCGATCAGCCCCGCCTGGTCGCTCGCCTCGATCCGCTCGCTCCCGCGCTTCGCGCCGCTGTCGAAATAGAGCCACCAAAGCGCCGCCGAGCCTAGAAAACAGGTCGCGAAGGCGATCCAGTGGAGCCGGTCCTGCGGCAGTTCGGCAAAGGTCGCGCCGGTGATCAGCACCCCCTCGCCCAGCGAAATGATGATGAACAGCGCGCAGCGCTCGGCCATATGGGCGCCCGAAATATCCCAATCGCCCGCCTGCGAGCGCCCGAGGATCGGGGTCGGATAGAATAGCGCCGGCCCCGCATAATCGATCAGCAGCGCCGCACCCCAAAACAACAGCCGCTGCTCGGGCGCGGCGCACGCCCCGGCGATCCACAGCGGCAGCGACAGGAGCAGCCAGAAGGTGATCCGCAGGAAGCTGCGCGCCCGCGCGGGATGGACGCCCCAGCTCACCCAGACCACATACAGCGAGCGGCCGATCTGCATCGAACAATAGGCCGCGACGAAGAGCCAGCCATTCTGACCGAAAGCGCCGGGAATCGAGCTCGACAGCACGAGCCCGCCGAGCATCAGCACGATCAGCATCAGCCGGACATGGGCGCGCTCGGGATCGAGCCAGTTCGCGACCCAGGTGGTGTAGATCCACACCCACCAGACCGCGAACAGCAGCACCAGCGTCTGCAGCGCCCCCAGCCACCCCAGATGGTGGAGCAATGTATGCGATAATTGGGTGATCGCGAACACGAAGACGAGGTCGAAGAAAAGTTCGATATTGGTGACCGGCGCATGGCCGTGCCCGCCATGATCGCGGAACAATTTCGCCTTACCCGTCACAATCGACTCTCCCCCGCGCAAAGTCGCGCCACTCCCCCGGTGACATAGCAAGCTTGCGGCGAAAGGCAGCACAGAGATGCGCATGGCTCGAAAAGCCGGTGGCAAAGGCGATCTCGGCGACCGACAGCGGCCGGTTGGCGAGGAACCAGCAAGCGCGGCGCAGCCGCTGATGCAGCACATATTGCGCCGGTGTCCGTCCCGTCACCCGCGCGAAATTGCTGATCAGGCTGTTGACCGACATCCCCGTCGCCGCCGCCATCTCCTCGACCGGGATCGGCATTTCGAGCTGGGTCTGGATCGACGCCATCAGATCGTCGATGCGCTCCACGATCGCGGGCGGCGCCGGCCGCGCAACGCGGCGGGCGAACGTTTCGGCGAGCAGCGCCAGCAGCGCCGCGGCGGCGGCCTGCCGCCCTTCGGCCACCTCGCGGACCAGGCTTGCCAGCATCCGGTCCTGGTGGGCCGCGATCGGGCGCACGCCCTGCGGGACGGCCAGCATGTCGGCCGGAATTTCGACCTCGACAACCCGCACCCCGCCCCCCTTGGCCGCGGCGCGACAGATACGGCCCGCCGGCACGAACCACATCTCGCCCGGCAGCGGATCGCCGAGCGAAGTGCGATGCCCGTCGAGCCAGGTTTCGAGCCAATGATAGCTTCCCGCCTCGTGCAGGATGAGCAGGTGCGCGTCGCGCTCGATGGCCCAATCGGAGGGGCCGTCGATCCGGTCGACCGTCGTGATCACACTGAGCCTGCCGACTTTCATGGCAGGAATATGCCAGAGGTGGGAGAATCTGAAAGCCTGCAACTGGGGCGAAACTTATGGTTAACTCGCGCCCGGGCTACGCGGGCGCATGATTTTGATCCATTGCGGCAACCCCGCAGAACCGACCCCTCCCGGCAGGCGGCGGCACCCCTGCCGCCTGCCAACTTTTTCCTCCTATTTCAGCCGCCGGTGAGGAAATCATCCATCGCCGCGTTGACCGCGCCCGGCTTTTCCCACGGCACGAAATGGCCGCAGCCGGGCACCTTCACGATCGTCGATTGCGGCACCAGTTCGTCCATCCCGTCGAGGTTGCACGCGGGCAGCGCGACGTCGTCGAGCGCCCAGATCACCAGCGTCGGGATCGTCAGCTTCGGAAAGGGCGCCGCGGGCGGCACGGCATAGGGTTCGTCCATCGCCGGAACGTTCGCGGGCGAGGCGCGATACCAGTTGATCATCGCGCGGCAGGTGTCGCGATCCTCCCAGTCTTTCAGCAACCGGGCAATCTCGTCGGGCGGCTGGATGCCGCCGCTCGGCACGCGCCCGGCAAAGGCGTGCGCCAGAATCCCGGCAATGCCATGCTTCGCGATGATCGCGTCGCTCGCCGGGTCGCGGAAGGTGCGGATATACTGGCTCGCCGCGCGCTGTTCTTCATTGGTGAGGAGCAGGCGCTGGAAGATCGCGGGGTGCGGCGCGTTGGCGATCACCGCGCGGGTAACGCGCCCCGCCCATTGGGGGTGCAGCCCGCCGGGCTGGCCGCCCAGCGCGACGCCCCAGGCGATCGCCCCGCCCCAGTCGTGCCCGACGATCGTGAAATCATCGACGTCCAGCGCATCGGCGAGCGCGAAGATGTCGGCGATCAGCTTGTCGGGCGTATAGGCCTCGACCTCCTGCGGCTTCGACGAGCCGCGATAGCCGCGCTGATCGGGCGCGATGCAGCGATAGCGGTCCGAAAAATGCGGCAACTGGAACCGCCAGGTGCGATGCGATTCGGGAAAGCCGTGGAGGAAGATCAGCACCGGCGCATCGCGCGGCCCGATATCGACGACGTCGAGTTCGACCCCGGTCGCCAGCTTCACCCGCACCTGCTCGAAATCGCCGCTCATTGTCCGCTCCTTTGGTTTCGTTTCGAAACTGTCTGACGGAGCGCGGGGTTACTGACAAGGGGGCAACGATCCCGGCTCCTCTGCTTTGGGGTGGGAAGCGGACATCCCCCATCTTCGTCATTCCCGCGAAAGCGGGAACCCAGAGCGTGCGTCAGCTGACCCCACACTGGGTTCCCGCTTTCGCGGGAATGACGAAATTATGAAACGCAGAATGTCGCTTTTAAGCTCAAGGATAGGTCGGCGTCTTCGGCATCCCGGGCAGCGGAATGAACTCTTCCGTATCGCCCGGCACCAGCGGGAATTTGCGATCCTTCCAGTCGTGCTTGGCCTCGTTGATCCGGTCGCGCGAGGAGCTGACGAAATTCCACCACAGGTGGCGCGGCGTGCTGAACGCTTCGCCGCCGAGCAGCATCACCCGCGCGTCGGTCGCGGCGCGCAGCGTCATCGCTTCGCCGGGCTTGAGGATATAGAGGCTGTAGCGTTCGAGCGCCTCGCCATCGAGGCTCGCATCGCCCATCGCGACGACCACCGCGCGCTCGTCGGCTTCGGCCTCGATCGGCAGGCTGGCGCCCGCGTTCATCACGATGTCGGCATAGATGGTCGCGCTGTGCTGCGTCGTCGGGGCGGCCACCCCCCACAGGCTGCCCATGATCACCCGCGCCGAGACGGCGCCGTCCTCGACCAGCGGCAGCTCCTCGGCCGCGACATGCTCGAACGCCGGGTCGATCTCTTCCTTGCCGTCGGGCAGCGCCAGCCAGGTCTGCATCCCCGAGATCGGCGAGCCGGTGGCGCGTTCGGCCTGCGGCGTGCGCTCCGAATGGACGATGCCACGCCCCGCGGTCATCAGGTTGCACGCGCCCGGCCGGATCGTTGCATAGGTGCCCAGGCTGTCGCGATGGTCGATCACCCCTTCGAACAAATAGGTCAGCGTCGACAGGTTGATATGCGGATGCGGCCGCACGTCCATCCCCTGCCCGATGTCGAAATGCGCGGGCCCGAACTGGTCGACGAAGATGAAGGGGCCGACCATCGTCCGCTCCCTGTCCGGCAGCGTCCGCCGCACGTCGAAGGCGCCGATGTCGTGGGTCGAGGGGGTGATGACGGTAAACATCAGCGAATCCTTTCGAGTTTCCGGCGCGTCCTGTCGGTTTCGACATTGCCCGTGTTGCGCGTCGAATTGGGCTCGAGCAGCAGGACATGGCATTCGCCGTCCAGCGCCTCGGGACAATGTTCGATGCCGTGGGGGACGATGATGAACTCTCCCGGTCCGACGATCACGTCGCGGTCGCGAAACGCCATCTTCATCCGTCCCGCGACGACAAGGAACAATTCGTCTTCCATATCATGGCGATGCCAGTCGAACTTGCCGTCGAGTTTCACCAGCTTGACCTGAAAATCATTGATGTCGCCGGCGACGCGCGGGTTCCAGTGATCGTCGAAGGTCGCAAAGGCGTCGGCGAGATTGACCTTGTCGATCGTCATGGCGCGGCCGTCCGCAATATCTTCTCCATCGCCTTCCCCTTGGCGAGTTCGTCGATCAGCTTGTCGAGATAGCGGATCTCGCGCATCAGCGGCTCGGCGATATCCTCGACGCGCACGCCGCAGACGACGCCCTTGATCTCGGCCCGCGCCGCGTTCATCGCGGGCGCCTCGCCGAAAAAGCCCCGGAGGTCGACCTTCGCTGCAATCTGGTCGTCGAGCTGTTTCTGACTATAGCCGGTCAGCCAGCGGATGATCTCGTCGACCTCGGCCTTGCCGCGCCCCTTGCGCTCCGCCTTGGCGACATAGTGCGGATAGACGCTGGCAAAGCTGTAGCTATAAACGCGATGCTCATCCATGGCTGATCCGTCCTATTCTCCCGGCGCCGTCGCCTTGATCGCCAGCGCATGGACGCGGTTCCCCGGCAGGTCGCCGAGCGCCTTGTTCACCGCGCGCTGGCGCGCGACGCGATTCTGCCCCGCAAAACCCGCCCATGCGATGGTCAGGCTGAAATGCGATTCGCCCGATCCGTCGTCGCCGGCATGGCCGTGATGCTGGGCGCTGTCATTGCTGAGGATGAAATCGGCATCGGGAAAAGCCGCGCTGAGCCGCTCCTCCATCTCGTGTTGCACTGGACCTTTTTGCGTCATGCCCCCATGTTGGAACCGGATACTCCGCATGACAAGCCCCCGCTCCCCCCGATTCCATGGCCGCGTTCCGCGCGAAGCCCCCTGTGCTGTTCCCGGTTGCCGCGAGCCCGGCGAATTTCGCGCGCCTGCGACCCCGCAGCGCTCACCCGACGGCCCGCCTCCCTGGCGCTATCTGTGCCTCGACCATGTCCGCGAGTTCAACGCGGGCTATAATTTCTTCGAGGGCATGAACGCCGATCAGATCATGGCGGCGCAGTCGCCGACCGCGGGCTGGGAAACCGAAAGCCGCGCCTTTCGCCCCGCTGGCAGCGCCGACCTGCCGCCGCGCTGGGCCGATTTCAAGGACCCGATGGACGCGCTCGGCGCACGCTTTCGCCAGCGGATGTACGAAGCGCGCCGCGAAGCCGCCGACCCGCGCTTCAATCGCGAAGAGCATCGCGCGCTGGGGCTGATGGGCCTCTCGCCCGAGGCCGACCGCGCCACGCTGCGTCGCCGCTACAGCGAACTCGTGCGCAAATATCATCCCGACCGCAACGGCGGCGACCGCAGTTTCGAGGCGAAGCTCGGCGAAGTAGTCGCGGCCTATCAGTTGTTGAGAAAGACGAAGACATTCGCATAGGAGACGCGCGATGAGCGACCTCGACGAAAGGCGTATCGAAACCGTCCGCCGCCACATGGCGCTGGAGATCACGCACGATTGGGACGGCGTCCTCGCGACCTTCGACCATCCGCGATACGAACTGCTCGGCCCCGGCACCATCTTCGACGGCGAGGCGGCGGTGCGCTCCTATTTCGCGTCGTCGCGCGAGCCTTTTCCCGATCAGGCGAACGAGGTGATCGCGATCGCCGCCGACGCGGCGACCGACACCGTGCTCGTCGAATTCTGGCTGACCGGCACCCATCTCGGCCCGCTGCGGCTCGGCCTGCGCACGGTCGAGCCGACCGGCAAGGCGTTTCGCGTCCGCATGGCAGCGAGCTTCGAATTCGCGCCCGGCAGCGACAGGATCGTCTGCGAACGCCCCTATTACGACCAGTCGGCGGTGATGAAGGCGCTCGACATCTTCTGAATAAGCCGTTGCAAGCCCTGGCCCATGGCGATACCGCGACGGCGAAGCGCCGCAGCGCGGCGACTCTCCCCATACCCCTCTCCCTTTGAGGGAGAGGGTTGCGAAGACTTGGCAGCTTGCTGCCCTAGTCGAAGCTGGGTGAGGGGTATGCGAGCCTCTGGCTCGCGCGAAGCTTCGCTTCGCTCACCCCCATCCAACTTCGCCTAATCGCTTCGCGATAAAGCTGCGTATCCTTCTCCCTTCAAGGGAGAAGGAAATGAGATTTGAAAGCGACGACGACATGACCGACATCCCGAACAGCCTCCCCGACCATCATGGTTCGACGCTTCTTGCGGCCCCGGACATCGAGGTCGATGCGCGCGAGGTGTTTGGCGTCGATATCGACATGAAGGTGCCGGCGTTCAGCGAGGCCGACGAGCGCGTTCCCGACCTCGACCCCGCCTATGTCTTCGACGGCGACACGACGCTCGCGATCCTTGCGGGCTTCAAGTTCAACCGCCGCGTCATGGTGCAGGGCTATCACGGCACCGGCAAGTCGACCCATATCGAACAGGTCGCCGCCCGCCTCAAATGGCCGTGCATCCGCGTCAACCTCGACGCGCATATCAGCCGCATCGACCTCGTCGGCCGCGACGCGATCGTGCTGCGCGATGGCCAGCAGGTCACCGAGTTCCGCGAAGGCCTGCTTCCCTGGGCGCTCCAGACCCCGACCGCGCTCGTCTTCGACGAATATGACGCGGGGCGCCCCGACGTGATGTTCGTGATTCAGCGCGTGCTGGAGGCGGAGGGCAAGCTGACCCTGCTCGACCAGAACCGCGTCATCCGCCCGAACCCGCATTTCCGCCTCTTCTCGACCGCGAACACCGTCGGGCTCGGCGACACGAGCGGGCTCTATCACGGCACGCAGCAGATCAACCAGGGCCAGATGGACCGCTGGAACATCGTCGTGACGCTGAACTATCTGCCCGCCGCGACCGAAAGCGCGATCATTCTTGCCAAGGTGCCCGGCACCGACGACGCGACCGTCGCCAATATGGTCAAGGTTGCGGACTTGACGCGCCAGGGCTTCATCAACGGCGACATCTCGACCGTCATGAGCCCGCGCACGGTGATCAGCTGGGCGCAGAACGCCGCGATCTTCCACAATATCGGTTTCGCCTTCCGCCTGTCGTTCCTCAACAAGTGCGACGAGGCGGAGCGGATGATCGTCGCCGAATATTATCAGCGCGTGTTCGGCGAGGATCTGCCCGAAGGCGTGATCGGCAAATAAGCGGGCGGGGCGGTGGCGCGCCGCCCCGCACCGTCATTTCAATAGGGTTTCGGCATCGACCAGCCGGACGTCGTGCATCTGGTTCAGATAGGCTTCGAAATAGCCCTTGTGCGACGCGCCGACGATGCTGAGCGTGCGTGCGCCCGGCTGCGCCGCCATCGGATGTTCGCGACCATGCGCAGGTTGCGCGTTTCCCACCAGCCGACATAGCGGCGGCCGTAATTCTGCGGCGTCGCATCGGCGAGCGCCGCGCCGAAATCGCTGTCATACGCGATGCGCGCCGCCGCGGGGCTGTTGTAAGCGCGATAGATGTCGAGCAGGCCGGCCCCGTCGAGCTTCGCCTCCAGCGCCTTGTCGGCGGCGGCGCGTTCCTTCGCGACCGGATTGTTCCAGATCCGCTGCAACGCCGCGTTGAATCCGGCATCGTCGTTCAGCCACGCGGTCGTCGCATCGGCGCTATGGTCGTCGACCGAATAGACGCGCTCCAACCCGAGCCGCGCCGCGAGCGCAGAGGCGATCAGGAAATTCTCGTTGCGACGGGTCGTCAGCGTGTCGAGCCGTTCCGCGAGCGCCGCGTCGAGCCCGTCGCCCGCGTGCCGTTCGGCGGCGGGCAGGCGCAGCCATTGGACGAGCGCCGACGCCTGCTCGCCGCCCGCGAGGAAGACCGCCGCCAGATGGCGCCGCTCGGCGGCGGCGGGGTTGGCCGGCCATGCCGCAAGCAGGCGCCCGGCCTCGGCGGTGGCCGCCGGAACGTCGATCCCGGTCGCCTTGCGGGCCGGTTCGGGGTCCCAGCAATAGGTGTCGTAGACGTCGGGATAGAGCGGCTTGTAGCGCAGCAGCATATCGCAATCGGGGCCGGAAACGCCCTCGATCGTGATGATCCGCGGCTTCCACGCCGCAAGCCGCGCGAGCAGCGGGTCGAGGCTGGCAGCCGAAAATCCGTCGGGAAGCCCCGAAAGATGGGGCGTGCCGAGAACGAGCAGTTCGCCCGCCGTATCGGTCTTGAGCGCCGCCGGATCGAAGGACGGCACATAGGGAGGCGTCGCGCCGGCCCCCGCAACGAACAGCAGCGCAGCGAATAGCGACATGACATTCTCCTTCGATTGCCGCTCACGGCGTTCCGCTGCGATAGATGAAGTGTATTACTCGATCAATACTCCTGATCGATCCATTTTCGCCTTTCCAAGCCGGACCAGCTCTGCCAGCGTCACGCAATGCGCCTCCTTGCGGCTCTCGCCTGCCTTCCCCTCGCGGCCTGCATCGCCCCCGTCGATTACGGCGATGTCCGCCACGCCGCCTATGTCGCCGACCCGCGCTGCACCGCGGCGGCGGGGGCGCCGGTCGATACGGCGGCGCTGCCGCTCTTCTTCGTGACCAGCCGCCTGCCCGACTGCCGCAGCGAGGCGATCACGCTCACCAACCATCGCGGCGACACGATACGCTACGGCCGCTTCGCCGCACCGGGCGAGAGCACCATCGGCGGCAAGAAAAAATTCCGCACGCCAATGGCGTTCCAGGACGAGGGCGACTGGTGGCAGGCATTGCAGGCCGAGACGGACCGCAAGCAGGGCCGCGTGCTCCTCTATGTCCACGGCTATCGCGAGACGTTCGAGACGACCTCGAAGGATGCTGCGCAGATCGCGCGCATGACCAGCTTCGACGGGCCGGTGATAGAATATAGCTGGCCGTCGCAGGGCGAAGTGCTGAAATATGCGGTCGACGAGACAAACATGTATCACGACGTGCGCTATTTCGGCGATTTCCTGCGCACCCTCGCCGACCGGCCGTGGGTCAAGGAGATCGTCGTCGTGTCGCACTCGCTCGGCGCGCGGTTGGTGATCCCCGCGATCGCGACCGCCGACCGGCTGTCGCGGCGCGCCGGACGCGCGACGAACATCTCCAACATCATCCTCGCCTCGCCCGACATCGACCGCGAGACCTTCGAGCGCGACATCGCGGGCGACGTGCTGGCGCCCGAGCGCGTCGAGCGCGGGCGGCGCATGACGATTTATGTCTCGCTGCGCGACAAGGCGCTCGCCGCCTCGCGCGCGCTGCACGGCTATCCGCGGCTGGGGTCGCCCTATTGCTTCGATCCGTTCGAGGCGGCCGACCTTCGCGCCCAGGGCCTGCCCGAGCGCTGCTATGTGCACGCGGTGCCGGGCGTGACCGTGATCGACACGACCGAGGTCTCGCGCGGATCGACCGGGCACAGCAATTTCCTGCGCAGCGCGGTCGCCTGCCGCGATTTCGTCGATGCTGTCGCCGGCAAGTCGGCGCGGCCCGAGCGCGTCGCGACGCCCTGGCCCTATATCTTCCGCCTGATCCCCGATCCCGCCGACCCCAAGCCCGACGACAATGCGATCTGCCACCGCACCGCGGGCGACGAGGAGGATTGAGGCCGGGGCAGCCGTTCCTTCCCTCGTCACCCCGGACTTGATCCGGGGTCCCGCTCAGCGACGTAGATAAGCGGGACCCCGGATCAAGTCCGGGGTGACGAATGTGACATGCGCCGCGCCCATCCCCTTCCTTCCGTCCCAAAAGCTGGTTAGAGCCGACTCGTCATGGCGTCCCAATCTCCCCTCGACGATCTGAAGACCGCGCTGTCGAGCGTCGCGCGCGCGGTCACCCGCGATGCGGAGGTCGAGGTCGGCTTCACCGCCGACGCCCCCGCGCAGATCGGCAAGGCGATCAAGGTGCCGACCCCGTCGCGCACCCTGCCGCGCGATCAGGTCGCCGAGGCACGCGGCTTCGCCGACAGTTATGCGCTGCGCATGAAGCATCACAGCGACAAGCTCCACAACGCCGCGCGCCCCGCCGAACCGCTCGCCGCCGCCGCGTTCGACGCGATGGAACGCGCGCGGGTCGAGGCGCTCGGCGCGCGCAACATGGCCGGAATGCGCGCCAACCTGTCGGCCAGCCTCGCGATGCGGATGCGGTCGGACCCGATCGCGCGCGCGCAGACCAAGGACGATGTGCCGATATCGAGCGCGCTCGAACTGATGCTGCGCGAGGCGCTGACCGGCGAGCAGGCGCCGCAGGGCACCGAGACCGGCCTGTCGCTGGTGCGCGAATGGATTACCAAGGATGCGGGCGGCGACCTGACCGCGCTTGCAATGCTGATCGACGATCAGGCCGCCTTCGCCGAAACCGCGAAGCTCGCGCTCCGTCACCTCGACCTCATCCAGGGCGACGAGCCGGTCGAGCAAGGCTCCGAAGACAGCGGCGAAGAGGATGAGTCCGAAGCCGACGACAGCCAGGAAGAACAGCAGAGCGAGGACGGCGGCGCCGGCGAAAGCCAGGTCGACGCGCGCGCCGAAATGGCGGGCGACCAGGCCGACGACGGCGAATCCGACCCCGACGCGCAGGAGATGGAGGCCGACGGCGAGCCCGAGATGGGCGGCGAAGGCGACGAGGGGATGCTGCCCGTGCGCCCCAACCGCCTGCCGACCGACGTCCCCGACTTCAATTACATCCGCTTCACCGAAAAGCATGACGAGATCGTCGCCGCGACCGAGCTTTGCGACGCCGACGAACTGACGCGGCTGCGCGCCTATCTCGACCAGCAGATGACGCATCTGCAGGGCGCGGTCACCAAGCTCGCGAACCGCCTCCAGCGCCGGTTGATGGCGCAGCAGAACCGCGCGTGGGATTTCGATCAGGAGGAGGGCCAGCTCGATGCCGCCCGCCTCGCCCGCGTCGTCGTCTCGCCCGGCCAGTCGCTGTCCTACAAGATCGAGCGCGACACCGATTTCCGCGACACCGTCGTCACCTTGCTGCTCGACAATAGTGGCTCGATGCGCGGGCGACCGATCAGCATCGCCGCGATCAGCGCCGACATCCTCGCGCGCACGCTCGAACGCTGCGGGGTGAAGACCGAAATCCTCGGCTTCACCACCCGCACCTGGAAGGGCGGACAGAGCCGCGAGGACTGGCTCGCCGCCGGACGCCCGCCGCACCCCGGCCGCCTCAACGACCTCCGCCACATCATCTACAAGCCCGCCGACGAACCCTATCGCCGCGCGCGCAAGTCGCTCGGCCTGATGATGCGCGAGGGGCTGCTCAAGGAGAATATCGACGGCGAAGCCCTGATGTGGGCGCACCACCGCATCATCAACCGCCCCGAGGAACGCCGCATCCTGATGGTGATCAGCGACGGCGCGCCGGTCGACGACAGCACGCTGTCGGTCAACCACGGCGCCTATCTCGACCAGCATCTCCGCCAGGTGATCGAATGGATCGAGAACCGCTCCCCGGTCGAGCTTTGCGCGATCGGCATCGGCCACGACGTGACCCGCTATTACAGCCGCGCGGTGACGATCATGGACGCCGAGCAACTCGGCGGGACGATGGTCGAGCAATTGGCGGGGCTGTTCGATATCGATTGAGGCGCAATCGGGCGACACGACTTCTAAGTTAGGCCGTTTTTCCGGGCTTTCGCGCGAATCTTGTCCCATGCTGCCGGGGATCACCCACCCCGCAGCCTCCCCTCTCCGTCATTGCGAGCGCAGCGAGGCAGCACCAACCGCTCTGGATTGCTTCGCTGCGCTCGCAATGACGGGGTTCAGAGAATGGTTTACAGCTCCACCAAGCCCCGCGTGACAACCCCCTCCCCCCTCGTTACAAATCGCATCCGGCAATGCAGGGACTCGCGAGCAACGACGGGAACCGCTGCGCCGATATTGCGCCGCTGGTCGCCGGCACGGACTGAAAAGCCGCACCGGCACGGTGCATGGGCTGAGGGGGCGACTATAGCATGAAAAAAGCATCCGACCTGTTCATCGAATGCCTCGAGGAAGAGGGCGTCGAATATATTTTCGGCGTTCCCGGCGAGGAGAATCTCGACTTTCTCGACAGCCTGTCGCGCTCGAAAAAGATCAAGCTGATCCTGACCCGCCACGAACAGGGCGCGGGCTTCATGGCCGCGACCTATGGGCGCCACACCGGCAAGACCGGCGTCTGCCTCGCGACGCTCGGCCCCGGCGCGACGAACTTCGTCACCGCGGCGGCTTACGCGCAGCTCGGCGGGATGCCGATGATGATGATCACCGGGCAAAAGCCGATCAAGAAATCGAAGCAGGGCCGCTTCCAGATCCTCGACGTCGTCGCGATGATGGGGCCGATCACCAAATATACGCACCAGATGGCCTCGTCCGACAATATTCCGAGCCGCGTGCGCGAGGCCTTCCGCCTCGCCGAGGAGGAAAAGCCCGGTGCGGTGCATATCGAACTGCCCGAGGATATCGCCGACGAGCATACCGAAAGCCTGCCGCTGAAGCGCAGCCATTCGCGGCGGCCGACCGCCGACGTCAAATCGATCCGCGAGGCGGTAAAGGCGCTGGAGAATGCCAAATCGCCGGTGCTGGTGATCGGCGCGGGCGCGAACCGCACGATGACCAGCCGGATGCTGCTGCAATTCATCGAAAAGACCGGCATCCCCTTCCTGACCACCCAGCTCGGCAAGGGCGTGATCGACGAGCGGCACCCGAAATTCCTCGGCTGCGCCGCGCTGTCGGCGGGCGACTTCGTCCACCGCGCGGTCGAGGCGTCGGACTGCATCGTCAACATCGGCCACGATGTCATCGAGAAACCGCCCTTCTTCATGAAGGCGGGCGGCCCGACCGTCATCCACGTCTCGACCAAGACCGCCGAGGTCGATCCGGTCTATTTCCCCGACATCGAGGTGATCGGCGACATCGCCAACGCGATCTGGCAGATGAAGGAGGACATTGTTCCCAACGGCGGCTGGGCGTTCGATCATATGCTGGCCTATCGCCAGGCCGAGGTCGACCACACCGCGCCGCTCGCCGCCGACGCGCGTTTCCCGATCTTCCCGCCGCATCTGGTGCAGCAGGTCCGCGACGCGATGCCCGACGACGGGATCATCTGCCTCGACAACGGCGTCTATAAGATCTGGTTCGCGCGCGGCTATACCGCCTATCGCCCGAACACGGTGCTGCTCGACAATGCGCTCGCGACGATGGGCGCGGGGCTGCCGTCGGCGATGATGTCGGCGATGGTCTATCCCGATCGCAAGGTGATGGCGATCTGCGGCGACGGCGGCTTCATGATGAACAGCCAGGAGATGGAGACCGCGGTGCGCCTCGGCCTCAACATTACCGTGCTGATCCTCAACGATTCGAGCTATGGCATGATCCGCTGGAAACAGGCGAACATGGGCTTCGAGGATTGGGGGCTGACATACGGCAACCCCGATTTCGTCAAATATGCCGAAAGCTACGGCGCCAAGGGCCACCGCGTCGAAAGCGCGGCGCACCTCAAGGAATTGCTCGCGCATACGCTGAGCACGCCGGGCGTCCACCTGATCGATTGCCCGGTGGACTATTCGGAGAATGACCAGATTTTGAACGTCGACATCAAGAAGCTGTCGAAGGAACTCTAGACTTTTCGCAACCGCCAGTTTTCTTGTCATCCCCGCGAAAGCGGGGACCCAGGAGTCGGATGAGCCAGACCTATCACGTCTATATTCTTGCCAGCGGGCGCAACGGCACGCTCTACACCGGCGTGACCGGAAATCTGGCCCAGCGGATGGGACAGCATCGGACCGGCGAAGGATCGAAATTTGCCGCAAAATATGGTGTTGATCGCTTAGTGCACGCGGAGGCCTTCGCCGACATAAACGAGGCTATCGCGCGGGAAAAGGCGGTCAAGAAATGGCGCAGGGCGTGGAAGCTGGAATTGATCGAACGCGGCAATCCGCAATGGCTCGATCTGTTTGATCGGATCAACGGCTGAGCTTGTCCCCCCTGGGTCCCCGCTTTCGCGGGGATGACAATAATGGGATGGCGACGCGAATGTCGGCAGTGTTGGAGAATGATTGTGAAGTTGAAAGACGTCTATCCGCTCTACCTCAACAACAAGGCGGTGCAGCCGAACACCGACCTTGTCGTCACCGACAAATATACCGGCGAGGTCGCATTCCGCACCGCGCTCGCGACTCCCGACGTGATCGACGAAGCGATCGCCGGGGCGGTGCGCGCGGCCGAGCCGATGGCGAAGCTCGCGAGCTATGAAAAGCGCGACGTCCTCACCCACTGCGTCGGTCGCTTTCAGGAGCGGTTCGATGAACTCGCTTACGCGCTCTGCGTCGAGGCGGGGAAACCGATCGCCGATGCCGAGGGTGAGGTCAGTCGCCTGATCGATACTTTCCGCATTGCCGCCGAGGAAGCGGTGCGCAATTATGGCGAGGTCCAGCCGCTCGACATTTCGGCGCGCGCCAAGGGCTATATGGGGATGTGGAAGCGCGTGCCGATCGGGCCGTGCAGTTTCATCTCGCCGTTCAACTTCCCGCTCAATCTTGCCGCGCACAAGATCGCCCCCGCCATCGCCATCGGCTGCCCCTTCGTGATGAAGCCCGCGTCGATGACCCCGCTCGGCGCGATCATCATGGGCGAGGTGCTCGCCGAATGCGACATCCTCCCCGAGGGCGCGTTCAGCATCCTTCCCGCGAGCCGCGACGGCGCCGACCTCTTCACCACCGACGAGCGGCTGAAACTGCTGAGCTTCACCGGTTCGCCCGGCGTCGGCTGGGATCTGAAGGCCAAGGCGGGCAAGAAGAAGATCGTCCTCGAACTCGGCGGCAACGCCGCGGTGATCGTCGACAAGGACGCCGACCTCGATCATGCGCTCGCGAGGATCATCTTCGGCGCTTTCTATCAATCGGGGCAGTCGTGCATCGGCGTCCAGCGGATCATCATCCACGCCGACATCTACGACCGCTTCCGCGACATGCTGGTGGAAAAGACGAAGACGCTGGTCGCGGGCGACCCCAAGGACCGCAGCACCTTCATCGGCCCGATGATCTCCGAAAAGGAGGCCGCGCGGCTCGACGGGTGGATAAAGGAAGCGGTCGCGAACGGCGCGAAGCTGCTCGTCGGCGGCAAGCGCGATGGCGCGATGCTGGAGGCGACCTTGCTCGAAGACGTCGACCGCGGCGCCAAAGCCTATCGCGAGGAAGCCTTCGGCCCGCTCGCCATCCTGTCGAAATTCACCGATTGGGACGCGGCGCTCGCCGAGGTCAACGACAGCAAGTTCGGCCTTCAGGCCGGCCTCTTCACGCGCGACCTGCACAAGGTGCTGGAGGCGTGGGATCATCTCGAGGTCGGCGGGGTCGTCGTCAACGACGTGTCGAGCTACCGCGTCGACAATATGCCCTATGGCGGTGTGAAGGATTCGGGGCTCGGCCGCGAAGGCATCCGCTTCGCGATGGAGGATATGAGCGAGATCCGGAATCTGGTGATCCGCAGAGTCTAATCGCCCAAACCCGTCATTGCGAGGAGCCGAAGGCGACGCGGCAATCTCCAGCTATCGTCCTTGCAAAGTCGATGGCTGGAGATTGCTTTCGCCGGGGTCGCAATGACGGACTCACTTGTCACCGAACCGCCTTCAAACCTTCTTCAAACCGTCAGCACTCCACCCGGCACCCTGTAACATTTCGCGTGTCTAGCCCGTGGGCAGCCAGAGGCTGCTTACGGAGTGTGACATGGCAACGATTTCGACCCTGCCGATCCCCGCCCGCTTTGCCGACCCCTTCACCACCGAGCCGCATGTGCCCGAGCGCGTGATCGGCGAGCGGCGCAGTTATCGCGCGGTGTGGGTCAGCGACATCCACCTCGGGACGCGCGGCTGCAACGCCGCGATGCTGATCGACTTCTTCGACCATGTCGACTGCGAGACGCTCTATCTCGTCGGCGACATCATCGACGGCTGGCGGCTCAAGAAGCGGCATTTCTGGCCGCCCGAGCACAACGACGTCGTCTGGCGCGTCCTCAAGCGCGCGAAGCGCGGCACCCGCGTCGTCTACGTCCCCGGCAACCATGACGAGATGGTGAAGCCGTTCGACGGCTTCGATTTCGGCGGGGTCGAAATCCGCCGCGAGGCGATCCACCAGACCGCCGACGGCAAGAGCCTGCTCGTCGTCCATGGCGACGAGTTCGACGCAGTGATGCTCGCGCACCGCTGGCTCGCCTTCGTCGGCGACGCCGCCTACACCGCGCTGATGAAGGCGAATGTGGTGGTCAACGCCATCCGCGGCAAATTGGGCCTGCCCTATTGGTCGCTGTCGATGGTCGCCAAGCACAAGGTCAAGAACGCCGTCCAGTTCATCGGCCGCTATGAGGAGGTCGTCGCCCATGCCGCCCGCTCGCGCGGCGTCGATGGCGTCGTCTGCGGCCATATCCACAGCGCCGAGATGCGCGAGATCGACGGCGCGCTCTATTACAACGACGGCGACTGGGTCGAAGGATGCACCGCGCTGGTCGAGCACCATGACGGCACGATGGAAATTCTCCATTGGGCCGAGGAGGTCGCCGCGCGTGCCGTGCCGGCCCAACTCGCGCTGCCGGCCGCCGCATGAAGATCCTGATCGTAACCGACGCCTGGGAGCCGCAGGTCAACGGCGTCGTCCGCACCCTGCAGGCGACGATCGCCGAGCTCCGCAAGGCGGGGCACGAGGTCGCGGTGATTTCGCCCGACCTGTTCCGCTCGATCCCCTGCCCCAGCTATGGCGAAATCCGCCTCGCCTTCGCCGGCTGGCGAAAGGTCGGGCGGATGATCAGGGCCTTCGCCCCGCAGGCGATCCATATCTCGACCGAGGGGCCGCTCGGTCTCGCCGCGCGGCGCTGGTGTCTCAAGACGGGCTTTCCCTTCACCACCGCCTATCACACGCGCTTTCCCGAATATGTGGCGGCGCGGCTGCCGGTTTCGCCCGCGTTCGTCTGGCGCTTCATCCGCTGGTTCCACCGCCCGGCGCGCCATATCATGGTCGCGACGCGCAGCCTTGCCCGCGAACTCGCGGATCAGGGCCTGCCGCAGACGATGCCCTGGGAGCGCGGCGTCGATCATGCGCTGTTCCGCCCCGACCGTGCGCCACATCCGGCGTTCGACGCGCTGCCCCGCCCGATCCAGCTCTATGTCGGCCGCGTCGCGGTCGAAAAGAATATCGAGGCCTTCCTGAACACGGCGCAGCCGGGCACAAAAGTGATCGTCGGCGACGGCCCGGCGCTCGATGCGCTCAAGGCCCGCCATCCCGACGCGCTGTTCCTCGGCAAGCTCGGCGGCGAAGCGCTGGCGCGCGCCTATGCCGGGGCCGACGTCTTCGTCTTTCCCAGCCGCACCGACACCTTCGGCCTCGTCGTCATCGAGGCCTTGTCGTGCGGAACTCCGGTCGCCGCCTATCCGGTGCCCGGCCCCGGCGACATCGTGCGGGACGGCGCGGGCGCGCTCGACGAGGATTTGGATACCGCGATCGCCGCCGCGCTGACCTGCGACCGCGCGGACGCGGTCGCGCTCGGCGCGCGCTACAGCTGGGCGGCCTGCACGGCGCAATTCATCCAGGCGCTGACCTTCGTGCCCGCCGAACCCGCGCCGATCACCCCGTCGGGCACGCCCTATCCCGCCTAAAAGGACTTGCGCCACTCGAGCTCGATATAGCGGCCGAGCGGGTCGGTATAACCGGGCTGATAGTTGATCGGCACGATGCCGTTGGCATCGGTGATCTTGCGCTGCGCATCGAACAGATTGTCGACCGACAGGCGCAGGCGCGAATTCTTGAGGAACGGCAGCGCCTTCGTCATCTTCGGCCGCTGGTTGAAATCCATGAAGACGCGAAGGTTGAAGGTCGCAAGGTCGCCGAACTTCAGATCGCCCGCGCTGCCGCCGGTGACGGTGCTGCCGCTGTCGTATTTGGCGCTGACCCGCGCGCCCAGCCCCTTGTAGAAGACGCCGCCGTCGAGCTCGATGAGGTTGCGATTGCTGCCGCCGCCATTGCCCGTCGCCGATCCGTGGAGCAGGTCGAGTTCAGGCACGCCGGGGCGGATGAGCACCGTGTCGGTGAGCTTGATCGTATGATAGAGCGACACCTGCCAGCGGCCGCCCTGCGGCCCGCCGAACATGCCGCCCGGACCGCCACGCCCGCCGCGAGCGCCGCCGCGGCCGGGACCGCCCTGACCCCGCGGCCCACCCGCGCCACGCGCGCCGTCGGGCCGGGGGCCGCCTTCGCCGCCGCGCGCCTCGCCCTGCTTCGGCTGGGCAAAGCTCTTGCCGAAATTGAAACCCCAGCGAATCTGCGAATTTTCGGCGCGGTCGAAATTGACCGGACGCTGGTCGATCGCGATCAGCGTGCCGTCATTGGCGCGCGTCACGCGGTCGGGGAAAGCGGCCTCGATCTCCGGCGTCAGCAGCGGAAAGCTGTTCGCGGTGTCATAGCTTTTGTTGCTGTTGTAATTGATCGAGAGCCGGAGTCCGTCGATCATCGGCGGCGACCAGTTGAGCCCCAGCTTGAAATCGCGATGCTGTTCGGCGAGCAGGAAGGGATTGCCGCCGGACGTCGTCGTGATCAGCACCGTCTGCCCGGTCTGGAAATCGTAATAGGACACCGCAGGCGTCACCAGCGGTGCGGCGCCGAGTTGCTGGATGCCCGGCGCGGCTTCGTCGCGATTGAAGCTGGCGATCATCGACAGATTGCTGGTGATCCACCAATTGAGGTTGGCGCCCCAGCTTTTCAGCGATCCGAAATCGCTCGGGTTCTGGACCTCGCCGCTCAGCGTCAGCGACACGCGGCCGATCTTGCCGGCATGGTAATCGGGATCGAGCAAGGGAACGGTCAGCGAACCGAACACGCCCGGCAGATCGCGGGCAAGATCGCTCGTCGTCACCGCGCCCGAGCGGTCCGATTGGCTGTCATAGCGGATTCCCGAATAGCTGCCGGTCATCGACAGGCGGATGGGGCCCGCCCAGCCTTCGGTGACCGTGCCCGACAGGTTGGCGCTGCCGCCGAAGGTCTGCTGGCTACTGTCGAACCGGTCGCGCCCGCCGCCGATCCGGTCGGTGAAGGTGCGTTGATCGGCATCGGCATAATTGCCCGACAGCGACCAGCGCCAGTCGCCGAGCATCCCGTTGACGCTGGCGGTCGACGTCAGGTTGCGGCTGCGGCTGTCGCGTTCGAGCGGATCGTTCGCGCCGCCCGCGCCGGGGCCGAGCAGCGACAGGCTGTCGGTCTGGTCGAGGCGCAGGTTGAGCGAGGCGTCGGTCACCTTGTTCAGGCTCCGCTGGATCGTCCCGTCGATCGAATAAGTGTCCGATTCGGGAAGCAGGCTGCGCCCGGTGTCGCCAAGGCCGCGCTCGCGTTCGAGGAGCATCGTGTTGTGCTCCCACCCGCCGTTGAGGTTGACGCGGCCATTCTTGCCGATCGCGACGAAGCTCGGCTCGATCTCGCTCTGGAAACGGCCGCCCTGGGTTGGGATGCCGCCTTCGGCCTCGACCGAGAGCTGCCGGAAATCGGGCTTGAGCACGAGGTTCACGACGCGGTCGGTCGCGGCATAGCCATATTGGAGCGCGACCTCTTCGGGGAAAATCTCGACCTTCGCGATCGCCTCGGGCGGCAGGTTGCGGACCTCGCCGAAGCCGCCGATGCGCCGGCCGTTGACGAGGATGATCGGGCGCCCGCTGCCGCGCCCGCGCCCCGAGCGCGTCTGCGGCGCCAGCGCGTCGAGCAGTTCGGAAACGTTCGACACGCCATAGCTGGCGATCGCCGCTTCATCGAGTTCGGCCTCGGCCTTGATGTCGGTGTCGAGCTGTCCCGCCAGCCGCGGCGCGGTGACGATGATCTCGTCGCCGCTGTAATCGTCATAATCCTCCTCGCCGTCCTGAGACGGGGCAACGGCGGGATCGGCGGGCTGTTCGGCCACCGCCGCGACGGCGGCAGAGCCGATCGGAGTCTCTGCCATCGCCGGCAGCGCCAGCGACGCTCCAGCCGCCAGCAGGACAGCGCGGGTGGACAGGGGCAGGCGATGATTATTCATAAGGAGAGAGCCTTGTTCTTTTTATCTTGGTTTTTACTTTGCATGGCGGGACTTAACGCTCGCTGACGCCACGCTTTGTTCGCGGTTCATCTATGTCGCAATTGTCGCAACAATGTGTCGGGGCCATCGCCATTCCACCAACGGCGAATATCGACCGCTGGACAGCATGGCCCGCCTTCCTTATCGGCCAGCCATGCCGACTCCAGACTCTTCCGCTTCGCCCGAATCCATCCTGCCCGAATCTATTCTGATTATCGATTTCGGCAGCCAGGTGACCCAGCTCATCGCCCGCCGCGTCCGCGAGGCGGGGGTCTATAGCGAGATCGTCCCGTTCAGCGCCGCCGAGGCCGCGCTCGAACGGATGCGGCCCAAGGGCGTGATCCTGTCGGGCTCGCCCGCCTCGGTCCCCGCGACCGGCAGCCCGCGCGCCCCGCAGTCGATCTTCGACAGCGGCCTGCCGATCCTCGGCATCTGCTACGGCCAACAGGTGATGAGCCAGCAGCTCGGCGGACAGGTCGAGCCCGGCGGCGCCGACGGCGAGCGCGACGGCGAGTTCGGCCGCGCCTTCCTGACCGTCACCGAGCCCTGCGTGCTGTTCGACGGCCTGTGGGAGGTCGGCGAGCGGCATCAGGTGTGGATGAGCCACGGCGACCGCGTCACCGAATTCGCCCCCGGCTTTCGCATCGTCGCGATCAGCGACGGCGCGCCCTTCGCGCTGATCGCCGACGACGAGCGCCGCTATTACGGCACCCAGTTCCACCCCGAGGTCGTCCACACCCCCGACGGCGCCCGGCTGATCGCGAACTTCGTCCGCCACGTCTGCGGCTGTTCGGGCGACTGGACGATGGCCGAATTCCGCGCCACCAAGATCGCCGAAATCCGCGCGCAGGTCGGCGGCCAGCGCGTGCTCTGCGGCCTGTCAGGCGGGGTCGACAGCGCGGTCGCCGCAGTGCTGATCCACGAAGCGATCGGCGAGCAGCTCACCTGCGTCTTCGTCGACCACGGCCTGCTCCGCATGAATGAGCGCGAGCAGGTCGAGCGCTTGTTCCGCGACCATTACAACATCCCGCTGGTCGTCGTGGACGCCGAGGAGCGCTTCATGGCGGGCCTTAAGGGCGTCACCGATCCCGAAAAGAAGCGCAAGTTCATCGGCGGCGAATTCATCAACGTCTTCGAGGAGGAAGCGAAGAAGATCGGCGGCGCCGACTTCCTTGCACAGGGCACCCTCTATCCCGACGTGATCGAGAGCGTCAGCTTCACCGGCGGGCCGAGCGTGACGATCAAGAGCCATCACAATGTCGGCGGCCTCCCCGAACGGATGAACATGAAGCTCGTCGAGCCCTTGCGCGAATTGTTCAAGGACGAGGTGCGCCTGCTCGGCAAGGAGCTCGGCCTTCCCGACATCTTCGTCGGCCGCCACCCCTTCCCCGGCCCCGGCCTCGCGATCCGCATTCCCGGCGAAGTGTCGAAAGACCGCTGCGACATCCTCCGCAAGGCCGACGCAGTGTATCTGGAGGAGATTCGCAACGCCGGCCTCTACGACGCGATCTGGCAGGCGTTCGCGGTGCTGCTCCCCGTCAAGACCGTCGGCGTGATGGGCGACGGCCGCACCTACGACCATGTCTGCGCGCTCCGCGCCGTGACCTCGACCGACGGCATGACCGCCGACATCTACCCCTTCGACGCCAGCTTTCTCAGCCGCTGCGCGACGCGGATCATCAACGAGGTGCAGGGCATCAACCGCGTCGTCTACGACTATACGTCGAAGCCACCGGGCACGATCGAGTGGGAATGAGTGGAGCGCTCAATCCCGCACTATCGGCTCGCCTGTTCGCGGGTCGACCAGCGTCACATTCTCCAGCGCCTGGATGCGCCACTCGCCTTCGCGCCTGGTGACCACCGCAAGGATCATCGTGTCGATCCGGTGCGCCCCCGCGGGATGCGCCGCCCCGGCGCTCAATCGCGACCGGATATGCAGGATCGCGGCATCGGCGGAGATCGCATCGACGTCGGCAACCTCGTTGGTGAGCGTCGAATCGCTGTAGATCGTCTCGTGGATGGGAACATGGCCCGCGACGATCTGCTCGACGCCGCGCCAATAGGTGCCGAAGCGATTCACGAAGCTGGCGTCGGCATGGAACAGCGCGGCGAAGGCCGCCATATCGTGCCGGTTCCACGCATCCGCGAAGCGTGCGGCTATATCCGCCAGTCCCTTGTCCTCGGCCATCATCCGTCTCCCTGACCGCCGAACACCTCTCGACGGCCGAACACATGCCGTCCTATCCTGCCGCTCCACCGAAATCGACAGGTGAGTCGGATCATGAACCGGATCGAAACCCAGGCCTCGGGCGGCTGCCAGTGCGGCGCCGTGCGCTATCACGCGTCGGCGATGCTCGACACGTCGCACATCTGCCATTGCCGCATGTGCCAGAAGGCCGCGGGACATTATTTCGCGGCGCTGGTCGGCGTGCCCAAGGATGCGCTGAGCTGGACGCGCGGCGCGCCCGCGACCTTCAAGAGCTCGGATCAGGTCGAGCGCGGCTTCTGCCGCGACTGCGGAACGCCGCTCTATTACGACTACACCGAAAGCCGGCATCTGAGCGTCACCACGGGCTCGCTCGACGATCCCGCGCGCTTTCCGCCGAAGATGCAGTTCGGGATCGAGGCGCGCCTGCCGTGGATCGACACGCTGCCCGCGCTGCCGCAGGAAGGCACGACCGAGGAAACCATGCCCGACGAAGCCGCAAAGATCGCCGCGAGCAATCACCAGCATCCCGATCGCGATACCGACATCTGGCCTCACGGCACCTGAAGGCTTGCCCCGCCCCGCAAACAAAGCCAGAGCGAGCGAAGCCATGCCTTCCCGCCGGAGACCAAGCCGCCGATGACCCCTACCGCGAAAATCCTCCTGCTCGGCTCGGGCGAGCTTGGCCGCGAGTTCACCATTTCGGCAAAGCGGCTCGGCTGCCACGTCGTCGCCTGCGACAGCTATGACGGCGCGCCGGCGATGCAGGTCGCCGACGAACGCGAGGTCTTCCCGATGCTCGACGGCGACGCGCTGCGCGCCGCGATCGAGAAGCACCGCCCCGACCATGTCGTGCCCGAGATCGAGGCGATCCGCACCGAGGTGCTGGTCGAGCTCGAGGCCGAGGGCTTTCACATCGTCCCTTCGGCGCGCGCCGCGCAGCTTACCATGAACCGCGACGCGATCCGCGACCTCGCCGCGAGCGAGCTCGGCCTTGCGACCTCGACCTTCGAATATGCGACGAGCCGCGACGAGCTCGCCGCCGCCGCGGCGCGCGTCGGCTTTCCGCTCGTCGTCAAGCCGGTCATGTCGTCGTCGGGCAAGGGCCAGAGCACGGTGCGAAGCGCGGCCGACATCGACGCCGCCTGGGACTATGCCGCCGCCGGGATGCGCGGCGACCGGCTGCGCGTGATCGCCGAGGCCTTCGTCGATTTCGACTATGAGATCACCTTGCTCACGATACGGCACAAGGATGGCGTTTCCTTCTGCCCGCCGATCGGCCACCGGCAGGATCGCGGCGACTATCGCGAAAGCTGGCAGCCTGCCGCGATGTCCGCCGCCGCGCTCGCCGCCGCGCAGGAGATGGCAGCAAAGGTCGTCGACGCGCTGGGCGGTCACGGCATCTTCGGGGTCGAGTTCTTCGTGAAGGGCGATGCGGTCATCTTCTCCGAACTTTCGCCGCGCCCGCACGATACGGGAATGGTGACTTTGGTGTCGCAAGCGCTGTCCGAATTCGACCTCCACGCCCGCGCGATCCTGGGCCTGCCGATTCCCGCCGTCACCGTGCCGCACGCCAGCGCCAATGCGGTGCTGCTCGCCGACCGCGATGCGGCGGACTTCGCCATCACCGGGCTCGCCGAGGCGCTGGTTCCGCCGAATGCGAACACCCACGTCGATGTCCGCATCTTCGGCAAGCCGGTCACCCGCCCGTATCGCCGCATGGGCATCGCGCTCGCCCGCGCCGAAGGCGGCACGACCGACGAGGCGCGCGCGGTGGCGGCGGCAGCGGCGGCGAAGCTGAAGATCGGCTACAAGGGATAAACCCGGCGCACCGATCGGCGTTTTTCAACCGAACTCCGTCATCCCGGCGAAGGCCGGGATCTCGCCGGTGCGTCATTACGATAGGGTGAGATCCCGGCCTTCGCCGGGATGACGAAAGTGGCTGGGAATGTCTGCTCTCCACCCAAAGCAGGCGTCGCCTTCAAATAGGCCTTTCCTACATTATCCGGCTGTGCCAGCTTTCATCTGGCTCTTTCATTCGGTGGATAAAGGTGGTTGCGAATGCGGTCACGGCGAGACGCACGGGGTGCGTTCAGCGCGCCGCGAGTCCCGATCGGAGGAATGCAATAGGCTGAACTTTCCTGAACTTTGGAATGATGACGCGATCCGCGTGCCGAGCCGATCTCGGAACCAGACCGGGATGACGAAGATGGAAATATCCGCTCCCCACCCCAAAGCCGCCATCCGCACCTGCAATGTCTCGCACGGACATAGCTAGGCCGCCCCGCATCCCCCTGCTACACCCCGCGCCATGTCCGATAAGAATCATCTCTATCTGGTCGATGGCTCCAGCTACATCTTCCGCGCCTATCACCGCCTGCCGCCGCTGACGAACCCGAACGGGGTGCCGGTCGGCGCGGTCTATGGCTATACGACGATGCTGTGGAAGCTGGCGAAGGATTTGCACGATGCCGACGGGCCGACGCACCTTGCCGTCATCCTCGATCACAGCAGCCACTCGTTCCGCAACGACATATACGACCAGTATAAGGCGAACCGCCCCGAGCCGCCTGAGGATTTGCGCCCGCAATTCCCGCTGATCCGCGACGCGACGCGCGCCTTTTCGCTGCCGTGTATCGAGATGGCGGGGTATGAGGCCGACGATCTGATCGCCTCCTATGCCGAGGCCGCGGTGCGCGAGGGCTGGGACGTCACCATCGTCTCGTCCGACAAGGATCTGATGCAGCTCATCCGCGAGCCCGCGGACGGCTCGCCGCACGTCGACATGCTCGACACGATGAAGAATGTCCGGCTGGGGATCGAGGCGGTGAACGAGAAATTCGGGGTCACCCCCGACCTTGTCGGCGACGTCCTCGCGCTGATGGGCGACAGCGTCGACAACGTCCCCGGCGTGCGCGGGGTCGGGCCCAAGACCGCGACCAAGCTGATCCAGGAATATGGCAACCTGACCGCCGCGCTCGACGGCGCCGGGACGATGAAGGTCAGCAAGCTGCGCGACAATCTGATCGAGCATCGCGCGATGGCCGAATTGTCGCGCGTCCTGGTCGACCTGAAGCGCGATGTGCCGCTGCCCGACGCGCTCGACGATCTGAAACTCGGGGCGATCCCGCCGGGGCCGCTCAAGCTGTTCCTCGACGAGCACGGCTTTCGCTCGCTGTCGGCGAAGCTCGACAATGGCGTCGCGCCGAGCGGCCCGCCGACGCTGCCGCGCGCGGGCGCCGCGCCGGCCGCGACGCCCGCCGCGCCTTCGACGCCGACCCTCACGACATGGCCCGCGATCGACCGCACGCTGTACGAGACTGTGACGACGGTCGAGGCGCTCGACCGCTGGGTCGAGGCCGCGCGCACCGCGCATGTCGTCGCGGTCGATACCGAGACCGCGAGCCTCGACAGCGTCACCGGCACCCTCGTCGGGGTCAGCCTGTCGACCGGCCCCGGCAAGGCCTGCTACATCCCGCTCGGCCATGGCGGCACCGACATGTTCGCCGAGAAACCCGAGCAGATTCCGGTAGACGACGCGCTCGATCGGCTACGCGATCTCTTCGCCGACGATGCGGTGCTCAAGGTCGGGCACAATCTCAAATATGACATCGGCGTCCTCGCGCAGCACGGGCTGACGATCGCGCCCTATGACGACACGCTGGTGATGAGCTTCGCGCTCGACGCGGGCAAGCATCAGCATGGGCTCGACGAACTGGCGAAGCTCCACCTCGATCATGTCTGCCTGACCTTCAAGGAGATGTGCGGGACCGGCAAGTCGCAGATCAGCTTCGCCGAAGTGCCGCTCGACCGCGCGACAGCCTATGCCGCCGAGGATGCCGAGGTCGCATGGCGCCTGTGGAAACTGCTCAAGCTCCGCCTGCCGATCGAGGGCGGGACGCGCATCTACGAGATGGTCGACCGCCCGCTCGCCGCCGTCGTCGAGCGGATGGAGCGCGCGGGGATCATGGTGAACCGCGACTATCTCGCGCGGCTGTCGGGCGAGTTCGCCAACGACATGCTGCGCATGGAGGGCGAGATTCACGCGCTCGCGGGCCAGCCCTTCGCGATCGGCAGCCCCAAGCAGCTCGGCGAAATCCTCTTCGACAAGCTGGGACTGAAGGGCGGACGCAAGGGCAAGTCGGGCGACTGGTCGACCGACCAGAACGAACTCGAACGCCTCGAACGCGATGGCGTGCCGATCGCGCGCAAGATATTGGAGTGGCGCCAGCTCGCGAAGCTCAAATCGACCTATACCGATGCGCTGCAAGGGCAGATCAACGCGAAGACCGGCCGCGTCCACACCAGCTACAGCCTCGTCGGCGCGCAGACCGGGCGGCTGTCGTCGACCGACCCGAACCTCCAGAACATCCCGATCCGCACCGAGACCGGCCGCCAGATCCGCGACGCCTTCATCGCCGCGCCTGGCCATGTGCTGATGGCCGCCGACTATAGCCAGATCGAACTGCGGCTCGCGGCGCATATGGCCGACGTGCCCGAACTCAAGCAGGCTTTCGCGCAGGGGCAGGACATTCACGCCACGACCGCGATCGAGCTGTTCGGAGAGGTCAACCGCGACACGCGCGGCAAGGCCAAGACGATCAACTTCGCAATCCTCTACGGCATTTCGCGCTGGGGCCTCGCGGGGCGGCTGGAGATCACGCCCGACGAGGCGCAGGCGCTGATCAGCCGCTATTTCGAGCGCTTTCCGGGCATCAGCGACTATATCACCGACACGCTCGAAACCGCGCGCGCGCGCGGGTTTACCGAGACATTGTTCGGGCGGAAGACCTGGTTCCCGCGCATCAAGGCGGCGAGCCAGAACGAGCGCGCGGGCAGCGAGCGCGCCGCGATCAACGCGCCGATTCAGGGCACCAGCGCCGACCTGATCAAGCGCGCGATGGCGCGGATGCCGAAAGCGCTCGAAGACGCGGGCCTCGGCGACGTCAAGATGCTGCTCCAGGTCCACGACGAACTCGTCTTCGAAGCGCCCGAAGACAAGGCCGAGGCCGCGGGCGAGGTCATCCGCCGCGTGATGGCGGGCGCCGCCGAGCCGGTGCTGACCCTGTCGGTGCCGCTCGATGTCGAGATCGGCATCGGCAAGAGCTGGGGCGAGGCGCATTGATCGCGCTGCTGCTGTTCGCGGCGGCGGCGATCGCCGATCCGGTCGCCGGGACACCGCCCCCCGCGGCCGAAACCAGGGTCGCACCGCCCACGATCGCCGATAGCGACATTCGCGAATATGCCGCGATTGCGGGTCGTAAGGTCGCGGGGCGGCCGGTCGGCGGCCCCTATGTCACCGCCGACAAGCTGCTGCTGCTCGGCCGCGACGGCAAGGGCTATCCCGTCGTCGCCGCGAGCCTCGGCTTTCCCGCGCGCCAGTCGCTGCCCGCGCCGCCCGAGGGCACGCTCGCCGTCGTGCGGCTGCACCAGAAATCCGAAACCGTCGTTCCCGGCCCCACGGCCGACGACCTTGCCTTCGTCTCTGCGAACAAACTACCGCTGTTCGTGATCGGCGAATGGGCGCGACCGGCACCGATGTGGGAGGTCGCGTGGGTCGATGACGGCGTGCGCTTCCGCATGATCGGCGAGGTCGGCGAAATCGGCCCCTGGCAGGAATAGCGCGACGGACCGCATTCCGGCCGTTTGCCGCTGCGCGCCTTTGCGTCTATGACGGCGCCATGACATTCCGCCGGCACTTTTGCGACAGCGGCGGCGAAAGGCTTTCATGACGATCCCCCCGGCGGCCGGCGCGCCGACCCGCATTCAGCAGAATTTTCTCGCGCGCCACGAACGCCGTCTGCTCAACTGGATTTGCCCCCGCCTTCCCGCGTGGGTCACCCCCGATCAGCTCACGACGCTCGGCTTCCTCGGCGCCGTCATCGTCGCCGCGGGCTATATGCTGAGCTGGATCGACGATGAATGGCTGGGGCTCTGCCTCGTCGGCTATATCGTCAACTGGTTCGGCGACTCGCTCGACGGCAGCCTCGCGCGCTGGCGGCGGATCGAGCGGCCGCGCTACGGCTATTTCGTCGATCACAGCATCGACGCGGTCGGGACGCTGCTGATGGTCGGGGCGATCGGGGCCAGCCCCTATATGCGGCTCGACGTCGCGTTAATGGCGGTGATCGGCTATTTCCTGCTGTCGATCCACACCTTCCTCGCCGCGAAGGTCGTCGGCGAATTCCGCCTTTCCTACATGGCGGGCGGGCCGACCGAGCTACGGCTGATGCTGATGGCGATGACCGTCACCATGGCGCTCGTCGGCCCCGGCGACATCGGCGGCACCAATTTCTCGCCCTTCGACCTGTTCGGCCTCTTCGTCGCAAGCATCCTCGTGACGATCTTCGTCGTCCAGAGCTGCGCGATGGCGCACAGTCTCCGCCGCCGCGGGGGTTAGGGCCTGATGCGCGCCTGCGGATAGGTGCCGAGCAGCGACAGCGACTTGGTCTGGAAATCGAGCTCCTCGAGCGCGCGGTCGACGCGCTCGTCGCCCGGCGCGCCGACGATGTCGGCATAAAATTTGGTCGCCGCGAAGCTGCCGCCGACCTGATAGCTTTCGAGCTTGGTCATGTTGACGCCATTGGTCGCGAAACCGCCGAGCGCCTTGTAGAGCGCGGCGGGAATATTCTTCACCTCAAAGACGAAGGTCGTCATCAGCGGCACGCCGGCCGGCGGCTCCGCGAGCGGCTCGCGCGCCAGGACGACGAAACGCGTCATATTATGGTCGGCATCCTCCATCCCGGTGCCGTGCAGCGTCAGCCCGTAAAGCTCCGCCGCGTGCGGCGGCGCGAGCGCGGCGAGGCCGACCTCGTCGCTGTCGGCGACCCAGGCGGCCGCGCCCGCGGTATCGCTGTGCGCGACCGGAGAGATGTTGTTCGCGCGCAGCCATTGGCGGCACTGGCCGAGCGCCTGCTCATGGCTCATCGCGCGCGTGACGGGGCCAAGGTCGCGGCTCATCAGGCCATAGCGGATCGGCAGAAAATGCTCGCCGACGATGAAGAGGCCGGATTCGGGCAGCAGGAAATGGATGTCGGCGACGCGGCCGTGCAGGCTGTTCTCGATCGGGATGATCGCGCGCTCGACTTTGCCGCCCAGCACCGCCTCGATCGCATCCTCGAACGAATAGCAGGGCAGCGGCAGCGAATCCGCGTCATATTCGCGCGCAGCCAAGTCGCTGTTCGCGCCGGGCGCGCCCTGAAAGGCCAGCCCGCGCGCCGGCTCGGCGAGCGCCGCCGCCCGCATTTCGTCCACCAATGCTTGTGCCGAAGCCGAATAACTGCCCATGACCGCCTTCCCGCGCCAGAAGCGCGGCGCATAGCGGCAGCGCCCCGCGCGCGCAACCGGCGCAGCATCGCATTTCATCCCCTTGCGCCGCGCTCCCGGCCCCAGTAAGGGAGCGTCCAAATCATAGACGCGCCCATGGGCGGGCGTTAGCGAACGGGGCTGCAAGCATGGACAATCGCAACAACACTATTGCCGGCTGGGTGCTGTTCGCCGGCATCTGCGCACTGGGCCTGACCATCGGTTCGGGCATGTTGTTCGCCAGCCACAATCCCGAAAAGCCGGGCTTTCCGATCGAGGATGCCGAGGGCGGCGCCGGCGGTGGCGCGGCGGCCGTTCCGCTTCCCAACCTGCTCGCCGCGGCCGACCCCGCGAAGGGCGAAGCGGTGTTCGCGAAATGCGCCGCGTGCCACACGATCAACCAGGGCGGCGCCAACGGCATCGGCCCCAATCTTTATGGCACGCTCGGCGAAGCGATCGGCCAGGGCAAGGGCGGTTTCGCCTTCTCCGACGCGCTCAAGAACGTCGGCGGCAACTGGGACTTCGACAAGATGGACCATTGGCTGACCAGCCCGCGCAAGTTCGCGGCCGGCACCAAAATGTCGTTCGCGGGCCTGTCGAGCCCCGAAGACCGCGCCAATCTGATCGTCTATTTGAACGCGCAGGGTTCGAACCTGCCGCTGCCGAAACCCGAAGCGGCGCCCGCGGGCGATGCCGCCGCGGCGCCGGCCGAGGGCGACAAGGCCGCTGCCCCGGCTGCCGAAGGTGCGGATAAAGCCGCGGCCGCCGCTCCGGCAGCCGAGGGCGCTGCCGCGGCCCCTGCACCGGCCGAAGCCAAGAAATAATGCGCCGCGCGCCCGTCCTGCTGGCGGGCGCGCTGATGCTCGCCGGCTGCGGCAAGGCCGAGCCACCGGCCGATACGACGGCAACCCCCGATAGCGCGCCGGCGTCCGATCCCGCACCCGCGATCGAACCGACCGCGGCGATGGGCGAGCAGATCTTCAAACGCTGCATGGCGTGCCACACGATCGACAAGGGCGGATCGAATGGCATCGGCCCGAACCTTCACGGCGTCGTCGGCCGCGCGGTCGCCAGCCACGAAGGCTTTTCCTATTCGGGGGCGATGAAGGCCAAGGGCGGCGCCTGGGACGAAGCTACGCTCGATCATTTCCTGACCGCGCCGATGAAGGCGCTTCCCGGCACCCGCATGGCGTTTGCCGGTATCGCCGACGCCGCGGATCGCAAGGCGCTGATCCTCTATCTGAAAGCGCAGTCGGAATAGACCTCGCCCGACACGGGGTATCGAGGCGTGACGAGTTGCCCGCCCAAGCCCGAATCGGCCTGGCCTCCTTGCATCGGGTCCCGCCTGGATGGACCTCGGCTGCGCTCGGCACGAGCGGGTCATCGAGCGACGGGATCGATTGAGCGACCCCCGCTCCCGAAACGCTACCCGAACGCCTTGCGACCTTCCTACTCCCTTTATCGGGGAGCCCCATGGAGCATGGCCGATGATGCTCGACAAAAAATAAACGATATATTTCCGTATGTTGAAAAATTTCGCCCGCTGCATTGACAAAATTCAAAATACTTCGAATACTAACTATTATTGGCAATGGGCCCTCCGAGCACAGGGCATACAGGGGAGATAATATGTTGCGAAAAGGCGTTTCGACGTTTGCGATTGCAAGCACCATGCTGATGTCGGCGGGTGTCGCGCAGGCCCAGCAATCGGCGGCCACGGATGCCAGCGCCCAGGCCGCCGATGCGGGCGCGCAAGGTAGCGACGGGGACATCGTCGTCACCGCGATGCGTCGCGAATCCTCGCTTCAGGATGTCCCGGCATCGATCTCCGCCCTGTCGTCGACCCAGCTCGAAAAATCGGGGATCAGCGACAGCGGCGGCCTGCAATATCAGGTTCCGGGGCTGATGATCGCCAAGGATTCGGGCCAGCAGGCGCAGATCTATATCCGCGGCGTCGGCAACAACCTTCAGGGCATCTCGGCCGGCAACAGCGTCGCAACCTATGTCGATGGCGTCTATGTTCCGAACAGCATCCAGGTGTTTCAGGAGTTCAACGACGTCGAGCGCGTCGAGGTGCTCAAGGGGCCGCAGGCGACGCTTTACGGCCGCAACGCGACCGGCGGTGCGATCAACATCATTTCCACCGACCCCAGTTTTACGCCGAGCGGCAAGGCCGACGTCTCGTTCGGCAATTACAGCGCCCTCACCGCGCGCGCGTCGATCAACGCACCATTGGTCGAAGACACGCTCGCGCTGCGCGTCTCGGTCCAGTCGGCCTATCACAAGGGCTATAACGAGAATATCTATCTGGGTCAGCGGATGCAGGGCCAAAGCTCGACCGGCGTCCGCGCGGCGCTGCGCTGGAAGCTGTCGCCCGATTTCGAGGCGATCCTGCGCGCCGACTACAGCAATTCGAACAACACCGACTATCTGAAGATCCGCAACCCCAAATCATGGTGGTATCTGATCTCGCCGGTCGACCAATATGTCGACGATCCGCGCAAGGTGATGGGCGACATCGGCGCGGCGCAACCGATCGAAAACGACGGCCAGTCGCTCCACCTGCGCTGGGACACCGGGATCGGCACGGTCAAATCGGTGACCAGCCGCCGCCATTTCGATTCGGGTCCGACCTTCCTCGATCTCGACCAGGTCGCGCTGCCGCCCGGCATCGTCAACGGCAAGCCCTATCAGGGCTCCTATCTCGGCGATATCACCACCTCGACCTCCTATTATCACGAAACCTACCTCGCGACCGACCCGTCGAAGCCGCTTCACGCCATCGTGGGGTTCAACTACTTCCATGAAAACGCCCGTGAATTTCAGTATCAATATGCGGGCGGCCTTTCGTCCTACGACCGCTATGGCAAGACCGACGCCTATTCGGTGTTCGTCGATGCCAGCCTGGACGTGACGCCGCAGTTCACGATCAGCGCGGGCCTGCGCTATTCGGACGAAAAGCGCGATTACCGCCAGCTTCGCATCATTCCGTCGGTGCCATGGGTCAGCAACAAGGCAAGCTGGGACAGCTTCTCGCCGCGCGTCGGGGTCGAGTTCCGGCCGAGCGAGGACGTGCTCCTCTATGCCAATGCGACGAGCGGCTTCAAGAGCGGCGGTTTCAACCTTCAGAACCCGCTCAACCCCTTCAAGCCCGAAAGCATATGGTCCTATGAAGGCGGCATCAAGGCCAGCCTGTTCGACCGCAAGCTGCGCACCAGCCTGTCGGGCTTCTATTACAGCTACAAGGATATTCAGGTCTCGCAGACGCTTGCCAATCTTCAGCGCGTCGTGACCAACGCCGGGACGGCGAAGATCTGGGGCCTCGATGCCGAGGGTAATTGGGCGGTGACGCCGAACCTGCGGCTGACCTTCGGCCTGTCGCTGCTCCACAGCGAATATGGGTCGGCAATCCTGTGCGATTCAGTCATCGGCCCCTGCAATTCGCCCAACGCGCCCGCGCTCGTCGACGTAAAGGGCAACCGCTTGCCACGCGCGCCCGGGACAACGGGCAGCATTGCGGTCGATTACACGATCCCGAACGAGGTCGCGGGCGGCGAAGTGTCGCTGCATGTCGATGCCGCCTATCGCTCGCGCACCTATTGGACGCCGTTTGAATACAAGACGCATTCGGTCGACCCGCAATGGATGACCAACGCCCAGATCCGCTACGATCGCGGTAGCTGGTATGTCGCGGGCTATGTCCAGAACATCTTCGATGTCCTCTATGTCACCAACGGCATCGGGTCGGGCAAGCTGTCGACCCCGAACGGACTGGTCGGCGAGCCCGCCGTGTTCGACCGCTACGCCGCGCCGCGAACCTATGGGGTGCGGATCGGCTTCAGCTACTAGGCATGGACGCGAGCCCCTCAGAGCTCCGCGCCACTCCCGTGACCGGGGAGGATTACCCCTCCTCCCCGGTTGCGTGGAGCGCCGTCGCCGTCCTCTTCATCCTCGGCGCGGTCGCCTTTCTCGACCGCCAGATCATCTCGTTGATGGTCGACGACATCCGCCACGACCTGGCGATTTCGGATTTCCAGATCAGCCTGCTCCAGGGCTTCGCCTTCGCGCTCTGCTATGCCGTGATGGGCATTCCGCTCGGCTGGCTGGTCGACCGCTTCCCGCGCCGCCAGATCATCTGCGTCGGGGTGATCGTCTGGGCGATCGCCGCCGCCGCCTGCGGCCTCGCGCGCAATTTCTGGCAGCTTCTGCTCGCGCGTTTCGGTGTCGGGCTCGGCGAAGCGGCGCTCGCGCCGTCGGCCTATTCGATGCTGAGCGACCTCTTCCCGCGCGAAAAGCTCACCACCGCCATGTCGGTCTTCGCGATCGGCTCGATCGTCGGGCAAGCCATCGCCTTCGCGATCGGCGGGTTGGTGATCGGCATGGCGCTGACCGCCGACGGCGGCCTTTCGCTGCCGCTGATCGGCGAGGTGCGGCCGTGGCAGTTCGTCTTCATCGTCACCGGGCTTCCCGGCATCGCCTTCGCCTTGCTCGTCTTCCTGTTTCCCGAGCCGGTGCGGCGCGGTCTGCGGGGCGGCGGGAAGGCCGGTTTCGGCGAGGCCTTCCGCTTCATCGCCGAGCGCGGCCGCTTCTTTACCTGCCATTTCCTCGGTTATGGCGCGGTCGCCGCGATCGCCTATGGCACCATCGCCTGGGTGCCCGCGCATCTGATGCGCGGTTTCGGCTGGTCGGTGACGCAGACCGGCTTCACCATGGCGGCGCTGACCGCCCTTGCCGGCTCGTCGGGGCTGCTCGGCATGGGGATGTTCGTCGACCGGCAGATGGCGCGCGGGGTGCGCGACGCGCATTTCCGCTTCGCCGTGTGGCTGTCGCTGACCATCGCGCTGTGCGGCGCGATCGGCTTTTCCTCGTCCAGCATCGTCCTTTTCTTCCTCTTCTATACGGTGCTCAAGCTGCTCGCGCCGATCGGCGGCATGGCGTCGGCGTCGATCCAGATCGTGACGCCCAACGAACTCCGCGGCACGGTGTCGGCGATCTATCTGTTCGTCGTCACGCTGCTCGGCGCGGGAACCGGCCCGACCGTGGTCGCGACCTGCACCGAACTGATCTTTCATGACCCCACGAAGGTCGGGCTGGCCATGGCGCTGACCTGCGTCGTATTGGGCCTGTTCGCGGCGGCCTGCTTTGCGCTCGGCCGCCGTCAGATGCGCGAGGCGGTGGAGATGGCGGAGGCCTGGGCATGAACGAAGCACCCGGCTTTGCCGCCTTCGCGTCGCAGCGGTTTCTCGTCGTCGGGGGAAGTTCGGGAATCGGCCTCGCCACAGCCCGGCTTGCCGCCACCCATGGCGCGAAGGTCAGTGTTACGGGCCGAAACCCGGACCGCGCCGAAGCAGCCGCCGCAAGCATCGGCGCGGACACGGAATATGCCGCCTTCGACATGATCGACGAAGCCGCGGTCGAGGCCTTCTTTGCCGAGCGATCCCCCTTCGACCATATCGTCGTCACCGCTGCCTCGATCCGTTCCGCTCCCGTGCGCGAACTGCCGCTCGACACGGCACGGGCAACCTTCGCGTCCAAATTCTGGGGGCCTTATCTCGTTGCCCGGTTCGCGCGGCTGACCGATGCGGGTTCGCTGACGCTCGTGTCGGGAGCGGCGGCGCGGCGCCCGCGCGCGGGCCGGGCGCCGGTAGCGGCCGCGAGTGCCGCGATCGAGGCGCTGACCCGCGTCCTCGCGGCCGAATTCGCGCCCGCGCGGGTCAATTGCGTCGCGCCCGGATTGGTCGACACGCCTATGCTGCGCGCGGCGCGCGGGGCGAATGCGCCCGCCCCCCCGGTGCCGATGGCGCGCGTCGCCCTGCCCGAGGAAATCGCCTTCCAGATACTGGCTTGCGCCGCCAATCCCTACATGACGGGATCGATCGTCGACGTCGATGGCGGCCTGGCAACCACGGGCTAATTGCAGCAAGAGGAACGCGCGATGCCGTTCAAGGGCAAGGTGGCACTCGTGACGGGGGCTGCATCGGGTATCGGCCGGGCCACGGCACTCGCTTTCGCCGAAGCCGGCGCCCGCGTCGCGCTTCTGGATGTCAATCGTCCGGGGCTCGAGATGGTCGCCCGGACCATAAGGGCGCAAGGCCGGGAGTGCCTGGAATGCGCCTGCGACCTGACAGACGGCGCGGCCGTCCGCGCCGCTGCCGATGCCATCGACCGGCGCTGGTCGCGCCTCGATTGCGCGGTGAATGCCGCGGGAGTCGAAGGGAAGACCTGCGACCTCCTCGACGAAGACGGCGCGCTTTACGACCATGTCATGGACATCAACCTGCGCAGCATGTGGCATTGCATGAAGATCCAGATTTCGGCGATGCTCGAAAATCCCGAGGGCGGCAGCATCGTCAATGTGTCTTCGGGCGCCGGGCTGGTCGGCTCCAGACGATCGGCCATCTATAGCATGTCCAAACATGCGGTGATCGGCCTGACCCGCAGCGCCGCCTTGCAATATGCGAAGCGGGGAGTGCGCATCAACGCGGTATGCCCGGCAGGCGTGCAGACCCCGATGGCGGAGCGCATCGTCGCATCCTACGACGGGTCCGCCCCGTCCGGGGGAGGCGCGCTCTATCCATTGGGCCGTTCGAGCACGCCCGAAGAAATCGCCTCGGGAATATTGTGGCTGAGTTCCCCGGGAGCGGCCTCGGCGGTCGGCACCGTGCTGACCATCGACGCCGGGTTCACCGCAGCCTGAGACAGAAACGCCGCCGCGCCCCGGCGCGCCGGCCGTCAGTGATGCTCGCTGTTCGCGTAGAAAGCCTGGATGATCGTCCACGCCTCTTCGGCGGTTTCGACGAACTGGAACAGGTCGAGGTCGCGGGCGCTGACGACGCCTTCCTCGACCAGCGCGTCGAAATTGACGACATGGTTCCAGAATGTCTTGCCGAACAGCACGATCGGGATCGGCTTGATCTTGCCCGTCTGGATCAGCGTCAGCAGCTCGAACATCTCGTCGAAGGTGCCGAAACCGCCGGGAAAGACCGCAACCGCGCGGGCACGGAGCAGGAAGTGCATCTTGCGGAGCGCGAAATAGTGGAACTGAAAGCTCAGCGACGGGGTCACATAGCGGTTCGGCGCCTGCTCGTGCGGCAGCACGATGTTGAGCCCGATCGATTCGCGTCCCTCGTCGGCGGCGCCGCGGTTCGCGGCCTCCATGATCGACGGCCCGCCGCCCGAACAGACGACGAAGTGGCGGCAGCCGTCCTCGTCGCACGGCACCTGGCTCGCGAGCCGCGCAAGCTTGCGCGCTTCGTCATAATATTTGGCCTTGGCCTTGAGGTGGCGGGCGATGTTGCGCTGGACGTCGTCGGTCGCCGCGGCTTCGAGCCCGTCGGCCGTCTCCGGTTCCGGGATACGCGCCGAGCCATAGATGACCAGCGTCGATTCGATCTTTGCTTCGTCCAGCAGCAGCTCGGGCTTGAGCAGCTCGAGCTGAAAGCGCACCGGGCGCAAATCCTCGCGCAGCAGGAACTCATTGTCCTGAAAGGCGAGCTTGTAGGCCGGGTCGGCGGTCTGCGGCGTGGTGGTCGCCTGCTGGGCGAACTGCGCGTCGTCTTTTGCCTTGTGAAAACGCGAACGATGGGGTTGCTTGTCTTTTGCCATTAGCGAGCGGCTACTCGCTTCGCGCGGCTTTGCCAAGCCGGGGCCGGCTATCGCGGCGGAAACCGCGTCTCGATCCGCGCCAGCGCGCGCTGGGCATAGGATTTCAGGCGATTGTTCCGCGGGTAAAGCCGCGGCGCGGCCGGATTCAGCCCGCGCGCGCGCAGCCGGCGGTTGAACCGGCAGGCGTCGGCGTGGTGAAAGCTCCATTCGCTGCGCCATGTGAGCGACAGTGATACCGACACCGCGTCGTGGGTCTGCACCCAATGCGGCGCGAGTATCGGAACATAGATCGCCTCGCCCGGCGCGATGTCGATCGCCCGGCCGCGCGCCGCCCATTCCTCACGCCAGGGCAGGTTACGCGGTCCCCCGGCGAAATATTGCTCGAAGAAGGGCTGGCCGATGATGTCGGGATCGGCGGCCGGGAACAGCGTCATCGTCTTCGAGCCGCGCGCCTGAAACAATATATTATATTCGGGGTCGAAATGCAGCGATGTCACCGCGCGCGGCGAAGAGATGAAGATGAATCCCTCCAGCCGCATCATCGCGCCGGTGCGCGATTCGACCAGCGGCTCGATCTCGCCCAGCACCTCGCGCATCAACGCGGCATAGGCGGGGTCCTGATCGATCGTCTTGAGCAGGACCCACGACCCGCATTGCTCGATCCGCGCGATCGTATCCTCCACCGACAGGCCGTTGGCGGGCGTATCGGCGTTGGAAATGCCCAGCGGCAGGTCGACCGCCGCATTATGCTCCAGGCTTTCGGGGCGCAGCCGGCCGGCGAGTTGCTGCAAGGCGCCGAGTTCGAGCAGGGGATGGTCTGCGATCTGATGCGTCAGATGCGTCGGCACGCCGGGATAGGCCGCGCCGAAGGCCGCATGGGCCTCAGGGGAAAAGACAGGGTCCGCCATGCGCCCAGTCTATGACACGCGCGTAAAACAATGGTTAGGGCAAAAGGTCGCGAGCGAAGCCGCGCGGAAAACCGTCCGTCAACGGCAATAGCCGTTTCCGCTCATATCGAGGTGGAAGTGATTGTAATGCGCGGCGTTATAATCGGGGCTCAGCACCGTGCCGAAGCGGCGGCACGCCGATTTGTGCAGCGCGCGGAGGAAATCCTGCGACGCCTTGTCGCCCTTCCACCCGCCGTCGAGCATGATCCGCCGCCCGTCGGCGAGCACGAAGCCCGCGACGTCGATCGCGTTGGAGGAGGCGTGCTGCGACAGCCGCCCCGAGCGGCCGCCATAGATGTTGCGGCAGCTATAGGTGCCATAGGTTTCGATCTTCACGACCTCGGTCCCGAAATATTGGCGCGCCGCGGGCTTCACCGCATAGCGCGCCCAGGCCGCGAAGTTGCGCGCGAGCGGACAGGTCATCGGCCCCAGGTTCGTCACCGGCGTGCCGATGTCGAGCAGCTTCACCGAATCGATCGAACTGCACCCGCCGCCATGATCCTGGTTCGGCAGCGGGGTGAAGCGCACCCCGGCCTGCTTGAGGTCGAACGCGCATTGCTGCGCCTCGGCGCTGGTGAAGGACGGCGTTCCCGTGATCTGCGGGCGTTGGGGTGTCGTCGTCGCAGTCGTCCGTTTTCCGCCGCTTTGCTTCATCACCTCGGGCGCGCCGAAACAGGCGGTTAGCGCCAGCATCGCGGTCGCGGCGACCAGGATTCGGGGCTTGAGAAGGGACGGAATCGGCATGGCGTCAAAATACCGACGATATCGTTAACAAGCCGTATACCTTTTTGCGGCTCGTCGAAAATTTCGCGCGGCTTACGCATTTTGTTTGACAGTTGCGCCCCCGCCCCTAAACGCGGCGCCGGGCCACGCGGTCCCAACGCCGCGCGCGCTCTCTGCAAGGAGAGACTATGATGAGTGAAGTGCCGACGCCACAGGTGCGCCCGACGCGCCCCTATTTTTCTTCCGGTCCCTGCGCCAAGCCGCCGGTCTGGTCCGCCGACAAACTCGCCACCGAATCGCTGGGCCGCTCGCACCGCGCCAAGATCGGCAAGACGCGCCTCCAATATTGCATCGACCTGATGCGCGAGATGCTGCAGCTTCCCGACACGCACCGCATCGGCATCGTTCCGGGCAGCGACACCGGCGCCTTCGAGATGGCGATGTGGACGATGCTCGGCGCCCGCCCCGTCACGACGCTCGCCTGGGAGAGCTTCGGCGAGGGCTGGGTCACCGATGTCGCCAAGCAGCTCAAGCTCGACCCCACCGTCATCCGCGCCGATTACGGCCAGCTTCCCGACCTGACGCAGGTCGACTGGTCGAACGACGTGCTTTTCACCTGGAACGGCACCACCAGCGGCGTTCGCGTCCCGAACGGCGACTGGATCGCCGAGTCCCGTGAAGGTCTGTGCTTCGCCGACGCGACCAGCGCGGTCTTCGCCTACGACCTGCCGTGGGACAAGATCGACGTCGCGACCTTCAGCTGGCAGAAAGTGCTCGGCGGCGAAGGCGGCCACGGCGTGCTGATCCTCGGCCCGCGCGCGGTCGAACGCCTCGAAACCCACACTCCCGCCTGGCCGCTGCCGAAGGTGTTCCGCCTGATGTCGAAGGGCGCGCTCGCCGAGGGCGTGTTCAAGGGCGAGACGATCAACACCCCGTCGATGCTCGCGGTCGAGGATGCGATCTTCGCGCTCGAATGGGCGAAATCGCTGGGCGGCCTCGACGGGCTGAAAGCGCGCAGCGACGCCAACGCCGCCGCGCTCGACAAGATCGTCGCCGACCGCGACTGGCTGAGCCACCTCGCCGCCGATCCCGCCAGCCGGTCGAAGACCTCGGTCTGCCTGTCGGTCGCGGGCGCCGATGCGGATTTCATCAAGACATTCGCCGGGCTGCTCGAAAAGGAAGGCGCGGCTTACGACATCGCGGGCTATCGCGACGCACCTCCGGGCCTGCGCATCTGGTGCGGCGCGACCGTCGACACCGCCGATATCGAAGCGCTCGGGCCTTGGCTCGACTGGGCCTACGAAACCCTCTCCGCGTAACAATTTATTGTCATCCCCGCGAAAGCGGGAACCCAGTGTGGGGTCAGCCCATGCACGCTCTGGGTCCCCGCTTTCGCTGGGATGACGAGGTAAAAGGAATATCGAAATGACCGCACCCAAAGTCCTCATCAGCGACAAGATGGACCCGAAAGCCGCCGCGATCTTCAAGGAACGCGGCATCCAGGTCGACGAGATCACCGGCAAGACCAGGGACGAGCTGATCGCGATCATCGGCGATTATGACGGCCTCGCGATCCGCTCGGCCACCAAGGTCACTCCCGACGTCCTCGCCGCCGCGACGAACCTCAAGGTCGTCGGCCGCGCCGGGATCGGCGTCGATAATGTCGACATCCCCGAGGCGTCGAAGAAGGGCGTCATCGTGATGAACACGCCCTTCGGCAACAGCATCACCACCGCCGAACATGCGGTCGCGATGATGTTCGCGCTCGCCCGCCAGATTCCCGAAGCCAATGCGCTGACCCAGGCGGGCAAATGGCCGAAGAACGACTTCATGGGCGTCGAGCTCACCTCGAAGACGCTCGGCCTGATTGGTTGCGGCAATATCGGCAGCATCGTCGCCGAGCGCGCGCTGGGTCTGCGCATGAAGGTCGTCGCCTTCGACCCCTTCCTGACCCCCGAACGCGCGGTCGAGCTCGGCGTCGAAAAGGCCGACCTCGACACGCTGCTGGCGAAGGCCGATTTCATCACGCTGCACACGCCGCTGACCGACCAGACGCGGAACATCCTGTCGAAGGAGAATCTCGCCAAGACCAAGAAGGGCGTGCGGATCATCAATTGCGCGCGCGGCGGGCTGATCGACGAGGCGGCGCTGAAGGAGGCGCTCGACAGCGGCCATGTCGCGGGCGCAGCGCTCGACGTGTTCCAGACCGAGCCGCCCGCGGCCGACCACCCGCTGTTCAGCACGCCGAACTTCATCTGCACGCCGCACCTCGGCGCCTCGACCGACGAGGCGCAGGTCAATGTCGCGATTCAAGTCGCCGAACAGATTTCGGACTATCTGCTCACCGGCGGCATCACCAACGCGCTCAACGTCCCCAGCCTGTCGGCCGAGGAAGCGCCGAAACTGCGCCCCTATATGAGCCTTGCCGAAAAGCTCGGCAGCCTCGTCGGCCAACTCGCGCACGACAATCTCACGACGATCTCGGTCGAGGTCGAGGGCGCGGCGGCCGAGCTGAACCTCAAGCCGATCACCGCCGCGGTGCTCACCGGCCTGATGCGCCGCTATTCGGACAGCGTGAACATGGTCAACGCCCCGCACCTCGCGCGCGAAAGGGGGCTCGACGTGCGCGAGGTTCGCCACGACCGCGACGGCGACTATCACACCCTCGTCCGCGTCACCGTCGCGACCAGTGATGGCGACCGCTCGGTCGCGGGCACCTTGTTCAGCAACGGCGACCCGCGCCTCGTCGAGATGTTCGGGATCAAGGTCGAGGCCGATCTCGACGGCCACATGCTCTACATCGTCAACGAGGACGCGCCGGGCTTCATCGGCCGCATCGGCACCGCGCTCGGCGAAGCGGGGCTCAACATCGGCACCTTCCACCTCGGCCGCCGCGCCGCGGGCGGCGAAGCGGTGCTGCTGCTCAGCCTCGACTCGGCGATGCCCGAGCCTTTGCTGTGGCAGCTCTGTCAGCTTCCCGGCGTGAAGACGGTGAAGGGGCTGAAGTTCTGATCCGCCAGTCCCCCTCCCGCTTGCGGGAGGGATTAGGGGAGGGCATGTCGAGGGTCGGGCTTGAACAAACAGGCTCTCCCCCGGCCCCTCCCGCAAGCGGGAGGGGAGACATATTGAATCCCCCTCGCCACCCGCCTAAGGCCGCACCCATGACCAAGGCCCCTGCCCTGCTGCCCGAAGGCCTCCGCGACCGCCTGCCCGCGCAGGCCGAGGCGGCATCGCGCGTCACCCGCGCGCTCGTCGACGCGATGCGCGCGCACGGCTATGGCCGCGTCTCCCCGCCGCTCGCCGAGTTTCGCGAAACGCTCGGCGGCGATGACGATCGCACGGCGCGCGACCTGCTCCGCTTCACCGATCCGGTGTCGCAGCGCACGCTCGCGCTGCGCCCCGATATCACGCGGCAGGTCGGCCGCATCGCAACATCGTTGCTCAAGAGCGCACCGCGCCCGCTACGCCTCTGTTATGCCGGACAGGTCGTGAAGCTGCGCGCAAGCCAGCTTCGCCCCGCGCGCGAGATGCTGCAGGTCGGCGCCGAACTGATCGGCAGCGACAGCGTCGCCGCGGCGCGCGAGATCGTCACCGTCGCGATCGACGCCTTGGAGGCGGCCGGCATCGGCCCCGCCACCATCGATTTCACCCTGCCCGACGTCGTCGACCTGCTCGCGGGCGGCCCGCTTCCGGTCGCGGCGAGCGTGGAGAGCCTGCGCGACGCGCTCGATGCCAAGGATGCTGGCGCGCTTGCTCGCCTCGGCGCCGAAGCCTGGCTGCCGCTGCTCCGCGCCACCGGCCCCTTCGACCAGGCGCTCGCCGACCTCCGCGCCTTCGATGCCGCGGGCACTCTGGCGGCGCGGGTCGACGCGCTCGAAGCGATTGCCGCGCCCGCGCGCGGCCGCGCCAGCCTGACGCTCGACCCGACCGAACGCCACGGCTTCGCCTATCAAAGCTGGTTCGGCTTCCAGATTTTCGTCCCCGGCCAGGGCGACGCGATCGGCCGCGGCGGCGGCTATGCGATCCCGGTCGGCGAGACCGAGGAAGAGCCCGCGGTCGGCTTTTCGCTCTATCCCGACCCGCTCATCGACGAAGGACTCGGCAGCGAAAATGGCGCCGAACGCCGTATCTTCCTTCCCCTCGGCCACGATCCCGCCATCGCCGCGAGCCTGCGCGCCGACGGCTGGCAGACGGTCGCGGCGCTGTCCGACGGCGACGATGCGAAGCGGCTGGGGTGCGGATTCGTGCTCGGGCCGGACGGGCCGGTAGAGGTTTGACCAAAATCGTCGCCCCGGCGAAGGCCGGGGCCTCACCCTCGCGCGCTGATCGACCGGCGAGATCCCGGCCTTCGCCGGGATGACGGATACCCTAAAAATCCGACACGCCGAACCGCGGGATTCCCTGATTGACGCCCGGCGGATCGAGTACGGTCACATCGAGTTCGACCGGCGTGCCGATCCAGTGCGCGAGGCTGGTGTGATCGGCCAGATCGTCGTCGGTCAGCGGGTGAACGAGCGCGCGCAGTCCGGTCGCTTCGATCGCAGCCATGACGGCCGATCGGTGCGCGCCGAGGAAATGCACCTCATATTGCGCGATCGGATGCGGCCCGACCCCGCGATCGGTCATCGCGCCGACGACCAGAATCGCGGGGTCGCGGCCGAAATCCTCGCGCAGCGCCGCCGCGGCGGGCCGTTCGGCGGGATCGTAATAGATATGGGCGTGATAGGGGGCGTCTGGATTGATCATCGTGCCCTTAAACCACATCATGGCGAGCCCGGCAATGCCGGGCGCGGCAATCCAGAGCCCGCGTAAACCGCGCTGGATTGCTTCGCGCAGTTCATCCTGAGCGCCTGCAAGGCAGTCGAAGGGCTCGCAATGACGAAAGAAGATGAGCGGCGCATCCCTGCACCACCACCCTTGCCTCTCCGTCCAAATCCGCTAAGGCCGCGCCGGGCTTCCGCTCTGCGTTTTCGGGCCCGGTTCAGCAGGACAGCATCATGGCAAATGTCACCGTCATCGGGTCGCAGTGGGGCGACGAGGGCAAGGGCAAGATCGTCGACTGGCTCGCCAGCCGCGCCGACGCGGTCGTCCGCTTTCAGGGCGGTCACAACGCCGGCCATACGCTCGTCGTCGGCGACCAGACCTACAAGCTGTCGCTGCTTCCCTCGGGCATCGTCACCGGGACGTTGTCGATCATCGGCAACGGCGTCGTCCTCGATCCGTGGGCGCTGCGCGACGAGATTGCGAAGCTGCGCGGCCAGGGCGTCGCCATCAATCCCGAGAATTTCGCGATCGCCGACAATTGCGCGCTGATCCTGCCCTTTCACCGCGACCTCGACGGCTTGCGCGAGACCGCGGCGGGCGCGGGCAAGATCGGCACCACCGGGCGCGGCATCGGCCCCGCCTATGAGGACAAGGTCGGCCGCCGCGCGATCCGCGTCTGCGACCTTGCGCACCTCGACAAACTCGATCCGCAGATCGACCGCCTGACCGCGCATCACGACGCGCTGCGCGCCGGTTTCGGCGAGCCGCCGATCGATCGCGAGCGGCTGAAAGCCGACCTCGCCGAAATCGCCGACTATGTGCTCGAATATGCCCAGCCGGTGTGGAAACGCCTGAAAAAGGTGCGCAAGGCGGGCGCGCGCATCCTGTTCGAAGGCGCGCAGGGCGTGCTGCTCGACGTCGATCACGGCACCTATCCCTTCGTCACCAGCTCGAACACCGTCAGCGGCACCGCGGCGGCGGGATCGGGGCTCGGCCCGTCGGCGGTCGGCTTCGTGCTCGGCATCGCCAAGGCCTATACGACGCGCGTCGGCAGCGGGCCTTTTCCCACCGAACTCGAAGACGCGACCGGCCAGCAACTCGGCGAGCGCGGGCATGAATTCGGCACCGTCACCGGCCGCAAGCGCCGCTGCGGCTGGTTCGACGCGGTGCTTGTGCGCCAGAGCTGCGCGGTGTCGGGCGTCACCGGCATCGCATTGACCAAGCTCGACGTTCTCGACGGCTTCGACACCATCCGCATCTGCACCGGCTATCGCCTGCGCGGCAAGATCCTCGACTATTTTCCGAGCCATGCCGCCGACCAGGCCGAGGTCGAACCGATCTATGAAGAGATGGACGGCTGGCACGAATCGACCGCGGGCGCGCGCAGCTATGCCGACCTGCCCGCGCAGGCGATCAAATATATCCAGCGCGTGCAGGAACTGATCGAGACCCCGATCGCGCTCGTCTCGACCAGCCCCGAGCGCGAGGACACGATCCTGATCCGCGATCCGTTCAGCGATTGACGCCCGCGGCCGCAACGTCGCGGATCGCCGCGACGAAGCCCGCGGGGTCGTCCTCCTGAATGAAATGGCCGCCGTGCAGGGTCCGGTGCGATAAGCCCGCCGTCCCCGGCACCCGGCCGAGGAACAGCGCATCGCCGCCGCGCGTGATCGGATCGCCGTCGGAAAAGCAGCAGAGGAACGGCTTGTCGAACCGCTCCAGCGCCGCCCAGGCGCGCTTCTGGTCGGGCACCGCGACATTGTCGCCGAGCGGCACGAACGACGGATAGATACGCGCCGCAACCTTCGACGCTTTCGTCGGGAAGGGCGCGTCATAGGCGGCGATCTCTTCGGCGCTCAATTCGCGCTTCGCACCCGCTTTGACGATCCGGCCGATCGGAAAGACCGGGCTGTAGCGCGAAAAGGCGCGCCAGATCGCAAAGGCACGCGGTGCGGGCTGTCCCTCGGGCAATCCGCCGTTCGCCAGGGCGACCCCGGCAAACCGCTCGGGCATTTCGGCGACGAGGCGCAGGCCGATCAGCGAGCCCCAGTCCTGACAGGCGAGGATCATGTCCCGAAGGTCGAGCGCCTCGATCCACGCGCGCATCCACGCCACTTGTGCCGCATAGCTGTAGTCCGAACGATCCAGCGGCTTATCCGAACGGCCGAAGCCGATCAGGTCGGGCGCGACGACGCGAAAGCCCGCATCGACCGCGGGCCCGATCATGTGGCGATAGAGATAGGACCAGGTCGGCTCGCCGTGCAGCATCAGCACCGGCTGCGCATCGGCCGCGCCCTCGTCGACATAATGAACGCGCAGCCCGCCCGCGATCTCGGCATAGTTCGGCGCGTACGGCCAGTTCGGCAGCCCCGCAAAGCACGCGTCAGGCGTGCGATAAATCCGCATTTCGGTCCCCTCCCCTTTTCCCGCAGCCAGCTTAGCGGCCGGGCGGCGCTTGTCCATGCGCGGCGGGGCCCCGTGGTAGCGAACAAATTCACCGAGCCCCCTTTCGCCCATCGCCGCGCCGTGGCACGAGAGCGTCATGGCACGTTCCACCCTCGTCTTCTATGGCAGCTATCGCCGCGACCGGCAGGGCATCAAGCTCGCGCGCTGGATCGTCGAAGCGCTCCGCGCGCGCGGCGATGCCGCCGAACTGATCGACGCGAAGGCCGTCGACCTGCCGATCCTCGACCGGCGGCACAGCGACTATCCGCCGGGCGAAGCCCCCGCCGCCATGGCCGCGCTTGCCGCGACGATCGCCGCCGCCGACGGCTTCGTCTTCACCGTCGGCGAATATAATGGCGGGCTGCAGCCGGGGCTCAAGAATCTCGTCGATCATTATCTGCCCGAATTCGCGTGGCGCCCCGCCGCCATCGCCTCCTATTCGGCCGGCCCCTTCGCGGGCGTGCGCTCGGCCACCGCGTGGCGGACGACGCTGGGCGCGATGGGGATGGTCGTCACCTCGACTCCGCTCGGCCTCGCTCGCATCGGCGGCGCCTTCGATGCCGAGGGCAGACCGGCGGGCGAGGACGGCGTGCGGCTCGAACGCGCCTTTCCGCGCTTCGCCGACGACCTCGGCTGGTGGATCGACGCCGCCGCAGCGCAGCGCGCGAAAGCCGATCCGCCCTATTGACCCGTCAGCGGCGGCGCTCGCGCCAGCCCGCTTCCTCGAGCTCGAGCAATTCCATCGGCACATGGATGGTGCGGATCGCGAGCCGCACCTCGATCAGGAACAGGATCAGCGACGCAAGCAGCAGCAATGTTGCAACCACGAACACCCACGCGGCCGCGACATTGAGGTCGAGCCCGGTGAACGCCTGCGTGAACAGCAGCGCGACGAGCAGGCAGACGACGATGCCGCACGCGACCGCCGCGCCGATCGAATTGTTGATGACGTTGATGCGGCGGTCGACCACGCGCAATTCGGCGACGATGCGTTCATGCTCCGGGCCTTCGCTGTTCGCCCAGCGATCCATCAGCGCCCGCGAGCGGTCGACGACGCGCGCCAGCCGCCCGGTGAAGACATTGAGCAGACTCCCGGTCGCCACCAGCAGAAAGACGGGCGTGACCGAAAGCTGGATCGTCTGCGCAATGGCGCCGATCGCGGATGCCGCCATCAGCCCCCGCCACCGGCCGCGACCGATGGCGTGTTGACGCCGTGCATCGCCAGGAATTTGCGCACGTTGCGCGCGGCCTGCCGGATGCGCTGCTCATTCTCGACCATCGCGATGCGGACATAGCCTTCGCCGTCCTCGCCATAGCCGACGCCCGGCGCGACCGCGACCTTGGCGTGGGTCAGGAGCTGCTTGGAAAACTCCAGGCTCCCCATTTCCTTGAGCGCGGGGGGCAGCGGCGCCCAGGCGAACATCGACGCGGGCGGGCTCGGAATCTCCCAGCCGGCGCGGCCGAAGCTTTCGACCATCACGTCGCGGCGCTTCTGATAGAGTTCGCGGTTCTTCGCGACGATGTCCTGCGGGCCGTTGAGCGCGGCGCAGGCCGCGGCCTGGATCGGCGTGAAGGCACCATAATCGAGGTAGGACTTCACCCGCGTCATCGCCGCGATCAGCCGTTTGTTGCCGACCGCGAAGCCCATGCGCCAGCCCGCCATCGAATAGGTTTTCGACATCGAGGTGAATTCGATCGCGACATCCTGTGCGCCCGGCACCTGCAGGATCGAGGGCGTCGGGTTCCCGTCATAATATAGTTCCGAATAGGCAAGGTCGCTGAGCACCCAGACCTTGTTCTCCTTCGCCCAGGCGACAAGCCGTTCGTAGAAGGCAAGGTCGACCGCCTCGGCGGTCGGGTTCGACGGATAATTGACCACCAGGATCGACGGGCGCGGCACGGTGAAGGCCATCGCGCGGTCGAGCGCGCGCCAGTAATTCTCGTCGGGCGTCGTCGGCACGCTGCGGATCGTCGCCCCGGCGATGATGAAGCCGAAGGTGTGGATCGGATAGCTGGGGTTCGGCGCGAGGACGACGTCACCGGGGCCGGTGATCGCGGTCGCGAGGCTGGCGAGCCCTTCCTTCGACCCCATCGTCACCACGACCTCGCTCTCGGGGTCGAGATCGACGTTGAAGCGGCGGCCGTAATAATTGGCCTGCGCGCGGCGGAGGCCGGGAATGCCCTTCGACTGCGAATAGCCGTGCGCGTCGGGCTTCATCGCCACTTCGCAGAGCTTTTCGATCACATGCGCGGGCGGCGGCAGGTCGGGGTTGCCCATCCCCAGGTCGATGATGTCCTCGCCCGCGGCGCGGGCGGCCGCACGCATCGCATTGACTTCGGCGATGACGTAGGGCGGCAGGCGCTTGATGCGATAGAATTCATCTTCGGACATGGGAAACTAGAACAACTCCTTTTCGTTATGAGCAGGTTGACGCGAGCGGCAATCTCGCCAGCCGCATCGCGGCTTGTTATAGGCATTATATCCGCACTGACCAGCAGGAACGAGCATGAGCGACACGGGCACCGACAAGGCTGGGGACGAGACGACCGAAGCGCCGAATCCCTTCATGCCGTCGCCCGAGGACATGCAGCATTGGGCGAGCGTCATGGGCCGCGCGCAGCAGATGATGCTCGACTATGCGATGGCCCAGGCGAACCCCGGCAGCACCGCCGCCGCGAACCTGTTCGATCCGGCAAGCTGGCTGCAGAATCCGACGACGCAGGCGTGGGCGGAGCAATCGGCGAAAATGTGGGAACAGGGCGCCGCCTTCTGGACCTCGCTGACCGCGCTGAAGCCGCCCTTCGCGGCGGCCGCCCCCGACGCCGACGCGCCGAAGGACAAGCGTTTCGCCGATCCCGACTGGACGCAGAACCCGGCCTTCGCGCTGATCCGCCAGACCTATGGCCTGCTCGCCGACCAGTTGCTGACGACGACGCGCCAGATGAGCGGGCTCGACGAGCACGCCCGCGCCAAGATGGAGTTCGCGGCGAAGAGCATGACCGAGGCGCTGTCGCCCACCAACCTCGCGATTACCAATCCCGAGGTCATCCGCCGCGCGGTCGAGACGCGCGGCGAAAGCCTGCTCAAGGGCCTGACGCACATGCTGACCGACCTCGCGCGCGGCCAGCTCAGCCATGTCGACCCCGATGCATTCGAGGTCGGGCGCAATATCGCGACGACGCCGGGCAAGGTGATCCACGAGACCGACCTTTACCAGCTCATCCAATATGCGCCGACGACGAAGGACGTCTTCACCGTCCCGCTCGTCATCTTCCCGCCGTGGATCAACCGCTTCTACATCCTCGACCTCAACCCCGCGAAAAGCTTCGTCGCCTGGGCGGCCCAGCAGGGGCTGACGGTGTTCATGGTGTCGTGGAAATCGGCCGACGCCTCGATGAGCGAAATCGTCTGGGACGATTATATCGCGGCGCAGGTCGACGCGATCGACACGGTGCGCGACCTGCTCGACGTGCCGCATGTCCACACCATCGGCTATTGCGTCGCGGGCACCACCCTCGCCGCGACGCTCGCCATGCTCGCGGCGCAGGGCGAGGCCGACAAGGTGAAATCGGTGACCTTCTTCACCGCGCAGGTCGATTTCGAGCTCGCGGGCGACCTCAAGATGTTCGTCGACGACCAGTATCTCGCGCTGCTCCGGCAGCTGTCGGCGGGCGGCTTCCTCGACGGCCGCTACATGGCCGCGACCTTCAACAGCCTGCGCGGGCGCGACCTCATCTGGAATTATGTCGTCAGCAATTATCTGCTCGGCAACGACTATCCGCCCTTCGACCTCCTCTATTGGAACGGCGACGTCACCAACCTGCCCGCCAAATGGCACCGGCAATATCTGGTCGATCTCTACCGCGACAACCGCCTGGTGATCCCGAACAGCCTGTCGGTGATGGGCACCCCGATCGACCTCAAGAAGATCAGGACGCCCGCCTATATCCAGGCCGGGCGCGAGGATCATATCGCGCCGCTCGCCAGCGTCTGGCGGCTGATGGATCATCTGGCGGGGCCGAAGACCTTCCTGCTCGCGGGCTCGGGCCATATCGCCGGGGTCGTCAACCCGCCCGCCGCGGGCAAATATCAATATTGGACCGGCGACAACGACGCCGCGACGCTCGACGAGTTCGTCGCGGGCGCGGCCGAAACCAAGGGAAGCTGGTGGCCGCACTGGATCGGCTGGATTGCGGATCAGGACAGCGCGAAAACGCCCGCCAAAGGCGCGCGCGTCCCCGGCAAGGGCGCCAGAAAGGCGATCGAGGACGCCCCCGGCCGCTACGTCAAACAACGGTAATATCTCTCTCCTACCGTCATCCCGGCGAAGGCCGGGATCTCACCGTTGCGATAGCAAATGACGGCGAGATCCCGGCCTTCGCCGGGATGACGGTAGATAGAGAAACCCGCCGTTCCTCTCGCATTTTCAACGGCGTTCCGATTATTTTTGTGCGCTGCACAATTTTTTCCTTGAAATCGCCGGGCCGCTCCTATATTGTGCACTGCAACATAAAGGAGTTGTCCCGATGGCTACCAAGATGGATAGTGCCGAAAAGGCTTTCGAAGCCGCGACGCTGGAAACCGCCGCCAAGCCGGTGGCCGCTCCCGTCGTGCCGGCCGTTGCCGCTCCCGCCGCAGCGCCCGTGAAGACCAAGACCGTCGCGGCGAAGGCCAAGCCGGTCCAAAAGAAAGCCGCAAAGCCGGCAGCGAAGAAGGCCGCTCCCAAGAAGGCGGCCGCAAAGACCCTGAAGCCCGTTAACGCCCCCAAGACCAAGGCCGCACCGAAGCCGGTTGCCGCCGCCGCCAAAGGATTCAAGACCATGAACGACACCGTCAAGAAGTTCGCCGAAGACGCCAAGACCCGCGCCGAAGCGCTGACCGCCGACTTCCAGGAACGCTCGAAGGAAGCGCTCGCCAAGTCGAGCAAGCTCGCCGAGGAAGCCGTCGAATTCAACAAGGCGAATGTCGAAGCCTTCGTCGAAGCCGGCAAGATCGCCGCCAAGGGCATCGAAACCCTGGGCCAGGAAGGCGTCGCCTTCGCTCGCAAGAGCTTCGAGGACACGTCGGCCGCGCTGAAGGGCTACACCGCCGTCAAGTCGCCGACCGAATTCTTCAAGCTCTATGCCGAGAACAGCAAGAAGGCGTTCGACGCCGCTGTCGCGCAGACCTCGAAGACCAGCGAACTCGTCGTCAAGCTGACGAACGACAGCTTCGCGCCGATCTCGAACCGCGTGTCGGTCATCACCTCGAAGATGAAGGCAGCCTAAGGCTTTCCTCTTCCCGTTGGCGCGGGCCTCCCCCTCCTCTCCCCGTCCGCGCCGACATCCCAAGACCGCTCGCTTCCTCCCGGAGGCGGGCGGTTCTTGCTTTTGCGGGAACCGCATGGCGAACAATCGGTAAAAATGCCGACACCCGCCCTCTTGCGATTCCGCCCCGGCTTGCGATATTCCCGACGATGATGCTTCCCGCCTCCATTCCTCACATCGTCCGCGCCATGGCGGGCAAGGATGACGACACGTCCGGCACCCCCGGCGTCGGCATCGCGACGCGGACGCGCGCGAAGCCCAAGAAGCCGTCGATGTACAAGGTGCTGCTGCTCAACGACGATTACACGCCGATGGAATTCGTCGTGATGGTGCTTCAGCGCTTCTTCAACATGGACATCGAGCGCGCAACGCAGGTGATGCTCCACGTCCACCAGCAGGGCGTCGGCGTCTGCGGCGTCTTCAGCTACGAGGTTGCCGAGACCAAGGTCACCCAGGTGATGGACGCCGCGAGGCAGAATCAGCACCCGCTGCAATGCACGCTGGAAAAGGCATAGTCTCCCCTCCCGCCTTCGGCGTCATTGCGAGCGGAGCGAAGCAATCTCCAGCTATCGGCCTTTGTGCGAAGGCCGATAGCTGGAGGTTGCCGCGTCGCCTTCGGCTCCTCGCAATGACAATCTCGACTACCCGCCCCGCGCCGCCTGCTCGGCCCTGAGCGCCTCCGACGGCTCGCCCTTCAGGTCTCCATAGCGCAGCATCTCGCCGCACCCCGGACAGATCGTCGCCGTCCCGACGTCGGTGCCGCACGCGCGGTGCGTATAGCGCATCGCCGGCCCGCCCCCCGTCTCGCCGGGCGCATAGGCCCAGCGCTCGCTCCAGTTCCGCATCGCGTATAGGACGTCGAACAGATCCTTGCCCTTGGCGGTCAGGCGATACTCATGGCGCGGCGGCCGCTCCTGATAGGCATGGCGCTCGACCACCCCCTCGGCGACCAGCCGCTTGAGCCGCGCCGAAACGAGTTGCGGGCCGAGCCCGGTGTTCGCCGCAATCGCCTCGAACCGCCGCCGCCCGAAGAACAGGTCGCGCAGGATCAGCAGCACCGCGCGATCGCCCAGCAGCTCGGCCGACCGACCGACGGGGCAATAAGTGTCCGACAGATCAGCGCGTTTGGGCACGACCGGCTCTCCACACCGTCATTGCGAGCGCAGCGAAACAATCCAGAGCGGTTTACGCCACTCTGGATTGTTTCGCTGCGCTCGCAATGACGAAACTTCGGTTCCCGATATCATCGGCTCACTCTTCACACTAAAAACCCCTTTTCACTATGATTATCATAGTTACTATCCGCCGCAAGAGGAGATTCGCTTATGTCCGCAGCCGTCATCATCGGCGCCGGCGACGCCACGGGCGGCGCGATCGCGCGCGCCTTCGCCGCCGAAGGGCTCACCGCCTGCGTCAACCGCCGCGAACGGAACGCCGACGCGCTCGAAGCGCTCGCGCAGTCGATCCGCGACGACGGGCATCGGGCGCGCGCCTTTCCCGGCGATGCTCGAAACGAGGATGCGATGATCGCGCTGTTCGATCGGGTCGAGGCCGACATCGGCCCGGTCGAGGTCGCGGTGTTCAATATCGGCGCCAATGTGAACTTCCCGATCACCGAGACCACGACCCGCGTCTACACCAAGGTATGGGAAATGGCCTGCCTCGGCGGTTTCCTGATGGGGCGCGAGGCGGCGAAGCGCATGATCCCGCGCGGGCGCGGCACGATCCTCTTCACCGGCGCGACCGCGAGCCTGCGCGGCGGATCGGGCTTTGCCGCCTTCTCGGGCGCCAAGGCGGCGCTGCGGATGCTTGCCCAGTCGATGGCGCGCGAACTGGGGCCGCAGGGCCTTCATGTGGCGCATGTCGTGATCGATGGCGCGATCGACACCGACTTCATCAAGGGCCGCCACCCCGATTTCGATCATGCCAAGGCGCAGGATCTGATCCTGAACCCGCAAGCGATCGCCGCCAACTATGTGATGCTCCACCGGCAACCGAAGAGCGCGTGGACGCACGAACTCGATCTTCGCCCATGGGGAGAAAAATGGTGATGGAAATTCCCTCTCCCCTTGCGGGAGAGGGTTGCGGAGACTTGGCGGCTCTGCCGCCTAGTCATAGCTGGGTGAGGGATATGCGATCCGCGGGATCGCGCGAGCTTTGCTCGCAACCCCTCATCCAAGTCCGCCTAATCGCTTCGCGATAAGGCTCCCTATCCTTCTCCCGCAAGGGGAGAAGGGAAAGGATTTGAAGCATGACCAAGACTCTCGAACTCATTTTCGACTTCGGCAGCCCCAACGCCTATCTGACGCTGAAGGCGCTGCCCGAACTGCTCGATCGCACCGGCGCGGACCTGGTCATCACGCCATGCCTGCTCGGCGGCATCTTCAAGGCGACGGGCAACAAGGCGCCGATGGTCCAATATGCCGACGCGCCCGCGAAGCTCGCTTATGAAAATCTGGAGATGCGGCGTTTCATCGCGAAGCACGGCCTCGCCAAATTCCGGCTCAACCCGCATTTCCCGGTGAACACGCTGCTCATCATGCGCGGCGCGATCGTCGCCGAGGACGAGGGCGTGCTCGACGATTATGTCGATGCAGTGAATCGCGCGATGTGGGAGGACGGCCTCAAGATGGACGATCCCGAAGTCGCCGCGGCCTTTCTCTCGGCAAACGGCTTCGACGGCCCCGCGCTGCTCGCACGCACCCAGGAACCCGATATCAAGGCAAAACTCGCCGCCAACACCGAGGCCGCGGTCGCGCGTGGCACATTCGGCATCCCGACCTTCTTCGTCGGCGATGAGATGTTCTTCGGCAAGGATCGGCTCGATCAGGTCGAAGAGGCGCTGGGCTGACGGCCGCTTTCGGCCAGCTCACGAAGGGAGGGCAGCGTAAAGCTCTCCCGCCCGCGCCTCGAACGCCGCGATCATCTTGCGGAGCGCCTTGTCGAACATCTGGCCGGCCAGCGTCTCGAACATTCGGCTGCGGAACGAGAAATCGACCATGAAATCGACCCGGCATCCCCCGCCGTCCAGCGGCGCGAAATGCCATTCGTTGCTGAGGTGCCTCATCGGGCCGTCGATATAGCTGACCGTCACCGCACGCGGCCGTTCCTTGTGGACGCGGCACGAGAAGCTTTCGCGCAGCCCCTTGAAACCCACGATCATGTCGGCGACCGATTCATGCTCGCTGTCGCTGCGGACGCGGAGCGCGACGACCCACGGCAGGAATTCGGGGTAGCGCGCGATGTCGGTGACGAGCGCGAACATCTGTTCGTCGCTGTACGGAAGCTCGCGCGTTTCGTGGTGCCGCGGCAATCAGCCCACCCTGGCGCGGGCGAGTTGCTCCTCGCGCGCGGCGCGCATCCGCTCGAAATCATCGCCGGCGTGATAGCTCGACCGCGTCAGCGGCGACGAGGCGACCTGCAGGAAGCCCTTGGCGCGCGCGATCTGCGCATAGGCGTCGAACGCCTTGGGCGTCACGAATTCAGCGACCTTGGCATGGCGCGGCGTCGGCTGGAGATACTGGCCCATCGTCATGAAATCGATGTCGGCGCTGCGCATGTCGTCCATCACCTGATGCACCTCCATCCGCTCCTCGCCCAGGCCGAGCATGATGCCCGACTTGGTGAAGATCGACGGATCGCGGCGCTTGACGCTTTCGAGCAGGCGGAGCGACGCATAATAGCGCGCGCCGGGGCGGATCGTCGGATAGAGCCGCGGCACCGTCTCCAGATTATGGTTGTAGACGTCGGGCCGCGCATCGACGATCGCGGCGACCGCGCTTTCGGGCTTGTTGCGGAAGTCGGGGGTCAGGATTTCGATCGTCGTCTGCGGCGTTTCGCGGCGCAGCGCCTGAATGACCTTGACGAACTGGCTCGCGCCGCCATCGGGCAGGTCGTCGCGGTCGACCGAGGTGATGACGATGTGCGTCAGCCCCATCTTCGCCGCCGCCGCCGCGGTATGTTCGGGCTCCAGCAGGTCGACCGGACGCGGCATCCCCGTCTTGACGTTGCAGAAGGCGCAGGCACGGGTGCAGGTGTCGCCGAGGATCATCACCGTCGCGTGTTTTTTGGTCCAGCATTCGCCGATGTTCGGGCACGCCGCTTCCTCGCAGACGGTGTGCAGGCCGAGGTCGCGCATCAGCCGTTTCGTCTCGGCATAGCCGGGGCTGGTGGGCGCCTTGACGCGAATCCAGTCGGGCTTGCGCGGGCGCTGAAGGGGCTGCGGCGGCTGTGCGGGAGCGTTCATCGCGTCCACATAGTCGCGCGCGCGCCTCTTCTCAACCTCTCAACCTATGCTAAGGGGCGTCCATGACTCGCTTTGCAGAATTGATCGAAGGCTACCGCCGTTTCCGTAACGGCGGCTGGCAGGAACAGCGCGACCGCTGGGAACAGCTTGCCGAGGGGCAATCGCCCAAGGTGATGGTGATCGCCTGTTCGGACAGCCGATCCGAACCCTCGCAGATTTTCGACACCAACCCCGGCGAGATTTTCGTCGTTCGCAACGTCGGCGCGCTGGTGCCGCCGTTCGAGACCAATCCCGGGCGCCACGGCGTCTCCGCCGCGCTGGAGTTTGCGGTGCAGTTCCTTCATGTCGAGGAAATCGTCGTCATGGGTCACGGCATGTGCGGCGGTTGCCACGCGGCGCTGCACCGGACGATGGACGGTGCCGAGCCCGGACGCGGCGGCTTCATCGCCCACTGGATCGAGATGCTCGACGATGCGAGCGCCGAAATCCGCGCGCGCTACCCCGATTACGACAACCGCGAAGCGGGCCGCGCGATGGAATTGGCGGCGGTGGGCGTCAGCCTGGCGAATCTACGCACCTTCCCCTGCATCCAGGAAAAGGAAAAGCGCGGTAGCCTGAAACTGCGCGGCGCCTTTTTTGCGATCAACGAAGGCCTGCTCTATGTGATGGACGAAACGACGGGAGATTTCACCCCGGCCTGAGCGGCCATGAACAGCCCGGTGAGGAGGACGACATGAGCAAGAATGCCATGTGGCTGACGATCATTTTCGCGGCCGCGATTTTCGGCGCGTTTATGGGCCCCTCGCTCGCCAGCCTGCTCTCGCCCGAAACCATGCTGATCGTGGCCGTAGTGCTGATCGGCGGGATCGTCCTCTTCTGCATCTGGGCACTGTCGAGCAACAAGGGCGGCCAGAAGGCCGATACCGAGGCGCTTGCCGAGGCGCGCGCGATGCGGGCGCCGGAGGGCAAGGCGCGCCTCTATGTCACCCGCCGCGGCTTCGTCGCCGCGCTACAAGGGATGGACGTGACGCTCGACGGCGTTGCGAAGGGTCAGATCAAGTCGGGTCAGATGCTGATGGCCGACGTCGAGCCGGGCACGCACCACCTCCACGTCTCGACCGCCAAGGCGAAGCTTGCGAAGCCTGCCGAGATCGAGGTGGACGTCGGCGCCGGCGGCGTGGTGGTGATCGACGCGATGATCGAGATGGGCGCACTCAAGGGCAGCGTGAAGCTGACGCGACTCGATGCCGCGAAGGCGCGCGAAAATGTGAACGCGACCAAGCTAATCCTATGGGAAACACCGGGCGCCTGAGACGCTCGAAGCCGCACCGCCCATGCTGGCGCGGAAAGCATTCCGGCGGCCTATGAATTGCTGGTTCGGGGTGGGAAGCGGATATAGCCTCCTCTCCCCTTGAGGGAGAGGATAGCGCAGCTTGCTCCCCTGGGAGCTAGCGAAGCTTGGAGAGGGGGGCGACGCCAGCGGACGCAAAACCCCCTCTCAACTTCGGCTAGGCAGCAAGCTGCCATTCCGCCTCCTCGCACACGAAAAAGGGCGCCGCGTTGCCGTGGCGCCCTTTTCTCGAATCAGGATCCCGAACGGGAAACGGTCTTACTTGATACCGTCACGCTCCATCCGCTTGCGCTCCATCTTGCGGGCGCGGCGGACAGCGGCGGCGCGTTCGCGCGCGCGCTTTTCGCTGGGCTTTTCGTAGTGACGGCGCAGCTTCATTTCGCGATACACGCCCTCACGCTGCAGCTTCTTCTTGAGCGCGCGAAGGGCCTGGTCGACATTGTTGTCGCGAACGATGATCTGCATACGCCGTGTCGTCTCCTGTTCGTCAAAACGATCCGGGCCACCGGATGCTCCGGTTTGCCGTAAATCGCCGATATTCGGGCAATAAAAAGAGCGCCGCGAAAGCGCGACGTTCCGATGCAGCGCCAACTAAAGGGATTCGCGCCGAAATGCAAGCCCCCGCGCAGCAAGATGCGGCAAGGAGGCCGCAGAAGGCCATCGGGCGGGATTGTGCCCTACCCCAGGCCTGTGGCATAGGTAGCAGGAAGAAACTGACATCGAAGGAACAGGCCATGGCGACCCAGCTCAAGCGCAACAGCAAATATAGCGAGGCCGAATGGACGGCGCGGCAGGAGCTTGCCGCCTGCTACCGCATCTTCGCGATGATGGGCTGGGACGAGATGATCTTCAACCATATCACGGTGAAGATCCCCGACGAGGACGGCAGCTACCTCATCAACCCTTATGGGATGCATTTCAGCGAAGTCACCGCATCGACGCTGATCAAGATCGACATCGACGGCAACAAGGTCGATGCGGACAATCCCTGGCACGTCAACAAGGCCGGCTTCGTCCAGCACAGCCTGTTTCATCGCACCCTGCCCGACGCGCACGCGATCATCCACACCCACACAACCGCGACGATGGCGGTCTGCGCGCTCGAAGGCGGGCTGCAGCCTACCAATTTCTATGCCTGCAACTATATGGGCCAGCTCGCCTATCATGATTTCGAGGGCATCACGGTCCGCAAGGAGGAAGGCGAGCGGCTGCTCGAACATCTCGGCGACAAGCGCATCCTGATGCTGCGGAACCACGGCCCCGTGGTGATGGGCCGGACGCTGCCCGAAGCTTTCATCAAATATTGGGTGCTCCAGCGCGCCTGCGAGATTCAGCTCGCGACGATGAGCATGGGCAAGCCGATCCTGATCGGCGACGACGTCGTGAAGGTCCATCAGCGCGACCTCTATCAGGCGCAGATTCCCGGCGGCGCCGGCAAGGCCGAGTTCGACGCGATGGTGCGCAAGGTCGACAAGATCGATACAAGCTGGCGTGACTAATCCAGCCGTTCGGCTAAGACCGGCGGCATGACGAAATTCTCGGTCAACGACCGCCCGGTCGAATATCGCATGGAGCCCGAAACGCCCCTGCTCTGGGCGCTGCGCGACGCATCGAACCTGACCGGCACCAAATATGGCTGCGGCACAGGCGAATGCGGCGCCTGCACCGTCGACATCGACGGCGAGGCGATTCGCAGCTGCATGGTCAGCATCGCCGAATGCGAGGGTCGCTTCGTCACGACGATCGAGGGACTGACCCGCGACCGCAGCCATCCGGTGCAGCAGGCCTGGGTCGCCGAGCAGGTGCCGCAATGCGGATTCTGCCAGTCAGGTATGATCATGGCCGCCGCAGCGCTGCTTCGGAAGAACAGCAATCCCAGCGATGCCGAGATCGACGCGGCGATGACCAATATCTGCCGCTGCGGCACCTATCCCCGCATCCGCGGTGCGATCCGCCGCGCCGGCCGCGTGCTGCGCGGCGAGGAGCGCATCGCCGCCGCGCCGCCGCCGGGTATTCGCCCCGCCGACGCGGCGCGCGCTGTGCCGGCACTCAAGGCTCCGCACGAGCGGTAATCGTTCATCTAGCTGAACCGCAGGCAACAACCGGGTTCAGCGATGATCCATCTTGTCTCCGGTAACTTTCGATTCATCTTCCCGATCGGCCGGGTGCCGGATGGGACATTGGAGTATCGTCAAGATGAAGAAGATGTTCGGAGGGTTGCTGATCGCCGCGACGATCCTGACTCCCATTGCGCCCGCCGCCGCCCAGGCGAACGGCGAGCGCATCCAGATCGCCCAGCGCGAACGCGGCAATCACGGCCAGCGCGGGTCCGAAGGCCGACGCGGCGGCAATTGGAACGGCGGCCAGCGCGCCGAACGGCCGCAGCGCCCATCGCAGCCGCAGGTGCGCCAGCAGGTCCGGCAGCCGCAGGGCCAGCGCGCCCCGCGCGGCGACCGCCACGGCTGGGACGGCCAGCGCAGCGACAACCGCCGTCAATGGCAGGGCCAGCGCGGCACGGCGCAGCGGCCGGCACCGCAGCAGCGACAGGGTCAGCGCCCGGTGCAGCGGCAATGGCAGGGTCAGCGTGGCGGCGCCTATGATCGCAACCGCGACGGTCGCGTCGATCGGCAATGGGACCGGAACCGTAATGGCCAGGTTGACCGCCGCTATGACCGCAATCGCAACGGGCAGGTCGATCGGCGTTATGACCGGAACCGCAACGGCCAGCTCGACCGCCGTTGGGACCGCAATAACAACAACCGGATCGATCGCCGCTATCGCGACGGGCGCGGGGACAACAGGAACTGGAACCGTCAGTGGCGAAGCGACCGCCGCTACGACTGGCGCAGCTACCGCGACCATAACCGCGGCTATTACCGGATGCCGCGCTATTACAACCCGTATCGCGGGCGCAGCTACACCAGGTTCAGCATCGGCTTTTCGCTGGGGTCGCTCTTCTATGGCCAGCGCTATTGGATCAACGATCCCTGGTATTACCGCCTGCCCCCCGCCTACGGCGACTATCGCTGGATCCGCTACTATGACGATGCGCTGCTCGTCGATGTCTATAGCGGCCGCGTGGTCGACGTGATCTACGACTTCTTCTGGTAATATCCTTTCGGTTGTCAGAAGAAAAACTGAGGGGGTCGGGTTTCCGGCTCCCTCTTTTTATGCGCTTGCCCTCCTCCGCTCCGCGCGCCACGGTGCCCGCAGAACAGGGGAGATATCATGCGCAGACTTGGATTCGTCGCCGCGGCGACACTCGCGTTGATGGGCGGCAGCGCCATCGCGAAAACCACGATCGTCTATGCCGGCCACCTCATCACCGACGCCAGCAAGCCCGCCGAGGGGCCGTCGACGGTCACCGTCACCGACGGCCGCATCGTCTCGATCGCGCCCGGCCGCACCGCGGCGCCCGAGGGGGCGGAGGTGGTCGATCTGGGCGGCAAGACGCTGCTTCCCGGCCTGATCGACCTTCACGTCCATCTGACCGGCGATCCCGGCGGCGACTATCGCAGCGAAGCGGTCGATCCCGATGAATGGGGCGTCGTCGTCGGTGCCAAGAATGCGCGCGTCACGCTGCGCGCCGGTTTCACCACGGTGCGCGAGGCGGGGTCGGCGCAATATACCGCCTTCTCGCTGCGCCGCGGCACCGCCGAGGGCTATATCGAGGGACCGCGCATCATCGCCGCCGGGCCGCCGCTGGCGATCATCGGCGGGCACGGCGACACCACGGGCTTTCGCGAGGACATCCACGCCGTGCTCGATCAGGGCTATACCTGCACCGGCGCGGTCGAATGCGCCGAAAAGGTCCGCAAGGCCTCGCGCGCGGGCGCCGACGTCATCAAGATCACCGCGACCGGCGGCGTGCTGTCGCAGCAGGGCCGCGGGCTCGGCGCGCATTTCTCGAACGCCGAGATGGAGAGCATCGCCACCACCGCCCATTCGCTGGGTCTGAAGGTCATGGCGCACGCCCATGGCGCGCGCGGCATCGAATCGGCTGCCGCCGCCGGAATCGACAGCATCGAACATGGCACCTTCGCCGACGAGGCGGCGCTCAAGGTGATGAAAGCGAAAGGGACTTACATGGTCCCGACGCTGATGGCGTTCGAGGGCATAAGAGAGCGGCTGGGCAAGGGCATCTACACGCCGACGGTCGAGGAAAAGGTGCGCATGACGCTGAACGACGTCGGTAAGGCGATGGCGCGCGCGAAGGAGATGGGGATACCTATCGCCTTCGGCACCGACGCCGGAGTGTTCGAGCATGGCCGCAACGCCGGCGAATTTGCGCTGCTCGTCAAATATGGACTGACCCCGCGCGAGGCGCTGGCGAGTGCCACCACGGTCGCGGCGCGGCTGCTGTCGATGGAGGACGAGATCGGCCGCATCGCGCCGGGACTATCGGCCGACATGATCGCGGTCGACGGCGATCCACTGACCGACGTCCGCACGCTCGAAAAGGTCGATTGGGTGATGGCGCGCGGCCGGGTCGCCGATTAGGGTCTGGCCCCATCCCCCGTCGTTCCCGCGAAAGCGGGAATGACCAATAGAGCGCTATCATTTTTGATGGAATTGTCATCCCGGCGAAGGCCGGGATCTCGCCGTCTCAGTCTGGTGCACCGGCGAGATCCCGGCCTTCGCCGGGATGACGAGAAGGGGGGGAGTGGCGCTTCAGTCCAATCTGACCATGACCCAGGCGCGGCGTCACGCCGCGCGATAGGCGCGCTGCTTGAACGCCCTCGGCTGCGCCGGGGTTACGGCGAAGACGGCCATGTCGATCGCCTCCGCAAAGCGCACGCCGACGCGATTGCCCGCCGACCAGCGCGCCTCGGCATCGAGCCTGACGCCGGGGGTCAGTTCCAGCGTCAGCGTCGTGCCTTCGGGGACGTTCCACAGTCCCTCGATCAGCGCGCCGCGCGAGGACAGGTTGCGGACGATGGCTTCGTAGTGGTAGCCGCCGCTTTCCACTTGAATCCTGCGGAAGGTCCGCATCCGAGGCTCGCGCGCGCTTTTGAAGCCGCGCGCGACCACCGCTCCGCCGCCCTCGCGCAGCAGCGCCAGCACCTCGCCCAATTCCATCGGACGCCCATAGATATAGCCCTGGACGTGGCTGCAGCCGAGCGCGCGGACGAGCGCGAGGTCGTCGTGCGTCTCCACCCCCTCGGCGGTCGTCTCCATGTCGAGCGCGGTCGCGAGGCCGACGATCGACGAGATGATCGCGGCGTTCATGCTGCTCTTGTCGGCGGCGCCGAGCACGAAGCTCTGGTCGATCTTGATCTTGTCGAACGGCGCCTTCTTCAGATAGCCGAGCGCCGAATAGCCGGTGCCGAAATCGTCGAGCGCGAGGCGAACGCCGGTGCGCTTCAATTTCTGGAACATCTCCAGATTTTCCGGGCTTTCGTCGAGGAAGACGCCTTCGGTGATCTCGAGCTCAAGCTGGCCGGGTTCGATCCCCGCCGCCGCGACGGCATTGAGGATCGTCGCGGGCAGCTTTTCGTTGGCGAACTGGCGCGGCGAGACATTGACCGCGACGCGGTAGCCGGGGCCGAGCCGCGCGATCGTCGCGCAGGCGGTGCGGATGATCCACTCGCCGATCGGCACGATCAGATTCGATTCCTCGGCGATGGGAATGAATTTCGACGGGCTGACAACCTCGCCGCCCTCGCGCCGCCAGCGGATCAGCGCCTCGAAGCCGGTGACATGCTCGCGCTTCACATCGACGATCGGCTGATAGAGCAAGGCCAGTTCGTCCCGCGCAAGCGCGTCGCGCAGCGCATCCTCGATCGCCTTGCGCTCGCTCGCCTGATTGTGCATCGCGTCGGCGTAGAAACGATAGACGCCGCGCCCCGCATCCTTGGCGGCATAGAGCGCGAGATCGGCGTTACGGACGAGCGCCGACGAGGACACCCCCTGCCCTTCGGACACCGCGATGCCGATCGACGAGCCGATCCGCACCTGCTCGCCCTCGATCGCGAAAGGCTTGGCGAGGCTGAGAATGATCGCATTGGCGATGCCCGCCAGTTTCTCGGGCTGGACGATCTGGGGCAGCACGATCTGGAACTCGTCGCCGCCGAGCCGCCCCACCTGCCCCTTGTCGCCGACGATCTGGGTCAGGCGCCCCGCGACCTGCTGCAGCAACTGATCGCCGACCGGGTGACCCAGCGTGTCGTTGACCGCCTTGAAGCGGTCGAGGTCCATCAGCAGCAGCGCGCACGGCTGCGTCTGCCCCATATGATTGCGGAGCGCGCGTTCGAGCAGGTCGGTGATGTGGAGCCGGTTGGCAAGGCCGGTGAGCGTGTCGTAGCGCGCGAGCTGGTTGATCTCGCGCTCCGACCTTTTCTTGTCGGTCAGGTCGGTGCCGCTGCCGCGAAAGCCCTGGAAATTGCCCAGCTCGTTGCTGATCGGGTGGCCCGAGATCGACCACCAGCGCTCCTCGCCCGACACCGCGGCCTGGACGGTGAGTTCGTTGAACGGCGTCCGCGACGACAGGCTGAATCCCAGCGTCCGCTCCTCGCTCTCGTCATTGCCGACGCGCTTACGGATCAGGTCGGTGAACGGCCGGCCAAAAAGATCCGATGGCGGGATGCCCAGCTTCGCCGCGACCGGGGGCGAGATATAGACGAGATGGCCGTAGCGGTCGGTTTCCCAGAACCAGCCTCGCCCCGCCCGCTCGAAATCGCGCATCAGGCCGAGCGCGCGCTGCTGTTCGCTGATCGCCCGCCGGCTGGCGTGCGTCGCGCGGCGCTGGTGGCGGACGTCCTCGCGCAGCATGACGATGAGGAGCCCGAGAAAGACGAGCCCCGCGACCCCGAACGGCCACGACGCGATGCCGATCGCACCGCCGAGCGCCATCGCCCCGGCAAAGGCGAAAAAGGCCGGGCGGACGATCGCCGCGGCCGAGGCGGCGACGAGGATCGAGCCGAGCTTGATGGCCGAAAAGGCATCGAAATAGAGGCGGCCGTCGGGCGCCGCGGTCGCGGCGAACATCGCCGCCGAATGCAGCATCGTTCCGGCAATGAGAAGCGCAAAGCAGGCCCCGACCCCGCGCCGCAGCCAGCGGCCCGAAGGCGGCGGCCGGACTCGCGAAAGCTGGCCGAGGACCGTCAGGACAAGGTCGCAGCCAAGGCCCGCCGCCATGACCAGCCACAGCGACGGACGCGCGAGAAAACCCGCAACGCCGGGAAAGAAGGCAAAAGCAAAAAGGGCCAGCACGCGGGCGATAAGGACATAGTGCCAAAGCTGCGCGACACGCATCAGGCGCGCCACGAACTCCGGTGTCGCGAGCAGCGATTCCCCGTCGGGCAAATCGCTGGCCGCCAGCCGCACGATGTTGAATCGACCTCGCAAAAATCCGCCCGCCCCGCTCGTCTGGTCCGGTCTTCCCTCTGTCGGTGGACGGGTTACCAAATCCTTACCGCCAGCCGCCGATTGCCTCCGTTCCTGTGCCATTATGGGTGGCAACAAGGTGTGAGAAGCGCGGCAGGATTTTGCATCCCGGCAAAAGCCGGGGAGCCAATAGGAAAGAAGGCCATGCTGGCCGTTTCATGAGGCACGCACAGAGGCGCAAAGATCGTAGAGATTTCGGTTCACGCGGAGACGCGGAGACGCGGCGATACAGCGTTCGCCGCGAAGCGGCCATCCCCTGCAAACGTTGTGAAAAAACGGAGCGCGTGCGCGAAATGGGGCCTATCGGCCCAGCCCCTCCGCGTCTCCGCGTCTCCGCGTGAACTATTCTCTTTTCTTCTCTGCGGTCTCCGCGCCTCTGCGCGAATTCTATCCACGCCAGCTTTCCTCCTGAAACGGAAGGGGTTGGGTTTCGGTTCGCAACTTGTTAGGGTGAGCCATGTCCGCTGTCCGCCTCCTGCCGCCCACCCGCTTCTTCGATCGCACCGAATGGGCCGCGATCACCGCCCCTTCGCGCTGGCGCGGTGTCTGGCTGGTCGCCCATGCGTGGATCGTCAGCATCGCGGCGGTCGGCCTGGCGGCGTGGAGCGGTCATCCGCTCGCCTGGCTGCTCGCGATCATCATCGTCGGCGGGCGCCAGCTCGGCCTCGCGATCCTGATGCACGAGGCTGCACACGGCCTGCTGCATCCGAACAGAAAAGTGAATAATTTCCTCGGCCAATGGCTGACCGGATCGGCCGCCGGATCGGACCTGATCGCCTATCGCACCTATCATCTGCAGCATCATAAATATACGCAGCAGCCCGAGGACCCCGACCTGTCGCTGTCGAAACCCTTCCCGACGACGCGCGCCAGCCTGGGGCGCAAGATATTGCGCGACCTGACCGGGCAGACCTTCTTCAAGCAGCGCATGGCGCAGTTCGGCTATGCCTTCAAAGGCCTGAAGGCGATGCTGCGCGGCGAGCGGGACGACAGGAAGGGGGCGAGCACCAAGGCGGGCACGCCCTTCAACAAGCAGTCGGATGACGGCATGACGGCACCGGCGGCCGATGTCGCGGGCGCGATGGCGGTGACCCGCGCGGTCGGGCGCTTTCTGCTGGTGCAGGCGGTGCTGCTCGCGGCGTCGCTGCTGCTCTATGGCTGGACGCCCTGGCTGCTGTGGATCGCCGGGCTCGCGACCACCTTTCAGCTTTTCCTCCGCATCCGCAACATCGCCGAACATGCGTGCACGACCACCGGCAGCGACGACCCCTTCACCCATGCGCGCACGACGCACGCGGGCTGGATCGCGCGGGCGACGGCCGCCCCCTATTGGGTGAATTACCACGCCGAGCATCATCTGTTCATGGGCGTCCCCTGCTATCGTCTGCCCGCGGTCCACGCGATGCTCGGCCGGCAGGGACAGCATGAGGCGATGACGATCGCGCCGCATTATCGCGCGGTGCTGCGGCAGGTGACGGCGAAGGGTTAGTCATTCGGAGCCGGATGGCTTTGGCCCAAACCCCCTTCGTCATTGCGAGCGAAGCGAAGCAATCCAGAGCGGTTTACGCACGCTCTGGATTGCCGCGCGGCTTCGCCGCTCGCAATGACGACGTGGATTGATTCTGCCCTGTTTTCTCCAGCGCCAGCACCCCATCAGTGAGCCATTGGCCGAGCCAGCCGGCAAGCTCTTCCATCGCGGCCGCTTCCCCCACCGTTTCGATGACATGGGCGCTGAGCCCGGTGAAGGTTGCGCCCGCTTCGAGGCGCGCCAGCGCCGCGGCTTCGACTGCGGACAGGCTGCGGAAATGCGGCTGCAGACCGTTCCGCCAGACGAGCAATGTGACGGGTTCCGCGAGTTCGACCGGTTCGGGCGGTTCCTCCCCGGCATCGAGCGCGCGCCATAGCGCCGCGACGTTGAAGCGCGCCGACAGCAGACTCGCGGACGGATGGAGCGTCAGCGGCTGCTCGAGCCACGTCTCGCCCAGCGCGGTCACGCGCACGGCATCGAGCGCCGGAATATCGGGCGCGTCGAACGCCGCGCGCAGCGCCCAGTCGAGCCGCGCCAGCTCGGCGAGTTCGCCGTCATCGGGAAAATGCTCGGCCAGGAAGGCCGCGAAACCGCCGCCATAATGGCGGAGGTTGCGCGTCGTCGAGGGGTGCGCGGCGACATAGGCGCCCGCGACCGTGTCGAACTGCTCGTCGCCGAGCCAGGCGTGCAGCCGCTCGTGATGGTCGGCGAGCACGCCGGTCAGGCTGGCGCGGTAATTGTTGCGATAGATGGCAAGCCGCTTCGCCGCGCCAACGCGCGCGTCGTTGACGATCAGCGCCCCGGCGCCCGCATCGTCCTCGATGATCGCCGCGAGAAAGCGCCGCTGAACCTCGCGCAGCGGCTCAGGCATCGGCGCCCTCCAGCGCCCGCGCCGCGACCGTCCGCGCGCGGTCGAGCTCGGCGATCACATCGACGAGCGGCGGAATATTGTCGTCGCGCTCGATCATCGTAGCAATGGGACCGAACATATTGATCGCCCGCGCATAAAGGTCCCACACCGCATCGCAGACATCGGCGTCATGGGTGTCGATGACATAGTCGCCCATGTCGCTGTGACCCGCGAGGTGGATCTGCTGGATGCGGTGCGCGGGCAGGCCGGCGAGATAATCGAGCGGGTCGAAGCCGTGATTGCGCGCGCTGACGTAAATATTGTTGACGTCGAGCAGCAGCAGGCAGTCGGCGCGTTCGGCCATGTCGGCGAGAAAATCCCACTCGCTGCGATCCGACGAGCGAAAGGTGACATAGCTCGACGGATTCTCGATCAGGATGCGGCGGCCGAGAAAGTCCTGCACGCGGCCGATATTGTCGACGACGCATCGCAGCGCCGGCGCGTCATAGGGGAGCGGCAGCAGGTCGTGGCTGTTGTGCGCGTCGATCCCGGTCCAGCAGAGATGGTCCGAAATCCACAGCGGCTCGACCCGCTCGGCCAGCGCCTTGAGGTCGGCCAGATAATCCCGGTCGAACGGCTCGTCGGAACCGATCGACAGCGACACGCCGTGCATCACCATCGGATAATCGGCGCGGATGCGGTCGAGCATGGCGAGCGGGCGTCCGCCCGGCACCATGTAATTTTCGGAGATGATCTCCAGCCATTCGACCGGCTGCGGTCCCGCCAGAAAATCGGGATAATGATCGGGGCGCAGGCCAAGGCCGAAGCCCGGCGACGGCACTGTCCGGCAATCCTCTGCGCGCACGCTCGCTCTCCGTCGGCGGTTCGGGTCCGGCGCCGGCCGGACCCGTCCGTTGTCGTCAGACCGCGATCTTGCCGCCGTCGGTCAGGCATTTACCCGCGGCGAGCTTCTTGAAGCCCTTGCCCTTGCAGCTGTTCGCGCCCGCGCAGCTATTGCCTGCGGTGCTGCATCCGGCGTCGCCGCTGCACGAGCTCGCCTCGGTCTTGCAGTCCGAGGTGCCCTTGCAACTGTTGACGCCATAGCATTTGACCGTGTCGCTCGCGCCGACGCGCTTGGCGTGCGGCGCCGGATCGGCGGCGAGCGCGGCGCCCGAAAGCGCGACCGCGGTCGCCGACGCGGCGATGAGACTGGCGAGTTTGTGGCTGTTCATGTGATCGTCCCTTCCCTTGGTTGTCCCGATAGAAATGGGGCGACTCGTCGCCCGCTGTTCTTGTCACACGACCCGGCGGCCTTGTCGCATGATCTCGATCACAGGCGAAAGCAATTTAACTCGCCCTTCTCCGGTTCCCCGAGCGAAGCCGAGGGGCCCGTTCGAGCGGAGCGAGAACCCGCATCGCCGCCGCCTCGACTGCGCTCGGCATGGCCCCTCGGCTTCGCTCGGGGAATCGGCGTGTCAGGTCCCGGCGCGGAAGCGCCCGGCGGCGCGGTCCTTCACCGTCGTTGCGGGGTCGAAGATCATCCCGTTCATCGCGACATAGACGCCGGGCGGCAGCGTCTGCACCGCGGCGAGCGCGAAGCCGACATTGAACTCGGCGTCGCTCGCGCGCACCGACGCCGGCTGCATCGCGCCGGTGAGCACGATCGTCTTGCCCGCGAACCCCGCGAGCACGCGCCCGGTGACGACCATCGTGTCGGTGCCGTGGGTGACGAGGATGCGGTCGGCATCGCTCGCGGCGACCGCGGCGCGGATCGCCTCGCGGTCGGCGTCGGTCAGTTCGAGGCTGTCCTTGCGCATGAGCTGCGTGACGCGGTGCGGGACGTGGACATTATTCTCGCGCAGCATGTCGGGGATCGCCGCGGGGCCGATCTGGAACTCGCTGAGCGCGTCGAAATAGACTTTGTCGATCGTGCCGCCGGTGGTGAAGATGTCGATCATATAAAACCCACCTCAATTTCCGTTCGTGTCGAGCGAAGTCGAGACACCCGTCGACCAAGCGCCATCCCGATGGGTGTCTCGACTTCGCTCGACACGAACGGGAAACGAGCGTCGGTTAAGCCAACGCCTCGGCAATCAGCCGCCGCGTGTTGGCGATGCCAAACAGCGCGATGAAGCTGCCCATGCGCGGCCCCGCGCTCGACCCGAGCAGCGTCTCATAGAGCGCCTTGAACCAGTCGCGCAGATTCTCAAAGCCATAGGCCTCGTTCTTGCCGATCTCGTAGACGATATTCTGGATATCATCGGCCGAGGCATCGGCAGGAAGCGCGGCGAGCTTGTCGTCGAGTTCCTGCAAGGCCGCACCCTCACCGCCCTGCGGCTTGCGGCGCTGCAAGGTCGGCGCGACGAAATCGCGGTTATACGCCATCGCATTGTCGATCAGCCGATCTAGCTCGGGATAGGCGTCCGCATTCGCACCCGCGACATATTGGCCGAGGTAGCGCCAGATCTGGTCCTTCGAGGCATCGGCGCCCATCACCCCGACAAGGTTGAGGAGCAGGCCGAAGGTCACCGGCAGTTCGGCCGCGGGCACATCCTCGCCGCGCGCGACATGGACGTGGTGCACCGGGTTGCCGAGCTTCTTGTCGCCGTCCTGCGCCGGATAATTGCCGCGCATCTGAAGATATTCGTCGACCGCCTTGGGGATCACGCCGATGTGGAGCTGCTTCGCCGCCTTGGGCTCGCGATAGGCGAAGAAAGCGAGGCTTTCCTCGCTGCCGTAATCGAGCCATTGTTCGAGGCTGAGGCCGTTGCCCTTCGACTTCGAGATCTTCTCGCCCTTTTCGTCGAGGAACATCTCGTAGATCAGTCCCTCGGGCTTGCGGCCGCCGAGCGCTTTCGCGATCTTGCCCGACTGGATGCCGCTGTCGGTCAGATCCTTGCCGTACATCTCGTAGTCGACGCCCAGCGCGACCCAGCGCATCGCCCAGTCGACCTTCCATTGCAGCTTGGCGCCGCCCGAAAGGATGCTGTGCGTGATCGTCTCGCCCTCGTCCTCGAACGACACGAGGCCCGCGTCGGCGTCGACGACGGTCACCGGCACCTGGAGCACGATGCCCGACTTGGGGCTGACCGGCAGGATCGGCGAATAGGTCGCGGCGCGCTCGGCGCGGAGCGTCGGCAGCATGATGTCGAGAATGTCCTGGTTGTGGCGGAGGACATTCTTGAGCGCATCGTCGAACGCGCCCGACTTGTAGCGCTCGGTCGAACTCACGAACTCATATTGGAAGCCGAAACGGTCGAGAAATTCGCGCAGCATCGCATTGTTATGATGCGCGAAACTTTCATACTTTCCGAACGGATCGGGGATGGCGGTGAGCGGCTTGCCGAGATGTTCGCGCAGCATCGCCTGATTGGGGACATTGTCGGGAACCTTGCGGAGGCCGTCCATGTCGTCGCTGAACGCGACAAGGCGCGTCGCGGCGCCGCCGGTCAGCGCCTCATAAGCGCGGCGGACCATCGTCGTGCGCAGCACTTCGTTGAAGGTGCCGATATGCGGCAGGCCCGAGGGGCCGTAGCCGGTCTCGAACAACACGGGTTCGCTGCCCGGCTTGCCGTCCGGATAGCGTTTGACCAGCTTGCGCGCTTCCTCGAACGGCCAGGCCTTGGACGTTTGCGCGGGGCTGCGCAGCGAAGGATGAAGGTGCAAGTCAGTCATGGCTGCGCCCATAGCGGCAAGATCAGCCAATTCGAAGGCAAAAGTGCCCACATGGGGCACATCCCGGTCGTGAGATCGTCATTACCAGAAAATTTACCATGTCGGGCTTAGCCTGCGCCCATGACGAATTTTCGCGCCCCCACGGCACGCAGCCACAAGCGGACCCCGGTCTCGATCGAGGTCATGGTCAACGGCGTTCTCAACTTCGTCGGCGGCCGCATCGCCGACCTGTCCGAAGGCGGAGCGCGGATCGACGGGGCGAGTATGCCGGCGCGCTCGCGCTGCGAAATCCATTATGCCGGCGAGGTCACCTACGCCGTCGTCATGTGGTCCGAGTTCGACCGCATGGGAGTGCGCTTTCCCTATGAATTGACGCACGGCGCGCTTTACAAGGCGCTGGAGGCGGCGCGGCGGAGCGCGGTCGCGGATGCCCCGCCGGTGTTCCTGAACCATCGCGCGCCGGTGTTCGGGCGGCGGGGGCTCAATTAACCCAGCCAATTATACCCAACCATCGTCATTCCCGCGAATGCGGGAACCCAGAGCGAGCGTCGGCCTACCCCACCCTGGGTCCCCGCTTTCGCGGGGATGACGAAATGAGGCGGTCGTCCGCGCGCTTGCCGCGTTCCTCTTTTGTCCCTAGCGTAGGGCCATGCTCCCCCACGTCGATCCCCTTGCCCTGCCCGCGCTCCATGCGAGCCATGTCGGCATCTGGATCGCCGATGCGGGCGGGCGCGTGCAGCGGGTCGGGCGTGGCGAGGCGATCGCTGCCGTTGCCGCGACGCCGCACCTGCTGCTCGGCGCCACGCTGACCGGCGACCGGCTCGGCTATCCCGAATTGTCGGGGCTCGACCTGCTCGAACTGTTCGCTTTCCTTTATCCCGCGCGCTTCGCTGTGCCGACGCCGGCGGGAATCGCCGCCGCGCTCGGGCTGACGCCGCCCGCGCGCGAGGATGACATTGCGGCCTTCCTGCCGCAGGCGGCCGCCGCGATGCTCGCGAGCCTCGACGACCCGGACTGGCCCGAGCGCGAGGGGGCGTGGCACGCTCTCCAGGCGCTCGGCCGCCAGCGCTGGCCTTGGGCCTCGCTGCTGCAATCGCGGCTCGATCCGCCGGGCAAGGCCGACCGCTGGCTGTTCGCGCGCCTGCCCGAATGGGAGGAAGCGCCGCCGCGCGCGCAGCCGCGGCAGGTGACGGTGAATCCCGACGACGTGACCGCGCGGCTCGACCGGCTGACCGGCGACGGCGCCGAGCGGCGCGCCGGGCAGCAGGATTATGCCCGCGCCGCCGCCGCCATCTTCGCCCCGCGCGCGCGCAAGGATGCGCCCGAGATGCTGGTCGCCGAGGCAGGCACCGGGATCGGCAAGACGCTCGGCTATCTCGCCCCCGCGAAGCAATGGATCGACCAGTCGGCGGGCGCGGTCTGCATCTCGACCTTCACCAAGGCGCTGCAACGCCAGCTTTCGCGCGAGACCGAGAAGCTCTACCCCGATGCCGCGACACACCGCGAGAAGGTCGTCGTGCGCAAGGGGCGCGAGAATTATCTCTGCCTGCTCAATCTGGAGGATGCGCTGCAGGGCGGCTTTTCGGGGCGCGCGGCGATCCTGGCGCAACTCGTCGCGCGCTGGGCGGCCTATACGCGCGACGGCGACATGGTCGGCGGCGACCTCCCCGGCTGGCTCCCCGCCCTCTTCCGCCGCAACGGCACGACGGCGCTGACCGACCGGCGCGGCGAGTGTATTTACGCGGGCTGCCCGCATTTCCGCAAATGCTTCATCGAACGCTCGGCGCGCGCCGCGACGCAGGCCGACATCGTCATCGCCAACCACGCGCTGACGATGGTGCAGGCCGCCCGCCCACGCGACGGCGGCGCACCCGCGACGCGGCTGATCTTCGACGAGGGGCATCATCTGTGGGACGCCGCCGATTCGATGTTCGCGGCGGCGCTGACCGGGCAGGAAGCGGTCGAGATCCGCCGCTGGGTGCTCGGCCCCGAAGGCAAGTCGCGCGGGCGGCGGCGCGGGCTCGCGGCGCGGCTCGCCGATGTCGCAAGCTATGACGAGGCGGGCGAGCGCGCGATTCAGGCGGCGATCGCCGCGGCGGGCGAGCTTCCCGGCGAAGGCTGGCTCGCCCGGATCGCCGAGAAGGAACCATGGGGCGCGATCGAGCGGCTGCTCGTCGCGGTGCGCGGCCAGGTCTATGCGCGCAGCGTCGACACGCGCACCGCCGACGCGGGCTATGGCCTGGAGACCGAACTTGCCGATCCCGATCCCGAACTGGTCGCGGCGGCGGCAGGGGCGAGCGATGCGGTCGAGGCGCTGCTGCGGCCGCTGCTGGCGCTCGGCAAAAGGCTCGACGCGCTGGTCGAGGATCCGCCCGACTGGCTCGACGGCCAAGCGCGCGCGCGGGTCGACGGCGCGCGGGCGAGTCTCGGCACGCGGATCGACACATTGGGCGGCTGGCTGTCGCTGCTCGGGCGCGTCGGCGGCCCCGCCGATCCCGATTTCGTCGACTGGCTCGCGGTCGACCGCTACGACGGGCGCGAGTTCGATCTGGGGCTCCACCGCCACTGGCTCGATCCCGCGCGGCCGGTCGCGGAGGTCGTCTACCGCCCCGCGCAGGGCGTGCTCGTGACCTCCGCCACCCTGCGGGGCGGAAGCAGCGGATCGGGCTGGACCGACGCCGACATCCGCACCGGCGCGCGGCATATGGGCGGCGGGGTTCAGCATTTCGCGGTGCCGAGCCCGTTCGACTATACACGCCAGTCCGAAGTGCTGATCGTCACCGACATTGCGCGCGGCGACCTGCCCGCGCTCGCGGGCGCCTACAGCCGGCTGATCGAGGCATCGGGGGGCGGCGCGCTGGGGCTGTTCAGCGCGATCCGGCGGCTGCGCATCGTCCATGCGCGCATCGCCGACCGGCTCGCGCGCGCCGGGCTGCCGCTCTATGCCCAGCATGTCGATCCGCTCGATACCGGAACGCTCGTCGATATCTTCCGCGCCGACCCGCACGCTTCGCTGCTCGGCACCGATGCCTTGCGCGACGGCGTTGACGTGCCGGGCGATTCGCTGCGGCTCGTGATCATGGAGGGGGTGCCGTGGCCGCGCCCGACGATCCTCCACGCGGCGCGGCGCGCGGCGCAGGGCGGCAGCGCCTATGACGACAGCGTCATCCGCGCGCGCATCGGCCAGGCCTTTGGCCGCCTGATCCGCCGCGCCGACGATTTCGGCCAGTTCGTGATGCTGTCGCCGAGTTTTCCCTCGCGGTTGCTCAGCGCCTTTCCCGAAGGCACGCCGATCCGCCGCCTGCCGCTCGACGAGGCGGTGAACCATGTCGCGGCCGCCAATGTGCGGCAGCGAAAAAGCGCATATCCTGCCTTTTCACCGCCCTGAGTTTGCGGCAGAAGGCCGGGAACGAGGGGACAGGCGGGGAGCGATCTTGAAGAGTTTGACCATCCTGCGGCACGCGAAATCGGGCTGGGACGTGGCTGTAGAGCGCGATTTCGACCGGCCGATCAACGCCCGCGGGCGGCGCGGCGCCGAACTGATCGGCCAATATGTGAAGCGGCACGCGATGCCCGTCGACCGCATCATCGCCTCGCCCGCGGTGCGCGTCACCGAAACGCTCGACATCTTTCAGCCCGCCGCGGGCCTCGATGCGATCGAGCCGCTGTGGGACCGGCGCATCTATCTCGCCTCGGCGGCGACGCTGATCGACGTGCTGCGCGACACCGGCAAGGACGCCGAGCATCTGCTGATTTCGGGGCATAATCCGGGGCTGGAGGATCTCGCGCTGATGCTCGCGCCCGAAGAGGGCGGCGGGAATTTGCGCGCCGCGGTCGAAGAAAAGCTGCCGACCTCGGCGCTCGTCCGGCTCGAGCTCGACATCGCGGACTGGCAGGCGCTCGACGTCAATCAGGCGCGGATCACCGCCTTCGTCCGCCCGCGCGACCTCGACCCGGCGCTGGCGCCGGCGATGGATGATGATTGAGCAGCCGCCATTTCCTCCTTCGTCATTCCGGACTTGATCCGGAATCCACTCTCCCAGCGCTGCATGAATGGACCCCGGATCAAGTCCGGGGTGACGAGGAAAGATAGGTTGCGTGATCGATAGCCGTCGCCCCCACCTTCGCGGGGACACGGGCGCTTTTAACGCAATGCCGCCGCAAGCCGCTGGCGCAGCGCCATCAATGCTTCCACCGAAACCCCATGCGATGCGGCGACCGGCGTTGCAGCCGGAGGCGCTGCCGGCTCAGCCGAGGCGGCGCCATTCGGCTCCGACAGGGCCTTGCGCGCGCCGTCGACCGTGAAGCCCTTCACATGCAACAGATGGTGGATGCGTTCGGCGAGCGCGATGTCCTCGGCGCGGTAATAGCGCCGCCGCCCCGACCGCTGGAGCGGGCGGAGCTGCGGAAAGCGCGTTTCCCAATAGCGCAGGACATGCGTCGGGACGCCGATGCGGTCCGCCAGCTCGCCGATCGCGAGCATCGCGCTCGCCGCCTTGCCCCCGCCCGCGCTCCCGCCCGCGCCATGGTCGGAATCAGCCATGCGCCATGCCCGGGCTAGGTGCCGGCGACGCGCGCGCGCATCGACTGGCTGGCGCGAAAGGTCATCACCCGGCGCGGCAGGATCGGCACTTCGATCCCGGTCTTGGGATTGCGGCCGATCCGCTGCGCCTTGTCGCGCAGCACGAAGGTGCCGAAGCCCGAAATCTTCACATTCTGCCCACCCGCGAGCGCGTCCGACATATGGTCCAATATCGATTCGACAATCGTCGCCGATTCATTGCGCGACAGGCCGATCTGCTGGTTGATCTTCGCCGCGATATCGGCGCGCGTAAGCGTCCCTGACGTCATCTTCTTCCCTTCCCCTCCCAAAGCGGATGAAACCCGAAGGTTCCCGGCCAAAGGTTCCCGGAAGGCCCCCACCATCACGAGTCCCGTTCGCTATGTAACAAAAGCTAATTAATCCGCCAAACTGAAACGGATGGAGCGAAGAGTTCATGCGGTGAACATATCCCTCCCGCCAATGGGAGGGGAACCGGCGGAATCAGACGCGCAGAACCGCCGCGCCCCAGGTGAAGCCGCCGCCCATCGCCTCGAGCACGACGAGGTCGCCGCGCTGGATGCGGCCATCGCGGACCGCGAGGTCGAGCGCCAGCGGCACCGACGCCGCCGACGTGTTCGCGTGCTGGTCGACGGTCAGCACGACGCGGTCGGCGGACAGGCCCAGCTTCTTCGCGGTCGCGTCGATGATCCGCTTGTTCGCCTGATGCGGCACGACCCAGTCGATGTCGCTGGCGGCCAGCCCGACCTCTTCCATCACCTCGCCCAGCACCGACGCCAGGTTGGTGACGGCATGGCGGAACACTTCGCGGCCCTGCATCCGGACATGGCCGACCGTGCCGGTCGTCGACGGACCGCCGTCGACATAGAGCATATCGCAATATTTGCCCTCGGCATGGAGCCGGGTCGCGAGGATGCCGCGATCGCCGGGAACGTCCTCGGCCGACAGGACGACCGCGCCCGCACCGTCGCCGAACAGGACGCAGGTCGCGCGATCCTCCCAGTCGAGGATGCGGCTGAACGTCTCGCTGCCGATCACCAGCGCGTGCCGCGCGGCGCCGGTGCGCAGCATCGAATCGGCGACCGACAGGGCATAGAGGAAGCCCGAGCAGACGGCGGCGACGTCGAAGGCGATGCAGTCGGGCGCGCCGAGCAGCGCCTGCACCTTGGTCGCGCTGGCGGGGAAGGTGTTGTCGGGGGTCGCGGTCGCGACGATAATCAGGCCGATGTCCGAGGCATCGAGTCCGGCGGCCGCCAGCGCTTCCCTTGCCGCCGCGGCGCCGAGCGTCGCGGTCGTCTCGTCGGGTTCGGCGATATGGCGAAAGCGGATGCCGGTGCGCTCGACGATCCATTCGTCGCTGGTATCGACGCGCGTCGCGAGTTCGGCATTGGAAACGCGCGTGCGCGGCAGCGCGGAGCCGGTGCCGGCGAGGACTGCACGAAGGGTCATGCCGCGGCGCTCCCCTGGAAATTGGCGAGGTCCTCGGTCACCTGACGCGTGATATCCTTTTCGATGAGTTCGGCGCAAAGATGGACGCAGTTCGCGACCCCCTTCGCATCGGCGCTACCGTGGCTTTTCAGCACGACGCCGTTAAGCCCCAGGAACACCGCGCCATTATGGTTGTTGGGGTCGAGATGATGGCGCAGCAATTCGGTCGCGGGGCGCGAGATCAGAAAGCCGATCTTCGAGCGCACCGACGAGGTGAAGGCGCGGCGCAAGAGGTCGGTGACGAAGCGCGCCGTCCCCTCGATCGTCTTGAGCGCGATATTGCCCGAGAAACCGTCGTGGACGACGACATCGACCTCGCCGCGCGACAATTTGTCGCCCTCGATGAAGCCGGCGAACTGCATCGGCAGCCCCTCGGCCGCGCGCAGCAGCGCGGCGGCGTCGCGGATCTCGTCGGTGCCCTTGAGCTCTTCGGTGCCGATGTTGAGCAGCGCGACGCGCGGCTTTTCGAGCCCCATGGCGGTGCGCGCATAGGCGGCGCCCATGACCGCGAACTGGACGAGGTTGTTCGCGTCGCAATCGGTGTTGGCGCCAAGGTCGAGCATGACGACATCATTGTCGCCGAGCGAGGGCAGCAGTGCCGCGAGCGCCGGCCGGTCGATCCCCGGCATGGTGCGCAGCGCGACCTTCGCCATCGCCATCAGCGCGCCGGTATTGCCCGCCGAAACGGCGCCGCCGGCATCGCCGCGCTTCACCGCGTCGATCGCCAGCCCCATCGAGCTGTTGCGCGCCTTGCGCAGCGCCTGGCTGGGCTTGTCCTCACCGCTGACGACCACGTCGGTGTGGATGATCTCCGACGCGGCGCGCAGGTTCGGGTGGTTTTCGAGCGCGGCCTTGATCTGCCCCTCGTCGCCGACGAGGAAGAAACGCAGGCCGTCATGCTGGTGGCGCGCCATCGCAGCGCCGGCGAGCATCATGCGCACGCCGACGTCACCGCCCATCGCATCGATCGCGATTCGCGGTGTAAGGCTCATTCTGACGCTCTCCGGCTTGACTTAGGCGCCAGCCACCACTTCGCGGCCGTTATAATGGCCGCAGGCGTTGCACAGGTTGTGCGGGCGCTTCAGCTCGCCGCAATTGGGGCATTCCTGAAAGGCCTCGACCTTCAGGCTGTCGTGGCTGCGACGCATTCCGCGCTTCGAGGGCGAGGTTTTTCGCTTGGGGACGGCCATGTTATTTCCTGCATTCCTATATGTTTAATCGAATCGGCGAACCCGAACTTGTCTTTCCCGTCGCCGGAAATGACTGGCCCGCCCACCACGATGAAGACCGTTACCGTTTGAAAAACGACCGGAAATCGTCCGCCGGAGGGTGCCTCAACGCCTGCTGGTGTCGGGTGCCGGATCGGGCGCGGCTATAGCGTTTTTGCCCGCAAAGGCAACCCCCGAGACAAAGGACGGATCGACGCTCGCCGTCGCGGCAATAGACAGGAAGCGGCCTTGCCCTGCCCCTCCGTCAATGCCACATCTCCGTCCTCGCCGGAATCCCGGCCAACAGGGGGGACCATATGATCATCTTGCCGATCAGCCTGACCATTGCCGCGGCCGCGGCGCTGCTCAATCTCTGGCTCAGCGTGCGTGTCGGCCGGGTGCGGACGCGGGAGAAGGTCTTCGTCGGCGACGGCGGCAACGAGGCCGTCACGCGGCGGATGCGCGCGCACAGCAATTTCGTCGAGAATACCGCTTTCGTGCTGATCCTGCTCGCGCTCGTCGAACTCGGCCTGGGGCCGTCGATGGCGCTTTGGGCGGCCGGCGCGCTCTATCTGATCGGCCGCATCCTCCACGCGCTCGGCATGGACGGGATGCGCTGGGGCCGCATGATCGGCACCATCATCACCATGCTGACCCAGCTCGGCCTCGCGATCACCGCGCTGACGATCGTCTATACGACCCCGGTGAGCTTCGGCGCGGCGAAGGCCGTGCATACCGAAGTGGTCGCGCCGAGGTAGAGAACGCAGCCGCCCCAAATTCCCGTTCGTGTCGAGCGAAGTCGAGACACCCATCGACCTTGCGCTTTCCTGATGGGTGTCTCGACTTCGCTCGACACGAACGGAATCTGCTTCAGATCAAATCGTGGGCATCTATCCAATCACCCCGTCGGCGACATAGGGGTTCGTCCGCCGTTCCTGCGCAAAGCTGCTGTGCGGGCCGTGGCCGGGCAGGAAGATGGTGTCGCCGCCGAGCGGCCATAGCTTCTGCGTGATCGAATCGAGAAGCTGCTGATGATTGCCGCGCGGAAAGTCGGTGCGGCCGATCGAGCCCTGGAAAATCACGTCGCCGACGATCGCAAGTTTCGAGGGTCCGTGATAAAAGACGACATGGCCGGGCGTGTGGCCGGGACAGTGGATCACGTCGATCTCCAGATTGCCGACCGTCACCTTGTCGCCGTCGACGAGCCAGCGGTCGGGCTCGAACGGCTCGCCCTCCATCCCGAAACGCGCGCCATCCTCGCTCAGTTTCTCGATCCAGAAGCGGTCGTCCTCGTGCGGCCCCTCGATCGGCACGCCGAGCTCTTTCGCGAGCACCCCGGCCTGGCCGCAATGATCCATATGGCCGTGGGTGACGAGGATCTTCTCGACCTCGACCCCCGTCTGCCGGACCGCCTCTTTCAGCTTGCCCAAGTCGCCGCCGGGATCGACGAACGCCGCCTTGTTGGTTTCGGTGCACCACAGCAACGTGCAATTCTGCTGGAAAGCGGTGACCGGCACGATCGCGGCCTTCAGCGGGGGATTGGGAGCGTTCATGGCCGCCGATGTGGGGAAATCGCGGGGGTTTGGCAAGAGTTGAGGACGAGCGGCAAGGCTCGCATTCTTCTCATGATCTCACGCAAAGGCGCAAAGGCGCGAAGAAGAAGTGGAGAAAAATCCTCACACAAAGACACGAAGAGGGCGCGCCAACGCGACCATCCATCCATCACTCGCGCGAAGCGCCTTTCAAGGTCGCATACGGCGACGAACCGGACGCGCGATCACACCCGGCCTCTTCGTGTCTTTGTGTGAGACCCGGTTTCTTTGCGCCTTTGCGCCTTTGCGTGAAACAAATTCCCGCAACGGCCGCGCAAAAATCCAACAGCAGACCAAATCCGCTCGACGATCACCGCAGCGTCATCGTGTCGCCTTCGATATTCACCGTGTCGAGCTTGGCGAGGAAGCTTTGGCCGAGCAGCGAGACGCCCATGTCGGCGTCGACCACCGCCGCCTCGACATTGCGCACCGTGATGCCATCGACGTCGACGCTGTCGAGCATCGTGACCCGCATCGGGATCGGCCCGCCGGCCGTCTGTGCCATGCCTGCAACCGGCAGGCGGTCGACGTCGATCCCGATCGCTTCGGCATCGCGGCGCGTCAGCGCGACGAGCGAAGCGCCGCTGTCGACGAGCATGTGGATCTGCGTGCCCTGCACGTCGGTGTCGGCATAGAAATGCGAATCGGACGCGCGCCGGATTCGAACCTCGCTCGGCCGCGAGGCGGCAGCCTGGGCAGACGCGGCGGCGGCGTCGCGTCCCCGCGTCGTCCAGTTGCTTTCGCCGGCATAGGGGTCCGGCGCGGACGCCGCGGGCGCTTCGGCCTTTTGACGGCCGGCGATACTCGCCACACCGATCGAGCCCGCCGCGATCATCGCGGCCAAGGTGATGAAACGCCCCAACATGCTGCGCTTGTCGCAGATCATCATTGGGGAATGGTTAAATCAGCCCCGCTCGACGAAGGCGCGCCAGCGCGGCGCGCCGTCCCGCACCGAATAGGCGATGCGCGCGCACGCATAGGGCCGCCCCGGCGCATTGTCCGCTTCGCGGGCGGTGCGCGGCCATGCGGGATCGGCGGCGCCCTCTGCGGCCCAGCAGACGATCGCCTCGGCCTCGGGCCGCGCGGCGATTGCGGCGCGATCGGCGGCGTTCAGCGTCGCGGGCGGCTGCCACCCCAGGATGACGCGCTGCGTCCGCTCCCCCGCGAACAGCGCCTCGCGGAAGGGACCATCGCGCAGCAAGGCGGCAACCCGCGCGCGGTCGGCCGCGCCCAGCCACGGACCGCCGAGCAGCGGACCCCAGCGGCTTTCCTCGCCCGATCGCAGCGCGGGCAGCAACTCATCCGCAGCCGCCGCGAACCGCGCGGTCCACGGCGAATCCGCGGCGAGCGGCACCAATAGCGAGGGGACGGCGGCTTCTTCGGGCGCGATCGGCACGAGCGGCGGATCGGCGGCGACGGCCGGAGAGACCGGGAGAGCGGCGGCGAGCGCCGAAGCGATCAGAAAAGCGCGCATGGCGGTAAATCTATCACGCCCGCCTGCACCTGTCATGAACCGCGTCGGGTGGACGGCGATGCCGCTCGAAGAAAGAGGCGCGCCACACTTTTTCGTCACCCCGGACTTGATCCGGGGTCCCGCTCAGCAACGGTGGAAAGCGGGACCCCGGATCAAGTCCGGGGTGACGAGGGAAAGGGACGTCATGCCCCCCGGTCGGCGGTCAGCGCTTCGCGCATCCAGCCGGGCGCGGTGGCGGGGTCGATATTTTCGACCCGGCGATGCTCGACCGACCAGCCGAGTTCGGGCCAGGCGACGACCTGACGCTTGTCGTCCGCCTCGCCGATCGGCACGACCACCAGCCGCCGATTGACCTTCTGCCGCCAGTTCATCCGCGCCGTATTCTCCTGCCCGACGTAGCAGCCCTTGGTGAAGCTGACGCCGTTCAGTTCGGCGGCGTTGCATTCGAGCCAGAGCGTCGTGCCGTCGCCCAGCTCCGCGCGCCCCTCGGTAACGCCGAGCGGCAGGCGATGCGCCCGCCATGCGGCGTCGGCACCCTCCCCGTCATCCGCGGGCGCAAGCCAGCGCTGGCCGAGGTCGGACAGGCGCGGATCGACGACGCCGAGGTCGCCCTCCTTCGCCCAGTGGACGCCCAGCCCCTCCTCGCGCGCGATCGTGATCGCGCGGCGGAGGCGATAGAGGGTCAGGCGCTTGGCCAGATCGTCCGCGGCGGCGCGCTCGCAATCGATCAGCACATCCGCTTCGTCGCCCCAGATCAGGAAATCGAACAACAGCTTGCCCTGCGGAGTCAGCAGCGCCGCCCACACCGGCAGATTGCCCGAAACATCGTTGGTGACGAGGCCTTGCAGAAAGCCGCGCACATCCTCGCCCGAAAGTCGAAGGAGCGCGCGATCGTTGAGGGTGGTATTGGGCATGGCGATAATCTAGGGACGCCCCAGCCAAAACCAACCCACTTATCGACGAGCCGCAGATGACCGACCGCCTGACGATCCGCCGCCCCGACGACTGGCACGTCCATCTGCGCGACGGCGCGATGCTGGAGCAGGTCGCGCGCCACACCGCGCGCCAGTTCGCGCGCGCGATCATCATGCCGAACCTGTCGCCGCCGGTGACGAGCGCGAAGGAAGGCGCGGCCTACCGCGACCGCATCCGCGCCGCGGTGCCGAAAGAGTTCGACTTCACGCCGCTGATCGTCGCCTATCTGACCGACCACAGCGATGCGGGCGAGCTGGCGCGCGGCCATGCCGAAGGCGTGTTCACCGCCGCGAAGCTCTATCCCGCCCATGCCACGACGGGCAGCGCGCACGGCGTCACCGACGTCGCGGCCATCATGGGCGTGCTCGAACGCATGGCCGAGATCGGGATGCCGCTGCTGATCCATGGCGAAGTCACCGATCCCGACGTCGACATCTTCGACCGCGAGGCGGTGTTCATCGAGCGCACGCTGGCGCCGCTGGTCCGGAAACTGCCGACCCTCAAGATCGTCTTCGAGCATATCACGACGGCCGAGGCGGTCGATTTCGTGCGTGACGCGCCCGCCAACGTCGGCGCGACGATCACCCCGCAGCATCTCCATATCAACCGCAACGCGATGCTCGTCGGCGGCATCCGCCCCCACGCCTACTGCCTGCCCGTCGCCAAGCGCGAGCAGCACCGGCTCGCGGTGCGCGCGGCGGCGGTGTCGGGTTCGCCCAAATTCTTCCTGGGCACCGACAGCGCCCCGCACGCGGTGCATACGAAGGAGGCTGCCTGCGGCTGCGCGGGCATCTTCAACGCACCCTACGCGCTCGAATCCTATGTGACGGTGTTCGACGAGGAAGGCGCGCTCGACCGGTTCGAGGGGTTCGCCAGCGAGCATGGGCCGAATTTCTATGGCCTGCCGCTCAATGGCGGCACGATCACGCTCGAACGCGGCGCGACGGTGGTGCCGGACAGGGTCGGCGAGGTCGTGCCTTTTCATGCGGGCGAAACGCTGGGCTGGCGGCTGGCGTAGAAAAATCTCACGCGAAGGCGCGAAGGCGCAAAGAAGAAGATTTTTGTATCTGTTTCGCCTTGAGCTTGTCGAAGGCTGTCCTTTCTTTCAGCGGTGAAGGAAGGACGGTGCTTCGACAAGCTCGACACGAACGGGCCATATCTTTGCGCCTTCGCGCCTTTGCGTGAGATTATATAATCAAGTCGTCCCCACGGCCCGCTCGGCGCGCATCTTCCGCCACATATCGAAGCTGAACACCGCGATGCTGATCCAGATCAGCACGAAGCAAGCGAGTTGCACGGGTTTCAGCGGCTCGTGGAACGCGAACAGGCCGAGCAGGAATTGCAGCGTCGGCGCCAGATATTGCGCAAAGCCAAGCGCGGCATAGCTCATCCGCCGCGCCGCGGTCGCGAACAGCAGCAGCGGCACCGCGGTCACGATCCCGCCCGCCATCAGCAGCAGGCTGATCGCGCCGTCCGCCCCGAAACCGCGCCCATCGCCGATCCACAGATACCAGCCGGCGGCCGCGACCGCCAAGGGCATCAGCAGCGTCGTCTCGATCGCGAGGCCGGGGAGCGAGCCCACCGGCACGATCTTGCGGATCAGGCCATAGAAACCGAAGCTCAGTGCCAGCGTCAGGCTGATCCACAGCGTGTCGAGCGCGCCCGCGAGCAGGATCGCCACCCCTATCCCTGCGATGACGACCGCGACGAGTTGCAGCCGGCCGAGCCGTTCGCCGAGAAAGAGCATCCCCAGCATCACATTGACCAGCGGGTTGAGATAATAGCCGAGGCTCGCCGCGAGAACATGATCGGTGAAGATCGCGAAGATATAGACGAGCCAGTTGACCGCGATCAGCAGCGCGCTGGCAAACAGCATCCGCAGCACGCGCGGGTCGCGGAGCGCCGCAAGATAGTCGCCGATCTGGCGGCGAAAGACCATGATGAGGAAGCAGAGCGGCAGCGACCAGATGATCCGCTGCGCCAGCACCTCGACCGGCGGAACGCTTTCGAGCAGCTTGAAGAAGAGCGGGACGAAGCCCCAGATGCCATAGGCGGCAAGCGCATAGGGCAAGCCGCCCTGATGGCTCCCCGCGGGGGCCGATGCCTGTGTCATGACGGTTCGCCGTGCCGGATCAGATGATGCCGCCGCCGAGCATCAGGCGCACGACGCCGACGACGATGACGACGATGTTGAGATTGCGCCCGCTGGTCCGGTTCGACATCGCGCCGAGCGCCAGCCCGACGACCGCGATCGGCACCACCACCCAGTTCGCCCAGCCGAGCAGCGGAATGAAGGCGGGAATGGCGAGAATCAGCGCGATGACGCCGATGACGATCGAGGCGATGTTCAGCATGTTTTCACATGTCGCATGGCCGCGCCGCACCTTCAAGACCCTTTCGGTTCGTCGATGGATTCCCTCGCTTCGTCCCGTTGCCTGACGTTCATGCAACGGCTTTCGGACCCGGCTCGTTCTCTCCTCGAAGCGCCCGGTTCCGTTCGGAACGGAGGCGCCGAGACCAGGAAAGGATTTGAATAATGCGTATCTTGACCAAAGGCATGATGGGCCTGTTCGCCGCGGCCAGCGTCGTCGGCACCGCGCCCGCCTATGCCGGCGTGTCGACGGCCGTCCCCGGCTATCATCAGGCCGAGGCATCGGCGGATTATTACAAGAAGCGCAAGCATCACCGCAATTATTACGCCTCGCGCGACCAGCGCGTGAACAGCAATACGCGCATCTGGCGTGGCAGCGACGGCCGCTATCGCTGCAAGAAGGACAATGGCACGACCGGCCTCTTGATCGGCGGCGCAGTCGGCGGCCTCGCCGGCCACGAGATTGCGGGCAATGGCGACAAGCTGCTCGGCACCGTGCTCGGCGCCGCGGGCGGCGCGCTGCTCGGCCGCGAGATCGACAGGGATAAATATCGCTGCCGCTAAGCGACAGTTACCCGTCGCGGGTGTGGGTCCGAGACCCCTCCTCCCGCACCGCGTGATGGAGAGGGCGCCGGTCTAACCACCGGTGCCCTCAAATTTTTTGCGTCATCCACAGCCAAACAGCGCCAATTTTTGTCACCCCGGACTTGATCCGGGGTCCCGCTCAGCAGCGTCGACAAGCGGGACCCCGGATCAAGTCCGGGGTGACGATGGGGGTCGCGCTTGCTCCGCGAAGGATATTGCCGCACAAACATCGGTCCATCGCTGCGGGAGAAGAGACATGTTGAACGGCCCCCTGCTCGTGACCGAGCGGCTGATCCTGCGCCCGCCCGCAACCGAGGATTTCGACGCCTTTGCAGGCATGTGCGCCGAGGAAGAGACGATGCGCTTCATCGGCGGCATTTGCCCGCGCTCGGCGGCATGGCGCCAATGGTGCACACTGGCCGGCGCATGGCATATCCGCGGCTTTTCGATGTTTTCGGTGATCGAGCGCGACAGCGGCGAATGGGTCGGCCGCCTCGGCCCGTGGGAGCCCGACGGCTGGCCCGCGCCCGAAATCGGCTATGGCGTGCGCGCACAATTCGCCGGCAAGGGCTATGCCTTCGAGGGCGCGGTCGCGGCGTGCGACTTCGCGGTCGAATTTCTGAAATGGCCCGAACTGATGCACAGCATCGATCCCGCCAACACGCGCTCGCAGGCGCTGGCGAAGCGGCTCGGCGCGACGAACAGCGGCCCGACCCGCCTCCCCGCCCCGTTCGAAAACGCCCCGGTCGACGCGTGGACGCAGAGCGCCGACGCCTGGCGCGTGAAACGCAAGGAGTTCCAGCCATGACCGACAGCCACGTCGACCCCGAACGCGCGCAGTTCGACGCCTTCAAGGCGCTGCCGCGCGATACGGTGATCCACATGCTCAACCTCGTCCGCTTCAAGGACAAGGCGACCTATCCCGCCGGTCATCCGCTCGCAGGCGCGAACCTCAGCGGCGCCGAAGCCTATGCGAACTACGGTCGCGACAGCGGACCGGTGTTCGAGCGGCTCGGCGGCCGCATCGTCTGGCGCGGCGCGATGGAGGCGATGGTGATCGGCCCCGATGGCGAAAGCTGGGACGCGATGTTCGTCGCCGAATATCCGAACAGCGGCGCCTTCATGGCGATGGTGACCGACCCGGTCTATCGCCAGGCGGTCGTCCACCGCCAGGCCGCGGTCGAGACGTCGCGGCTGATCCGCACCGCGCCGCGCGAGACGGGTTCGGGGCGGTTCGCCGATTGAATCTCTTCCCATGTCATCCCGGCGAAGGCCGGGATCTCACCATCGCGTCATACAGCAGCGGCGAGACCCCGGCCTGCGCCGGGGTGACGGGGAGCGAAAGATTCCGTCTCGCTCCGGCACAGTTTTGGGCTAACAAAGTCTTACCCGTTAACGCATTTTATTTGGGCCTTTTTAACCAGGATCGGGCATTCCCGAGCGGATATTAAGGGAGTGTTAGCTATGATCGTGCGGGGCAAATGGCTGATCGCGGGCCTGATGGTGGCGGCGACGGTGCCGCTGGCGGGCTGCCGCGACAATCCGGCCGCCAAGGCCGACCTCCAACCGCTCGACGACGGCCTGACCGACGGCGACCCGGCGGTCAAGGGCGCGCTCGAAGACAAGATCATGGTCGATCCCAAGCTGACCGGCCAGGCGAACCGCAACGCCGCGACGCCGGGCAACCGGCCCGTCGACGGCGGCGTCCCCGGCATCGCGGCCGGCAAGGCGGCGGCCGCCGCTGAAGCCGCGGCGGCCCAGGCCGCGGGCAAATTGCTCGCCGCGCCGAAAGCCCTGCCGTTCGAGGAAGGCTGCAACGGCGATTGCGCCGCGAAGCGCCCGGTCACGATCGGCGCACTGGCGCGCGAGCAGCAGAAGGGAAGCTGCGACGCCAAGCTGACCTATGGCAACAGTTGGGCCGACCGCCTGCCCGCCGCGTTCAAAGTCTATCCGCGCGCGACGCTGCGCGAGGCCGCGGGGGTCGCCGGCGGCAAGTGCAACATCCGCGTCGTCAATTTCCAGACCGCCGCCTCGATCCAGGGCGTGCTCGATTATTATCACACGATGGCGGTGCGCGGCGGCTACACCAGCGACCACCGCGTGCGCGGCAACGAGCATATGCTCGGCGGCACCAAGGGCGACCTCGCCTATGTCGTCTTCGCGCGCCGCGACGGCGGCATGACCGACGTCGATCTGGTCGCGTCAGGCGGGAAATAAGGCGCGGGCGCATCGAGCGTTAACTCTGTATCCTGAGGCATCTTCGTCACCCCGGACTTGATCCGGGGTCCCGCTAAGCGACGGTGAAAAGCGGGACCCCGGATCGAGTCCGGGGTGACGAGGAAAATGCCGCTCTGCCCAAGAATAAAAGGCCCCGGAACTCCGGGGCCTTTCGCTGCGTGACGATGCGCGATCGTCAGATTTTGTCGCCGAGCGCGCCCTTGACCTTGCCCTTCAGATTCTGGGCTTCGCCCTTGCGCTCCTGCGCTGCACCTTCGGCGCGCAGCCGTTCGTTGTCGGTCGCCTTGCCGACCGCCTGCTTCACATTGCCGGCGGCTTCGTTGGCGAGGCCCTTGGCCTTGTCCTTCAGTTCACCCACGGGATTTCTCCTTGGTTTTTCAGAGGCGAAAGGGGTGCGCCTCTTGCCGGATCAACGAGACTGCGCGCGCCTTGTTCCCCTTTGCGAGACCAACGGCCCCGGAGAAGGGATCATCCGCTCGCGGCGATGTCGTCGAGCGCCGCCGGGCTCAGGATCGTGACGCGATTATAATCGACCGCGATCAGCCCCGCCGCCTCGAACCCGCGCAGCAGTTTGTTGATGCTCTGCCGCGTCACGCCGAGCATCGCGCCGAGCTGTTCCTGCGGCAGGCGCAACGCCAGTTCGATCCCGGCCGCGCCCGCAACGCCGTGAATCCGCACGAGGTCGGCGAGCGTCGCCGCCATCCGCTGTTCGAGCGAGCCGAGCTTCTGATTGTTGAGCTGGCGCAGGCTGTCGCCATGCCGCGCGCACATCAAGAGCGCGATGTCACGCCAGAGAATGGGGTCCGCGTCGAGAATCGCCGCCAGCCCATCGCACGGCAGGTGCAGCAGCACGCTATCCTCGTAAGCGGTATAGACATAGTGGATCGGCGGCTCGGCAAGCAGGCGGACGATCGCGAGAATTTCGTGCGGACCCTGCAGGCTCAGCACGAATTTCTTGCCCGCCGCCGACGCGCGGCTGACCTCGACCTCGCCCGCGGCGATGACGAACGCCTCGCGCCGTTCGGGATCCCGCGCGAAGATTTCGGCGCCGCGCGGATAGGATTCCGCCCGCGCGATCGCCGCGACCTCGGCGAGCCGCGGCTCGGGCCAGCCCGCGAACAGCGGGCAGAGCCGCAGCGCGGCGAGGCGGCCCTCGCGCGACCATGCACGCTGGTCCCTCCCCATGCCCCTCCCTCCCCAATTTCGTCATTGCGAGCGAAGCGAAGCAATCCAGAGTAGTGCATACCGCTCTGGATTGCTTCGCTTCGCTCGCAATGACGAGGCGTATTGCTGTCCCGGTCTAAACGCGGATTGCAAGATTCCCAAAGAGATTGTCGGCGCGATGACAGACTGGCCGTGCGTTCGCCCCTAAGGCGCGCCCATCAACATCTCACAGGAGTGTGTTTCGATGAAAAGCCTGCTTGCCCTTCTGGCGATGGCGGTCGCCTTCGCGACCAGCGCCGCCTATGCCGCGCCGGTCAGCGAGGACGACGCCTATGCCATCGGCCTCGAAGCCTATACCTACGCCTATCCGATGGTGCTGATGGAAACCTCGCGCCGCGTGTCGACCAACGCGAGCGAAGGCCGGATGCGCGCGCCGATGAACCAGTTCGGACATATGCGGACCTATCCCGACGCGACGTTCAAGGACGTCGTGCGCCCCAACGCCGACACGCTCTATTCGCCGCTATGGTTCGACGTCGGCAAGGAACCGCTGATCATCACCCTGCCGAAAACGGCGGGCCGCTATCATGTCGTGCCGATCATGGACATGTGGACCGACGTCGTCGCCGCGCTCGGCACGCGCACCACCGGCAACGACGGCGGCATCGTCGCGCTTGTCGGGCCGCACTGGCAGGGGACGCTGCCAAAGGGAATGCGGATGGTCCGCAGCCCGACCGAAATGGGCTGGATCATCGGCCGCATCCAGACCAACGGCGCCGCCGATTACGACCATGTCCACGCCCTCCAGGCAAGCTATGCCGCAACGCCGCTGTCGGCCTGGGGCAAGGCGCAGACGCCCCCCGCGCTCAAGACCGATCCGGCGATCGACATGAAGACGCCGCCGGTCGAGCAGGTTGCGAAAATGACCCCCGCCGCCTTCTTCGCGCTGTTCGCCGAAACGCTGAAGCGCAACCCGCCGCACGCCAGCGACTATGCGGTGCTGGCGCGGATCGAGCGCGTCGGGCTGGTTCCGGGGCAAAGCTTCGACCTCGCCGCCGCCGATCCGGCGGTGCAGCGCGGGCTGACGCGCGCCGCCGCCGATGCGTGGCAGCGGATCATCGGCCGGCGCAAGAACCTCAGCCTTACGCGCAACAATTGGGTCGCGATGGGCAATGCGCTCGGCGTCTATGGCAATGATTATCTCCAGCGCGCCTTCGTCGCCTTTGCCGGCCTCGGCGCGTTGCCGCCCGAGGAAGCCATTTATCCGATGGCGCCGCTCGACAGCGACGGCAAGCCGCTGACCGGTGCGTCGCGCTATGTCCTCCATTTCGACAAGGATCAGATACCGCCCGCCGACGCCTTCTGGTCGCTCACCATGTATGGCGCCGACCAGTTCTTCGTCGCGAACCCGATCGACCGTTTCGCGATCGGCGACCGCGACAAGCTGAGCTTCAACGCCGACGGCTCGCTCGACCTCTATATCCAGAAGGACAATCCGGGCGCGGACAAGGAGGCCAACTGGCTGCCCGCCCCCGATGGGCCGTTCAGCATGAACCTGCGCCTCTACCTCCCACGCCGCCCGGCGCTCGAAGGAAGCTGGATCGCGCCGCCGGTCAAGCGGGTGCCCTAGCTCTCATCCGTCATCCCGGCGCAGGCCGGGATCTCACCCTCGCGTCCTGAAGCACCGGCGGGATCCCGGCCTTCGCCGGGATGACGATGGAGCTTCAGATCAACCCCGCGAGCGGGCTCGACGGATCGGCATATTTGCGCTGCCCCATGCGCCCGGCCAGATAGGCATCGCGCCCCGCCTCGACCGCTTGGCACATCGCGCGCGCCATGCGAATGGGGTCTTTGGCTTCGGCGATCGCGGTGTTCATCAGCACCCCGTCGCAGCCGAGTTCCATCGCGACCGCCGCGTCGCTCGCGGTGCCGACGCCGGCATCGACGAGCACCGGCACCGACGCGCCCTCGACGATCAGGCGGATCGTCACGCGGTTCTGGATGCCGAGGCCGGACCCGATCGGCGCGCCGAGCGGCATGACCGCGACCGCGCCCGCATCCTCGAGCTGCTTCGCGGCGATCGGATCGTCGACGCAATAGACCATCGGCAGGAAGCCCTCTTTCGCGAGCACTTCGGTCGCCTCCAGCGTCTCGCGCATGTTGGGATAGAGCGTTTTCGCCTCGCCGAGCACTTCGAGCTTCACCAGATCCCAGCCCCCCGCCTCGCGCGCCAGCCGCAAGGTGCGGATCGCGTCGTCGGCGCTGAAACAGCCCGCGGTATTGGGCAGGTAGGTGATCGTCTTCGGATCGATATAATCGGTGAGCATCGGCGCATTCGGGTCCGACACATTGACCCGGCGCACCGCGACGGTGACGATCTCCGCCCCCGAAGCCGCGACCGCGGCGGCATTCTGCTCGAAATCCTTATATTTGCCGGTGCCGACGATCAGCCGCGACGTGAAGGTCCGGCCGGCAACGCTCCAACTGTCGATCTTGTCCACATTCAATCCTTGTTCTGAACGATATTCGCGATGTCGCCGAGCGGATCGCGAACGAAGAAGCGGCGGACGCCCCATGGCTCGTCGCGCAGGGCATAGACGATCTCGTGTCCCGCTTCGACGGCGCGCGCGTGGACCGCATCGACATCATCGACGCCGACCGAATAGGCGGGGCGCAGCCCCGACGGATCCTCGCTGAGGATGCTGATCTGCACCATCGGCTGCGTCGCCGAGCGATAGATGGTGATGAAATCCATCGCCATCGCGGTCTCCAGCCCCAACACCTCGTTGAAGAAGCCTGCCCCCGCCTTTGGATCACCGGTGTAGCGATTGGCTATGATGCGCGCGACCGCCATCAGCCGCCGCCCACGAAATGGACGATCTCCAGCGCGTCGCCCTCGGCGAGGGCGACGTCGGCGAGCGTCGAGCGCGGCACGATCTCCCGATTACGCTCGACCGCGACCTTCTTCAAGTCGAGCCCCAGCGACGCGACGAGGTCGGCGATGCTGCCTGCGCGCACCTGCCGCAGTTCGCCGTTGAGGATGACTGAAATCACGAGTCCGCCTTGCTTTGCCTTTGCCGAGCAGCCCATATAGGGGGAGCGCGCATCCTCGCAACCGAAAGGCCGCCCCTTGCCCGAAACGCCGCTCGTCTATGTCCTCTCGGGCCCCAACCTCAACCTGCTCGGCACGCGCGAGCCCGAAATCTACGGCCACGACACGCTGAACGACATTCACGCGCGGCTGGAAGCGCAGGCCGACAGGCTGGGCCTTCGCGTCGAATGCCGGCAGACGAACCACGAGGGCGTGCTGATCGACTGGCTGCACGAGGCCAATCTCGAGGGCGCCAGGGCGGTGCTGCTCAACGCGGGCGGCTATACCCACACCTCGATCGCGATCCACGACGCGATCAAGTCGATCAAGGTGCCGGTGATCGAGGTCCATCTGTCGGACCCGATGCAGCGCGAGCCGTTCCGCCATGTGAGCTATGTCGGCATGGCCGCCGCCGCGCATTTTGCGGGGCATGGCGCGCAAAGCTATACGCTGGCGCTGGACGCCGCCGCCCGTCTCTGACAAGAGGGCGTCATCAGAACAGGGGTCAGGCACCGCCAGACCGGGGCCGCAACAACAGGAAAATTCTCATGGGTGACCATAAAGACAATGGCATCAACATCGATCCGGCGTTCGTGCGCGCGCTCGCCGAACTGCTCGACGACACGCAGCTTTCGGAAATCGAGGTCGAGGACGGCGACCGCAAGGTGCGCGTCGCGCGCACGCTGACCGCCGCTTCGGCGCCCTTGGCCTATGCTCCCGCGCCGGTCGCCGCACCTGCCGCCGCCGCGCCCGCGGCTCCGGCCGCAGCCGCCGCCCCGGCTCCCGCTGCCGACAGCTTCGCCGACGCGGTGAAATCGCCGATGGTCGGCACCGTCTATCTGGCGCCCGAGCCCGGCGCCGCCAATTTCGCCGCGCCCGGATCGGCCGTGAAGGCCGGCGACACGATCCTGATCATCGAGGCGATGAAGGTGATGAACCCGATCGTCGCCCCCGCCGCGGGCACGCTGAAGGCCGTGCATGTCGAGAACAGCCAGCCGGTCGAGTTCGACCAGCCGCTGTTCACCATCGGCTGATCCACCCGATGGCTATCGAAAAGCTCCTGATCGCCAACCGCGGCGAGATCGCGCTGCGCATTCACCGCGCCTGCCATGAAATGGGCATCAAGACCGTCGCGGTCCATTCGACCGCCGACACCGACGCGATGCACGTCCGCCTCGCCGACGAGGCCGTGTGCATCGGGCCGCCCGCCGCGAAGGACAGCTATCTCAACATTCCCGCGATCATCTCGGCGGCCGAGATCACCGGCGCCGACGCGATCCATCCCGGCTATGGCTTCCTCTCCGAGAATGAGCGGTTTGCCGAGATCATCGAAGCCCACAACATGATCTTCGTCGGGCCGAAGCCCGAGCATATCCGCACCATGGGCGACAAGGTCGAGGCAAAGCGCACCGCGGTCAAGCTCGGCCTGCCGGTGGTTCCGGGTTCGCCCGGCGCGGTGACGTTCAGCGAGGAGACCAAGAAGCTCGCGCAGGACATCGGCTATCCGGTGCTGATCAAAGCCGCGTCGGGCGGCGGCGGGCGCGGTATGAAGGTCGTTCCCGACGAGGACAGCCTCGAAAGCCTGATGGGCCAGGCCTCCAGCGAAGCGGCGGCTGCCTTTGGCGATCCGACCGTCTATATGGAAAAATATCTGGGCAATCCGCGCCACATCGAATTTCAGGTCTTCGGCGACGGCAACGGCAACGCGATCCATCTCGGCGAGCGCGACTGCTCGCTCCAGCGCCGCCACCAGAAGGTGCTCGAGGAAGCCCCCTCGCCGATCATCTCGGCCGAGGAGCGCGCGCGCATGGGCGGCATCTGCGCCGACGCGATGGCGAAGATGGGCTATCGCGGCGCCGGGACGATCGAATTCCTGTGGGAAAACGGCGAATTCTTCTTCATCGAGATGAACACGCGCATCCAGGTCGAGCATCCGGTAACCGAGATGATCACCGGCTTCGACCTCGTCCGCGAACAGATCCGCATCGCGGGCGGCGCGGGGCTGTCGGTCCGTCAGGAAGACCTCGAATTTCGCGGTCATGCGATGGAGTGCCGCATCAATGCCGAGGACCCGCGCAGTTTCCTGCCCTCGCCGGGCAAGGTGACAAGCTATCACGCCGCGGGCGGAATGCACGTCCGTGTGGATAGCGGGCTCTATGCCGGCTATTCGATCCCGCCCTATTACGACAGCATGATCGGCAAGCTGATCGTTTACGGCCGCAGCCGCGAAAGCTGCATGATGCGGATGCGCCGCGCGCTCGGGGAAATGGTGATCGGCGGGGTCAAGACGAACATCCCGCTGCATCAGGCTTTGCTCGCCGACCCCGATGTGATCCACGGCGATTACACGATCAAATGGCTGGAAGAATGGCTCGCGCGGCAGGATGAGGAAGGCGCGGCCTGAGCCATCTTTCCGGTCGTGTTCCCCCGCGAAGGCGGGGGTCCAGAGCGGCGCGGCGCCAACCCGCTGGGTCCCCGCCTTCGCGGGGACACACGGATTATTGCACGGCGACTTATTGCGCGCCGAACTGTGCCCCAGCTCACTTTAACTACGTGATCTTTTTGGCTATGGCCTTTGCCATGGTCAAAAACTCCCCCCTCGCCCTGCGCCATCCCGCGGCGCTGCTCCTCCCCCTGACGCTGCTCGCCGCCCCCGCGATCGCGCAGACCAACGTCAAGGAGGATTCGGTCGTCCTGCAACCCGACAAGGTCAAGGACGACGCGCCGGTCGTCGAAACGATGACGCAGGCCAATCTGCCCGACTGGTCGAAAGCGAACGCCAGGGCGCTGCTCGGCTTCATCCAGAGCGTCGGCGACGAAGGCCTGTTCGCCAAGGATTATAATCCCGACGCGCTGCAGGCCGCGATCGACGGCGGCGATCAGGACAGGCTCGATCAGGTCGCGACCGACAGCTTCCTGCTGCTCGCAACCCACCTGCGCGACGGCCGCACGCCCAATGTGGCGCGCAAGCAGTGGTTCATGACCGACAGCGATGCGGAGACCGAGCCGCTGGTCGCGCTGCTGACTTCGGCGCTGACGTCCAATTCGGTCCCCGCGGCGCTCGCCGGGCTCGATCCGGTGCATCCCAATTTCGCGGTGCTGAAGACCGCGCTCAAGAGCGCGAAAACCCCCGCCGACGCCAATGCGATCCGCGTCAACATGGAACGCTGGCGCTGGATGCCGCGCGATCTCGGCGAGCGCTATGTCGTCAGCAACGTCCCCGAATATCTGACCCGCGTCATTCATGGCGGCACGGTGATCGCGACGCACAAGGCGGTCGTCGGCAAGCCGTCGACCCCGACGCCGCAGCTCAACCCGATGGCGACCGGCATCATCGTCAACCCGACCTGGACGCTGCCGCGCAGCATCATCGCCGAAGGCATCGGCGCGACGATCGCGAACAACCCCGCCCGCGCCCGCGCGCAGGGCTATACCTGGACGGGCAGCGGCAAGACGTTGTCGGTGGTGCAGCAGCCGGGCGCGAACAATGCGCTGGGGGTGATGAAGATGGAGATGCTCAACCCGCACGCCATCTACCTTCACGACACGCCGTCGAAGGGCGCCTTCGCCGCCGCCGCGCGCGCTTTCAGCCATGGCTGCATCCGCACCGAGCGCGCGCTGCATTTCTCCGGCCTGATGGCGGTCTATTTCGCCGGCAAGAGCCCCGAGGAATTCGGCGAGGCGATCGCCAGCGGCAAGACGACGAAGTTCAGCTTCGACGATCCCTTCCCCGTCTATGTCGCCTATTGGACGGTGGTTCCGGGCGCCAAGGGCGGCATCACCAAGCTCGCCGACATCTATGGCCGCGACGCGCCCGTCGTCGCGAGCTTCGCCAAGCCCGGCCGCGCCGCGGCGGTGGTGATCTCGCCCAATCCGCCGGTCGTGGTGCCGACGGCGCCGGTGACGCCGGCAACGACGCAGGCTGGCAAGTTGGGCGACAGCGGGATTTATTGATCGCCCTCGTCATTGCGAGCCCTTCGACTGCCTTGCAGGCGCTCAGGATAAACTACGCGAAGCAATCCAGAGCGGTTTACGCCACTCTGGATTGCTTCGCTGCGCTCGCAATGACGATCGTGAAGCTTAATCCGCCGTCTTCGGTATCGCCCCGCTGCTCGTACTGGTCCGAATGATATTCTCGGTTCCCGGCAGCGGTTCGGCGGGCATCGGGAAGCTCGGCATCGGCGGCGGCGCGCTCAGCTTGTCGGCGAAGAGCAGCCGTCCCGGCCCCAGCTTGTAGAGGACCATCGGCAGCAATTCCTCGCCGAAGACGAAGCATCCCTCGCTGCGCCCCAGCTTGCCCTGCGTCGCGATCAGCGCCGGTTCGGCATACCAGGCGCCGTGGATGACGATCGCGCGCATGTCGGCGTTGCTGTTGTCGGCCTCCAGCCCGGCGAGCCGCATCGAGGAGCCGTTGGCGCCCCAATAATAGTCGCTGGTGCGATAGGCGCCGCGCGACGAGGCGAGGCTGCCCGGCGCGTTCGAGAAACGCTTGAGCCAGCCGTCATGCTGCGGGTCCGACCCGCGCCCGTGGGTCACCGGAAACATCTCGATCTTGCCCGCCGCCATGTCGATCAGCGCGAAGCGCGGGCGCGACGACGGCAGGCCGAAGTCGACGATGCCGACGCGGTCGGTCTGGTGGATGTTACGCGATTGCAGCGCAAGCTGCTTGCGCGCGACGGCGAGATAGTCGACCGGCGCCTGCACGGGCGCCGGAGGTATCGGCGTTGACGGCTGCGCCATCCAGTCGGGCAATTGGGCGGCCCGCGCCGCCGTCGCAGCGAGCGCCCCCGCGCCCGCCAGTCCCGCCAGCAATGTCCGCCGATCTATCCGTTCATTCACCTGAAGCAACCCCGCATTGGCCGCCTCCGGCGGTCCCTCGATCCTCGCATAGATCGTATCCGGACCGGGAAAGGCAAGCTGGTGGTTCCCCTTCATGCGGGCAGATGTGCCATATATGCCATGAATAGCGGGTTTACGCTGCGCTAAGCTCTCGTTAGGGCGGGGGCATGAAGGCAGTCATCTGGCACAACCCCGCCTGCGGCACGTCGCGCAAGACGCTGGCGATTCTCGAAGAGACCCCCGGCGTCGAGGTCGAGGTGGTCGAATATCTGAAGACCCCTTATGCTGCGGAAAAGCTGCGCCAGCTTTTCCGCGATGCCGGCCTGACCGCGCGCGAGGCGCTGCGCCTGCGCGGCACCGACGCCGAGGAGCGCGGTCTGGCCGACGCGAGCGAGGACGCGATCATCGCCGCGATGACGGCCAATCCCGCCTATGTCGACCGCCCCTTCGTCGAGACCGAAAAAGGCGTGCGCTATTGCCGACCGCAGGATCTGGTGCGCGAGATTCTCTGAACGGCGCGTCCGCCTTGGCGCGCGCGCGCCCAAATCATAAAATGCGGAATGCCGCCTTCGCTCGTCAGCGAACGATCGCGCCGCCCTTCATCACATGGTCGATCGCTTCCAGCGCCGTGATGTCCTTCAGCGGATCGGCCTTCACCGCGACCATATCGGCGTAGCGCCCCGGCACGATCGCGCCCACGTCGGCGCGGCCCATTTCCTCGGCGGCGCGGCCGGTCGCGGCCTGAATGGCCTGCATCGCCGTCATGCCATATTTGACCATGTTGGCGAATTGCCGGGCGTTGAGGCCGTGCGGATAGACGCCGGCGTCGGTGCCGTAACCGATTTTAACCCCCAGTTCGACCGCGCGCCGGAACGCCGCGCGCTGGGTGTCGGTGGTCTCGCGGTTCTTGCGGAGATATTCCTCGGGCCAGCCCTCTTTCGTCCCGATCTCGTCGATATAGGTGCCGTTGTAGATGTCCATGACGAGCCAGGTGCCGTGCGCTTTCGCCATCTGTAGCGCTTCCTCGTCGGCGAGGCTGGCGTGTTCGATGCTGTCGACCCCGGCGCGGATCGCATTCTTGATCCCGGCCGCGCCGTGCGCGTGCGCGGTGACGCGCTTGCCGCGGGCGTGCGCGACTTTCACCACCGCGCGAAGCTGATCCTCGGTGAGTTCGGGCGCGCCGGGTTCGGTGCCGATCGCGAGCACCGCGCCGGTGGCGATCGTCTTGATGAAATCGGCGCCATGGTCGAGCAGATACGCGGTCTTCTGCGCGGCTTCCTCGGGCGTCGCGGCGACGCCGAGGCGCATGTCGGGCGGAAGCTGGTCGTTCGGGACAACGCCGTTCACTTCGCCGCCGCCGCCGGGGACGGTGATATAGGCGCCCGCAACCCACATGCGCGGCCCCGGCACGTCGCCGCGATCGATGGCGTTGCGGAGCGCCACGTCGGTCAGCCCGCGATAGGTGCCGACGTCGCGCACGCTCGTGAAGCCGGCGTTCAGCGTCACCCGCGCGTTGCGCGCGCCGACCAGCGCGGTTTCGGCGGGCGAGGCCTTGATCGGCGCCGCGACGTCGGCGCTCTGTCCGACGTCGGCGAGGTGGGTGTGGAGGTCGATCAGCCCCGGCAGCACCGTATAGGCCGACCAGTCGACGACCGTCGCCCCGGCGGGGGCCTTGCCGCACGGGCCGACCGCCCTGATATGCTCGTCCTCGATCGTCACGCACTGGCCGGTGCGGACCTCGTTCGAGACGCCGTCGATCAGCCGCCCGGTCTGGACATAGATCGTTTCGGCAGCAGCCGGGACGGCGGCAAGCGCCGCCGCTACCGCGATCAGAGCGACGCGCTGAAGGTGTCGCACTGTTTCGGATCCCCCGTTTCGAGGCCGCGGCTCAGCCATGTCATGCGCTGCTCGCTCGTCCCGTGCGTGAAGCTTTCGGGCACCGGGCGCTGGCCGGCCGAGCGCATCAGCGTGTCGTCGCCGATCGCATTGGCGGCGCGCATCGCTTCCTCCATGTCGCCGGGCTCCATCACCGTCTGGCCGCCCTTTGTCCGCGCGCGGTTCGCCCAGACGCCGGCATAGCAATCGGCCTGCAATTCCATGCGGACCTGCAACGCATTGCCCTGGGCCTGCGAAGCGCGCTCCTGCGCGCGGCGGACTTGATCGGAGATGCCGGTGATCGTCTGGATATGGTGGCCGACCTCGTGCGCGACGACATAGGCTTGCGCGGCGTCGCCGGCGGCGCCGAACTTGTTCTGGAGTTCGTTGAAGAAATCGGTGTCGAGATAGACGCCCTGGTCGGCCGGGCAATAGAAGGGCCCCATTGCCGACTGCGCGACCCCGCAGCCGGTATGGTCGGCTTGCTGAGAGAAGAAATAGAGAGTCGGCTTGCGATAACCGCTGATCATCTGGCCCCACACCTGATGGGTCGAGCCGAAGACATTGCAGGCGAATTTCTCCGCTGCCGTATCGCAGGCCACGCCTTGCACCTGCCCGCCACGGCTATCGGCCGCCGGATCGACCGTGCCGCCGCCCGACCCCAGCATGTTCATGCCCGGCCCGAGCAGGAAGAAAGCGACGACGCCGAACAGCAGGATCGTCCCGCACCCCATCTTGCGGCCGAGCAGCATCGGCAGCAGCCCGAAGAGCAGGCCGCCCATGCCGCCGCCCCCGCCGCCGCCGAACCCGCCGCTGCCGCGCCCGAGGTCCTGAATATCGTCGCCGGGATCATAATCGTCGAGGCGCATGGGGTCCCTCCCGCCGCTAAGTGTCTGTCCGGGGCGGATAGTGGCAGCAGCAGGGGGCAATTGGAAGAGGCTTCGCGCCGGCGGAGACATGGAGCGGAGACTTGCAATCGCGCCTGTTGCGGTGCACAAAAGCCCAAGGGTGCCGAACGCAGAACTAAGGAATCGTTTCGAGTCCATGCCCCGCCGTGCCGCCCGCGCCGCCCTGCCGCTTCCCGATCTGGTCGTCCTCGTCCTGCAAGGCGGGGGCGCGCTCGGGGCGTTTCAGGCCGGCATCTATGAAGCGCTGATCGAACTCGGGATCGAGCTCGACTGGGTCGCCGGCATTTCGATCGGCGCGGTCAACGCCGCGATCATCGCCGGCAATCCGCGCGACGAGGCGGTCGGGCGGATGCGCGAGTTCTGGGAGGGCGTATCGTCGGCGCTGCCGTCGCTGCCGACCGTCGACAACGACCTGATCCGCGAATGGGTGCATCTCGGCGCGGCGGCGCAGGTCGCGACCTTTGGCGTGCCGGGTTTCTTCGTTCCGCGCATCCCGCCGCCGATGTTCGCCGAGCGGCAGACGCCCGCCGCGGTCAGCTTCTACGACACCGCGCCGCTCGCGGCGACGCTCGACCGGCTGGTCGACTGGGAGCGGCTCAACCATGGCAAGGTTCGGCTGTCGGTCGGCGCGGTCGCGGTCGAGACAGGCAATTTCCGCTATTTCGACACGACCACCGACATAATCGACGCGCGGCATATCATGGCGTCGGGCGCGTTGCCGCCGGGCTTGCCGCCGGTCGAGATCGACGGGCACTGGTATTGGGACGGCGGGCTCGTGTCGAACACCCCGCTCGAACATGTCGTGCAGGCGGCAAGGGAGGATATGCTCGTCTTTCAGGTCGACCTCTTCCCCGCGCGCGGCGAGCGGCCGCACGATCTGGAGGAAGCCTGGTCGCGCGAGAAGGATATCCGCTTTTCCAGCCGCACGCGGCGCATTTCCGACGGACTGGTGCGGCGGCGCAAGGAGCATCGGCTGATCGATCGGATGCTCGCCAAGCTGCCGCCCGACGCCCGCGACCTGCCCGAGGTCAAGGCGGTCGAGCGGATGATCGACGCCAAGGCGCTCAACGTCGTGCAACTGATCCACCAGCCGCCCGCATGGCAGACCGGGGTGCGCGATTTCGAATTTTCGCGCGCGACGATGGAGGCCAACTGGGCGCTCGGCCGCGCCGCGGTCGAGGCCGCGATGAAGGACGGTCATCTGCTCGCCGACAGTATCGCCGAAGGGCGCTCCGACAGCTTCGCCGTCCAGTCGGGCGATCTTCGCCCCAAGGCCGGCTGACCCTCTCCCCCACCTGAAAGGACTTATTCCATGCATCTCAAAGGCAAGACCGCGCTCGTCACCGGATCGACCTCGGGCATCGGGCTCGGCATCGCCAAGGCGTTCGCCGCCGCGGGCGCGAATATCGTCATCAACGGCTTCGGCGACGCCGACGCGATCGAGGCCGAGCGCGCAGCGCTGGCGGTGCTCAACGGCGGCAAGGCGGTCTATGACGGTGCCGACCTCACCAAGCCCGACGAGATCGAGGCGATGTTCCAGCGCGCCGACAAGGATCTGGGCGGGGTCGACATTCTCGTCAACAATGCGGGGATGCAGTTCGTGTCGCCGGTCGAGGATTTCCCGACCCAAAAATGGGACATGATCATCGCGCTCAACCTGACCGCCGCCTTCCACACGATCCGCCACGCGGTGCCGGGGATGCGCCAGAAGAAATGGGGGCGGATCATCGGCACCGCCTCGGCGCATTCGCTCGTCGCCTCGCCATTCAAATCGGCTTATGTCACCGCGAAGCACGGGCTCGCCGGGCTGACCAAGACCGTCGCGCTCGAAGTCGCAGAGGCGGGGATCACCGTCAACTGCATCAGCCCCGGCTATGTCTGGACGCCGCTGGTCGAGAATCAGATCCCCGACACGATGAAGGCGCGGCACATGACGCGCGAGCAGGTGATCAACGACGTGCTGCTCGCGGGCCAGCCGACCAAGGAGTTCGTCACCGTCGATCAGGTCGCGGCGCTCGCGGCTTTCCTGACGCGCGACGAGGCGGCGAACATCACCGGCGCCAACCTCAGCGTCGACGGGGGATGGACCGCGGCCTGACCTCCGCCGCAACGCAGCCTGCTTTGATTTTTCGTCACCCTGAACTCGTTTCAGGGTCCATGGCCTGTCGCTTCCTTCGGCGCGGCGCTCCACGAGAACTCGGGCCATGGATGCTGAAACAAGTTCAGCATGACGAAATGGGAGGCGGCCCGGTCCGTATCGAAACCCGCAAAGCGATCACGCGGCCTTGAGCATTATCCTTCCGGCTCTTAAGGTTAACCGAACAGGGGGCAGGAGGACGATATGCGGGGTCGCATCCCAAAACTATCCATCGTGGCGCTGGGGCTTGCCCTCGGCGCTTGTCAGACGGTGCCGTCGGTGCCGCCGTCGTCGGCCGATGCGCCGGTCGCCGATCCGGCGGGAACGTGGCGCGCGACCGCGACCGCGCAGGACAAGCAGCGCATCCGGAACTGGTATTCGAGCTGGACCGCCGCGCTCGCCAGTGCGCGCGCCAAGGGCTATGGGGCGAGCGTCGAGCACGAAGGCGTGCTGCTTCAGCCCAACGCCGCGCTGCCCAACCCGCATCTGCCGCCGGGCGACTATCGCTGCCGCACGATCAAGGTCGGGACGCAGGGGCGCGGGACGCTCGGCTATATCGCCTATGACTGGTTCCGCTGCCGCGTCGCGCCCGAACAGGGGTTGATGAGCCTGACCAAGCTCACCGGATCGCAGCGGCCGGTCGGGCTGATCTTTCCCGACAGCCTGACGCGGCAGGTCTTTCTCGGCACGCTGGTGCTCGGCGACGAGTCGATCGCGGTCAGCTATGGCAGCGACCGGATGCGCGACATGGCGGGGCTGGTCGAACGGATCGGCGACAATCGCTGGCGGCTGGTGCTTCCGTCGCCCGCTTATGAATCCTTGCTCGACGTGATCGAGCTCGTTCCGGCCGGCTGACAAAAAGGGGAAGATGATGATGCGGAGCTTGTGGATGGGCGTGGCCGCCCTTGCGATCGGCGCGCCCGCCGCGGCGCAGGATCTGGGCGCCGAGGTGCAGAAGCAGATGCCGTCGCTGATGACGATCTACAAGGATCTGCACGCCAACCCCGAACTCAGCTTCATGGAGGTCCGTTCCGCGGGCATCCTTGCCGCCGAGGCGCGCAAGCTCGGCTTTCAGGTGACCGAAAAGGTCGGCGGCACCGGCGTCGTCGCGGTGATGAAGAACGGCCCCGGCCCGGTCGTGCTGATCCGTGCCGACATGGACGGGCTGCCGGTGACCGAGCAGACGGGATGGCCCGGCGCGTCGAAGGTGCGGGTGACGACCAAGGAAGGCGTCGAGACCGGGGTGATGCACGCCTGCGGCCACGACACCCATATGACGAGCTGGATCGGCACCGCGCGGCTGATGGCCGCGAACAAGGACAAATGGTCGGGCACGCTGGTGATGATCGGCCAGCCCGCCGAGGAACGCGGCGCGGGCGCGCGGATGATGCTGGCGGACGGGCTCTATACGCGCTTTCCGCGCCCGCAATATGCGATCGCCTTTCACGACGCGGCGCAGTTTCCGGCGGGGATGATCGGCTATACGCCGGGCTATGCGCTGGCGAATGTCGACAGCGTGGACATAACGGTAAAGGGTCTCGGCGGCCACGGCGCCTATCCGCAGGCGACGAAGGACCCGATCGTGCTCGCGAGCCGCATCGTGACCTCGCTCCAGACCCTGGTGTCGCGCGAGACGAGCCCGCTCGACAGCGCGGTGGTCACGGTCGGCAGCTTCCACGCCGGCGCCAAGCACAATATCATTCCCGACGAGGCGAAGCTGCAACTGACGGTGCGCAGCTATACCGACGCGGTGCGCACGAAGCTGCTCGACGGCATCGCGCGCATCGCGAAGGGCGAGGCGATCGCCGCGGGCATCCCCGAGGACCGGATGCCGGTGGTGAGCGTCGAAAAGGACGAATATACCCCCGCAACCTTCAACACGCCCGACTTTACCGAAGAGATGGCGGCGGGCCTCAAGGCGCGCTTCGGCGACCAGCGTGTCGTCCAGCTTCCGCCGGTGATGGGCGGCGAGGATTTCGGCCGCTATTCGCGGGGCGAGAACAAGGACATCAAGAGCCTGATCATCTGGGTCGGCGGCGTCCCTCAGGCCGAATTTGACGCAGCGAAGAAGGAGGGCCGGACGCTCCCCAGCCTCCACTCGCCCTTCTGGGCCCCCGACGCCCCCACGGTCATCTCGACCGCGACCGAGGCGCTGACCTCGATGGCGATGAAGCTGATGGCGAAGGCATACGGGGATCGGCTGACGGAGGACTGACCTTGCACCGTCATCCCGGATTTGACCCGGGATGACGAAAGTCTGGAATCCACCGCTTGCCGGCATCCCCTTCGCGCTGGACAAGATCGCCGCCGCGCGGCTACCCGCGCCGCATGGGTATCACAGCAACGATCATGAACACCGCCACCGGCGAGCCGCTCCAGAAAATGAGCTTCAACCGGATGCCGAAACCGTGGGCCAGCTTCACGCTCGCTACCGGCGAACTCGTCACCGCCGAACGCATCGACGTCGGCAAGCCCGCGCCGGGCAAGTTCGCGGCGCCGATCAGCATCTGGGTAACGGTCAAGCCGAAGGCCTGACCCCGGCGGGGTCAGCCCGCCGCAATCCGCCCGCCCGCGATGCGGAATTGCGTCACCGGACCCGGCATGTCGGCGAACAGCGCCGCCTCGGTTCCGGTCAGCCACGCCTGCCCCCCCTGCCCCGCCAGCCGTTCGTAGAGCGCCGCGCGGCGCGAGGGGTCAAGATGCGCGGCGACCTCGTCGAGCAGCAGCACCGGCCGCGCCCCGCGTGCGCGCGCGACGCAGTCGCTGTGCGCGAGGACGAGCGAGAGCAGCATCGCCTTCTGCTCGCCGGTCGAACAACGCGCCGCCGCGCGCCCGGTCGCGGCGTGGACGGCGGACAGGTCGTCGCGGTGTGGTCCCGCGGTCGCGCGGCCCGCGGCGGCGTCGATACGGCGGCGCGCAGCAAACAGGGTCTTGAGCGCCTCGACATCGTGGGGCGTCGCGCGCGCGCGTCCCTCACCATCGACCAATGTCAGCAGCGGCCGCGCGAACGGCGCGTCGGGCTGGTCGGCGAGTTCGCCCGACAGCGCCGCGAGGGTCGCGAGCCGCGCGGCGTCGATCGCGGCGCCATGCTCGGCAAGCTGCGCCTCCAGGCTGGCGAGCCATTGCGGATCGGCCTGCCCCGGATCGGCGAGCAGCTTGCCGCGCGCGCGCAGCGCCGCTTCGTAGCGGTTGCTGTGCTGCGCGTGGCGCGGGTCGAGCGCGAGGACGAGGCGGTCGAGGAAGCGCCGCCGGTTGCCCGCGCTCTCGACGAACAGCCGGTCCATCGCAGGGGTGAGCCACAGGATCGCGATCCACTCGCCGAGCGAGGCGGCCGCTGCGGACGCACCGTTGATCCGCACGATCCGCCGTCCCGGATGCGCAGGCTCGATCCCCGTCCCCAGCGCAACCGGCGGCAGATCGGCCCCGGCGAGAACTTCGGCGAAAATGGCGAAGCCGCCGCTCGCGCCATCGCGCACCATGTCGGGCAGCGGCGCGCGGCGCAGCCCGCGGCCGGGCGCGAGCAGCGAGATCGCTTCCAATATGTTCGTCTTGCCCGCGCCATTGTCGCCGTGCAGCGCCACCAGCCCCGCCCCCGCCGCCATGTCCGCGCCGGCATGATTGCGAAAATCGGTCAGCGAAAGGCGGGTCAGCGTCATGCCCGATTGCGACTACCGCACGCATCCGCCCCGCGCCAGCCTCCAACTTTCTCGCCACCCGGGATTTGATCGGCGATCATCCCTTTCGTGTCCGTAGACGCTCCTTCCATCGTCATTGCGAGCGCAGCGAAGCAATCCAGAGGTGCGTAAACCGCTCTGGATTGTTTCGCTGCGCTCGCAATGACGGATGCGAAGGGGATGTTCACCGAATTGATTCAAGAAACATATTAATTTCCCATAATCGGGAATTTTCACCATATCACCGCAAAATTCCCATTGAAATAAAATGTCCGAACCCAAAAATCCGCAGTTAACCGCCAATGAATGAAATTGGCACGCCTTCTGCATTACATTGGGCATCCACCGGATGGCCCGGCGGACCCATATAGGAAGGACAAGATCATGGCCCATTTCAACGTCGACTCCCTCAAGAGCTACGCCATCGCTGCGGTTGCTTCGCTCTATTGCTCGATGCTGTTTCTCGCCGCTGTCGGCCCGAACGCTGCGCATTTCAGTGGGCTGGTCGCCTGACCAGCCCCCGAAGGCCACCAAGAACGCCGGCCGCCAGGCCGGGATCGAAAGGAAAGACATGAACCAGGGTTTTCGCAAGAATCGTCGCAGCGGGATGATCTTCGGCGTGTGCGCCGGGATGGCCGACCAGTTCGGCATCGACGTCTTGTGGACGCGCGTCGCTTTCGTCGCCCTGACATTGCTGGGCTTCGGCCTGCCGCTGCTGCTGTACCTCGCCGTCGCGATCCTCGCGCCCTAGGACAGCCCGGGCCGGAGGCCTTGAAGGCCAGCCGCGCCGGCCCACATATTCCCCAAAGAACCAAGGGCCCACCGGTCATGCCGGTGGGCTTTTTATTTTGTCGAGCTACTATCTTTCATCGCCCCACTACTTCGTCATTCCCGCGAAGGCTGGGACACCTATGTTGATGGTTCTGGCCGGTGGCAACCGGGCTGCTTTCCGAAACAGCTACCGGAAAAGAAGTCGTTCGCGGTGGCGACCGGTTGCCGCGAACTAATCGGAAATATTCTTCACCAAACCGGCAGCCACATCCCTCGCGCGACCCTTTGAAGCCGAACCCACGGTAAGGACCACAAATCTCTTGTCATCGAGGAAGACGTTCATCTGGTTTATGCCCGGCACGAAAAAGGCCGCCTTGCCAAGGTTCGGGACATCCTCGATCGCCTTGTCGCTGAACGCCCGCATCGTCGCCTCCGTGGCCTTGCGCGTCTGCGCGATCGCCTCGGGAGTGTTGTCCGCAATCGGCGAGCGACGGGCCATGAGCGTCGCCGTGCCACCGCCCTTCAACCGATAGGTGCATTCCGACGTCGCGGCTTCGACCGCGGTCGGCTGATGGACAAAAGCCAGGCTCGTTTCGGTGACCGTATCGCCGAGCGCCGCGCCAACCGCTGCCTTGTCGAGCAATTTACAGGCATCCGTCGCATCCCAGCCGGACGCCTGGGCGGCGGCGGTCTTGGCATCCTTGCTGTCCGGTTGGGAGCCGCCGCATGCGGCGAGCGCGAGCACCGGAGCAAGCGCAAGCATCATTTTCTTGTTCATAGACCCTCCTTCAGCACCCACCGGCGCGATTGCCGGTCTTTTCAGCGCTGTAATATGCGTAAAAGCCGTCGCGGTTAGCCGGACCCGCCGTCCGGACAATCCCGACCAGCTTTCGTCCGTCGGGCGAGAACTGGAACAGCCCCATCTGCGGTTCGGCGCCCTCGTCGCGCATCGTCAGACGCATCACGCGCCCGTCGATGACGCCATCGAAACTGCCGTTCTGATATTGATAGCAGCCGCTCACCCGGTTGCCCGCCTGCACCAGATGAATCCATCCCCAGCCGCTGGCGCCGTCGTAATTGCCGGTGAGGTTCGTAAGCGTGGCGTCGCGGGTCAGTTGCTCGCCATAACCGCGAAACCCCGTGAACCCCTGATATTCATCGCCATAATTGTCGTGGATGATCAGGCGTACCCAGCGCGCGACCGGGCGCTCTTCGGGTTTGAAGACGAAGCTCTGGTTGTTGCGCGCCATCTGCAGGGTGCCGCTCAACACCGGCCGAAACCCGGCGTTCGACGAGGTTTCGGACACTTCGATCGTGAAGTTCTTGGGCGCCTTGCGATCGCGGTTGAGGCCCGCGGTATCAAAAGCGATCCGGCCGAGCCGTGTCGTTTCGGCCAGTTCGAGCACGAACACAGCCTCCCCGCCTTCGCCCAGCCAGTCGGTCGCGGGTGTATCGTCGATCAGATTGAGCGGACTCCATGCCATTTGCGACATGTCGGAATCGGGCGGAACCGATATCAGCCGCGCGCCGGCGGCGTAGGAAAAGATATCTTTCTGGGTATTTTGCGCGTCGCCCGGCGTCGTACCGATCGCGACGGCGGACACCAGCAGCGCCAGACCCAGCGCGACTTTCGACATCATGGTCATTGGCTTTTCTTCCTTTCCTGCGCTTCCTTGACGATCCGGCGAAGGATGGGCGATGCCCCGGCCGTGCTCGGTGCGCTGATCGCCTGATCGCCGGTCAGGACATTGCGCAAACCGCCCAGCACGGTCCCGGCATCGCTGTTGTCCTGACGCTCGGCATCGCGTTTTTCGCCAGTTACATCGCGCCCGAGACCGCGCCCGGCGATATCCTGCACGCGGCGGCGGGTCAGGGCGCCGTTGACGGCGTTGCCCGAACTGCCATAATCTTCCTCGGGTCGGTCGGGGCTGCCGTTCGAATTGCTGTTGGCGCCGCCACGGTCGCCTTCGCCATTGTCATTGCCGCCGCCATCGCCGGTTCCGCGATCGTTGTCGTTAGAGCCGCCCTGGTCGTTCGCGTTGCCCCGATCCTCCGAATTGCGCCGCCCCTCGTTCCGGTTTGCGCCATCTCCGGAGCCGCCGCTGTTCAATCCGCCGTTGTCGTTGCTGCGTCCCCGTCGCTCGGTGTCCGAATTTCGCCCGCTCTGGCCACTGTTCAGCCTGTCGCCTGCCGTATCCGACCCCGCGCTCCCACTCGAATTGAAACCGCCCGCGCCCGAGTTGTAACCTTCGCCATCCGAATTGCGTCCACCCGAATCCGAATTTCGTCCGTTCCCGCTCGAATTGAAACCGCCCGCATCGGAATTTCGGCCGCCGCGACCGCTGTTCAACCCGCCGGAGCCGGAGTTCAGTCCCCCGTCCGAATTCCGGCCGCCGCCATCGCCGTTGAATGCGCCGCCAGACGAATTGAGACCGCTGCCGCCCTCCGAATTCCGGCCGCCATGGCCGCTATTGAGGCCGCCAACGCCCCCATCGGCTCCGGACGAATTGAGCCCGGTATCGCGCCCCGAATTGAAGCCACCGGCACCTGCGCCGTCGCTGTTGAGACCACCGCTTGAATTGAAACCTCCGCCGTTGCCGCCCAGTTCCCGGCCCGAATTATACCCTCCACCGCCGGTGCTGTTTCTGCCCCGGTTGGCGGAGCCAACGGCCGTACTCCCGCGATCGCTGTTCGCCGATCGACGGCCACCCGAATTCGAACCGCTGTTGCCGCCGAGGCGATTGCTGATCGCCGGTCCGCGATCGAGGCCGGCAGCGTCTCCCGCATCGCGATTGTCGATCGCCCCAATACGCTGCGCGACCGGCGAAACCTTTGGCACATTGCCACGGGCGACTCCCGGTTCGGCATCGAGCTGCGCCGATGCCGGAGCAGTGATGAAAAGCAGCGGCGGGATCAAGGTCCCCGCCATCCAGTGCCGGTTTCGCATTGCCTGTCTCCTTCTCGCCACCGAAATGGACGTCGAAAGGCAAGACGGGAAAACGGATCAAAGCCGGACATCCGGCCCGAATATTTTTCAAAACCCTATCTGGCTGAAATTAGAGGGTTGCACGGCGGCGGCGCTTGGGATCATCTGAAGACGGGCCGACGGTGGGGGGAATGGGCGATGAAGCGGCTGGACCAGGACGAATGGCGGACGGTTCAGGACCTTTTCGAGCGGCTGGTCGACCTTCCGCCCGAAACCCAGCGCCAGCGATTGGCCAGCGTCGCGCAACCGGCGTCGGTTATCGACGCGGTCCGCAACCTGCTGACAGCATCGCGGAGCGATGGAATATTGGACATGGCTCCGCCGGTGCTGGGGACCGAAGAAACAGTCCCCAGCCATAGTTCGCTGACCGAAGGCCAGACCATCGGCGGCTTCACGATAGAACGGCCGATCGGGCGCGGCGGACTCGGCGAAGTCTATCTGGCGCACCGCGCGGGCACCGACTTCGACCAGCGCATCGCGTTGAAGCTGCTTCGCATCGACGCGGCCGAACGCGCGGAAAGCTTCGCACGCGAGCGGCGACTGCTCGCGCGGCTCGACCATCCGGGGATCGCGCGGCTGATCGACGCCGGGGTAGCGCCCGACGGGCGCCCCTATATCGCAATGGACTATGTCGACGGACAGCCGATCGACGCCTGGTGCACCGCACACGGCGCTGATCTCGACGCGCGGCTCGACCTGTTCCGCACCGTCTGCGACGCGGTCGCCTATGCCCACGGCAACCTCGTCGTCCACCGCGACATCAAGCCGTCGAACATATTGATCGACACGGGCGGCAAGCCGCGCCTGCTCGATTTCGGCATTGGCACCCTGCTCGACGAGAGTGCGGCGCTGCCCGCGACGACGCAGGCGATGCTGACCCCCGACTATGCCGCGCCCGAGCAGCTCGACGGTGAGGAAGCGACGGTCGCGACCGATGTCTATGCGCTTGGCGTGCTGCTTTACGAACTGGTCAGCGGCCAGAGCCCGTGGCGCAGCGGCAAGGCATCGGTGCCGGTGATGATCCGCCGCGTCCTCTATGAGGATGCCGCGCTGCCGAGCCGCGCCGCCGCGGCGGGTTCAGGGCCGGTGCCCGCGCGCCGCATCGCAGGCGACCTCGACGCGATCATCCTGAAGGCGATGCGGCGCGACCCCGTGCAGCGCTACCGCAGCGTCAGTGCGCTCGCCGAAGACATCGCGCGCCATCAGCAATATCTCCCCGTCCATGCGCGTGACGGTTCGACGCGCTACATGCTCGGCCGCTTCCTGCGCCGCTATCGCTGGGGGGTCGCAGCGACCGCGGCGGTGCTCGCGGCGCTGCTCGTCGGCGCGGGCGGAATCGCGTGGCAGGCGCGCCAGACCGCGATCGAACGCGATCTGGCGGTCGCCGAGGCGCGGCGGTCGGAGGCGATCAACCGGATGCTGACGGTGATGATGCGCGATACCGCCGAGGATGAAGGCGGAGAAAATATCAACGTCAAGCAGATGCTCGACCAGACCTCGGCCCGGCTTGCCGCATCGCTCGACACCAGTTCCAAATCGGCCGACCTGATCGTCACCCTGTTCGACCTCTATGCGAATATCGAGGACACGGCGGGTGCCGACGCGCTGATCCAAAAGGCGCTCGCGCGCGGAATCGGGCGCGGCGACCCGGTCGCGACCGCACAGCTCAGGATGCGGGCCGCGGTTTCGGCCGCAGCGCTGGGCCGGGTCGACGAAATCGCCCCCAACATCGATGCCGCCGAACCCGTTTTCCGGGCCGATTCCGACCATTTTCAACGCGAACTGGTCGAAATCGCGCTTGCCCGCGCGCAGCTATGGCGGCGCACGGATCGGCTCGAAGATGCCATTTCGCTGTTGATCCGCACCCTGCCTGACGCCGATATCGTCTATGCGGAGAACCACCGCGACCTGCTCACGACCTATAATAATCTTCTCGTCTACATGGTCGAGGCGAACCAGCTCGACGCCATGCCCGCGATCTTTGATCGCGCCGACGCCGTGCTTCGCCGAACCGGTCAGCAAGCGAGCATGCAGGGGCTTGCGATCGCGCAACTGAAGGCCGTGCGCCTCCTCAAGCTCGACCGGCCCGAGGTCGCCGAGCAGATCGTCACGCGCGTCGCAGCGCAGCGGCGCGCGACCTTCGGCCGCTCGGCAGGGCTCGCGGTCGACCTCCTCCAGCTCGGCCGCGCCAAGCTGGCGCTCGGCAAATTTGCCGATGCGAAAGCGATCCTCGCCGAGGCGCGCCCGATGGCGGCGCAATATCTCAGTCCCCAGGCGACGCCGACGCTGATCATCGCCGCGGGCCTGATCGAGGCGGAGGCCGAATCGGGCGACCTCGCGGGCGCACGGCGGACGATCACCGAAACCGAGCCGCTGATCGCGGCGCTGCCCAAGCCCGGCCTGGCGCAAGCCATCTTTGCGCACGCCAAGGCGATCACGCTGCTCAAATCGGGCAAGCTTGGCGAAGCGCGGCAGGAAACCGACCGGGCGGAAACGCTGTTCAAGGCCGAAGGACCGGCGGGCGCCTTTTACCTCAAATCCTTCCCCGCGCTGCGGGCGCGTCTGGGAAAGACATAAGGCCGTCATCCCCGCGGGAATGAGGCTGCCGGGGGGTCAGGCCGCCGCCATCTCGTGGTGAATCCACGCGCGCGCCTGCACCCACCAGCGCCGGATCGTGCGGTCGGAAACGCCGAGGACGAGCGCCGTCTCCTTCTCGTCCATCCCCGCGAAGAAGCGGCAATCGACGACCTGCGCGAGGTTGGCGTCGAGCCGCTTCAGCCCCTCGAGCGCTTCACCCAGCCGGACGACCTGTTCATCCGCTGGCACTGCGGCGGCGAGCGAGTCGAGGCTCTGGGTGAAGCTGTAGGTCGGGGCGTCGCGCTTCGAGGCGAGCCGCGCCCGCGCGGCGTCGATCAGGATGTGCCGCATCGCGGTCGCCGCGCAGGCGAGGAAATGCGAGCGGCTCTCCCAGCCGGCGGCCTTGCGTAGCTTCACATAGGCTTCGTTGATCAGCGCCGTCGTCTGCAGCGTCTGCGGCAGGCCGGCACGATAATGTTCGCGCCGCGCGATCGCCCGTAATTCCCCATACAGGCCCGCGATCAGCTCGTCCGAGCTGCCCGCCCCATTTTTTTCGGCCCCATTTTTTTCAGCCGGCGTGTCCGCTTCCCCCGGAATTTTCCGTCTCTCTTCCTGCCAAGCGTCCGCGGTTCTTCGCAGGTCGGCGGACGCAAGGCAAGCGCGGCAACGACTTAGCGGCCGCGCGCACGGAAGAGAGGCGCCGGAACAGGCGCCCGCCGGGTCGAGATATCCACCGTGGAGGCCGACGGCCTTCGCTCGATCGAGGGGAATACAAGATGCGTAAATATGCCTGGCTGATCGCCACCGCCACGCCGGCGCTCACCGTCGCGCTGCTCGCCATGCCGGACGCGGCACGGGCTGCCGAAGGCGACGTCACCTGCGCAAAGCGCGTGAACGACATCAACGAGGCGATCCAGTCCGACGGTTCGATTTCAAACGCCACCAGCGTCGCCTGTGGCCGTCAGGCGCAGGCAACCGCCGACAAGACGGTATCGATCGGTGCGGGTTCCAGCGCCGACGCGGAAGGTGCGACGACGGTTGGGGCCTTCGCGCATGCGACAGGGGCCACCGCAACCGCGGTCGGCTCCGGTGCTTTCGCGTCGGACGAAAACACGATCGCGATCGGCCACGACGCCAATGGCAGCGGGGGAGGTATCTTCATCGGTCATCTCGCAAGCGGTTCTGGCGGCATCTCGATCGGCAATGATGTTTATTCGCTGGGCGGCGGCGTGGCGATCGGCAACGGCAGTTCAGCCAGCAGCAATTCGGTCGCGCTCGGTACCGGCTCCACGACGGATGGGGACTATGTCGTCAGCGTCGGCAACGACACGATCAAGCGGCGGATCGCCAATCTTGCCAACGGATTGGTGGCGAACGGCAGTTCGGACGCGGTGACAGGAAGTCAGCTTTATGCCGTGCAACAGAATATCGTAGATGCCGCCGCCCGAATCGACTACGCCGAAGATCGCGTTCTGGACCTGGAATATGAAGCCAATCGCACCGATATCCGCCTGTCCTCCCTGGAGGACGCGGGCCTGAGCAGCGGCAACGCCCTGGGAGCAAACAGCGTTGCCGCCGGAACGGACGCAGTCGCGCTCAGCGACGAAGCCGTCGCCATCGGCATGGGCGCGACGGCACAGGACGGCAAGGCGGTGTCGATCGGATCGCAAAATATCGCCTCGGGCAACGGCGCGGTCGCGATCGGCGATCCCAATGTCGCAACCGGCGCCGGCGCGGTCGCCGTCGGCGCCGACAACACCGCCACCGGCACCGGCGCGGTGGCGCTGGGCAATGTTTCGGTTGCGAACGGCGACAGCGCATTGGCACTGGGCGACCAGGCCAATGCGCAGGGACGCGGGACCGTCGCATTGGGCGAACTGACGCAGGCGACGGGGCAATCGGCCGTGGCGCTGGGCCAACAGGCCCAGGCGGCCGGCAACAACAGCATCGCCATCGGCGGTGGCGACACGCTGACGACGCGCGCGATCGGCACCAACAGCATCGCCATCGGCGGCCAGGCGCTGGCGAACGGGGCCGACAGCATCATGCTGGGCAACCGCGGCGGCGCCGGGGGAGAGGACGCCATAGCCATCGGCGCGGGGGCCTTTGCCAACAGCGACCGTTCGGTAGCGCTGGGCGACGGTGCGACGGCCTTCGCCGAGGGAGCGGTGGCCATCGGCGCCAATTCGACCGCGACGCGTGCCAACACCGTGTCGGTGGGATCGGCGGGCAACGAACGGGCGATCACCAATGTCGCCGCCGGCACGACCGATACCGACGCGGTGAACGTCGCCCAGCTCAATGCCGCGCTCGCCGCACAGGGCAATGCGGCGGCCGCCGCGCAGACCACCGCAACCACCGCGCTCGCCAACGCCGCGGCGGCACAAGGAACGGCCGATACGGCGCTGGCCAATGCCGCCACCGCGCAAACGACCGCCGATACGGCACGCACGGAGGCGGCCGCGGCCCAGACGACCGCGACGACGGCGCTGACCAACGCCGCGGCTGCGCAGACGACGGCGAACACGGCCCTCGCCAGCGCGACCACCGCGCAGGGAACGGCGAACACCGCCCGCACCGAAGCCGCGGCGGCGCAAGGCACCGCAAACACCGCGCTCGCCAGCGCCGCGACCGCCCAGACCACGGCTAACGACGCGCAGGCAGCGGCGGCAACAGCGGTCCTGCGCGGCGACACCGCCGGGGTCAGCCTGGCGGCGGCCCTCGGCGGCGGCGCAAGCTATGATACGGTGACGGGGGCGGTCAGTGCGCCGAGCTATTCGGTCGGCGGCGGCGCCTATCACGACGTCGGCTCGGCGATCGGCGCGCTCGACACCAATGTCGCCGCGCTCAACAGCCGGATCGATGCGCTCAGCCTCGGCAACGACCGCCGCTTCCGCGAAGCGACCGGCGGCATCGTCACCGCGATGGCGATGGGCGGGACGATGATCGTTCCCGACAGCAATGTCTCGGTCTCGTTCAACCTTGCGACCTATCAGGGCGAGCAGGGCTTCTCCGGCGCCGCGGTGGTTCGCCTGACACCGCGCGTGTATGTCAGCGGCGGCTTTGCCGGATCGACCGTCAAGGGAACGACGGGCGGCCGGGTTGGCGTGGCCTTCGGCTTCTAGAATTGAACCCCGGCTCCCGGCCCCGGAAAAACTGGGGCTGGGAGCGTGGGGGAGTCAGCCTTGCGTCGAACTCCAACGAGCTTGCCTGGCTGTGACGCCTCGCCGTCAACACTTCGCCCGCAGCGGCGGGGTGCCGAGAGACATATGTCCCCAGGGCACTTTCATCATCCAGCATCGACAGTTTGTCATGGATATATTTCTTTATATCGTGCTTCGAATCCTCGGGACGGGGTATAAATCCGCCCCGCAAAATCCACCGCACCAAACGATCGAGATGAGGGCGTATTCCATTGAAAATTTCGATCTGCAATTTTGCACGCAATATCTGAATTTACAGGTTCTAAGAAGCGGAACGATGGTTCGCTAGCTTTCATCTGCCTGAATCAATGTCGCATCAAATTTGCGATGAAGTGACGACGCCCGACTCTTTCAACAGAATAGGGCACAATCAAATCCAAATCGGGACGTCCGATATCAGCCGAAAACCGCCTTCTTTGCCCTCTGGAAAGCTTCAAATGGTCACTTCCGGCGAGTTATAACATCGGTGTGCCGCGAAAGCGGGAACCCAGTGTGGGATCAGCCGACGCACGCTCTGGGTTCCCGCTTTCGCGGGAATGACGAAGAGGGAAGATTTCCGCTTCCAACCCCCACGCGCCGCCCAAAGAAAAAGCCCCGCCGGATCGCTCCGGCGGGGCTCATTTCTGTCGGGCCGTCGGGCCGAGGGGTTTATTCCTCGCCTTCGCCTTCCGGACGCTCTTCGACCATCACGTCGTCGGTGGTGAAGTCCTCGCCCTGCACCTTGCCCAGCGGATCGTCGCCGATCGCGGCTTCGGGGCCCTGTGCCAGTTCGGCGGCATGTTCCTCGGCGGCGGTCTGCGGCGCGATCAGATGCGCTTCGGTCGCATTGCGCATCGCCGCGCGCAGCGCCGCGTCCTTCGACGAGGCGGTAACGCGGACGCGGTTCATGGCCGCACCGGTGCCCGCCGGGATCAGGCGGCCGACGATGACATTCTCCTTGAGGCCCTGCAGCGAGTCGATCTTGCCCTGCACCGACGCTTCGGTGAGGACGCGGGTCGTCTCCTGGAAGGACGCGGCAGAGACGAAGCTGCGCGTCTGCAGGCTCGCCTTGGTGATGCCCAGCAGCACCGGGCGCCCTTCGGCGGGCTTGCCGTTCTTCGGCAGCTTCGCGTTATATTCCATCATCTCCAGATAATCGAGCTGTTCGCCCGGCAGCAACGTGGTGTCGCCGCCCGACGTGATCTCGACCTTCTGCAGCATCTGGCGAACGATCACCTCGATGTGCTTGTCGTTGATCTTCACGCCCTGGAGTCGATAGACTTCCTGGATTTCCGCAACCAGATATTCGGCCAGCGCCTCGACGCCCATGACGTCGAGGATGTCGTGCGGGTTCGGCGAACCGCTGATCAGCGCGTCGCCGCGCTTGACCTGGTCGCCTTCCTGCACTTCCAGAACCTTCGACTTGGGGATCAGATATTCGATCGGATCGCCTTCTTCCGGAACGATCGCGATCTTGCGCTTCGCCTTGTAATCCTTGACGAATTCAATGCGACCGCTGATCTTCGCGATGACGCTGTTGTCCTTCGGAATGCGCGCCTCGAACAGCTCGGCCACCCGCGGCAGACCGCCGGTGATGTCGCGCGTCTTCGATGCTTCGCGGGTCACGCGCGCCAGCACGTCGCCCGCCTGCACTTCCTGACCGTCCTCGACCGACAGCATCGTGCCGACCGCGAGCAGGTAGCGCGCGGCTTCGCCCGACGTGTCGTCGAGCAAGGTCAGGCGCGGCTGCAGGTCTTCCTTCTTGGACCGGCCCGCCGAACGATATTCGATCACGACGCGCTGGGCGATGCCCGTCGCTTCGTCGACCTGCTCGATCAGCGTCTTGGTATCCTGAAGATCCTGATACTTCACGATCCCCTGCTTTTCGGTGATCAGCGGCATGGTGAACGGATCCCATTCGGCAATCCGGTCGCCCTTCTTCACCTTCTCGCCGTCCTTGTGCATGATCTGCGCACCATAGGGCAGCTTGTGCGACGCGCGTTCGCGGCCTTCGCTGTCGATGATCGCGATCTCGCCCGAACGCGACAGCGCCAGGCGGCGGCCGCGCTGGTCGACGATCGTCGCCATGTCGCGATATTCGATCGTGCCGTCGGAGATCGCTTCGGCGTTCGACTGCTCGTTGACCTGCGCCGCGCCGCCGATGTGGAAGGTCCGCATCGTCAGCTGCGTGCCCGGCTCGCCGATCGACTGCGCCGCGATGACGCCGACCGCTTCGCCGATGTTGACCGGCGTTCCGCGCGCGAGGTCGCGGCCATAGCATTTGCCGCACACGCCCAGCGTCGCTTCGCAGACCAGCGGCGAGCGGATCTTGACCGACTGAACCTCGGCCTCCTCGATCCGCGCCGTCGTCGCTTCGTCGAGCAAGGTGCCCAGCGGCGCGATGATGTTGCCGTCCTTGTCGGTCACATCCTCGAGCGTGGTGCGGCCGAGGATACGCTCGCCGAGCGAGGCGATCGTCGAACCGCCCTGCACGATCGCGCGCATCTCCATGCCGCGGGTCGTGCCGCAGTCATCCTCGATCACGACGCAATCCTGCGACACGTCGACGAGGCGGCGGGTCAGATAGCCCGAGTTCGCCGTCTTGAGCGCCGTGTCGGCCAGGCCCTTGCGGGCGCCGTGGGTCGAGTTGAAATATTCAAGGACGGTCAGGCCTTCCTTGAAGTTCGAGATGATCGGCGTTTCGATGATCTCGCCCGACGGCTTCGCCATCAGGCCGCGCATCCCCGCGAGCTGCTTCATCTGCGCCTGCGAACCACGCGCACCCGAATGCGCCATCATGTAGATGGAGTTGATCGGGGCGAGACGGCCGTCGTCGAGCTTCGGCGTCGCGCGAATCTCTTCCATCATCGCGTTCGCGACCTTGTCGCCGCACTGCGACCAGGCGTCGATCGCCTTGTTGTATTTTTCCTGCTGCGTGATCAGGCCGTCCTGATACTGCTGCTCGAAATCCTTCACCAGCGCGCGGGTTTCGTCGACCATCCCTTCCTTCGACGTCGGAATGATCATGTCATCCTTGCCGAACGAGATGCCCGCCTTGAACGCGTTGCGGAAGCCCAGCGCCATGATGGCGTCGGCGAACAGCACCGTCTCCTTCTGGCCGGTGTGGCGATAGACCTGGTCGATCACGTCGCCGATTTCCTTCTTGGTCAGAAGGCGGTTGACGACGTCGAAGGGCACGGTGTGCGACTTCGGCAGGCATTCGCCGATCAGCATACGGCCCGGGGTGGTCTCGTAGCGCTTGAGGTAGGTGTTGCCCTGCTCGTCGGTCTGCGGAACGCGGCTCTTGACCTTGGAGTGAAGCGTCACGGCGCCCACATGCAAGGCCTGATGCACTTCGGCCATGTCGGCGAGCAGCATGCCCTCGCCCGGTTCGCCTTCGCGCTCCAGCGACAGATAATAGAGACCAAGGACCATGTCCTGCGACGGCACGATGATCGGCTTGCCGTTCGCGGGGCTGAGGATGTTGTTGGTCGACATCATCAGGACGCGCGCTTCGAGCTGCGCTTCCAGCGACAGCGGGACGTGCACGGCCATCTGGTCGCCGTCGAAGTCGGCGTTGAACGCGGCGCAGACCAGCGGGTGAAGCTGAATCGCCTTGCCCTCGATCAGCACCGGCTCGAACGCCTGGATGCCGAGGCGGTGAAGCGTCGGCGCGCGGTTCAACAGGACCGGGTGC